>Ga0307516_10000017_pt1 | contig 202506 bp, 154 predicted proteins | sample 19_EM_MG_FD_203310 | JGI IMG/M metagenome (GOLD analysis project Ga0307516, IMG submission 203310) | Populus trichocarpa ectomycorrhiza microbial communities from riparian zone in the Pacific Northwest, United States - 19_EM | ecosystem: Host-associated > Plants > Roots > Unclassified... | reverse complement strand
GCTGAAGAACCGCGACGCCGACAGCACCGAAATCGCCTCGACCGCACTGCACCGCGCGTTGTTGCAGGCGGTTGACCATTCGACCCGCGCCGCCCGCAGCGGTGGCATGCCGCCGGCGCTGCGCCGCCGCCTGGCGATGGCCGGTGGCCAGGTCGCCGCGTTGCGCGAGGCGATCGCCCGCGCGTCCGTGGCCCTCGACAAGTCGATCGAAATCCTGCTGCCCGAAACTGGCGCGGCGAAGTCGCCGGTCTACGGTGCCCAGGGCAACCCGTGGCGCGCCGCTTCAAGTGGGGTCGCAGAAGCCTGACATATAGCCCCCACGCCCGCTTCCGCGGGCTGCCCCCCGAGGGGGCTCGCGCAGCGGACCGGCCAAGCCGGATCCGCGCACGCCACTTGAATGTGGCGACGCTACGCGCGCCATGACGGCCTGCCTTCCGGCAGGCCGTTTTGCTTCTGGGTCGTGGTTTGTGCGCTTTGACCACCCCGGTGGGCATCAAGCGGCCAAAGCGCCCGCTTTTCGAAGTCTCACGCCCCTCAAGTCCCGCGGATCATCTGGGCAAGACCCCCTCAGTGCTTGGAGCACGCCATGATTCGCTCGCTTTGGATTTCGAAGACCGGGATGGAGGCTCAGCAGACCCAGCTGGACCACATCTCGAACAACCTCGCCAACGTCGCCACCAGCGGCTACAAGCGGGCCCACGCACAGTTCGAAGACCTGATCTACCAGAATCTGCGCCAGTCGGGCGCGGCCAGTTCCGAGCAGACGCAGCTGCCGACCGGCCTGCAAGTCGGCCTGGGCACGCGCGCCGTGGCCAGCGCACGCAACTTCAGCCAGGGCAACCTGCAGCAAAGCGGCGGCAACCTCGATGTGGCGATCAAGGGCAACGGCTTCTTCCAGATCAGCACACCCGATGGCGGCACCGCCTACACCCGCGACGGCTCCTTCCAGCTCGATTCGCAAGGTCAGATGGTCACCAACAGCGGCTACCTGGTGCAGCCCGGCATCACGATCCCGGCCAGTGCACAAAGCGTGACGATCGCTGCCGACGGCACGGTCAGCGTCACGCTGCCCGCCCAGACGCAACCGCAGACTGTCGGCCAGCTGCAATTGGCCAGCTTCGTGAACCCGGGTGGCCTGGAGCCGCGCGGCAGCAACCTGTTCGGCGAGACGGCGGCGTCCGGCTCGCCCAACAGCGCATCGCCCGGCAACTCGGGCCTGGGCAGCCTGCAGCAAGGCTTTGTCGAAACCAGCAATGTCAACGTCGTTGAAGAGCTGGTCTCGATGATCCAGACGCAGCGCGCCTACGAACTGAATTCGAAGGCCATTTCGACCTCCGACCAGATGCTGCAACGCCTGTCGCAACTGTGAACACTGCTGTGAGACCCACCATGTCGACCCTGCTTCGCACGCTGGCGGCCGCCTTGCCGCTGTTCTCGCTCGCCGCCTGCTCGGTGCTGCCCACCGAGGCGAAGGTCGACTTCCCGACCGCCACGGCGCCGACCATTCCCGAGTCCGGCCCAACGCCGATCCCGGCGATGGTGCCGATCACCAGCTACGCCGCCGCCCAGCAGGGGCCGGTGAGCGGGTCGATCTACCAGGCCGCCAACTATCGGCCGCTGTTCGAAGACCACCGCGCGCGCCTGGTCGGCGACACCTTGACGATCCAGATCGTCGAGAAGATCGCCGCCAGCCAGAGCGCCAACTCGACTGTCGACAAGACCGGCGATTTGAACGTCGGCATCTCGGCACTGCCGGGTGTCAAGCTCAGCCACCTGGCCGGCGCCAATGCCGCGGCCACCAGCGCCAACACCTTTGCCGGCAAGGGTGCGACGACCAGCAACAACGACTTCACCGGCACCATCACCGCCAGCGTAGTGGGTGTGCTGCCCAACGGCCACCTGATCGTGGCCGGCGAGAAGCAGATCGGCGTCAACCAGCATGTCGACGTGCTGCGCTTCACCGGCCAGGTCGACCCGCGTTCGATCCAGCCCGGCAACGTGATCCCCAGCGCCCAGGTCGCCAACGTGCGCGTCGAGCACCGTGGCCGCGGCGCAATGGCCGATGCCCAAGGAACTGGCTGGTTGGCACGATTCTTTTTGAGTCTTTGGCCGGTTTAAGTTTCTCCAGAATGCGTTGGAAGGACATCTCAAGGAACGACGGGCCGCCCCTGGTTCCTTGACCCCCGCGGGGGGCGGGCCGCTGCAAAGCGGACCTGGGGTCCACAACCACCAACGCCACATGGACACCACCTCTGACCGATTTGTGCGCGCCGCGATGGCGCTGGCCTCCCTGGTCGCCAGCGCCGCGCTGTGGTGGCCCTGGCCGGCCCAGGCCGCACAGCGGATCAAGGAGGTCGCTTCCGTCCAGGGCGTGCGTTCCAACCAGTTGATCGGCTACGGCCTGGTCGTGGGCCTGGACGGCACCGGTGACCAGACCCAGCAAACCCCGTTCACGCAGCAAGGCATCACCTCGATGCTGCAGCAGATGGGCATCACCGTGCCGCCCGGCACCTCGATGCAGCTGAAGAACATCGCCGCGGTGCTGGTCACCGCGCAACTGCCCGCCTTCGCCCAACCCGGCCAGCAGATCGACGTCAGCGTCGCCTCGATCGGCAATGCCAAGAGCTTGCGCGGCGGCACGCTGGTGGCCACGCCGCTGAAGGGCGCCGATAGCCAGGTCTACGCAGTCGCCCAAGGCAACCTGATCGTCGGCGGCGCCGGCGCTTCTGCCAACGGCTCGAAGGTCCAGATCAACCACCTGTCCGGCGGCCGCGTGCCGCAGGGCGCGATGGTCGAACGCTCGGTGCCCACGCCGCTGAACCAGGGCGACTCGATCCAGCTCGACCTGGACTCGGCCGACTTCGCCACCGCCCGCGCGGTGGCCCAGGCCATCAATGCCGCCAAGGGCGCCGGCACCGCACAGGCGATCGACGGTCGCGTGGTGCGCGTGCGTGCCCCGATGGACAGCGATTCGCGCATCGGCTTCCTGGCCGATATCGAGAACCTGCCGCTGGAGCTGGCCAGGCCGGCCGCCAAGATCGTGCTGAACCCGCGCACCGGCTCGATCGTGTTGAACCAGTCCGTCACGCTGGCACCTTGCGCGGTCGCGCACGGCAGCCTGTCGGTCACCATCAGCTCATCGCCCGTCATCAGCCAGCCCGGCGCCTTGTCGCCCGGCGAGACGGTGGTGAAGGAGAAGTCCGACATCTCGATCACCCAGCAAGGCGGCTCGATCATCGCGCTGCCGGCCGGCGCGCAGCTGGCCGATGTGGTGAAGGCCCTGAACTCGCTCGGCGCGACGCCGCAAGACCTGCTGGCCATCCTGCAGGCGATGAAGTCCGCCGGTGCGCTGCAGGCCGAGCTGGAAGTGATCTGACGGGGCATGCCATGAGCATCAACAACCCTGCCGCATTGGCCCGCACCGGATACGGTGACGCGCGTGGCATCGAATCGCTGAAGGTCTCAGCCGGCAAGGACCCGAAGGCGGCCGTGCGCGAGGCCGCCAAGCAGTTCGAGTCGCTGTTCATGCAGCAGCTGTTGAAGAACATGCGCGAGTCGGCGCAGTCCACCGGCATGCTCGAGAACGAGGCCACCAAGATGGGCTCGGAAATGCTCGACACGCAGTGGGCCGGCAAGCTCTCGGGCATGCCCGGCGGCCTGTCCGACGTGATCGCACGCCAGCTCGAGCGCCAGATGGGCATGAACCCCGGCCCGATCCCGAAGAACGAGAGCGCCAACCGCACGCCGGTCAACCCGCTGAAGCCGAATGCCGAAGTGCAGTTGCCGCAGAAGGCAGCGCTTGGCTTCGTGCAACAACACCAGACGGCCGCGGCCAGTGCCGAAGCCGCCAGCGGCATCCCCGCGTCGTTCATGATCGCCCAGGCGGCGCACGAGACCGGCTGGGGCCGCAAGGAAATTCGCCACAGCGACGGCACGCCGGCGCACAACCTGTTCGGCATCAAGGCCGGTGCCAACTGGAACGGCCCGACGGCCGACGTGATGACCACCGAGTACATCAACGGCCAGGCACACAAGGTGATGCAGAAGTTCCGCGCCTATTCGAGCTACGCCGAGAGCTTCGCCGACTACGCCAACCTGATGAAGAGCAACCCGCGCTACGAGCAGGTGCTGGCTTCGCGCGGCAATGCGCACGGGTTCGCCCAGGGCCTGCAGCGCGCCGGCTACGCCACCGACCCGGCGTACGCGGACAAGCTGTCGAAGGTCATCAACACCACACTGCGTCTGCAACGCAGTGCCACCGCCTGAGCGCCGCTGGCGTTCGCTGACAGGAGCGTCTCATGGCCGGTTCCACCCTCATGTCGATCGGGATGCGGGCGATGTTCGCCAACACCGCATCGCTCAACGTCACCGGTCACAACATCGCGAATGCGAACACCGAAGGCTACTCGCGCCAGGAAGTGGAGCTGGCCACGGCCAACGGCCAGTTCACCGGCGCCGGCTTCTTCGGCAAGGGCGTCAATGTCGTCAACGTCAAGCGGGCGCACGACCAGTTCCTGACGATGCAGGCGGCGGCTGCCAAGTCGATGGCCGCTTCCCACGAGGCCCGCTACAACCAGCTGACGCAGCTGGAGAACGTCTTCCCGCCGGGCGACCAGGGCCTGGGCTATTCGATGGGCGACTTCTTCGCCTCGATGGTGGACCTGGCCAACGCGCCGGGCGACAACTCGGCGCGCCAGGCCGTGCTCGCACGTGCCGCTGATGTCAGCGACCGTTTCTCGAACGCATCGAACCGGCTCGACATCCTGCAAGCCGGCGTGCGCAGCGACATGTCGAATTCGGCCCAGACGGTGACGGCGCTGGCCGCCCGCGTGGCCGACATCAACGAACAGATCGCCGCCAACCGCGGCCAGTCCCAGCAGCCCAACGACCTGCTGGACCAGCGCGACCGCCTGATCGAGCAGATCAGCGGATACGTCAACGTGACGACGATCCCGGCTTCCGACGGCACGGTCGGCGTGTTTCTCGCCGGTGGCCACCGGTTGGTGCTGGGCGGCGAATCGGCCGAACTGACGGTGCGGCCGGACGACCTGGATGCCTCGCGCGTCGGTCTGTCGATCACCTCCAACGGCCAGTCGCTGGCGCTCAGCGACGACCTGCTGACAGCCGGCTCGATGGCCGGGCTGCTGCGCTTCCAGAATGACGACCTCGTCGATGCGCGCAACCGGCTGGGCCAGATGGCACTGGCGTTTGCGTCCGAGGTCAACCATGCCCAGTCGATGGGCATCGATCTGAAGGGCAATACCGGCTCCGACCTTTTCGAAGTCGGCCCGTCGCAGGTGTTGCCGGCGGCGAGCAATGCGCGTGACGTCAACGGCCAGCTGATTTCGTCGGTCTCGGTGGACATCACCGATGCCAGCCTGCTGCAGGCCAGCGACTACTCGCTGCAGGCAGACCCCAACAACGCCGGCCAGTACCAGCTGGTGCGTTTGTCCGACGGCGTGACGCGCAGCGTGGCCGACGGCGACGAGGTCGACGGTTTCCGCGTCAACATCGGCACCCCGGCGCCGAATGCCACCGACCGTTTCCTGCTGCAGCCTGTGGCGCGCGCGGCCAGCGGCATGCACCGCCTGCTCGACGACCCGAACGGCATCGCCGCGGCGTTGCCGGTGCAGGCCAATGTCGGCGTCGACAACACCGGCACCGCGACCATCGACCAGCTGCGCATGACCGATGGCACGGTCGACCCGAACCTGACCGCCACCGTGACGTTCAGCGACGACACGGGCGCCTATACCTGGGAGCTGCGTGATCGCACCACCGGCGCATTGTCCAGCAGCGGCACCGGCCAGTGGGAGGCCGGCGAGCCGATCGAGCTGAACGGCTTTGCGCTCGAACTGAACGGCGTACCGGCGACCGGCGACACGGTGACCGTCGACAAGACCTTGTATCCCGCGACCAACAACGGCAACGCGCTGGCCCAGTCTCACCTGGCCGACGAACAGTTCGTCGGCCGCACGCTGGATGTGAACGGCAACTACCTCGCCGGTGCCACGGTGACCGACGCCTATGCCGACACGATGGCCGATGTCGGCGTCCGTGTGCAGAGCGCGCGGGTGGCCTCCGAAATCTCCACGGCCTCGTCGACCCAGGCCAGCGAACAGCTGGCCTCGAAGACCGGCGTCAACCTCGATGAAGAAGCGGCCCGGCTGATCCAGTATCAGCAGGGCTACCAGGCCGCAGCCAAAGTGCTGCAGGTCGCGCAGGCGGTGTTCGACACCATGCTGCAGATCGGACGCTGAAGGGACTGACCCACCATGTTGCGCACTTCCACCCTGAGCAGCTACGCCAGTTCGCTGGCCAATCTGCAACGTCGCCAGAGCGAAATGACCGACGCGCAAGCGCGCCTGACCAGCGGCCTGCGCGTCATGCACGCCAGCGACGACCCGACGGCCGCGGCCCGTGCCGAGCGCGCGCGTGCCTTGATGCAGCGTGCCGACTCGACGCAGCGCGCGGTCGAAGCGAGCCGCAACTCGATGACGCTGACCGAATCGGCCCTGTCCGATGCGGGCGAGCTGTTGCAGCAAGCGCGCGAGCTGGTCACCGCGGCCGGCAATGCCAGCTACAGCGACGCCGAGCGCGCGGACGTGGCCAACCAGCTGTCCGAGATCCGCAAGCAACTGATGGGCGTGGCCAACCGCAGCGATGGCTCGGGCGGCTATGTGTTTTCGGGCCAGGGCGCAGGCCGCCCGCCTTTCCTGGAGCGCCCGGGCGGCGTGGACTATGTCGGCACCGGCGGCGCTGTCCGCGTGGCCTCCGACGAGCCGCTGCCGTTGACGCTGGACGGCGGCCAGGTGTGGTTGTCTGCGCCGACTGGTAACGGGGTGTTCGAAGCCCGTGCCGTGACGGGCAGCGGTGCGTGGATCGACGCCGGCCGCGTGACCGCGCCGGACCAGATCACCGGCTCGACCTATGCGATCAATTTCACCGTCAGCGGCGGCACGACGAACTACTCGATCCTGAAGGACGGCGTGGCCACCAGCGTGGCCAATGCGCCCTATGTGACAGGCCAGGCGATCGAGATCGACGGCATGGCCGTGACCATCAGCGGCAACCCGGCCGATGGCGACAGCTTCGAGCTGGCACCGGCCGAGCCCGAGCTGAGCGTGTTCGACGCGCTGGACCGTGTGGTCAACGAGTTGAAGACCCCGTTGCGCACGACGGCGCAAATCACACAGACTGTGCAAAATGGCTTGCGTGACCTGGACAGCCTGAGCGACCATCTGCAATCGGCACGCAGCATGACCGGCGAGGTGTTGAATCGCATTGACGGCGTGTCGGGGCGGCTTGATGATCTGAAGCTGTTCGGTGAAACCACGCGCTCCGACGCAGAAGACCTCGACATGGTTCAGGCCATTTCTGATTTCCAGAATCAGCAGACCGGCTACCAGGCCGCCTTGCAGACCTATTCGAGCATGCAGCGCATGTCGCTGTTCGACTACATCAAGACCTAGTGTCCTGTGTCAGAAATACGTTGCATTGGACGGGCCGAGATGGGGATGATCGCAGTGTTGACGAGCCGGGCTGATACCCGGCGGTATCAGCCCGGCTTGGCGGCGCTGCGAGCGCCCCATATCGGCCCGCCCTTCGGGTTCGACCAAATGGCGCGCTCGCGCGCCCGGCCATCAGGGCAGATACGCTGGGTATCTGCCCAGCTGTCCGGACGCACGATCATCACCATTTGGTCGAATCTCAATGCAGCGTATTTCTGACACAGGACACTGGCCAACCAAATGAGCACAGCCCCCGGGACGCACGCGATTCTTGACCATGTGATCCTCGGCTGTGGCGCGTTGTTCGACGCCCGCCGGACACCGATGTCGACCCGGCTGACGGTGCACCCCGCGGGCGACTCCACGCCGATCGACCCGGCCGGCCTGCTGGCCGCCCTGGACGACGCCTGGCCCCCCGAAGCCGGCCCGATGTCGCTGAACCTGACCAGCGAAGCCTGGCTGTTGGCGTTGATGGACGGCAAGACGCCGGCCCACCTGATGGTCGAAGTGCCGGCCTTCCTGGCCAGCGATCCGACCTGGGACCAGCGCATCCGCCAACGCAGCGCCGAAGGCCTGGCGATGGTGCTGAAGGGGCGCCCCTTGAGCCCGTTGCCGGCCGACCTGATGAGCTGCTTCAAATGCGCCATCGTCGATCGTGCCGACGACCGCCGGCTTGCCAATCAACCCCCGCCCAGCGGCGCAGTGCGCACGCTGCCGTTCGTGCAGTCCGGCAATGCAACACCGGCCGAAGCGGGCGACAGCTTCAAACGTGGCGCGCAGGCCGTCCTCGGCTGGCCGCTCGGTGACGTGCCCGACGGCAGCAAACCCAAGAAGGGCGTGCCCGGCAGCGTGCAAGTCGTGATGGACCTGATCCAACGCGTCGAACGCGAGGAGCCGGCCGCCAAGCTCGAGGCCGTGCTGCGCAGCGACCCGTCGCTGGGCTTCCGCCTGATGCGCTACATCAACTCGCCTGGCTTCGGCCTGTCGGTCGAGATCAACTCGTTTTCGCACGCGCTGATGATGCTGGGCTATGGCCGGCTCAAGCGTTGGCTGGCGTTGCTGATGACCAGTGCGATTGACGAGCCCGACCTGAAGCCGTTGATGTTCCTCGCGGTGCGGCGCGGCCTGTTCATGGAAGAACTGGCCCGCTCCCACGGCGACGAGACCACCCGCAACGAGATCTTCCTGTGCGGTGTGTTCTCGCTGCTCGATCGCATGCTGGGACAGACCTTCGGCCAGTTGTTCGCTTCGCTGCCTGTGCCCGTGCGCGTTGCGCAGGCGTTGGTGGATGGTGAAGGGCCGTACCAGCCCTATCTGGACCTGTCGATCGCGGTCGAGATGGAGTCGCCGATCGACATCCGCGAGAACACCGACGCGATGATGCTGGCGGCCGGCGAAGTCAACCGTGCAGCGCTGAAGGCCATGGGCATGGCGCGCCAGCTGCGCGGCGACTGAAGACCGCTAGGCCACCGTCTGCCAACTTGTGCGCATGGGCGCAGCCGGTCGCGGCCAAGACGTGATCATGGCGCGCCGTACACTCGGCCGCGCCTTGTTCATCGTCAGCACCCCTTGCGGGTGAAGCTCTGCCCGCCCACATGCCGCCGATCTTCTCTTCCCGCCGACCGTCGATCCGCCCCGCGCTGGAAGACAGCGCCGAGGTATCGGCCGAGCTGAAGGCTCTGTTCGAGATGAGCCCGGCCTCGTTGGCGCTGGCCGACGGCAGTGGCCGGCTGCTGCGAAGCAACGCCGCCTGGCAAGCGCTGAGTCCCGCGGGCGGCGACGCCCGTGGCCTGCCGGCGTTGCCCGACAACTGGCAGCAACTGCTGGGCTGGCAAGGCCAATGGCCAACGGTGCCGGCGGCCGCCGAAACCGATGCAACCGATGCAACCGACGCCTGGGTCGACGGCCGCGGCGGCCGTCGCATCCATGTGCGGGCCCAGGTGAGGCGTCTGCCGGCACCGATGCTGGGCGCATCGGCCCGCTGGCTGCTGCAGGTCGAAGACCTTTCGCAGCAAGACGATGCGGCGCGCGCTGCCGTCCAGATCAATGCCTTGATGGGCGCGGCCGGTGTCGGCGTGGCCACCTGGGACGCCGAACAGGGCTGGACCTCGGCTGCCTCGCCGCCAGGCGGCGCGATCGCCGCGGCCTCGTCCGCGTCCGGCAACGGCGCGAGCTCGCAGCTGTCGATCGGCCGCGACGTTGTCGAGACCGAATCATTGGCAGACTACGCCCGGCTGCAGCACGCACTGCGCCAGCGCGAAGCAGCCGAAGTGCGTTACGCCGTGCGCCACCCGGACACCGGCCGCCGCTGGCTGCTGACCCGCGTCGAGCCGGCCGAGCTGGGCACCGGGCGGCCGGCGATGAGCGTGGTCACCCTCGACGTCACCGATGAAGAAAACGCGCGTCGCCACAACGAGCAACTGCTGCAGGAGCAGGCGAGGGCGCGTGAATCGCTGGTGCAGCAATCGGACAGCACGCGGGCGGTGCTCGACTCGGTGCTGGTGGGCATCGTCACTGTCGGGTCACGCGGCATCGAATGGATGAACCGCTCGGCGCGTCGCATGTTCGGCGGCGAGCTGGCCGACTTCCAGGGCCTGCCGATCGCGGTGGTGGCCTCGGCCGAGCCGAACCATCCGCTGCGCCGCACCGACTGGCTCAACGTGCTCGACGAGGGCCAGGCCGAGACCTTCGAGTGCCGGCTGGTGGCGCGCGATGGCCGCGAGTTCTGGGTCGTCGGCAACGCGGTCGTCACCGGGCGTGAAGCAGGTGCCGCGCAGCTGACCTTCGCACTGCTGGACATCGAGCGCCGGCGCCAGGCCGAGAACCAGATCGCACAGGCCCAGGCCAGCCTGCAGCGCATCATCGAAACCGCGCCCTTGGCGATTGCGCTGTTCGACGGCCGCGGCCTGCAGGTGTTGCGGCTGAACCAGATGCTGTCGGCGTTCGCGCGGCGGCCTGCAGTGCAGATCATCGGCCGGCCCCCGGCGATGTGGTTGCCCGGGCCCGAGGCGGCCGCGCTGTCGGCCGACTTGCACCAGGCGGTGGCCAGCCGCGAAATGGTGCGGCGCGAGCTGCACCGCGACGCCGACGCCGTGACCGGCGAGCCGGCGCGCGAGTGGGACGTGCGCATCGTCGCGCTGCGCGACGCCGGCGACGGCGGCGAAGAGCATCTGCTGCTCGTGGCCAGCGATGTGACCGAGCAGCGCGCCGCCGAGCAGGCGCGTTTCGAAGCCGCCATTGCGCAGCGCGAGATGCTGGTCAAGGAAGTGCACCACCGCATCAAGAACAACCTGCAGGGTGTGGCCGGGCTGCTGCAGCAGAACGCGCAGCGCCATCCCGAAGCGGCGGTGGCGTTGAACGAAGCGGTCGGCCAGGTGCATGCGATTGCGCAGGTGCATGGCCTGCAGGTCGGCATGACCGGCCCCTTGCGGGTGCGCGGCGTGATCGAGGCCATCACGCTGTCGGTGCAGCGCATGTTCGGCCGGGCGATCCGCTACGACGTCGAAGGCCCGGCGCCGCACCGCTTTGCATTGACCGAGGCCGATTCGATCCCGATCGCGCTGACAGTCAATGAACTGCTGACCAACGCGATCAAGCACAGCCCGACCGGCGAGGTGCGCTGCCGGCTCGACTGCGAGGCCAACGCGGTGCGCATTTCGGTCGCCAGCGCCAGCCGGCTCCCGGCCGGTTTCACGTTGGCGCAAGTGCCGCCGGGCATTTCCGGCCTGGGTCTGGTCAGGGCGCTGCTGCCCCGAAAAGGCTCGGCGATGACGTTGGAACAGTGCGGCGAAGAGGTCGTGGCGACCCTCAGACTGGAGCCGCCGGCGGTGGCGGTGCTGGAACCGTTGTGATTTCTGACGATTGCCCTTCCCGGTGCTGGGTCAAAATCGAGCCCAGAGACACCCCATGAATACCGTCAGCACCAGCGCCAAAGGAAAGATCCTCGTCGTCGACGACGATCGGCTGGTGCTGGCCACGGTCACCCACGGCCTGGCGCGAGCCGGCTACGAGGTGATCGACGCCGACAACGGCGACGACGCGATCCTGCTGGCCCGCCAGCACAAGCCTGACCTGGCGCTGCTGGACATCAGGATGGAGGGCAAATCAGGATTCGACGTGGCGGCCTACCTGCGCAGCTCGCTCGGCACCCCATTCATGTTCCTGTCGGCCTTTGCCGACGACGACACCGTGGCCCAGGTCAAGGCGCTGGGCGCAGTGGCCTACCTCGTCAAACCGTTGGACATCGCGCAGATCGTGCCGACTGTCGAAGCCGCGCTGTCCAGCGTGCGTGCCCGTCGCCCGCCGGTCGCCACCAACTTGCACGCCGATCAAACGCCGGCGGCGCCGGCTGTCACCGGCCACGACCCGATCGCCGACCCGGTCCCGGTCGCGGTTGGCGTGCTGATGCACCGCTACTCGCTGCCGCGCGCCGAAGCGCTGGTCCGCCTGCAGCGCCTGGCCGAGAGCGATGGCCGCTCACTGCACGCCCAGGCCACGGCCTTGCTCGACGCCGTCGAACTTCTCTCTCGCCCCGCTTCGGGCTAGCCCAGCGTGAAGTAAAAGCGGGCGCCTTTGCCGACTTCGGCTTCGGCCCAGATATCACCGCCGTGACGGCGGATGATGCGGCGCACCGAGGCCAGGCCGACGCCGGTGCCCTGGAAGTCGTTGGCGCTGTGCAGGCGTTGGAAGACACCGAACAGGCGGTCGGCAAAGCGCATGTCGAAGCCGGCGCCGTTGTCGGACACCATCATCACGCGTTGGCCCTGGTGGTCGTCGTGGCGGAACTCGATCTTCGTCAGCGGGGCCTGGCCGCTGTACTTCCAGGCGTTGCCGAGCAGGTTCTCGAGCGCGATGCGCAACAGCGTCGGATCCCCCTGCACCATCATGCCCGGCTCGATCTGCACCTCGGCGACGCGCTCGGGATGCTCACGCTTGAGGTCTTCGATGATGTAGGTGGCCAGCTGCGACAGGTCGACCGGCTTGCGCGACAGCGGTTGCTGCTGCAGGCGCGACAAAGCCAGCAGCGCGTCGATCATGCTGTTCATGCGCGCAGCGGCGGCCAGCACCCGTTCGAGGTGGTCGTTGCCGATGCGGTCGAGAAAGCGCCCGTAGTCTTCCTTGAGGATGCGGGCAAAGCCTTCCACCACCCGGATCGGCGCCCGCAGGTCGTGCGACACGGAATAGGCGAACGAGGCCTGGTCTTCGGCCGCGCTGGAGTCGACCGGTTCGTCGACCACCTTGGGTCGCAGCACCAGCAGGCGGCCGCTCGTGGGCGCACCGTCGTCACCCAGCGGCTGCAGGCTCAGCGTCCAATCGCCTTCTTCCGTCGTCTGCCCAGGCTGCAGCCGGGCGGCGGCCTGGGCCAGCGCGGCCGGCAGGCGGCTGCGAGCGTCGACCCAGCTGGGCAGCTCGTCTTGTGGCCCGAGCTTGAGCAGGCGGGCGGCGTCGGGCGTCAGTGCGGCCACTTCCCAGGCGCCGTCCTTGTTCGGGTCACCTTGATCGGCGGGGCTGGTGGGCCGCAGGGCCAGGGCCGGCACATCCAGTTCGGGCCAGAGCCTGGTCAGCAGCATCTGCGCGAAGCGGCCTTGCTCATCGTCGCCCAGCGGTTGTGCGCTGCCGAGATAGCCGATGAAGCCGCCTTCGCCATCGAATTGCGGATAGGCCCGCAGCAGCCAGGGTTGTGCTTCACCTTCGCGTTGCACACGCAAAGCCTCGATCGGAGCCTGGGCATCCAACCGGGCTTTCAACGCCGCGGCGTTCGGATCGCCCAGCGAGAACTGGTCGCACAGCGTGCCGTTGAGCGGCCGGGCATCGGCCCAGGCGGCGCTTGCGGCGCTGGGGGGCGGGCGCCACTGGCGCAGTCGGTGCTGGCCATCGGTTTCCCACAGCCAGGCGTTGACCAGCTGGGTGGCGAGTTGCTGGCGCAAGCGCGCTTCGCGCAGGCGGGCGGCGCTGCGCTGATGACCCCAGGCCAGACCGGCGCCGGCGCAGGCAGCGCCGAAAGCCAGCATCGCGAGCCAGGCATGGCTGGATGCCGGCGCGGTGGTCGAAGGCACCGCCAGCTGCCACATCAGCGCGACGATGCCGGAGATCAGTACCGACACCACCAGCGCCACCGCCAAACCACGACCACGGCATCGGTGGCGGGGCAGGCGGTGGGTGCGGGCCATGCAATGCATTGTACGGAGCGAGTGCTCCGGCAAGCCCCTCGGACATGCGAAGCGAAATGAGCGTCGAAAGCTGTGGCAAAAGGCCAGCTCATCGAAGTTTTCGCCTGCCAATTCGGGCTTGACGCCACATGGTGGCACGACCGATCCTTACAGGATGTATATTGGGCTCGCTGCTCCCTGGCTCCAGTGCCGCAGGCGGGTTGCGCCCCGCGCCATCGTCAGGCGCTTGAGGGTCCATGGGAGGCAGACCGCTCGACAACCATGCTAGAAGCCCGGCCAACGCCTGCTCTCGACGACCCCCACCGCTCGGTGCTCGATATGGCCAGCCTTGATCAGCTGCGTCAACTCGATCCAACCGGCGGCAGTGGCTTTTTGTCCCGCGTGCTGGGCACCTACATCCGTTCGCTCGAACGCCACGACGCCGAGGCCAGGCAAGCACGCCAGGCCGGTCAGTGGGATGCATTCGCGCGCACGGCTCACACCTTGAAGTCGGCCTCTGCCAGCGTGGGCGCACTGACCTTCTCGCAAATCTGCGCCGACATCGAAGGCCGCATCCGGCGCCAGGAGCTCGACCAGCTCGAGCCGCTGCTCGACCGGTTCTTCCAGGAAGCTGTGCTCGTGCGCGATGCTGTCCAGGCGCAACTGGGACCGGCAGCCTCATGACGGCGGCAGGCTCCTCCCTCGGCTTCAGCCACGCCGAGCGCCCGCGGGTGCTGCTGGTCGACGATGACGAAGTGAACCTGATGCTGGTGTCGGCCGCGCTGACGCAGCACGGTTTCGACATCACCGAAGCCACCGACGGCGAATCGGCGCTGCGCCTGCTGCGCGACTGGACGCCCGACCTGGTGGTGCTCGATGCGCGCATGCCAGGTCTCGACGGTTTCGAGACCTGCCGCGAGCTGCGCCGCATGTACGGCTTCGAGAACATCCCGGTGCTGATGCTGACCGGGCTGGACGACGAAGGCTCGATCAACCGGGCCTACCAGGCCGGCGCGACCGACTTCTTCGTCAAGTCCAACCAGTGGAGCCTGCTGGCCGGCCGCCTGCGCTACATGCTGCGGGCCTCGCGCACGAACCTGGAGCTGGCACGCAGCAAGTCCAAGCTGGCGCGTGCACAAGACCTGGCCCGCATGGGCAGCTTCGACTGGTGGTACGAACCCGGTGTGCCGCTCAGCCACGGGCTCGACCTGTCAGAAGAAGCGCTGCGCGTCTTCGGCTTCGGGCCGGACGACCAGCCAGGCCTGAACTACCTGATGCGCTCGATCCCGCCGTCGGACCGGCGGGCGCTGCTGCGCTCGGCGCGCGAGGTGCTGCAGCAGGTCTCGGTGTTCGCGACCGACGTGCCGATGAACCTGCCCGACGGGCGCTTCCGCATCCTGCACGTCGAGGCGGAGCCCGAGTTCGCCGAGCACGGCCACTGCGTCGGCTACACCGGCATCGTGCAGGACGTGACCGACCGCCGCCAAGCCGAAGACACGGTGCGGCGCCTGGCCAACAACGACGCGCTGACGAGCCTGCCGAACCGCCGCCAGCTGGTGTGGCGAACCGAGCGTGCACTCGAATACGCACGCCGCCTGGGCCACCAGGTTGCGCTGCTGATGATCGACCTCGATCGTTTCAAGAACATCAACGACACGCTCGGCCACACCGCCGGCGACGAATTGCTGATCGAAGTAGCGGCGCGCCTGCGCAGCTGCGTACGCCACTCCGACCAGATCGTCGAAGGCGTGGTCGAGTCAGCCGGCACCCGCACCCACCGCTCGCTCGAGGCCGTTGGCCGGCTGGGTGGCGATGAGTTCATCGCGCTGCTGCCCGAGGTGGGCGACGAGCACGACGCCGAGCGCGTCGCGCAGCGCATCCTCGACGTGCTGCGCGAGCCGGTCTACGCCGGTGGCCAGGAATGTTTCGCCACCGCCAGTGTCGGCATCGCGCTGTACCCGCGTGACGGCACGAATGTGCATGATCTGATGCGCAACGCCGACGTGGCGATGTACCGCGCGAAGGACGACGGCCGCAACCGCCTGTCGGTCTACAGCCCGCAAGGTGCGACCCGTGGGCGCGAGAAGCTCGAGCTCGAAACCGCGCTGCACAAGGCCATCGAGCGCGATGAGCTGGTGCTGCACTACCAGCCGCAAGTCGAGATCTCGACCGGCCGCATGGTCGGTGTCGAGGCGCTGATGCGTTGGCGCCGGGGCGATCAACTGGTGGCGCCGAACGAGTTCATCCCGCTGGCCGAGGTCACCGGCCTGATCGTGCCGATGAGCGAGTGGGTGCTGCGCGAGGCGGCCAAGCAGGCGTACGCGTGGCAACAGGAATTCGGTTTCGACGGCACGGTGGCGGTCAACATGCCCTACCGCATGTTCCTGCAAAAGGACATGGTCGAACTGGTGCACGGCGCGGTCACGCCCTATGGCCTGCCGCACCGCATGATCCAGCTCGAGATCACCGAAGAAAGCCTGGTCAAGGACCTGCAAAGCATCCAGCCGACGCTGCAGCGCCTGAACGAGATGGGCGTGCAGATCTCTGTCGACGATTTCGGCACCGGCTATTCGTCGCTGTCGCGCCTGACCGACCTGCCGATCTCGGAAGTGAAGATCGACCGCTCGTTCGTCAAGAACATGGCGGTCACGCACAAGGGCACCGCGGTGGCGCGGACCATCATCGCGCTGGCCCAGGTGCTGGAGCTGCGGGTGATCGCCGAAGGCGTCGAGACACTGGCGCAGCAACAGGCGCTGGTCAACGAAGGCTGCGACCTGATGCAGGGCTTCCTGTATTCGCGGCCGGTACCGGGCGAGCAGATCGGCCCGTGGAACCAGCAGCAAATCGTGGCCGGCCAGGGCGACTGGCAACGCGGGCCGATGCCGGTGCGCGTACGGCGCGAGCACGGCACATGAGATGGCCGCTCCCTGCGGGGAGCGGAAAGGGCCTGTTCACGCCACGGAGACCCGATGCGTTGCCACCAGAACAAGTCGAGCGCAAGGCGCAGAACGAAGCCGGGGTACGGCCCCGGCGAGGCTTTGCAACGCCGCGGTCGGCTGTTCTGGCCTGGCGGCAACCCTTCGGGAACGAGCCGTGCAGGACGCATGGTGTCGTTGCCCACCTTGCCCAGGCACGAGCCTGGGCGGCGGCGGGCGCCTTGCCCTGCATCCCTGCACGACCCGTTCGCACGGGTCTGCGTAGCGTGAACAGGCCCTTGCCTTGAAAGACGCGGCCAGCAGCCTCACCCCGGCCCAGATCGCCAAGGCGGCGTTGCGCCGCTTGGCGCTGGCCAAGCAGGAGCCCACGCCTGAAAACTACGCCCAGGCCTGGGCCGAAGAAAGCGGTGAAGCCCGCGGCGGCGGCTTGCCGCCCCGGGCCAAGGCGCTGGCCGAGAAGATGGCGCAGCGCTTGTCCGACGACGCGTCGCAACGTGCAGAGTTCGTGCAGCAGATGCTGCATGGCCAATGGGACGAAGCCCAGCGCTGGCTGGAACGCAGCAGCGAATCGGCCACCTCGTTATCCCAGTCCTGGGCCCAGTTGATCGAAAGACTGGCGCGCGGGCTGGAGCGCGGCGGCAAGCAGTGGACGATGGCGCGCAAGAAAGACAGCCTGCGCCGCGTGCTCGATTCCAGCCGCGGCGACATGCAGCGCATGCTGCACCGGCTGAAGCAGCTCATTGGCTCATGGGACGAAACCGCAGCAGGCGTCGACACGCCAGAGGCTGAGGCAGAGGGTGCCACTGCCTCTGCGGGCCTCAGCAGCGGCATGGCCCCGTTGGACGATGACCACGAGGGCGACTGGCCGAGGGTCGTCGCTCCCTTGCAGGCCACGGTGCAGGCCGCGCTGCCGGTCGATTCCACCCGCGCGGCCGAACTGGCCGATGAGCTGAAGGAGCTGGGCGACCGCCTGGCCGCGGAGGGCGCCACGCCGGAGCTGGTCAAGCAGACCGAGGTCTTGTGCCAGCGTGCCCGCCGGTTGCTGGCGCACCGCCACCACCTGCTCGACCAGGTGCACAAGTTCAGCCTGGAGCTGAGCGAGGGCCTGACCGAGCTGGCCGAAGACGACAGCTGGGTCCAGGGCCAGGTGGCCAGCCTGCGCGAGCGGCTGTCCGGGCCGCCGAGCGCGCGGGCCGTGCAGTCGGCCAGCCAGTTGCTCTCGCAAGCGCGCATCCGGCAGCGCGAGTTGCGCGGTGACCGTGACAAGGCCCGCGACGCGCTGAAAGAGCTGATCCAGCGCATGTTGTCCGAGTTGGGCGAGCTGGGTGAACACACCGGCCGCTTCAGCGACGGCATGCTGCGCTACGCCGAGACGATCGAGCGCGCCGATTCGTTGGAGTCTCTGGCCAGCGTGGTGCGCGAGATGGTCGACGAGAGCCGCAGCGTGCACGGCCTGGTCAGCAGCACGCGCGAGCGCTTGGCCGGTGAGCACCAGCGCGCGAGCGAACTCGAAGCGCAGGTGCGTTCGCTCGAAACCGAGTTGCGCCGCCTGTCCGAAGAAGTGGGCACCGACGCCTTGACGCAGATCGCCAACCGGCGCGGACTGATGCAGGCCTTCGACGCCGAGAAAGGCCGGCTCGAACGCGATGGCGGCCCGCTGGCCGTGGGTCTGCTCGACATCGACAACTTCAAGCGCCTGAACGACACCCTCGGCCACTCGGTCGGCGACCAGGCCTTGGTCGCGCTGGCACAGCATGTGCGCCAGTCGCTGCGCCCGGTGGACGTGGTGGCCCGCTTCGGCGGCGAAGAGTTCGTCGTACTACTGCCGGGCACGCCGCTCGACGAAGCGCAGAAGGCGCTGACGCGCCTGCAGCGCCTGCTGACCGCCAGCCTGTTCATGCACGACGGCAAGGAAGTCTTCGTCACCTTCTCGGCCGGCGTCACCGAGTACCGCCTGGGCGAGAAGATCGAAGAGGCGCTGGAGCGCGCCGACGAAGCGTTGTACGAAGCCAAGCGCACGGGCAAGAACCGCACTTGCATCGCTTGATGCGCGCAGCCTGCGGGCGCCGCCAAAAACGATTCCTTCGGCGTGATCTGAAACCAGTCGCAACAAGCGGGTCGGTGCTTTCCCGATACTAGGGTGAAAGCGCTTTCAGCTTGACGCGCATCGACCTACCATCGGCGCCTTCGGAAAGCGCTGGTCCGCCGTCTTGGGGACTGGGGCTTTCGTCCCCCGGCCCTCACACCGACGGAGTCCCCGATGCGACGAATCGCTGCCTGGCTTGCCCTTTCATGGGCCAGTCTCTTCCTGTGGATCTTGCCGGCGCAAGCCCAGACCTCGGACGACTACACGCAAGGCGTGGCCGTCAGCGGCAGCGTCGCGACGATCTGGTTCAAGCCGACCTCGAACACGACGACCTGGGTCGACGCGCACTACAAGCTCAACAGCGGCCCGCAGCAGAACATCCGCATGGGCTGGGTGGCCGGCAACGCGCGCTACGAGCAGGCGGTGCAGCCGGTTGCCAACGGCAACGTCGTCGACTACAGCTTCACCTACAACAAGGGCACCCCCGCCTACGACACGCCGTGGTTCAGCTACACCGTGGGCTCCGGCGGTGGTGGTGACAAGGTGGCGACGCCCACCTTCAACCCGCCGGGCGGCACCTACGCCTCGGCGGTCAACGTGACGATCGCGACGACCACCTCCGGCGCGACCATCCGCTACACGCTGGACGGAACGACGCCGACCAACACCTCGCCGAAGTACACCGCACCGATCACCGTCAAGAAGGCGACCACGATCAAGGCGGTCGGCTTCAAGACCGGCCTGACCAAGTCGGCTGTCGCGAAAGCTGTCTACAAGTTCGACAGCGGCGGCGGCGACGGCAATGCCGCCGCGCCGGTCCTCTCGCCGTGGGGCGGCTCGTTCGGCAGCCCGCAGCAGGTGACGATGACCAGCGCCACCGCTGGCGCAACGATCAAGTACACGCTCGACGGCTCGTCCCCTGTTGCCTCTTCGCCGACCTACAGCGGGCCGGTGACCGTCTCCAGCTCGCAGACGCTGCGAGCGATCGCCACCAAGTCCGGCATGGGCGAGTCGGGCGTCTCGACCGCCGACTATTGGATTGGCGTCGGCACCTGGAACAAGCGCACGACCTTCAACATGGTCAACAACACCCGCGGCATCTACCCCGATACGCAGGTCTACTGGTCGATCATCGGCAAGGACTGGAACACCGGCCAGTTCGTGCATGTCGACGTGAACGGCAACCTGATCCCGATGCAGGTGTCCGACAACGGCGCGCTGTGGAAGAACGGCGAGGCCTACACCAACTACTTCATCCCGCTGTCGCAGTCGAAGTCGGTGACGATCCCGCCGATCAACTCGGCCCGCATGATGCTGAGCATCGGTAGCCCGATGTACATCAAGGTGCTGGTCGACGGCAACGGCAACATCGGCTACGCCGGCGCCAACATCGAGAACCCCAACGACCCGAACATCGACGTCTACTTCGATTTCATCGAGATGGCGATCGTCCCGACGACGGGCTTCTTCGGCAACACGACTCGCGTCGACCACTTCGGCTTCCCCGTCAAGCTGCGCCTGCAAGGGCTGGGCGGCTACGACCGCACGGTTGGCGAAACCGAGACCCGCGACGCGCTGTTCTCGGCTTTCCAGGCCAACGTGCCGAACGAGTTCAAGAGCCTGGCGCAGGCGCCTTACTCGCCGTGGCGCATCGTCGCCCCCGGCCATGGCACCTTCAAGCCCGATGGCCCGAACGCGCACTACATGGACTCGTACATCCAGAGCGTCTGGAACAAGTACACCACGCAGACGCTGACCTTCAGCGACGCGCAGGGCACGTTCACCGGCCACGTGGTGGGTGGCCGCTTCGAGTTCACCGACGGGCAGGGCACCTACAACATCTACCGCGCCCCGACGACGGCCGAAGCCTTCCTCGGCAACGGTGTGTTGAACGACGCAACCGGCACCACGCCGGGCACGCCGGCCTACGACAAGCAGCTGCAGATCCAGGCTCAGATGTGCGCGGCGCTGAATCGCCACATCGTCGACGACCCCGATCACTGGAGCAACTCGAACTACTTCTACGCGGGCGGCCAGGCCGCGAATTGGTTCGCCAAGTTCTGGCACGACCACAACGTCGGCAAGCAGTCTTACGGCTTCCCGTACGACGACGTGTGGAACTACAGCTCTTCGCTGCACACGCCGGCGCCGACGACGGCCACGGTCAGCATCGGTTGGTAAGTTTCCTCTCGTTGGGATTGGGGGCTCCGCTCGAAAGGCGGGGCCCTTTTTCTTGGCGTGCGCTTGTCTCCTGAACCCGAAAGGACACATCGATGATGACGATCCCTCAACGCCCCTTTCGCCGGCCCCTCGTCGCACTGGCAGGTCTGACCACCGCCTTGCTGGTCTCGTGCGGCGGCAATGCCGACGACGGTATCGATCAGCAGGCCGCACAGCGATCGGAGAGTGCAGCCGCCCCAGGCGCCCAGGTGCAGGCCGCGGCAAAGCCCTTTCCGCAGCACGTGGTCTACACCGCGGGTGCGATCAAGCCGAGCAACGTCTCCCAGGCCGCGATGGACGCCAAGGTCAGCAGCCAGTACGAGGCCTGGAAGACCAACTACCTGCGCACCGAGGGCGGGCAGGGCGCGTGGATCAAGTACGACAAGACCAACTCCACCGTGTCCGAGGCGCATGGCTACGGCATGGTCCTGGCCGCCTACATGGCCGACAAGCCGACCGTCGATTCGATGTACGGCTACTTCACCCACCACCCGAGCAAGCACGGCGCCCACCTGATGGCCTGGAAGCAGACGCTGACGAACGGCGTGATGACCGATGTGGCGGGCAGGGTGTCGGCCACCGACGGTGACCTGGACGTGGCTTACGCGCTGCTGCTGGCCCATGTGCAATGGGGTTCATCGGGTGCGATCGACTACCGGGCCCGCGCGCTCGAGGTGATGCACGACATCCTGCAGTACGACGTCAACCCAACCTACTGGAACCTGACCGTCGGCGATTGGACCCGCGACGACGACGTCAACTACACCCGGCCGTCCGACTTCATGACCGGCCACATCCTCGCCTTCGCGCGCTACGACACGGCCAACGCCGCGAAGTGGAACAAGGTCTACGAGGCCATCTCGGCCGCGGTCAACGACCAGTTCACCCATGGCAGCGAGAAGACCGGCCTGATGCCCGACTTCATGGTGCGCTCGGGCAGCGTCTGGGTGCCGGTGACCGGCAAGTGGCTCGAGACCCGCAACGATGGCGACTTCTTCTGGAACGCCTGCCGAACGCCGTGGCGGCTGGCCTTGTCATGGCTGAACGACGGGCGCACCGACATGAAGGCAGCCCAGCAGCAAATGGCCTCGTGGATCCGCGGCAAGACCGGCGGCGTGCCGCGCAAGATCCACGACGGCTACTTCGTCAAGAATGGGCCCAACGGCGAGGCGATGGACAAGAACCGAGACCTGGTCTTCACGGCCCCGATGGCCGTCAATGCGATGTTCGGCGGCGCGCCGGGCCAAGCCTGGATGAACAGCCTGTGGACCTCGATCAACGGCGGCGACTACGGCAGCACGGTGGAGTACTACGGCGACGCCGTCCGCTTGCACGTGCTGCTCACCGTGTCCGGCAATTGGTGGACGCCATGATCTGCCGCCCTGACGCGTGCAACGTGGCGGAGGGCTGCTGACCCTCAGGCCAGAGCCAGCGCAATGGCTGCACGCAGGCGCTTGGCATGCACCGGCTTGTGCAGCAGCACGATGCCCGCATCGGCCGCCTGCGCCGCCACGGCGGTATCCAGGTCTCCCGTCAGCAGCAGGGCCTGCACCGTCGGGTTGCCCGCGCGTTGGCGCAACGCGGCGATCGCGGCGAAACCGTCTTCGGCGCCCAGGCGCAGGTCCGAGATGATCAGTGCCGGCGCGGTGTTGGCGGGCAGTTCGGCGCAGGCGCCTGCACTGTCTTTGCCGGACACGACGGTGTGGCCCCATGACGCCAGCAATTCATGCAGCGCCTGGCGACTCTCGCGGTCGTTCTCGATGATCACGATGACTTGACACGGGTCGGGCCGGGCGTGGTGTTCCGGCCCTCCGTCCGCCTGTGGCGGTGGGGCATCGAGGTGCAGCGGCAGGTCCACCGACAGCGTGGTCCCGCGGCCCAGTTCTGAGTCGATGTGCAGCGGGTGCCCGATGAGATCGGCCGCGCGCTTGACGATCGCCAGGCCGATGCCCAGGCTCTCGGTCGAGCGGGCGGCGTCCAGGCGCACGTACTCGGTGAACACGTCGCCCAGCCGCTCGCGCGGGATGCCGACGCCGGTGTCACTCACCCGCACACGCACCCAGGGGCCGATCGCCTCGCAGTCGACGCTGACGCTGCCATGCGGCGTGTACTTGATCGCATTCGAGACGAGGTTGAAGACGATTCGGCGCAGCAAGTTGGCGTCGGTGTGCACCCAGGCGCCGCAGCGGCGCACCTTCAACGACAGGCCGTTCTGCACTGCGGCGACGGTGAACTGCAATTGCACTTCTTCGAGCACTTCGTCCAGCGGCACTGGCCCGACCTCCGGCGCATAGTGGCCTTGCTCCAGCTGGTGCAGGTCCATCAGCATGGACAGCATGTCGCACAGCGAGGTGGCGCAGTGCCGGATGCTGGCCAATCGGCTGTCCAGCGCCACCGGCGGGTCGGTGCTCGAGACGGTTTCGGCCAGCATGCCCAGCGCGTGCGCGGGCTGCCGCAGGTCGTGGCAGGCGGCGGCCAGCAACCGGGTCCGCTTGGTGTTCAGATCCTCCAGCGCCAGATTGCGCGACTGCAACTCTCGCGACAAGGCGCCCAGCTTGCGACGCTGGGCCCATTGCATGCGCAACAGCCAGGCAAGGGCCGCGGCGCCGAGCAGGGCGGCCGCCAGGCCCGCGACCAGTTGCCGGCGCTGTGATTCGGAGATGCGCTCACGTGCCAGGCCCAGCGCGGCCTCGTGCTCCTTGCGCTCGACGTCGAACTTGACGTTCAGCTCGGTGATCACACGGTTGTTCGCGAGTCGGGCGGTTTCGGCTTCGAGCCGGCGCAGCTCGACCAGGTGGTCATGGGCCCGCTTGTACTGGCCCAGGTTCGCGTAGATCTCCGCCGCGGCTTCGTGCAACTGCGCCGGCGGTTCCGGCCGGCTGTCTTCGGCCGCCAGCCGTTCGGCCTCCTTCAGCGCCGACTCGCTGGGGGCCGCCTGGCCCTTGATGGCCCAGGCGCGTGCGCGAATGAGCGCCAGGCGCAGCCGGAACACCTCGGCCCCGGCCACGAAATACGACAGCGCCTGCGCCCTGGCACTCAGCTGCAGCGCTTCATCGGCATGCCGTTGCGCCAGTTCGACATGGGCCAGGATGTCGAGGGCCAGGCCGATCGCGTCCGGCAGCCCGGTGCGTTCCGCCAAGTCGAGCGAGCGCCTGGCGTACTGGTGCGCTTCCACCAGGTCGCCCTTGCGGCGCATCGCTTCGCCCACAGCGTTGAACACGACGGTGCCTACGACCGGGTGGCGCTCTGCGTCCACCAGCTCGACCGCTTCGCGCAGGTGCTTGAGCCCGCGCTCCCAATCGGGGTCGTTGCGCTGCATGCCGGTTTCGATGTTTGCCATGCCCAACAGCGCATAGGCCATCGGAAAGCCGCGACCACCGGCCTCGGCCGCGGCGTAGCCGCGGGTGTAGAGCTCATAGGCCCCCGAGTAGTCGTAGCCTTCGAAGGCTTCTGCCGCCTGCTCGTTGAGCGAGTACGCCAGGTGTCGTTGAAGCTGGTGCTCTTCGGCGATGCGCTGGGCTTGCTGCAGAAAGGCCTTGGCGGCGGCATTGGGCTCACCGTAAGGCGACTCGACGAAGGCCCGTGCCAACAGCATCTCTGCCATCGCGTCGTGGGCCTGCAACTGCTCGGCGAGCTTGGTCCCTTCGATGGCCAGCGGCAATGCGGCCTGCGGGTCGGAATGGAAGTACAGCGCATCGACCGCCTGGCGGATGGCGTCCAGCCGCGTCTGTGGATCGGTGGTTTCCTGCAAGACGCCCCTGGCTTCCTTCAGTGCCGCTTGCGGGTTGGCGAACACCAGGTCTTCGATCGCCAGCAGGTCTTGCCCCGCAGCAGCCGGGCGGCCCAGCGAGCACAGCAAGAGCAGGACGAACCACCACCGCCTGTGGCTGGATCGCACCGCCGACGTCGCCCCCACCCGGACCGCGAAGCCCTGCATCATCGTCACTCCACTGCAGGCCCGGTCGCCGCGCGGCGGGGCCTGGAGCTACGGTTGTGGCTCTCCCTGTGCGGTCCATCGTAGGGCCGATGGCAGGCCCCGCGCACCCTCGATGCATGCAAGGCGCTCTCGGGCGTGACAATTCATGACCGATTGGCGGCTTGCAGCGCCGCCGGCCTGCCCTTGCCGGCGCTCAGCGCTGCTTGCGCCGCTGCTGCCAGGCCAGCAGTTCGCCGATGAAGCCGCGGCGGAAGGCCACCACGCAGACGACGAAGATCGCGCCGATGATCACCGTGACCCACGAGCCAACGCGGTCGGCGAGGAAGTTCTGCAGGCCGATGATCGTGAAGGCGCCGAGCACCGGCCCGGCAAAGGTGCCCATGCCGCCGAGCAGCGTCATCAGCACCACCTCGCCGGACAGCGACCAGTGCGCATCCGACAAGGTGGCGAAGCCCAGCACCAGCGTCTTCAACGAGCCGGCCAAGCCAGCCAGTGCGGTGGACAGCACGAAGGCCAGCAGCTTGTAGCGGTCGACGTTGTAGCCGAGCGAGATCGCGCGCGGCTCGTTCTCGCGGATGGCCTTCAGCACCTGGCCATAGGGCGAGTGCACGATGCGGATCACGAACAGAAACACCGCGACGAAGACGGCGAGCACGAAGAAGTACATCACCAGGTCGTTGGCCAGCGGCAGCAGGCCGAACAGCGTGCCGCGCGGCACACCCTGCAGCCCGTCTTCGCCGCCGGTGAAGGGCGCCTGCAGGAAGACGAAATAGACCATCTGCGCCATCGCCAGCGTGATCATCGCGAAGTAGATGCCCTGGCGGCGAATCGCGATCAGCCCGACGACCAGCCCGGTGGCGCCGGCCACAGCGGTGCCCGCCAGCACACCGAGTTCGGGCGACCAGCCGGCGCTGCGCACCAGGTAGCCGGTGGCATAGGCCGAAGCCGCGAAATAGGCCGCATGGCCGAACGACAGCAGGCCGGTGAACCCCAGCAGCAGGTTGAACGCGCAGGCAAAGATCGCGAAGCACAGCGCGTTCATCATGAAGATCGGGTACACCCCAGCGAACGGCGCGGCGATCAACAGCAGCAGGCCAACGCCCCAGGCGATGCGCGAGGAGCGGACGAGTGAGGAGGCGCCGGCGTCCATCACTTTTCCTTCCCGAACAAGCCGGCCGGCCGGATCATCAGCACGATGGCCATGATGACGAACACGACGATGTTCGAGGCCTCTGGGTAGAACACCTTGGTCAGCCCTTCGATGATGCCCAGCATCAGCCCGGTGAGGATCGAGCCGAGGATCGAGCCCATGCCGCCGATCACGACCACGGCGAAGACGACGATGATCAGGTTGCTGCCCATCAAGGGCGTGATCTGGATCACCGGCGCGGCCAGCACACCGGCGATGGCCGCCAAGCCGGCACCGGCGGCATACGTCAGCATCACCATCACCGGCACGTTGATGCCAAAGGCCTGCACCAGGGCCGGGTTCTCGGTGCCGGCGCGCAGGTAAGAGCCGAGCCGCGTGCGTTCGATGACGAACCAGGTGCCGAAGCACACCAGCAGCGAAGCGACGACGACCCAGGCTCGGTAGTTCGGCAGGATCATGAAGCCGAGGTTGGTGGCGCCTTGCAGCGCTTCAGGCACCGAGTACGACTGGCCCGAGACGCCGAACTGGTCGCGAAACACGCCCTCGGCGATCAACGCCAGGCCGAAGGTCAGCAGCAGCCCGTAGATCGGGTCGATCTTGTACAGACGCTGCAGCAGCGTGCGCTCGATCACCACGCCGAGCGCGCCGACCACCAGTGGCGCGACGATCAGCGCCAGCCAGTAATTGAGGCCGAAGTGCTCGAAGCCGTACCAGGCCACGTAGGCCCCGACCATGTACAGCGCGCCATGGGCGAAGTTGACGATCCCCAGCAGGCCGAAGATGACGGCCAAGCCGAGGCTGAGCATGGCGTAGAACGAACCGTTCACCAGGCCCAGCATCAGCTGGCCGAGAAAGGCCTGCAGAGGGATGCCGAAGATCTCCACGACGCGCGCCTTTCAGTTCATTTCCACAGCGAGCACTTGGAGTCGGCCTTGGTCGTCCACGCAGCTTCGCCCTTGATCGTTTCGACCACGTTGTAGTAGTCCCAGGGTTCGGTCGAGGTCTCGGGTGTCTTGACCTGCATCAGGTACATGTCGTGCACCATGCGCCCGTCGTCGCGGATCCAGCCGCCCTTGGCGTACATGTCGTTGACCTTGGTCTTGTGCAGTTGCGCCAGCACCTTGTCGGCGTCGTCGCTGCCGGTGGCCTTGACGGCGGCCAGGTAGTTGGTCACCACCGAGTAATCAGCCGCTTGCAAGGAAGACGGCATGCGCTTCATCTTTTCGAAGAAGCGGCGGCTCCAGGCGCGGGCGTCGGCGTCCTTGTTCCAGTACCAGCTGTCGGTCAGGTACATGCCTTGCGTGGTCTTCAAGCCCAGCGAGTGGATGTCGTTGATGAAGACCAGCAGGCCAGCCAGTTTCATGGTCTTGGTGATACCGAACTCGTTGGCCGCCTTGATCGTGTTGATCGTGTCACCGCCGGCGTTGGCCATGCCCAGGATCTGTGCCTTGCTGGCCTGCGCCTGCAGCAGGAACGACGAGAAGTCGCTCGCCGCCAGCGGGTGTTTGACCGAGCCGACGATGGTGCCGCCAGCCGCTTTGACGACGTTGCTGGTGTCGTTCTGCAGCGCCGCGCCGAACGCGTAGTCGGCCGTCAGGAAGTACCAGGTCTTGCCGCCGGCCTTGACCACCGCACCACCGGTGCCCTTGGCCAGCGCGACGGTGTCGTAGGCCCAGTGCACGGTGTACGGTGTGCATTGGTCGTTGGTCAGCGCCGAGGTGGCTGCGCCGACGACGATGAAGGGCTTCTTCTTCTCCGCCGCCACCTTGGCCATCGCCAGGCTGGTGCCCGAGTTGGTGCCGCCGATCAGCATGTCCAGCCCTTGGGTGTCGAACCACTCGCGGGCCTTGGCGGCGGCCACGTCGGCCTTGTTCTGGTGGTCGGCGAACACGATCTCGATCTTCTTGCCGGCCACCGCGCCGCCCGCATCCGCGATCGCCATCTTGATCGCCTCGATGCCGCCCTGGCCGTCGATGTCGGCGTAGACGCTGGACATGTCGGTGATGATGCCGATCTTCACCACGTCGCCCGAGATCTGGGCTTGGGCTCCGGCCGCTGCGGCCACGGTGAAGGTGCAGGCGGCGGCGATTTTCGTGAGCTTCATGCGGTGTCTCCGAGGGTGAATGGCGTCAGACGCCGAGGTATTCGTGCAGGCGTTCGATGCGCGACGGCAACTCGGCCTGGGTGAATTGCTGGATGACCTGGCCATGCTCCATGACCAGGAAGCGGTCGGCCAGTGGCGCAGCGAAACGAAAGTTCTGCTCGACCATCACGATCGTGTAACCCTGCTTGCGCAGGGACACCACCATCTCGGCGAGCTTCTGCACGATCACCGGCGCCAGGCCTTCTGAAATTTCGTCGAGCAGCAGCAGCTTCGCGCCGGTGCGCAGGATGCGCGCAACGGCCAGCATCTGCTGTTCGCCACCCGAAAGCCGCGTGCCCTGGCTGTTGGCACGTTCCTTCAAATTCGGGAACATCGCGTAGATCTGTTCGATCGGCATCCCGCTCGGCGCGAGCACCGGCGGCAGCATCAGGTTCTCTTCGGCCGAGAGGCTCGAAAAGATGCCGCGCTCTTCCGGGCAGTAGCCGATGCCCAGCCGCGCGATGCGGTGTGTCGACATCGCAATCGCCTCGGTGCCGAGCACCTTGATCGATCCCTTGCGCGAACCCGTCAGGCCCATGATCGCGCGCAACGTGCTGGTGCGGCCGGCGCCGTTGCGACCGAGCAGCGTGACAACTTCGCCCTCGTCGACATGGAAATCCACGCCATGCAGCACATGCGATTCGCCGTACCAGGCGTGCAGTCCTTTGACGTCGAGGAAGCGCTGGGCCATCAGTGGATCCCTTGCGCTTCGACTACCGAGTGTGCGGCCGCATGCGTGCAGTCAGTAGAGTTGCCGAAGGGCCGGCGCGCGCCGAGGCTGCCTTGCGTTGAGAAGCCCCGACGGTGCCTGATCAGGACGATGGGGCGCTCTGCACAGCGAAGTAAAGGAGGAGCCGACAGCCGCAGGCTGGTGGCGGGGGACATGAGCGGAGCAGAGTGCCCCGTCGTCCTGATCCCGCTACTCCCGTTGTCGCAATCGAACGACTGCAAAGGGCCGCATGCAAGCGTTTGGAGCGTGCTGTTCATCAATGTGCGCCCTTTAACTCGACGCTGGCGGAGCCCATGTACGCCTCGATCACCGCCGGATTCTTTGATACCTGTTCGTACGGTCCTTCAGCCAGCGTGGCACCCCGTTGCAGCACGGTGATCGTGTCGGCGATGCTGGCCACCACGCTCATGTTGTGCTCGACCATCAGGATGGTGCGGTCAGCCGAGACCTTCTTGATCAGCTGGCGGATGCGGTCCACGTCTTCGAGGCCCATGCCCTGCGTCGGCTCGTCCAGCAGCATCAGCTGCGGATCCATCGCCAGCGTGGTGGCGATTTCCAACGCACGCTTGCGGCCATAGGCCAGTTCAACGGCTTTCGCATCGGCATAGCCCGCCAAATCCACCGCGCCCAGCAGCTCCAGGGCTCGGCTGTTCAACGAGTCGAGACAGCGCTCGCTGCGCCAGAAATGGAACGAGCCGCCGAGCTTGCGCTGCAGGGCGACGCGCACGTTCTCCAGCACGGTCAGGTGCGGGAACACGGCCGAGATCTGGAACGAGCGGATCACGCCGCGGCGGGCGATGTGCGCCGGCGTCTCGCCGGTGATGTCCTGGCCGTCATAGACGATGCGGCCGGCGCTCGGGGTCAGGAACTTCGTCAGCAGGTTGAAGCAGGTCGTCTTGCCGGCGCCGTTGGGGCCGATCAGCGCATGGATGTGGCCGCGCTTGACGCGCAGGTTGACCTTGCTGACCGCGACGAAACCCTTGAACTCTTTGGTCAGGTCCTGGGTCTCAAGAATGTATTCCGCGCTGCCGCTCATCCACTTTCCCCAGACCGGGCCCCCAACCGTTGCGACAGCGTGCGCGCCGCTTGGACCACCACTTGACGTTGCCGCTCCATCTGCTCGGTACTCAGCACCGCCTTGTTCAGGCACACGCCCAGGCCGGCAACCGGCTGGCCCGTGGCATCGAAGATCGGCGCCGCCAGCGCGACGACACCCTCGCGGATGCCCTCGTCGTCGATGCTGTGGCCCTGCTCGCGGCAAAGGGCGAGTTCTTCCAGCAGCTCGGCCTGGTTGGCCGGGCCCCGGTCGGTGAGGCGCTTGAGTGGGCCGGGCGGGAAGAGCGCCTGCAACCTGATCGGCGGCAGGTGCGCCAGCATCGCCTTGCCGGTGGCCGACAGGTGCGCCGGCAAGCGCATGCCGACGGTGAAGTTCAGCCCCAGTGGCCGCGAGCCATTGCGCACGCCGACATAGACCACCTCGGCGCCATTGAGCACCGACAGGATCAGGGTCTCGTCCGGCGCCCGCGCGCCGCGCCACAGCGCCTCGAATTCGCCAGCCACGCTGGTGCTGGCGACAAAGGCCTCGGCCAGGCTCATCACGCCCGGGCCGATCTGCAGCGCGCCGTTGTCGGCCCGGCGCAGGTAGCCGAAGTTCAGCAGCGTGTTGCACAGCCCGTGCACGCTGCTCTTGGGCAACGCCAACGCCGTCGCCAGGTGGGCCATGCTGAGCGGTTCGCGCTGGCGGGCCAGCAAGTCCATCACCGCCACCGCACGGGCCACCGCAGGCACCAGGCCGGTGGTGGCGTGGTGCGCTTGTGCAGGGTTGGAAACCGCGACCATGAGTTCGATGGGCTGAACCGGGTTCAAGGATTCGAACGCCAGTCTAGGCAGCACGCGCCGCAGGTCAACACTCGTCGACGCATTTCAGAGGCTTTTCGGGAAAACACCGAGGCGTGAAAAAGCACTGTGCATTGGCCTTTTCTTCATCGGTCAACCGCGCGCAGTCTTCCTAGCATGGGGGTTCACACAAGCCACCCGACGATGCAGCCGATCCGCCCCCAACAGCCCCCCGCCAAGGCGGTGGTGCGCCGGGTCGGCCGCCTGTTGTCCGACAGCGGGTGGCTGGCCCAGGCCCTGCCCCTGTTGCTGCTGGCCTTGCTGGCCGGCCGTGCGTCCGACGACGCCCAGAGCCTGCAGTCGTCGGCCCTGTTGCAGCTCGCGGCCTCGGTGCTGCTGGTGCTGTCGGTGGCCTGCTGCAAGATCGGTGTCTGGCGTGCTGCAGGCCGCCGGGCCGAGCATGCCGGTGCTTCCCGGACCACCTGGGTGCTGCGCGTGCTGGTGCTGGCCGGCGGCCTGGCCTTCGGCCTTGCCTTCGCAGAACGCCACGGTGGCGCGCAAACTTTCGAGATGGGCCAGATCGCGCTCGGCCAGGACCCTGTCGCGGTGATCGATGCGCGCATCAGCGCCGATGGCCACAGCCTGTTGCTGTCCGGCACCTTGGGCGCCGGCTCGGCGGACAAGGTGCATGAGCTGTTGGCCCAGGCGCCGGGTGTCCGCTTGGTGCACCTGCAGTCCGCTGGCGGGCGCCTATTCGAAGCCGAGAGCATTGCCGCCGACATCCGCCAACGGCGCCTGAACACCTATGTCGACGGGCTGTGCGCCAGCGCCTGCACCATGGTGCTGCTGGCCGGCCGCCAGCGCGGCGCGGCGCCGAACGCCCGCATCGGCTTTCACCGCCCGAGCTTTGCCGGTGTCGACGACGACCGCACCGTCGACGCCGACGCGCTGATGCGCTACTACCGCAATGCCGGGATCGCCCGCGCATTTGTCGAGAAGGTGCGCGCCACGTCCAGCCAGACGATGTGGTTCCCTTCGCGCCAGGACCTGGAGCGCTACCGGGTGCTGACCCCGATGCCGCCGGGAGGCGGGCTGCTCGCTTTGCGTTGAACCCGGCTGGGCGGGTATGCTCGCCAGCCATCACGAACGCCTCAGGGAAGCCAGCATGAGCGATGCTCCGCCACAGCCATCTCCCGCCATCCGAGTCGGGATCGGCGGCTGGACCTTCGAGCCCTGGCGCGACAATTTCTACCCGGCCGATCTGCCGCACAGCCGCGAGCTCGAGTACGCCAGTCGCAAGCTGACCGCGATCGAGGTCAACGGCACCTACTACAGCTCGCAAAAGCCCGAGACCTTTGCCAAGTGGCGTGACGAGACGCCCGACGACTTCGTCTTCTCGCTCAAGGCCTCGCGCTTCGCCACCAACCGGCGTGTGTTGGCCGAAGCCGGCGAGTCGGTCGAGCGCTTCGTCCACAGCGGCATTGCCGAACTGGCCCACAAGCTGGGCCCGATCGTCTGGCAATTCGCGCCGACCAAGCGCTTCGATGCGGTCGACTTCGAGGCTTTCCTGAAGCTGTTGCCTTCCTCCGTTGGCGAAAGGCCGCTGCGCCATGTGCTGGATGTGCGCCACGACAGCTTCAAGAGCCCGGACTATCTGGCGCTTGCTCGCCGCTACGGCGCGGCCACCGTGTTCACCGATTCGGACGACTACCCCTCGTTTGCCGACATCACCAGCGACTTCGTCTACACCCGGATGATGCGCACCGATTCGAACCTGCCGCTGGGCGTCACGCCCGAGGCGCTGGACCAGCTGGCGGCTTGCGGGCGGGCCTGGCGTGATGGCGCCGAGCCGCAAGGCGTGCCGCGCGTCGAGCCGGAGCAGGCATCGTCGACACCGCGCGACGTGTTCATGTTTTTCATCAGCGGTGCGAAGGAAAAAGCCCCCCACGCGGCGATGGCATTGCGTGAACGAATCGCTCGAATTGCCGGGTAAAGCGTCTGAGGTGCGTCTGGATGTAGGGCCTGCCCCCGGGCGGCCGCACGGCTCGTCACATGCGCTCACAGTCTTCTGGGCTGCAGCCCCTATCTTGAAGGATGTGAAGACTTTGGGAACTGTGGCAGCCATGAAACTTAACGTGATTTTTCAAGCCCGACGCACCGGCGCCTCGCGCCTTGCCCTGCTGACCCTGGCTGCTGCTGGCTCTGCCTACGCCGTGACACCCGGCACCGGCAACCCCGACGGCCACTGCACCGTGCCCACCGCGGCACAGGCCGACAGCACCGCCAACGCCCATGTCGTGGGCACCGGCTCGCCCGCCAGCTGCACCTCTGCGGCCTTCGTGGCGGCGGTGGCCAAGGGCGGTGTCATCACCTTCAACTGCGGGCCGGATCCGGTCACCATCGCGTTGACCGCCACCGCCAAGGTCTTCAACGACAAGCCCAACGTCGTGATCGACGGGGGCAGCAAGATCACGCTCAGCGGCGCCGGTGCGCGGCGCATCCTGTACATGAACACCTGCGACCCGAAGCAGGTCTGGACGACCGACCACTGCGACACGCAGGACACGCCGCACCTGACGGTGCAGAACATCACCTTGACCAAGGGCAACTCGCGCGGCCAGACCTACGGCCTGTCCGAGGTCTATGGCGGCGGCGCGATCTACACGCGCGGCGGCCGGTTGAAGGTGGTCAACACGCGCTTCTTCAAGAACAGCTGCGAAGCCACCGGGCCCGACCTGGGCGGCGGCGCGCTCCGCTCGTTTGGCGGGTCGCCGACGGCGCCGGTCTACATCACGCACAGCACCTTTGGTGGCGGCGCCTACTACGCCAACAATTGCTCCAACGGCGGTGCGATCAGCGGCCTGGCGACCAACTTCAGCATCTACAACAGCCTGATCAGCTACAACTCGGCGGTCGGCAACGGCGCCAACCCGGCCCGTGCCGGTACCCCGGGCGGCGGCAGCGGCGGCGGCATCTACCAGGACGGCAACACCATCAACCTGACGATGTGCGGCAACAAGATGCAGAACAACCACGCCAATGAAGGCGGCGGCGCCTCGTTCTTCGTCAGCAACAACCTGACCGGCACGATGTCGATCACCAACTCGATGCTGAGTGCCAACGTGAACGACGGTTTCGAGACCAACGGCCTGCCCGGCATCTTCATCCTGGCCAAGGTCGGCCAGCCGGTGATCACCAACTCGCAAATCCTGCGCTGACCCACGCGCCGGCAGCCGCCGGCCACTGCTCTTGAGTCCCTGAGGGGCGCCCGCCCAAGCGGTGCGCCCCTTTCTGCATTCTGTCCCTCGCTTTTCGCCGCCTGGGCTCAACCGGGTGTACGCATCGCCGCGGGGCCTGCATGATGGCGCCCCCATTCATCCAGAGAGGAGCGGCCCGATGCGAGCCCTGCACAGCGTTGTCCTGTCCCTGACTTTGCCGTGGATCGGCGTGGCCCACGTGGCCCACGCAGCCCCTTTGACGCCGCTGGCCGCCGCGCTGGAAGCCGCGGCCCCGTTGTCCAGGGACACGCCCAGCACCACGGTCGCTGGCAACACCTTCATCGCCCCGGTCGGCTGGCGCCTGAGCGTGCGCGGGCCGGCCACGGTCTTGGAAGCGCCCGAGGGTGGCTCGGCGTTGGCCTTGGTCGACATCGACGCACCCGATGCGACGGCTGCCGTGGCGGCCGCATGGGCCGCGTACAAGCCCGACGCCAAGTGGCCGTTGAAGGTGGTCTCGCCGATTGCGCCGAAGGACGGCTGGACGGACCGGCAGGGCTACAGCTACCAGACCTCGCCGAACGAGAAACGCGACGTGTCGGTCGAAGTGCGGCGGGCCAACAACCTGTGGACCGTGATCATCTACGACATGTCCGGTGACGTGGGCGAGAAGCGCGCCGCGCAGGTCGGCCAGGTGTTCGGCAAGCTGCTGCCCAAGGGCTACCAACGCGAATCTTTTGCCGGCAAGAAGGCCAACCCGCTGGATGCTCGCCGCGTGGCCGAACTGGGCGGCTTCATCGAACGTGCGATGGCGGCCACGGGTGTGCCCGGCGTCGCCTGGGGCCTGGTGCAGGACGGCAAGGTCGTCTACTCAGGCGGCCTCGGCGTGAAGGAGCTGGGCCAGCCGGCCAAGCCCGATGGCGACACCCGCTTCATGATCGCCTCCAACACCAAGGCGATGGCGACGCTGATGCTCGCCACGCTGGTCGACGAGAAGAAGATCGGTTGGGAATCGACCGCGGTCAGCCTGCTGCCGACGTTCAAGCTCGGCAACGCCGAGACCACGCAGCAGGTGAAGGTCAAGCACCTGATCTGTGCCTGCACCGGCATGCCGCGGCAAGACCTGGAATGGCTGCTCGAGTTCAAGGACCTGACGCCCAACGGCGCGATGACACTGCTGGGCACGATGCAGCCGACCAGCGGCTTCGGTGAGCTGTTCCAGTACTCCAACCCGATGGCGGCGGCGGCGGGCTACATCGGCGGCCACACCGCTTATCCCCAAATGGAGCTGGGCGCGGCCTACGACAAGGCGATGCAGGAGCGCGTCTTCGGCCCGCTGAAGATGACCCGCACCACCCATGACTTCGCGCTCGCCAAGCAGGGCAACGTGGCTTCGGCCCACGCGCCCGATGTCGACGGCCACATGACCCACGCCGAAGACCGCGCGAACCTGTCGGTGATCCCGGTGCGCCCGGCCGGGGGCGCCTGGAGCACGGTCAATGACGTTCTGCGTTATGTGCAGATGGAGGTGGACGAAGGCAAGCTGCCCGACGGCAAGCGCCTGCTGTCTCGCGACGCACTGCTGGCGCGTCGCGCCCCGCAGGTGACCGTCAGCACCGATGTCACCTACGGCATGGGGCTGCAGGTCAACACGGTCTATGGCACGCCGGTGGTTCACCACGGCGGCGACATGATCGGCTTCCACAGCGACATGATGTGGCTGCCCGAGCACAACATCGGCGCGGTGGTGCTGACCAACGGCGACCCAGGCTGGATGGTGCGCAGCGTGTTCCGCCGCAAACTGCTCGAGGTGCTGTTCGACGGCCGGCCCGAGGCGGAGGCACAGATCAGCGCTTCGGCGAAGTCCTTCTACGACGAGATGGCTGCTGACCGCAAGCTGCTGACCGTGCCTGCCAACGCCGGCGTGGCCGCCGGGTTGGCCGCGCGCTACCACCATCCGGCGCTCGGCGAGGTGCAGGTCAATCGCCAAGGCACGACGCTGCGCTTCGATTTCGGCGAATACGCCAGCGACATGGGCTCGCGCCGCAACCCGGACGGTACCGACTCGCTGGTGACTATCGTGCCGGGCTTCAGTGGGCTGGAGTTCGTTGTCGGCCGCAATGGCGACAAGCGCACGCTGACGCTGCGTGACGCGCAACACGAGTACGTGCTGGTCGAGCGCTGATCGTCGCCCTGGTCACCCTCCAAATCGGGTGGCCAGGGCCGGCGCTGCTGGCGGAGTGCTGGCGGCGCGCTCTCTTTGCCGAACAGCCGGGTGTCTGAGCAATCAACGTGCCCAGAGCGCCGAGCACCGGACCTTCACCCGTAGGACAACGGAACTTCTTCTAGGGAGAAATGCCCGAATCTGGATAAAGTTGCCACAAATGACGGCAGAAGTCTGTTCAAATTTAGGCTACATCCTCCGTACAACAGGGAAGCCACCGCCCACCAGAAGGAGTCATCAATGGCTGAAGTACGCGTGCAGGTCCCAGATGAAATCATGGCCGAGTTGAAGTCCGCGCTCGGGCTACGTACAAACACCGACATCGTCGAAGAAGCGCTGACGATGCTCAATTGGGCCGCAGAAGAAAAGAAGAACGGCCGACAAATTTTTTCGGCGAGGCCGGACGGAAAAGATGTCACGCGTCTGGCGATGCGTTCATTAATGAATGGGGTTAGGTCAACCGTTTGACGGTCTCAACCGTCTAAAGAGAAGACCGAAGGCGCGGCCTGAGTGGGCGCGCGTGCGGTCATGAATTTTGCTTCCAGCCCTCAAGAGGCTGGGAGGTCCGCATGGACGATTCCAACGAAACCAGGGTGATAGTTCCGCGACCCGTCCACGGCCGCAGGGACGATGACACGCCTTCGTTTTTGGATGTCCATCACTGCAGGGATGCAGTTCCGCCGCGAGTCCCAGTCAAGGAGGCGCCGCATGGACACGACTCTGGAAGCCGTCCCGTCGAGACTGGAGGTTGACGGCCGCGTGGCCACGCCAGCGGCCATCCCCGGTGCGACCTATGCCGACATGACAGGGCTGCAGCGCAGCGGCGTCAGGCTGGCTTCGTGGATGCTGGCGATGATCGGCCTGCTGGCTGTGCTGTTGCTGGGGCTGATCGCGTTCAGCGAATACGTCGCCCGCCCGCCCGAGGTGGTCACGGCACAGGCGTTGATCGAGCGCGCCGCCCAGCACTACGCGGCCGCCAGCGAGCCCGAAACGCTGAAACAAGTGAATGACCTGCTGGCCCGCCTGGCCGAGATCCAACGCGCCACGCGCGAGTTCTGGACCAACTACAGCCAGTTCCTGCTGATGAACCTGCTGCTGCCGGTGCTGACGTCGATCCTGGGGTATGTGTTCGGGACTTCGCGCGGTGGGGGAAGCCCGTAACGGCTGGCGCCGTTGGCGGAAGCGGTGAGATTCGAACTCACGGAGGGGATAAACCCTCGCCGGTTTTCAAGACCGGTGCCTTAAACCGCTCGGCCACGCTTCCTCGGAAGGAAGGCTGATTATCCGCCACTCGGCGGTGCCTCCAAAGAGAAGGGCGCTACTGTAGCGCAGCGGCGCCGGTCTTCCTCGGCAGATCGGCAAAGAAGATGCTGCCCTCGCCAACCTGGCTGCGCACGCCGACGTGGCCGCCTTGCAGCTCGACGAGTTGGCGCGTCAGTGCCAGGCCGAGGCCGGTGCCGCCATAGATGGGGCGTATACGTTGGCGCAGCTGGGCAAACTGCGAGAACAGCTTGGGCTGGTCTTCGGCGGCGATGCCGATGCCGTTGTCCTCGACCTCCAGGCGCCAGCCGTTCGCACCCCGGGCCATGGCGCGCACGACGATGCGGCCGCCGTCAGGCGTGAACTTGACCGCGTTGGAGACGAAGTTCAGCAGCGCCTGCTTCAGGCGCGCCGGGTCCAGCCACAAGTCAGGCAGCGGCTGCAGCTCGGTGTGCAGCGCGATGTGCTTGCGCTCGGCCTCGGCGCGCAACATCGCCAGCGTTTCGTCCACCAGCGTCGGCAGGTCGATCGCCGAAGGAAAGAATTCGAAACGGCCGGCCTCGACCTTCGACAGGTCCAGCACATCGTTGACCAGCTGCAGCAGATGCTGCGCGCCGCCGGCAATGTGTGCGAGGTATTCGGCCTGTTTGCTGCTCGAGGGTGGCGGCGACAGGCGCAGCAGGTCGGCAAAGCCGATGATCGCGTTCAGCGGCGTGCGCAGTTCGTGCGACATGTTGGCGAGGAACTCGCGCTTCTGGCGGTTGGCTTCCTGCACCTGGTGGTTCTCGGCCTCCAACGCCACGCTGCGCAGGCGCAGTTCCTCAGCTTGCTTGCGCTCGGTGATCTCGACCACCAGGCCGACGATCCGGTGGGGTCGGCCATCGTCGCCGCTCATCACTTGGCTGTGGCTGGACACCCAATGCACGCTGCCGTCGGGCCAGACGACGCGGAATTCAGTGTGCAGCGGCCGGCCTTCCTGCCTGGCCTTGTCCTGGGCGGCCACCACCCACTCCACGTCGTCGGGGTGCAGCGCTTGGCGGAAGTCCTCGAGCGTGAAGCGGGACAAGCCTTCCGGGTGGCCGAAGCAGCGGTCATGGTCGCGCGAGTGGCGCAGCTCGCCACTGTTCAGATCCAGATCCCACACGCCCATGCGGCTGGCCTCGAGGGCATGGCGCAGCATGGATTCGCTTTGCTGCAGCGCTGCCTCGGCCTGTGAACGCGCCCGTTGCCGATGCTGCAACAGGTCCTGGGCCTGGCGCAACGCGTCGGCCAGTTGGCGTGCCTCGTCCATCGAGGGTTCGGGGATCTCGACCTGCTGGCCGCTGCCGATGGCCAAGGCGGGCGCCACCAGGGCACGGATCGGCCCGGCCACGCGCCGGCCCAGCAGCGTGGCCAGCCCCAGCCCGGCCAGCAGGATCAACACCGCCATCGCACTGGACACGACCAGGCGCCTGCGCAAGTCGGCGGTCAAGGCGGCCTCGGGCACGCCGATCGTCGTCGACCAGCCATAGGGCTTCGCGCGGGCGTGGCCGGCGAACACCTGCACGCCTTCGCGCGAGGTGGTCAGGAAGCAGCTGGTCTCGTCATGCAGCACATGGTCGAGCAGGGCAGGCACGACCGGCAGGCCGATAAAGCGCTCGGGCGACAAGGTGCGAGCCATGGTGATGCCCTGGCGGTCCAGCACGCTGGAGATCCAGCCCTCGGGCAGGTTCTGGCGGCGCAGGAAGTCCGACAGGCGCTGCAGCCCGAGGATCAGCGTCAGGCGATAGCTCAGCTTGCCGTTGCGCAGCACCGGCACATGCACGGCGACTTGCGGATGCTGGGTCAGCGAGCCGACGAACAGGTCCGACACCACCGGCACCGCAGGGTCGCCGTTGGTCGGCAATACGCCGGCGGTCAGCAGTGGCAGCACGACGCCGGCCGGGCGCAAGAGGTTGAACATCTGCCGGCCGTTGGGGTCGGTCAGCACCAGCGTCTCGCCGCCCAGATGCGGCAGTGCCCGCTCGGCCTGCTCGCGAAAGGCCAGCAGGTCGGCCGGCTGTGTGGGCGAGGTCAACAGCGGCGAGGTGGCCAACGCCTGCAGCGCGACGACATGGCTGTCGAGTTCGGCCTCCAGCGCATTGGCCAAGGTGCGGGCGGTGTTGCAGGCCCGGGTCTGCTCGGTGCTGCGCTCGCGTTCGTAGGTCAGCAGGCTCTGCGCCAGCAGCAACAGCCAACCCGGAATCACGCAGACCAGGACCAGCTGCTGAATGCGGGCCTGAATCGAGCGCGAGCGCCAGAACGACATGGCGCAATGCTCGGTGCCGCGGGCGGCGCGGTCAAGCCGGAACTGCTCCTACCGCCCTCGGGCGCTGGCCGCTCCCGCTTAGGCGCGCGCAGCGCCGCCGCTCATCCAGTGGCGTGCGCGGATCCGGCTTCGCCGGTCCGCTGCGCGAGCCCCCTCGGGGGGCAGGCCCCCGGAGGGGCCGTGGGGGCCTTGTTCACAGTTTGAACTTCACCTCGATCTGGATCTGGCGCGGCTCGGTCAGCCCGGCGTAGTAGGGTGAACCGACCGGCGACGACAGGTTGCTCAGGAACTGCACGTACTGCTTGTCGAACAGGTTGTTGACGACGAGCGCGACGCCCCACTGCTTCGAATCGGCCTCCCAGCCCAGGCGCGTGTCGACACGCTGACGCGCTTCGCCGACGCGGAAGCCGGGCGCCTTCAGGCAGCTGCCTTGCGATTCGGAGTCGTCGTTGCAGCGCGTCGCGCTGAGGTAGGAGCCTTGCAGCGACCAGTCCATGTTGCCGCCGCCCATCGCCCACTGCACATCGAAGCCGGCGGTCAGCGAAGTGCTCGGCGTGCCGTACGGCTGGCCCGTCAGGTCATTGGCGCCGGGCGCCAGATTGCGCTGGGCCTTGTATTTCTGGTCGATCACCTCGGCCGAGCCGAACAGGCGGAACTCCCTGGACAGCTGCCACTGCGCTTCGAGGTCGGCGCCGGTGGCCTGCACGTCGCTCACCGTGATGCCGTAGTAGGGGATGCTGCCGTCTTCCGGGTGGAACAGATTGATCGACTGCAGGTTCTTGAACAGGTAGTGGAACAGCGAGGCGCCGTAGCTGAAACCGCTGTTGGCCAACCGGCCCTTGATGCCGACCTCGTAGTTGGTCACCGTCTCCGGGTCGAACGAGCCGCCGCCGACATCGGTGCTGACCGAGTTGAAGCCGCCGGCCTGGTAGCCGCGGGTGACCGAGCCGAAGACCATCGTGTCCTTGTCGAAGTGGTGGTCGATCACCAGGCGCGGGCTGACGTTGTTCCAGCTCTTCTTGGTGAAGACCGGCGCGCCGGCCCACTCGGGGTTGTTGAACTCGATGTTGTTGGTGCGCAGGTAGTCCGCCAGGAAAGTCAACGAGCCTGCGGAGGCGGGGTCGAGTGCGCCGGCGTCGACCAGCGCCTGGAAGAACTCGGGCGAGAAGACCGCGAGCTGCGGGTCCAGCCCCGGTGCCGTGCGCAGCGGGTTGTACCAGCTGAACTTCTTTTCATCGCGCGTGAGGCGGATGCCGGTGGTCAGGTTGGTGCTCGCGCCCAAGTGCCAGATCGCGTCGCCGAACAGCGCGTAGGCCTTGTAGTCGCCGGTGTTGTTCATCCCTTCCTGCCAGGTCTGGCCCAGCATGTGGATGCCCGGCACACCGGCCAGCAACGCGATGCGGTTCAGGGTGGTGAACGGCGCCAGTCCGATGTCGGGGTTGTGTGCGAACAGCGTGTCCAGCGAGTTGGTGGTGGTGTTGATCTGGCTGGTCTGCTCGGCGTCTTCGCCTGACAGGCCCAGGCCCACCAGCCAGTCGAGTGTCGGGTTGTTGCCGGCGAGGCGGAACTCCTGCTGCCAGCTGGTGTTCTTCTCGAAGTTGCCTGTCGACAGGCGCGACGCGATGTTGTCGGTGCCGTCGTTGTCCTGCAGGTTCTCGGTCGTGAAGTGGCGCCAGGCGCTCAAGCTGCTGAAGGTGCCGAAGCCCAGGTCGTGTTCGATGCGCAGCGTCAATCCGTCGAACAGGCGGTTCTCGCGGCCGTGCTCGACGTCGTTGCGCAGCGGCTGCTTGCGCGGGTCGACGAAGCCGGAGGTGTCGATGTGGCCTTCAGCGTCTGTCGCCGGGAACACCGGCGTCACCGGTGACAGAGCCCACACCGGGCGCGGTCGCTGGTCGAGGTCTTCGTGCTCCCAGCTCAGCACCGCGCTGGTCGCGCCGGCCGGGTGCCAGCCGAGCGCGAGGCGGGCGCCCCAGGCGTTGTCCTGCGGCGAGCGCAGGCCGGTGGTGACGTTGGTGGTCCAGCCTTCGCGGCGTTGCGTGACCGACGAGAAACGCAGCGCCCAATCGTCGCCCAGCGGCTGGTTGATCATCGCCTCGGTGTGCAGCGTGGCATGGTTGCCCATGCGCAGCAGGCCACTGGCGGCGAAGCTGGCGGTCGGGTCGTTGGTGATGACCGAGATCGCACCGCCGGCGCTGTTGCGGCCGAAGAGGGTGCCTTGCGGGCCCTTCAACACCTCGACGCGCTTGATGTCGTTGAAATTCAGCATCGCGCCGCCGGTCTTGCCGGTGTAGACGCCGTTGACGTACACACCCACCGGCGAATCGGTGCCGATGCCGAAGTCGGCGGTGCCCAGTCCGCGCAGCGTGAAGTTAGGCTGTGTCGGCTCGGTCGCATCGATCTGAAGGCCGGGCACGAAGGCGGAGACCTCGGCGATGTTGACCGAGCCGAGCTTGGCGATCTGCTCGGGTCCGATCAGCTGGATCGAGATCGGCACCTGCAGCACTTCCTGCTTGCGGCCTTGCGCGGTCACTTCGATCACCGTGACCTGGTTGTCGGCCGCGGCGTCTTTCTTCGCCGGCTCGGCCTGGGCCCAGGCGATGTGGGGCAGGCCGGCAGTCGCGCACAACGCGGCGGCGGCCACGGCGGTGCGGTGCAAGGGTATCGGGAAGGGGCGTCGGGCCATGGGTGTCTCCTCCGGGGTTCAAAGCTTGTTCGGGTCGGGCGGGCTGCAGCGGCCGGGCAACGAGGCGATCCACTGCCGCACCAGGCGCAGCCCTTCTTCGTGCACGGTGTTGCGGCCCAGCTCGGGCATCATCACGCCGCCTTCGGTGCTGGCCAGTCGCCAGGCCATGATCGACGCGTCCGGCTGGCCCGGCACGATGCTGAAGAGGCGGTCGCCAGTGCCCTTGCCTGCGGCCACCGGCGGCTTGCACAGGCCCATCTGCCAATCGACCGGCGCGAACGCGTCCAGCCGCAGCGCGGTGTTGCTGGCGGTCGCATTGGCCTGGTGGCAGTGGGCGCAGTTGATGTCGAGGTAGGCGCGGGCCCGGTCGGCCAGTGGCAGCTTGGGATCCGCCCAGTAGGCGGCACGGGGCAGGGCGCTCAGGTCGTTGGCGTTCGGCAGGCCGGTCAGGAAACCGGCGCGCTGCCAGCGGGAGAGCTGGTTCTCTTCACCCTCGGCGTAGGCCAGCGTGCGGTTCAGGTGACGCACCTTCGGGCCGATCGGCGTGAAGACCTTGTTCTTCAGGTTCACCACGTGGCACGAGGCGCACTGGTTCTCGTTCGGCACCACGTAGGTGAAGCGTTGATGGTGACCTGCGTCGTCGACGAGTTCGAGCGCCTTCTGGTCGCCGGTGCGCTCGAGCACGGCTTCGGTCTGCGCCTCGTTCCAGACATAGGGCAGTGCGACCCAACCGTCGGCGCGCCGCACCAGCAGGCGGGTTTCGATCAGGCGGACCTGCGACAGGTCCAGGCCCAACGATGGCGTGGCGGAGAACGCGGTGGCCGTCTGGCGGACCTGGCCCGACTCCGCGGTGGCGCCGTCGACCTTCGGGTAGTAGAAGGTCTTGCTGAGGATGGTGCCGACGGGGAAGTCGAACGCCTCCTGCTCGCGGTAGGTAGCGGCCTGGCCGGCCGGCATCCAGACCGTGCGCAGCTTGTGTGCGTGGTCGCTGAACAGCGGCGTGTTCAGGTCGTAGGGCAGCACGCCGGTGTTCAGCGACAGGCGCTTGCCATCGGACTCGACCACGTGCCATTCGGCCAGCGTTGCCGGCTTGCCGTCGGCGACGAAGTTCACCGGCGCAGGCGCGCGTTGGCAGCCCGCCAACAAGGCCAGCACGCCGGCGGCTGCTAGTCGGTACAACAACATCGACACTAAGTCTTCGACGTCAGGGTCACCGGCGACAAGGGCGGCAGTTCGCAGCGCATCTCTTCGGTCACCACGCGTGGGTTCTTGTACTTGCCCGGGCCATCGGCGTTCAGCACCTCGACCTTGCCGTTGTTCACGCACAGCCGCGCCTCGGCGACGCCGCTGGCCTTGGGGTCGGCATAGCCGTCCCACAGCACGTCGGGGAAGCGGCCGTTCAAGCCGAACATCGCCGTCTTCAGCACCTTCAGGTCGACACCGTCGGGCGAGTCACCACCGCCTGAGAAGCGGTTGTCGTGCACGTAGATCGCCTTGGGATACGGGTCGTAGCCCGCCTCGACGCCCTTGTCGCTGTAGTAACCGGTCGAGAAGTAGCTCGAGATGATGACGTTGGCGGTGCGGTTGTCGACCACGTCGTTGTCGAAGATCTCGACCTTGGTGTTCGAGTTGATGACCACGCCCGAGCCGGCCGGCACGCTGGCCACCGCCGTGCCCTTGGCGCCGAAGTTGGCCAGGTTGTTCAGCTCGATGCGGTTCTTGTAGACACGCGTCGAATGCCCCGGCTGCGACAGGTTGGGCATGTTGAACACGAGGATGCCGCCGGTGTTGCCGGTGGCCAGGTTTTCGTAGACGTCGGCATCGATCGTGTTCTCGATCTCGATGCCGGCCACGTTCTGCTCGGCGCGGCAACGGCGCACGATCACGTTCTTCGACTGGCCGACATAGATGCCGGCGTCCGATGCGCCGAACGACTGCGAGTCTTCGATCAGCACGTTCTTCGTCTTGACCGGGTAGATGCCGTAGGCGCCGTTGCTGGTCTTCGGGCCATCCGTCCAGCGCACGCGCACCGAGCGGATCGTGATGTTCTCGCCGTCGTTGATCTTCAGCGCGTCGCCCTGGCTGTCTTCGAGCGTCAGGCCTTCGATGGTGAAGTCGTTGGCCTGCACCAGCAGCCCTTCGGGGCCGGAGGTCTGGCCGCGGAACGACAGGATGGTTTTTTCCATGCCGGCGCCGCGGACCGTGACGCCACTGGCGCGCAAGGACAAGCCGCGGTCGAGGTGGTAGCTCCCGGCCGGTATTTCGACCACCGAGCCGGGCTTCGCATCCAGCAACTGCTCTTGCAGCTTCTTCTGGAAGGCGGTGTCGACGGCCAGGTCACCGGCGCGCTGGCCGCCATCGGGGCGGGTCTTGCCGCAGCCGACGAAACCGATCGCGGCCAGCACGGCCAGGGCCGCGGCACCGCGGCCCCAACGGAAGTTGCGCATGGTGTGTCCTCGCACATTGCAAGCGCCTGCGGCGACCGGGCGTTGGCCTGCGGCGGCGTGGCGTCTGCTCTGCGAAAGAATGTAGCAAGGACTATCGTTTGCTGGTTTACGGAGTTTCCCCGGTGACGTGAATCGCGCTCACGTCAGCGGCAGGGCGGCGCCGTCCGCGCCACCCATGTCGTGCTGCGCCAGGCTGCGTCAGCCCGGAGCCTGGGCCTGCGAGCAGGGCACCTGGATCACCTCGCGCCGGCCACCGTCCACGCGAACGGCGGTCAGTTCGCCGCCCCAGACGCAGCCGGTGTCCAGCGCCAGCAGATCGGGCCGGTTGATCAGCCCCAGCGTCGACCAATGGCCGAAAGCGATCGGCTCGCCGGCACTGGCGCGTTCGGGGTGTTCGAACCAGGGCTTGAAGCCGGGCGGTGCGGTGTCGGCGCTGTCCTTGCTGTCGAACTCGAGCGTGCCGTCGGCGCTGCAGAAGCGGATGCGCGTCAACGCGTTGATGATGAAGCGCAGTCGCTCGGTGCCGGTGAGTGCCTCGTCCCAGCGCGCCGGTTGGTTGCCGTACATCTGCGGCAGGAACTCGCGCAGTGCCGGGCCGCGCAGCATCGTTTCGACCTCGCCGGCCAAGGCCAGCGTGCGCTCGGTGTTCCATTGCGGCACCACGCCGGCGTGCACCAACAACCAGCCTTCGGCGTGGTCGGCCAGGCGGCCCTGGCACAGCCAGTCGAGCAGTGCCTCGCGGTGCGGATGGTCGAGGATCTGCACCAGCGTGTCGCGCTTGTGCGGTGGCCGCACGCCAGCGGCCACCGCGAGCAGATGCAGGTCGTGGTTGCCCAGCAAGTAACCGGCGCTGGTGCCATAACCTTGCAGCCGCTGCAGCACGGCGAGCGAGCCGGGGCCGCGGTTGACGAGATCGCCCAACACGTGCAGGCGGTCTCGCGAGGGTGAGAAACCGATCACGGCGAGCAGGCGTTCGAAGGCGTCGCAGCAGCCTTGCAGGTCGCCGATGAGGTAGTGCATCTAGTACTTTGTTCTGGAGATGGCTGCCACTGCGACTGGGCGCAATGGGGATGATCGGCTGATTCTGCTACGCTCTCGCCCCATTTCTTCCCCTCCTTGCGGCGCGATTCCTGCTTCGCCCGCCCCTCATGGACCTCGCTCTTCTCGTTTTCCTGATTCTGCTCAATGGCCTGTTTGCGATGTCGGAGATGGCCCTGTCGGCCAGCCGAAAAGCGCGGCTGCAAGTGATGCTGGAGGCGGGTGAGTCTGGTGCGCAGGCGGCCATCGACCTGCACGACAACCCGACCAAGTTCCTGTCGACGGTGCAGATCGGCATCACCTCGATCAGCGTGCTGAACGGCATCGTCGGCGACGCGGCGTTCTCTGGCCCGCTGTCGGCCTGGCTGCTGTCCTACCTGCCGTTGTCGCAGCGCGCTGCGGATGTCACCGCCACCGCGCTGGTGGTGCTGATCATCACGGTGCTGTCGATCATCTTCGGCGAGTTGGTGCCCAAGCGCCTGGGCCAGATGCACCCCGAGACGGTGGCGCGGCTGGTGGCGCGGCCGATGGAATGGCTGTCGCTGGCGACGCGTCCGCTGGTGGCCGTGCTGGCTGCGTGCACCGAGGGCATCCTCCGCCTGATGGGGGTGCATGCCGGCCCCGCACGCAGCGTGACCGAAGAGGAAATCGCCGCCAGCCTGGAAGAAGGCCTGGACGCCGGCGTCATCGAGGCCCAGGAGCACCAGATGGTGCGCAACGTGTTCCGGCTGGACGACAGGCAGATCGGCTCGATGATGATCCCGCGCGCCGAAATCCGCTGGCTCGATGCCAACGCGTCGATCGACGACGTGCTCGGCGTCATCGCCGATGAGGAGCATTCTCGCTACCCCGTCTGCCGCGGCGGGCTTGACGACGTCATCGGCGTCGTCAGCGCGCACCGGCTGCTCAAGCCTTTGGCCGCGGGCCGCGTCGCGTCGCTGACCGAGCACGCCGAGGCGCCGGTGTTCGTGCCGGAAACGCTGTCGGGCATGGAGCTGCTCGAGCACTTCCGCAACTCGGGCGCGCAGCTCGTCTTCGTGGTCGACGAGTATGGCGCGGTGCAGGGCGTGATCACCGTGCGTGACGTGCTGGAAGCGATCACCGGCGAGTTCGGCAGCCAGGCTGCCGAAGGCTCGTGGGCGGTGCGGCGCGCAGACGGCAGCTGGCTGATCGACGGCCTGATCCCGGTGCCCGAGCTGAAGGACCGCCTCGAATTGAAGGAATTGCCCGAGGAAGATCGCGGGCGCTACAACACCCTGGCCGGCATGATCATGCTGCTGCTGGGCCGGCTGCCCCGCACCACCGACCAGGTGGAGTGGGGCGGTTGGCGGTTTGAGGTGGTGGACCTCGATGGCAAACGGGTCGACAAGGTGCTGGCAAGTCGTCAGCCGGGGCCTGTACACGAATCTGGAGAATTGAAGTGATCAACCCCGAGCTGCACAAGAAGCCGGTCGCGCTGGACCGCGTCGCGCATCGGAACCTGAAGATCCGCCGCGAGATGAGCGCGCTGGATGCGACCACGGGCTTGAATGCCTTTTTCATCACCGCGGCCGAGTTCGCCGACGCCTGCAAGGAATACCCGATCCTGTTCCTGCGCGCCGGCAAGGACGAGCAGGGCAAGGATCTGTGTGCCCCGGTGACCGTGTTCGGCCTGCTCAAGGGCGAGAACCTGATCTACCGCCATGGCCGCTGGAATGCGCGTTATGTGCCGGCGCTGCTGCGCTCGTATCCGTTCGCGATGGCGCCGACGCCGGACAAGCAGTTCGTCGTCTGCTTCGACGAGACCAGCCCGGTCTTCTCGCAGACCGAAGGCCAGGCCTTGTTCGACGAGAAGGGCGAAGCCACGCCCTACCTCGAAGAGGTGCGCCAGTTCGTCGAGAAGATCGAGATCGAGGTCGATCGCACGCGGCTGGCCGGCCGCAAGCTGATGGAGCTCAACATGCTGCAGGACAAGCGTTTCGACGCGACCCTGCCGGATGGCACGCCGCTGTCGATCGACGGCTTCATGGCGATCGATGAAGAGCGCCTGAAGACCCTGAGCGATGCCGATGTGCTGGAGCTGCAACGCACCGGCCTGCTGGCCTTGATCCACTTCCACATGGCTTCGATGAGCAACATCAGCCGCCTGCTCGAGATCCACGTCGAGAAGCGCGCGGGCGAAGCGAAGTAAGCACCAAGCCCACAGTGTGGGGCGCCGGGCGGCATGCCCGCCCGGCATAGCAGCTATCGTCTGCTCCTTCGAGGATTGGGGGCTTCCCCGCTACGGTGCCACTGCGGCGCAGCGTAAGCTGCCGCGGCAACGATGTTCGAGGAGCCCTGATGAAGACGATCGACCGTCCTCTGGTCTGGCTGGCCGCACTGGCCGCCAGCGCGCTGATGGCGAGCCCCGCCGCCGCGCAAGAGGTGACGCTGAAGTTCCACCACATCTGGAACCCGCAGGCGATGGCCTCGGTGAACCTGATCCAGCCGTGGTGCGACAAGATCGCCAAGGACTCGGGCGGCAAGATGAAGTGCCAGATCCTGCCCGCCATGTCGGGCGGTGGCACGCCGCCGCAGCTGGTCGATCGCGTCAAGGACGGCGTCGACGACTTGGTCATCACGCTGCCCGGTTACACCGCGGGCCGCTTCCCGGCGATGGAGGTCTTCGAGCTGCCCTTCATGTGCAACTCGGCCGAGGCCGGTGCGCACGCGGCCTGGGATTACCTGCAGAAGTACGCGCTGAAGGAATTCCCCGGCACCAAGGTGCTGGCGACCTGGGTCCACGACGAAGGCTACATCCACACCCGCGACAAGCAGGTGAAGACGATGGCCGACTTCAAGGGCCTGAAGATGCGCGCGCCGACGCGGCAGACCAACAAGCTGCTCGCCACGCTCGGCGCGTCGCCGGTGGGCATGCCCTTGCCGGCCATCCCCGACGCGGTGAGCAAGGGCACGATCGACGGCTTTCTGCTGCCGTGGGAAGTGATGCCGTCGTTGAAGCTGCAGGAGCTGGTCAAGTACGACAGCGAGACCGACCCGGCGCGGCCGGCGCTGTACAGCGCGGTCTTCGTCTTCGCGATGAACCAGGCCAAGTACGACAGCCTGTCGCCCGAGCTGAAGAAGGTCATCGACGACAACTCCGGTGGCGACTTCTCGCAATCGATCGGCAAGCTCTGGGACAACAGCCAGGCGGCGGGCCGCAAGGCGGCGATCGAGCACGGCAACACGCTGTACACCATCCCGGCTGCCGAACTGGACAACTGGGTCAAGGCCTCGGCGCCGCTGTACATCGGCTGGGTCGCCGAGATCCAGGGCAAGGGCATGCCGGCCAAGGAGATGCTGCAGGACGCCAAGGACTTGCTGGCCAAGTACAAAGTGGCCAAATGATGGTGGATCACGACAGGCCGTTGGCGCGGCGGTGACCGTGCGTGCGCTGCGGCAGTTGTCACTCGGATTTGCGGTTCTCGGCGGCGGAGTCGCCTGTGTCGTCGCAGCGATGACTGTCACCTCGATCGTGATGCGGGCGCTGCTGTCGAGCCCGATCGCCGGCGATGTCGAGTTGACACAGCTGGGCATCGCGCTATCGATCTCGCTGTGCCTGCCGTGGGCCCAGCTGCACGGCGCGAACATCGTCGTCGACTTCTTCACCCAGGCCTTGCCCGACCGCGCCAACCGCCGGCTCGACGCGTTCGGCGCGTTGCTGCTGGCGGCGATGTGCGCGCTGCTGTCGTGGCGTACCAGCGTCGGCGCGATCGCGGTACGCGAGGCCGGCGAGACTTCGATGATCCTGGACCTGCCGATGTGGTGGGTCTATGCCTCGCTCGCACCCGGGCTGGCCCTGAGCGCCTGGGTCGCGCTGGTGCAGGCCTGGCGATGCTGGCGTGGCGGCACGCTGGTCGAGAACTAGAAACCGAGGGACGATGGACCCGCTGTGGATCGGCCTGCTGATGTTCGCAGGCATGTTGGTGTTGATGGCGCTGCGCGTGCCGATCGCCGCGGCGATGTTCATCCCCGGTGCCTTGGGCTACTGGGCGATGACCAACGACCAGGTGCTGCTGAACCAGCTCAAAGGTGCGGCGGTCGCGCGGCTGACGGTGTACGACCTGTCGGTGATCCCGCTGTTCCTGTTGATGGGGCAGTTCGCGACGCAGGGCGGTCTGTCGCGTTCGTTGTTCCAGGCCGCAGCGGCGTTCGTCGGCCACATCCGCGGTGGACTGGCGATGGCGGCGGTGTTGAGCGCGGCAGCCTTCGGTGCGGTCTGTGGCTCGTCGGTGGCGACCTCGGCCACGATCACGCAGGTCGCGTACCCCGAGATGAAAGCCCACGGCTACAGCGGCCGGCTGGCCACGGCCACGCTGGCTTCGGGCGGCACGCTGGGCATCCTGATCCCGCCTTCGGTGCCGCTGGTGGTCTACGCCATCCTGACCGAGCAGAACATCGCCAAGCTGTTCGCCGCGGCGATGGTGCCGGGCCTCCTGGCCACCGTCGGCTACCTGCTCGTGATCGCGGTGCTGTGCCGCTGGCGGCCCGCCTTGGCCACGCCGAGCGAGCCGGTGGCCTGGCCCCAGCGTTGGCGCACGCTGCTGGGCGTGTGGCCCATCGTCGTGATCTTCGTCGTCGTGTTCGGTGGCATCTACGGCGGCGTGTTCTCGCCCACCGAGGGCGCGGCGGTCGGTGCGCTGGGCACCTTCGTCGCCGCCGTGGCGCGGCGTGAGCTGGACCGTGCCGGCATCGTGCGCAGCTTCGTCGGCACCGCCGAAACGTCGGCGATGGTGTTCATGATCTTTCTTGGCGCCGACATGATGAACGCGTCGCTGGCGTTGACCGCGATGCCGCGCCTGCTGGCCGACTGGGTGGCGCACCTGCACGTGGCGCCGCTGGTCATCGTCGGCGCGGTGATGCTGTTCTACGTGGCACTCGGTTGCGTGATGGACGAGCTGTCGATGATGCTGCTGACGATTCCCGTGCTGTTCCCGGCCATCATGGGGCTGGACCTGTGGGGCCTGCCGCTGGAGATGAAGGCCATCTGGTTCGGCATCCTCGTGCTGATGACGGTCGGCATCGGCATGACGGCGCCGCCGGTGGGACTGAACGTCTACGTCGTCAACAGCATCGCCAAGGACGTGCCGATGAGCGAGACCTACAAGGGCGTGTTCCCGTTCCTCGCGACCGACGTGATCCGCACCGTGGCGATGCTGTTCTTCCCCAGCCTTTGTCTGGGGCTGGTCAAGCTCTTCTATTGACGCAGCGGCTGCAGCAGGGCCGGCCCCATCGCACCGGCCCGGGTGCCGATCGGCACCGCCTCGGGCATCAGTCTTGGTCGGCCTGGCCGGCCGCCGGCGGGAACTTCACGTCGACCACGTTGTAGAAGCTGTTCGAGGTGTCGCCGATCTCCCAGACGCCCAGGATGATCTGGTAGCCATGGCGCACCGGCACGTTGCAGGTGTGGGTGACCGTCATCGGCGGCTGCTTCATGCCACCGTCTGCAGTGCAGAACGGTGTGCTCTCGAACGATGCGCGGGTCAGCTTCTGCGCCGGGTTCCAGCCGGCCTTGGTGATGTAGTAGCGCCAGTTGCGCGTCACGTGGTTGGCGGTGAAGGTCCAGGTGAAGGTGTTGGTGCCAGCCTTGATCTTGCGCTTGGTCCAGCGGGTCTTGGTCTGCACATCCAATTCAGCAAAGCTGTCATGGCCGGCGCTGGCGATGTGCTGGTCGGCGGGGCCGCCCGAAGGCCAGCCGGACGGCGCCTCGAGGCTTTGGGGCTCCCACTGGATCGCGCCGCAGTTGGTGTTGACACCCAGCTTGCACTGGTAGCTGCGCGATTCAGGGGCGCTGATGTAGCCGTGAGCAGCAGCCGACAACGGCACGGCGGCTGCGAAGCCCAGCAAAGCGATGCGGGAGAAGTTCATCGGGTCTCCTTCCTGTGTGGTGGCGGCAAATTGTCGAAAGCCCTCTATTGGTGTGCAAGAGGTCTTCTATTGGTTCTTTTCTGGTATTTGAAAGCAGAGGTTTCCCTGGTACCGCTTTCAGTCCGCTGGCTGCAGGCGGCAGATGGTTTCGGCCACCTGCAAGGCCAGTGAGCCCGTTTCTTCAACCCTGCGGTGGCAGACGACGACACGGCGCTGCAGCGACGGCCGCAACGGGCGCACGTCCAGGCCGTCGGACACGCGTGTCCAATCAGGGCGCGCGGGCAGCAACGCCGCGCCATAGCCAGCGCCGACCAAGCCTGCAGCCACTTCCTCGAACGGCATTTCCAGCTGCACCGTGGGCTGCAGGCCGGCCTGCGCAAACCAGCCCATCACCTGAGCGTGGATGTGGGTGGAGGGTTCGTTGACGATCAGCGGCCGCGTCGCCAGCCAGCGTGGCGTGACCTGGGCCGGCGCCTGCCAGGCCTGCGGCAGCAGCGCCACCAGTGGCGTGCGGTGCCAAGGCAGGGCGACGACGGCATCGGGCAAGGCCTCGCGCTCGGCCACCAGCACCAGGTCGACGCTGCCGGCGGCCAGCCAGTCCAGCAGTTCGGGCGAGCGGCCGGTGCGCAGTTCCAGCTGCAGGCCGGGCCAATGCGCGGTGAGTTCGCGCATCACCGTCGGCAGCATGCGCGACAGCCCACCGGTGGACGCGCCGATGCGCAGCCGCGCCAATGCGTCGGCCCGCAAGCGTGCGACGGCCTCGACCGCGTCGTCGGCTTCGCGCAGCAGGCGACGGGCGCGTCGTACCAGCTCTTCGCCGGCGGGCGTGGCCGCCAGTTGGCGAAAGCCGCGCGCGAGCAGCGGCTGCTCGAGCCGCTTTTCCAGCTCGGCCACGTGCAGGCTGACGGTGGGTTGCGACAGGTGCAGCGCACGTGCCGCCAGCGTGAAGCTGCCGAGTTCCACCACCGTCACCAGGGTGCGCAATTGGTCGAGCTTGAGTTCACGCATCGGAATTCCTGATCTGCCTATCCGAACATTTCAATTTTCAAATGAAGCCGCACCGGGCAGCATCGTCGGTATGCGATTGATTCGAGCTCTCTGGGACCGGCCTTCTCAACGCATCGTGGTGATCTGCATGCTGCACCACGCCGTGATGAGCGGAGCGCGCACGGTGCTGCCCTTGCTGGCGCTGCAACGTGGCGGCAGCGCGTCCCTGGCCGGGGCGTTGATCGCGGTGCAGGCGCTGGCGCCGGCCCTGCTGTCGTTGCCGATCGCCGCGTCGATCGGGCGATGGGGTGCGCGACGCGTGGCGGCCTGGGGCCTGATGCTCAGCGCGGGCCTGTTGCTCGGCCTGGCACCGGCCGGCGGCGTCGCCATGCTCTTCGTGCTGGCGTCTGGTGTGGGCATTGGCTACAGCATGACCGCCATCAGTGCGCAGCAGGTGCTGGGGCAGTGCGTAGCGGTCGGTGATGCGCGGGCCTACGAGCGGTTTTCGCTGGCCACGGCGCTCTCGGCCTGCGGCGGCCCCTTGCTCGCAGGCGCAGTGCTGACCGTTGGCAGCGAGGCGGCGTGCCTGGCCGGGCTCGGCGGGCTGGCATTGGCGGCGCGGCTGGTGCTGGCCTTTGCCTGGCCGGCGGTACCCACACGGGCGCCGAAGCCCCATGCCGGCACCGCGCGGGCGCCGCTGGGGCCCCGCGTGCGCGCGGTGCTGGCGGCCGAGACGGTGATCTCCGTTTCGTGGAACGCCCTGGCCACGCTGGTGATCTTGCGCGCGCATGCCGAGGGCTGGCCGGCGACGCAGCTGACGCTGGTGGTGTCCCTGCTCGGCTTCGGCGTCTTGCTGGCGCGGCTGCTGGGGCCGCGGATGCTGCCGGGCTTGGCCGAAGCGACGCTGGTGCGCGTGTCGATGGCCGCGGCGATGCTTGGCTTGCTGAGTTTTGCCGGACATTGGCCTTGGTGGGTGCACGCCGTAGCGCAGACCTTGGCCGGCATGGGCCTGGGGCTGTCGTTGAGCCCCGTGCTGTCGCTGCTGCATCAGCGTTCGAGCCCCGTCACCCACACCCGCACGCTGGCCGTGCGCAATCTGATGCTCCATGGCTGCGCAGTGGCCGGCCCGGCGCTGCTGGGTGCCGCCGTCGGCCTGATCGGCACGGCGCCGACCTGCATGGCGATGGTCGCCATGGCGTTGGTGGCTGCGTTGACGATCCGGCTCTGAGTACGGCGCACGAGGTCTCGTCACGTTTCGTCGCCGGTCGTGCCGGTGCCGACGCCCACCCGTCTCGCGCGGCAGGGCATCGCTGTCACGACGGGCATCGATTCGTTGCTTGAAATCGCCGCCCTGAAGCGAGATTGATCCGCTTCGTCGCAAAGGCGAAGCGTCGACCGCCGTCTGCGAAATCCTTGCGCCCAGAGCGGTTCACGACAGCCACCGTGAGACCACCGCCTTGGCGATGGGGCATTGGCAGCCCCGGTTCGTACGGAGACACCTCGACCATGTTTGCACCTCGCCCCGTTCCTGTGTCAAGGCGGCGCGCCGCCAGCGGCTTCACGCTGCTGGAGATGGCCATCGTGCTGGTGATCATCGGCGCCATCCTCGGCGCCGTGATGATCGGCCGCGATGCCCAGCGCAACGCCGAGTACCTGAAGATCCGGCAGGCTTTCGTCAACCAGTGGGCGGTGGCCTACAACAGCTACGTCCAGCGCTACGGCGCGCCGATCGGCGACAACCACCAGGCGCCGAGGCTGATGGTCAACGGCCAGAAATACGCCGGCGCACTCGGTGGCGATCTGACCACCGCGACACCCCCTGCAGCTGTTTGTGAAAAGTCCGCGGGTCGCCGGATGGCGCGCGCGATGGAGGCCGGCGTCAGCCTGCGGCAAGAGATGCTGCAAGCCGGCATCGAATTGCCCCAGGGGCGTGGCATCGGCATGGAAGACCGCTACGTCTACCTGGACACCAACGGCAACCCGCAGGAGCTGCAGGTCTGCTTCCAGTGGAACCCGCCTGGCACGCGATCAGGCACCGGCAATGTGATGGTGATCAGCGGCCTGACGCCTGACCTGGCGCGTTCGCTGGCCTCGGGCATCAAAGGCAATGCCGACGCGAACAGCGGCTCGTTCCGCCAAGAGGGCGTGGCCGCTGGCGCTGGTGCCACCGCGGGCCTCGACTGGGTTGGCGACAACACCCAGGCGTACTCGGGCTCGTCGGGCACCAACATCGACCGCGAGGCCCAGGTGCTCACGGTGGTGGCCCACTACAAGATGAACCAGTGACGCCAGCCTGGATCGATCATGTCTAACTCCATCTCTTGGCGCAATCGCGGTGCCGTGCCCTCGGCGATGCGGCTGAAGCCGGCAGGGACCCGGCTCTTCGTCGCCAGCGTGCTCTGCGCAACCGCCTCCGCCGGTCTGCTGATGCTGGGCAAGCACCGCCTGGACCAGTCCAGCCAGCGGCTTGGGCATGCCACGGCCGACTTCGAACAACAGCAGCAGGCTGCGGCGAGTGCAGACCGACGCGCGATGGCCGAGCATCGTGCGCGTGAGCTGCTGGGGCAGGTCGACCAGATGGGTTTGTCGCAGGCGGGTTGGGGTCAGCGCAGGTTGGACGTTCGGCAAGAGCCGATGTCGCGTACCGCGCTCAACGCCTTGCTGGCCGAGCTACGACCCGACGCAAACAAGTTGTTCGCGCCCACCGCGTTCGAGTTCTCGGTGCAATCACCGGAGGAGGACCTGTTCTCCTCGCCGCCAAAGCCCGGAACCCTGCTGGTCGTCACGCTCAAGGGGCGGTTGATCTTCAAGACCACCGGCGCGCCCACCCCGGCCCAAGCCGATCCTGGCCTCGTGCGGTCATGACACCAACCGCAGTTCAGCCCAGCGCCGGGGAGCAGGTCCTCTTCGCCAGGGAGCCGCAATGGGTTGCGTTCCGCGAGAAGGCGGCGCACGTAGTGGACCCCTTCGAGTCGCTGGAGCACATCTCGCGCATCGTCTGGTGCCCGGGCACCGAGACGGTGGGCGTGGCGAGCCTGAACGGCAAGCCGCAGTTTGCCGCGGTGCTGATCGAGCGGCAACTGCGCCAGAGCGGCGACATCGATGGCGAGGCCAAGGTGCTGGTGCACGAGGTCCTGCGCCATCGCGACAGCTACACGGCGCTGTACTCGGCGATGCCGCTGCCGCAATGGCAACGCTTCCAGGCCTGGCTCGAGGAACAACCGGTGCTTTGCATCGCGTTCTCCTGGCTGGCGCTGCTTCACCATGGCCTGGACGAAGGCGGCGTACGCGTGCTGCAAGACGGCGTCCGCCTGATGTACCTGGCCCGCGAAGCGCGCCAATTCGCGTTCTTCAACGTGGTGGCGTTCAGTGACAGCGAAGAAGACCTCGAGGCGGCCGGCCGCTCGCTCGCCTTGCAGGTCTTGCAGTCCCACACCGACCGGCGATCTGCCGCCGGACCCCAAGCGGATGCGCCGGTCGAGTGGCTGCCGCTGTTGAATCGAGGCAGTGCCAACGGGGCCGCCCTGCGCGGCTTCGAACAGGCCCTTGGCGCGACGTGCCGGGTCGCTCAACAGCCGTTTCAGGCGGACGACGGCGAGCCGGCGTTCTTCTCCGGCCTGCCGCTGGCGGCTTCGGTGCTTCCTTCGCGCCAGACGATCGGGCCTCGTCTGGACCAATGGCTCTACACGCTGGAGCGCATGGCCGCGCCCGCGGCCGGGCTGGTGATCGCCTTGGGGTTGGCGCTGGGCGCACTGGGAACCAGCTGGCTGCTGGAGGCCGACAAGAGGCAGACCGAGGCCCTGAAGGTCGAAGGCTCGGTGGCTTCGATGGCCGAGAGCCAACAAGGGCCGGCGCGGGCCTCGGCGGTGCGTGAAGATCTGTCGCGGCAGCTGACGTTCCAGCAGGACGCCTTGCGCCTGGTCGATGGGGTGGACCTGCACCACCTGCTGGACGCACTGCACGGGGCCAGCAGCGGCCGGGTGCGAATCCTCAGCGTGCGGCTCGAGGATCGCCCTGCCGCGAAGGCCGGTGCGGCCGCGGCAGCGCCGCCCGGTTCTGACGTCTTCATCGAAGGCCTGCTGCCGGAAGCGCGCGAGCCGGGCGACGCGGTGCTGTCGGGGTTCGTGCAGCAGCTGAACGCCGCCGGCTGGCGCGTCGAGCCGGCCGAATACCGTGGCGGCAACAGCAGCAATGGCTCGATGGCGGGCCGCCTGTTCGCCTTCAGGCTCTCGTCGGCCCCTGGTGCTTCGGAGGCCCGCCCATGAAGCCGCTGGCACCGAAATACCGGACAACGGCCTTTCTCGGCACGGCCTTCGCGCTGCTGGCCTTTGACCTGCTCTTCGTCGGGCTGCGCCACACGGCGCCGCGGCCGGCCACGGGTTCGATCCCGCCGCCGGCCGCGGACGAACTGGTCGCCCAGATCGACGCCGTCGACGCGAGCCTGCCCAGGCTCCAGGAACGCCTGAAAGGGCAGGGCGGCGTGGCGACCAGGATGCTCGTCACCGAGTACTCGGCCGCGGCCGCCCAAGGCGCCGAGCCGACGATGGAGATGTCGCAACTGCTGGCGGAAGGGCTGGCCGTCATCACCGTCGGCGCCCGCCAGCCGGTGGTGCTGCTGGGCGATCGGCAGGTCCACGTGGGCGACGTGCTGCCGGACGGATCGAAGGTCAGCGCCATCGACAGGCATGGCCTGGCCACCCAGTCGGCGCAAGGCGCATCCGGACGCCTTCAAGGCTTCGGCGCCATCGCCATGCCAGCGCCTGACGCGGCCTCCGGCCCCACCAGCGACAACACAACCCATGTGGAGGGATCCCAGTGACCACCAAGAGCCTGCTGATAGCCATCGTCCTGATCGCAGCCGTCGTCCTCGGCCTCACCACCCGGTGGGGGCGCGGGGGCGGCACGGAGCGACCCGTTCGCCAAGAGTCCTCCGGGTCGGTGGCTGTGGCGGCATCCTCTGCCCTCGCGCAGAAGGAGCCAGCCGCAGCCAGCGGGGCCATCACCAGCGCCCCGCCCGGTGCACCGGCGTGGCGCGCGGCTGCAGCCGCATCTGCGGCGGGTCAGTCGCCATCGATCGACAAGGCGCGCATGGAGCGCCAGGCGCGCCTGGCGGCCGTCAAGCGCGAGCTGGACAAGCTGGGGCCTCAGGATCGACAGGACCCGCGCAAGGTGTCTGCCATGTTGCTGAGCCTCGAGCAGGCCAACAGGTCGCCCAACATCAACGGCATCCGCCTGGACGTCCTGCGGCAGAACCTGGCCGTGGCGGCGCAGTTGCAGGCCCTGACCAGCGACCTGCAGGCGCTGCGCGCCGAGGTGCCCGAGGGCAAGCAACCGCCCAAGGAACTGGCCGATCGGATCAAGGCCAAGCTCGTCCAGATCACCGCCGCGCAAAAGCAGCTGCGCACCGATTTCATGGACGACGCGGTGGTCGCCGGCAACGCCTCGGCAGGCCAATGAACCCATCGAACACAGACCGACAACTTCACGGCCTACCTGGGGAAGACTTCATGCGCAGTACCGGACGCCAGCTTGTGCGCAAGACGGCAAGGGCTTGTTGGTTCATCTGGCTGGTGTTGCTGGCGCCGCTGTTCCTGGCGGCTTGCGCATCGGGCTTCAGAAGCCAGGAGGGCCTGGGCGAATCGGCCAACGAGCCGATCGACATGGCCCGCTCCACGGTCGAGCGCAGCGCGGCCGATCTGGCGCAACAGGCGGACAAGCTGCGCCAAGGCGTCGAGCGCTCGGGCGATGCGGTGAGCGCGCCGCCGGCGGTCGTCGACCTGTTCGAGACGGAAGCGCTGAAGAAGACCATCAGCGTCGACGTGCGCGGCACGCCGATCGGGCCCTTGTTGTCGCTGCTGGCGCGTGAGCTCGGCGTCAGCATGTCGGTCGAGCCGCGCGTGCTCGCGCTGCCGCAGAAGGCGAACCTGTACCTGCACTCGGTGACCGGCGTGCAGGCACTGCGGCGCATCCTCGCGCTGTTCGACGTCGATGCCGTCATGGGCCCCGACGGCGTGATGGCGGTCTCGCTGTTGTGCGAACGCACCTTCGAGATCGACATGCTCCAGGGGCGGACGCATCTGACAGCCGGCAGCGGCGGTGACCTGATGGGCTCGGGTGGCTCCAAGGACGGCAACTCCGGCCTGAAGGACATTGCCGCGCTGGGCGGCGAGTTCGGCGACAAGTCCGACAACTACGAGAACCTCACCAAGTCCCTGGAGGGCGTGCTGGGCAAGGTCAACGCGAATGCCGACCATGACGGGCCGCGTTATGTGCTGGACAAGGCGAACGGACTGCTGGTCGTGTCGGCCCGGCCGTCGAAGATGCGCCTGGTCGAGAGCTGGATCCAGAAGGCCAAGGGCTACCGCGACCGGCTCATCCAGATCGATGCGCAGGTCGTCGACGTGCAGCTGAGCGACGGCACCTCGATCGGCATCGACTGGAGCGTGCTGTCGCGCAACCTGGTGGGCCGTCTCGGTGTCAACCCCGCGACCATCTCGGGCCTGACGAACCTGTCCAGCATTCACTTGCCGCCTGGCCTGGGCAACCGGACGATCACGCTGCCCGCCCAGACAGCCGGCGGGGATGGTGCCGGCGGGTTGGTGGTCGGCAACGACAGCTTCTCTTTGGCCTTGAACGCGCTGCGCAGCTTCGGCACGGTGCGGGTGCTGTCCAACCCCACGGTGCGCCTGCGCAACGGCGTGCCGGCGCTGCTCAGCGTGGGCACCAACATCCGCTATGTGCGCAAGGTCACATCGCAGACGGCCGTCGGCGGCGGTGGCACCAGCACGGCGGCCGACATCGAGACCGATTCGATCTTCTCGGGCATCGTCTTTGGCGTGGTGGCGGCCGCGCGCAACGACGGCACCATCGAGCTGTTCGTCAAGCCCAGCCAGAACGAGGTCAATGCCGACAGCCTGGCGCTGCGCGATGTCGGGGCGGGCCTGAAGGTCACCTTGCCGGTGGTCAACACCAAGTCGGTCTCGACGACGCTGAACCTGCGCAGTGGCGAAACCGTGCTGATCGGCGGCCTGATCGACCAGCAGCTGATCGGCACCAACAATGGCGTGCCCGGCCTGGGCGACGTGCCAGCGGCGGGTGCGCTGTTCAACAGCACGACGAAAAAGCATGCGACGCGCGAGCTGGTCGTCGTGCTGCGCGCCCGCGTCGCACATTGAGCGCGAGGCCGGTCCCCATGCTCACCCCCGTGACGACCGACGGCACGGCCTCCAGCGCCGCGATCGAGTTGCGTCTTGGCCAATCGCTGGTCGAACGCGCGGTGCTCGACGCGACCGAGCTCGAGTACGTGCGGCAAAAGCGCGCCATCGGCGAGCGGCATTTGTGGCAGGTGCTGATCGAAGAGGGCCTGGTCGACGAGATCCAGGTGACCCGGATGCTGGGCGAGATCCTCGGCGTCGAGGTCGTCGATGTCGAGCGGCTGGAGTCGCCGGACAAGACGGTGCTGTCGCTGTTCAACAAGGAGTTCTGCCTGCACGGCGGCTTCCTGCCGTTGCGCCGCAGCGGCGACAAGCTGAAGGTGCTGCTGGGCGACGCGCTGCCGTCCGAGGTGGCGCAGAAGGTGTTGCGGCGGGTCGGCCTGGCCTGCGAGTTCGTGATGGGCCCGTTCTCGCACGTGGCCAGGCTGACCAAGCACACCTACTACTTCGCGTTCAACCCGCCGGAGAAGAACGTCGACAAAGAGGTGCGTGCCCTGGCCGCGGACTCGGACAGCACCCACGCGCCGGCGGTGCTGCTCGACAACATCCTGCACTGGGCCGTGCGCGAGCGCGCCACCGACATCCACCTGACCCACAGCGCCAGCAGCCTGCACATCCTGTTTCGCATCGACGGCGTGCTGCAGCCGATCACCGCGATGCCGATGGCCTTGAGCCGGCTGCTGAGCTTCATCAAGCTGCAGGCCGAGATGGACATCGCCGAGCACAGACGGCCGCAAGACGGCAGCTTTCGCGTGCAGGTGCTCGACACGCAGATCACCGTTCGCGTGTCGACGATCGTCGCCGAGTTCGGTGAACGCATGGTTATGCGGCTGCTGCCCGAGTCGCGCGATGCGAAAGACCTGCTGACCCTGGGCTACTTTGCCGATGACGTGGCCGTCATCGCCCGCACGATGAGCAGCCCGGTCGGCCTGGTGCTGATGACCGGCCCGACAGGCTCGGGCAAGAGCAGCACGCTGCACGCCGGCCTGCGGCAGCAGCGCCTGGTCGAGCGCAACGTGCTGACCGTCGAAGACCCGCTGGAGTACCGGGTCTGCGTCGCCGGGCAGACCGAAGTCAACCGCCGCGCAGGCTACGACTTCAGCACCGCGCTGCGGCACTTTCTGCGCCACGACCCCGATGTGATCCTGGTCGGCGAGATGCGCGATCCGGAAACAGCGCGCGCGGCCTTCGAGGCGGCGGCCACCGGGCACCTGGTGCTGTCGACGCTGCATGTGACGACCGTCTTCGGCGTGGTGCCGCGCCTGCGGCCGATGGGCCTGCTGCCGCAGGAGATTGCCGAGAACCTGCGGCTGGTCATCAACCAGCGCCTGGTGCGCCGCAACTGCCCGCACTGCTCGGCCGCGGCTGCGTTGACGCCGGCGGAATGCGCCTGGCTTGGTGTTCGCCTGGGAACCGAAGGGGCCCGGGGCACGGGCTGTGATGCCTGCCGGCACACCGGCTTCATGGGCCGCCTGCCGCTGTACGAGATGCTCGAGATCGACGATGTGCTGGCCAACGCCATCGCCGACGACGTGGGCCGCGAGGCGATTCGACGGTTGGCCAACGACAGCGGCTTTCGGCCGATCGTCGAGCTGGGCAAGCGGCGCGTGCTGACCGGCCAGACCACCTCGGAAGAAGTCTTTCGCGTGGTCGGCGAAGGCCCCGGCGATGAACGGGCGGCCGCATGAGGGCGGTCTACTTCTACCAGCTGCTGCTGCCGACCGGGGGCACGCGTGTCGGCCTCGAGGCGATCCCGATGGAGCTGCCGGCGTCGGCGCGGGCCTGGCTCGAACGCACCTACGAGCACAGCATCGTCGTGCGCCTGCACAAGCTGCCGGCCTGGCTGGCGAACCTGGGCCACCGCGGCCTGCGCATGCTGCGCGGCGATGTCAAGCCGGACGAGGTGTCTGCCCTGCTGCGAGACCTGGCGGTGATGAGCGGCGCGGGGATCCCGATCCGGGAGGCGATCCGCAGCTGCATCGACGACGGCCAGGACGAAAGCAGCGCCCACGCAATCCGCGTCTGCAAGCAGTTGAACGAAGACCTCGACGCCGGCAACACGCTGAGCGACGCGATCCAGCGCCAGACCGATGTGTTCCCGTCGACGGTGTGCGGCCTGGTGCTGATCGGCGAAGAGTCGGGCAACCTGAGCGACATGCTGCTCGAGGCGTCCAGCCACATGGCGCGTGTATTGGCCCTGCGCGCCAACGCCAAGCAGGCGCTGATCTACCCCGCCTTGTCCCTGCTCGCCGTCCTCGGCGCCGGTGCGTTCTGGATCGTCTATGTGCTACCCAACCTGGTGCAGCTGTTCAAGCAGCTCAATGCCAAGCTGCCGGCGTTCACGGTGCAGGTGCTGGCACTGGCGCAGTGGCTGTCCGACCATGCGACGGCGCTGTTCGTGGTCATCGTCGGGGCGGTCGTCGGCGCGATGCTGACGTGGAAGACCAGCGAGCGGGTGCGCAAGGGCACGTTCACCGTGATGCACCGGGTGCCGATCGTGCGCGGCATTCTGGTGGCCTCCGGCGTCGCGTTCTTCTCGGAGTATCTGGGCATCCTGGTGCGCAGCGGCATCGACATCGTCGGCAGCCTGAAGATCCTCGAGCAGGCCCAGGTCGACGCGTACTACGTCGACCGGATCGTCCGCATGCGGGTGGAGGTGGAGCGGGGTACGCGGCTGTCGACCAGCATGCGCCACGTCGGCGGTTTTCCCTCGCTGCTGGTTCGCATGATCTCGGTCGGCGAGGAATCGGGCTCGCTCGACAGGCAGCTGGCGCACGTGGCCACCGAGTACGCGACCCGCCTGCAGCGGCTGGTGGGAACGCTGGCCGAGGTGATCAAGCCGCTGATGATCGTGGTGGTCGGCGGCGTGCTGCTGGTGCTGATCGTAGCGCTGTTGCTGCCGGTCTACGACCTCATCGGCCAGACCATGGCGATCCCGCGTTGAGAGGCGAAGGCGAAGCATGCGATCAACTTCATCGGAACGTCGGCGTCACGGCGCCGCTACGAGCGGGCATGGCCAACGGCAGCGTGGCTTCTCGCTGCTCGAGCTGGCCTTGGTGATGGTGATCCTGGGGGTCATCTACGGTGCGGTCACCTCGGGCGCCGAGGTCTTGCGGGCTGCGCGTGGACAACGGCTGTTGAACGATTTCGTGTTCGCCTGGACCGATGCATACCAGCGCCATGTCCACGACACCGGCGTCGTGCCGGGGGACTACGGCCCTTCGCCGCAGCATGTCATCCGCTCTCCGTCGGGCGGCCGCCTGCTGTGCAACGCGCCCGGCGCGCCGGAGCTGAGCAACACCTTCCTCGGCCAGAGCGTGTCGATCCCGCAGGGTGATGCGCCCGGCGAAGAGGCGATGCGGACGTACCAGGACAGCAAGGGCTCGCCGCACGTTCTCAACGTCTGCATGCTGACCACGTCGTGGTCGGTGCTGGGCGTGAACGTGGGCAGCTTCCAGCTGATCGACCGGCATGTGCTGCTGCTGCGCGGCCTGACGACCGAGATGGCCACCCAGTTCGACAGCGCGATCGACGGGCACGCAGATGCACGGTTCGGCCGCTTCCGCAGCGTGGCGCTTGCCGCCGACACCGCAGCCACCGGCTCCGACTGGCCCGCCGGCACCACCGATGCCGAAGGCTGGGCCCCGGAAGTGCAGGCGTACCTGGACATGAGCGGCAACTGACTTCAGGCGCCACCGAGATGCGTGTCCGGCGGGGGTTGAGGCAGCGGCTGCTGTCCTTGGCGGCCGTGGGTGCCACGGGGCTGGGTCTGCTCGTGACCTACCTGCCCGCCGCCGCGCTGCCCACCTATGACACCAGCTGGCGGGAGACCGACCGCGTGTTCTGGCTGCGCCTGTGCGCGGACCCGCGAAAGCTGCTCGACCAGAGCGAGCACGCCCATGAACTGGCGCGCCAGGTGGGAGACGATGCAGGGGTCTGGACCACGGCCGCGGAGATGGCGGCCGCCGCCAGATGGCTGGGCCCGGAGATCGTAAACCGTGTCGATGCACGGGCGGAAAGCGCGCTCGTCGCCGCGCGCGCGGGCGGCGACCGCTCGGCGCTGCTGAACCTGCTGGTTGACCGCGCGATGCGGCGACTGGCCGTGGCCCGCGTCGAAGAGGCGCAGGACCTGCTCGCGCAGGCCGATCGCGCCGCGCAGGCCTTGGGTGACCCGGCGCGACTGGTGGCAGTGGACCAGGCCAGGGGCGACATGCTGGTCTGGCAGGGGCGGTCGGCCGAAGCCCTGCCGCATTTCGCCGAGGCGATGGAGAACGCGCCGCACGAATACGCGCGGGCCTCGATCCTGATGTCGATGGCGAAGGCCCAGCAGCGGGGCACGCCGAGTGCGCCGCGCCTGCAGGCTGCGCTGGATCTGGCTGCGCGCGCGATGGAGCTCGTCCCGCCAGCGTCCTGCCCTGCACTGGGCCTGATGCTGCTGCAGACGAAGGGCCAGATCGAATCGGCACTCAAGCGCCATGCGGCGTCGCTGGTGAGCTATCGCCAGGCCTTGGACCTGGCCACCGAGCTGCATCTGCAAGGCAGAACGGACGGGATCCTGTTGGACCTGTCCGCCTTGCTGTTGCTTCAACATCAGCCCGACGAAGCGCTCAGGACGCTGGACCGGATGCAGCCGGGTTCTGACTCGTGGGACCCGGAAGTCGCCTTCCTGATGAGCCTCAGGCGGGCGGATGCGCTGGCGCAGAAGGCCGACGGGCAGGCCGAAGGCTGGCTGTCGAAGGCGCATGAGCTGCTGCCGCAGTTGGCGGGCCGGGCGGCGCTGCGAGAGCAGTATCTGCAGATCGAGATCAAGGTGCTCGCGGCGCTCGACCGGTTCAAGGAGGCGCTGGCAGCCGCGCAAGCGCACAGCGCGCTGACGGCCGAGTTGGGCGAGCTGGCCAACGACGATCTGCGCCAGGAACTGCAGACGCGCTACGACGTGGCATCGAAGGAGCAGGAAAACGCACTGTTGCGGCAGCGCCGCGACCTGCTCGGTTGGAGTCTTGGGGCCAGCCTGCTGCTGGTGGCCATGGTGCTGTTCACGGTCGTCGTGCAGCTGCGGCAGAAGCGGCGATTGCGGGTGCTGTCGGCCCGGTTGGTGCGTCACAACGTGAGCCTGCAATCGATCAACGACGAGCGCATCAAGCTGCTGGCCGCGGCTTGCCACGACCTGCGCCAGCCGGCGCATGCCCTCGGGCTGCTGGCGGAACTGGTGGTGGACCAGGTCGACGAACAGCAGCGGCACGCGAGGCTCGAAGGCATCAAGCGCGCGAGCGCCACGCTCGCCAACATGCTGGACATGATGCTGGCGGTGACCCAGCTCGAAGGCGGGCACGAATCGCCGCAGATCAGCTCCGTCTCGCTGGACGAGCTGATGAAGGAAGTCGAGCTTCAGTACGGGGCGCTGGCCCATCGCAAGGGCCTGCACCTGCGACTGCCCAACACGGGCCTGAGCGTTCGCAGCGATCGGAACCTGCTGCGCCGCATCCTGTTCAACCTGGTGTCGAATGCCGTCAAGTACACGCCCCATGGCGGTGTCACGATCAGGCTGCGTTGCCACGGCCCCGAGGTCGACCTGATCGTCGAAGACACCGGCTCAGGCATCGTGCCGCAGCGGCATGTGGATGTCTTCGGCTACTTCGTGCGCCTGAACATCACCGCCGAGTCGGAGGGCCTCGGTGTCGGCCTGCCGATCGTCAAGCGCGCGGCACAGTTGCTGGGCCACACCTTGCAGCTTCGCTCCAAGCCCGGCGAGGGGACGGCGGTTTCGCTCACCCTGCCGATCGCCGATCGGTTTGCACCCACCGAGGCCAGCGGCCCCGGCGAAACAGACCTGCATGGCCAAGGCCGGTTGGTGCTGGTGCTGGAAGACGACCCGGAGTCCCGCCAGGCCTTGACGGCGCTGCTGCGCCGGTGGGATTTCGTCGTGTTCGCCGCCTCGAGCCTGGCCGTGCTGGTGCGGCAGCTGCAAGAGCGGCCGGGGGCGCTGCCGGACCTGATCATCTCCGACCAGCACATGGGCGTCGAGAACGGCATGGAGCACATCAAGGCCCTGCGCGCCCGGCAAGGCTGGGCCGATGTGCCCGCGGTGCTGATGACCGGCGATCTGGATGCGGAGCTGGCCGACCAGGCGCAACGCCATGGCGTGGTGCTGGCCTACAAGCCCTTGCTGCCGGCCCGGCTCAAGATCACGCTGGCCACGGCCTTGGCCGAGACGGCGCCGCGCGGGGAGGTGCGGCCGTCGCGTGCGTGAGCGGCTCTACCCCGATGACGGCAGCCGCACCGACAAGGTGTTCGCGCTGGCGGTGGGCGTGGACGGCATCGGCTCTGCCGACGCATTTGCACCGAGGCGGATCGTGGCGACCTGCGGGCACTGTGCGTCGGTGGCGTCGCCGGAGACCTCGATGTGCAGATGCGGCGCCTCGATGTCGACGCCGGCCGTGGACAGCAGGTGCTGCAGCGCATTGATCAACACGCCGGCGCCTTGCGCTGTGGTCACCTCGCCCTGCACATGCCAGACGATCGCATGGGCCTGCCGGCTGCCTTGCCAGCCCGCCAGTTGCCAGTAGCTGTCGATGACCTGCCGCACTTCGCGCATCCTTTCGCCGCCAAGCGCGCGCGCTGCGCGGTGGTTCGCCGCGAGGTAGTCGCCCAGGTGCTCGACCCCCATCTGCGCGCGCTCGTTGCCGTCCAGCGCGATGGCGAAGCGGTTGAGGACGTTCAGGCACAGGTGAACGTCGAGCGGCGCGGCCGCTGGCGCTGATGCCGGCACGGGCAGCGGGCAACGCGTGGCGGCGGCCGGCGCATGGCGCCGTTTCATGACCATCAGCACGGCCACGCTGCACAGGGCCGCGAGCGGCAGCAACCAGAGAAAGTGGGAGAGCGAAGTCAGCATGGCGACCGTGTTGGAAACAAGCCCGGGATGTGTCTCATATTGCTCATCTTGCCCAGTCGCGGCCGCAAGGCCATTCGGCATTGTTCGAGGCATCCCTCTGAAAATTCATGCGAGCAGTGAGGAGTACGGCACAGCCGTGACAAGCATGTATCCCGCAAGCCCCGTCAGAGTGCTGGTGGCCGAAGACGACGCGTTGTTGCGCAAGAGCATCGTCGAATGGGTCCATCAATTGCGACCCGACTGGAACGTCGTGGTCGAGGCAGAAAGCGTCGCGCAAGTTCTGACCGGTGTCGATGATTCGGCGCCGGATTTGATGATCCTTGACATTCACTTGCATGGCGTGGACAGCGGCCAATGGCTCGATCGCCTGCCGCCTGATGTCGCGGTGATCTTCGCCACCGGCGACCCCGACTTCGCGGTGAGCGCGTTCGATCGGGCCGCCGTCGACTACCTGCTCAAGCCGGTCACGCTGCGCCGCCTGAAGGTCGCGCTGGAGCGGGCCGAGCAGCACGCCCTGCGCCCGATCCGCGCGCCGATCGCCGACAGCGACACCGCCGCGCCGACCGATGGCCCGGCGTGGATCACGATGAGCCGCGGTAACGAGGTTCTGGTCGTGGCCGAGGCCGAGGTGATCTACCTGCAGGCAGACCTGAAGTACACCCGCGTGGTGACCCAGCGCGGCGAGGGCCTGGTTCGTCTGGGTATCAACGAACTCGGTGCACGACTGAAGAAGGGCAACTTTGCCAAGATCCACCGCGGTGTGATCGTCAACCTGTCGTTCATCTCGGCGATCCGACGCAGCGAACTCGGCCAGCTGTCGGTGCACCTCACCGGACGGCCCGAGGTGCTCAAGGTCAGCAAGTCGTTCCAGGGCGTGTTCAAGACGCTCTGACCGCGCCAGCTGCCATGTGCTGGCAGCTTCGCACTCGACTCGAATCGCGTTGAGTCGACGCACGCAACGAGCACTTCGTTGCCGTCGCATTGCGCTTCGTCGCATTTCCTGTTTTCAAGCCGCTCGGTCTTCACCATCACGGCATCGGTGGTGACGGAAGGGTCCGTCACCGATGGGTTCATTCGACGCCGTGCAGGCGTGGGGGTGGCGATGGTGGCTATGACGTGGAAGAACGCGGCAGCGGTGCGTTGGCGCTGCGGGCGCCGTGCAGGAAGAACCAGCGAAGACCCGCTGGCCGGTTCACGAGGGCGCTGCAAGGGGACGCTGCTGCCGGAGTTGGCCGTGCTGCTGCTGTGCGCTGGCGTGTTGGCGATCCTCGTGATCGGCACTGTCGGCAAGTCGCAGGCCATACGGGCCGATGTCGATGCGTCGCTCGCGATCCGCGAGGCCTATCGCGCGTTGCAGGCTTTTGTGCTGACACAGCACCGACTGCCTTGCCCGGACCTGAACCACACCGGCCGCGAAGGCGACGGCACCGGCGCCTGTCCACCCGGCCAGCGTGCAGGGGGCTTGCCTTATGCGGCGCTGGGCCTTGATCCGGAACGGTTCAGCAAGACGGTGTCGGTTCAGTATGGCGTCTGGCGCGACACGGCGGCGGGCGACCTGGTGCGTCCGGCCGATTCGACCGGCGCCTTCCCGGCCTTGCACGGCAAGGAGGCACTGCTGGGCACGGCGTTCGAGGTGGCGGCTTCGCCCGACAAGGCGCAGATGCCTTACGTGGCGGGCGCCGGCCAGTCGGGCGCAGCGAGCAACTGCGAGGTCCAGGCCAGCCACCCCGCCTATGTGTTGACGGCGACACCGAGCGTCGACAACCAGGCCTGGCAGCGCGGTTGTTTTTCGCTGCAGCCGGGCGCTGGTTCGTCGATGGCGATCGTGAGCCGCAGCGAGCTGCTGGGCTGGCTCTTGGAAACCCGGGAGGGCCAATGATGACCATTTCTTCATCAAGGCGGCGCAGCCAATCCGGTTGGGTCGCGATCGGCTTCGCGATCCTCGGCGCCACGGCGGCGGGCTGGCTGTTGCTGGCGGCGGTGCTCGATCGCCAGCAGTTGCACCGCGCGTTTGCGACCGAGAGCCGAGACCAGGCGATGGACCGGGCCCAGGCGGCCGTGCAGCAGTTCGCGACCCGTCACTCGCGCTTGCCTTGCCCTGCGCGAACAGTCGACGGGCCGGAGGACTGCGCGGCCGGTGCCAAGGGCTGGCTGCCGACGGCCACGCTCGGTGGCGGATCGGGGTCGGTCAGGTACCTCGTCTATCGCGGCAGTGGTGCGGACAGCGACCCCGATCTCACCGGGCCGAAGGCCGAGGCCTATGGGCCGCGCCTGGCCGATCACTCCGACGGCGGTGCGGCCAGCCATCTCACCGGGCTGGACCTGTGCGAGGCCTTGCGACTGGTGCGCAAGAAAGGCCGGTGGAGCATCGACGGCGGTGACTTCCTGGTCCCGATCGACCGCGCCCGTGTGCAGCTCGGTGGGCGATCGGCGACGGTGGCATTCGCGCTGGCAACGGCCGCCACACCGGGCCGCGAGTCGGAGTCGCCGGCGTTGAATGCCAACCTGTCGCAAGCGGCATTCGAGATGGGGGCCTCGGCCGATGGGGCGGCCGACCTCGTCCGCTTCACCAGCTTCGAGTCACTGTCGACCCGGCTGGCGTGCGACACGGCCGCGGCATCGCTGGATGCGCTGGCCATCGCCAACAGCTGGGCGGCGGCGGCCGACGGGTTTCGCGACGGCAACATCCAGGCCGGCCACGACACCGCCGAGGTCTTGATGTCGATCTTCGTCGCGTCCGACGGCACGGGCCTGATCGGGACGGGTCTGGACCTGAAGAATGGCGCCTCGGAGATCATCAAGGCCGAAGCCGAGATCGTTGCGCTGACACCGGGGCTGCCCGAGACCGCGCCGGAGATCGCCTTGAAGAAGGCGGCTGTGATTGCCGCGAAGACGGGGGTCTTCTTCGGCAAGATCGATCTGGCACGCGGGACCGTGAGCCTGCTGGCCGACCTGGCCTACCAGGCCGCCTACAAGGTGGTCGCCCTGCAGGCCGAGGCGATACCGGTTTGGCACGGCGGGCAGCAGTGGCTGGACGCGGCCGATGCCGCCGGCCTGTCGCTCGAAGGAGGGCAATGAACATGTCGCGACGATCCAATCGTGGATGGTCCCTGGTCGAACTGGCGGTGGTCATCGCCGGGCTGGGGGTGCTGGTGGCCTTGTTGTGGCCCTTGATCCAGCGGCTGCTGCCGGCGAGCCGCGATGCCGCGGCGGACCCGCGAACGCTTCAAGTCCAGCAGGCCATCGAAGGCTTCGCGGCGGTGCACCTGCGCCTGCCCACGCCGCTGGAGGCGGTCGACAGCCCGAGTCGGCCGGGCTTTGTCGAAGGCTGGTTGCCCGCGTCCTTGCTCGGCCTGCCCGAAACCCCGAGGACCCGCTATTTCGCGAACAAGACGCTGACCATCGCACCCGCCACCGTGCTGGTCGCCGACCCCGTCCAACTGGCCAGTGGCGCCATCAGCGAGCGCAGCGATTTCAACGGTCTGGACTTCTGCTACGCGGTGCTGCTGCAGGATCGCTCCGGGCCGATGACACCAGCCGGCCATCGGGCCAGTTATGCCGTGCAGACGGCCCACACCTTGCAAGGCAGCCCGGCGGAGCAGGTGCCGTTGTGGCTGCCAGATGAAGGCGTGGCGGCGCCGGTGGACCGGCAGCTCGAAACCACCGCCGTGGGTCACCTGGAGATGCTCGGCCGGCTGGGCTGTGTCGATCGCCTGGCGCGCTTGTCGAACTCGGTCAAGCAGGCGGCGACACAGCAGGACCTGCTCAAGCTCGCGAAGGTCGCGCTCGACTACGAGAACCTGAATGTCAAGAGCGCGGAAGAGAGCATCGTCAACCTCAAATGGCGCGAGGCCAACTGGTGGCTCGGGCTGACGGCCTTCGTGGTCAACCAGGCACTCGCGGTGACACAACTGGCGACCGCGGAGGACATCGCGCTCGAGACCGTCCCAGCCATCATCGCCAACCACACCAGCATGACGCTGGCGGTGGCCGCAGCGACGGTCTCCCTCTACCAGACCATCACGGCCTTGCAGGCGGCGGAGAAGAGTTACCCGTCGGTCGTGGCGGCGCGCGACGATGCCGTGGCCTACCAGGCGGATATCCAGAGCCTGGCCGACGAGACGGTGCACCAGGTTCAACAGTGGCAAACCAAGGGGCTCAAGCCATGAACATCAGGCGAGACAAGATGCGCGGCTTCTCCGTTCTGGAGTTGGCCGTCGCAGTGGCCATCGTGGGCATCGCAGTCGTCTGCGTTCTCGGCGTCATGACCAGCAGGACGACCAGCGGCGAGTTGGTCCAGGCCCGGGCCAACCTGTCGGCGGCCAGGGCGGCGCTGGCGTCGTTTGCGTTCGTTCATTCGCGGCTGCCGTGCCCGGCCAGGACGACCAAGGGCCAGGAGGTCTGCGATGGTTCGACCAGCGGCTACCTGCCTTTCTCGACCTTGGGCATGGTCGACGCGACGGCCGGCCACTTCCACTACGAGTTGCCCTCGGCCGCGCTGACCCAGGCCGGTGGCGGGGCCACTGTCATGGTCATCGCACCGTCCGATGAGGGGGCCGGTGCGTCGCCTCGTTACGAGGCCAACAGCGCGCCGGTGGCGACAGTCGTCGATGCAGCGCTCTACGACCACAAGCTCGACTTCTGCGCAGCGCTCGACGGCGGCTCGAAGGATCAGCCGATCGCCACCTTGACGGCAGCGGCCTCTTCCAGCGGCTTGTCGACATCGAGCGAGGTGTTGAGCGCAGCCGCTGCCTCGGGCCAGCTGGGATGCGCGGGCCTGCTCGCCACGGCCGCTCGCGCGCACTACGCCACCGGCCTGGCCGCCGCTGCGATGTCAAACTCGTTCGTCGACTACAAGGCGCAGTTCGACGTGTCCTACGACCTGTACCTGTGGGACCTGGCGACAGGCGTCTGGGGGGCCGCGGATTCTGCGGCGTCGTTCGGCAAGAGCGCGACCAAGTCCTCGCTGGCGCTGTCGGCCTGGTTGGAAACCGACATGCTCGATTTCAAGCCGTTGTTGAGCCTGGTCAGCCTCGGTACAGCGATCGGGAGCTACGCCAAAGGCGTCTCCGACCTGACGCGCTTCACCCACAACATGATGGTCGCGCACGAGAACCGCGTGCTGTTCGCCGAGATCAACGACCACTTGATCGAGGTCAACGACCAAGTCCAGGCCCACGTGGCCCTCGACGCCGCGATCGGCAACGTGGTCGGGTACCAGGGCATGCAGAAGCTCGATATTCCGGTGCCACCGCCAGGGCCGGCGTACGACGGCGCCAACCCGCTGGGCCAGACGGCGAAAGACTTCATGGACGCCATAGGGCCTTGATGGCCGACAGGAGCAGCCGCGGCGCTTGCCCAATAGAATCGAGTCCTCTTCGTCATGGGGGAGTAGCCACGCCGCGCGGCTCGAACGCGCGGTGGCCGTTGTCAACACACTTGGGGCTTGGCGCTTGCGCCGACACCATGGCAACGGCAGCCCGGTGCACTGGGCCCGGCCAGACCTTTGACCAAGCACCTTCGCGTGGGCCGGGAAGGTGTTTTGGTCATCGGACTCGCGCCGGCCCCTGGACCTCTTCATGCAAGCCTTCCTGATCTCCACCGGTGTCGTCGCGCTCGGCGAAATGGGCGACAAGACTCAGCTGCTCGCGCTGCTGCTGGCCGCGCGTTTCAAACGGCCCGGGCCCATCATGGCCGGCATCCTGGTCGCCACGCTGGCCAACCACGCGGCCGCTGCCTGGCTCGGCGCCGGCATTGCCAGCTGGCTTGGCCCGCAGGTCCTGCGCTGGGTCATCGGCCTGTCGTTCCTGGCAATGGCCGGCTGGATGCTGGTGCCGGACAAGCTCGACGAAACGCCAAGCACCGCCGGGCGCTTTGGCGTCTTCGGCACCACCGTGTTGGCGTTTTTCCTGGCCGAGATGGGCGACAAGACGCAGATCGCGACAGTCGCGCTGGCTGCGCGCTACAGCGAGCTGGCCGCCGTGGTGGCCGGCACCACGCTCGGCATGATGATCGCCAACGTGCCGGCGGTGCTGCTGGGTGACAAGGTCGCGCAGAAGGTGCCGATGCGGTGGGTGCACGGCGTGGCCGCGCTGATCTTCGCGGTGCTGGGCGGGCTGACGCTCGCTGGCGTCGGCACGCTGCCGGGCATGCCGGCGTAGCGCACCTATTCGAGCATCGAGGTGCACGCCGCCAGCTGGGTCGGGCGCCACAGCGGCAGCCGCAAGCGCCAGCGCAGTGGCCGCAGCGTCGTTTCCCACCACATCAGCGGGGCAGGCCCGTGGCGCCACAAGCCCATGCAGCTGCGCACGAACAAGGCACCGAGCAGCGCGTAGACCACGAGCCTGACCAGCAGCGCTGCCGGGTTGCCCGTGGCCGCTGCCGGCACGGCCGCTTGCGCAGTCAGAAACTGACCGTAGACCACCCAGGGCTGGCGGCCGACCTCGGCCACTGTCCAGCCGCTGAGCGTGGCAACCCAGGGCAAGGGCAGGCAGGCCATCAGCAAGACGACGAGGCGGCGACCCGCGAGGCCGCTTTCCAGCTCGACGCGCCGGCGCCAGGCCAGCACCAGCACGCCCAGCAGCCCGACCCCGATGACGGCCATCGTGCGGAAGGCCACGAACAGCGTCGGCACATGCGGGCGGCTCATCTCGGCAGCCAACATCAGGCGAGCCTCGTCGCTCAGGGCCGGCCACCGTTCTGCATGCAAGCGCGCCGTGTGTTGGTAGAGCGCACGCCAAACCGCCAGTTCGGCCGGCGCCGAAGGCTGCAGAGCAAGGCGGATGCGGTCCTTCGCCTGTTGGGTCAGCTCCTGCAGGCCGGGCGGCGACGCGCCACCGACCAGGGCGCCCATCGCGCCCGGCAGTTCCAGCGCGCCGTGGTTGGTCTGGGCGGCCATGTCGGGCCAGCCCCACAGCACCAGCGGGGCTTCATCGGCAGCAGAAGACCAATGGGCCTCCATCGCGGCGAACTTCATGGGCTGCTGCTGCGCCACGTCGAGCGCGCTTTCGTGGCCGGTGTACAGCGTCGCCGCCACACCCACCAGGCCCATGGCCAAGGCCACGCCCATCGACACCCGCACCAGCGGCAGGTATCGGCGCTTGAGCAGGTACGCACCCGCCACGGCCAGCATGAAGAACGCGCCGGTCAGCACGCTGGCGCTCAAGGTGTGGGCGATCTTGGTGTGGGCAAAGGGGTTGGCGAACACCGCCGCGAGCGAGGTCAGCCTGGCGCCTTCGGTGCTGAATTCGACACCCACCGGATGCTGCATCCAGGCGTTGATCGTCAGGATGCCGGCGGCCTGCGTGGCCATCATCAGCATCAGCAAGGCACTCAACAGCATGCGGGCGAGGGCGCTCAAATGGCGGCGGGCCAGGCTGAGCACCGCCACCAGCGACAGCATCAGCGGCGCGATCCAGCCTTCCAGCGTCATCACTGCGCCCAGCACCTCGCGCACCTGCTCGGTGTAGCCCTGCCAATGCGACTGCAGCTGCCAGCGCAACGGGTAGCCGGTGACCATGCCCACGATCCACGCGAGCAGGAAGAAACGCCACCAGAAACGCGCGGCCTCGGCCCACACCAGGCGGCCGGTGCGCCAGTGCGCGGCTTCGATCAGCGCGACTGCCAGCATCAACCCTAGGCTCAGTGGCACGAACAGGTAGTGGAAGCTGGCGGCGATGCCGAATTCGAGGCGCATCAGGCTCAGCACGAAAGCGTCGGCGGTCATGGGTAGGCTCGTTGAAGACGGCGCCAGTGTGGTGCGCCGACCGTGCGTGCGCTCTGGTGATCAGCGCCGGCAAGCGTCTTCTCATCGGCCTCATCGGGAACGCCTTGTTACTTCGATTTGCGCGGCAGACACCTGCGGGTTCATCGACCCCTCACGTCAAGCGACAAGGGCCGGCTGACCCGCGGACTCGGGTTTGCCCGGGCCGCCCGGCGACCAGCAGCCGCGGCCACTGGACGAGAATCACCCGCATGGCGGCTGACCGACCGGTCGGTCGGTGAACCGCCCCCCTTTCCCGGAGACTTGCGATGACCGAACCCCTGGTGCTGGTGGCCGATGCCGGCCCTGTGCGCACGCTGACCCTGAACCGCCCAGCCGCGCTGAACAGTTTCACCAGTGCGATGCACGCCGAGCTGCGCAACGCACTCGATGCCGCCGCGCTGGACGCGGGCGTGCGCGCCGTTGTCCTCACCGGCGCTGGCCGCGGCTTCTGCGCTGGGCAGGACCTGAATGACCCCGGCATGGCGCCCGGCGCCGATGGCAAGGTCGACATCGGTGCGGTGATCGAGGCCAACTACAAGCCGCTCGCCCAGCGTGTGCGTGCGATGCCGGTGCCGGTGATCGCCGCGGTCAATGGCGTGGCGGCCGGGGCCGGCGCGAACCTGGCATTGGGCTGCGACCTGGTGGTGGCCGGGCGCGGCGCCAGCTTCATCCAGGCCTTCTCGAAGATCGGCCTGATCCCGGATTGCGGCGGCACCTGGCTGCTGCCCCGGCTGGTGGGCCGCAGCCGCGCACTGGGCCTGGCGTTGACCGGCGACAAGCTGCCAGCCGAAGAGGCCGAGCGCATGGGCCTGATCTGGCAATGCGTCGACGATGCCGCGCTGATGGACACCTGCATGGCGCTTGCCCAGCGCCTGGCCGCGATGCCGAGCAAGGCCTTTGCCGCCACCCGCCAGGCCTTCGACGCTGCGGCGCAGATGAGCATGAACGAAGCGCTGTCGCTCGAGGCGCAGCTGCAGCGTGAGCTGGGCCGCCAGCACGACTTTGCCGAAGGCGTGGCCGCCTTCCAGCAAAAGCGCGCGCCGCAGTTCAAGGACCGCTGAGTGACCGCTCTCGACCCGCAACGCATCGCCGAAGCGGTGCGCGACGCGATGTGGCGCGACGACCGCGCGTCCAAGGCCATGGGCATGCAGGTGCAGGCCATCGGCCCGGGCACCGCGACGCTGTCGATGACCGTGCGCGACGACATGCTCAACGGCCACGACATCTGCCACGGCGGCCTGATCACCACGCTGGCCGATTCGACCTTCGCCTTTGCCTGCAACGCCTACAACGAAGTCACCGTGGCCTCGGGCTTCGACGTCAACCTCGTCACCGCCGCCCGCCTGGGCGACGTGCTGACCGCCACCGCCAGTGAAGTGAACAAAGCCGGCCGCACGGGTGTCTACGACATCGACGTGCGCAACCAGCGCGGCGAGCGCGTGGCGGCCTTTCGGGGCCGCTCGTACACGCTCAAGGGCCGCTTTGTCGTCGATCCGGCCAGCCTGACCTGATCTCTTTTTCTCCAAAGACTGTTTCCATGCCTCATTCGTTGAACCGCGTGCTCGCCGCGCTGGCGCTGGCCGGTGCCGCGTCGCTGACCAGCGTCGCCACTGCTGCCGACCAACCCCTGACCGAGCTGCCCTACACGCCCGGCCTGGACGTTAAGGCGATGGACACCAGCGCCAAGCCTTGCGAAGACTTCTACCAATACGCCTGCGGCGGCTGGAGGCAGAACAACCCGATTCCGCCCGACCAGGCGCGATGGGACATCTACGCCAAGATGGGCGACGAGAACAAGCGCTTCCTCTGGGGCATCCTCGACAACCTGGCCCGGCAGACCGAAGGCCGCACGCTGCCGCAACAGCAGATCGGCGACCTGTTCGCCTCGTGCATGGACGAGGCCAAGGTCGATGCGCAAGGCATCAAGCCGCTGACGCCGTGGCTGGACAGCATCGACGCGCTCAAGAGCGTCGACGACTTGCCCGGCCTGCTGGCGGCGCTGCACCTGGCCACCGGCAGCGGAGGCTTGCTGTTCAACTTCGACCAGAACCAGGACTTCGGCGATTCGACCCGTGTGATCGCGTTCGTCGCCGCCGGCGGCCTGTCGCTGCCCGACCGCGACTACTACCTGCAGAACGACGCGCGGATGCGCGGCATCCGCGGCGACTACGTCACGCACGTCGCACGCATGTTCGAGCTCATGGGCGGCAGCCCCGAGCAGGCCAGGCGCGACGCGGCCGTGGTGCTGCAGATCGAAACCGCACTGGCCAAGCCGCAGCTGACGCGCGTGCAGCAGCGCGACCCGCATCGCCTGTACAACAAGGTCGACATGCGCGGCCTGCAGCGCCTGGCGCCGCGCTTCGGCTGGGCCAGCTACCTGCAGGCCATGGGGCTGACCGAGCAGCGTGTGTTCAACGTCACCGAGCCGGCCTTCGTGAAGGCGATGGACCAGCAGCTGCGCACGCGGCCGCTCGGCGAGCTCAAGACCTACCTGCGCTGGCACCTGGTGCACGCCATGGCGCCGAAACTGGCGTCGCCTTTCTTCCAGGAAAACTTCGCGTTCTTCGGCAAGGCGCTGCGCGGCATTCCCGAGCCGAGCCCGCGTTGGCGCCAGTGCGTGACGCTGGTCGATGCCGAATTGGGTGATGCGCTGGGCCAGGAGTTCGTCCGTCGCGCCTTCAGCCCCGAGCAAAAGCGCAAGACCGTCCACATGACGCAGCAGATCGAGGAGGCGATGGCCGCCGAGATCAAGTCGCTGGATTGGATGAGCCCGGCGACCAAGAAGAAAGCGCTCGAAAAGCTGGCCACGATCGTCAACAAGATCGGCTACCCCGACCGCTGGCGCGACTATGGCCCGGTGCGCATCGCGCGCGACGACCTGCTGGGCAACGTGCAGCGGGCGACCGAGTTCGAGGTGCGCCGGCAGCTGGGCAAGATCGGCAAGCCGCTGGACCGTGGCGATTGGGGCATGACACCGCCGACGGTGAACGCCTACTACAACCCGCAGATGAACGACATCAACTTCCCGGCCGGCGTGCTGCAGCCGCCGCTGTTCGACCCGAAGATGGACGACGGGCCGAACTACGGCAACACCGGCGGCACCATCGGCCACGAGCTGACGCACGGCTTCGACGACGAAGGCCGGCAGTTCGATGCGCAGGGCAACCTGAAGAACTGGTGGGCACCGAAGGACGAGAAGGCCTTCAACGAGCGCACCAAGTGCCTGACCGACCAGTACGCCCAGTACACGATCGTCGACGACATCAAGATCAACAGCAAGCTGACGCTGGGCGAAGACCTGGCCGACCTGGGCGGGCTGGTGCTGGCGATGATCGCCTGGAAGACCGAGATCGCCGGCACGCCGCCCGAAGCCCAGCGCGAAGGCTTCACGCCGGTCCAGCGCTTCTTCATTGGCTTCGCCCAATGGGCCTGCGAGAACGCGCGGCCCGAAGAGCTGCGGGTCAACGCCAAGATCGAGCCCCATTCGCCAGGCAGATACCGGGTGAACGGCCTGGTGGTGAACCTGCCGGAGTTTGAACAAGCCTTCTCCTGCAAGCCGGGCCAGCCGATGGCACCGGTCAAGCGCTGCCGCGTCTGGTAGCGCCAGGGCCGGTGCCGATCACCGGGCGTCACCCCGCGTCATTTCGTCTCATCCTGTGCGGCGCTCGCGTTCCGGCGTGGGCGCCGCAGGCGCGTGCATTGCTGCCGTGGCCACAAAGGCCACCGCCTGGCAAAGCGTGCGGTTGGGCCGGGTACATCCTTGTTACATACGGTCACTGGGGTAAACGGCGATTGCCTACAGCCGCTGTCCGGGCGATACCGCTTTCTTAAGGGCGGCAACCCGCGATGACGGGGTCCGCAGTCGGCAAGAAATGCAAGGAGCCCGAGGGATGTGGGGTAAAAATCGTTGGGCGCGCCAGGTGGCGCATGGGATGGTTTTGGCTGCCGCGGCAGCGCTGTCAGGCGCAGCGGTGGCAGGCCAGACCTTGACGATCGGGGCGATCGTGCCGCAGAGCTGGCCGAACGCCACCGAGGGCGAAGAGATCATTCTGGGCATGCAGCTGGCCATCAAGACCTGGCCGGGGCAACCTGCGCCCACCCTGGTGATCAAGGACAGCGCCTGCGACCCCCGCAAGGCCGAGAACGCCGCGCGCGAGATGGTGGCCGCCAAGGTCGACCTGGTGCTCGGCAGCTGGTGTGCGATCGGCATTGCGCCGCAGGTTGTGGCCGAAGCCGGCCTGCCGTTCGTCTCGGCCAACGCCGAGCGGCTGCCGAAGGCGCCCGCCGGCGTGTTGCAGCTCGGCCGGCTGGAGCTCTACATCGTCGACAAGCTGGCGGCGGATCTGCGCGCTGCCACCGGCCTGCGCGTGGGGGGCCGCACCTCGTGCTGGATGAACTTCGAACCGGTGATGCGTGAGCAGTACGACGCCATGCTCTGCCCGGTCCTCGGCTTCGACAAGAAGCGCTGGGAGCAGGCCGAGGCCACGTTCACGGCGGCGAACCGCCGGCCCTTCACCGCGTCGGTCGCTCGCGGCTATGCGGCGATGGAAGCCGGGCTCGAAAAACTGCGGCGCATCCGTGCCGGCAAGTCCGCCAGCACCGATCCGATCGTCACGATCTTCGGGCCGCTGCCCCCGACCGACACCCCGCCGCCGCCCGATGCGATCCAGCTGGTCCTGTCGCCCAAGCAGCCGAAGCTGTCGCCGAAAGACCAGGCGGCGGTGAACCAGATGCTGCAGTCCAAGGGTTGTACCTGCCTGCAGGACAACAGCTGCGGCAAGGGCCCGTGGGCCGAACAGCCTTTCGTGGTGCGCGGCTACGCGCCCAAGTGCCCGACCCTGGCGTCCAACGCGCCGCACTGAGCCAAGCCGCCGCTTTCCTTCGCAGGTGCCGCGGCGCCCGCGGCTGGTAAAGAGGATCGCGCATGCCGATTGCCCGCTATGGCTCACTGTCCATCGACGGGAAAGCCCATGCCCACCATTCAGCCTGATTCGTCGCCGGTCGTGGTCCTGACCGGCGCATCCAGTGGTATCGGCCGCGCCACCGCGCTGGCCTTGGCGCAACAGGGGGCGCGGCTCGTTCTGGCAGCGCGTGGCCTCGACGGCCTGGACAGCGTGGCCACGAGCTGTCGCAGCATTGGCGCGCAGGTCCTGACGCGGTCCACCGACGTGGCGCAAGCCGACCAGGTGGCGGCCTTGGCCGCGGCCGCGATCGACGAGTTTGGCCACATCGATGTCTGGATCAACAACGCCGGCGTCGGTGCGGTGGGGCACTTCGAACAGACGCCGCTCGATGCGCACCACCGGGTCATCCAGGTCAATCTGCTGGGTGAGCTGAACGGGGCCTACGCGGTCTTGCCGCATTTCCGGGCGCGCCGGCGCGGCATCCTGATCAACATGGTGTCCTTGGGCGGCTGGGTCGCCGCTCCCTACGCGGCGGCCTACACCGCGAGCAAATTCGGGCTGCGCGGCTTCAGCGAATCGCTGAGGGCGGAACTGCATGATCTGCCCGACGTGCACGTCTGCGCCGTCTACCCGACATTCGTGGACACACCCGGCTTCTCGCACGGCGCCAACTTCATGGGCAAACACCTGAAGCCGCCGCCTCCGTTGCTCGACGCGCGGGAAGTGGCCGATGTGATCGCGGACCTGGTCCGCAAGCCGCGGCCCACAGTCTCGGTGGGCAGCGTCGCGACGCCGGTCCGGGCGCTGCATGCGGTGGCGCCCGATCTGCTGGCGCGAACATCGCACCGCGTTGCCGACCGGGCGTTTCAACAGGCAGAACCGGTGCAGCAGACGACGGGCAACCTGTTCGACGCGTCCATCGGCTCGGCCATAGACGGCGGCCACCGGAGGCCGCAAGGCCACGTCGGCGTCGCCATCCGCCTCGCGCTGGGAGCGGTGGCCGTTCTGGCGGTTGTCGCTGCCACCCAGGCGGTTCGCCGCGGCGAACACGCCTGACCGACCGCTTCTTCGCTGACGAGTGCGCGCCGGCGTCCGTCATGTGACGCGTCGTTGATGCGCTGGGCGGCGCCATGCCCGGGGGCGGTTCATCCCACGCCCCCGTGCTGCGCGTTCATGGCCACGCTTGCCCCTGCGGAATTCCTGACTTGCGTCAAACCGGGCGACGCCGTTATCATTTACCGACCGTTCGGTCTATTAATTCAGGGTGCCGGATTCGAGCCACCCGAAGATCCCCGCAGGAGACACCGCGCATGCCCGTGAAGACGCCCGCCCCTGGCGACCTGGAGGCCATCGAAACCGCCAGCCGCGATGAGCTGCAGGCCTTGCAGCTGCGCCGCCTGCAACGCACGCTGGACCGGGCCTACGCCAACGTGCCGCACTACCGCAAGGCCTTCGAGGCCAAGCGCATCCACCCGCTGGATGTGCGCAGCTTGGCGGACCTGGCGAAGTTCCCGTTCACCACCAAGCACGACCTGCGCGCCAACTATCCGTTCGGCATGTTCGCGGTGCCGCGCGAGCAGGTGGTGCGCGTGCATGCGTCGTCGGGCACGACCGGCAAGCCGACTGTCGTCGGCTACACCAAGGGCGACATCGACACCTGGGCCAACCTGATGGCGCGCTCGATCCGCGCCGCTGGCGGCCGGGCCGGCGACATCGTCCACGTGGCCTACGGCTACGGCTTGTTCACCGGTGGCCTGGGCGCGCACTACGGTGCCGAGCGGCTAGGCTGCACGGTGATCCCGATGTCCGGCGGCCAGACCGAGAAGCAGGTCCAGCTGATCCGCGACTTCAAGCCTGACATCATCATGGTGACGCCGAGCTACATGCAGGTGATCATCGAAGAATTCCGCCGGCACGGCCTGAACCCGCGCGAGATGCCGATCAAGGTCGGCATCTTCGGCGCCGAGCCGTGGACGGAAGCGATGCGCCGCGACATCGAGGCCAGTGCTGGCATCGATGCCGTCGACATCTATGGCCTGTCCGAGGTGATGGGCCCGGGCGTGGCCAGTGAGTGCGTCGAGAGCAAGGACGGCCCGGTCCTGTGGGAAGACCATTTCTATCCCGAGATCATCGACCCCGAAACCGGCGAGGTGCTGCCCGACGGCGCCGAAGGCGAGCTGGTCATCACCTCGTTGACCAAGGAAGCCTTCCCGGTCATCCGCTACCGCACGCGCGACCTGACGCGGCTGCTGCCGCCGACCTCGCGCAGCATGCGGCGCATCGGCAAGATCGTCGGCCGCTCCGACGACATGCTGATCATCCGCGGCGTCAATGTGTTCCCGACGCAGATCGAGGAGCTGGTGCTGCAGACGATGGGGCTGTCGGGCCAGTACCAGATCGTGGTCACCCGCGAAGGCATGCTGGACGAAGTGCAGGTGCTGGCCGAGGTGTTGCCCACCCATGTCGGGGCCGACCGCGGCGCGATGGCCTTGCAACTGCAGAACCGCATCAAGAACCTGATCGGCGTCAGCAGCCGCGTTGACGTGGGCATGCCTGATTCGATCGAACGCACGCTGGTCGGCAAAGCCCGCCGCGTGATTGACAAACGGCCAAGATGACGACCCCGCTCGCTTCGCTCGCCGCCCCCCCAGGGGGCTGCCCCGGCCGGACGCTAGGGAGCGGCCCGTCGCTGGCCGGGGCGAGCCTTGTTCAAAGTTATCTCTGAGGAGACGAGATGTACACCCAAGCCATGGACACCGCGCCGAAGGAAGAGCGCAAGGCGATTCGCTCGGCCGAAGAGGCGGTGCTCGAAGAGCGCTTCGAAGCCCGCATCGACGAAGGCGCCTTTATCGAGGCGAAAGACTGGATGCCCGAGCACTACCGCAAGACGCTGGTGCGCCAGATCAGCCAGCACGCGCATTCGGAGATCGTCGGCATGCTGCCCGAAGGCAACTGGATCACCCGCGCCCCGACGCTCAAGCGCAAGACCATCCTGCTGGCCAAGGCGCAAGATGAAGCGGGCCACGGCCTGTATCTGTATTCGGCCGCCGAGACGCTGGGCACCAGCCGCGACCAGATGGTCGACGCACTGCACACCGGCAAGGCCAAGTACAGCTCGATCTTCAACTACCCGACGTTGACCTGGGCCGATGTCGGCGTGATCGGCTGGCTGGTCGACGGCGCGGCGATCATGAACCAGATCCCGCTGTGCCGCTGCTCGTATGCGCCGTATGCGCGGGCGATGATCCGCGTCTGCAAGGAAGAAAGCTTCCACCAGCGCCAGGGCTTCGATTCGCTGCTGGTGATGATGACCGACGGCACGCCCGAGCAGAAGGCGATGGTGCAGGACGCGACCAACCGGTGGTGGTGGCCGAGCCTGATGATGTTCGGCCCGCCGGACGCCGACAGCCCGAACACCGCGCAATCGATGCGCTGGGGCATCAAGCGTTTGAGCAACGACGACCTGCGGCAGAAGTTCGTCGACGCGACAGTCGAGCAGGCCAAGGTGCTGGGCGTGTCGTTGCCCGACCCGCTGCTGAAGTGGAATGCCGAGCGCGACCACTACGACTTCGGCCCGATCGACTGGGACGAGTTCTGGCGCGTGGTCGGTGGCGACGGCCCTTGCAACCGCGAGCGCCTGGCCGCCCGCGTGAAGGCCTGGGACGACGGCGCCTGGGTGCGCGAAGCCGCGCTGGCCCACGCCCGCAAGAAGACCACCGCCTTCCAAGCCGCTTGAAGGAGCAATACGAAATGACAACGCAAAACGAATGGCCGCTGTGGGAAGTCTTCGTCCGCCCAAAGGCCGGGCTGGATCACAAGCACTGCGGCAGCCTGCACGCCAGCGACGCCAAGATGGCGGTGCAGCTGGCGCGTGACGTCTACACCCGCCGCATGGAAGGCACGAGTGTCTGGGTCGTGCGCTCGGACCAGATCGTCGCCTCCGACCCAGCCGACAAGGACATGTACTTCGACCCGGCCGAGGACAAGGTGTACCGCCACCCGACGTTCTACGAGCTGCCCGAGTCCGTGAACCACATGTAATTTGAATCGCCGGGACGGGCGCGGCCAGCGCTGGGCCGTTCCCGAGCGGCCGCGCCACCTCTCTTGGAGGGTGACGTCGGTACCCCGGCGGCGGGAGCCAACATCATGACGCCATCGATCACTGCCCCTAAAGACCTGCGCGCGCGCTACCTGCTGCGCGTGGCCGACACCTGTTTGATCCACGCCCAGCGCCAGTCCGAATGGTGCGGCCACGGCCCCATCCTCGAAGAAGACATCGCGCTGACCAACATGGCGCTCGACCTGCTGGGCCAAGCGCGCGCGCTGCTCACGCATGTGGGGCAGGGCGCCGCCTCGCCGCTGGACGAAGACCAACTGGCCTTCCTGCGTGAAGAGCGCGACTACCTGAACATGACGCTGGCCGAGCTGCCGGGGCGCAAGGGTGGACGCGACTTCGGCGACGCCGTGCTGCGCAACCTGTTGGTCGGCACCTGGCTGCACCTGCTGTGGCAACGCCTGCAGGCCAGCAGCGACGCCGAAGTGGCAGGCATCGCCGGCAAGGCCGTGAAGGAAGCGCGCTACCACGTCGAGCATGCGTCCGACTGGGTCGTCAGGCTCGGCGACGGCACTGAAGAGTCGACCCGCCGCATGCGGCAGGCGCTGGACAACCTGTGGCTCTACGCTGCCGAGCTGTTCGAAGACGACGAGGCCGATGCGAACGCCGTGGCCACGGGCTTGGGGCCTGCTCGCAGCGAGCTGCGCGCCGACTGGCAAGCGGCAGTGGGGGCGGTGCTGGCCGATGCGAAGCTCGCTTTGCCGAAAGACAGCGCCTTCCGTTCGACCGGCAGCCGCGGGGTGCACAGCGAGCACCTGGGCTACATGCTCGCCGAGATGCAGCACCTGCAACGCAGCTATCCCGGCGGCAAGTGGTGACCCCTATGGTCGACACCCGCGGCCTCTTCCCCGCATTGCCGACACCGGACGCACGCTGGGCGCTGCCCGATGCGCCGGCGCCGCGGGTGGGCGAGAGCCGCGTCGAGCGCGCCTGGGGCGTGCTGGGCAGCGTGCCGGACCCGGAAGTGCCGGCACTGTCGGTGGTCGACCTCGGCCTCGTGCGCGAGGTCATCGACACCGACACGGGCCTGGCAGTGACCGTGACGCCGACCTACTCCGGCTGCCCCGCGACCGAGCAGATCAACGAAGCGATCGTGCGCGCCTTGGAAGAAGATGGGCTCGGCCCGGTGAGCGTGACGATGCGCCGCGCGCCGGCGTGGACGACCGACTGGATCAGCGAAGCTGGCCGTGAACGCCTGCGCGCCTACGGCATTGCGCCGCCGGGCCGCTGCGGCGAAGACAACACCTCGCCGATCCGCATCCTGGCGCGTGGCATCGATTGCCCGCAGTGCGGCAGCGCACAGACCGAGCGCCTGTCTGCCTTCGGCTCCACGGCATGCAAAGCAATGTACCGGTGCTTGGCCTGCCGTGAGCCCTTCGAACACTTCAAGCCGATCTGACGAAATGACCACTTTGCATTTCCACCCGCTGCGTGTGCGCGAAGTCCGCCCTGACACCGACGAGGCGATGATTGTTTCGTTCGACGTGCCCGGCGAGCACGCCGAGCTGTTCAAGTTCACGCAGGGCCAGTACCTGACCGTGCGCCACGATGTGGATGGGCAGGACGTGCGTCGCTCGTACTCGATCTGCGCCGGCCTGGACGACGGTGAGTTGCGCGTCGGCGTGCGCAAGGTCGCCGGCGGCATCTTCTCGAACTGGCTGCATCAGCACCTGAAGGCCGGCGACACGCTGCAGGTGATGCCGCCGCAGGGCAAGTTCTTTGTGACGCTGGCACCCGAAACGCCGCGCCATTACCTGGGGCTGGCCGGCGGCAGCGGCATCACGCCGATCCTGTCGATCATGAAGACGGTGCTCAAGCGCGAGCCGGGCAGCCGCTTCACGCTGGTCTACGGCAATCGCCGCGCGGCGTCGACGATGTTCAAGGAAGAACTCGAAGACCTGAAGAACCGCTACATGACGCGGCTGACCTTGCACCATGTGTTCAGCGACGAGCAGGTCGACTCGCCGTTGAACATGGGCGTGATGAACCGCGAGAAGATCGGTGAGTTCCTGCGCACCGTGATCGATGCCAGCCACATTGACCATGCTTTCGTCTGCGGCCCCTACGCGATGAACGACGAGGGCGAGGCTGCGCTGCTCGAAGCGGGTCTGCCGCAAGAGCGCATCCACATCGAGCGCTTCGGCATTGCGCTGCAATCGGCCGGCGACCTGGCCAAGCTGCATGCGCCGAAGGACGGCGACGCCGACAACGCCACGATCACCGTCGTGCGCGACGGGCTGACGCGCGACATCGTCTTCCGCAAGACGGATCCCAGCATCCTCGACGCGGCCTCGGCAGCAGGCATGGACGTTCCGTTCTCCTGCAAGTCCGGCGTTTGCGGGACCTGCCGCGCCAAGCTGATGGACGGCGAAGTGCGGATGGACCGCAACTTCGCGCTCGAAAAATCCGAAGTCGCCGACGGCTTCATCCTCACCTGCCAGGCACACCCGCTGACGCCTTGCGTCACGGTGTCGTTCGACGAACGCTGAGAGCGGGCGGGGCACTGTCCATGCGCGCCGAAGACGACCCGACCCCGTTCGCCCTGAGCTTGTCCAAGGGCCCGGTTGGTGGACGCGCTGGGCTTCCACAGGTTCAACCCGAACGGGAAAGGAGTCTCTGATCCCATGGCCCGTCCCCGCTCTGCCGGTTATGACGACCAGCGCCACCAGATCCTGGCGAAGGCCTCGGCCTTGTTCGCCCAGCAGGGCTACACCGCGACATCGATGAACCAGGTGGCGGCGGCGTGCGAGCTCTCCAAGGCCGCGCTGTACCACTACGTGCGCGACAAGCATGCGCTGTTGGCGCTGGTGGCCGAGGCGCATGTGAAGCGTCTCGAAGCGGTGGTGGAAGACGTGCTGGCGCAGCCGCTGGCACCCGAGGCCCGATTGCGTGAACTGATCGTGCGCTTCGTGCGCGAATACTCGAACGCACAGAACGAACACCGTGTGCTGACCGAAGACGTGAAGTTCCTCGGGGACACCGAGCGCGAAGCCGTGCTGGGCGTCGAGCGCCGTGTGGTCAATGCTTTTGCCGAAGCAGTGGCCGCGGTGCGGCCGGCGCTGAAGCCCGCTGAATTGCACAAGCCGCTGACCATGCTGCTGTTCGGCATGATCAACTGGATGTTCACGTGGCTGAAGCCGGCTGAAGACGAAGATGGCGCGTTGGAGCCTCAAGTCCCCCGCCTGACCCACGAGCAAATGGCCCCGATGGTGGCCGAGCTGTTCTTTGGCGGACTGGGCGCTGTCAGCGTGCCGGCCGCATCCGAACCCGAGTCGACCGCCCGCAAGAAGACCCCCCGAAAGGAGACTGCCCTGTGAAAGCCCTGAAGACCCTCGTCGCCGCTGCCGCGCTGCTGGCCACCGGTGCCGCGTTCGCCGACATCAACGTCGGCGTCACCGTGTCGTCCACCGGCCCGGCCGCTTCACTCGGCATTCCCGAGAAGAACACGATCGCGCTGATGCCGACGACCATCGCCGGTCAGAAGGTCAACTACATCGTGCTCGACGATGCGTCGGACACGACCAAGGCGGTGGCCAACACGCGCCGCCTGATCGCCGAAGACAAGGTCGACGTCATTCTCGGCTCGACCACCACGCCGAACTCGCTGGCGATGATCGACGCCGTGTCCGAGGCGCAGGTGCCGATGATCTCGATGGCCGCGTCGGCCCGCATCGTCGAGCCGGTCGACGCGAAGAAGCGCTGGGTCTTCAAGACGCCGCAGAACGACATCATGATGTCGCTGGCCATCGTCTCGCACATGGCCGACGCGAAGATCAAGACGGTCGGCTTCATCGGCTTTGCCGACGCCTACGGCGAAGGCTGGTACGGCGAGTTCAGCAAGGCCGCCGGCATCAAGGGCATCCAGATCGTTGCGAGCGAGCGTTATGCGCGCACCGATTCTTCGGTGACCGCGCAGGTGCTGAAGCTTGTCGGCGCGAAGCCCGATGCGGTGCTGATTGCCGGCTCCGGCACGCCGGCCGCATTGCCGGCTTCAGCGCTGGCCGAGCGGGGCTACACCGGCAAGGTCTACCAGACACACGGCGTGGCGAACAACGATTTCCTTCGCGTCGGCGGCAAGAACGTCGAAGGCGAATTCCTGCCGAGCGGGCCTGTGCTGGTGGCGGACCAGTTGCCCGCGGGCCACCCGGTCAAGAAGTCCGCGCAGGACTATGCGGCCAAGTACGAAGCGATGTACGGCAAGGGCTCGGTGTCGACCTTTGGTGCGCACGCGTGGGACGCCGGCCTGCTGATGACGGCGGCCGTGCCGGTGGCGCTCAAAAAGGCGAAGCCGGGCACGGTCGAGTTCCGCGTGGCGCTGCGTGACGCACTGGAGCAAGTCAAGGAGCTGGCCGGTGCGCACGGCATCTTCAACATGTCGCCCAACGACCACCTGGGTCTCGATCAACGCGCGCGTGTGATGGTCAAGATCGAGAAGGGTGCTTGGAAATTCCAGCCCTAACAACGCGCTCGCCTCCACTATCCCGTTCGCCCTGAGCCTGTCGAAGGGCCGGCGGCGGCGCGATGGGGCTTCACACGCTCAGCCCGAACGGTGGGGAGTTGCTCCGAACGGCGGAGCAGCGGTCCGTTCGGCCTGAGCCTGTCGAAGGCCCACGAACACACCCGACATTCATCCGAGAACAAATCCCATGACCACGCCCCAACTCCAAAGCTTCATCGCCGGCCGCTGGATCGGCAGCGACGCCGCGCAGACGCTGCGCAGCGCCATCAACGGCCAGCCCGTCGCCCGCACTCATGCCGACGTGATCCACTTCGGCGAGGCGCTCGACTACGCGCGTGGCACTGGCTTGCCTGGCCTGATGGCGCTGAACTTCCAGCAGCGCGCTGCGCGATTGAAGGCGTTGGCCAAGTACCTGAACGAGCGCAAGGAAGAGCTCTACGCGATCTCGGCCCACACCGGCGCGACGCGCAACGACAGCTGGATCGACATCGAAGGCGGCACCGGCACCCTGTTCGCCTACGCCAGCATGGGCTCGGCCGAGCTGCCGAGCAGCAACGTCGTGCATGAAGGCCCGGTGGTGCCGCTGGGCAAGAAGGGCGGCTTTGCCGGCACGCACATCCTGGTGCCCCGCGGCGGCGTGGCGGTGCACATCAACGCCTTCAACTTCCCGATCTGGGGCCTGCTCGAAAAGTTCGCGCCCAGCTTCCTGGCCGGCATGCCTTGCATCGGCAAGCCCGCCACCGCCACCAGCTACCTGACCGAAGCGATGATGCGCTTGGTCGACGAATCCGGCATCCTGCCGCCGGGCAGCCTGCAGCTGGTGATCGGCGGCACCGGCGATTTGCTGGACCGCTTGAACGGTGCCGACGTCGTCACCTTCACCGGCTCAGCCGACACCGCCGCCAAGCTGCGTGTGCACCCGAACCTGATCCGCCACTCGGTGCCCTTCAACGCCGAGGCCGATTCGCTGAACTGCGCGATCCTCGCGCCCGATGTGCAGCCGGGCGATGAAGAATTCGATCTCTTCGTCAAGGAAGTGGCGCGCGAGATGACCGTCAAGGCCGGCCAGAAGTGCACCGCGATCCGCCGTGCCATCGTGCCGCGCCAGCATGTCGACGCGGTGGCCGCGGCGCTGAAGGCGCGGCTGGCGAAGACGGTAGTCGGTGACCCGTCGGTCGAAGGCGTGAAGATGGGTGCGCTGGCCTCGCACGCGCAGCAGGCCGACGTGGCCGAGCGCGTGGCGATGCTGCGCAAGGACGCCGAGCTGATCTGTGGCGCCGATGCTTTCACGCCGCAAGGTGCGGGTACGGCCGAAGGTGCGTTCTTTGCGCCGACGCTGCTGCTGGCCAAGAACCCGATGACGAACGACGCGGTGCACGACGTCGAGGCCTTCGGCCCCGTTAGCACGCTGATGCCCTACGACGACCTGGATGAGGCGCTGGCGCTGGCCGCGCGTGGCAAGGGCAGCCTGGTGGGCTCACTGGTCACCAAGACGGCGGCGATTGCCGCGAAGGCGATTCCGATCGCCGCCGCGCACCATGGCCGCATGCTGATCCTCGACCGCGAAGCCGCGCCCGAATCCACCGGCCACGGCAGCCCGCTGCCAATGCTCAAGCACGGTGGCCCGGGCCGCGCCGGCGGTGGTGAAGAGCTGGGTGGCATCCGCGCCGTCAAGCACCTGCTGCAGCGCACGGCGGTGCAGGGCTCGCCGACGATGCTGGCCGCGGTGACCGGTGAATACGTGCGCGGTGCGGCTCGCATCGAGACCGAGGTCCACCCGTTCCGCCGTCACTTCGAAGACCTGGAGATCGGCGAGAGCCTGACCACGCACCGCCGCACCGTCAGCGAAGCCGACATCGTCAACTTCGGTGGCGTCTCGGGCGACTACTTCTATATGCACTTCGACGAGATCGCGGCGAAGGACACGCAGTTCGGCCAGCGCATCGCGCACGGCTACTTCGTGCTGTCGGCTGCGGCGGGGTTGTTCGTCAGCCCCGCCCCGGGGCCTGTGCTGGCCAACTACGGGTTGGACACGCTGCGCTTCGTCAAACCGGTGGCTATCGGCGACACGATCCAGGCGCGCCTGACCGCCAAGCGCAAGATCGACCGCATGAAGGTCGACGACAAGGGCCGCGGCCAGGGCGTGGTGGCGTGGGACGTCGAAGTGACCAACCAGCACGGCGAGCTGGTCGCCAGCTACGACATCCTGACGCTGGTGGCCAAGCACGCCACACCGGCTGCATGAACCACGGCCTGCGCCGCATTGCTCTGGCGTTGAGCCTGGCCTGTGGTGCGGGCTCGGTGGTGGCGGCCTGCCCGCCGGAAGGGCAGACGCGCGACAGCCTGCTCGCGCTGCGCAACGCGAAGTGGGCCGTCAACGATGTGGCCAAGCGGGAGGCGCTGGCACTGGGCCTGGTCGATTGCCTGGCCGACCCGGACCCGGGGCTGCGCGACGAGGTCGCCTTCGAAGCCTTGCAGCACTGGATGCGCGCCGGCCAGCTGTCGCCAGCCAACGTCAAGCGCATCGGTGACCAGTTGCTGCGCCGCGTGATGCCCGCGACGGTGGCGGCCGATGGGCGCGGTGTGGCCGCACCGTTCGCGGCGCTGACATTGGCCGAGGTCGCTCGCGTGGATCGGCTCACGCCGCTGTACAGCCCGGCCGAGCGCGACACGTTCGTCAACGCCGCCGCGACCTACCTGTCCGGGGTGCGCGACTACCGCGGTTTCGATGCGCAGGAAGGCTGGCGCCACGGCGTGGCGCATGGGGCCGATTGGCTGATGCAGCTGAGCTTGAACACGGCGCTCAACAAGGCCCAGCTGGACCGCCTGCTCGATGCTGTCGCGACGCAGGTGCTGCCGCCCGGCGAACACAGCTACATCTACGGCGAGGGCCAGCGGCTGATGGCACCGGTGTTCTACATCGCCAAGCGCGGCCTGCACGACAGCTCGTTCTGGACCAACTGGTTCGGCCGCATCGTGTCGGCCGCCGCGCTACCCGAAGGCCGCCCCTTCACCGCGGCATCGCTGGCGCGCGCGCACAACGCGCGCGAGTTCATCTGGCCGCTGTATGCCTCGGTGCAAGAGACGCCCGACGCGGCGCAGCGCGAGCGATTGCTGCCAGGCCTGCAGGCGGCGATCAAGGCGTTGCCATGAGCAGTGACGACCTGCCGCCGCTGCCCGACACGCCGACGGGCCGCTACCGCCACTACAAAGGCGGCGAGTACGAAGTGATCGGCGTCGCACGCCACAGTGAGACGCTCGAACCGCTGGTGCTCTATCGGCCGCTCTACAACGCCAGTGGCCTGTGGGTCCGCCCGCATGCCATGTTCTTCGGCTCGCTCGATGTCGACGGCGTCGCCGTGGCGCGCTTCGAGCGCATCGGATAGGCAGCACAGGCCAGTTCCCTGGGATCCCGCATACTCTCGGGGTCAAGTGAAGTAGACGTCTAGCTTGACGCAGCTGACACGAAAGGACTGGCATGAGAGGACTTCATCCGGCGGCGCATGGCATCGTGGCCTGTGCATTGCTGATCATCGCGGGCATGGCCCAGGCGACGACCTACACGGTGCGCGAGCTGCCCGTCGAGGCGCCACCGTCGAAGGACCCCTACCAGACCGCCCGGTCGATCGACGCACAAGGCCATGTGCTCGTCAACGTGCAGGTCGTCCGCAAACAGACGTACTTCTTCATGAGCGAGCGCTGCCGGCTTCAGCTCTGCCGCCAGCTCACGCCTCGGGCGCATTCGAACGACCGCGCCGAGACGACGCTTTGGTTTTCGATGAACGACGCCGGATCGACCGCCGGCCAGGTCTGGACGGGCGATGTGGGCTGGGCGGCCCGCCGCATCCCCGGGCAGGGCGTGACGTACCTGATCCCCGGCATCGGATACGACGTCAACCTGGACAACACGGCGGTCGGCGCGACCGACGATGTGCATCCCTTTCTGTACGACACGAGCCTGCACCTGCTGCCCACGCCGAGCGGCGGCAAGGGCCGGGCGTATGCCATCAACGACCATGGTGTCGTCGCGGGCGAGTTCTATCTCGGCAATGGCGACATCCATCCTTTCATCTACGAGAACGGCGTGAGCACCGACCTCACACCCGATGCGCCGAGGTACGTGGACGGCGGGGCCGCTGACATCAACAACGCAGGTGTTGCCGTCGGTTGTACCGAGACGAAGGCCGGAGGCCCCGCACAAGCGGTTCGCTTCGAGCGTGGTCGCGTGATCCCTTTGGGCTCGCTGATCGCCGGCACGCGCGCCGGCACCTGCGCCGTGGCCATCAACGAGTCCGGCCGGCTGGTGGTGGGCAACGGCGATGTCGATCCGCTGGACGCCACCAAGCGCCATGGCTTCGTGCACGACGACTCCGGGCTGCACGACCTGAACGACCTGCTGCGCCCCGTGGACGCGATGCGCTACATGATCTATGGGGCGATGGATGTCAACGACGCGGGCCAGATTGCCGCCGAGGCCGTGCGCCTGTCCGATGGAGCGTGGCTGGCAGTCCGCCTCGATCCGGCACCCTGAAAGACGTCTGGCGGCGAGCAGCGTTAGCGACGGCACGCACACACCCGGCCACGCGCGTCTTCGTAACAACGAGTGCGCCCGCTTTGCGCGGTAGCCGGAAGGCCAGGTGCGCTGGGGGCGCGCGGTGCGTCGTCACGAATGCTCGCACCGGGGGCGTCCCTGCGCGAGCACACGCGTCCGATGCTGCATCCCCACAACTCCCCGGCGCGGCCGTGATTTATGCGTGAAGAGGCCCCAAACCGTTACGACTCTGAGCGCGGATGTCGCGGCGGGCTGGCTAGTATGAGGCGGACTTTCCTCGTGCCGCTGCTGTACCTCTTCGATGACTGCCACCCGCCGGCGCGCCCGCGCCGCCTCCCCGGACACTGAGCACAAACCGGCCCGGTCCCCTGGCGAGCTCGGGTTTGCCCAGATGGTGGTGGGTGCGGTCCACCACCAGCCGCCACCGAAGCCACCGCGCAAGCGCGCGACAGCCCCTGTGGCCGACGCGGAGATCCCTGAAGAAGAACCGCTGGCCGATGCGCTCGAGCGGGCTCTGCTGATGGTGCGTGGCGGCCAGGTCGACGCCGGCCTGGCGCTCAGCCAGAGGCTGTGGCCGCAGGCATCGCAGGCCGAAGACCTGCTGCAGATGGGCATCTGCCAGCATGTGATGGCGATTGGCTACCACTACAGCGGCAAGCTGAAAGAGGCCCTGACCACCGGCTACCTGGGCATCGAGTTGTTCACCCGCGCCGGCGAGACGGTGCGTCTGCTGCGGCTGATGTCGCTGCACGCGATCACGCTGGCGCAGCTGGGCCAGGCGGCCGAGGCGATGGAATTGCTGGGACGGGCGGTTCAAATGCTGCCGCTGGTGGCGAACGAACCGTGGCAGCAGTGCGTGTTCTGGAACAACGCCGGCACCGTGTACGACACGCTGGACCAGACCGACGAAGCGCTGGCGGCCTGGGAGCGCTGCATCGCGCTCAGCCCGCACTTCGAAGAGCCCAGCATGAAGGCGATCTCGAAGGGCAACCTGCTGACTGTCCGCCTGGGCGCGTTGTGCAAGCGAAAGGCCGCACGAGAGGACATCCTCGCGGCCTACGCGCAGCAGCGGCGGCATCTGGACGAGCTGGTGCATGACGGGCGACTCCACCTGGTGACGACCTACGCGGCAGAAGCAGCCGACGTGATGATCCAGCTCGGCGAGATGGACGAAGCCCGGGTGCTGTTGCGCCTGGGCTTGAAGGCGGCGCAGAGCGCCGGCCTGGGGCCCAAGCGGGCCCGTCTGGAGCTGCAGCAGGCCCGCGTCGAACGCTTGAGCGGGCTGCACCGATTGGCGGCGGCCCACATTGCCGAAGCGCTGGCCCTGGCCACCGAAGGCCAGGACCTGGAGCTGCTGGCCCGCGTCCATCTCGAAAACAGCCAGCTGCAAGAGGCCCAGCAGCATTGGCGCGCCGCGCTCGACTGCTACAAGCGCCACGCCGAAACGCGTGAGGCCGTGCTGGCCGCGCAGGCCGAAGCGCGCTCGCAAGCGTTGGCGGCGCGGGTGGATGTGGAGCGCAACCGCGTCGAGGCCGAACTGGCGCGGCTGCGCAGCGCCGAGCTGCAGCGCGAGGTCGAGCACCTGACCGAAGAAGCCGGCGAGCTGAAGCGTCAGGCGCTGGAAGACCCCCTGACCGGCCTGGCCAACCGGCGCCAGTTCGAGCATCGCATCGCCCAGCTCAGGGCGGAGGGCTGCGGGATCGTGCGGCCGTTGGTGCTGATGCTCGGTGACATCGATCATTTCAAGCACATCAACGACCGTTACTCCCACACTCAGGGCGACGAGGTCTTGCGCGCCATCGGCCGGCTGATGCGCGATCATTTGCGTCCGCACGACGTGGTGGCGCGGTGGGGCGGCGAAGAGTTTGCCGTGGGTTTCGGCGCCGGGCTGACGCTGTCCCGGGCACTGACGGTGGCCGATCGACTGCGCGGCACCATTGAGCAGTACGCCTGGTCCACGATGGCCGAGGCGATGAGCGTCACGATGAGCCTGGGTCTGGCCGAATGCCGGGACGGCGAAACGATAGCCGATACCTTGCAGCGGGCCGACGAAGCGTTGTACGAATGCAAGAAGAGTGGCCGCAACCAGGTGCGTGCGGCTCCGTAAGTCCTGTTGTTGGTCGTACGCATCGAGCGGCCTGCGGGGGGCCACCGTCGCGCGGGCACCGCGGCTCGTCCGGGCTCGTCATTTGCCCGCACCGCGCTTGGCCGCCGATCGCTACGATGTGATGACTGCCTGGAGATCGCTGCCGATGTCGACTGCCCGCCCTCAGCCGCCCGCCCCCGCGCAAGACGCCGATACCGCCACGGCGACCGCGACCACCACCACGACCAAGATCGCAACTGCGCCATCTGCCGGTGAGCTGGGCTTCGCGCAGATCGTCGGCGCGGTGGGTACCCGGCCATTGGTTCCCAAGGCGTCACGCAAGAAGGCTGCCGCGGAGCCGCCCGCCGCCGAGCAGGAGAGCCCCGCCGCAGCGCTGGAGCGCGCCGCTTCGATGGTGCGCGGCGGCCAGACGGAAGCCGGCATCGCGTTGTGCCAACAGATGTGGCCGATCGTGTCCGAAGCCGACGACGCGCTGCAGATGGGCATCTGCCAGCACATGCTGGCCATTGGCTACCAGTACACCGGCCAGTTGAAGGAAGCGCTGACAGCGGGCCACCTGGGCATCGAGCTGCTGACCCGCGCGGCCGATCCGATCCGCCTGCTGCGCCTGCTGGCGGCGCACGCCATCACCGTGGCGCAGCTGGGCCAGGCGGCCGAGGCGCTGGAGCTGCTCAACCGCGCGATCCAGCTGCTGCCGCTGGTCGGAGATGCGCCCTGGCACCAATGCGTGTTCTGGACCAACGCCGGTGCGGTGCACGAGGCGCTTGGCCAGACGGATCAGACGCTGGCCGCCTGGGAACGCTGCATCGAGTTGAACAAGCGCCACGACGACGCCAACCTGGCGGCCGTGTCCCGGGCCAACCTGCTGGCCTACCGACTGGTGGTCTCGCGCAAACGACACGCCGACCGCGCGACCATCATGGCGGCGTATGACGAGCTTCGTCGCTCGCTCGACGAGCTGGTGGCCACCGAACGGCACCACCTCGTCCTGGACGGCGCGGCTGACGCGGCGGACGCGATGATCGACCTGGGCGAGCTGGACGAGGCACGAGCGGTGCTGAAGCTGGGTGTCAAGTCGGCCAAGATCGCCGGCCTCGGCCCCAGCCGCGCCAGCCTGGAGCTGCACCTTGCCCGAGTCGAGCGCCTGAGCAACCAGCATCGGTTCGCCGCGGCGCATGTGGCGGAGGCGCTGGTGCTGGTCACCGAAAGCCAGGACCAGGAGCTGCTGGCTCGCGTCCACCTGGAAAACAGCCTGCTGCAAGAGGCACAGCAGCATTGGCGTTCGGCGCTCGACTGTTTCAAACGCTACGCCGAAACGCGCGAGGCCTTGCTCGCCGCGCAGGCGGACACGCGTGCGCAGGCCCTGGCCGCGCGTGTGGACGTGGAGCGCAACCGCGTCGACGCCGAGCTGGCCCGCATGCGCAGCGCCGAACTGGAGCGCCAGGTCAACCACATGGCCGAAGAAGCGGGCGAGCTGAAGCGCCAGGCGCTGGAAGATCCGCTGACGGGGCTCGCCAACCGGCGCCAGTTCGAGCTGCGCGTGGCCCAGCTGCAGGCCGAGCGCGGACCCGGCCAGCCGCTGGTGCTGATGATTGGCGACATCGACCACTTCAAGCACATCAACGACCGCTTCTCGCATGCCAGCGGCGACGACGTGCTGCGCGCCATTGGCCGCCTGCTGCGCGAGCACCTGCGCCCACACGATGCCATCGCGCGCTGGGGCGGCGAAGAGTTCGTGGTCGGCTTCGGTGGTGGCCTGCCGCTGGACCAGGCCCTGAAGGTGGCCGACCGCCTGCGTGCCACGATCGAGCAACACCCCTGGGCCACGATGGCGCCCGAGTTGAAGGTGACGATGAGCCTCGGCCTGGCCGCCATCGCCGAAGGCGAGAGCATTGCCGACGCGCTGCTGCGTGCCGATGCGGCCTTGTACGAATGCAAAAAAGGCGGCCGCAACCAGGTCCGCGCGGCCCTCTGAACAGGCCTGCCACCTGGCGCTTGCCGCCAATCCCCCTCAAACCCTATTGAGGGGGCGAGTCAACTAAGGGGTCAAACCGTTGTCGACTCCAGAGCACCCAGCAATCGTTGTGCAAGCCCGCCTCTCAGGGCCGGCTGTGCGTGCAAGTACGGTGCCGCCCAGGGCATGCGGCGCGGCACGCTCCAACGGCGTCCAGTGAACCATCGATGTCGTCTCCCGTGGGATGGGCGCGGCGTCGCCAGGCCGCGCCCGAAATGGGATGAGTCAGACACAGCGCCGGTGTGGTGGCCGGCGCTGCGGGCGCCTCGCGAAGGCCAGGCGCTTGTGGCAACCTGCTTTCGTGGCCGCAGTTGTACGGGCCGGGGGTGGCATGTCGCTACTCGGTGCTAACCCGCTTCGGGTTGATGCGGGTTCGACGCCGGCAGGGTGTGGGCCGACGCTGGAGGCTGGGGTACATCAAGCCGCGGACTTGCAGGTTTGACCGCCACGTGGCGCGGCCGCGGCGAGTGACGCACAGGCCGCCAGCAATTCGCCATGCTGGAACCGGTAGCCGGCCGCCAGCGCGACCCGCGGCTGCACCGGCTGACCGCGCAGCAAAAGGTCTGACATCTCGCCCATCAGCCACCGCATCGGTGCCGCTGGCGCGTGCAACCATGCGCGGCGGTGGAACGACGCAGCGCTGGCCCGTGTGAACTCAGCCTGCGTGCAGACCTGCGGTGCCACGCCGTTCATCGGCCCAGCCAGCTTGCGATGCGCCATCGCGAAGCGGATCAGCCCGACCGCATCGGCCAGGTGGATCCACGGCATCGGCTGACGGCCGCCGCCCAGCACCGTGCCCAACCCACAGCGGGCGGCCAGCGCCAGAGCGGGGTAGGCGCCGCCACCGCGGCCCAGCACCACGCCCAAACGCAGCCGCACCACGCGCACGCCCAGCGCTTCGGCGCGACGCGCCTCGTGCTCGATCGCGATGCACAGGTCCGACTGGAACTGGCCTGGCTGCGGCGCGGCGTCTTCGTCCAGCGGCTCGCCATAACGAGCCGGCTCCACGGCGCCGTAGTAGCCGACCGCCGACGCGCTGACCATCACCGCGGGCCGCTGCTGCAGGCGGCGCATCAAGGCGATCACCGCGGCTGTCACGTCGACGCGGCTGGCCAGCAATTCCTGCCGCCGACGCTGTGTCCACGGCATGCCCAGCACGCGGGCACCGGCCAGATTGACGACAGCGTCGATCCGCGTTTCGGAAGGGATGTCGGCCAGCGTGTCGACCGCCCAGACGCTGTGGTTCCACAGCGAGCGCGCGAGCAGCCGGTCGCGTGTCAGCACGATCACGCGGTGGCCGTCGCGCAGCAGGCCTGCCACCAGCGCACTGCCGACGAAGCCGGTGGCACCGGTCACCAGCACCGTGGGTGGCACCGATGGCAAGGGCGCTTGCGCCGCGGCAGGCGGGTGCCCGGGCCTGCTGTGGCTCAGTTGCCGCACCGCTGTGGCGTTGCGCAGTCCCCAGGCGATGACGACGCCGCCGAACAGGCTGAACGCCCAGCTCACGGCGCCGTAGGCCACCGGCATCAAGCCGCTGGCTGCTTGGCTCCAGCCCCAGAGAACCGGCGCGAACGCTGCGAGAAAGACGCCGTAGCCAACCGCCAGCACCGTGTGCAACGCCCGTTCGAACGGGGGCAGGCGGCGCGTGCGGTCTTCTTCAAGAAAGTCGGCCAGCGTGATGCCGACCTCGGCCAGCAACAGCACGGCCAGCAATGCGGCCCACGCGCCGTGCCACTCGAACCAGGCCAGGCCGATGAACAAGGTGCCGTAGATCAGCTCGCGTGCGGCATGCAAGGCCAGCTCGCGCCGGGCCGTGGGACGCTGCGGCAGCTTGGCTTCGAGTTCGTGGTGCCAGAGGTTGTCGAAAGCGCCGAGCAGCGCCTGGACGAAGAGGATGGTGAAGACGATGGTCATGATGTTTGCCAAGAGAAAACAGTCGGGTGAATCAGGCGGGGTCGCTGAACACGCCGGTCTGGTGGAAGGTGCGGCCCCACAGCGGGTGCGTCATGTCGAGCGTGAAGCGGAAGCGTCCTTCGCCCAGGTCGGTGTGAGTCACGCGGCAGGTGCCGGGCGTGAACAGCGCAGGCACCGGCAAGCGCCAGCGGCGCGGCCCGACCAGCAGGAAGAAGCGGCGGCTCTCGAAGACCAGCGAACCGCCGGACTCGAACACGTCCAGGTCCATGCCGAGGCCGCCGTCGGTGCGTTCGAGCAGGCGGCCGTCGGGGCCTAACGCCTTGGTGGAACGCACCAGGTGCCGACCACCGAAATGCCGCTCCCAGGCCACACCGCCAGCGCCGTCGCCGAAGACTCGCACCTGGGTGGCCAGGCCTTCAGCATTCAGCGCAGCCAGCGGGCTGCCAACGGTGCGCGACAACCAGGCGAAGACACGGCCGATGGGTGAGCAGTGCAAGGCCATGTCGCCGTCGTAGACCGTGTCCGGGTGGGCGGCGGCGAAGCGCCGGCGCACGGCCGCCGGCAGGCGTGACCAGCCGGAAGCTCCCACCAACGCCGAGAGGTCGAGCGGGGCTGCGGAAGGGGTGACGGGCAGGGCGAAGGAGCGGGACATGGCGGTCGACAAGCGTTGCGGATGCCCTGTATTCGCAGCTTCCGGGCCAGCCAGGCACCGAGCGCCAAGTGCTTGATTTCATTGCTTTTCTTCTCTTGGCTTGTATACTTTGGATACAGGGCTCGAGCCCCTCTTCGTCAACGCCGTTGACAGGGTCTCGTCAGACGCATCGCCGATGCTGATCCACGCCGTTCTGGCCTTTGCGCTGCTCGAAACCCTGGTCCTCGGGGCGCTGCTGTGGATCTGGTCCGACCGCGTGGCGGGCGCACGCCTGCTGCTGTGGTTCCTTGGCGGGATCGAGCTGTGGGTGCTCGGCAACGAGCTGCCGAACTGGTTCGGGCCAAGCTGGGGGCCGGTGGCGATCGGCCTGCTGGCGTTGGCGCCGCTGGTGTCGGCGCTGTTCTTCCACTTCTGCGTCGTCTTCTGTCGCGTGCCATTGCCGCGCGGTGTGCTGGCTGCGGCCTATGGCCTGGGCGCCGTGGCCACGCTGGTGGCCGAGTTCAATGACCCGGCGCACCTGGAGCTGACGCCGCACGTCGGCTACCTCGCGATGCCGCACACCACCGGCATGCTGGCCAGCCTCGCGTGGATCCTGCTCGGCGGCGCCGGGCTGACGGTGCTGGTGCGCGGGTTCATGCGGGCCAGCGAGCCCGAGCGCAGCCAGATCGCCGCGGTGTCCGCCTCGTGTGCCTGGGGCTTCGTGTGCCTGACCGGCTACGGCATGGCGAGCGCCGGCTGGCCGATGTACCCGTGGCCGCTGCTGGGCTTGCCGGCATACACGCTGATCCTCGTCTACGGCGTGCTGCGCTACCGCGTCTTCGTGGTCAACGCCTGGGCGCGCCGCGCGCTGGCCTGGGCGTTGCTGCTGGCGCTGGGGGTCGGCGCGGTGGCGTTGATGCCGCTGCTGCTGCCGTTCGAATCGCGCTGGGCCAGCGGGCTGGCGATTGCCGTGACCTGCCTGGCGTTGAACGGGCCGGTGCGGCGCGTGGCCGAGCGGCTGGTCTATCCAGGCGGCGAGGTCTCGGCGCAAGACCTGGCGAGCTGGCGCAGCGCGCTGGCCGAGGCCGAGTCGGCCGACACCCTGGCGGCGTTGGCGGCGCAACTTCTGAGCCGGCGCATCGGCCTGGAGGCGGCCGTGACGGTGGCCGAGGCGGCGGTCGGCCCGGCCGATGCGCCCAGGCTGGTCTGCACGCTGGCGGCGGACGGCTGGCGGGTGGAGCTGAGTGGCTGGGACGCCGCGCCGCCCGGCCCGCGCCGCGTGGCCGAGATGTTCGGCAGCCTTGTCGCCGAAGCGGCCGCGCGGGTGGCGCAGGCACAGCAGATGGCGGCGCGCGAGCGCGAGCGGCAACTGCAGGCGCGGTTGGCTGAGTTGGGTGCGCTGGCCGCGACGGTGGCGCACGACATCCGCAACCCGCTCAACATCATCTCGATGGCCGTCGCGACTGCGCCCACCGACACGCGGCGCGAAGTGGCCGACCAGGTGGCGCGCATCGCGCACCTGGCCAGCGACCTGCTCGACTACGCGAAGCCCTGGAAGCTCGCACCCGCGCGGGTGGACCTGGCCGCGCTTGCGCGCCAGGCGGCTGCACGCGTGCCCCAGGTCCAGTTCGGCGACGGATTGGCGAACGAGTTGATCGTGCAGGCCGATCCGCGCCGCGTCGAGCAGGCGCTGGCGAACCTGATCGAGAACGCACGTGCGGCCGGTGCACGGGTGCAGATCGACGCCGAGGTCGACAGCGCCGGCGCCACGCGCCTGCACGTCTGCGACGACGGGCCCGGTGTGCCGGCCGAGCTGCGTGAGCGCCTGTTCGAGCCCTTTGCCTCGCGCAGCCCCGGCGGCACCGGGCTGGGCCTGGCGATCGTCGCCCGCGTGATGGCGGCCCATGGCGGCCAGGCTGCACTGACCGAGCGCGCGCCCTGGACCACCTGTTTCACCCTCAGCTTTCCGGCATCGCCATGACCACCACCTCACCCGATACGGGCCACCTGCTGCTCGTCGACGACGAGCCGGCGTTCCAGCGCCTGGGCGGCTCGTTCCTGCGCGAACTCGGCCACCAGGTGACGATCGCCGGCGACGGCGAACAGGCACTGGCAGCCTTCGACGCTGCGCGGCCCGATCTCGTGCTGCTCGACCTGGCGATGCCGCCCAGCATGGATCCAGAAGCCGGGCTGGCCCTGATTCCGCGCCTGTCGGCCGTGCCGGTGGTGGTGCTGACCGGCCACGGTGACCACGAGTTCGCCCTGCGGGCCACCGAGCTGGGCGCCTGGGATTTCCTGTCCAAGCCGATCGACCCGGACATGCTGCGCTTCGTCGTCGGCCGTGCACTGCGCCAGTCGCGGCTGGACCGTGAGCTGCGCACGCTGCGGGCCGAACAGTCGGCCGACGACCTCGGGCTGGTCGGCCGCTCGGCCGCGATCGAACAGCTGCGGGGCATGGTCCGCCGTGTGGCGCCGACGCAGGTCGCGGTGCTGGTGCTCGGGCCCACCGGCACCGGCAAGGAGCTGGTCGCGCGGGCGCTGCATGCCGGCAGCCGCCGCAGCGACGGGCCGTTCATGGCGGTGCATTGCGGGGCCTTGTCGGCCGAGCTGCTCGAAAGCGAACTCTTCGGCCACATGAAGGGCAGCTTCACCGGCGCCTACCGCGACCAGCCGGGGCTGGTCGAAGTGGCGCATGGCGGCACGCTGTTCCTCGATGAGGTCGGCGAGATGCCGGCGCCGATGCAGGTCAAGCTCCTGCGCTTTCTGCAAGAGGGCAGTTATGTGCCCGTCGGCGGCCGGGTGCAAAAGCGTGCCGATGTGCGGGTGGTGGCGGCGACGCACCGCGACCTCGAAGCCATGGTGCGCGACGGCAGTTTTCGCGAAGACCTGTTCTACCGCTTGAAGGGCGTGGTGTTGCGTACGCCGGCCATTGCCGAGCGGCCGGCCGACGTGCCGCTGCTGGCCACGCGCTTTCTGCACCGTTGCGCACCCGGCGCGGGCTTCAGCGCAGGCGCGCTGGCCTGGCTGGTGGCGCGCCCGTGGCCGGGCAATGTGCGCGAGCTGCGTGCGGTGGTGGAGTCGGCCGGCGCATTGTTGCTGCCGGGCCAGTCCGAAGTGGATGCCGAGCTGCTGCGCCTGGCCAGCGGTGACCCCGAAGAGGCCTCGGCTCAACCGGTCAATGCCACGGCCGCTGATGCCGGGCCGCTCGACGCAGCGCTGAACGAACTGGAGCTGCGCCTGATCCGCGACGCGATGACGGCCTGTGGCGGCAACCAGTCCGAAGCGGCCCGGCGGCTGGGCATTTCGCGCGTCGGCCTGATCAAGAAGCTGACGCGGCTGGGCTTGCGCTGATCACCTGACGTGCGGGCGGAGCAGCGCACTGCGCTTCGACAAGCTCAGCATGAACGGTGGGGAGAATCCGTCCGAGCCGAGCCCTTCGACGAGCTCCGGGCAAGTGAATTCAAGCGGGCCTAACCCAGCCGTGTAGGTGACAGGTAGTCGGCCAGGAACTCTTCGAAGGTCTGGGTCTCGGCTTCTTCCATCTGCCGCTGTTCGACCAGCGATTGGGCGGCCGTGGCGGCCCAGCGCGCGGGCGCTTCGTCGTCCGGCAGCGGCCGCGCCAGGATCTGCTCACGGGCCTGCGCCGAACGCGTGGCGATGAACGGCGCGAACTCGCCGCCGTACTCGCGCTGCATCACCTCGACCACGCGGGCCGAGGGCAGCGTGGCGGGGATCGTCAGCGCGCGTTGTGCCGCGGCCAGCGCGTCGGCATGGGCGCTGCCGCCGTGCAGCTCGTCCAACCGGCGGGCGATCGGCCCGCAGCGGTCGACGATCTCGGCCGCCCAGTCGACCAGCGCAACTTCGCGGCCGTCGCGTTCGAGTTTCAGGCCCGGCTCACGGCCGCGCGCAGCCGTTAGATGCTGGTTGCGCGCCAACGCGGCGATCTCGTCCGGCGTGTCGGGCGGGCTGTCCGACAGCAGGCAGTGCAGCAGGAAGACGTCGAGGAAGTGCGCGGTGGTGGCGCCGATGCCGGTGGTCTCGAACGGGTCCAGGTCCATGCAGCGGACCTCGATGTATTCGACACCGCGCTCGCGCAGCGCGTGCAGCGGCCGCTCGCCGGTACGGATCGTGCGCTTGGGCCGGATCGTGCCGTAGAACTCGTTCTCGATCTGCAGCAGGTGCGTCGACAGCTGCTTCCAGTTGCCGTCCGGGTCGCGCAGGCCGATTTCTTCGTATGGCGGGTATGGCGCGGTCAGCGCCGCTTGCAGCGAGCCGCCATAACCGGCCAAGCCGTTGTAGCTGACGGCGAGCCGGCTTTGCGCGTCGCTCTGGTAACCCAGGCGGCCCATGCGCAGCGAGGTGGCATAGGGCAGGTGCAGCGTGCCGGGGCCCAGCGGCTCCAGGCCGTGCGGCAGACCATCGACAAAGGTCTTGCAGACGGCCGGCGAGGCGCCGAAAAGCCACAGCAGCACGAACGACTGGCGGCGGAAGTTGCGGATCAGGCTGAGGTAGTCGTCGCTCGTCGCGCCCGGGATCGACCAGTTGTAGTGGATGCCGGAAATCGTTTGCATGCGCCGGCCGTAGCGGTGGCTCAAGCCGGTGCGGTAGACAGTCTTCGCGCGGCCCACGTTCGAGTGGCCGTACTGTCCGATCGGGATCTGGTCTTCCTCCGGCAGGCAACAAGGCATGCTCGACACCCACAGCCGCTCCTGCCCACCGTCGGCCTCGAGCGCGTGGAAGACCGCCTGGTGGATCTCACCCAGCTCGGCCAGGCAGCCGGCGACTGTCAGGTGCGCGCCGGTGATCAGCTCGACCTGCGACTCGCTGAAGTCGGTGGTCACCGTCGGGTGTGTCAGCGCCGAGCCCAATGCCAACGGATGCGGCGTCTGCGCCAGCCCACCCTCCGGCATCGCGCGCAGGCTTTCTTTCTCGATGCCGCGTCGGATGCCGCGCAGGCGCTCGGCAGACAAGGCCTGCAGTCTGGTGTTCAAAAGGCTCACGGCGTCGTTGGTGTTGTCGTCAGGGTGCGCCATTGGAAGACAGTTGAATGACCGTTGTTCGGCGTGGGGGATTGGGCGGCTGTGCTAAGCGTTCCTCGGGCGGATCGTCGAGTGACAGGCGAGGCCGGACGGGCCAGCGCCGACTATAGGCTGGCTTCGGCCAGGCTGCGCGCGATGCGCTGCTTTGCCACCGTCGTGCGTGGGACCTTGCCGCGCACATCCGTGAACCAGGCGCGCACGTCTTCGTCCAGGCCGATGCCGTGCATGTAGTTGTAGATCGCCTTCTTCAGGCCCTTGCCGAGCGCGTCGTGGTCGGTGCCTGTCGGGTCGACGAAGCCGACGTCGTTCTTCGCGAACGGCGAGGCGGGCAACGGCAGCAAGGTGATGCCGTATTCCTCGGGGTTCTTGCCGACGGGCGAGTGCACGGTGCAAGCGAAGCGGTGGAAGAAGCCCGAGTGGATGCAGCCGTTCTCGAACAGCTGGCGCACGTATTCCAGCGCGTCGACGGTGTCTTGCACGGTCTGCGTCGGGAAGCCGTACATCAGGTAGGCGTGGACCAGGATGCCCGCATCGGCAAAGCCCTTGGTCACGCGCGCGACCTGCTCGACCGAGACGCCTTTTTTCATCAGCGCCAGCAGGCGGTCCGACGCCACCTCCAGCCCGCCGGAGATCGCGATGCAGCCGCTGTCGGCCAATTGCTGCGCCAGCGACGGCGTGAAGGTCTTTTCGAAGCGGATGTTGCCCCACCACGAGATCTCGAGCTGCCGTCTCTGTAACTCTTCAGCGAGCGCTCTCAGCGCCTTCGGGGGTGCGGCTTCGTCGACGAAGTGGAAGCCGGTCTGGCCGGTCTCTTCGACGATGGTCTGGATGCGGTCGACCAGCGTGCTGGCCGAAGCGGCTTCGTAGCGCGAGATGTAGTCGAGCGTGACGTCGCAGAAGCTGCACTTCTTCCAGTAGCAGCCCTGGGCCACGGTGAGCTTGTTCCAGCGCCCGTCGCTCCACAACCGGTTCATCGGGTTGAGCATGTCCAGCAGCGACAGGTAGCGGTCCAGCGGCAGGCCGTCCCAGGTCGGGGTGCCGACCTCGTCGAAGGGCACGTCGGGTTCGGCCAGGTTGGTGTAGCGCACCTCGCCAGTGCTGGCGTCTCGGGTGAAGGTGCGCACCAGGCGCGAGGCAGAGCGCTTGCCTTGCAGGTGCTCGAGCAGCGCCAGCAGCGGGCGCTCACCGGCGTCCAGCGTCACGTAGTCGATGTGGTCGAACAATCTGGGTTCGGCCAGCTCGCGCAGTTCGGTGTTGACGAAGCCGCCGCCCAGCACGGTGGTGACACCGGGCCGTTGGGCCTTGATGGTCTGTGCGGTGCGCAGCGCGGCGTAAACGGCACCCGGGAAGGGCACCGACAGCAGCACGACTTGCGGCTGGTGGCGATCGAGCGCCTGGAGGGTCAGCTGCTGCAGCGTGTCGTCGATCAGGTTCGGCGGCGCCGCCAGCGCGCTGGCCAGTGGATCGAAGCTGGGCTGGCTGGTGGCGAGCTGCTCGGCATAACGCACGAACTCGAAGCGCGGGTCGATGGCGTCGCGCAGCACGTCGGCCAGGTCGTTCAGGTACAGCGTGGCCAGATGGCGGGCCTTGTCCTGCAGGCCGAGTGCGCCGAAGGCCCAGGCCAGCGGGTCGGCATCTTCGGCGTAGAGCTGGTGGTAGATCTCCAGCGAGCGGAAGCGTTCGCCCTCGGGCAGGAAGAAACGGGTGTTGATGCGGTGCGCGAGCGTCGCGTCCCGGCCCTGCAGGAAGCCGATCACGCGCCCCACCGTCGCCTCATAGCGTGAGAACTCGGCGATGAACTGCCGTGTCTGCGCTGTGTGCTGCGCCGTGGGCAGGGCTTGCACCGCGTCACGCAGCTTCGGCAGGCCGGCGGGCGACAGCAGGCGCAGCACCAGCGCCAGCGCGAGGTCTTCCTGCACCGCGTCGACCCCGCGAGAGCGCAGGAAGCCTGTCAGGTAGGCGGTCGACGGGTACGGCGTGTTCAGCTGCGTCATCGGGGGGATGACGGACAGCACACGCAGCGGGGATGAGAGGGGCGGGGCGAGAGCAGACATTCGGAATCGAAATTGTGCCGCGCCCCGCGGTGGCGCGCCGCGTCAGTCGCTGAACACGTCCCTGTACGACGAGTACATCGTCAGCGTCACGACCGGCAGCAGCACCAGCCAACCGAGACCGAACGGGATCGATGCGACGATCGCCGCGACGAAAAACACGATGCCATGCAGCAGGAAGGGCACGATGTTGCGCAGGCAGGCTGCAAAGCTGGCCCGTGCCGCTTCCACCGGCGGCACGCCGCGGAAGACGACCAGCGCCGGCGAGAACCACAGCGCCATCATCACCGGGATCGACAGCGCCAGGCCGACCAGCAGCGCCAGCAGGCCGGCACCGGCGGCAGCGAGTGCGCCGGCAGTGCTGTGCGAAGCACCCGCCGCGCCCATGCCCATGATGGCGCCGAAACCGAGCACGCCCATCACGACCATGATGACGACGCCGGCGGCCAGGCAAAGCGCGCCAAGTACCAGCAGCGGGTTCAGCGACTCCTTGAAGCCCAGGCCCAGGTCGCCGACATCCAGCTTGTCCCCGGCTTCGCTTTTGCGTGCGGCCAGCAGGCAGCTGCCGGTCACCACCGGCCACAGCAGCGTCGTCGCCAGGGAGCCAAGGAAAGGAATGAAGCTCAGCACGACGACGCCGACGAGCAGAATCAGCGCGATAACGACCCAGATACCGGCGTTCTTCTGGAACAGCGTCCAGGCCTCGCTCCACCAGTTGACGCCACGCCCTGCCTCCACGCCGCGTGCCTGCACGCCACCTTCGTTGATCTCCGCCATTGCGATCTCTCCTATGTTTTCCCTGGCCGAATCGCCACGCGCCGCACGATAGCCGTTTTCGCCGATGCTGCCGACTGCGGGCCAGCGTATTTCGTATTTCGCTGGCCAAATCGGACATGCCGCGGTCCCCTAGCCCCCGGGATGGGCACCGGCCGCCAGACCACCCACACTGGCGCCGCCGGCCGCAGGGTCTGGCACCCCTTGACCCTCGGGAGACCCCCATGAAGTACCACGTCCTCGCTGCCAGCCTGTGGGCCTTGGCCGCCGCTGCCCAGGCCGGCTCGCCAGCCTCCATCTACTGCCCGCCGATCGGCTTTGTCACCGGCAACACGGCGGTCAATGCCAGCTTCGAAACGGCCCAGGCCGGCGTGCCCGCCGGCACCGAAACCTGTTGGATACCGCATGGCGGCTCCACCAACTCAGCCGCTGCCAACTGGACGATGCACAGCAGCAATGGCGGCGCCAAGGTCTGCTCGACGCTGGTGCCTTCGAACGCGCCGGGCGCCGGCGGCAACCTGATGCTCAAGTTCAGGGCCGGCAGCAACGAAGGCGGCGTGTTCCAGAGCATTCCCAACACGGTTGGCAAGACCTACATGTTCTCGGCCTGGGTCAAGGTCTCGAAAGGCCATGTGGCGATGCAGTCCAGCGGCGGCAACACCGGCCCGGCGAGCTGGAGCACCAAGCAGGGCGAGTGGGAAGAGCTGCGTGTCTGCACCGACTCGACCGGTGCGACCGACACGATGGTGATCTACAACCAGGACCCGAACGGCGGCCTGTTCTACGTCGACCGCATCGAGCTGCGCGAGACCTCGCCGGGCCCCTGATCCGCTGCTGGAAGCCGCGAATCATGAGCGGCGTCGATCGATCGACGCCACAAATCTCGCTACCCCTTTCATGGTGCTGACGCTTCAATCATGACCGCCGGGTGCCTGCCAGCAGGTGCTCGGCGATTCACTTCCACCCGATCGTTCGCGGTGGTCCACGGCGCCGGGTGCACCCCGGCACGCGAAGCACGGAGTCAGTCATGAGCAAGCAGTCAGTCCAGGGGCCGGGCGCGTCGCGGCGCGGGTTCTTGAAGGCAGGGGGCATCGGCCTGGCCAGCAGTGGCCTGGTCGGCACGGCGTTGTCCGGCCTGCACATCCCAGGTGTGGCTGCGGCCACGCCCTATGTGCCGGAAGAGGCGGTGCCTCACACGCAGACCTGGATGTCATGGCCGGCCAGCACGGCGATCTGGGGCTCGACGCTGCTGAAGAAGATGCAGACCGACATCGCGACGCTGGCGCGCACCATCGCCAAATACGAGCCGATCACGATGATCGCCGATGGCTCGACCAACGCGGCGAACGCGCGCAGCAAGATCGGCAACACGGTCTACCCGGTGACGGTGCTGAGCACGATCCCGACCAACGACATGTGGATGCGCGACATCGGCCCTGTCTTCCGCCGCAACGGCAGCGGCGGGCTGAACTGCATCGGCCTGAACTTCAACGGCTGGGGCAACCACCAGACCCACGCCAAGGATGCGCTGGTGGCCGAGCGCGTGGCGGCCTACATGGGTTTGCCCATCACCAAGGCCACGGTGGTGGGCGAGGGCGGCGGGGTGATCCACGACGGCGACGGCACGCTGGTCGCCACCGAGAGCTGCTGGGTCAACAGCAACCGCAACCCCGGCAAGACGCGCGCGCAGATCGAGGCGGAGCTGCTCAAGCTCTACGGCGCGACGAAGATGATCTGGTGCGCGGGCCTGAAGGGCCAGGACATCACCGACGACCACATCGACGCCACGGCGCAATTCGTGGCGCCCGGCAAACTGGTGGTCCACAACCCGCCGGCCGGCGCCAACGACATGTGGGCCAAGGACGCGCGCGCCATCTACGACGTGTTGGCCGCGGCCACCGACGCGAAGGGCCGGCGCTTGCAGATCACGCTGCTGAACCAGCCGGTGCATCCGCGTTCGACCAACCCCGACCTGCTGCCGAGCTACATCAACTACCTGGTGACCAACGGCGCGGTGATCAACGTGAACTTCGGCGACTCGACCACCGACTCCGACACCTACGCCAAGCTGGCCGGGCTGTACCCCGGCCGCACGATCGAGATGCTCAATCTCGACAATCTGTACTCGGGTGGCGGCGGCATTCACTGCGTGACGCAGCAGCAGCCGGTGGTGTGACGAGCGATTGATGGGCCCGGCGGCTTCGGCCGCCGCGCTCGATCGTCACCAGTCCGTGCCGGCGACCAACACCTCGAGCATCCGCTGCAGGCCTTGCGCATCCTGCTCGTCGAAGCGGGCGAGCTCCGGGCTGTCGAGATCGAGCACACCCAGCAAGCGCCCTTCGGCCATCAACGGCAGCACCAGTTCCGAACGCGACGCGCTGTCGCAAGCGATGTGGCCAGGGAAGGCCTCCACGTCCTTCACGACCTGAGGCTGCAGCGTCGCGGCGCAGGTGCCACACACGCCCCGGCCGAACGGGATGCGCACGCACGCGACCTTGCCCTGGAACGGGCCCAGCACCAATTCCTCGCCTTGCGCCAGATAGAAGCCGGCCCAGTTCAGCGACGGCAACGACTGAAAGACCAGCGCCGAGAACTGGGCCAGGTTGGCGACCCGATCTCGCTCACCTTGCAGCAGCGAAGTGACCTGCGCGTGCAGCGTCTCGTACGCCTCCTGCTTGCGCGCAGGGCTGGACATGTCGAGGGTGTCGGCGGTGAAGCTCATGGTGGCGGATCGGGTTGACGCCGGGGCCGGGATGCCTGCGGCTCGAAGAAGGCGAATGTAGCGGCTCGATGCGATCGCTGTCGCGCTGCGTTTTCGCTGTCGCTCCTCTTCAAGGGCTGGATCGGCGCGGAACGCTTTCTCCACGGACGTGAAGAAACTCTCACACCGCGACCGGGGACCGACGGGCATGATCCATCGCCATGACGACTCGACACCAGACAGCGATGACACAACGCCAACCGACTGCCCTGCAACAAGCGCTCGCCGCCGCGCTGGCAGCGGCGACATGGGTAGCCTCAGGCAGCGCGTTCGCCGAGCCGCTGCCGGCACCCGGCGCTCTGCTGCGCCAGGGCGAATGGGGTGGCAGCGTCGGCACCTTCCTCATCCCCGCACCCTTCGAAGGCCAAGCCGCGAATCAATGGCCCATGGATGGTTGGGCCGTGCTGATGCTGGACGCGCAGGCCGCCACGCTGACGATCCGCCCACTGGCCCCCGCCGAAGCGCGCGAACGCTTCAAGCCGATCACCGACCAGGTCACGCGGGCAGCGACCCAGACCTACGAAGACGAGCTCCACGAGACGCCACAGGACGTGGCGGCGGACCTCTTCGCCCGCGTGCCCGGCCTGACGTGGAAAGCCGGCAGCGTGCCGATCCACCGTTTCAAGAACGGCACCACCACGTTCCTGCCCGAACTGGGCTACCGGTTCCAGATGAAGCTGAACGACAAGCCCTACGCCTTCACTGTGCAAAACGGCTTCCGCACCGCAGACGGCCGCCCCTACGGTGAAGGCGTCCAGTTTTCACTTGAAGTCGACGGCGAGCGCTTCGACTATGACCTCGGCGGTTTCGGCTGGATGGTTCAGCTCAATGCGCTGGGCGACTTCGATGGAGACGGCAAACCCGACTTCCTCTTCAGCATCGGCGGCAACAACAGCGGCCATGAGGCGCTCATCCTGTCCACGCAAGCGAAGCCCGGCAAGAACCCGCCAACGGCCTATCTGAGCAGCGTCGGGTGTTGAGGTGCATCGCTCGATCGGTGGGTAGCGATTCATTGCCTTGCCATAGTCGGCGGATGGATCGATCAGTCAGAAGCGAGTTGTCCACCGGCATGCAGGCGTGCGCTGTCGGTTGGTTCGGATATGAGTTCGAGTACACGGTGTCGGCCGCACGACAGTCGCCCTTTTGATAGGCGAGATCAACTTCGCGATTGAGTCGGTTGGCTGCGCGTCGATCAGCCGTGGCGCGTTGCGGCGCTGCGCGAAGCCAGTACTTCGCGGGGCGCGTACCCCTCAAGACGACTCTGAGCGCGAAGCGCACAAAGCGACGGCCAACTCAAGCGATTCGAGGCGTCTGCGGAGGCCTCAAGCTCCCTTTTGTTGACTTTTGGCATCCTGGTCCGGAATCAATGGCTCGTACGCTTTGCGCTACTCCATTCGATGGATTCAGCATGATCATTACTCCGGAGCAAGCTATCAAGATCGTCCTCGCGCGGAAGACCCAGGATGCCAGCTTGAAGCTGTATCAGACACAAGTACAGAAATGGTCGTTTTTCACCGCCGTGGGTGGGTTCGGCCTCGGTCTTCTTGCTGGACTCGTGTTCCGGGTATGGCGTACTGAATGGCTGGGTTGGGTGGCTCTTGGCGGGCTCCTTGTGGCCATGATTGCCGGCGCAATCTATCAGGCAGCTCACATCATTCCAGACGCGATGAAACTCAAGAATGTCGAACGCGAGATTTCGAACCCGTTGCTCCAAGACTTCAACAATGACATGGACCTGATGCAGCAACTCACCGATTTCGAGCCGCATCACTTGTCCTATGCCCGTGCGATGTACGCGAACATGGCAAGGCAGCTTCGAGAAAGATGTGGACTTCTTGTAGGGGCGCTCGACAAGGTCGGACTGTTCCCAATCGCGGCAACGACCTACTTTTCCTACATCAAAGCGGTCCACGATGGCATCAGTTTTGGACCCATCGAGTGGGTCGCGTACGGGCTCATCGCACTGTTTCTTTTTGCGGTTCGAATGACATCGACGGCTCAATGGATGGAGAGCGTGGCGGAGATTTACGGTCACGCTCACGCGATGCTGCTCGCTCGAAGGGATGGCGATCGGAAGTTCAACAGCTGAGTAGTAGGTGAAGGCTTAGAAACTCATCACCATCGCCGTCCCAACATCGCATTGGTGCTGCGATACCGCCCGATGGCCACGTCCAGGAACACTGGCGCTGGTCTCACGCCTGATGGCCGACGACGCGTTGAAGCGCGAGCGCTTGGCGCTGGTCAAAGGGCATGCCTCGTTCGCGCTGGAGCCGCTGTGGATCTCGCGCGCCGAGGGCGAAGTACGTTCGCCGCTGGTGCAGGGCGTGTATGACAGCCTGCTGGCGTTCGCAGGCCGCCGCGGGCCGGGTCAGAACAAGCCAGGCTGATCGGCTGATGCGTTGCCGAGCGGCGCGCCTTCCAGCTGCAGCAGGTGCAGCTTGGTCTTCAAACCGCCAGGGCCGGAGAAACCGCCCGATTGGCCATTGGCGGCCATCACGCGGTGGCACGGCACCAGCGGCGCAAAGTGGTTGCGGCCCAGCGCCTGGCCGACGGCGCGCGCCACGGCCGGGCCGCCCAGCTCGGCGGCGAGTTCGCCGTAGCTGCGCGTCTGGCCCGGCGGAATGCGCCGCGCCAACGCGTAGACACGGCGGTTGAATTCGGGCACGTCGGCGTCGGCCAGCGGCACGTCTTCCAGCGTGTCCGGCGCGCCCTGCAGCGCAGCGGCCAGGCGGCGCAGCACCTCTGCCATGGCCGGCGGCGGCTCGGTTTCCTGCAGATCAGGAAAGCGCTGTTGCATGCGCCGCCGCGTCAGTTCGGGCGTGGGCTCGGGCAACTGACCGCCGCTGACTTCGAGCGCGTCGTTCCAGGCCAGCCCGCACAGGCCGGCCGGGGTGTCGAAGAACGCGAAGCCGCTCATCGGTTAAGTCGCCGCTGGGCCGCTCCCGAGGCGACTGCTCCCCCTCGGGGGGGGCCGACGCTGAAGGCGGCGTTGGGGGTCCATGACGTTATTGCGGCACGAAGCCCGTGGCCTTGATGATCTTGGCCCAGGTGGCGGTGTAGGCCTTTTCACGCGCGCCGAGCTGCTCGCCGCTCATGTGGCCGACGGTCAGGCCCATGGCGGTCAGGCGCTCGTACACCACGGGCTTGGCCAGCACCTTGGCCAGCGCTGCCGAGACCTGGTCGAGCGTGGCCTTGGGTGTGCCGGCTGGGGCGAAGACGCCGTAGTAGGGCACATCTTCGAAGCCGGCCAGGCCCAGCTCGGCGAAGGTTGGCACATCAGGCAGCGCCGGCTGGCGAGTGCCGCCCAGCACGGCCACGATGCGCAGCTTGCCGTTCTTGTGGTTCTCGATGAAATCGGGCACCGAGCCGACGCCGGCGGCGATCTGGTTGCCCAGCATGTCGGCCATCATGGGCGCGCTGCCGCGGTAGGGCGCGGCCACCAGGTCGAGCTTGTTCTTCTCGGCGATCAGCTTGACCAGGAACTCGGGCACCGACGCAGGTGCCGGTACGCCGACCGCACCCTTACCACCGCCGGCGCTCTTGACCCACGCCACGTACTCGTTGAACGACTTCGCCGGCGTGCCGCCGGACACGGCGAACGAGTTGACGAAGGTCGCGAAGCCGGCCACCGGCACGAAGTCGACCGCCGGGTCGAAGCCGGGTGTCTTCACGACCTGCGGCAGGATCGAGATCGAGTGGTCGTGGCTGAGGAACAGCGTGGTGCCGTCGGGTGCAGCGGCCTTCAGCGTCTGGGCGGCCAACTGGCCACCGGCGCCGGGCTTGTTCTCGACGATCACCGTCGCGCCGAGTTCGTCCTTCAGGTGCTCGGCCAGGATGCGGGCGATGGCGTCGGTGCCGCCGCCGGCCGGGAAGCCCACCAGCAGCTTCACCGTCTTGCCGCTGAGCGACTGGGCGTGCGCCAGGCCGGTGAAGGCGGCGGCGGCCAGCGCCAGGGCGGCGATCAGGCCTTGGCGGCGACGGAAACGGAACAGGCTGGGCATGCTGGAAGCTCCTCCTCGTGATGGGTGCGGCAGCGTAACCCAGACCTGAAATTCGCGTGAGACCGGGCCCGGCTGCGCCACAATCACGGCCCACCATGAATTACCCCCAATTCGACCGCGCCTCGAACAACACGCCGCTCAGCGACGAAGAGCTCGAAGCCTTTGACACGCTGCTGCAAGCCTTGCCAGCAGACGGTGCGATGAACATCGAAGGCGTCGACGGTTACCTGACCGCGATGCTGCTCGGCCCGGCCGAGACGCTGGACCAAGGGCCGACCGCCGACTGGCTGCCGCTGATCTGGGGCGGCGACGGCCCGGACGGCGAGCCTTTCGCCAGCAACCGCCAGCGCAAGCGCGCGACGCTGTTTGCGCTGCGCCACCTGCAGGCCGTGGCCTGCCAGCTGCGGGACCAACCCAAGCACTGGGAGCCGTTGTTCAGCGTCGTCGAAGCCGATGCTGCCGAGGGGCGCGAAGAGTGGATCGACGCGCAGGACTGGTGCACCGGTTTCCTGCAGGCCGTCGACCTGCAGCCGGAGGCCTGGGCCGACTGGCAGACCGACGCCGAACTCGGCCCGGGCCTGGCGATCATCGCGCTGCTGGGCGGCGACGAATTGCCCGACTCCGACAGCGAAGAGGCCCAGGCGCTGGCCGATCCGGCCGCGCGCGACGCGATGGCGCGCGAGGTGTTCGCCGGCGTGCTGGCGATGCACGCCAGGCGTTACGCCGCGTCGCCCAAGGGCTGAGCCTTCGTCACGACGCGGCTGATGCTGCGCCGGCCGCGCGCTGCGGCCGTCAACAACCGGCGCTCACTCCTGCGAGGTCAGCCCGGTCTTCCACAGCTCGTCGGCGCCAGCGAACGGCGTCGCGGCGGCCAGCATGCGGCCATCGGCGGCGAGGCGCACCCAGGCCAGCGTGTCGTGGTGGCTGCCGGGGATCAGGTCTTTCGAGCGTTCCTTCAACAGCCAGGCGTGCAGGCGCTTGTAGGCCTCGGGATGGCGTTGCTGCGTCCAAGCCAGGCCGACCAGGTCGCCGTAGCCTTCTTCGCGGCGGGTCGCCTTCATGCTCAGGTAGGCGCTGCGCAGTTCGGGCTTCAGCCCTTCGGGCTCGACAGCGCTGAAGCCGGCCGGCAGGCCCATCCAGGCGCCGTCCAGGTAGCGCCGGCAATGGCCCAGCTCGTGGGCGGCCATCAGCTCCAGCGAGGCGTTCAGCAACTCCGGCGCGATGCGCTCCAGCGTGGCCTCGGCCTCCGGGTTGCCGCGCATCGACAGCACCAGCTTGCAGCGGCCATCGAGAAAGCCCAGCGCCAGCGGCGCCTGCCCGGGCGCGGCCTGGGGTTGCACCACGATGTCCAGCGGCAGCTTGATCTCTTCGGCGTAGGTGATGACCGGCCAAGCGCCCTTGAGCCAACGCATCTCGGTGGCGGTGAGGTCGGCGGCCGTGGCCGCCAAAGACGTGAACACCGTGAAGCAGGCCAGCAAGAATTTGCGCACGAAGGACTCCTGTTGGAGGCATCTTCGTCAAGCCGCGCGGTCCGTTGAGCCGGAAAAGCCGGGTCTTTACACACCGGGCGCGCGCCGCTGCGCAGGAGCCGGCACCATTCCACACGCCAGTGCCCTCTGCGCCACAGGTGGGCGCACGGGCGCGACCGGCGCCGTTCGACTCAGCCGACGACCAGGCGTGGCGCCGCGCTGGCGGCGGTGATCCGCCCGATCACTGCCGCCTGGCCGAAGCCGTGACGGCCGAAGATCGCCAGCACGGCATCCAGGGCATCCGGGGCGCAGGCCACGAGCAAGCCGCCGCTGGTCTGCGGGTCGCACAACAAGGCCTTGTCTTCGGCGGCAAAGCTGGCAGGCAGGGCCACGTCGGCGCCGTAGCCGGCCCAGTTGCGCCCCGAGGCGCCGGTGACGAAACCCTGGGCCGCCAGCGCCCGGACCCCATCCAACAAGGGCACGGCCGGCCAGTCGAGTTGCACTTCGCAGCGGGCGCCGCGTGCCATCTCCAGCGCATGCCCGGCCAGGCCGAAGCCGGTCACGTCGGTCAGGGCGTGCACGCCCGGCAGCGCCGCCAGGTCCGGCCCCGGCGTGTTGAGCTGGGTCGTGCAGGCCAGCATCTGGGCGTAACCGGCATCACCCAGTTCGCCCTTCTTCAGTGCTGCGGACATCACCCCCACGCCGAGCGGCTTGCCCAGCACCAGCACATCGCCGGGTTGGGCATCGGCATTGCGCTTGACGTGCTTCGGGTGCACCAGCCCCAGCGCCACCAGGCCGTAGATCGCTTCGACCGAGTCGATGGTGTGGCCGCCGGCGATGGGGATGCCCGCGGCGCGGCAGGCCGACGCGCCGCCTTCGAGGATGCGGCCGATGGTCTGCGTCGACAGCACGTTGATCGGCATGCCCACCAGCGCCAGCGCCATGATCGGCCGGCCACCCATCGCATACACATCGCTGATGGCGTTGGTGGCGGCGATGCGGCCGAAGTCGTGCGGGTCGTCGACGATCGGCATGAAGAAGTCGGTGGTCGCGATCAGCGCCTGCTCGTCGTTGAGCTGGTAGACCGCGGCGTCATCGGCCGTCTCGATCCCGACCAGCAATTCCTTGGGCACCGGCATCGCCGCCGTCCCCTTGAGAATCTCGGACAGCACGCCAGGCGCGATCTTGCAGCCGCAACCACCGCCGTGCGAGAGCGACGTCAGGCGGGGCTCGGATGGCGAAGCGGCAGCGGCGAGGGGCGAGGCAGGTGAATTCATGGCGGGACTCAGCGTGTAGGGGGCACCGGTGCCGGCCGCCCGAGCAGCTCGGCCACCAGCGTTCGCAAGACAGCCGCTTCGCGCGCTGGGGCGAACACCTCCGCACGCGCATCGCACTGCTGCTGCAGGCGCGCAAGCATAGCGGGCTCGTCGCGAACCCGCTCCAGCAGGGCCGCCAGGGCGGGTGCGTCGCTCACCGGGAAGTACCCGTCGTAGTGCTCACCCAGCAGACCCACGTTGCCATCGATCCGCGAGGCCAGCACCGGTGTGCCGCTGCGCACCGCTTCGATCACCACATGCGCGCCGCCTTCCAGCCGGCTCGGATGGACCAGCAGGTGGGCCGCCTGGATGCGCCGCCGGACGACGGCGTGCGGCAATCCACCAAGCCATCGGTAGGCGGGGCATTTGGCCGCCAGGGCCGTGGCTCGCGCCCCCAGCGCGGGGTCGAGCGCGGCGCCGACATGGTCGAGCCGGATGTCGGCGCGGTGGGCCAACAGGCAGGCCGCGTCGAAGTAGGTGGCCGGCGATTTTTCTTCGCGCAGGTGCCCCACCATCACGGCGCGCAAATGGGCCTGGGTCTTGTCGACGCGCTGGCGCGCCGCGCAGGATTGCAGGACGACGCGGGCTTTCGGCCTCCATGCGGCCGGCAGGGCCTGCGGACCGAGCGGGTTGAGGACGATCAACCGGTCTGCGCTTTGCAAAGACGCCTGGGCCGCAGGGTCGTTTCGGATGTCGCGGTAAAGGTCGGTGCCGGTGAGGGTGACGACCAGTGGGGCAACGCCGCGTTGCACACGCCACGCGGCCACCGAGGCGGCCGACTTTCGCGCATGCAGCGCGATCATCAGGGCCTCGTCGCCGCCGTTCCAATCGGCGGCCAGACGCACACGGTATGCTGCCGACAGCATGCGCGCCCAGCGGTGCGCCGTTTGCCAGTTGCCGTTGTTGGCGTCGGCCAACGCTGGCGTCACGATGACGATGTCGAGGCGATGCACCTGTTCGAGGTTAACGCGAAGCTGCCAGGCCACGAAGAAGCGATGGCCGCGCGACGGGCCGGGGGTGCCTGGCTGGCGACAGCGCTGGTGGCCAGCCGCCGCGACACCTTGTCCACCTTCGAGGTCTTTGAGCAGCGGCTCGAATCCCTGGCCGTGCCGCAGCGCGAGAGCCTGAACCCACCGGTGTGGGAGCTGGGTCACATCGGGTGGTTCCAGGAGTTCTGGCTGGCACGCAACCCTGAGCGGCATCTCGGTGCGCGAGCCGATCCCGAGGTGCCGCGATTGGCCGGTGTGCGAGCCCGCTGCGACGAGCTGTACAACTCCAGCACCGTTCCCCACGCCACGCGCTGGACGCTGCCTTTGCCCGCCGCAGCCGATACACGCGCCGACCTGGAGCACCAGCTCGGCAGCACGCTGGCCCTGCTGCGCGAAACAGGCGACGGCGATGCCGCGTTGTACTTCTTCCGGCTCGCGCTGTTGCACGAAGACATGCACCACGAGGCCGCGCTGTACATGGCGCAGAGCCTGGGCGTGCCCATCGATGATCCACGCTGGCAAGCCACGCCGCTGCCCGAAGCCTGTCCGCAGCTGGCCTTCGACACCAGCCTCTTGACCTTGGGCAGTGCCGGCGCTGGTTTCGCTTTCGACAACGAGTTGTCGGCCCACCCGACAGAAGTGGCCGCCTGCGAGATCGACAGCCGGGTGCTGCGCTGGGCCGAGTACCTGCCGTTCGTTGAAGCGGGGGGTTATGGGCAGCCGCAGTGGTGGTCAGACGCCGGCGGTGGGTGGATGGCCCGTGAGCGCCCAACGGCGCCGCGCTACACACGACGACGGGGCTCGGGTTGGCAGCAGTGGCGTCACGGTGAATGGCGAGACCTCGACATGGACCTTCCGGCTTGCCACTTGACGGCCTTCGAGGCCGAAGCATGGTGCCGATGGGCGGGGCGACGCCTGCCGACCGAGGCCGAATGGGAGCGTGCGGCCATCGAATGCCCCGACGAATTCGACTGGGGCCAGGTGTGGGAGTGGACGGCCAGCCCCTTCCTGCCTTATCGCGCCTTCGAGCCGCACCCGTACCGCGACTACTCGGTCCCGTGGTTCGGCGATCGGCCGGTGTTGCGCGGCGCCTCGTTCATGACCCAGCCGCGGATGCGTCACCCACGCTACCGCAACTTCTTCATGGCCTGGCGCAACGACGTGCCGGCGGGGTTCCGGAGCTGCCGCCGCTGATCCCCGGCAGCCAACGCCTCAGCGCCTTCCGGATAGAGTCCCTGCGCATGGCCCATCCACAAGTCGCCGCCCGGAACGGCAATGAATCGAGCTTCGGCGCGCAGGCGCCGGCACCGGCAGCGCCAGGGGCAGCCGCATGAGACTGCAGCTCACGCAGGTGGACGCGCGGCATCCGGCTGCGCGAAGAGGTGCGCCGCCGGCGCTGCGGGCACTGGACCTCGAGATTGGCGATGGCGAGCAACTGGCGGTGATCGGCCCTTCAGGAGCCGGCAAGACGACACTGCTGCAGGTGCTGGCCTGCGCCTTGCCACCCACCGCGGGCGACTACCGGCTGGGTGATGACACGCCCTGGCGTCTGTCGACCCGCCAGCTGCATCGCTTGCGCCGGCAGCTATTTCTCGCGCCGCAGGTGCCCCCGCTGCCGCCTCGTCAACGCGTGGTGACCGCCGTGCTCGCGGGCCGGCTGCCGGCGATGGGCCTGTTGGCCAGCCTGCGGTCCTTGTTCTACCCGGCTGACATCCCGGCCGCCTACGAAGCCTTGGCCCGGTTCGACCTCGACGACAAGCTGTTCGAACGGGTCGACCGGCTGTCCGGCGGTGAGCGCCAGCGCGTCGGCCTGGCGCGCGCACTGCTGTCGCCGGCGGGGCTCTGGCTGGTCGACGAACCCCTGTCGTCGCTCGACCCCACGCGCGCCCGCCAAGCCCTGGCCACTTTGATGGAATCGGCGCGTGAGCGGCAGGCCACGCTCGTCGCCAGCCTGCATCAGGTGGACGCCGCACTCGCGCACTTTCCCCGCGTCGTGGGCCTGCGCGACGGACAGATCGCGTTCGACCTGCCCGCGGCCGAGGTCACGCAGCAACGGCTCGAGCAGCTTTACGAGCGTCACGAGAACGAGCTGCATGGCGAGATGGCGCCGCCCGCTTCGGCAGAACCGGTGCCGACGCCCGTGGTGATGCAGTGCCGGTGAGCGAAGCCGCCCCACTGCGTATGCCGCTCGGCCCGCCGAAGCGCGACCCGGCGTGGCTCGGCCGCGTGTTCTGGACCGGTGCTGCAATGGCCCTGCTCTGGCCGCTGCTCGTCGCCACCGAGTTCAAGCCGTGGCAAATCCTGGATGCCGGCAGCCTGCGGGTCACCGGTCGCTTCCTGCGCGGCTTCATGCCGCCTGCGCTGGGCCCTGACTTCGTGGCGATCGTGGCGCGCGAAACCTGGCGCACGGTGGCCATGGCGACGGCCGGCATGACGTTGGCTTTGGTCATCGCGCTGCCGCTGACGTTGATGTCGACACGGGTGCTGTCGGTGTCCGCGCTGCGGGGCCGCATGGCGACGCTGCCGTTCTGGGTGCGGCAAGCCATCCGGTTTCTGATGATCGCGCTGCGCAGCGTGCCGGAGCTGGTCTGGGCGCTGGTCTTCGTGCGGGTCGTTGGCCTGGGGCCGACGGCCGGCGTGCTGGCGATCGCGCTGACCTACGGCGGCATGCTGGGCAAGGTCTACAGCGAGATCCTGGAAAGCGGCGAAGTGCATGCGACCGAAACGCTGCTGCGCAACGGCTGCGGCCGCCTGCAGGCCTTTTGCTTTGCGCTGTTGCCGCAGAACGCCGGCGAGTTGATCTCGTACACGGTCTACCGCTGGGAGTGCGCGATCCGCTCGACGGTGGTGCTGGGCTTCGTCGGCGCCGGCGGGCTGGGCCAGCAACTCGACGGGGCCATGAAGATGTTCGCCGGTGACGAGGTGTGCACGATGCTGCTGGTGTTCGTCGCCCTGGTGGCATTGGCCGACCGGACCAGCGCCTGGCTGCGAAAGGCCCTCGCATGACAGCGCGCCACGCGGCCAACCCGCCGTACAAGCTGCCACCGCCGATCTTCGACGCGCGCTGCATGGCCTGCTGGTTCACCTTGGGCCTGCTGGCGCTGGTGGTGGCCAGTTTCTGGACGCTGGATCTGCAGTGGGCGCAGTTCTTCTCGATGGACGCGGTGCGCAGCATGGGGCGATTCCTGGGCGAGTTCTTCCCGCCCGATGTGGGCAGCCCGTTCGTGCGGCAGGTGCTCGCGGCCACCTGGGAAACCTTGGCCATGTCGGCCTTGGGCACGGTGCTGGCCGCGGCGGGTGGCCTGTTGCTGGCATTGCCCGCCAGCCGCCTGCATGCGCAAGACGCTGCCCGCGCGCGCCTGCCGACGCGGCTGCTGCTGAACGCGCTGCGATCGGTGCCCGAGCTGGTGTGGGCGACGCTGCTGCTGGTCGCCGCGGGCCTTGGCCCCTTTGCCGGCACGCTGGCGCTGGCGGTGCACACCACTGGCGTGCTCGGGCGGCTGTTCGCCGAAGCGATCGAGAACGCGCCGGCAGCACCGGGCGCTGCCTTGCGAACCCAAGGAGCGGGCGCGGCCCAGGTCTTCCTGTATGCCACGCTGCCACAGGTGCTGCCGCAACTGATGAGCTACGCCCTGTACCGCTGGGAGAACAACATACGCGCGGCGGCCGTGCTGGGCGTGGTCGGCGCCGGCGGCCTGGGCCAACTGCTGGTCTTCCACATGGGCCTGTTCCACATGGACAAGACGGCGACCATCCTGATCGCGATGCTCATCCTGGTGGCCAGCGTGGACGCCACCAGCTACCTCTTGCGGCGGCTGATGACGCGGTAGGCCCGCGCCGCTTCAACGGCCGACCCGGAAATGAAAACGGGCGCTGGCGGTAATTAACCTGCTAGCGCCCGTTTGGCATTGGTGCCGGTGAGAAGAGTCGAACTCCCGACCTTCGCATTACGAATGCGCTGCTCTACCAACTGAGCTACACCGGCGAAAACGGAGATTCTAGCAGCCGTTTTTGCGTTTTTCGATGGCACTGGCCCGGCCGCACGCATCGGCCGGAACTGGGCGGTGCCCGGCCGTCTTTTCCACCGCTTGGCCGGCCGGGGTGGGTGGGAACATGGCTCCCGTGGAAAAAAGCCAACCCATCCTGGTGGTCGGCGATGCGATGCTGGACCGCTACTGGGACGGCAGCGTCGACCGCATCTCACCCGAAGCCCCGGTGCCAGTGCTGCGCGTCACGCGCCGCTATGACCGTGCCGGCGGCGCCGCCAACGTCGCACTGAACCTGGCCGCGCTCGGCGCCCAGGTCACCTTGCTGACGCTCGCGGGTCGCGACGAAGCCGGCGACGCGCTCGAAAGAATCCTGTCCGAGGCCGGCGTGCGCCTGGAACGTGTCGCCGACCCGGCGTACCCGACGATCCAGAAGATCCGCTGCGTCGCGCGCCAGCACCAGATGCTGCGCGCCGATTTCGAAAGCGAGCCGCTGCCCGGCATGCTGGAAACGCTGGCCAAGCGCTACGTGGCGCTGCTGAACCAGCACGACCTGGTGGTGCTGTCGGACTACGCGAAAGGCGCGCTGTCGCGCTGCGAATACCTGATCGACTCAGCGCGCAAGGCATCGAAGCCGGTGCTGGTCGATCCCAAGGGGCTGGACTGGGCGCGTTATGCCGGCGCGACGCTGGTCAAGCCCAACCTCGGTGAATTCAAGGCGGTGGCCGGCCTGTGGGCCGACGATGCGGCCTTTCAACGCCAGGCGGTCGCGTTGCGCAAGCGCCTGGGCTGGACGTATCTGCTGGTCACGCAAGGCGAAGCCGGCATGACGATGTTCAACGGCCGTGGCATGGTGCACGAGCCGGCGCGGGTGCGTGAAGTGTTCGACGTCAGTGGTGCCGGTGACACGGTGCTGGCGACGCTGGCCTGGCGCATGGCGCAAGGTGACGACGCTTTCGAGGCGATGCGCTGGGCCAACCGCGCCGCCGGCATCGTGGTCGGCAAGTTCGGCACCTCGACGGTCGATCGCGAAGAGCTGCTGGCCGCGATGCACGAAGCCGGCCCGGCCCCCGCACCCACCCCCGTGCCCAAGCGCGCCAGCGCTGCGCGCGACCGCAGCAACGAATCATGCGTGTCGTAGTCACCGGCGCGGCCGGTTTCATCGGCAGCAACCTCGTGCACGCGCTGAATGCGCGCGGCGTCGACGACGTCATCGCTGTCGACGACCTGACCAACGGCCAGCAGTTTCGCAACCTGGTGGGCACTCAGCTGTCGAGTTATGTCGACATGGATGAGTTCTACGCCCGCTTCGCGCGTGGCGAGTTCGGCCAGGTCGACGCGGTACTGCACCAGGGCGCCTGTTCGGACACGATGGTGCACGACGGCAAGCTGATGATGGCGCGCAACTACGAGTGCTCGCGCCAGCTGCTCGAAGCGTGCCTGGCGCAAGGCACACGGTTGATCTACGCCTCGTCGGCTGCCACCTACGGCGGCTCGATGGTGTTCGCCGAAACACCCGAGAACGAGCGGCCGTTGAACGTCTACGGCTGGTCCAAGCTGGTGTTCGACCAGACGGTTCGGCGTGCCTTGGCCGCTGGTGCCGGCAGCCAGATCGCCGGCCTGCGTTACTTCAATGTCTACGGGCCGCGCGAGCAGCACAAAGGCCGCATGGCCTCGGTGGCGTTCCACCATTTCGGCCAGTTCCAGGGCCAGGGCCACGTGGCCTTGTTCGGCGACTACAACGGCTACGGCCCCGGCGCGCACGAGCGTGATTTCGTCTGGGTTGGCGACGTGGTCGATGTGAACCTGTGGCTGCTCGAAAACGGCGGCGCCAGCGGCGTGTTCAACGTCGGCTCGGGCCGCGCCGAGCCGTTCAACGCGGTGGCGGCATCGATGCTGAACAGCTGCCGCGGCGCGCGTGGCGAAGACCCGCTGGCCTTGTCGAAACTGGTCGACGCGGGCCAACTGCGCTACACGCCGTTCCCTGATGCATTGCGTGGCCACTACCAGTGCCACACCCAGGCCGACCTGCGCGCGCTGCGCAAGGCCGGCTACACCCGCACGATGACCAATGTGTCGACCGGCGTCGCGCTGTATGCGCAATGGCTGCTGAACCCGACCGATGGCCTGCCGGCGCACGGCGCCGTTTCGCAGAAGGCTTCACGCCCCGCCCGACGCCCGGCCTGAACCGGCAGAATCCCCCGTCGGACACGGGAGATTCGACATGACACAACACGACGACAAGGCACGGCGCGCACGCGCACGGGCCGCCATGGCCGCGGCGATCGCCGCCGCTGCGGCGGCACTGGCCGGCTGCGGCGGCAGCCCGGGCACGGTGGCCCACACGCTGGGCGGCACGGTGACGGGCCTGATGCCTGGCAACCAGATCGTGCTGACCAGTGGCGAAGACAACGTGACACTGAGCGCCGACGGCCGCTTCACCTTTGCGCACACGATTGGCGAAGGCAGCGCCTACCGCGTTGCGCTCGGCACCACCAGCCCCACCGCACAGCCCTGCACGTCCACCTATGGCGTGGCAACGATGGGAGCGAGCAACGTTTCCAACGTCACCGTCATCTGCGGCCTGCCCGGTGGCACGGGGTCGTTCACGGCCAGCGGTGCGATGTCGGTGTCCCGCGTCAATCACACCGCAACGTTGCTGACCCAAGGCCAGGTGCTGGTCAGCGCCGGCTTCAACCAGGCCACGAACACGCCGCCGGCCGAGCGCTACGACCCGGTCAACGGCAGCTTCGCATCGACCGGCTATCCGCTGATCCAGCGCTTCGGCCACACGGCCACGCGCCTGCCCGACGGCAAGGTGCTGATCGCCGGTGGCATCGAATGGACCTCGGGCCTGCAGTTCATGGAGGCCAGCGCCGAGCTGTACGACCCCGCCTCGGGTCTATGGACCTCGACGAACTCGATGGACACGGCACGCAGCGGCCACACCGCCACTGCGCTGCCCAACGGCAAGGTGCTGGTGACCGGCGGCCGCGACACGCTGGGCCGCAGCCTCGCCGGTGCGGAGCTGTACGACCCCGCCACCGGCAATTGGCACAACCTGCCGACGATGCACGACTCGCGCTGGGACCACACGGCCGTCCTGCTGCCGAATGGCAAGGTGCTGGTCAGCGGTGGCAGCCAGGCCACGCTGGGCACGCACACGCTGGACAGCAGCGAGCTGTTCGATCCGGCGAACGAGGCCTGGCACACGACCGGCCGCATGGCCCGCCAGCGTGCCCTGCACACCGCCACGCTGCTGCCCAGCGGCAAGGTGCTCGTGGCCGGCGGCGGCGGATCGATCGACGGTGCAGAGCTGTACGACGCGGCCACCGGCAGCTGGACGGCGACAGCACCGTTGGCGACCGGCCGCTCGGACCACACCGCTGTGCTGCTGCCGACCGGCAAGGTGCTGGTGGCCGGCGGGCGCACGGAGAGCGACACGCTGGACAGCGTCGAGCTGTTCGATCCGGTGACCGGCCAATGGGCCGCCGGAACCCCCATGCTGCGGCCACGTTATGGCCACGCGGCGACCTTGCTCGTCAACGGCAAGCTGTTGATCACCGCCGGCTCCGACGTGCACGACCACCTGTCGAGCAGCGAGCTGTACCACTGAGGCTTGGACGCCGCCGGCTGGCCAGGAAGTGCGGAATCCCGCACTTCCTGCGAAGCGGCAGGGCGGAAATTCGCCCTGGTTGTTGCAGCCTGTACCCGTCGGCGCGCCTTTGCCAGCGTTGCCAGGCCTTGAGATCGCGGTTTCTTGCGTACTTACCCGAACTTCGAAGGTCGTGGCACGCGCCGTGCTCTTACCTGACCCGCGGGAGGCCTGCAGCAGCGTGTGATCCACGCGGTGAGGGCTGAACGTTGATCAGAGACCACTCCTCCTCGGGGCCACGTTGGGCAACCACCGTGGCCCTATTTTTTTGTGCGTCGGGTGGGCGCTGAGGCTCCGCCGGCCGCGCGGCAGTGCGCGATGAGGGCTGCCGTGCCGCCTTGTCACCATGCGGCCTGGTGTCAGCCAGCTTGAAAGTAGCTCGGCAACCCGTTCAGCTCGTTGCCGCTGAAGGTGTTCGTCGCCGGTGTGAACACATGGCCGGCTTCTTTCTGGATCGCCACCAGCGTTCGCCCGGTCGGCGCGATGAAGGTGTTGCCGATGATCGCCACGTTCGCCGAGGTGCCGGTGTGGAAGTCGAGCGCATACGAGCCGGGCCCGCCGAAGCCGCAGTCTTCGAATCGGTTGCTCTCCAGCAGCAGTTCGTCGACCGTGAAGGCGACCAGGCCCACACCACCGACGCTGCCGCAGCGCAGGAAGCGGTTCGACAACAGCCGCACATCGCGGCAACGCATGTCGGCGGGCAGGTAGCCGATGTTCGATCCCCGCATGTCGCTGATGTCGTTGTTTTCGAGTCGCGCGCCGATGACGCCGGTCAAGCCGAAGCCGCGCGCAGCGTTGACGACGGTGTTGTCGCGAACCACGAGCCGGTGCGATGGCGTGTCGCTGCCGACGCCGCCGGCCGGCTGGTTGACGAACGAGATGCCCGCTGCGCTGCAGCCATCGATGTGGTTGTTGGCGATCTCGAAGCCGCTGGGATGCCGCGTGTAGGCATGTCCCGCCAGTACCACCGCCACCGCGCCCACGTTGCCGCCAATGTGCTTGAAGACGTTGTCCGCCACGGTGATGTTGCGCACCACATGAAAGGCCTGCTCGTTGGGTTCGATGTCCACCGCGCCCGGCATGTCGGCGCGTGTGCAGTCGTGGAAATGGTTGCCTCGGACCAGCACGCCATCGCCGTCGATGATGCTGATCGCGTTGCGGTTGTCGCTGTTCAACCCGTCGAACTTGCAGCCTTGGACAGTCACGTCGAGGTTGTGGCGTTCGCTGTCGCCGAGGCTGTTCACGCCCCCGAGATACAGGCCGTCACCGCGGAAGCCGCGCAGCACGCAGTTCTTGATTTTCAGGCGGCGCACGCCCATCACCGCCACCAGGTGCGTGTGCTCGCGAAAGCCGCTCGCCAGCACGTCCCCGAGCAACTGCAGCTGGCGCAGCGTGATGTCGTCGACGAAGCTGTTGGCACCCGGGGATTCGGCTGTCAGCAGGCAGACGTCGCTGCTGTGGACCAGGACCGCGTCGGGCCCGCTGCCGGCCAGGTGGATGCCGCTGCGCAGCCGCAGGCTGCTGACGCGGTAGCGGCCCGTCGGCACGTACACCTGCGCTGCGGCATCGATCGCTGCCTGGATGGCGGCGGTGTCATCGCTGACGCCATCGCCCCTGGCGTGGTACGGCGCGTCCTTCACGTTGACGTAGCCGACCGGCGTGGCGTCGACGCCGGCGGCCAGCACCGTGACGGCGCCGGCGCCGAGGGCGCGCCGGAAGAACTGGCGGCGCGACCGGTCCGTCCGCATCACTTGGCTGCTTCGCCGCTCGGCGCTGCCTGCGGCTTGAAGTTCCAGGCCCGCATGTAGCGGATCTCGAACGAGTTCGCCCGCCCGGTCGGTGTCGTGTCGTCGGGCTCGCCGGATGCACTGCCAAACCAGAGGTCGAGCAGCACATACATCGGGTCGCCCATCGTCACGTCGAGCGCCATCACCTGCTGGCCGTCGAAATAGTAGGTCTGCCGGTTCGGCTCCCATTTGACGCCGTACTTGTGGAAGCCGGTCGACAGGTCCATGTGGGTGTCGAACTGGCGGCTGCCGATCAGGTGGCCCGGGTAGTCGCCCAACCAGACTGTCGGCGCATAGGCCTGTGGGTGCGGGATGCCGTCGACATCGAAGCCCCACGGCGGCGCGCCGCCGGCATAGGCTTCCATGATGTCCATCTCGGGCCGGCGGTCGCCGATGTGGTTGAAGATCCAGAAGCCGGGCCAGGTGCCTTTGCCGACCGGCAGCTTGGCGTCGATCTCGAAGTAGCCATAGGTCTGGTAGAACTTGCCGTCGGTGTCGATGGTGCGCTTGAAGAACTGGCCACTGGCATCGCGCTGCGGCCAGATCTTCAACGAACCGTTCTCGACCGCAAAATTCTTGGTCGGATTGGGCGTGTCGTACCAGATCGCTTCATTCCAGACTGCACTGTTCAGCTTGTCGCCGTCGAACTCGTCGTGGAAGCTCAGCACGTAGTCGTCCGGGTCCTGGCCGTAGGGGCCGTCGCCCTGCGCGGTCGTCTTGATCTTGCACAGCTTGTTGGCGGTCGGGTAGGGGTCGCCGAACTGCTCGTTGTTGCACGAGACAGGCCCTGTCAGCTTCAGGTAGGCATAACGTCCATCCAGCCCGTAGCGCACGCGCCGTGTGCCCGAGAAGTTGCAGACCCCGTGCTCGGCTGCGCATTGCACCCACGGCTCTTCGGGTGGCGGCGCGCCGGGGGAGATCTGGCAGATCTTGCTCGTGCCGGGCAACGGATCGCCGAACTGCTCGCTGTTGCAGGCGATCGAGCCGGTGGCATTGCGGTAGAAGAAGTGGCCGGACCGGCCGAAGCGCAGCTGGTGCGTGCCGTTGAAGTGGCAGACACCGTTTTCGGCCGCGCACTTCGTCCACTCGACGAGCGGGTCTTCGGCCCGGGCGACGGGTACGTCGGCCTTGGCGGCAGCGGGCAGCGTCATCGTGGCGGCCCAGGCGGCCATACACGCCAGCGCCCACGACCGCAGGCCGGGCAGGGATCGGGTGTTCATCTGGTGCGCTCCTTCTGAAGAATCGGTGACGAGGACCGATTCATTGTCAGAACGGCGCGCCCAACCGATGAGCGCAAGGGGGTGACCGGCAGGTGACAAGCGGCTCGGCGCCGCTGCGGCTTAACCGCGGATGCGCCGGACCAGTGCGGTCGTCGAGTAGCCGTCGACGAAAGGCAGCGCGAGCGAGCGGCCGCCCCAGCTTTGCACCAGCGGGGTCTCGGCAAGTTTCGCCATGTCGTAGTCGCCGCCCTTGACATAGATCGCCGGCTTCAGCCGCGCCAGCACCGCCAGCGGCGTGTCTTCTTCGAACAGCAGCACTGCATCGACGCATTCGAGCCCGGCCAGCAGGAAGGCGCGGTCGAGCTCGCGGTTCAGCGGCCGGTCCGGGCCCTTGCCCAGGCGGCGCGCGGAGGCGTCGCTGTTGACGCCGACGATGAGCCGGTCGCCGAGTGCGCGTGCCGAGGCCAGGTAGGCCACGTGGCCTCGGTGCAGCACGTCGAACACGCCGTTGGTGAAGACGGTGCCGGGGCGGCTGCCGTGTTCGGCCACCGCCTGTTCCAGGCTCAGCAGCTTGCGGGCGGGGTCGAAGCGGTCGAAGGAAACGTTGGTGCTCACGCCGCCGATTGTGACGCGAGCCTGGTCTGCCACAAGCGCTCGATCAGCGCCTCGAAGTCGACCACGAAGCCATGGGTGTCGAACAGCGGCGAGCGGCTGCGCGCCTCGCGCAGACGTTGACGCCAGGCCTGGCACTCGTTCGGGTTGGCGATCAGGCGCTGTGCGAGCGCTTGGTGGTCGGCCACGCTGGTGGACACACCTTCGGGCAGACCGGCGGCGCGCAGCAGGCTTGCACCCACGCGACTGGCGAAGGCGGTGCCCAGCGCGCTGAGCACCGGCACGCCGGCCCACAGCGCGTCGCTGACGGTGGTGTGGCCGTTGTAGAAGCGCGTGTCGAGCACCAGATCGGCCAGGGCCAGGCGTTCGAGGTGGCGCGGCTTGGGCCAGACCGGCGCGAAGACCAGGCGTTCGGCTGCGATGCCGTTGGCCTGCGCGGCGGCACGCAAGCGGTGGCGCGTGTCGGCCGGGCCGTCGACCAGCCACAGCACCGCACGCGGCTCCTGGGCGAGCAGGCGCATCCACAGCGCGAAGGTGTCGGCGTCGAGCTTGTAGTGGGTGCAGAAGCAGGCCAGCACGACGGCCTGGTCCGGCAGGCCGCAGTCGGCGCGGGTCAGGTCGGTCGACGCGACACGTTGCGTGTCGTCGGTGCACTGGTAGCTGTGCGGCAGGTTCGCGATCGGCTCGACGAAGGCGGGCTGGGCCGACAGCGGCGTGACGGTGGCGTCGCCGATCGTCGCGTCGAACCACGGTGCAGCCGCGGCGCCGGGGTAGCCGAGCCAGGTGAGCTGCAACGGTGCCGGGCGCAGCGCGAACACGCCGGGGCGCGCGTCGCGGGTGTAGCCCTTCAGGTCGATCAGGATGTCGATCTCGGCGGCGCGCAGCGCTTCGGCCATGGCGCGGTCCGTCAGGCGCCCAACGTCGTGGAACTGGTCGACGTCGCGCTTCAGGCCGCGCCGGTAGTCGCTGCCATCGTCGGGCCCGAAGGACCAGGCGCTCAGCTCGAAGCGCGCCCGGTCATGGCGCGAGAACACGCCGCGCATCAGGTGCATCGTCGCGTGGTTGTGGAAGTCGGCCGACGCATACGCCAGGCGCAGGCGTGGTTGCTCTAGCGCGCGTCGCGCGGGCAGCGGCGTGCCGGCGCGCTGCGCGATGTGCGCGGCGTGGCGAGTGGCGATCGGTGCGATGTGGGCATCGCTCAAGGGCAGCGGCAGCGACAGCACCGAGAAGGGCGATGGCGGGTCGAAGCTCGGCGCATCGGGCAAGGGCGTGCCGCCGAGCTGCAGCACCAGCGTGCGCAGCGCCGTCTCGCCGGGCAGGTTCGTCCAGTCACACAGCTGCTGGCGCAGGTGCACGATCTGCAGCTGCACGCCGAGGTGATTGGGTTGCTGCTGTTGGCAATGTTCGAGCTCGGCCAGCGCGGCTTCATGGGCACCACGCGCCAGGTGGATGGACGCCAGGTTGAAGCGCGCGGCAAAGTGCGTGGGCACGGCGTTCAGCAGCGTGTCGTAGTGCGCTTGCGCGTCGTCGAAGCGCTGCAGCGATTGCAGCGCCAAGCCCAGGCTGTAGCGCGCGCGGGTGTGCGCCGGCTGGTCGGCCAGCACGGCTTCGAAATGCGGCACGGCCTCGGCCGATCGATCGGCGCGTTGCAACGCGATGCCGAGGTTGAAGCGTGCTTCGAGGCTCAGCGGCTGCAGCAGCAGGCAGCGTTCATAGGCGATCAATGCACCGTCGGTGTCGCCATTGTCGAGGCAGGCATTGCCCAGGTGCAGCGCGGCTTCGGCGAAATCCGGCCGCAGGGCGAGCGCGATTTGCGCGGCGCGGACCGCATCGGCCGAGCGCCCCTGCAGGCGCCACAGGTCGGACTGTTGCGACAACGCGAGGGCATCGTTCGGCTGGCGGCGCAGCGCTTCGGCGTACAGCGGCTCGGCCTGCGCGAACTCACCGCGCGCCTTGTGCAGGTTGCCCAGGTTGCGCCAGGCATCCGTGTAGCCGGGGTCGACGTCGATCGCGCGGCGATAGGCTTGCGCGGCGATGCCGTCGGCGCCCATGCGGCGCTGGATCGCACCGAGCAGGGCCCATGCGTCGGCTCGTCGCGGGGCACGCTGCAGCGCGGCCAGCACGTCGGCTTCGGCGCGCGGGGCGTTGAAGGCTGGAGACTGGTAGGCGGCGAAGGCGCGCACCAGCCAGCCGTCGGCATCCGTTGGCGGGGTGTCGGTGCGCAGCAGGCGCTGGCGCACCAGCTGGCCGAGCGCCGAGGCCACGCCATTGCGCACCGTGGACCAATCGCCACGCGTGGTCTGGCGGAACAGGCGTGCGCTCGGGTACCAGCTGCTGCGCTCGTCATCGAGGCCCCAGCGCCAGTCGTGGTGGAACGGCAGCGTCACATAGACCGGCTTGCCCATCGCGCCGGCCAGGTGGGCGACCGAAGTGTCGGAGGTGATGACCAGGTCCAGCTCGGCGATCACCGCGGCGGTGTCGTCGAAGCTCGTGATCTCGGCGTCGAGGTTGATGAAGTTCGGCGGCAACGCCTGCCCAGCGAGGTCACGCTGGCCATCGCCCTTTTGCAGCGAGAACCAGCGCAGGCCCGGCAAACGGAGCCACGGGGCAAAGGGGGCGAAGCGCGGTGAGCGCTGGCCGTCGTTCTTGACGTTCGGATTGCCGGCCCAGACCCAGCCGACCGCCAGCTCGCGCTCGCGATTGAAGCCGTGCTCGACCAGGCGTTGCTGCCAGTGGCTGCACCGCGGTGCGTCGGCGTGCACATAGGGCACGAGGGTTGGCAAGCCGCTGTCGGTGATACCCAGCGCATGCGGCAGGCTCATCAGCGCAATGTGGCAGTCGAACGGCGGGATCGCTTGCGGCGGCAGGCCACGTTGCGTGACCGCGTCGACACCGGGAATGCGCGCGGCCAGGCCCATCATCTCGCCCAGCACTTCGAGCACGACGCGGCTCCCGTTCGTGGCCAGGCGCTTGATCTCAGGCACGAAGCGCAGGAACTGCAGCGCGTCGCCAAAACCTTGTTCGGCCCAGATCAACACGGTGCGGCCGTTCAGCGGCGAGCCGTCCCAGACCGGCTGCGGGCAATCGCGCGGTTCGGGCTGGCGGCGCGCGAAGCGCCATTCGTAGTCGGTGAAGCCTTGCCGGAACTGGCCGTGCAGCAGATGCGCCAACGCGCGGTTCCAGTGGCCATCGACGTGCTGCGGGTCGCGCTGCACGGTGGCGTCGAAGGCCATGAGTGCATCGTCCCAGTCACCGAAGTGTTCGAGCGCGACGCCGAGGTTGTGGATGGTCTCGGCGTTGTCCGGGTTCAGGCGCACGGCTTCGCGGTAGGCGGCCAGTGCGCCGGCCTTGTCTTCACGGTCGCGGCGCAGGTTGCCCAGGTTGTTCCAGGCGTCGGCGTAGCCGGGTTGCAGCTGCGTCGCGCGCAGATACGCCCCTTCGGCCAGGTCGAGGTGACCCTGGCGCTTGCAGAGGATGCCCAGCAGCGTCCAGCCATCGGCACGCTCGGGCTCGGCCTGCAGCGCGGCTTGGGCATAGGGCAGGGCTTCGTCGTCGGCGCCGGCCTGGTAGAGCGCGAAGGCGCGTTCGATCGTGGTCGTCGGCCAGGCCTTCATCGCCCCCAGCGCGGCAGGCTTCAGGCCCTGGCGCTGGCGCCAGGCCATGCGGTCGTAGAGGTTCTCGAGGTCACGCGTCCAGCTGGCGCTGTCGAACAGCGGCATCGCCAGGCGATGGTCGACCAGGCGTTGCTTGAAGCCTTGCAGGCGCGCAGGGTCCTGCGCGAGCGCGACGGCCAGCTCGATGTAGGCCTCGGCGCTGGTAGTGGCCAATTCGGGCACGCCTGCCGCATGCAGCAGGCTGGTGGCCACACGCGAGGCAAAGGTGTCACCGGTGCGCGTCAGCACCGGCACGCCGACCCACAGTGCGTCGCTGCAGGTGGTGTGGGCGTTGTAGGGCTCGGTGTCGAGCACCAGGTCGGCCAGCTGCAGCCGCGCCAGGTGGTCGGCCAGCGGCTTCTCGGGTGCGAAATACAGGCGCTCCGGATCGAGGCCGCGCGCCCGCATCGCAGCACGCAGGTTGGCCTCGGCCAGCGGGTTCGAGCGCAGCAGCCACAGCACGGTGTTCGGCGCGCGTTGCAGCACCTGGCACCAGCGGTCGAACACCGTCTCGGTGATCTTGTAGCTGTAGTTGAAGCAGGCCAGAACGATGGCCTTTTGCGGCAGGCCCGCTTCGGCGCGCGTCGGCTTGGGCGCCACCGCGCGCTGGCGGTCGTTCGGCTGGTAGCAGTGCGGCAGCTGCGCGATGCGCTCGTCGTAGTCGGCGGCATGGGCCAGCGGCGTGACGACCGGGTCACCGATCAGGTAGTCGGCAAAGTCGGCCCCCAGGGTGCCGGGGTAACCGAGGAAGTTGACCTGCACGGGGGCGGGCCGCAATGCGAGCACGCCGCTGCGGGTGTCGCGGGTGTAGCCCTTCAGGTCGACCAGCACGTCGATGCCGTCGCCGTGGATGCGGTGGGCCAGGTCTTCGAGGCCGAGCGCCGAGCAATCGATGAAGTGGTCGACGGCGCGGACCAGGCGATCGCGCATCGCGCTGCCGTCGTTCGGGCCGCAGCTGTAGGCGAAGACTTCGACGCGCTTGCGGTCGTGGCGTTCGAACACCTCGGCCATCAGGTAGGCGGTGGCGTGGGCGTGCAGGTCCGACGAGAGGTAGCCGATGCGCAGCTTGCCGTCGGCCGATGCGCGCACCGGCGATGGTGCATAGCGCATCTGCGGCGCGCGGGCGATCTGCGCGGCGTACTGGCGTGCCACCCATTGGCGGGCACAACGACGCTGCTGTGCGCGCGTGGCCGGCAGCGCGAGGTAAGCGAAAGGGAATACCGGCTGCGCGGGGCCGGCCAGCGGGTCTTTGCCACCGCTGTCGACCGCGGCCAGCACTTGCGCGGTGGCGGTGCGCGCGCCGTCGAAGTCACAGGCGGCTTGCAGGGCGCGCAGCAGCGAGGTTTGCGCCAGGCTGTAGTGCGGGTCGATGGACAACGCGGCGCGGTAGTGCGCGATCGCGTCGGCCGGACGGCCGGCGTCGTTGTACAGGTTGGCGAGGTTGTATTCGGTCGGCGCGCTTTGCTCGTGTGACAGCGACTGGCGGAACATCTGTTCGGCCTCGGTCGCGGCGCCACGCCGTTGCGCGGTGGCGGCCAGCAGGTTCAGCAGGCCGGCCGGTTCGCAACCGACGGCCAGACCGTCGCGCCAGGCGGTTTCGGCTTCGGCCGGCTTGCCTTGGGCCAGCAGCGTCTGGCCGAGTGCCGACCAGGCGGCAGATTGCCTCGGCGCCAGCGTCAGCGATTCGCGGTAACTGGACACCGCGGCCGCCAGGTCACCGGCGGCCTGCTGGGTATTGCCGAAGTTGCTGAGGATGACCGCACGAAAGGCCGGCTCCTGGACCAGCGTCAGCGCGTGCTCGAAGGCGGTCAGCGATTCGGCGAAGCGGTGGCGGCGTTTCAGCGCCAGCGCCAGCAGGTGCCAGCCGTCGATGCTCTGTGAATCGGCCAGCAGCGCTTCGCGGCACAGGCTTTCGGCGCGCGTGTCCTGGCCGGCGTTCAGTGCGGCCATCGCACGGCTGAGCAGGTCGTTCGCGGCTTGCACCAGGCGGGCCGGCGACCAGTCGGCCAGCCGCTCGCGCATTGTCCTCACCACGCCGTCCCAGTCCTGCGGCGCGCTCTGGCGCAGCAGGCGCAGGCTGGGGTACCAGTCGGTGGTCTCGCCGTCGCGCAGCCAGCGCCAGTCGGGCCCATGGGCGACCATCACCCAGCAGGGCTTGTTCATCGCGCCGGCCAGGTGCACGACCGAGGTGTCGACCGAGATCATCAGGTCGATGCCTGCCATCGCGGCGGCGGTGTCGGTGTAGTCGTTCAGCTCGGCGTCCAGGTCCAGCACCTGGTCTTTCCAGCGTGACGTGCGCAGCTCCTCGGCGGGCTCGCCTTTTTGCAGGCTGACGAAGCGCAGGCCGGGCAGGTCGAGCAGCGGGGCCAGCGTCTCCAGCCGGGCCGACCGGTTGCGGTTGTTGGCGTGGTCCTTGTTGCCACCCCAGACCAGGCCAACCGTGGCGCGCACACCCGGCGGCTTGGCCAGCCGGCTGCGCCAGGCGGCGATCTTGTTCGACGGGGCGCGCAGGTAGGGCACGACCGCCGGGATGCGGCCGGCGGTGGTCGCCATGCGGTGCGGCAGGCTCAGCAGGAACGCCCAGAAGTCGTAGCGGTGGTTGTGCATCTGCCCAGGCGCGATCACGCGCGTCGGGCCGTCCAGGCTCTTGAACAGGTCGACCAGCGGGCCGTCGACGATGAGGGTGACTTCGGCGCCGGCGTCGCGCAGCATCGTCGCGTAGCGGCAGAACTGCAGCTGGTCGCCCAGGCCCTGTTCGCGCACCAGTGCGATGTGCTTGCCGTCCAAGGGCTCGCCCTGCCACATCGGGCAGCCGAGCGCCGGCGGGCGCGGCGCACTCTTGTTTTGCGAGCGCGGGTGGTAGCGGATTTCGTAGCCGGCAAAGCCGCGCTGCAGGTGGCCGAACAGCAGGTCGGCCAGCGCGATGTTGTACAGCGTGTCGGCGTTGCCCGGCGCCAGCGCCAGCGAGCGCTGGTAGCAGCGCATCGCCTCGTCATAGTCGCCGCGCTCCTTGGCCAACTGGCCCAGGCTGTTCCAGCTGCGGTGGAATTTCGGGTCGATCTCGAGCACGCGCTGGTAGAGCGCGACGGCGTCGTCGCAGCGGCCGGCTTCCTTCAGCAAGGTGCCCAGGTTGTTCAGCGCATTGACGTGGTTCGGCTGCTCGGCCAGCACCGCGCGGTAGCAGGCCTCGGCTTCGGCCGGGCGGCGCATTTCCTGGTGCAGGGTGCCGAGGTTGTTCAGCGCCTCGACGTGGCCGGGCTTGAGCGCCAGGGCCTGTTGGTAGGCGGTGCCGGCTTCGGCGTGGCCACGGGCCTGCAGCACCAGGCCCAGGTTGTTCAGCGCCTCGACGTTGTCGGGCAGCAGCTCCAGCGCGCGGCGCAGGGCGGCCTCGGCTTCGGGCCAGCGGGTCAGCGTGCGCAGCACCTCGCCGCGGTTGACGTGCAGGTCGGCGGCATCGGGCTTGTACTCGGCCGCCTTGTCCAGCCATTGCAGCGCGGCCTCGTGCCGGCCGAGCAGGTGCTGGGCAACACCCATCAGCTGCAGCGCCTCCGGCTGCGCCGGCGACAGTTTCAGCGCGGCCAGACAACCCTCGGCCATCGCCTGCGGCTGGCCCGAGCGGAAGGCCGTGACGGCCTGGCGCAACAGATCCAGCACCTCACCGGTGGGCGGCGCGGCGGGTTCTTGGGCGGGCAGGGCAGGTGGGGGGGCGAGCAGCTCCATATCCTGCCAAGGGTAGGGGCACGGCGCTGGGTCGACGAAAGGAAAAAGGCCCCGAGAAGGGGCCTTTTCATGGTTGCAGGCCCTTGCGGGCTGCAAGGGGCTCGTTCACCCTCCAAAAATATCGCCCGAGTCGATGTTGCTGACGTTCGTGCCCAGCAGCTTGATCTCCATGTCGACCGAGCCGTCGCCATTCAGGTCCACCAGCAGCACGGCGTCACCAGCGCCCAGGCCGCTGCCGTAGGTCGTGCCGCTGACGGCGCGGACCTCGGTGTTGCCGCTGGAGGTGAAGGCGCCGGTGCCGCGGAAGCCCAGCGTGCCCTGCACCAGCCCCAGCAGGTAGATCTGGTCGATCGTCGACGCGTTGGTCCCGGCGTTGAAGCCGGTGATCGAGTCGGCCGACGAGCCGGTGCCCGATTCCGACGCCGCCTTGAACAGGATCTTGTCGACCCCGGCGCCGGCGGTGATCGCATCGACACCGTCCTTGGCCCAGACGGTGGTGCCGCCGGCCCGGATCGTGATCGTGTCGTTGCCGCTGGAGCCGACGACGCTTTCGACCGACGAGACCGAGACGGAGCCCGCGGCCAGCATCGTCAGCGTATCGGTGCCGGCCGCGCCGGTCAGCGTTTCGACGCCCGAGACCGAGACACTGCCCGAGACCATCAGCTGGACCTTGTCGGTCGCACCGGTGGTGCCAATCACGGTTTCCACACCCGACAGCTGCAGCAGCCCCGTGCCCGCCATCGTGACCACGTCGGTACCGGTCGTGCCGTTGACCTTCTCGATCGCCGAGACGGTCAGGCTGCCCGACGTCAACATCGTCAGCACGTCGGCAGTGCCGGTGGTGCCGATGACCGTTTCGATCGAGCTGACCCGCAGGCCGCCACCGCTGAGCATCGTCAGCGTGTCGGTGCCAGTCGAACCCAGCGCCGATTCCATGTCGCGGATGCTGATGCTGCCGGCCGACAGCATCGTCACGATGTCCGTCGTGTCGGTGGTGCCCAGCACGCTCTCGATGCTGCTGACCTTGAGTGCGCCGCTGACCTGCAGCGCGATCGTGTCGACGCCGGTGGTACCGAGCACGCTCTCGATGTTGCCCACGTGCACCGTGCCCGCCCCGATCAGCTGCAGCACATCGGTCGTGCCGTTGGTGCCCAGCACGGTTTCGATCGCGCTGGCGGCCAGGCTGGCACTGAGCATCACCACCGAGTCGGCGCCGGTGGTACCGACGACGGTCTCGACGTTGCTGACGCGCAGTGCGCCGGCCATGGCCAGGGTCACGACATCGGTGCCGGTCGAACCGAGCACGGTGTCGATCTTGTTGACCACAAGCGAGCCCGAACCGAGCATCGAGACGATGTCACCGGTGGCCGTGCTGCCGGTCACGCTCTCGATCGACGAGATGCGCAATTGGCCGCTGCTGCGCAGCGTGACGCTGTCGTTGGTCGCCGTGCTGCCCAGCACGGTTTCGACCGCGCTGACCGACAGCGCGCCGCCGCCGACCAGTGTCACGACGTCGGCCGTGGCGATGGTGCCGTTCACCGAATCGACACCCGACACGCGGATGCTGACCGATCCGCTGCCGCGCAGCGTGACCACATCGGTGGCCGCGGTGGTGCCGATGACCGATTCGACGCCGGATACCGACACCGTGTCGGTGACCAGCAGCTGGATCACATCGGTGCTGCCCGAGGCGCCATTGACAGTCTCGACATTCGAGACCTTCACGGTGCCCGATTGCAGGATCGTCAGCACGTCGGCGCCGGTGGTGCCCAGCACCGAGTCGATCGCCGAAGTGGAGACCGCGCCGGCGGCCAGCAGGCTCAGCACATCGGTCGTGGCGGTGGTGCCGATCACGGTTTCGACGGCCGAGGTGGCCAGCGTGCCGGTGGCCAGCATCGAGACCACGTCGGTGCCGGTCGAGCCGGTCACCGATTCGACGGCCGAGATGTCGATCGTCGACGCGGCCAGCAGGCGGATCGAGTCGGTCGACGCGGTCGAGCCGATCACCGATTCGATCGCCGAGATGCCGGTCGTGCTGGCGTCGGCCAGCAGCGTCAGTGTGTCGCTCTGGCCGGTGGTGCCGATCACGCTGCCGACACCCCGGGTGGTCAGGTTGCCTTCCTGGCGCATCGTCACGGCGTCGGCGCCCATCGTGCTGCCGATCACCGTCTCGACATCCGAGACACTGACCGCGCCGAGGCCCAGCAGCGTGACGACGTCGCCTGTGTCCAGCGTGCCGGTGACCGATTCGACGCCCGAGACGGCGATCGCGCCGGCCGACAACAGCGTGACGCTGTCGGTGGTGCCGGTGCCGCCGATCACGGTGTCGACGCTGGACACACGCAGAGCGCCCGACACGGCCAAGGTCACGACCTCGACGCTGCCGCCCAGGCCATAGACCGTTTCGACGCCGTTGATGCGAAGGTTGCCGCCGGCCAGCAGGTTGACCTGGTCGCTGCCGGTGCTGCCGACCACGGTGTCGACTCCGCTGACGCTGACAGTGCCTGCGTCGAGCAGGGTCAGTGCATCGTTGACACCGGTGGTGCCGACGACGGTCGCTACATCGCTGACCTTCAGCATGGAGCCGCCGACCAGTTGGCGCACCACGTCGCCGCTGTTGCCGGTGCCGAGCACGGTTTCGATGTCGGAGACACCCACCGTGCCGGCGGCCAGCAGGGCCACGATGTCGGCCGTGCCGGTGGTGCCGATGACCGAGTCGATCGCCGACACGGTCAGGCGGCCGCCGGCCAGCATGGTGGCCACGTCGGTGGTGGCGGTGGTGCCGATCAGGGTTTCGACGGCCGAGACCTTGATGCTGCCGGTGGCCAGCAGCGTGACGACATCGCGTGTACCGGTCGAGCCGTTGACCTGTTCGACAGCCGAGACGCTCAGCGCGTCGCCGGTACGCATCTTCACGATGTCGGCGCCGGCGCTGCCGGTCACTGTTTCGACATCCGAGATGTTCAGCACGCCGGCGACGAGCATCGTCACCCTGTCGGTGCCGGCGGCCGTGCCGTCGACGGTCTCGATGCCGGAGACCGCCAGCGTGCCGCCGCCGATCAGCGTTGCCACGTCGGTGACTTCGGTGGTGCCGATCAGTGTCTCGACATTGGACAGGGCGACCGTGCCGGTGGCCAGCAGGCGCACTACGTCGGTCGTGCCGGTGGTGCCGTTGACCGTGTCGATGGCGTTGATCGCCAGCGTGCCGCCATTGAAGGTGAGCACGTCGACGGCGGTGGTGCCCAGCACGCTTTCGACGCCTGAGACTTCGACGTCGCCGCCGCCACGCAGGGTGACCACGTCGACACCTGTCGAGCCGACCACCGATTCGACCGCGCTGACACCGACCGAGCCGGCCGCCAGCAGCGTGACCACGTCGGTGGTGTCGCCACCGCCGATGACCGATTCGACGCCCGAGACTTCGATGCTGGTCGAGTCGAGCAGTTGCACGACATTGTTCAAGCTGGCACCGCCAATCACGCGCTCGAAGGCGCTGACGGCGACGGTGCCGCCGGCCAGCAGCGTCAGCACTTCCGCGGCGGCGGTGGTGCCGATCACGCTTTCGACGGCCGAGACAGCCACCGCGCCGGCCGAGCCGGAGTCGGTGACGGTGACCACGTCGGTGCCGGTCGAGCCGAGCACCGTGTCGACCTCGCTGACGCTGACCGATGCAGCGGCCAGCAGGTTCAGCACGTCGGTGGTGCCGGTCGTGCCGGTGACCGATTCGATGGCCGAGGTGGCCAGCGTGCCGGCCACCAGCATCGTCGCCGAGTCGCCGGCCGCGGTGGTGCCGAGCACCGTCTCGACCGCGCTGACCGAGACATCGCCGGTGTGGAGCATCGCGACCACGTCGGCACCGGTGGTGCCGATCACGCTGTCGACATCAGAGACGTTGACGCGGCCGGCAGACAGCAGGCTCAGCACGTCGCCGCTGCCGGCACCGGTGCCGATCACCGATTCGAAGGCCGAGACCGCGACGGCGCCGCCGGACAACAGTGTCAGCGTGTCGCCCAGATCGGTGGTGCCGATGACCTTGTCGACCGCCGACACGGCGATCGCGCCGGCGACCAGCAGGTTGACCTGGTCGGTGGTGGCGGTGGTGCCGACGACCGTGTCGACGCCCGAGACCTTGAGCGTGCCGGTGGCCAGCAGCGTGACGACGTCGCCTGCGTTGCTGGTACCGATGACCGATTCCATCGCCGAGACCGACACGCTGCCAGTGGCCAGCATCGTCAGCGCATCGGCGGTGCCGGTGGTGCCCAGCACCGATTCGACGGCCGAGGTGGCCAGCGCACCGCCGGCCAGCATCTGCAGTGCGTCGGTGGTGGCCGTCGAGCCGATCACCGATTCGATGCCGGAGATGGCCATCGCCGAGGTCGGAGCGGCCAGCAGCGTCAGCGTGTCGGCGGTGCCGGTCGAGCCGGTCACCGTTTCGATCGCCGACACCGCGACGGCGCCGCTGCCGATCAGCGTCAGGATTTCAGTGCCGGTGGCGCCCATCACGGTTTCGACACCCGAGGCGCGCAGCGTGTCGCCGGCGTTCAGGATCACGATGTCGCCGGTGCCGCTGGAGCCGATGACCGATTCGATGCCGCTGAAGCGCAGTGTGCCGGCGGCCAGCATCGTCACCGCATCGGTGGTGCCGGTGGTGCCGATCACGCTCTCGATCGACGAGACGGCGACCGCGGTTTGTGAACCGGCCAGCGTGACGGTGTCGGTGCCGGTCGTGCCCAGCACGGTGTCGACGCCGTTGATGGTGAGGCTGCCTGCAACACCCATGCTGACCACGTCGGCGCCGGTCGTGCCGACCACCGATTCGATCGCCGAGACCCAGGTGCTGCCCGCGGCCAGCAGGGTCAGCGTGTCGGTCGTGCCGGTGCCGCCGATGACGCTGTCGATGGCCGACACCGACAGCGCAGCTTGCGCGCCGAGCAGGGTGACGATGTCGGTCGCCAAGGCGCTGCCGATCACGGTTTCAGCGCCGCTGACGCGCAGCGTGCCGCCGCCGTCCAGCGTGACCACGTCGGTGCCGGTGGTGCCGACCAGAGTCTCGATGCGCGAGACAGAGAGGGTGGCCGAGGCGCCGCCCAGCGTCAGCACGTCGGTGCCGGTCGAGCCGATCACCGATTCGAAGGCGGAAGCGGTCAGGCTGCCCGCGGCCAGCAGCGTCAGCACTTCGCCGGCAGCGGTCGTGCCGACGGCGCTTTCGACCGCCGAGACGGCCAGCGAACCGGTGGCCAGCAGGCTCACGGTCTCGCCGGTGCCGGTGGTGCCGATGACGGTGTCGACATTGCGTACCAGCAGGCTTTCGCCGGCGCTGCCGATGCGCACGGTTTCGGTCAGTGCCGAGCTGCCGGTGACGCTCTCGATGCCGGACACGGTGACGGTGCCGGCAGCCAACAGCGTCAGCGCGTCGGCCGTGCCGGTCGTGCCGAGCACGCTGTCGACGGCCGAGGTGGCGAGGGTGCCGGCAGCCAGCATCTGCACCGTGTCGGTGACAGCCGTCTGGCCCAGCACGGTGTTGATGTCGGACACGGCCAGCAAGCTGCCTGAGGCGAGGGTGACCACTTCGACCAGCGTCGAAGCGCCGATCACGCTGGCCACGTCGCTGACCTTCAGCGCACCGGCGGCCAGCATCGTGACGGCATCGCTGCCGCCACCGCCGACCACCGATTCAACGTCGGAGACTTCGATCGAGCTGCCATCCAGCACGCGCACCACATCGGTCGCGGCGGCCGAGCCGACCACGCGCTCGACGGCGCTGACGTTGACCGTGCCCGAGGCCAGCATGTTGAGGATGTCGGTGCCGGTGGAGCCGACGACGCTGTCGACCTTGCTGATGTTCAGCGTGCCGGCGGCCAGCATCGTGGCGGTGTCGGTGCCGGTGGTGCCGACGAGGGTGTCGACGGCCGACAGCGACAGGCTGCCCGCGGCCAGCATCGTCACCGCTTCGGTCGTGCCGGTGGTGCCGGTCACGGTCTCGAAGCGAGACACCGAGATGGCGCCGCCGGCCAGCAGGGCCAGCACGTCGTCGGTGTCGGTGGTGCCGATGGCGGTCTCGACGCCGCTGACGGACATCGTGCCCGGCGTCGTCATGCGCACGATGTCGGCCACGCCGGTCGAGCCGAGCACGGTTTCGATGTCGCTGGTGGTCAGGCTGCCTGCGGTCAGCATGCGCACCACGTCGGTCCCGGTGGAGCCGTTGATGCTGGCCATGCTGGACACGGCGATCGTGCCGGCGTTCAGCAGTGTGGCGGTGTCGGTCGTGGCGGTCGTGCCGATCAGCGTTTCGATGCTGCTGACCTCGATGCTGCCACCTGCGGCGACTGTCACCACGTCGGTACCGGTCGAGCCGACCACGGTTTCGAAGCGGTTGACGCGGATCGTGCTGGCGGCCAGCAGCGTGAGCGTGTCGCCCGCATCGGTGCTGCCGATGGCGGTGTCGACATCGCGCACCGCCAGCGCGCCGGTGGCGAGCATCGTCACCGTGTCGGCCGAGGTCACCACGCCGATCACGGTGTCCACGTCGGACACGCTGACCGAGCCGGCGACCAGCAGCGTCAGCACTTCGGTGCTGCCGGCGCTGCCGAGCACGCTCTCGATGCCCGAGGTGGCCAGGTTGCCACCGTTGTTCAGTGTGACCACATCGGTGCTGGTGCTGCCCAGCACGGTTTCCAGGTCGGACACCGCGACGGTGCCAGCGGCCAGCAGATGCAGGATGTCGGTGGTGGCGGTCGTGCCGACCGCGCTGGCGACGTTGCGCACATGCAGCGTACCGGTCGACAGCATCGTGATCTCGTCGGCCGTGTCGCCGGTGCCGACCACGGTTTCGACGGCCGAGACGGCCAGCGCACCCGCTGTCAGCAGCGTGATGCCGTCGACGCCGGTGGTGCCCAGCACCGTTTCCACGTCAGAGACCTTCAAGCCGCCCGCAACCAGCAGGCTGACCACGTCGTCGGTGGCGGCGCTGCCCGTCACGCTTTCGATCGCGCTGACGGCCAGGGTGCCGCCGTTGGCGATCGTCACCGCGTCGGTGGTGCCGAGGGAGCCCAGCACGGTTTCGATCGCGTCGACTTCGACGCTGCCGCCGGTCAACAGGTGCAACACGTCGGCGGTGGCGGTGGTGCCGATCACCGAGGCCACACGCGACACATGCAAGGTCACGTCTTCGGTCAGCTGCGTGACCACGTCGGAAGCATTGCCGGTGCCGAGCACCGTGTCGATGTCGCTGATGCTGACCGCTTCGCTGGCGAGCAGGCGCACGGCGTCGGCGCCGGTGGTGCCGATGATGCTGGCCACCGACGACACAGCCACGGTGCCGGCAGCCAGCAGCGTCACCTGGTCGGTCGATTCGCCGGTGCCGCGCACCGACTCGACCTGGCTGATGGACAGGCTGCCGGTGGTCAGCAGCGTGACGCTGTCGGTCGAGCCGAGGCCGCCGACCAGCGTTTCGACGTCGGACAGCGTGATGCTGCCGCTCGTCATCAGATGGATCTCGTCGGCGGTTCCGGTCGAGCCGATCACCGTTTCGACGGCCGACATCGAGATCACGCCTTCGGTGCCGAGCGTGACGATGTCGCCTGCGGCGGTCGAGCCGACCACCGTTTCGAAATCGGAGACCAGCACCTCGCCAGCGGCCAGCAGGTTCAGCACGTCGGTGCTGGCGGTGCTGCCGCTGACGCTCTCGACGTTCTGAACGGCCAGGGTGCCGGCGGCGCCGAGCGTCACGCTGTCGGCCAGGTCGGCCGAGCCGAGCACGGTGTCGATCGCGCTGACGACCAGGGCGGTGCCATCGCGCATCGTCAGCACCTCGGTGCCGCTGGTGCCGCGAACGGATTCGATGCCAGCGACCGACAGGTTGCCGGCGGTCATCAGCTGGATCTCGTCGGCCGTGCCGTCCGAGCCCGTCACGCTTTCGACACCCGAGACTTGCAACGTGCCTTCTGTCAGCAGCGTCACCGCGTCGGTGGTGCCGGTGGTGCCCAGCAGTTGGTCGACATCGCTGACGGAGATCGTGCCGGCTTCGAGCATCTGCACGACGTCTGCCGTGCCGCCGGCGCCGATCACGCTTTCAACAGCGCTGACCGCCAGCGTGGTGTTGGTGTCAAGCTGGGTGACGGTGTCGTTGGTGGCCGAAGAGCCGACCAGCGTGGCCACGTCGGACACGCTGACGCTCGCGCCGGCCAGCAGCGTGACGACGTCGCCGCTGCCCGAACCGACGACCGATTCGATGTCGCTGATCGACAGGTTGCCCGCCACATCCAGCGTCACCGTGTCGTCGGTGGCGGTGGTGCCGGTGACCGACTCGACGCCGCTGATGTGCAGGGAAGTCGCGTCGAGCATGCTGACGGCATCGCTGCCGGTCGTGCCGATCACGCTTTCAATGTCGCTGACCGAGACCGCACCAGCGGCCGACAGCGTCACCACATCGGTGCCGCCGCTCTGGCCGATCACGCTTTCGACGCCGCCGACCAGCACGTGGGCGCTGGTGTCGAGCAGCGTCACCGCGTCGTTCGAGCCGGCCGAGCCGGTGATGGTTTCGAAGGCCGAGACCTCGATCGCGGCGCTGTGCAGCAGGGTCAACGCATCGGCGGTGCCGGTGGTGCCGATGGCGGTTTCCACGTCGCTGACGGCAACCGCGCCGGCAGACAACAAGGTCACCACGTCGGTGCCGGTCGAGCCGAGCACGCTGTCGACGGCCGAGACGCTGATGGTCGCGTCGGTCAGCAGGCTCAGCACTTCGACACCGGTCGTGCCGGTGACCGTTTCGACGTCGCTGACAGCCAGGCTGCCGGTGGCGATCGTCAGGATGTCGGTGCCTGTCGAGCCGAGCACGGTATCGATGGCCGACAGCGTGATGCTGCTGCTCGTCGCAGCGGCCAGCGTGACCACCTCGACGGCGTTGGCCGCACCGATCAGCGATTCGACGGCGTTGGCGCCGCCGTCCACGGTGACGCTGCCGCCACCGATCAGGGTGACGCGGTCGGTGCCGGTCGAGCCGGTGATGCTTTCAACGCCCGAGAGGGTGACGCTGCCGGCGTTCAGCAGCGTGACCTCGTCGACAGTGCCGGCCGCGCCGATCAGGGTCTCGACGTCGGACAAGGCGACCGTGGCCGAAGCCAGCAAGGTCACGGTGTTGGTGCCGCCCGAGCCGAGCACGGTCTCGACATCGGTCACGGCGATCGAGCCCGCGGCCAGCAAGGTCAGCTCGTCGGTCGTGGCGGTCGAGCCGACCACGCTTTCGACGCTGCTGACGCTGTGCGAGCCGGCGTCCTGGAAGGTCACGGTGTCGACCGAGCCGGCTGCGCCGAGTACGGTCTCGACATCGCTGACCTGCACGCTGCCGCCACCGGCGAGCGTCAGCACGTCGGCGGTGGCGGTCGAGCCGACCACGCTTTCGACGGCCGAAACGGCCAAGGTCGCGGTGCCCATCGTCACCTGGTCGGCGCCGGTGGAGCCGAGCACGGTGGCGATGCTGCTGACTTCGACGGTCGCGCCGTTGCCCAGCAGGCTCAGCACGTCGGCGGTGCCGCCGGTGCCGACGACCGATTCGACACCGGACACGGCCAGCGCGCCGCTGGCGGCCAGCGTGACCACGTCGGTGGTGTCGGTCGAGCCGATGACGGTGTTGATGTTGGCGACCGACAGTGCGGCGCCGGTGCCGACGACGGTGACGACCTCGACACCGCCGCTGCTGCCGACGATGCTGTCGACATCGGACACGGCCACACTGCCGCTGCCCAGCAGCGTCAAGGTGTCGGTGGTGCCAGTGGAGCCGACCACGCTCTCGATCGCCGTCACGGCAACCGCCGCGCTGGCCATCGTCAGCGTGTCGGTGCCGGTCGAGCCGAGCACGGTGGCCACGCTGCTGACGGTGACCGCCGCGCCGTTGCCGCCCAGGGTGACGATGTCGGTCGACTGGCCGGTGCCGGTGACCGATTCGATGCCCGAAACCTTCAGCGCGCCGGTGGCCAGCAGCGTGACGGCGTCGGTGGTGTCGGTGGTGCCGATGACGGTGTCGACGGCGCTGACCGAGATCGCACCAGCGGTGCCCAGGGTGACCACTTCGGTCAGGCCGGCGCTGCCGATCACGGTTTCGACGTCGGAGACATTGACCGAGCCGGCGGCCAGCAGCGTCAACGCGTCGGTGGTGCCGGTCGAGCCGATGACCGACTCGACGCCCGAGGTGGCGAGCGTTGCGCTGGCCATCGTCAGGGCGTCGGTGCCGGTCGAGCCGAGCACGGTGGCCACGTCGCTGACGGTGGCGGTGGCGCCGTTGCCCAGCAGCGTGACAACGTCGCTGCCCAGACCCGTGCCGGTGATGGATTCGATGCCCGAGACCTTGACGGCGCCGCTGGCCAGCAGCGTGACGGCGTCGGTGGTGGCGGTGGTGCCGATCACGGTGTCGACCGCGTTGACGGCGATCGTGCCGGCGGTGAGCAGGGTGACGACTTCGGTCAGGCCGCTGCCGCCGATGACGGTGTCGACATCGCTGACGGCGACGCTGCCCGAAGCGAGCAGCGAGACGACGTCGGTCGTGTCGGTGGTGCCGATCACGCTCTCGACGGCCGAGACGGCCAGCGAGCCGGTGGTCAGCATCGTGACGGCGTCGGTCGTGCCGGTGCCGCCGATCACGGTGTTGATATCAGAGACGGCGACGGCCGCGCCGCCGATCATGCGCAGCACTTCGATGTTCGACGACGAGCCGATCACGCTGGCGACGTCGGACACCCGCACGGTGCCGGCGGCGCCCAGGGTCAGCACGTCGGCGGTGTTGCTGGTGCCGATCACGGTCTCGACGGCCGAGACCCACAGCGCGCCGGTGGTGGACATCGTCACCGCGTCGGTCGCACCGGCAGAGCCGATGACCGAGTCGACATCGGACACGCGGACCGAGCCGGCGGCAAGCAGTTGCACCACGTCGGTGGTGTCGGTGGTGCCGATCACGGTCTCGATGCCCGAGACCTTGACCGTGCCGGTGGTCAGCATCGTCAGCGCGTCGGCGCCGGTCGAGCCGAGCACGCTGTCGATGTCGCTGACAGCGACAGCGCCGGCGGCCAGCAGTTGCAGCACTTCGACCTGGGCGGTCGCGCCCAGAACGGATTCGACCGCCGAGACGCGCACGGTGCCGGCGTTCAGCAGGGTGACGATGTCGGTCGTGGCGGTCGAGCCGGTGACGGTGTCGACAGAAGACACGGCCAGCGAGCCTGTGGCCAGCATGGTCACCGCGTCGGTCGCGGCGGTGGTGCCGACGACGGAATCGATGTCGCTGACGGAGACCGAGCCAGTGGCCAGCAGCGTGACGGTCTCGGTCGTGTCGGTGGTGCCGGTGACCGATTCAACGCGGCTGATGGCGATGTTGCCGGCGGTGCCCAGCGTGATGCTGTCGGTGCCGGTCGAGCCGATCACCGATTCGACGCTGCTGACGGTGACGGCCGAAGCGGCCAGCAGGTTCAGGATGTCGGTGCCAGTGGTGCCGGTGACCGAGTCGATCGCCGAGATCGAGACGGTGCCGGCGGCCAGCAGCGTGACCGCTTCGGTCGTGTTGGTGGTGCCGATGATCGTGTCGATCGCCGAGACCGACAGCGAGTCGCCGGCGTTCGCCAGCTTGACCACTTCGACCGCGGTCGTGCCGAGCACGCTCTCGACCGACGAGACTGTCAGCGAGCCGGCGGCCAGCATGTTGACCACGTCGGTGGTGTCGGTCGAGCCGGTGACCGATTCGACGCCCGACACGGCCAGCGTGCCGGTGGTCAGCATCGTCAAGGCGTCACCGGTGGCGGTGCTGCCGAGCACGGTTTCGATGTCGCTGACGGCGACACTGCCAGTGACCAGCATCGTCAGCACGTCGCTGGTGCCGGTGGTGCCCAGCACGCTCTCGACGGCCGAGATGGCCAGCGCGCCAGTGGTCAGCATCGTGACGGCGTCGGTCGCGCCGGTGCCGCCGATCACGGTGTTGATGTCGGACACGGCGACGGCCGTGCCGCCGATCATGCGCAGCACTTCGATGTTCGACGACGAGCCGATCACGCTGGCGACGTCGGACACCCGCACGGTGCCGGCGGCGCCCAGGGTCAGCACGTCGGCGGTGTTGCTGGTGCCGATCACGGTTTCGACGCTCGAGACCCACAACGCGCCGGTGGTGGTCATCGTCACCGCATCGGTCGAGCCGGTGGTGCCGATGACCGAGTCGACGTCGGACACGCTCACCGCGCCGGCGACCAGCAACTGGACGATGTCGGTCGTGGCGGTGGTGCCGATGACGGTTTCGACGCCCGAGATCTTGACGGTGCCGGTGGCCAGCATCGTCAGCGCATCGGCGCCGGTGGAGCCGAGCACGCTGTCGATGTCGCTGATGGCGACAGCGCCCGCGGCCAGCAGTTGCAGCACTTCCACTTGCGCGGTTGCGCCGAGGACGGATTCGACCGCCGAGACGCGCACGGTGCCGGCGTTCAACAGCGTGACGACATCGGTGGTGTCGGTCGAGCCGGTGACGGTGTCGACCGATGAGACAGCCAGCGAGCCGGTGGCCAGCATCGTCACCGCGTCGGTGGTGGCGGTGGTGCCAATGACCGAGTCGATGGCATTGACAGCGACCGAACCAGCGGCCAGCAGCGTGACGGTTTCGGTGGTGTCGGTGGTGCCGATGACCGATTCGACACGGCTGATCGCCAGGTTGCCGGCGGTGCCGAGCGTGACGGTGTCGGTGCCGGTGGAACCGATGACCGATTCGATGTCGCTGACGGTGACGGCCGAGGCGGCCAGCAGGTTCAGGATGTCGGTGCCGGTGGTGCCGGTGACCGAGTCGATCGCCGAGACCGAGACGGTGCCCGCTGCCAGCAGCGTGACCGCTTCGGTCGTGTTGGTGGTGCCGATGATCGTGTCGATCGCCGAGACCGACAGCGAGTCGCCGGCGTTGGCCAGCGTGACCACTTCGACCGCGGTCGTGCCGACCAGCGATTCGACGCCCGAGACGCTGAGCGAGCCGCCGCCGAGCATGTTGACGATGTCGGTCGTGTCGGTGGAGCCTATCACCGATTCGACCGCCGAGACCGTCATCGTGCCGGTGGCCAGCATCGTGATCGCGTCGGTGGTGTCGGTCGAGCCGAGCACGGTGTCGATGTCGCTGACGGCGACCGCGCCGCCGGCCAGCAGGTTCAGCACGTCGGCGCCGGTGGTGCCGAGCACGCTTTCGACGCCGCCGACCGACATCGTGCCGCTGGTCAGCATTGACAGCACATCGGTGCCGGTCGAGCCGACGACGGTCTCGATGTCAGAGACGAACACCGTGCCACTGTTGGCTGCATTAAGCGTCACCGCATCGGTGCCTGTGGAGCCCAGGATGGTTTCGATCTCGCTGACCGCGATGCTGCCTCCCGTCCCGAGCAGGGTCAGCACATCCGTCGTGGCGGTGGTGCCGCCGATGCTGCTGAGGTTGCCCGAGATGACAACACCGTTGATATCGACCGAATCAATCATGAGGACTCCGAAACCTTGAAGCGTGACGTTTTTGACGTTCTGGCTGACCTGAGCCTCGGCGGACCCGGCCTCAGCCGGACACCCCCTCCTTCAGGTCGTCATCGAGTTTTCGGCTTGGGGCCGGTGGGCTTGAAGTGCCTGAGAGGGTTATTCGCAGGCTTTATTTCTCGATTGAAGCGTTTCCAGGGGGACTACCCTCCCTGGCATTGGCTCCTGCCGTCCCCGGCGGGTGCTCGGCCATGGACCGTTTCCGATGACCACTTCTGTATTGCCGCCTGCCCGACCCACCACTGCGCCGCGCCGCCGCCAAGGCCCGCTGGCCCGTGCCCTGGCCGGTGAAAAACGAGCGCTCGGTGCCTGCGCCTTGTTCAGTGGCGTCTCCAGCGTCTTGCTGCTGGTGCCATCGGTCTACTCGATGCAAATTTATGACCGGGTGCTGTCCAGCCGCCACGGCGTCACGCTGCTCGCGTTGACGGCGATCGCGCTTGGCCTGTATCTGCTGCTCGCAGCGCTCGACTGGGCGCGCGGTGAGTTGATGGTGGTGGCCGGCATGCGGCTCGACGAGAAGCTACGCCAGCCCGTCTTCGATGCAGCGCTGCGCCGGCCCGGTGCCAGCGCTGTGGCGGCGAACGCGGCGCAGGCGGACCTGCACACCGTGCGCCAGTTCATCTCCGGCCCGGCCTTGCACGCCTTGTTCGATCTACCCTGGCTGCCGCTGATGGCGTTGGCAGCCACGCTGCTGCACCCGCTGCTCGGTGCGTATGTCGTCGGCGCGACCCTGATGCTGCTGGCCCTGACCTGGCTCAGCGAATGGCGCAGTGCTGCGCCGCTGGCCCGCGCCGGCCTCGAAGGCGTGGCCGCCCAGCAGTCATTGGCCGAGACCGCCCGTCATGCCGAGGTGGTCCGCGCGTTGGGCATGCAATCGGTGATGCGCGAGCGTTGGTTGCGCAGCCACCTCGCGATGCTGGGCTGGCAATCACGTGCCAGCCAGGCCGCTGAAACCCTGGGTGCCGGGACACGCTTCGCCCGCATGGCGATGCAGTCGCTGGTGTTTGCGCTGGGCGCCTGGCTGGTGCTCGACGGCGAGTTGTCGGCCGGCGGCATCTTCGCGGTCTCGCTGATCGTGGGCCGCGCGCTGGCGCCTGTCGAACAAGTATTGAATCTGTGGCGCCAGGTGGTTCAGGTGCGCAATGCCTGGGACCGGCTGGACACGCTGCTGATCGAAGCCGGCAACGTGCCAGAGCGCATGGCGCTGCCTGCGCCGAGTGGGCAGATCACCGTCAACCAGGCTTCGGCGCTCGCCCCGGGCGGCGCACGGCCGGTGCTGGTGGGCATCAGCTGCTCGGCAATGCCGGGCGACATCGTCGGCGTGATCGGTCACAGCGGCTCGGGCAAGTCGACACTGGGCCGCCTGTTGATCGGCCTGGACGCGCCGGCCGCGGGCCAGGTGCGGCTGGACGGCGCCGATCTTTCGCATTGGCCGCGCGAGGCGCTCGGCCCCTATATCGGCTACCTGCCGCAAACCGTGGATCTGATGGAGGGCTCGGTGGCCGAGAACATCGCGCGCTTCGGCGAGGTCGATGCCGAGAAGGTGGTGGCCGCCGCACGAGCCGCTGGCGTGCACGACATGGTGCTGAAGCTGCCGCACGGCTACGACACGCCACTGGGGCCTGACGGCGCCGGCCTGTCCGGTGGCCAGAAGCAACGCGTGGCGCTGGCCCGGGCGCTGTACGGCGAGCCGCGCTTGCTGGTGCTGGACGAGCCGAATGCCAACCTCGATGCCGATGGCGAAGCCGCGCTGCACGCCGCGTTGATCGGGTGCAAGGCCCGCGGCGCCACCGTCTTCGTGATCACCCAGCGCAATGGCGTGCTGGGCCTGGCCGACAAGCTGCTGGTGCTGCAAGAAGGCAGCGCGCTGGCCTTCGGTTCCAAACAAGAGGTGCTGTCTCGCTTCGCTGCGGCACCGCCGGCGGCGCCCCCCGCGACCCCGCCGCGTGCGGCCGCGAACAGTGCGCCGATGGAGGCCACCGCATGAACCCGGGCAAGACGATGGATGCATTGGAGCTGGCACCACCGGTGCCGCTGGACCTGAAGCGCCCGCTGCGCTTCGGCCTTGGCGCATTGGCGATCGGCGCGGCTGTCACCTTGTGGTGGTCGGCTGCGGTGCCGCTGGCCGAAGGCGTGCCGGCCGACGGTGTGGTGAAGACGGAAGGCAGCCGGCGCAGCGTGCAGCACGCGCGCGGCGGCACGCTGCGTGAGATCCTGGTGCGTGACGGCGACACAGTCCACCAAGGCCAGCCGCTGCTGCGCCTGGACGACACCGATGCCAAAGCGCGCATGGGCATGATCGAGGCGCGCTGGTGGCCGTCGCTGGCGCAGGAAGCGCGTCTGTTGGCCGAGCGTGATGGCTTGGCGCACGTTGCCTTTCCGGCCGAGCTGCGTGATGCCAGGACGCCCGGTGCCGCTGACGCGATGAATGCGCAGCAACGCCTGTTCGACGCTCGCCGCGCAGCGCTGTCGCAAGACGACGCGGCGCAGCAGGCAGCGGTCGATTCGCTGCGCGCCTACGGCAGCGGGCTGAAGGACCAGTCCGGCACGCGCGAAGAGCAGATCCGCTCGTTGAACGAAGAGCTCAAGACCTGGCGGGAGTTGCAGGCCCAAGGCTATGTGGCGCGGGCCCGCCTGTTCGAGATCGAACGCAACCTGATGGCAGTGCAAGGCCAGTACAGCCAGGACATCGGCAGCCTGTCGCGCGTCGAAGGTAGCGTGGCCGAGACGCAGGCCAAGCGTGCGCAGCGACAGTCCGAGCTGCGCCGCGATGTCGAAACCCAGCTGAGCGAAGTGCAGGCGCGGCTGGCCGAATTGCGTGAGCAGCGTGCCGCGTTGAAAGACGAACTGGCCCGGTGCACGCTCACTGCGCCGGTCGACGGCACGGTGGTCGACCTGGCGGTGCACACCGAGGGCGGCGTTGCCGCTGCCGGGCAGAAATTGCTGGACATCGTGCCCAGCCACGAAGCGCTGATGGTCGAAGCGCAGGTGCCGGTGCGCCTGGCCGACGGCCTGGTCAACGGCATGCCCGGCCAGGTGCGCTTCACCTCACGCGACCAGCGCTTGACGCGGCCGGCCGAGGGCAAGGTCATCTACGTGGCGGCCGACCGCAGTGCCGATATGCAGAACCCCGAAGGCTGGTACCTGGTGCGGGTGGCCGTGACGCCGCAAGCCTTGAAGGACGCCGGTGTGGCCAGCCTGCAACCCGGCATGCCGGCCCAGGTGATGATCGCCACCGGCCAGCGCTCGATGCTGGCCTATCTGCTGGACCCGTTGACCAAGCGCTTGAATGGCGTGCTGGCGGAACGTTAGCTTTTGCAGGACGCCGTGGGTGATTCGTGAGCTTGTGCACGCTATGAGAGCGCCCGAGGCCAACGAAGACGCTGCGGATGCCGGGACACTGCCGGCTGCCTTGATCGGTTGCTGTTAGGACCGCTGCGCATGCGTACCTCGTTGCTCTTGACCCTCGTGCTGGTCGCCATCCTGGCCGGCTGCGCCAACCCGCCCCCGTTGCCGGCGGTCGAGGCCAGCGACTGGCAGCCGATGAAGTTGCCGGGCAAGTCGCCCACTCGCTACGAATGGACGGAGAAGGAAGGGCGCCAAGCCTGGATGGCGACAGCCGACCGTTCCGCCAGCATGTGGCGCCGCCGTGTGGCGCCCGCGCTGAGCCGCCCTCACGAGGTGCGCTTCTCCTGGTGGGTACAGGACGCGATTCCCACCGCTGACCTGGCCGATGCCGACCGCGGCGATGCGCCGGCCCGGGTGATGATCTCGTTCGACGGCGACGTGGCCGCGCTGCCCTTGCGCACGCGCATGATGTTCGACCTGATGCAGACCTTGACCGGTGAACAGCCGCCCTACGCGACGCTGATGTACGTCTGGGACGCCAAGCACCCGGTCGGCACGGTGCTGATTCATCCCCGCAGCGACCGTGTCCGCACGATCGTCGTCGATTCAGGCCCTGGCGAACTGCGTCGCTGGCGTGATCACCGCCGTGACCTGGCGGCCGACTTCCGCCTGGCCTTTGGCGAGGAGCCCGGCCCATTGACATCGGTCGCCTTCATGACCGACAGCGACAACACCCGCTCGAAGGCCCGCGCCTGGTACGGCGCACTCGAGCTGCTTTGATCCCGCCGAAGGGCAGGCATCGAACGGTTCGTCAAGCGCCACGGCCCTGATGGCGGCGCTCAGCCCATCTGACGCACGCTCGCGGTCGCGCGCGTCACGCGCTCGAGCATGCCGGCATCGGCCTCGCCCACGTGGCCGTGGAAGAGCAGGTTGCGGTACTTGGCCAGCTCCAGCAATTCGGCATGGAACTCTTCGGCAATCGTGCCGTTGTCGAGCAGCGCGCCGGCCATCTGGCGCACGCTGCCAGCGTTCTTGCCTTCGCCGTCGTTGGTGATCAGGTCGAGCCGGCGCATCTGTTCGCGCAGCGCGCGCTCGAGCTGGCGGAACGCACGAAAGAAGTCTTCGGCCGACGCCTGTTCGCGCGTCTCGGCATAGGGCTGCTCCTGTTGCTGCTGCTCCAGCTCGCGCTCGGCCGCCTTCCGGTACTTGGCGGGGTCGATGATCGTGACGACGAAGCCGAGGCCGGCGACGATCGCGACGATGTCGAAAAAGGCGGCCGCGCCCATCAGCCACCCCGGCGTGACGTGGTCGGCGCGGTTGACCCAGACCACCAGCAGGCTCAACACGACCGCCAGCGCAGTCAGCCAGGCCAGCACGGTCAGCCGCGCGTGGTAGCTGGCACGCAGCCCCTCGTGCAGTTCCTGCAATGAGTCGTCGCGGTCGCGGGCCGCTTCGATCTGCGACAGCACCAGCGCATAGCCGGTCAGCAGCAGCGCGACGAATGTTGACACGCACTGCGCCGCAGCCGTGAACGTCCAGTAGATGTAATCCGTGTTCATGGAGCCCCTCGCCCGACGGGTACATCGGCCGGCCTTGCAGGCCGCGCCGAGCCCAAGGGCTCAGCCCTTCGCCAGGCATGGGCCGTCCACTGGACGCCCCATGTCCGGGCGAAGCCCCCGGGGGGGCGGGCGTGGACGTGAATCGGCCAGTGGCCGATTCTCGCCAGCCCGCGGCCGGCTAGGGAGCGGCCCGTCGCTCGGCCCGCAGGCCCCGCCCGAACCGCTGCCAAATCACTGGCCGGCTTCGACGTGGTAGTCCGTCGCGCGCTGGACTTCATTCTTCGAGCCCAGCACCACGCTGACGCGTTCGTGCAGCTTGGTCGGCACCAAATCCATGATGCGCTGGCGGCCGTTGGTCGCGATGCCGCCCGCCTGCTCGACCAGGAAGGCCATCGGGTTGGCTTCGTACATCAGGCGCAGCTTGCCGGGCTTGTCCGGCTCGCGCTTGTCCCACGGGTACAGGAACACGCCGCCACGGGTCAGGATGCGGTGCACGTCGGCCACCATCGAGGCGACCCAGCGCATGTTGAAGTCCTTGCCGCGCGGGCCTTCCTTGCCGGCCAGGCACTCGTCGATGTAGCGCTTCACCGGGGCGTCCCAGTGGCGCATGTTCGACATGTTGATCGCGAATTCCTTCGTGTCTTCGGGGATGCGCACTTCTTCTTCGGTCAGCACCCACGAGCCTTGCTCGCGGTCGAGCGTGAACATCGCAACGCCGCGGCCGACGGTCAGCACCAGCGTCGTCTGCGGGCCGTAGACGCAGTAGCCGGCGGCGGCCTGCTGCTTGCCCGGCTGAAGGAAGTCTTCTTCGCTGATGCCGCGCTGGTTGTTGACCTTGCGCAGCACCGAGAAGATGGTGCCGATCGAGACGTTGACGTCGATGTTCGACGAGCCGTCGAGCGGGTCGAACAGCAGCAGGTATTCACCTTGGGGGTAGCGGTTCGGCACGACGTGGATCGAGTCCATTTCTTCCGACGCCATCGCCGCCAGGTGGCCGCCCCATTCGTTGGCTTCGATCAGCACCTCGTTCGAGATGATGTCGAGCTTCTTCTGCACCTCGCCCTGCACGTTCTCGGAGCCGGCCGAGCCCAGCACTTCGCCGAGCGCGCCCTTGTTGACCGAGATCGCGATGCGCTTGCAGGCGCGCGCGACCACCTCGATCAACAAGCGCAGCTGCGCCGGGATGTGGCCGTGCTCGCGCTGCTGCTCGACCAGGTACTGCGTGAGACTGATACGTGAACTCATGGTGGAACGGTGCCTTCAGTCTTGCAGCGCGCGGTTGATGATCTCGGCGGTGTCGCCGGACAGGTCGCTCTTGGCAGCGACGCGGGCGATGGCTTCGCGGGCAGCAGAGCGGTACGGCTCGGCCAGCGCGCGCCAGCGGTCCAGCCCGCGAGCGAAGCGCGAGGCGAGCTGCGGGTTGATCGAATCGAGCTCGACGACACGATCGGCCCACAGGACGTAGCCCGCTGCATCGGTGCGGTGGAACGCCGCCGGGTTGTAGAAAGCCAGCGCCATCAGCAGCGAACGGGCACGGTTCGGGTTGTGCAGCGTGAAGTCGGGGTGCTTCAGCAGTTGCTTGACCTGCGCGAACACACGGCCATCGCGCTCGGGCGCGCGGGCCTGCAGCATGAACCACTTGTCGAGCACCAGCGCGTCGTTGCGGAACAGCGTGTGGAAACGCTCCAGCGCCGGCGCGGCCAACTCGGCGTGGGCGTTGACCAGGGCCTGCAGCGCGCCGAGGCGGTCGGTCATGTTCGACGCATCCTTGAAGCGCTGGAATGCGCGGCCGGGCCAGACGGTGTCGCCGGTGGCCGTGGCGTGGCGCACCAGCATGGCCAGCGCCAGGTTGGCCAGCGCGCGCTTGCCGGCCTGGTCGGCGGTGGGCTGGTAGCCCTCGTTCACCTGGTGGGCACCAAAGGCCCAGGCCCAGTCGTCCTGCAGACGCGCGGCCAGTTGTTCGACCATTGCTTCGCGCACGGCATGCACGCGCTGCGGGTCGACCTCGGTCGTCTGCTCGGCCACATAACCTTCAGACGGCGGCACCAGCGCCATTTCCTTGAAGGCCGGGTCCAGCGTTGCGTCGCGCAGCACGCCGCGCATCGCGTCGACGAAGGGCTCGTCCAATTCCAGCGTGCCGCTGCGCAGGGCGGCCAGCAGGCGAGACAGTGCCAGCTTCTGGCCGGCTTCCCAGCGGGTGAAGGGGTCGCTGTCGTGGGCCAGCAGCACCAGGCGGTCGGTGTCGGTCAGTCCGTCGTCCAGCACCACCGGGGCCGAGAAGCCGCGCAGCAGCGAAGGCACGCAGTCTTCGTTCACGCCGGTGAAGACGAAGCGCTGCGTGGCTTCGGTCATCACCAGCACGCGCTCGGTGCCGGCGGCGGTGGCTTCGCCTTCCAGCTGCAGCGGCAGTGCACGCCCGCCGGCGCGGCCGACCAGGCCCATCGCGACCGGGATCAACTGCGGCAGCTTCGACGGCTGCGCGGCGGTGGCCGGGTTGGTTTGCGAGAGCTCAAGCGTGTAGGTCGCGTTGGCGGCGTCGTATTGGCCACGCGCCGTCAGCTGCGGCGTGCCTGACTGGGCGTACCAGCGCTTGAACAGCTCCAGGTTCTCGGTCAGCGCGCTGCCGGGGTTGGCATCGGCAATCGCCTGGGCGAAGTCGTCGCAGGTCACGGCCTGGCCGTCATGGCGCTGGAAGTACAGCGCCATGCCCTTGGCAAAGCCTTCTCGGCCGACCAGGGTGTGCATCATGCGCACGACCTCGGCACCCTTCTCGTAGACGGTCGAGGTGTAGAAGTTGTCGATCGCCTGGTAGGCGTCCGGGCGCACCGGGTGGGCCATCGGGCCGGCGTCTTCAGGGAACTGCGATTCACGCAGGCGCAGCACGTCGCCGATGCGGCAGACGGCGCGGGCCGACGCGCTGCCGGCCATGTCCATGCTGAATTCCTGGTCGCGGAAGACAGTCAGGCCTTCTTTCAGCGACAGCTGGAACCAGTCGCGGCAGGTGATGCGGTTGCCGGTCCAGTTGTGGAAGTACTCGTGGCCGACCACGCTCTCGATGCCGTCGAAGTCGGTGTCGGTCGCGGTCGCGGCGCTGGCCAGCACGAACTTGGTGTTGAACAGGTTCAGGCCCTTGTTCTCCATCGCGCCCATGTTGAAGTCGTCGACCGCGACGATCATGAAACGCTCCAGGTCGAGCGGCAGGTTGAAGCGCGCTTCGTCCCACACGACAGACGCGATCAGCGAGTTCATCGCATGCTCGGTCTTGTCCAGGTCGCCGCGCTTGACGAAGACCTGCAGCAGGTGGTCCTTGCCGCCGCGGGTGCGCACCCACTGCTCGCGCGCCACCAGGTCGGCTGCGACCAGCGCGAACAGGTAGCTCGGTTTCGGGAACGGGTCGTGCCATTTGGCAAAGTGGCGATGGCCGTCGAGCTCGCCTTGCTCGACCAGGTTGCCGTTGGACAGCAGCACCGGGTACTTCTTCTTGTCGCCTCGAAGCGTGACGGTGTAGACGGCCATCACGTCCGGCCGATCCAGGAAGTAGGTGATGCGGCGGAAGCCCTCGGCTTCGCACTGGGTGTACAGGCCGCTGCCCGAGGCGTACAGGCCGCTCAGCTGGGTGTTCTTTTCCGGCGCGATGGTGTTGCGGATTTCCAGCACAAAGTGGTCGGCCGCCGGCGCATCGATCACCAGCATGTCGTCTTCATGGCGGAACGAGACGCTCTGCCCGTCGACCAGCACGCGCAGCAGATTCAGCTCTTCGCCGTGCAGGCGCAGCGGCTGCACCGGCTGCTGGCCGTTGCGTTCGATCGTGAGCTTGCTCGCGACGATGGTCTTCGCGGCGTCCAGGTCCAGCGTCAGGTCGACGTTGCGGATCCAGTAGGCCGGCGCGAGATAGTCTTCGCGGCGAATGAGGGGGGCAGTGCCTTCGCGCATGGTGTGTCTTGACGTTGTGGGTCGCGGGGTTGATGCAGCGGCGGCGCAACCGCGTCACGGTGCGCGCGGTACGGCATGGCGCAAAGCGCAACGCAGCCGTGGCTGAGGCCGGTAGGCCCAACCCGGCAGTTTACCGGCTGGCCAGGTTCAGAAACCGCCTGGGCTGTCGGCCTGCAAATGAGCCGTTTGATGAGAAATTCGCCCGGCAGGAGGGGCTTTCACCAATGGTGCGGCGTTCAAGGGGTGGTTTCACCCGTCCATTGCCGCCGCAACTCGTCGATCGGGATCACCGGGGACAGGTGGCCGCGCACCAGCTCTTTCAGCCGCACCCGGGTCAGCCGGTACCAGAAGCCGAAGGCCTCATGCATCTTCGGCTCGCCGTGGAACTTGACGATCGTGGCGCCGGCGATGCGGGCCCGGCCCTGGGCCGCGTTGCGCCGGCCCAGGCGCACCGTCTTCTTGAAACTGACGATCTGCTCGACCGGGAACAGGCCCACGCGGTCGCGCAGGCCATGCGCGGTGACCACGCCATGGGTGAAGTCCTGGTCGCCCAGCACCTTCTGCTTGTAGCTTTCGCCAGCGACGAAAGCGTCGTAGATCTTGCGCAGGCCACCGCGCCGGATGCGCATCACCGACGAGTTGAAACCGTCGTAGTGCCAGTTCGGCACGATCACCAGGTCGGCCGGGTGGTCGAAGGCGAACGACAGCATCTCTTCCATGTCGCGCCGGATCACCAGGCTCAGGTCGAGGTAGAGGAATTCGTCGAAGGGCAAATAGTCGGGGTTGAACAGGCCCAGCTTGCGGGTCGTTCCCCGCATGCCCGGGCGGTCCAGCTCGGTCCAGCCCGAACAGTCGTGCCGGATCACGCCGGCCGGCAGCGGGCGCGGCGAATCGGTGTAGCAGTGCAGTTCGAACGGCCGATGGCAATGCCGCTTGAGCATGCCGTGCAGCCGCTCGATGTAGGTGTCGGTCATCGGGTGCGGCTCGCCGAACGCCATGCACACGATGGGCAGCGGCTGACCGCTCATGGAATCTTCCTCATGCATACTCCTCGGGTGATGGCGGCGCCAGACCCGGCTTCTGAAGCGATTGTGATGGATGGCAGTGAGACGGGCAGCGGCGCTTGCCTGTTCCTGGCGTCCACGCCGCTGCATACCTTTTTCGCGCTGGGCCTGATGGCTGGGCCGATGCGGCAGGTGCCGAAGCACCTGTGGTTGATCGATCAGCCGCCCGGTGCGCGTGACTACCTCGGCGAGGCGCTGGAAAAGTCCGGCGCCATCGATGTGAAGGTCACCCGTTTTGCGGCGTTGCGAGGCACTGGCGCTGCGCGCGACCAGTTGCGCGAGATGAGTGCGCAGGCCGCGCGGATTGCACCGGCGACCATTGCCGTCGGCATGGACCACCGCCTGGAGTTCTACGCCGCGCTGCGCGGTTGCCCGCAGGCCCGGCGCGTCTACATCGACGATGGCCTGTACAGCTACCTGCCGCACCAGCACGCGATCACGCCCTGGCTCGAAGGCCTGTCGAACTGGCGGCGCAGCCTGAAATACGGCTTGCCGGTGGAACGGCCGGCGCTGGTGGGCGGATCGAAAGCGGTGCAGGCCGCGTATGTGCTGCTGCCCGGCCAGGTGCACGGTGGGCTCGCCGGCAAGCCGGTGCAGGCGTTGCAACCCGAGTGGTTCGGCAACGACGCGGTCCGGCACGCCTGCATCGCCGCAGCGGCCTTGGCCGGTTTGGACGCCGCCGCCTGTGGGGGCCTTGGCCTGTTGTTGCTGTTGCCGCATCCGCGGTTCTTGCAGTCCGACACCGCCCTGAGAGAACGCCTGGGCCGGCTGGTGCGCGACCATGCCAGGCACGGGCGCACCGTGGCGTTGAAGTCGCACCCCAATGCAACCCAGCCTGCATACCAGCAGTTGGAATTGCCCGAGGCCGCCTGCGTCGAAGTGCCAGCGCGGCTGCCGGCCGAGGTGTTGGCGCCGCTGCTGGACAAGACGGTGGTGGTGGGCACGCTGACCACGGCGTTGCTGAGCCTGTCCTTGCTGGGCCGCGGCTTGAGCGTCTACCGTCTGCCGAGTGCTGCGGCCAAGGTGAGCACATTCGAAGCCGGCGCGCAGCGCGTTTACGATGCGGCCGGTGTCCAGGTCTTTGACGCAGCACAAGCGGCCTGAGCAGCCGGCGCTTGCCGGCCCCTGAGAAAATCCCCCCGATGACCGAACCCATTCGCGTGTTTGTCGGCGCGGTGCATTCGCACCGGCTGATGTTCGAAGTCCTGCGCTGGTCGATCAAGCGCCATGCCTCGCGGCCGGTCGAGGTGCGCTCGATCGGCGAGTTGACCGCGCCTGGCCTGCCGGTGCCGAAGAAACCCGAGAACCGGCCGGTGACGCCGTTCTCGTTCCAGCGTTTCGCGGTGCCGATGCTGGCCGGCTGGCGTGGCCGCGCCATCTACTGCGACTCCGACCAGGTGGTGCTGCGCGACATCGCAGCGCTGAACGACCTGCCGATGCACTTCGGCTCGCGCATCATGCGGCGCACCGAGAAGGGCCCGGACGGCCGCACCGGCAGCCATGCGTCCAGCGTGATGCTGTTGCGTTGCGACAAGCTGCAGGCCTGGGAGCCGCAGCGCATCGCCGATGACCTGGACGCCGGTCGCTACGACTACCACGCGCTGATGAAGCTGAAGACGGTCTGGCTGAAGGGCTCGATGCCGCGCCACTGGAATGCGCTGGACCACCATGAGCCGTCGACCTGCCTCGTGCACTACACGCGCCGTTCGACGCAGCCGTGGATCGCGCGCGGCCACCCGCACGAGGGCCTGTGGTTCGAGGCGCTCTACAGTGGCCTGGCCGCTGGCGAGGTGAGCCAGGACGCGATCGATTTCGCCGTCGCCAACCGCTATGTGCGCCCGTCGTTCGGCTGGCAAGCCGAGCGGCGCGAGAGCGATTCGGGCAAGGTGCCGACCGAGCTGCACGAGGCCGATGCCGCGTTCCTGGAACACTGCAGCAAGCACCAGTTCAACAACCTCGACGGCGACTACCGCCAGACATGAAGCCCCCACGCTCCTTCCAGTCGCTGCCCCCCGAGGGGGCTCTTGCAGTGGACCGGCGGAGCCGGACCCACGCAAGTCCCTTGGTTCGGACCACGCTTGTGCCGTCTTCGGCGTTTCCGGCGCCTTTGATGGCGCTGATGTGAGGCCTCAATGCGCCGTATCGTGACCTTCGGAACCTTCGACGTGCTGCACGTCGGCCACGTGCTGATCCTCGAACGCGCGCGGGCGCTAGGTGACCAGCTGATCGTCGGTGTGTCGTCCGATGACTTGAATTTCTCGAAGAAAGGCCGACGCCCGATCTACACGCAGAAGGACCGGGTGCACATCATCAGCGCACTGCGCTGCGTCGACGAGGTCTTCATCGAGGAGTCGCTGGAGAAAAAGGGCGACTACCTGCGCGAGTACCGCGCGTCGGTGCTGGTGATGGGTGACGACTGGGCCGGCCGTTTCGACGAGTTCAAGTCGATCTGCGAGGTGGTCTACCTGCCGCGCACGCCGTCGATCTCGACCACCGAGATCATCGAGGTCATCAGACAAACGTCTTGACGTGGGCGCGCTGGCCTTCGACGGGCTCAGCCCGAACGGGAGAGGGTGAGGGCGGTGCGAGTGGTGCAAGGCCATCCGCCCGTCCGTTCGCCCTGAGCCTGTCGAAGGGCAGGTGCGCCGAGTGAATCCCTTGCCCAGGTGCCGTCCCGCCTGAGCTTGTCGAAGGCCCCGGGCGACGAGGCTCAGCCCCGACGTGTCTCCAACGCCTCGACGATGCGCTGAGACGTCTTCCCGTCGCGCGGGCCAATCAAGTGCTCGATCAGCGCCTCGCGCTCGGCTGACGGTTTCTTGCCGCTGAATCGATCGGCCAGCGCCTGCTGCAGCACACCGCCCAACGCTGCCGGCTTGTCCGCACCATAGGCCACCGCCTCGTAGCGTGGCGTGTTGGGGTCGATGCGCTGCTTGTAACGCCACGCGAAGATCCCGCGGTAGCTCCAGCGCAGCTTCAGGAAGCGGCACCAGACGACAGGCTTGTTCAGGGCGGCAAACTCGAACAGCGCGCTCGATGCATCGCTGACCAGCACGTCGGCGCGCGCCATCAGCGGCACCAAGTCGTAGCGCTCGGGCCCGAGCACCTCGATGCCGGAATCGGCCCAGCGCTTCATGCGTTCACGCTGCTTCGCGTACTGCGGCACCACCCATGAGAAGAAGTGCGGTTTGACGATCCAGTGGGCGCCCGGCACCAGGGCCTTCAAGTCCTCGGGCATCAGCTCGAGCGACGAGGGGTAGAAGGTCGGTGCGTACAGCAGCACCGGTGCGGCATTGGACGAAGGCGTGGCGGGCTGGATCGGCAGCAGCGGATCGAGCTTGGCAAAACCGACCAGTGCGAGCCGGTCGCGCACGCCGGGTTCACGCGCGACCAGTTCATCCAGCACACGTTGCGATTCGACACAGCGCAGGTCGAAGCGGTTCAGCCGCAGGTCGAACAGCACGTTCTTGACGCCGATGCCGTGGTAGACCAGCGCGGTGCGTGTGTTCGGCGCGAGTGTTTCGCCTTCGGCCAGGAAGCTGCCGAACACGGCCCAGTCGGGGGCGAGTCTGCGCAGCTCCGCATAGGCCTGGGCCGGGTGGTCGACACGCAGCAGCGTGTGCGCCTCGACTTGCGGCAGATCGACAGCGATCGGCACGTCGCGCAACTTTTCATCGATGCGCAGCAGCGTCGTCACGCGATGGCCGCGGGCCAGCAGCGCGCGCACCACCGGGGCGAACTGCGGCAGGTAGTAGAGCTGCTCAGCGAAGAAGGCGACGTGCATCAGGCTCTCAATGAGAAACGGCCCTGGACGGGCCGCTTGCGGGGAAGGTCAAACGAGGATCACAGCCCTTGCTTCAGGCTCGCTGCGATGAACGCGTCGAGGTCACCGTCCAGCACCTTCTGGGTGTTGGAGATTTCGACGTTGGTGCGCAGGTCCTTGATGCGGCTCTGGTCCAGCACGTACGAGCGGATCTGGTGGCCCCAGCCGACGTCGGTCTTGGTGTCTTCCAGCTTCTGCTGTTCTTCCATGCGCTTGCGCATCTCATGGTCGTACAGGCGTGAGCGCAGGCGCTTCCAGGCCACGTCGCGGTTGCTGTGCTGGCTGCGGCCGTCCTGGCACTGCACGACGATGCCGGTCGGGATGTGCGTCAGGCGCACGGCCGAGTCCGTCTTGTTGATGTGCTGGCCGCCGGCGCCGGACGCGCGGAAGGTGTCGGTGCGCACGTCGGACGGATTGATCTCGATCTCGATCGAGTCGTCGACTTCCGGGTAGACGAACAACGAGGCGAACGAGGTGTGGCGGCCGCCGGCCGAGTCGAACGGGCTCTTGCGCACCAGGCGGTGCACGCCGGTTTCGGTGCGCAGCAGGCCGAACGCGTAGTCGCCCTCGACCTTGATCGTGGCGCTCTTGATGCCGGCGATGTCGCCCGGCGTCTCGTCTTCCATCGTCGCCTTGAAGCCCTTGCGCTCGGCGTACTTCAGGTACTGGCGCAGCAGCATGCTGGCCCAGTCGCAGGCCTCGGTGCCACCGGCGCCGGCCTGGATGTCGATGAAGCAGTTCAGCGGGTCGGCCGGGTTGCTGAACATCCGGCGGAACTCGAGCCCTTCGACGGTGGCTTGCAGCGTCGCGGCTTCGGCTTCGATCGCCTGCAGGCCGTCCAGGTCGTCGTCGGCCTTGGACATCTCGAACAACTCGGAGTTGTCCGACAGGTTGCTCGTCAGGTGGTCGATGGTCTCGACGACCTCGTCGAGTGCCTTCTTTTCCTTGCCCAACTCCTGGGCCCGCTTGGGGTCGTTCCAGATGTCGGGATTTTCGAGGGTCGCGTTGACTTCCCTCAGACGCAGGACCTTGCGGTCGTAGTCAAAGATACCCCCGTAGATCGAGGGTGCGCTGCGTCAGATCGGCCAGCGAGTTGCCGATGGCGTTGATGCGTTCGATGTCCATGGCGCTCATTCCATTCTTGTCAAACCGCGTATTTTCGCTCAAGCGGCGAGGCCGCGTTGCCGGGCCGGCCTTCCCCGGGTGCGCGCGAATGGGCGGCGGGCCGACCGGTCGGCACAATGGCCTGCAGTCCCGCCGCCAGGAGCCGTTCTCCCGGCGGCATTTTTTGCCCCGACTCGCCCACACTTCGCGATGACGGTTGTTGCCGACGACAGCTCCGCCGCGGCGCTCGCGCGCCGACGCCAGGCCCATTGGCGGGCGGTGCGGCGCTGGACGGTGGGCTTGCTGCTGGTCTGGGCCGGCGTCACCTTCGGCGTGGCCTTCCAGGCGCGGGCCCTGAGCTTCAACTTCTTCGGCTGGCCGTTCAGCTTCTGGGTCGGGGCCCAGGGCTCGGTGCTGGTCTACCTGTTGCTGGTGGGGCTGTACGCGTGGGCGACGCGCAGGCTGGACGAAGCGCACGACCTGGACGAACTGGACTGATGGCCGAGCCCCACGCGCCCACCGCCAGCCGCCGGGCCAGCACGCTGTTTCGCAGCCGCTTGCATCGCATCTACGCGGCATACATGCTGTGTTTCGTGCTGTTCGTGCTGGTGATGGTGACGGCCGAGCGCTACGGCCTGCCGAAGAAGTGGATCGGCTTCGTCTTCCTGGCCGCGCCGGTGGTCGTCTACGCGGTGATCGGCATCGTCTGCCGCACCACCGAGGCGGCCGAGTACTACGTCGCCGGCCGCCGCGTGCCGGCGATGTACAACGGCATGGCCACTGGGGCCGACTGGATGAGCGCCGCCTCGTTCCTGGGCATGGCCGGCACGCTGTACCTCGGTGGTTACGACGGCTTGGCCTTCGTGATGGGCTGGACCGGTGGCTACGTGCTGGTGGCCCTGCTGCTGGCGCCGTACCTGCGCAAGTTCGGCCAGTACACGATCCCCGATTTCCTTGGCGCGCGCTACGAAGGCAACCTGGCGCGGCAGATCGGTGTGGGCGCGACAGTGTTGGTCTCGTTCATCTACGTGGTGGCGCAGATCTACGGAGTCGGGCTGATCACCACGCGGCTGACCGGTATCGCGTCGTTCGAGGTCGGGGTGTTTCTCGGCCTCGGTGGCATCCTGGTCTGCTCGTTCCTGGGCGGCATGCGGGCGGTCACCTGGACGCAGGTGGCGCAGTACATCGTGCTGATCGTCGCCTACCTGGTGCCGGTGGTCTGGCTGAGCGTCAAGCAGACGGGGGTGCCGGTGCCGCAGGCCGTCTACGGCCAGCAGCTGCAACAGGTGAGCCAGGCCGAAGACCGGTTGAAGGCCGACCCGAAGGAGCAGCAGGTGATCGCCACCTTCCGCCAGCGGGCCGATGAACTGGGCACCAGGCTGCAGGACGTGCCGAAGGCCGTGGCTGCCGAGCGCGCCGCGATGGAGCGGCTGCTCGAATCGTTGAAAGCGGTGAACGCGCCGCAGCGCCAGATCCAGGCCGCCGAGCGCGCGGTGACCGCGCTGTCGCGCGACCCCACCGCCACCGCCGAAGCCTGGGCCCGCGAACGCGCCGAACTGGAAGATCGCGCCCGTCCATTGGGCGGCATGCCCAACCACGCCCAGCCCTATGCGGGCGACCCGAACGGCGATGCGGCCGCGCGCCAGGCCTATCAGGACTCGCGCAACAACTTCCTGGCGCTGGTGGTCTGCCTGATGATGGGCACCGCTGCACTGCCGCACGTGCTGACGCGCTACTACACGACGCCGTCGGTGCGCGAGTCACGCGAATCGGTGGTCTGGTCGCTGCTGTTCATTGGCCTGCTGTACGTGACCGCGCCGGCGCTGGCGGTGCTGGTGAAGTTCGAGGTTTTCACCTCGCTGGTCGGCACGCCGTTCGACCAGTTGCCGGCCTGGATCGCCAACTGGGCCAAGGTCGATCCGTCGCTGGTCTCGGTGGTCGACGTCAACCGCGACGGCATCCTGCAGCTGGCCGAGATGAAGATCGGCGGCGACATCATCGTGCTGGCCACGCCCGAGATCGCGGGCCTGCCGTACGTGGTGTCGGGGCTCGTCGCTTCAGGGGGCCTGGCCGCGGCGCTGTCGACCGCCGACGGCTTGCTGCTGACCATCGCCAACGCGCTGTCGCACGACTTCTACGGCCGCATGATCGACCCCGACGGACCGACCGCACGGCGCGTGATGATCTCGAAGGTGCTGCTGTTGGTGGTGGCGCTGGCGGCGGCGTTCGTTGCGGCGCGGCGGCCGGCCGACATCCTGCTGCTGGTGACCGCGGCGTTCTCGCTCGCGGCCTCTGCCTTCTTTCCGGCGCTGGTGCTGGGCATCTTCTGGAAGCGGGCCAACCGCTGGGGCGCCGGTGCCGGCATGCTGGCCGGGCTGGGGGTTTGCGGTTGGTACCTGGCGATCACCCAGCCCTGGCTGCGTGAGCTGCTGCACCTGCGTGGGCCGGCTCCGCTGTGGTGGGGCATCCAGCCCGTTTCGGCCGGCGTCTTCGGCGTGCCGGTGGGGTTGGTGGTGATGGTGGTGGTGAGCCTGTTGACGCCGCGGCCACCACCGGCCGTCGCTGCTTTTGTCGACGGCCTGCGCTCCCCTCGGCAGCTCAAGCCTTGACGTTCAGGAACTGGCGCAGGCGTTCGGCCAGCGCTTGGGGCTGGTCGTGGTGCAGCATGTGGCCGCAGTCGGTCAGCAGGCACGTCTCGACCTTCGGCACCGCCGCCAGTCGCGCTTCGAAATCTTCGCGCGGGTAGCGATTGCCCCACCACTTGGTCACGTCGGTCTCGTTGCCCTCGACCCACAACACCGGCGCGGTGATCAGCTTCCAGGTCTCGACGATCTCCTCCTTGCGGTAGAGGATCGGGTTGGCGCGCTTGTGCGCCGGGTCGCCCAGGATGTGCCAGCGGCCGTCGGGGCGCTCTTCGGCCCAGTGCGCCGCCAGCCACGCCGCGTGCGCGGCGTCCAACCGCGGGTTGTTCTTCATCAGCCGCTCGGCCACGGCGCCAACGCTGGCGTAGTCGCGCAGCGAAACCTCGGTGCGCAGCTCGTCCAGCCATTGGCGCAGCCGCTTGGGTGCATGGTGCGGCTTGGTTTCGGGCAGGCCGAAGCCTTCTAGGTTGACCAGCCGGCGGATGCGCTCGGGCCTGACGCCGGCATAACTCATCACCACGTTGCCGCCCATGCTGTGGCCCAGCAGGTCGACAGGCGCGTCGCCATTCAGGCCCAGGTCGGCGTGGTGCAGCAGCGCGTCGAGGTCGCCCACGTAGTCGCCAAACCAGTACGTGTCGGTCGGGGGCACGCGGGTCAAACCGAAACCACGCCAGTCAGCCGCGAGGATGTAGCGCGATTCGCCCTCCAGCGTAGCCAGCGCATCGACGACGAACTGGAACGACGCGCCGACGTCCATCCACCCATGCACCATGAACAGCGCCGGCCGCTCCGGCGTGACGAGCGACGGATCGCCCCAGCTGATGACGTGGTAGTCCAGCCCGCGCACCGGCACGTAGCGATCGTTGCCGGGGCGGCGGGGGGTGTAGGCGGTCGGGGTGGGTGAATCCATGCAGCGGAATGTAGGGGCTGCGCCGAAATCGTGCTGCCGCGGGGGTGACAGAATCGTTCGCATGACCACGCCCGCTGCTTCTCCCGCTTTCACTCTGCGCGCCGCCGAGCCGCGCGATGTCTTGGCCATCGTTGGCCTGATCGGCGAACTGGCCGAGTTCGAGAAACTGACCCACTTGATGCAGGCGACTCCCGAAACGCTGGCGCCGCACCTGTTTGGCCCCAAGCCGGTGGCCGAGAGCTGGGTCGCCGAGTTGCAGGGCGGCGAGATCGTCGGCTTCGCGCTGTGCTTCACTAACTTCTCGACCTTCCTCGCCAAGCCCGGGTTGTACCTCGAAGACCTGTACGTGAAGCCGGTGCACCGCAGCCTGGGCATCGGCAAGGCGATGCTGAGGCACCTGGCCGGCGTGGCGAACGAACGCGGCTGCGGCCGCTTCGAATGGAGCGTGCTCGACTGGAACGAGAACGCGATCCGCTTCTACGAGAAGATGGGCGCGACGGTGATGCCGGACTGGCGCATCTGCCGGGTCACCGGCGAGGCGTTGGCCAACTTCGGGCAGGCTTGATCAGCGCAGCGCCGCTTCCCACTGGAACGCACCGTCGATCAGGCGCGGCACGCAGCTGCTGCTGTTGAACTGCGAGGCCAGCCGCACATCGTCGGCATAGCCGCGCTCGATCAGCTCGCGGCCGGAGGCGCAGGCCGTCAGCTTGTCGTGCAGGTGATCACGCGCGGCCAGGAAGACGGCCTCAGCGGCCAGCGCTTCGGGCGATTTGCTGCCAGGCAGTGCGTGCACGATCGCGCCGGCGCCGATCAGGTCTTCCAGCGCGACGCGCAGGCTGCCGTCGGGCCATTGTTCGCCGGCCGCGATGATCGCGACCGGGCCATCGCTGCTGCGCATCACGCCACTGGCCACGGCGCTGGCATTGCGCAGGCAGCCGGCGACCACGATCGGGGCGTGGCAGGCGCGGGCCAGCGTGCTGCCGTTGGGCGAAGGCAGCACCAGCCGGGCACCGGGCGCGACAGCCTGCAGCGAACCAGGCGACAGCGACAGGCCGCCTTGTTCGCGCGGGCCCGCCAGCAGTGCGCGGTGCTGCGCGGCATACGCAGCGGCTGAAGCGTCTTTGTGCGGATAAGGCAGCACCGCCGCGCCGCGGGCGCAGCCAATGTCGACACAGGTCGAGAACGACAACACGTCGACCAGTACCACGGCCGGGCACAGCGCCGCCACGTTGCGCAGGCCGGGCATGCCCCAGTCAACCCGAACGTCGAAGCCTTGCTGGGCGGCGAACATGGCGCTGCTGGTGAGTGTCATCGATCAGCCCAGCTTGGCTAGGCGTTCCTTGGCGTCTTCGAGGTTTTTGGGGTGACCACGGCCGGCGCTGACGAATTTCTGCAGCAGCGCCTTGGCCTTCGCGAGGTCGCCCAACTGCAGCCAGGCCAGCGCCTCGCGGTAGTCGATCGGCAGCGTGGCATGACCTCGCAGTGTGCGGGCCTGGGTGTAGAAGCGCAGGGCCTCTTGCGGCGCGCCGCTCTCGGTCTTGACGCGGCCCAGGCCATAGACGGCGAAGGCACGGCTGGGGTCGGCCTGCACCAGGCGCTCGAACAGCGCCTGGGCTTGCGTCGGCTGTTTGTTGCTCAGCCTTTGCACGGCGATCTGGCCCAGGTTGGCATAGACGGCCGAGCGCAGCGCGTTGTCGTTGCCGGGCTGCACGGCCCACAGCAGCTTCTCGGCCTCGTCGAACTTGTCTTCGCTGATCGCGACCATCGCGCGCAGGCAGCGGGCCTGCTCGGGCTGCTTGGCCTCGGTGCTGCGCGCCAGCTCGCGCGCCTTGTCCATGCCACCGCCGGCGATGCCGGGTGCGGCCATGTAGAACTGCATCAGGCCGACACGGTGGTTGAAGGCGTCAGGCTGCAGCGCCACCGCTTTTTCGAAGGACTCGCGGATGCGGCCCGCCAGGCCCATCGCCTTGAACATGCCGGCACGAAGCGCCTGGGCGCCGAGCAAGGTGCCGAGCACGTAGTGGCACTCGCCGGCTTCGGGGTGGCGGGCGATGCAGTCTTCGGCCACGGGCACCGCCGCATCCACCTGTGTGGGCTCGGCGCCAGCCAGCAGCGCAAGGCCCAGCGCCAGCGTGGCCTGTGGGTCGCCCGGCTCGGCCTTCAGGCGCTGGCGGGCCTGGGCTTCCAGCTCGGCGTGGCGGTCGTTTTCGAGCAGGTTCTCCCAAGCCGGGTCGCGCAGGCTTTGGGCAGTGGCAGGTGCCAGCGACAAGGCGCAGAGCAAGGCGAGGGTCAGGGTGCGCAGCGGCGTGAAGCGTGGGGGCATGGTGAGGTGATGTTGGAAGTGAAGCAGGGTGAAGCTGCAGATTTGCAGGGTCCGCCCGGTGGGCCGGCGCCGCCGCTGGCCGTACGCTTGGGAGGATGAACGACGCAGTTTCGGTTCCGGTTGACCGTGCGAATCCCGATGGCGCGAGCGCCGCAGATCGCTACGCGCATTGGCACAGCAGTTTTCGCTGGCGCGTGCCGGCGCGTTTCAACATCGCCGAGGCCTGCTGCGCACGCTGGGCGCGCGAGCAGCCGCAGGCGGTGGCGATCCGTGCGGAGCGCGAAGACGGGCGCGTGACACTGCACCGTTATGCGGAGTTGCAGGCTGCAGCAAACCGGCTGTCGAACGCGCTGCGTCGCTTCGGCGTGAAGCCGGGCGATCGCGTGGCGGTGGTGATGCCGCAGCGCGTCGAGACCGCAGTCGCGCACATGGCCGTCTACCAGCTCGGCGCGGTCGCGATGCCTCTGTCGATGCTGTTCGGGCCGGACGCGCTGGAGTACCGCCTCAACGACAGCGAGGCGCGCGTCGCGATCGTCGACGAATCGGCGATGGCGAACCTGCTGGCAGTGCGAACGCAATGCCAGCACCTGAAGACTGTGCTGGCCGTGGGCGAGGCCGCCGGCCAGGGCGACATGGATTGGACCGCGGCACTGGCGCGCGAGGCGGCCACCTTCACCGCGCGCAAGACCAAGGCCGACGACCCCGCGGTGCTGATCTACACCAGCGGCACCACCGGCCCGCCCAAGGGCGCGTTGATCCCGCACCGCGCACTGATCGGTAACCTCAGCGGCTTCGTCTGCAGCCAGGGCTGGCTTCGCGGTGGGGGCCAGCCGCCGAGGCGAAAGCTGGGGCTCGGTGGTGCACCGGCCGACGCCGTTTTCTGGAGCCCGGCCGACTGGGCCTGGACCGGCGGCTTGATGGACGCGTTGCTGCCCGCGTTGTACTTCGGCGTGCCGATCGTCGCCTTCCAGGGCCGCTTCGGCGCCGAGCGCGCACTCGAGCTGATGCAGCGGCAGCAGGTGACCAATACCTTCCTGTTCCCGACCGCGCTGAAGGCGATGATGAAGGCGGTGCCGCACCCGCACGCGCGATACCCGGGCCTGAAGCTGCGGGCAGTGATGAGCGCCGGCGAGGCCGTCGGCGATGCAGTCTTCAACTGGTGCCGCGATGAGCTCGGCCTGACGGTCAACGAGATGTTCGGCCAGACCGAGATCAACTACATCGTCGGCAACTGCAGCCAGACGATGGGCACGGACGGCCACCCGTGCGTCGGTTGGCCGGCCCGGCCTGGCAGCATGGGCCGCGCCTACCCAGGCCATCGCGTTGCGGTGATCGATGACGACGGCCACGAATGCCCACGCGGCACGCCCGGCGACGTGGCTGTACACCGACTCGACGTGCACGGCCAGCCCGACCCGGTGTTCTTCCTCGGCTACTGGAAACGCGACGATGCGACGCGCGCCAAGTTCACCGGCGATCGAGCCTCGAGCTGGTGCCGCACCGGCGACACCGCGCTGATGGACGACGACGGCTACCTCTGGTACCAAGGCCGCAGCGACGACGTGTTCAAGGCCGCGGGTTACCGCATCGGGCCGAGCGAAGTCGAGAACTGCCTGGTCAAGCACCCGGCGGTGGCCAATGCCGCGGTGGTGCCGAAGCCCGACGCCGAGCGCGGCGCTCTGGTCAAGGCCTATGTGGTGCTGGCGCCCGGCTTCACCGGCAGCGATGACCTGGTGTCCGATTTGCAGCGGCATGTGCGTGGCCAATTGGCGCCCTACGAATACCCGAAGGAGATCGAGTTCATAGAGGCCTTGCCGATGACAACGACGGGCAAGGTGCAGCGGCGCATCCTGCGGCTGCAGGAAGAGGAAAGGTTCAACGCCAAGGCGTGAAGCCGAGCGCGCCGCATTCATCGGCAAGGGCTCAGCATGCGTCGGTCGGGCGGCAAGCGACCGCGCCGGTGCCGGCTCTTTCGGTCGCCGCGTGCTGGCGCTGCGACGCTGGCGTCGACCCGCCACGCCAGCTGGGTGGCAGCAGCAGCGCAGCGGCCAGCAGCCAGGCAAGCCATCGCAAAGGGCGCATAGCTGGGTGTTTCCGTCTTGTTGTTCAGGGCTACTTCGCGCAGCGGCCGCTCGCCACGCGTGCGGCGAGAAACGGCAAGCCCAGGATGCCGCCCAGCCCGATCGGGCCGATCTGGCCGCTGGCGGCCTGCGGATCCTTCAGACAGTCGGGCGTACCGGCCTCGGCGACTTGGCGGGCCAGCGCGGTGTCGGTCCGTTCGATCGGTGTGTCGGTGGCTGTTGCTGCCCGTTCGTGCAGCAGCGGCAACCTGCCGGTCTGGCGGATCGCGGTGCGTGTGGCCTCGCTGTCCAGCAAACGTTCGGTGGGCGGCGCTGAAGCCGCGGACACCGGTGGCGCCGCGCTCACGACCGGCGCCGGCTCGACCCAGGTCGATTCATGCGCCGGTGCCGGTGGGGCCAGGCGGGGTTGAACCCGATCGGGTTCGTCGATGTGCCGCGGCCGGCGCGCCACGAGGGGCGGTGGCCGCTCGGCGGCTGGCTTGGCCGGCGCCTGTGCCAGCGGCTGCACCCACACCAGCGGCGGTTGCTCGTGGCGCACTTCGACCTGGCGCTCACGCATCGTGTGGGCGAGCGCCAGAAAGAGCAACGCGTGCAAGCCCAACACCACCAGTGCCAAACCAGGGCGCCGACGGACCGGCAGTGCGGCGCGGGCCTCAGCTCGATTCATCATCGGCCCGGTACTCCAGCAGATCGCCGGGCTGGCACTGCAGCACCTGGCAGATGAGTTCGAGCGTGTCGAAGCGCACGCCGCGCACCTTGCCGGACTTCAGCAGCGAAATGTTCTGCTCGGTGATGCCCACGAGCTCGGCCAGTTCGCGCGAGCGCATCTTGCGTTTGGCCAGCATCACGTCGAGGTGAACGACGATGGTCATTTCAGCCCCTCACGTTCTGCGGGCTCATCAGACGAAGCCCTCGTTTTCTTCTGCCACGCGCGCCGCCTCGGTCATCACCCGTGCGATGGCCATGAAGACCAGGGCGCCGAGCACCAGCGCGTAGTCGTTCGAGCTGACCATGACCAGCAGTTGACGCTGGCCGGGCGGGTTGTCCCACGAGATGGCAACCGACATCAGTGCCTGGGCCAGCGGCTGCGCCAGCGACAGCGTGAACAGCAGCGCAGCAAAGCGGCGCAGGCACGCCAGCGCACGCAGCCCGAACACGTCGCCGCGCAGGTATTCGCCGAACAAGGACCACAGCTGCCACAGCAGCGCCAGGCCCAGGCCGACCGGCAGCAAGGTCACGCCGGCCATGCGCAGACGCACCGCCAGCGTCAGCCCGCCCTGGGCGAGATGCGCCAGTTTCAGGCCCGCCATTTCGCTGAAGCCCATCGTCAACAAGGTGTCGGGTGCCGTGAGCAGCAGCACCGGGGCGGCGATCAGCAAGGGTGCAGCCAGCAAGGCCAGGCCGCGTACCCAGCGGGACAGCCGCCGAAGACGGTCAGCCAGGGCTCGGGAGGCAAGGGGGATGGGCGGCTTGGCGGGGAGGCTCGGGTGCATTGGATTTACTGTAAAACAATAAAAAATGGCTGTCAAACATGATCTTCTGACCCCGGCTCCGAGCGACCGCCGCGGCCCGACTGATCTTGCTGGTTCTAGATTGGTATCTCTCTGAGAGACGCTGTGGAAGGAGCGCGCACAGAGGTGCGGTGAGCCGACGGATTGGCGTCTATGTTCCCTATGCGAACAGAGCAATTTCGCGGGCTCTGTCGGCCACAGAGCCTGAGCCGAATGACCGCTTGATGTCAGTGAACACTATTTACTGGTCTTATAGTGGTTTCACCTGAAGCAATTGGTTTCATGCGCGCGCAGACTGCGCGGGCCGCTGGCCGTTGGGGCGTGGCGGCTCAGTGAAGTCCATCTCTCAAGGAGAAGCCCGTCATGTCCACCTCACAAGGCGCCACCTCACGGCGTCAACGTCTCGACTGGTTGACCGCGTTGTCCGCGGCAGTCGCAACGACCGGCATGTTGAGTGCACCAAGCGCCGGTGCCGCGCAATCGTCGGTGGCTCCGGTGACGAACGCCGCCGCACCGGTTTGCCAACCCTGGTCGTCCGGCACCGTCTATCTCAAGGACGACACGGCCACCCAGGGCGGCCAGAGCTACAAGGCCAACTGGTGGACGCAGGGTGACGACCCGTCCACGCACAACGGCGGCCCCGGCAGCGGCCAGCCCTGGACCAAGATCGCCAGCTGCAGCGGCACACCGCCGCCCCCGCCGCCTCCGCCGGCTCCGGCCCCGTGCGACCCGTGGAAAGGCACCTACACCTATCCCAAGGCCGCGCTCGTGACCGAGAACGCGGTCGGCTATGAAGCCCAGGCCCAGACGCTGAACCAGGAGCCCGCGACCCACAACGGCCAGCCCGGCAGCGGCCAGCCCTGGAGCAAGACGACCAAGTGCGACGCTCCGCCGCCACCGCCCCCGGGCTCGCTGGTGTTCGGCTCGTACAAGGACATCACGGTCAACCTGAACTGGAACACCAACGAGTTGTCGACCAAGGTCACCGGCTCGCTGCAGCCGGTGCTCAGCGTGATGCCGGCCAAGCAGCGGTCGGGCACCTGGGCCTTCGCCACCGGCGAGTGCGGCTCCGAGAACTGGGCCGGCGTGACGCCGTCGGCGCTGGTAGCGGCCAACGTCTCGAAGTGGGTTGCCGCCGGCAAGAAGTACATCATCTCGACCGGCGGTGCCGCAGGCTCGTTCAGCTGCGGCTCGGACGCCGGCTTCGAGAAGTTCATCTCGACCTACAACTCCAGCAGCCTGCAAGGTGTCGACTTCGACATCGAGGCCGGCCAGAGCCAGGCGGTGATCGACGGGCTGGTGGCCCGCGTGAAGGCGGCGAAGTCCAAGCACCCGAGCCTGCGCTTCAGCTTCACGCTCGCCACGCTGGGCGGCAACTCGCCGCAAAGCCTGGGTGACGCGGGTGTGCGCACGATGAACTCGATCAAGTCGCAAGGCCTGACCGGCTACATCATCAACCTGATGACGATGGACTACGGCAGCACCACGCCGACCAATTGCGTGGTCGAAAACGGCAAGTGCAACATGGGCAAGTCGGCCACCCAGGCGGCGATCAACCTGCACAACTACTGGGGCGTGCCGTACAGCCAGATCGAGATCACCCCGATGATCGGCGGCAACGACACTCAGGACGAGACCTTCACGCTGGCCGATGTCGACACCGTGTCGAACTTCGTGCTGACGAACAAGCTCTCGGGCGTGCACTTCTGGTCGCTGGACCGCGACAACGACTGCGCCCCGGGCTGGGCCTCGCCGACCTGCAACAGCTACGGTCAGGCTGGCACCTGGGGCTTCACGAACCGCTTCATCACGAAGTTAGGCCAGTAAACAAAGCCCCCACGCCCCCTTCCGGGGGCTGCCTTGCAGGCCGCACCGGGCCAGAGGCCCGGCCCCTCGCCAGGCACGAACAGTCCACCGGACTGTTCATGTCCGGGCTCGGCCCCCCGAGGGGGCTCGCGCAGCGGACCGGCGGAGCCGGATCCGCGCACGCCACTTGAAGACGGACGGCCTGCGTGCCGTCCGTTTTTCTTGCGGCCGGAGTCGCATCATGCGGGCCGAACTGGTCTGCATGAATGAAGGCGTTTTGCCAACTGGAATGTCAGTGGTATTGACGATTCAGATGAAGATTCAGATCGCCGGCAAAAAGGGTCGTTTTAGTCAAATTTCCTCTAGGAAATTCCGGCTCCTTGGCCCGCCAGTGGAGGCACATTCACGCTTGATTACAAGCGCCGATCTTGTTTACTGGTCTTATAGTGGTTTGACCTGAAGCAGACCACTGGATGACAGGGCGAGACTGGCGGCGTCGTTCGAGCAAGCGCTCTCGTGCGGCCCCACCCAACATCTGAATTGAGGAGAAGCCTGTCATGACAAGCCCTGCAAGCGCCGCCACCCGGCGCCATCGTCTCGACTGGTTGGCCGTGCTTTCGGCCGCCGTTGCCACGACCGCTGCGATGACGCCGGCCACCGCGCCGGCCAAGTCCACTCATTTGTCTGCCCTGGTCGCACCGGCCTGCCAGCCTTGGGACGCCGCCACGGCCTACGTCCAGGGCGACACGGCCACCCAGGGCGGCACGTCCTACCAGGCCAATTGGTGGACACAAGGTGAAGACCCCGCCACCCACAGCGGCCCGGCCGGCAGCGGCCAGCCCTGGACACAGATCGCCAATTGCAGCGGCACGCCGCCACCGCCACCACCGCCGGCGGAGTGCGACCCCTGGAAGGGCAGCGTGACCTACAAGAGGGGCGCGCTGGTAACCGAAGGCTCGCAGGGCTACAAGGCGCTGGCGAAGTCGCTGAACCTCGACCCGGCCACGCACAACGGGCCCAAGGGCAGCGGCGAGCCTTGGACCAAGTCGAAGAAGTGCGACGTCAACCCGCCCCCGCCGCCGCCCGGCGGCCTGGTGTTCGGGACCTACAAGGACGTCACGATCAACATGAACTGGAACACCAACGAGCTGTCGACCAAGGTCACCGGCCCGCTGGTGCCGGTGCTCAGCGTGATGCCGGCCAAGCAGGCGTCGGCCACCTGGGCGTTCGCCACCGGTGAGTGCGGCTCGGAGAACTGGGCTGGCGTGACGCCATCAGCACTGGTCGCGGCCAACGTCTCGAAGTGGGTGGCTGCGGGCAAGAAATACATCATCTCGACCGGCGGTGCGGCCGGCTCGTTCAGCTGCGGCTCGGACGCCGGCTTCGAGAAGTTCATTTCGACCTACAACTCCAGCAGCCTGCAGGGTATCGACTTCGACATCGAGGCCGGCCAGAGCCAAGCGGTGATCGACGGCTTGGTGGCACGCGTCAAGACCGCCCAATCCAAGCACCCGAACCTGCGTTTCAGCTTCACGCTGGCCACGCTGGGCGGCAGCTCGCCGCAAAGCCTGGGCGACGCCGGTGTGCGCACGATGAACTCGATCAAGGCGCAGGGCCTGACCGGCTACATCATCAACCTGATGGCGATGGACTACGGCAGCACCACGCCCACCAACTGCGTGGTCGTGAACGGCAAGTGTGACATGGGCAAGTCGGCCAACCAGGCGGCGATCAACCTGCACAACCACTGGGGCGTGCCGTACGGCCAGATCGAGATCACCCCGATGGTCGGCGGCAACGACACGCAGGACGAGACCTTCACGCTCGACGACGTGGACGAGGTCTCAACCTTCGTGTTGACCAACAAGCTGTCGGGTGTGCACTTCTGGTCGCTGGACCGCGACAACGACTGCCCGCCAGGCTTTGCCTCGCCGACCTGCAACAGCTACGGCCAGGCCGGCACCTGGGGCTTCACGAACCGCTTTATTTCGAAGCTGGGGCAATGACCGAGGCGTCGTTGGGTTGAGCTGAACCCGCGCCCGGCCAATGAGCCGGGCGCTTTCAGCGCCGCGGCATGCGGCACACTGGCGGCTTCCACTTGGAAGCCGCCATGCATTTGAAAACCCTCGGCGCCAGCGACATGTTGGTCAGCCCCATCTGCCTCGGCACGATGACCTTCGGTGAGCAGGTCAACGAGCCCGAGGCCCACGCCATCCTCGACCACGCGCTCGAGCGCGGCGTCAACTTCATCGACACGGCAGAGATGTATTCGGTGCCGCCGCGGGCCGAGACCTACGGCGCGACCGAAACCATTCTTGGTCGCTGGTTTGCCGCGCGGCCCGGTGCGCGACAGAAAGTGGTGCTCGCCTCCAAGGTGGCTGGCCCGTCGCGCGGCATGCCGTGGGTGCGCGGCGGCGCCGCGAATCTGACGCCGGCCGACATCCACGCTGCCTGCGACGCCAGCCTGAAGCGGCTGCAGACCGACCACATCGACCTCTACCAGATCCACTGGCCGAATCGCAATGCGCCGAGCTTCGGCTCGATCTACTTCGAGCCGGAGCGCGACGCCGAGTACACGTCGATCCACGACCAGCTCGACGCGTTCGCGGCCCTGATCAAGGCCGGCAAGGTGCGCCACATCGGTCTGTCGAACGAGACGCCCTACGGCGTGGCCGAGTTCGTGCGCGTCGCCGAAGCGCATGGCCTGCCGCGCGTGTTGACGGTGCAGAACCCGTACTGCCTGATCAGCCGTTCGCTCGACAACGGGCTGGACGAGACGATGCACCGCCTGGGCGTCGCGCTGATCCCGTATTCGCCGCTGGGCTTCGGCCTGTTGACCGGCAAGTACGACGAGCGCGGCATCCACGATCCCACCAGCACCGGCCGCATGGCACTGTTCGAGCGCATGAAGCAGCAGCGCTGGGGCCGACCCGCCGCGCTGGCTGCCGCGCGCCGGTACAACGCGCTGGCGCGCGAGCATGGGTTGACGCCCACGCGCATGGCGCTGGCCTGGTGCTACACCAACTGGCGCGTGGCCTCCACCATCATCGGCGTGACCACGCGCGAGCAGCTTGACGAGAATCTCGATGCGTGGGGGACGACGCTGTCCGCCGAGCTGTTGACTGCGATCGACGAGATCCGCTGGGACATCCGCGACCCGGCTCAGTAGTTGGCCCCAAGGCCGCGGCTTCGCCGCGTCCGCCCCCCGAGGGGAGCGTTCGCCTTGGGGCGGCCCTGCGGCGAAACTTCGACCCCAAGACGCCGTTGGCGTCGCCCCCAGGGGGAGCTGTTCGCCTTGGGGCGGCCCTGCGGCGAAACTTCGACCCCAAGACGCCGTTGGCGTCGCCCCCCAGGGGGAGCTGTTCGCCTTGGGGCGGCCCGGCGGCGAACATTCTCTTCATCAATGACCATGGCGAAGAAAGACAAACACGTCAGCGAAACACCGGCCACCCAGTGGCTCAAGGCCCATGGGGTGGCTTTCACCGAACACGTCTACGACTATGTGGACCATGGCGGCACGGCCGAATCGGCGCGCCAGCTCGGCAGGCCCGAGCACGAGGTGGTCAAGACCCTGGTGATGCAGGACGACAAGGCCGAGCCGCTGATCGTGCTGATGCATGGCGACCGTCAGGTCAGCACCAAGAACCTGGCCCGCGCGATCGGCGCCAAGAGCGTCGAGCCCTGCAAGCCCGATGTGGCACAGCGCCACAGCGGCTTTCTCGTCGGCGGCACCTCGCCCTTCGGCACCCGCAAGGTGATGCCGGTCTATGTGGAAGAAAGCGTGCTGGGGCTGCCTGGCATCCTGATCAACGGCGGGCGGCGGGGCTACCTGATCGGCATCGCGCCGGACGTGCTGACCGGTGTGCTCGGGGCCAAGCCGGTGAGCTGCGCCATCGCCTGATCTCGGCGAGTGGCGCGGCCGAAAACCCTGCCATCCGACCGCCGGGCCGTTCCTTATGATGGCTTCCATGCGCCATCGCCACCTTGCCGCGGTCGTGGGGCTGGCCCTGGTGGTCTCGGCGCCAGTCTGTCGAGCCGAGACGCTTCGGTTCGCCACCGGTGAGTTGCCGCCCTATGCCACCGAGGCCCGCTGGGACCAAGGGGTCGCCTTGCGCATCGTGCGCGAGGCGCTTCGCACCCAGGGGCACGAGGTCGTCTACAGCTTCTTGCCCTGGGGCCGTGCGCTCGAAGAAACGCGCGCCGGCAAATGGGATGGCACCGCCTACTGGGGCCACAAGCCCGAGCACGAGAAGAGCTTCCTGCTCAGCGACAACGTGCTGACCGAGCAATGGGTGGTGCTCTACCGAGCGCCGCTGATGGTCGACTGGAAGCAGCCTGAGGACCTCTCGCCCTTCACCTTCGGCGCGGTCAAGACCTACACCTACACGCCCAGATTCCATGCCCTGTTCGACAGCGGCAAGCTGAAGGTCGACTGGTCGCCTGACGACGTCTCGATCCTGCACAAGCTGGCCAGTGGGCGCGTCGACGTGGCGCTGCTGGACCGCAACGTCGCCTGCTTCCTGATCGACCAGCACCTGACCGGCGCCGAAGCCCGCACGATCCGCGCCCACACCCGGCTGATGACCGACAACTTCACGACGCACCTTATGCTGCCGAAGGTGCTGCCGCAAAGCCAGGCGCGGCTGGAGGCAATGAACAAGGGCCTGGCGGCGCTGCGCGCTTCAGGTGAATACAGGCGCCTGCTCGAATCCACCGAATGCAAGGTCGGACTGGCGACACCCAACATGCCGAAATAGAGCTTCCAAACGGGCGCGCGCAGCGCCGCCCCCATCAAGTGGCGTGCGCGGATCCGGCTCTGCCGGTCCGCTGCGCGAGCCCCCTCGGGGGGCAGCCCCCGGAAGGGGGCGTGGGGGTCAAAGATTCCCGGCCAGTGTCGTGGCGCCGCCGGCCATCACTGCGTCGATCTGGCGCAGCACTTCGTCGAAGGCCAGCGGCTTGGTGACATAGGCCCGCGCGCCGGCGGCGATGGCCGCGTTCACGGTTTCGTCCATCGCATCGGCCGACACCATCACCACCGGCAGACGACGCAGCCGCGGGTCGGCGGCCATCGTGTTCAGCAGGTCCAGCCCGCGGCCATCGGGCAGCTGCATGTCCAGCAGCAGCAGGTCGGGCGGCTTGGCGCGCAGCGCGGCCAGGCCCTCGGCCAGCGTGCTGCAGACCTCCAGCGACAAGTCCGGCCGGCGGCCGACCAGCGCCGCCATCACCAGCGCATTGACCGCGTCGTCTTCAACATAGAGCAGGCGCCGCAGCCGGCCCTCGGTCGGCTGCGAGTCAGTGAAATCGATCGGATGCGGCACCACCTCGGTGGGCGCCTGCGAGACAGGCAAGGTGACCGTGAATTCGCTGCCGACGCCCGGCCGGCTGCGCACGCTCATGTGGCCCTGCATCAGCGACACCAACGTCCGGGTGACGACCAGGCCGATGCCCGCACCGGGCTTGCCGGAGGACTCGCGCCCGAGCCGGTTGAAGGACTGGTAAAGGCCGTCGAGCTGGGTGCTGGTCATGCCCAGGCCAGTGTCGCGCACGATGATCTGGACCGTGTCCGGCGTGGTGCCGGGCTGGGTGCGCAGGCTCACTTTGCCCTCTGGGCGGTTGTACTTGACGGCGTTGCTCAGCAGGTTGACCAGCACCTGTTCGACCCGCACCGGATCGGCGTGCACCCAGCGCGAGTTGTCGGCAATGTCAAGCGAGCAGCGCACCTGCTCGCGTTCGGCATCGGCGGCGACGAAGGCGATGGCATCGCGCGCCAACGGCCCCAGGTCGACCGGCCCGAGCGTCAGGCGCAGGCGGCCGGATTCGATGCGCGACAGGTCGAGCACGTCACTGATCATTCCAGTCAGGTGCCAGCCGGCACGCTCGATCAGCGCCACGCCTTCGCGCCGCTTCGGATCGTTCTGCACCTCGGGGTCTTGCGACAGCGACTGCGCGAAGCCGACGATGGCGTTCAGCGGCGTGCGCAGTTCGTGGCTCATGCGCGAAAGAAACTCGGTCTTGGCCAGGCTGGCCGCTTCGGCCGCGGCGCGGGCCTGCTCGGCGGCGCGGGTGCGCAGCGTGTCCGAAATGTCCGAGACGACGAGGATCCAGACGACCTCGCGCGCGCCGCTGACCGGTGTGATCTGGGCCTGTGCCTCGAAGGCCGGTGCGCCGGCCGGCGCCAGCGTCAAGCGGTCGGTGCGCGACTCGCGCCGCCGCAAACGGGGCGCCAGCCATTCGGCCAGGTCGACATCGCCGCTGGCAGTTTCGACAGCGGCCAGGCCGGCCAGCGAACCACGGCGGGCCATCGTCTCGACAGGCTGGCCCAGCAAGCGGGCCGCCGCCTCGTTGGCGTAGCGCACGCTCATCGCGTCGTCGAGCGCCAGCAGACCGTCGCGCAGCGAACCGAGGATGGCCGAGCGCTCATGCAAGCCTTCGCGCAGCTGTTGCTCGGCAGCCTCGCGCAACCCGGTCTCGCGGGCTTGCGCATCGAGAAAGCGATTCAGCGCCTGGCTCAGCACGATGATCTCGTCGCCCGAGCCATCGCTTCCCGCCGGCACCGACAGCCGTGCGTGCGGGTCGTCGGTCTTCAGCCCGCGCAGGTCATGCACCAGCGCCAGCAGCCGCTTGATCACCAGGCGGTGCATCACCCACAGCAGGCCGAGTGCGATTGCCACGACTTTCAGCAGCTCCCAGGGCAGGCGCTGCATCGCGCGGTGCTCGATCTGCGCGTCGATCTCGGCGAACGACTCGCTGACGCGCAGCGTGCCGATCGGCACCGCACGCGCTGCCACCTTCAGCGGCATGTCGTGCGGCGCACCGGCCTTGCCAGGCAGGAAGCCGGCTCGCGACACGTCGACCAGCGCCTTGCCGTCGTCGGCCAGGACCTGCACACGCACGATCGCGCCGTCACGCACCAGGTTGCGCGCCAGCAGGTCCAGCGTCGCCAGGTCGTAGTTCCACAGCGCCAGCGCGATCGGCGGTGAACTCAGGCCCAGCGCGGCGTCGGCTCGCACATGGGCAGAGCGGGTCAGTTCGCTGCGTTCGCGCCACAGCTCGACACCGCCGGCCAAAATGAACACCAACACGGCAAACGCCGCGACCGACACCAGCATGCGTGTGACCAGCGACGAGTTGATGCGCAGCAAGCGGTCGGTCCCTCGGGTTTTGGCCGTTCAGCCTTCTCTTCGGCTCATCTGTCCAGCATACCCAAGCGCCGGGTTGCCGCCAATCCGTGTTGCTGGCGGGGCGCAGAGCCCGCCCAGCCGGGGTGTCTGGGGCCGCTTACACTGCGGCCCCGGCCTTTGGCCGACACGGTGATCGGGATGCTCTACCTGTACTCGCTGGCTGCATTGGCCGCAGCCTATCTGATTGGCTCGCTGTCGTTCGCCGTCATCGTCAGCCGGGTCATGGGCCTGTCGGACCCGCGCTCCTACGGCTCGGGCAACCCGGGGGCGACCAACGTGCTGCGCTCGGGCAACAAGCTGGCCGCGCTGTTGACGCTGGCTTTCGACGCACTCAAGGGTTATGTGCCGGTGCTGGCGGCCTGGCTGCTGCAGCCACGCTTCGGTTGGGGCGAGCTGACTGTCGGCATGGTCGGGCTGGCCGCTTTCCTCGGTCATTTGTGGCCGGTGTTCTTTCGCTTCCAGGGCGGCAAAGGCGTAGCCACCGCAGCCGGTGTGCTGATGGCCTTGAACCCGATGCTCGGTGCCGCCACGCTGGCCACTTGGCTGATCATCGCCTTCTTCACCCGTTACTCGTCGCTGGCGGCGATCGTGGCGGCGGCTTTCGCGCCGTTCTTCCAGCTGCTGAACTGGGGCGCTTCGCCGATGGTGCTGCCGATCACCGTGATGAGCCTGCTGCTGGTCTGGCGCCATGAGGCGAACATCCGCAAGCTGCTGGCCGGCACCGAATCGAAGCTGGGCCACAAGGCCGCGGCGACCGCACCGCCTGCCGCGCCGCCGGCCCGTCATCCCCACCACACCAAACACCACCACCGAAAGCATTGACCATGGCGATCACACGCTACGACGCCGGCCCCCGCATGGCCGAAATGACGGTTCACAACGGCGTGGCCTACCTGGCCGGCCAGATCGCCGAAGACGGCACACAAGACATCACCGGCCAGACGCGCCAGGTGCTGGCCGCGATCGACGCGTTGCTGGCCCGCGCCGGCAGCGACAAGACCAAGGTGCTGCGGGCGCAGATCTTCCTGGCCGACCTGGCTGACTTCGCGGCGATGAATGCAGTCTGGGAAGGCTGGGTCGTGCCCGGCCAGACACCGGCCCGCGCCACCGTGCAGGCCGCCTTGGCCAAGCCGGAATGGAAGATCGAGATCGTGGTCACCGCGGCCGTCTGAGCGGCGAGGCCGACGCAAGCCGCGTCAAGTTCGGGTCGATGTCCAAGGGCGACCGGCGGCCAGCCGCGCCACGGCAAGCTCGGGCCTGGCTTCGTCCAGGTCCTTTTTCTTCAGGCCTCGTCGAGCGGGGCCAAGCCCAGCATCGCAGGGTCGCCCCGGCCCTGACGCACCAGCACCGGCTCTTCGTCGCTGAAGTCGATCACCGTGGTCGGCTGCATCGGGCAGGCACCGGCATCGATCACCAGCTGCAGCTGCTTCTGGAAACGCTCGCGGATCTGCTGCGGGTCGTTCATCGCCTCATGTTCGCCGGGCGGGATCAGCGTCGTCGCCAGCAAGGGCTGGCCGAGCTCGGCCAGCAGCATCTGCAACACCTTGTGCTCGGGCACGCGCAGGCCGATGGTGCGGCGCGACGGGTGGGAGACCCGGCGCGGCACTTCCTTGGTCGCTTCCAGGATGAAAGTGAAGGGGCCCGGCGTCGCGTGCTTGAGCAGCCGGTATTGCCGGTTGTCGACGCGGGCGTAGTTGGCCAGCTCCGACAGGTCGCGGCACAGCAGCGTCAGGTGGTGCTTGTCGTCGACCTGGCGGATGCGCCGCAGCCGCTCGGCCGCGCTCTTGTCGTCCAGGTGGCAGACCAGCGCGTAGCTGGAATCGGTGGGCACTGCCGCCACGCCGCCGGCGTGCAGAATCTGGGCTGCCTGCTTGAGCAGGCGCGGCTGCGGGTTGTCGGGGTGAACCTCGAAAAGCTGTGACATGGTGCGATTGTCACCGCGCCAATGCCGCCAAGGTCGCAGGTAAGTGCGGCGTGGCCAGGGGGCTGGCCGCGCGTCGATCCAGGGCATCGTGATGGCGGGTGAACTGAACATGGCTCTCGACTTCAAACAAAAACGCGTCGTCGTCACCGGCGGCAGCCGCGGCATCGGCCGCGCCATTGCGCTGGCCTTCGCGACGGCCGGTGCCGACGTTTCGATCTGTGCCCGCGGCGCCGAGACGCTGGAACGCACGCGTGCCGAGTTGGCAACCCACGGTGGCAAGGCGCATGCCGGCATCTGCGACCTGGCCAACGGCGAGGCGGTGACCAGCTACGTGCAGGATGCGGCCGAGGCCATGGGCGGCATCGACGTCCTCGTCAACAACGCTTCAGGCTTCGGCCTGGCTGACGACGAAGCGGGTTGGGGTGCCGGCTTGGCGGTCGACGTGATGGCCACCGTGCGGGCCTCGCACGCGGCGCATTACTGGCTGGCACAGTCGCCGGGCAGCGCGATCGTGCACATCTCTTCGATCTCGGGCCTGCGGCCGTCGATGTTGGCACCGGCCTATGCGGCCGTGAAGGCGGCGGTGATCCACTACACCACCAGCCAGGCTGCGCGGTTGGCGCAGCAGGGCATCCGCGTCAACTGCATCGCGCCGGGCTCGATCGAGTTCCCCGGCGGCACCTGGGAACGGCGCCGACAGACCAACGACCCGCTTTACGAACGCATCAAGGAGCGCATCCCGTTCGGCCGCCTCGGCACGCCGGAGGAGATCGCCGACGTGGCGCTGTTCCTGGCCTCGCCTATGGCCCGCTGGGTGACTGGCCAGACCATTGCCGTCGATGGCGGGCAGTTGCTGAGCTTTTGATAGCGACGCGGGTCAACAGGCCGGCCGCTTCGGCCGTTATAGAAGTTTCCCGACCCTCAAATCGAGGAGCACCCATGAACCGCCCCTTGCTGCGCCCGATGGCGCGCCGATCCGCCGGCCTGCTGGCTGCCGGCCTGATGCTCACGCTGGGTGCCTGCTCGGCGCTGCAGCCTGCCGAGCCTGAACAGTTCTCCAGCAACCCGCCGCTGGCCGCCGGCTGGCAAGAACACACCAGCCCGCTTTACAACCTCGGCCCCGGCCCGACGGCAGGCACCACTGTCTGGATGGTCTCGGCGCTGCTGCCGCGCGGCAGCTACCAGGTCATCAGCCGCCAGGGCGACCGCGCTCGCGTGCTGGACGGCCATCGCTTCGAGGTCGATGGCAGCGTCAACAAGGAAATCCGGCTGATCCTGCCGTTCGCCTCGGGCAGCCTCGAAGCTGTCGAAGAGCGCTATGTGGTGGCGCAGGCCAAGGTGCCCGCCAAATCCACGCCTTGACCACGCATTGACCACGCATTGACCACGCATTGACCACGCCCTGAGCGGCTTCCTGCCCTGATCGGGGCATTTCACGGCGCCAGTCTGGCGCCGTGAGTTCATTCACAGCGTTTGCCCGCAGCTGCGGGAATACCCCGTTTCGCGCTTATTGCTGACTCTTAAAGTTCTCTGAGAGAATTTGTGTCTACTTTCTCCCGGGCTTCATTCCATGAGTCGTCCAGCTTCCCGCGTGCCGCGCAGCGCCAGTCGGACGCGCAGGGTCACCTGCTGCGTTCTGATCGCCACACTGAACCTGTCCTCCACGGTGGCGCTGGGGCTGCCACGTCCGGCTCAGGCCGACCGCTCGGCTCAGTCGGCGCTGACCGGCGCCCGCAGCCAGATGGCGTCGCTGGGCCTCGGGGCCGGCAACGACCTGGTGCTGCGCCACCACTTCATCAACGCACAGGGCCGCACGGTCGTTCATGCGGACCAGACCTTCCAGGGCCGGCGCGTCTGGGGCGCGCAGGCCATCGTGCACAGCGAAGCCTGGGGTGGCACCCGGGTCTTGCAGCAAGGCCTGCTGGCCGATGCGCAGCCGGCTGGCAGCGCCACCCTGAGCAACAACCGCGCCATCGACATCGCGCTGAAGTCCTTTGGCGCAGCCCAGGGCGCGAAAGTGCAGACGAACGCCGAACTGGTGGTCTTCCCGACCCAGTACATCGGCCAGGCCAAGCCAGTCTGGAACGCAAAGACAGGCCGCTACGGCTTTGACCGCAAGGCTTCGCCGCTGACGGTGACGCCGAAGGACAAGTACGTCTGGGCCTACGAGGTGAGGGCGCTCACGCACAACAAGACCGATGGCCTGAAGGATGTGCGTTATGTGGTCGACGCCAGCACCGGCGCCATCTTGCGCACCGACAACGGCATCAAGACGCTGGAGGCGCCGAATCCGCCCGCGCTGAAGCCCGCCGACATCGCCGTCAAAGGCACCGGCCACAGCCAGTACAGCGGCACCGTCACGCTCGACACCGTGCGCCGCGCCGATGGCACGTTTGCACTGATCGACCGCACCCGCGCGACCAAATACAACCCGTTCCTGCACGACTGGTACTGGGACATCTACGGCAACCTGATCCTCGACGAGGACGGCCAGCAGATCTCGAACGTCGCGCTGCAGACGATCACCGAACTGCACCAGGCCGACCCCTGGGCCGCGCTGCTGTCCGACCACTGGTTCACCGGCAACGCGACCAATGAATGGGGTGACGGCCACCAGTTCGCGGTCTGGCCGTATGGCATCGAGGCGAGCCCGAACGGCCAGACGGCCGCGGTCGATGCGCACCATGGCATGGCGATGACCTGGGACTTCTACAAGAACGTCTTCGGCCGCGACGGCATCGATGGCCAGGGCACCGCGCCGATCTCCGAGGTGCACACGCTCTCGGGCTTCTCGGGCCTGTACTACGACAACGCCTTCTGGAGCGACGGCGTCTTCGGCATGTTCTATTCCGATGGCAGCTTCACGGCCAACGTCAACCCGTTCACCGGCGCCAGGATCGAGGGCGACCCGAACGGCTTCACCTCGCTGACCTCGATGGACATCATCGGCCACGAGATGACGCACGGCGTGACCTCGCACACCGCCGGCCTGGCCTATGAAGGCGAGTCGGGCGCCCTGAACGAGGCCACGTCGGACATCCTCGGCAAGATGGTCGAGGTCTATGCGAAGCGGCTGCCAGGCACCGACAGCCTGATCCCGCTCGACGGTGTCGATTGGCAGGTCGGCTCGAAGGTCTCGCCGATCGGGGCTGCCTTGCGATCGATGAACCACCCTGGCGTCGACGGCGTCAGCGCCGACAACTGGTACGCCGGCATCCAGTACCTCGACGTGCACTTCAGCAGCGGGCCGATGAACCGCGCGTTCTACTTCCTGTCGCAAGGCGCTTTCGCCACGCCAGGCGGTGACGACTTCAGCGCCTACCTGCCCGGCGGCATGAGCGGCATCGGCAACGACCACGCCGCGCGCATTTGGTACAAGGCCTTGAGCGAGTACCTGACCTGGGACGCGAACTACGCTTTCGCCCGTGACGCGGCGATCGACGCTGCCACCGCGCTGTACGGTGCCGAGTCGGCCGACGTGGCGGCGGTGCGCAACGCCTTTGCCGCGATCAACGTCGGCGAAGCGCAGGGACAGGCGCCGCGGGTGCGCATCGGCATGCCGGTCGTGCACCCGGGCGGCACGCCGCTGAACGGTTACGGCGGCGACGAAGGCTACTTCGCCCGCGTGCCGATCGTCGGCATGAACACGACGGTGCAGCTGTCGGCACAGGTCGACAACGCCGACGACAAGCGGGTGGTCTGGGCCAACGGCGGCCGTACCGGCGACTTCGCCAGCCCGGGCTTCCGCCACTACGGCGGCGTCTCGACCGAAGACGGCCGCTGGACGCCGCCCACCGAATGGGGCTTCTTCGCGATGACCGTGTCGAGCAAGGCCGACCCGTTGCAGTACGCAGAAGGCGTGGTCTGGGTCGTCAACGGCGATGCCGATGGCGACACCGAATTCGACGCGATCGACCTCGGCGCGGTGGCCTTGTCGTGGGGCCTGGACGGCTGGGTGCAATCCAGCCACGGCCTGGTCGGCGACGGCTTCACCGACAGCATGGACGTCACCGCCATCCTCGAAGCACTGCGCAACGCGGTCAGCTTCCGCTGACCCTTCGAACGGACAAGACCGATGAAACGACTTCTCTCCCATGGCCTGGCCGCTCTGGCGTCCACACTGGTGGCCGGCCTGCTTGCTGCCTGCGGCGGCGGATCTTCCGACAACTCACCGTCGACGCCGGCTCAACACCCGGCCACCTCCCTCAGCTACACCGACCCGACCGGCACCGGCTGGCGTCTGGTCAAGCAAGAGGGCTCGACCTCGACCCGCATCGTGCTCGGGCTGGTCGGCCCGGCCAGCACCACCAGCCGCGGCGTTGGCTTCAACCTCAACGTCGGGCGCGGCGCGAAGTTCTCGACCTTCGCCGACGGTGGCTACGCGCATGACACCGGCGTGTTCCAGCTCAAGGGCAGCAACCCGAACTTCGAGCCCTACGCCGGCACCGATGCCGACCCGGTGCTGTTCGCCTCGCGCATGAAAAGCGAGCGCGTGCTAACCACCGGCATCTTCCAGAAAGACCGCAGCTTCAGCGCCAAGGCGCTGACCAAGCCGGTGGTGCAGATCGCCATCGAGCTCGACAGCGCGACGGGGCCGAGCCAGGGCCAACTGGTCGGGATGGCGGTGCTCAAGGCGCGCATGATCCCCGACGACATCGGCGGCAAGAACTTCACGCTCGACATGGAGACGTTGGCCAAGGCCAAGATGGCCGACGTCGAGATCGAAGTCGGGAAGCTGGTGGCGAATTGAGGCCCCGATGTCTCGGCTGCACCCGGTCCGCCTAGCGACGGAGTGGCCCCTCGCTTCTTGAGACCGCGCCGCGAGGTCGCCCAGCGCGCTCGCGCTATGCTGGCCGCATGTCACTTGAAACCCTCGAAGGGCAGGCCGGCACCCAGCCGCCTGTCGCCACCATCATCGTGCTGCACGGCCTGGGCGCCGACGGCAACGACTTCGTCCCCGTCGCACAAGAGCTGGACCTGCGCCCCGTCGGCGCGGTCCGCTTCGTGTTTCCGCATGCGCCGATCCGCCCGGTCACGATCAATGGCGGAAGCCGCATGCGCGCCTGGTACGACCTTCTCGGCATGGACCTGGCGCGCAAGGAAGACGAAGCCGGCCTGCGCGCCTCGTTGGCCGAGGTGCAAACCCTGATCGACCGTGAGGTCGAGCGCGGCATCGCCGCCGAGCGCATCGTGCTGATGGGCTTTTCGCAGGGCTGCGCGATGACGCTGCTGACCGGGTTGCGTGCGCCGCAACGTTTGGCAGGGCTGGTGGGACTGTCCGGCTACCTGCCCTTGGCCGCCAGCACCGCGGCCGAACGCAGCGAGGCCAACCAGCAGACCCCGATCTTCATGGGCCATGGCCGGCGGGATCCGATCGTCCCGCTTGCCGGCGGGGTGGCGTCACGCGACGCGCTGAAGGCGCTGGGCTATGAGATCGAGTGGCACGACTACCCGATGGAGCACTCGGTCTGCCCCGAGGAGATTGCCGACTTGAACCGCTGGCTGCTGAAGGTGCTGGTGACGAAGCCGGCTTGAGGGCCGAGAGTCATCCAGCCACGCGCGCTCTCAGGCTCTGAGCGCTCACTTCGCGGCGCTGGCAGCCGGAATGGCGGGTGATGCCGGATCGGCCGGCGTCGCCGGGATCAGCATCACGTCGGCCTTGCCGCCGACGCAGCCGGTGGTCTGGCCCTTGGCGCAGGTCGGGGCGTCCGGGCGGGGGCGCAGGTGCCAGCCCGGCCGGTAGATCAGCACCATCCACAGCGTGACGACGGTGGCCACTGTCACGGCGACGATGATCAGCCGCTGACGGCGAGAGGTGGGACGGTAGCGATCGTTCATGGCCGTGATTGTCGGCCGGCCACCGTGTCGAGCCGGCTGGCGCTGCCCATCGTCGCGAAACGGGGTGCAGCGCCCACGAGGGGCAGATTCACGAAACGGCGGCGTCCGCTGCCAGGGCGCCGGGCTGGCCGGCGCGGGGCGCTTGAAGGCCCGACAGCGTGTCGGCCCAGACCGACCACAGCGGCTCGACCTTGCCCGGCAGGTCGGGCAGGCTGCCCAGCGGGGTGCGGCTCTCGTCGGGCGCGTGGAAGTCGCTGCCGCGCGAGGCGAGCAGGTCGAACTCCAGCGCCATGTCGGCGTAACGGGCCACCTCGTCCGGGAAGTGGCTGCCGCAGGTCACCTCGACACCGCGGCCGCCGTGCGCCTGGAATTCGCCGAACAAGGCGAATTCGACAGTCGGCGAGAAGCGGTAGCGGGCCGGGTGGGCGATGGCGGTGACACCGCCGGCACCATGCACCCAGCGCAACGCATCCCCCAGGCCGGCCCAGCGATGCGGCACGAAGCCAGGCTTGCCTTCTTTCAGGAAGCGGCCGAACACCTCGTGCACGCTGCTGCAATGGCCGTGCTCGACCAGGAAGCGAGCGAAGTGGGTGCGCGAGACCAATTCGGGGTTGGGCGCCAGCGCCAGCGCGCCTTCGTAGGCGCCGGGAATGCCGGCCTTGGCCAGGCTTTCGCCCATCTCCTGCGCACGGGTGATGCGGCCGGAACGCAGGTTGGCGAGGCCCGCGACGAGCGCAGGCTCGTCGGGGTCGAAGCCGAAACCAAGGATGTGCACGGTCTCGCCGGCGAAGCTGACCGAGATCTCGACCCCGCTGACATAGGCGATGCCGAGCGCTTCGGCCGCCTCGCGCGCCTCGCGCTGGCCGGCCAGTTCGTCGTGGTCGGTGAGGGACCACAGCTGCACGCCGCCATCATGGGCCCGTTGCGCGAGCGCAGTGGGGCTGAGGCTGCCGTCCGACGCAGTCGAATGGCAGTGGAGGTCGGCGTTCAGCAAATGCACAGCGCCATTGTAAAAAATAGCGCCTGACCTGTGCAGGTCCGGGGGTTAGAGCGCGTTGAGAGCGCTCAATGCGGCTTCTGCAGCGCGTGCTCGATGCGCCGGTCAGGCACCAGCCAGAGCAGCGCCACCAGCACATAGGCGGCCTCCGCCACCCAGGGCACGAACTGCGTCGAGACGATGCCGATGATGTAGAACAGCGGCGACAGCTTGCCCTTCCAGTCGCTGCCCAGCGCCTGCTTCAGCACCGACGACGGTCCTTCCGAGGCGACGATCGCCTGCTGCAGCAACCAATAAGCGATAGCCGCCATCAGCAGCACCACGCCGTACAGGGCCGAGGGCCAGGCCGCGAAGTGGTTCTCGCCCATCCAGCCGGTTGCAAAAGGAAGCAGCGAGAGCCAGAACAGCAGGTGCAGGTTGGCCCACAGCACCCCGGCCGAGACGCGGGTCGTCGCGTGCAGCAGATGGTGGTGGTTGTTCCAGTAGATGCCGACGTAGACGAAGCTGAGCACATAGCTCAGGAACACCGGCAGCAACGGTGCCAGTGCCGCCAGCGAATCGCCGTGCGGCACCTTCATCTCCAACACCATGATGGTGATGATGATGGCGATCACGCCATCGCTGAACGCCTCCAACCTGCCTTTGCCCATGCCCGCACCACCCTTTCGTGGCCGGCATTTGAACTCAAGTGCCGATCGTGGGCGGTAGGCGCTACGCGGACTCGTGCGAACGCAGCGGCGATGAAGGGCGAGCGGGCCGGTGAGCCGTCAGCCGCCGCGAGAGGCGTAGACGCGGCCGCCGGCGGTTTCCTGGAACTGCTGCACCAGGTCCATCCGGCGCGGGCCCATCCAGTCCGAGTGGGAAAGGTCGATCACGTGGCAAGAGACCGGCGCGTCCAGCAACGCCACCAGCTCGGTCCATTCGTGGTTCGGGCCGGGTTGGTCGAGCGAGGTCGAGCGCTCGATCACCAGCAGGTGCATCACCCAGCCGCGGGCGCGGGTGTCGGTCTTGGCGAGCAGCCAGGCGCGGCCAATGGCCTGCTCGCGCTTGAGCCGCTCCAGCAGCGGCCGCAACGTGCGGCCACCCATCTTGGCTGGGCCCAGCAGCTGTGGGCCGGAGAAGTCGGTCAGCACGTCCATCGCCTTGTCGGCGTCGCGTTCCAGCTCGGCGATGCGCAGGCGCACCGCGCGCAATGCCTCGATGCCTTCGCGCTGGATCAGCGCGCGCTCCAGGCGGCGCGCGGCGGGCAGCGCCCAGCTCAGGTCGTGGCTGTCGAGCGCACCGCCCTTGGTGTCGCCCGAGTCTTCGTCGGACAGTTCGCGCAGCAGGCCCAGCGCCTCGTTGGCGTCCGGCGGCAGGTCAGGCAGCAGGTGGCGCGACGGCAGCAGGCCGCGCGCATCGAGCAGCGTGCAGGCCAGCAGGTAGCGCGCGCCGGGGCTCTTCGGGTGGCGGGTGACCGCCTCGCGTGCGACCGGTACGGCGCTGGCCGGACCCTGCACCTGGCTCGCGGTACGGATCCACAGCAGATGGTCGTCGAGCGACAGCGGCCGCGATGCATGGCTTTCGACCAGCTCGGTCAGCAGCTTCTCGCGCTCGCGGTGAGCCCGGTGCACGTCGGCCCATTCCGCGGCGGCTTCGCGCTGCCAATGGGCGTCCAGCAGGTCGATCCAGCCGTCGAGCTGGCGGCCCAGCAGCGCGTCGGCGGCGCTGCGGCCTTCGCTGGCGCGCTTGGACAGGCGCGCTGCATCGCCGGTCAAGGCCAGGCGGTCTCGCAGTGCGGCGCGCAGATCACCCTTGCGCGGCAGCGATTGCAGCGAGTCGTGCAGCCAGCCAGTGGCCTGCGGGTGGCGCAGGCTGGCACCGATCAGCGCCCGCAGCTCCCGCAGCGGCAGCACGTTGGGCAGGTGCGATTCACGCGCGCTGGCCCAGCGCTGCGGCCAGAAAACCTCGTCCAGGAAGCGCTGCTGCACGGCCGGGCCCATCAGCGCGGTGGCCAGCGCCGGTGCGCCGCATTGCGCGAGCACCAGGCGGTCGGCGGTGGCCGCTTCTTCGCGGCCCATCACCACGGCGCGGGCGTTGAAGCGGGGCAGGAAGCGGGTCATGAAAGGCGACAGCACGGCGTCCTGCCACCAGGGCAACAGGCGCGACGGCGTCCAGGCGTCGGCCAGCGCGGCCCAGGTGCGGCGCTGCCGCTCGACCCAGGCGGAGGGCTCGCGCATTGCTTCGCGCCAGTCGGAGGCCCGGCGCAGCGGCACCAGCGCATGGGCAACCAGCGCGGCCAGCGGCTCGGTGCCCAGCGCCATCATCAGTGGCAGGCCGATCACCAGCACGTGGCGCGGCAGGCCCAGCACGCCCAGGCGGGGTTGCATCACCAGCTTGACCTCGAGCGAGGCGTCGAAACGCAGCTCGTCGATCGGGGCGGCTTCCAGTGCCGCACGCGCCTTCTCGACCAGGGCATGCACTTCCTTGGCCTGCTGCGGGCCGACGACCACGCCGCCGGGCTCGGCGGCCCGCAGGCGAAGCGCGCGCACCAGCGGCCAGACCGCTGCCAGCACCAGCAAACCGAAGATCAGCCACAGAGAACCCCAGGAGCCGCGCAGCCAGCCGATCAGCGACACCAGCAGGCAGATCGACAGCGCCACGCCAAGCGCCGCCACGGCGCCGAGCGCGATGGCGGCATCACGCCCGGTACGCCGGGCAAATTCGCGCGGGCGGTCGCGCCATGAATTGGTATGCCGACCCACCTGGCGGCGAAACCATGCGTCATCCATCATGCGTGGAAGCGTTTTTGACTGCTGAACATCTGGGTACCGATTGTCCGCCCTTGCGCGAACTGCGGTGCGTGACGTCGTGCGCGGTGTCAAGCACCGCGATCGCGCCATGTGAAACGTGTTGTGACGGCCCGGCGTGAAAACTGCCCGCTGCTTACATCAGCGGCGCGACCCGCGGCGCTCAGCGCTCGACGCGCAGCAACTGGCCGCTGTCGGTCAGCAGGTAGATCCAGCCGTCCGGCCCCTGGCGCACGCAACGCACGCGGGTGTCGAGCATGCCGGAAAGCGGCTCGTCGCGCGAGACCTCGCTGTTGCCATTGAGCACCACTCGCCACAGTGTCTGGCCCGCCAGCGCGCCGACGAAGGCGTTGCCTTGCCATTCCGGAAAGCCGGTGCCGGTGTAGAACAGCAACGAGCTGGGTGCGGTCGAGATCGGTACCCAGTACGAGACCGGCTCGACGTAGTTCGGCGCATGCGTGCCGCCGCCGATGCGGCAGCCATCGCCGACGGGCGCCCCGTACTCGCAACCGTAACTGACCAGTGGCCAGCCGTGGTTGCCGCCGCGCTGGACGTGGTTCAGCTCGTCGCCGCCTTGCGGGCCGTGTTCGGTGTTCCACAGCTCGCCCGTGCCCGGGTGGATCGCCACCGCCTGCGGGTTGCGGTGTCCATAGCTCCAGATCTCGGGCCGGGCGCCCGCGCCCAGCGCCGGGTTGTCCGGCGGGATGCTGCCATCGGGGCGGATGCGCACGATCTTGCCGAGCGAAGTGCTCAGGTCTTGCGCCGGGCTGCCTTTCTGGCGCTCGCCCAGCGAGATGAACAGCGTGCCGTCGCTGGCGAAGGCCATGCGTGAGCCGAAGTGACCGCTGCCGGTGGTCTTGGGTATCTGGCGGTAGATCACCTGCACGCCTTGCAGTGCATTGCCGACCAGCCGGCCACGCGCCACGGCGGTGCCGGCGCGGCCGGCTTCGGCGCCGCTGCCAAGCTCGGAGTAAGTCAGGTAGACCCACGGCGTGGTGGCGAAATCAGGCCCCAGCACGACATCCAGCAGGCCGCCCTGGCCATCGGTGACGACGGTTGGCACGCCGGTGATGTCGGCTTCGATGCTGCGGCCATCGGCGGACAGCCGGCGCAAGTGGCCGGGCTTCTCGGTCACGAGCATGCGGCCGTCCGGCAGAAAGGCCAGGCTCCAGGGGCTGGACAGACTGCTGTTCAGCGTCGTGAGCCGTGCGCCGCCTGGTGGTGGCGGGGGCGGGGGTGGAGGCGGCGCGGAGGTTCCGCTGCCGCCACCGCCGCAACCCGCGCCGATCGACGCCCAAGCCGCGGCGAGGGTAGCCCAGCGTGCGGCGCACACCAGCCACTCGCGCCGCGGCAGGTCATGGGGTGGAGGTGGCGTGGACATGGCGACCGATATTGGCACCGCGGGACAGCCTTGCCAAGCGGGCTGTCGATGCGCTCGCTGGTCTTCGGCCAAGGGGTCAAAAAGCAGCAATCGACATGCCGACGCGGCGATGTTGGCGATGTTCTGCTCCGTCGTCCTACACCGATTGCGCGTGCGATCCGATGGCGCGGGCGGCGCGCGTTCGTGAGGATGCGAAGACCCCTAGCTCCCAGGAGGGACCCATGAGCAAGCTGTCTGTTTCCCAATTCGCGCTGGTGCCCGCCGTGGTCACCATGCTGCTGACCGGCCTGCCGGCGCAGGCGGCCACCTCGTCGGCCCAGCCCTCGACGGCCAGCCAGGCCGCACGCGCCAAGTACGCCCGTGACACGGCCCACTGCCGCACGCTGCCCGTGCAGTCCACTGCCCGGGCCAACTGCCTGAGCGAAGCCAGCACCGCCTTCGCACAGACCCAGCCCGACAAGCCCGAGGAAGCGCCGTCCTTGCTGGCGCAGAACGCCCTGCGGCGTTGCGATGCTTTGCCGGCGCCCGACAAGCAGGACTGCGTGAAGCGCATGCAAATCGGGAGCACCAGCGGCAACGTCGCCTCGGGTGGCATCTTGCGCGAACTCGTGACGCGCGAGGTGATCATCGATCCGGCCGCACTGCCACCCACGGCCGCAGGTCCGGCAGCCTCCGGCGTCGCCGCGCCCCCTGTCGCGCCGATGCCGGCGCCGCAGCCTGTGGCACCAACGCCGGTGCCGTCGCCGCAGCCCGTGGCGCCGGTGCCCCCGGCGCCACCGGTCGAGCAGGTTCCACCGGCCGGCTATCCGCCGCCGCCGATGCGTCCGACGCCGCCCTGACGGCGCACGATGCGCCAAGCCCCGCCTGACCAGCGGGGTGATGACTGACCCCGCGCCGCGGCTTGTTGCAAGCCGCGGCGCTTTCGTTGAGCCTACTGCTTGAAGAACGGCGTGATCGTGTCGATCCAGTCGCGCTTGGGCACCCAGTCGTTGCCGCGCTGGTAAATCACGCCGTATTCGTTGGGATTGCCCGCGGCGCGGTACTCCCAATATGCGAAGCCGATGCGGTTGCTCACCAGGTGCGACAGCACGGCCTTGACCGCCCCGCGGTTCGGGTCCTCGCCGGAGCGCACGCCCACTTGCTGCACGAACACCGGCACCTTGTGCGCCGCGCGCAGGTCCAGCAGTTGCTTGGCCCGGGTGCGCAGTTCATTCAGGCTCGATTCGTCGGCACCGTGCTGCTTCGCGTGCAGGAAAAGATTGCCGGTATAGACGACATCTTTCCATTGCGGGTCGTAGACCTGACGGATCGCCGGGGCCCGGTACGAGCGGCCACCGATCAGCAAAGGCACGCCGGGCGCTGCTTCGCGTATCGCGCCCATCAGCTCGGCATAGAAGGCCTTGATCTGGTCGTCCGGCAGGTCCGGTGGATTAGGCTCGGGCAAGGGTTCGAACATCCCGATGTACGGCGTGTCGCGGTAACGGTCGGCGATGAAATGCCATGCCGCGATGAACTTCTGCCGCGCCGCCTTGTCGGTCCAGAAGTTGTGGCCCTTGGGGTATTCGCCGCGCGGGTCGCAGTACTTGCGCTCCTGCGCGTTCTGCGTGCCGTTCTGGCCGCAGTCCGAATCGATGAACAACACGATCCACAGCTTGGCCGCCGAGGCCCAGCGGACCATTTCGTCCAGGTGCTTCAGGTGCGCCGAGTCGATGCCGGCAGTGGCGGTGGCGTTGTCGTCGCGGCTGTCGATGTCCTGGCCGTCGTAGCGGCCCCACCAGCGCAGCGGGATGCGCACGACATTCGCGCCTTGCGCGGCGTTGTCTGCGGCGTCGGACGGTTGGGCCTTGCCCCAGTGGCCCCAGTTCCAGCCGCGCAACAGGATCGGGTGGCCACTCGGGTCGACGATCTCCTGGCCTTGCACCGCCAGGTGCGCTGCGGCAAGCGCCGTCGCCGGCGCTGCCGTCACCAGCGACAGACCAAGAGCCAATGTGACGGGTCGAACATGCATGGAGTCCTCCTTGGCTGCGATGGGGTCTCGCGGCAAACGGCTTGCCTGGAAGTGGCCTCGAAGACCGAGCGTGCGCGTGGCGTGTTGCTGCCGTTCCCGATGGCTGGAAACAGCAGGTTAGATATTCGACGGCTTTGCCGTCAGATGTTCGCGCCTGCCTCGCGTCGCAGCACCGGTGCGATGCGGGCCACGAGCCCGGCGATCTGATCGGCCGGGCTGCCGGCGTACGACAGCACCAGGCCGCGTTTGACGCTGCCGACGCAGTACACCGAAAGCGGAATCACCGTCACGCCCACGGCTCGGCAACGCTGCGCCAGCGCCTGGTCATCGACCCGCTCGGGCAGTCCGATCGTCAGGTGCACGCCGCGTGCGCCGCCCAGCAGGCGCAGGCGCCCGGGTGCGTCGAGCAGGTCGGGCAGGTGTTGCCACAGCGCCTGCACCAGCGCTTCTCGTCGCGCGCCGTACTCGCGCCGCAGGGCCCGCACGTGCGCGGCGTAGTGGCCCTCGGAAATGAAGCGCGCCAGCCCGTGTTGCACCAGCTGGTCGCCGTCGCGATAGAAATCGGCCGAGGCGTCCCCGAACACACCGGCCAGCGCCGCCGGCACGACCATGAAGCCGACGCGGATGCCGGGGTACATGGTCTTGCTGAAGCTGCCGAGGTAGAGCACCCGCCCGCCCGCGCCGACGTCGCCTTCCAGTCCTTGCAGCGAAGGGAAGGGCATGCCGGTGTAGCGGTACTCGCTGTCGTAGTCGTCCTCGATCAGCAGCGTGCCGTGCTGTCGCGCATGGGCCAGCCAGTCGAGCCGGCGCGCCAGCGGCATCACCGCGCCGGTCGGAAACTGATGCGATGGCGTCAGGTAGGCCAGGCGAGGGCGCGGTGCGCCGCGAGTGGGCGCCGGCGGCACCGGCAGCCCATCGTCGTCGACATCGATCGGCTGCAGCGCCAGCCCCAGGTCGGCCAGCGTCTGGCTGGCGCCCCAGTAGCAGGGGTTCTCGATCCAGACCCGGTCGCCGGGGTCGCACAGCAGACGGGCGATCAGGTCGAGCGACTGGGCGGTGCTGTCGGTGATGATGACCTGCTCGGGCTCGCAACGCACACCGCGGGTGGTGCGCACATGCTGCGCGATCGCCTGTCGCAAGGGTGGCGCACCACCCGGCTCGCCGGCACCGAGCAACGCGGCATCGGCGTGGCGCAAGGGCTGGGCCAGCAGACGGTTCCACAGCGCGTGCGGGAACAGGTGGGCGTCGAACAGCCCCGGGCAGAACGGCTGCCGGCTCCAGAAGCGGTGCAGCGGGTGCACCTGGTAGCGTTCGCCGCGGGCCGACAAACTGGGCGCAGGCAGGGATGCGGACTTGGCTTGAGCGCGGGCCGGGCGAGCGCTGACACGCTCCGGCGCCACCCGGCAGGCATAGGTGCCCGAGCCCTGGCCGGCGACGACAAAGCCCTCGGCCGCGAGCTGCGCGTAGACCGCCACCAGCGTGTTCCGTGCCACGCCCAGGCGCTGCGCCAATGCCCGCGTCGCCGGCAGGCGTTGACCGGCAGCGATCACACCCTGTAGAACGGCATCACGCAGCCCCTGCGCCAAGCGGGCACCGAGGGGCTGCTCAGGCTCGGCCTCGCCCCGGGCGGTCAGCCAGTCGGACAACGTCTCGCTGAGAGTGTCAGCCGTCGAAGCCTGCGTCATTGTTCACACCCACCCATGCGCCGCGCCAAAGTGGACCAATCGAAGAAGCGAAAAGTGGACCAATCCACTGGTCCATTTCAATCCTATCATCCAGCTTCGACCGTTATGCCCCTACCCATGAGCCCGATCACGCCCTTGCCCCCCATCGACCGTGCGCAGGCCTCCGCCGCGTTGTCCCGCCTGGGCGTCAAGGCGGTTGAATGCGCGCTGGGTGACTTCACCTCGCTGGCGCGCGGCAAGCGGGTGAACCGCGAAGATTTCCTGTCGCTGGGCGGTTGCAAGCTGCCGTCGGTGATCCTTGGCCTGACGTTGACGGCCGGCGAGCCGGACGAAGTCTTCGGCCCGATGCTGCCGACCAGCTACATCGACATGCATCTGGTGCCCGACCTGGCTACGCTGGCGCCGCGCCCCGGCCGCCCGGGCGAAGCCACGGTGCTGTGCGAGCCGACCGGCCGCTGGTGGTCAGAACACCATGGTCGCGAGATCGACGCCAGCGAGCTGTCGCCCCGCGCCGCGCTGCGCCGCGTGATCGCTGGCTTCGAATCGCAAGGCCTGCAGGCCCTGGTCGCACCCGAGCTCGAGCTCTTTCTGCTGCACCGCGAAGAGGCGGATGGCCGCGTGAACCTGGGCAGCGCCCGTGGTCACAAGGGTGCGCTGGCCCGCGAAGGTGCCTGTGAAGCCTTCTCGCTCGAGCGCGCCAGCCACTTCGAGGCGTACTTCGACGAGCTGTACGCGGCTTGCGAGGCGATGGCGATTCCGCTGTCGGGCCACGCGCACGAATCGGCGTTGTCGCAGTACGAGGTCAACTTCCGCCCCGGCGCGCCGCTGGCCCAAGCCGACGCGGTGTTCCGCTTCAAGCGCGTGGCGCGCGAGATCGCCGCTCGCCATGGTTTCCTGGCCAGCTTTGCCGCCAAGCCCTTCCTCGACCAGCCCGGCACCGGCATGCACTGGCACTTCAGCGTGCAGCGCCGCGCCGCTGCTGGCGAGTGGCCGCACCTGTTTGCCCATGCGACGGGCGACAGCAGCGACGAGCTGGGCCACTTCGTCGCCGGCCTGCAGACTCACACGCCGGCCGCAATGGCGTTCTTCGCGCCCTACGACATGGCCTACGACCGCATCGCGCTGAGCGATGCCTCGCCCTCGCACTCGAGCTGGGGCCCGGAAGACCGCTCCTTCGCGTTCCGCATCCCCAGCTCGGGCCCGCAAGCCCGCCGGGTCGAGAACCGCCTGCCCGGCGGCGATGCCAACCCTTACCTGACAGTCGCCGCGACGCTGGGCCTCGGCCTGGCCGGCCTGGCCGCTGCGCAGGCCCCGCACCCGGGCGCCGACGACGCCCACGCGCTGCCGCGCACGCTGCCCGCCGCGCTGGACGCGCTGACCGCCAGCCCGATGCTGCGCGAGCTGTTCGGTGCGCCTCTGGTCGATGCCTTCGTCGCGATCAAGCGCCACGAACACGCCGAGCGCGCCAAGCTCGCCGACCCGCGCCACCAGTGGGACCTGACCCACCTGATTGAACTCGCCTGATTTGCCCGTTTTGTAGAGAGCCGTCCCATGTTCCGCAGCAGTCCCCAACACACCGACACCTACTACGCCGCCACCTCGCGTGAATGGCAGGTCAATCGTCCGGCGCTCGACGAGCACCTGAGCGTCGACGTCTGCGTCGTCGGTGCCGGCTTCTTCGGCCTGTACTGCGCGCTCGAACTGGCCCGCGCCGGCAAGAAGGTCGCGGTGCTCGACGCGTCGCGCGTCGGCTGGGGCGCATCGGGCCGCAACGGCGGCCAGATGATCATTGGCTTCCCTTGCGGCATGCAGCGCCTGAAGGGCGTGATGGGCTACGAGCGCGCGAAGGAAATGTTCGACGAGTCGCGCCGTGCGGTGCGCCGCATCCGCACGCTGATGCGCGAGGAGCAGATCGACTGCGACCTGGTCGAGGGCCACCTCGAAGTCGCCGTGCTGCCGCGCCGCATTGGCGACCTGACCGACTGGATCGAGGAATGCCAGCATGAGTGGTTCTACGACAAGCTGCAGTTTGTCGACAAGACCAACATGCCGAAGTACCTGAACTCCGACCGCTACCAGGCCGGCGTCATCGACCCCGAAGGTGCGCACATCCACCCGCTGAAGTACGTGCTGGGCCTGGCCCGCGCGGTTGAGTCGGCTGGCGCGCGCATCTACGAACAGACCAAGGTCGAAGGCTACGAAGAAGGCCCGAACGGCGTCACGGTGAACGTGGCCGGCGGTCTGAAGATCAAGTGCGACCAGATCGTGCTGGGCGCCAACGCCTATGTCGACCAGGTCGAGCGCAAGCTGTCGTCGCGCATGCTGCCGGTCGGCACCTTCATTGGCGTGACCGAGGTGCTGGGCGAGTCGGTCTGCCGCAGCATGATCCCGAAGAACCACGCGGTCTACGACAACCAGTTCATCCTCGAATACTTCCGCACCACGGCCGACCATCGGCTGCTGTTCGGCGGCAAGTGCACCTACCTGGGCGGCACGCCGACCAACCTGCCCGAGGCGATGAAGACCAACATCAAGCGCGCCTTCCCGCAGCTGCGGGACGCCAAGATGGACTACGCCTGGGGCGGCCACATCGACATCACGATGCGCCGCATGCCCGACTGGGGCCGCCGCAACGACCGCGTCTTCTGGGCCCAGGGCTTCTGCGGCCATGGCCTGGTGCCCACGCGCGTCGCAGCCACGCTGGTCACCGAAGCGATGCAAGGCAACACCGAGCGGCTGGACTGGTTCTCC
>Ga0307516_10000016_pt1 | contig 203400 bp, 292 predicted proteins | sample 19_EM_MG_FD_203310 | JGI IMG/M metagenome (GOLD analysis project Ga0307516, IMG submission 203310) | Populus trichocarpa ectomycorrhiza microbial communities from riparian zone in the Pacific Northwest, United States - 19_EM | ecosystem: Host-associated > Plants > Roots > Unclassified... | reverse complement strand
CTGGCAATCTGAATCAAGAGGGGTGAGACGAGTCGTCCAAAACGGGGAGGGGGTGGGCGGCCTACCTTCTTGTTGAAGACACGGTTTCGTTCGTTGATATACGTGATGTCGCCTTCGTCCTCGTTCGCTCTCTTTCTCGAGAACTTGCGCTTCTTATCCACGCTGGGGGACATTTAACTCGCAGGGAGACGCGTAAAGTATGAGAGGACGCACTCCTGATTAATCTTAGACACCACCTTGTCGATGGCGTCTTCCGAAGGTTTGTTGTCACCATATATAAGGGTGTTGGCGTTTCGGTACAACTTTTCTGCGGCCAACTGCTGCTCCTGGCTCGTCGGAACAACCGCTGACGAGCCTTCGCCGGTCTTGGTTAGTGTCCCAGCTGCAAGGCCGAGGGCAGTCTCCTTCTGGCGGTTATACACTTCGAGGTCCAGCTTCAGGTGGTCAAGATCCTTCTTGTATTTCCTCCTGACAGCGTCCGAGTCGTCTGTTGGAGAGGATAACGTGAGCCATCGCGAGAACCGTCAGGGGGTGCATGCGGACGCACTATGGAACTCGAAATCCGCTCTTCGAGCTTTCCTCGCCTGTTTCTTCTCCCACTCATCGTTCTCCTCTACCGTCCATTCCCAGTTCTTTTGCCTTTCCGCATCCTCACCGCCCTCTTCCGCGTCCGCTTTTTGGCGCATGATCTCGGCAAGCTTCCGTTGACGATCCAACCGTGCCGCATCTCTCACTGATACCTTGGTCTTCGTACTTTCTTCTATCAGAGATGCCCTGTTTGCTTGAGCAGAAGAACGCTAGAGTCTGGATGTAAGCCGCACCGAACATCACAGAATGATGTTTCGACGCACCATGCGCGACCGCAGCTGAGCGAGTTTCTGTTGCCTCTGTTCCAGAGTCAACTTTGAGCCACCAGCTTCTATTTGCTCGACACCTTCATTCTCGGAAGTGTGCTCAGAGACGTCGGCTTCAGAGTCGGTTTTCGCCATCGTGGATAGAGTGATGGAAAGAGCAGGTGTGGATCACGTGGCTAACCTCCCTGATCACGCCTGCCTCCCCACCATACCCCCATGTTCGAAGATGTGGACGACATAGTTATCCCAGGTTTCTTCGGCGTAGAGTTGTGCGCAGAGGACTTTCCGGCAAAGTTGCCACAGCCGCAACCTAGGCATCCGCTCACCCCACATATCACCGTTCACCAATACACCGATGGCTCGCGTCATAGCTTCAGGTCCAGCCCGCTGGATGTTGGACACCGAGCCGCAGAGATGGCGATAGCTGCTTCTGGATGGCATGCAGTAAACCCCCCAGTCTTCGAGTGTATGCCCCCCAATGCAATCTCGATCCCTCCATTAACGCTGACAATCTCAACTCAGTAGCCTGCAGGGACGACCGTTCTTTTATCTACACACCACAGGCCCCTCTCCTATCGTCAGGCACTTCCACGATAAGCGAAAAAGAGTGGGGGGAACCTCCCTCATCCGATGAGGTATTCTCCACCGCAGATCTAGACGAGTTCATCGGCACGGATTTTTCTTGCCTCCACATCTCCGTTCTGCCAATTCGAAATCGCCGCCCTGGAGTCCAGGCAGCCTCCCAATATGATCCGTATGCTGAAGTTCACCTTTCCGGAGTGCGATCTATGCCGCGTGTCCTGCCCACTCTGCTGGGATCTATTCCACTGGGGGCTGACAGTGCGGCATCGGTTGGTCCGAACATGATTCCAGGCTTCGCTTCTGAGATACCTCCGATGAGTCCTGGCGCCGAACTTTACGGAGAACCCCACCCAAAGCCGGCTACATGCTCCCGATTCGAACGAGATCATCCCGCAAGTGGTTCCTCAGATGCTGATCTCTATGGTTCCCCGCTTCGTAACCTGACTCCACCCCGAGGTCCAGACCACTTCAAGTCTCCTCGGGTGGATGCGCATCACGACTGGCAACCTGTATGGAAATTTGACACCTCCACACTCTTGTACGTTATCCCCGATGTGCGTCCACACTCCACGGTCTACGTGCAGTGGCTTGAGACTGACGACTTTCAAGCCTCATTTACATCCCGCGCCTTCTGCGGACCCTTCTGCCGCTCGTCGATCGCGCATTCCGCCTTTCAGCAAAAGCATTCCTATTCCAATCTACCCGAGTACCGACTCAAGTATTGAGATCTACCTCCAAACTCCTCACGGCCGAGGCTCGTGGATCATTCCAGTACGTGGGGTACTCCCGTGGGATGGGTGCACAAGGGCGCGGATTCTCCATCCAAACCCCACCTCTGACGCGTACCCGCCGAAACAGTCGTTCGAGGGATATACCGACCTCGTTTGGACTCACGCTTCGCTCGTGGCGTTCTGGGATTTCTTGCGCGAGTTGATGGAGGCGAGAGCGTTGGGGAGCGTGGCCATATCGTTTCATGCGGACACTTCACTCGATGGTGATAGACCGGTGTACAATGTCTCCGCGGAGTATGAACCGACGCCGCCGGATATCTCCCTTTTCGACACCGAGCCCTCTGACCCACGGGCATCTCTGTTACTGGTAGACCACATCAAAGTCTATTGCGATGTGGAGTTCGCGATGAATGCCCGCACCGTACTCGCATCTTGGCAATATCAATGGGACGAGAAGAACGCAGCCGAGGATGCGTTTGATTTCGACCTCTCGGGGTCTCAGGCGTCGGAGGTGGCATTATATGGAAAGGAATCGCAACAGTTTCAAGTCCGTAAGATCCAACTACTGCACAGCGCTAGGATACCGTTTCTTGATCATAGGAATAATGGTTTGTTCGTTTGCTGATTCGAGCTGAACCTGGGTTAGTCGTCGTCACCGTGATGTAGTGCATTCAGGATCCAAACCCCTCATCAAATTAGAACAAGATCGAAACGCTTGGAGGACGTCTCCAGTCACTGAACGTGGATCTAATCCCACCGAGATCACACCCAGCGAAAGAGAACCCCTTACTGTAAGCCCCTTGGGCCCCTCGAGATTGACACCCAAGTAGCACCCTAAAATATGTGGAAACATTTCGAGACGTGTACGAAATCTAGGTTTTGGGCGGCTTCGGTGTCGGCCGGCGATGACCATCACGCCTTGATTTATCGATGAACCCTTCAGCTTCAGCGACAGGCCGCCCAGGTTTCTTTGATCGCTCACCGCAGTTCACGTCACATAGGCGTTTGGTGTCCAAAGACCACACGGTCTCATCGATGCAGAAGGATCAAGTGTCGTATGAGCTCCCTCACTCCCGTCTGTGATCAATCCCGTTCATGGGAATGGAAGGTGCCACCGTTCCCACGCAATTCCCTTGGCCATCACCACCTATTCGCTGAATAAACCGTCAGAACTGGGTGTCGAATGTTCGCCCTGGGGGTCACTATCGGAGGAATACAGCCCCAGATCATCACGGTCGAACACAACGATCATATTTGCGGCAGCGCACAGTGAGGTCCATCGTTTCAGCGTGACTGAAACACATCAGGGCGAAGCTCCCAGCCATTTCACACTCTGTGGGGTGTCTCCTGAACATATAAAAGCCAGGGGTTTTGGCCAATCTCTCTCCAGCAACAACACCTTCACCAAAACGACCAACACTCTTCTTTAACGACCTCCTCATCTCAACTTCTACCAACGATGTCTTCTGAAACCTCCCCCATCCTCATCGAGAACCCCAAGGGCGAGAACGAGTCCTGGGAGGAGTGGGGCGAGAAACTCGCCGAGAAGTACAAGACCCCCGCTGCTACCCCAAACCTCCCTCTTGTCCCCGGTCAGGACAAGCTTCGTACGCCCTTCCCGATCTTATCGCCCTCTCTTACCAATTCTGACAATTCGATTTTCCCTTACAGCCGAGACCTGGGGTGAATACGGAACTCAGTGGAAGGAGTACTACAACACCAAGGTCGCCGGCAAGCCCATACCCTCTGCCAATGGTCCTACCATCCCTCCTCTCCCCACCACTGAGGCCGCCGGTGAAGAATGGGGCACCTGGGGCAAGGCTGTCGCCAAGGCCTGGTCCGACTTCGCCGCCGAGAAGGGTGTTGACTTGGCTAAGGTCACCGAAGGCTTGAAGCACCCCGAGGAGCCGACCGACGACAACTGGGCTGCCTATGCCGGCCAGTGGGGCGCATACGGTGACCAGGTTGCGGCGAGGTTCAAGGCCGCTTTGGCTGCCAAGTCCGCCTAGGCGCACTGACCTTTACGCGGAGTAACTTATCCAACCGTATTTATCAAAATTTAAGCTTTAATGGCCCTTAGCGAATGTAAACAAATGTGTTTCTGGCTTCTTCTACATCTTGTCCGGAATCCCGAGAGTTACTTACATCATCCGAGATAAGACAAGGTTACACGATCGGACGAATAAGTAAGTACACCAAAGAGGAAACAACCATCAACAGGAGCTACGCCTTCATGCGCCCTCTACTCGTCTTATTGTGCGACGATCCCTTTCACCGACGACCTTTACAAGGCCCTCGCGCTCGAGCGCCTTGATGACCTCCCCGAACTCTGCTGTGTTGATCCTGACGCTACTCTGTCCTTCCAGCTGCCTGAGCACGTCCACCCACTTGGTCCCCCGATTTCCAGCCACGTCGAGAATATTGAGCACCTCCTTGCCCATATCTCCCCGAAGTTTCCTCTCCTGTTGGCCGACACCGCTGTCTAACAGACCCATGTCGATCTTCCCTGTCTTGGGGTCCGTCGCTGAAGTCCTGATCGCGTCCCGCATGAGGCGGTATGCCTCCTTGACATCATCAAATTCGACGAGCGAGGAAAACCGCATGCGAGCGTGAGCTTCGGAAAGGCGGATCATACTCTCCAGTTGTCGGGTTGTAGCAGTGATCCGCTTTTCGCTGGATCGGGGATCTTCGCCTGCGTTCCTCAGTTCGACGTAAGAGCGAACGAGCTCGTTGGATGCTTCTTCAGTGATCGCAGGCTGGATTTTCGAACGCGCGTAGTTGATGTAGGCAGATAGTTCATCTATGGGCTATAGGGGTGCGGTCAGCGCCATCTGCCGTGGAAATGCCCCTACCCGTACCAGTAAATCTTGGCCGGCCGTCTCGGGAGAATCTTCCAGGTACAAACCAACCAAATGTTGCGCAAGTTTCCGGTCGAGCATCTCGTCAACTTGGTCGAGCACTAAGTACAAGAGATCGAAACGGGAGATCAACGTGGGAGGGAGGTCGATGTTCTTGGTGATGGTCGAGTCCACGTCGTATTTGGAACCGACGGGATTCGCCGCGGCCAGAATTGATGTCCGTGCATTCAAAGTCGTGATGATCCCGGCTTTAGCGATTGAAACGGTTTGTTGTTCCTGGTGGAGTCCCGATTAGAGTCGGATGATCTTCGTTCTCGCATACGTACCATCACTTCGTGTAGCACACTTCGGGTCGCGTCCGACATCTTGTCGAACTCGTCAATGCAACAAACACCGCCATCACTCAGGACAAGGGCACCGCTGTGATTGAGTGGTCAGCGGTCATCGTCATCGGGTGGGACCAGGCGACCAACCTCTCGAGCACCAACTGTTTTGAATCTGGGTCACGGGTGACGTAGGCAGTCAAACCCACCGCAGATGAACCCTTCCCGGAGGTGTAGACCCCTCGAGGGGCAATCTTGTGGACATACTAGGGAGTAGACAACAAGTCAACCCCTTGATCGAGAACGTTTCACTTGGACATACCTTGAGTATTTGGGATTTACTGGTACCAGGGTCTCCGACTAGGAGGACGTTGATGTCTCCTCGATACCTAGGTCCTCCGCCCCCGCCGCCGCGAGAAATACTCTTGTTCGTGCCACCAAACAGCTGCAGGAGGATGCCCTTCTTAACGTTGTCCATACCCCAGATTGAAGGGGCAAGCGACTGCGCCAGGAGTTCATATATATCAGGTCTGGTGCTGAGTTCCGTAAGTTTGGATTCCATCACGGCTCTCCTCGTCCTGCGACCTTCTCTTCTAGCTTCCTCGTCCTCCTCCTCTTCGGCTCCGCCAACGCCACCAACGCCAGGGATACGATCACCGGCTGCAGACCGGGTGGACTTATCGAATGCTAGCGTACCATTGGTTCCTATCTTGACGTGGACAACGTCGAGGAACGTTTTGAAGAGATTCTTGATCGTTCTGGTCTTGGGGTTCACCCGGACCGGAACGCTCCTGAAGATGCCCGTAATGATGAGCCTGTCTCCGGGCTTTGCCACGTCTACGAGCTCGTCGTACACGCTCAACGAGACGGTGTGGGGCGTCTGACCATCAGGGACCGCGTCCGGGGTTTCTTGAAGGCGGATCACCTGCCTGTCGGCAAACTCGCAGCGATTGTGCACGAGAACCATGGTACCCACGGATGCGCAAACATCCCGGGGACAGCGGCTGGGCTCGTCGATCTTTCCTCGATCGATTTCGACCTGTACGGTATGTTGACAAGTCGAACAGCGGAAGAAGGCGACTTTCATGTCAGGTATGACGGGAGTAGCACGGATAACCAAGCCCTTGATACAAACGAGTTTGTCCGTATCTAGTGATTTAAATATCAGGAGTGGTAGGAAAAAAGCCATGCACACCCACCAGTCGGATTCAGCTCTCTCATGTTCACGGCTTCTACACCAAAGGGCCTGATCTTGTAGACTTTCGTCATAATCTCTGCGATCTCCTCTTCGCCATGGGTGCCGGCCATCTCATCGTGCCCGTTACTTTGGTCTTGCTCCGCGAGCTCTAACATGAGGTCCTTAAGGACCTGATCCATAGCGGGGATGACCTCCTGCGGGTACTTGGACAGCTGGGTATAAAGCTTCTTGGAGGGTGGGTACGCGAGGAGGTTGACCATATCCAGATTCAAGTTGGCCTCACCCGTCTGACGCATCCTCCGCAGGTACTGTTCGTACAGCACAACCTCGCCCTCTTGTGGGGAACCCAAGATCCCGTGTTTACCTTGTTCCCGGTCGTGGTTGACCCGGTACTTGATCTTGAAGCCTCTCAGGAACTCGCGGAACGATTTCATGGTTTCGCCCAAGTTAACGGTAGTACCCCAGATTGCTCGAATTTCGTCGGGTTCATCTTCGGATGGTACAGCGGGTGCGGAAAACATCGGTCCAGAGGAAACGGGTGGCCGATCTGGGAGGTCCGAGTTCATGTCATCGCCGAAGAGATCACCTCTGCTCGTTGTGGGAGCTTTACGAGTACCGCGCCTGGAAGGGGTCAGACTGAAGGTCGAGTGAATGTCCCCCCGTCTGTTCTTCGGTGTCTTTGATGGGCTTTTGCGGTGGGTGTCAGTTCAAGTCATAGAGTGCCCAATAAAGTGCCGTACGATGGGAAATCCATAGGATCTGATGAGGGGATGTCCGAATCGTATGGTCGCCTAGTTGTCCTTGGGGTCTTTCTTGGGGATGAGCTTGGAACGTTCATCGGAGACGAGCTTCCCACTAGGACAGCAATCAGCCCCTGCGTATCACACGTTTCCAAACGCCGTACCTTCGAAAAGAGGTGTCCGGGGGGTGGATTTCGGTGTAGACATCCCCAGCGCGCGTCTAGCCATGACTCCAGGGGTACTGGGCACCGCATTCTTCCTGGGTGTCCCTCTGGTGGTGGAAGGTGTACCAGGGTCGAACAGAGGTTGTCTCGGCGGAGCGTTTGGCATCGATTGCTCAGCCGATTCGTGCTCTTGCATGTCATCGTCTGAGTCTGGAACATTCATCGGGGAGGACATTCTTCCTCAGCACTCCTGTGGTTGGTGGGGGGATCACGATGAGGATAATGAGAGGACGCGTCCAGTCACACTTTCGTCACGCCTTGCAAGCCATGACTTGGTCACGGCCTCGAGGTCTTAGCTCAAGATCGGGGATGGGGGGCGGGTTGCGGGTTGCGGTCTAATTAAATAGTGTTGTACATCTCCATGATTACAGCGGAGTAGGGTATCGCGATGGGCCAGGGGTAGCGGAGGGGACCCAGTCTCAAGGTTGCTTCATCGCTTCAAGCTCCTTTTCGGTGACAGCATACCCCTCCGTCTCCTTCGCAACCTCTTCGCCCAAGGCCAAGATGCGTGGCTTGTCAAGGCCGATCAAGGAGACGCAAACGCCGCGGCCGAAGAAAGGGTATGATCCAATCCGAACACCTTCGTTCTTTACCCTCTCTTGAAGGGATGTCAAGAATGGAGCGATGGATGGTTCTGCCAGACTGGGTGGAGTGTCAGCCAGCACAAGGAGACAGGTCGACATAGCCCCATACTTGGTGAAAATCTGATATCTAAATGGTCTCTCATGAGGAGGCGGGAGAGGGAGTAGAGGTGCCAGTTCCTGAAGCATCTTCCTGAAGAGCATGGGAACGCCGGGGAGGACACAGAGTTTTCCCTCAAGTCGAACCACAGGCTATTCGGTTCGGTGAGAACAAAAGGTTGGTGTGCTGGGAGGGAGTGCTCACGATCCAGATATCTGGGGAAGCGAAAAGGATTTCTGCCTTGTTGGGGAATAGAGCCATTCGATATTGGGCGGATATTTGCTCCTTACTCTGGAGTGAAACCCAGGCACGGGTCTTGTTGGTTTCGGTCATCCTGTAGAGGGTTTCCTCGTGGTATTCTAACTCTTGTCCGAATGCCTTTGCCAAAGATTCGTAGGTGATGTCTGCCGTTGGGAGCGTGAGTTATCGGTGGACGTTATGCTGACCGTCCAGTGACGCACCATCGTGAGTGGGCCCAATGCCACCGGAGGTGATCACGAAGTCGTACTTTTGGACCATACGGCGGGCAGCCCCCACACTGAACCCGCCCAGTAACAGTCAGTCGTGGATAAGAGGTGTGATATAAGCAACATCGTACATTTCCGCTTCGTCGTCGGGTATGACTTCGACTCGTTTTCTGGGTTACATGCGTCAATGTATGCTGTCCGTAACCTGGAAGAGAGTGCATTACAGGTCGATGCCCTGCTGGAAACAGAACGTGGCAAAGTATTGGGTATTCTTGTCCAGCACCTTTCCGTTGAGAATCTCATCACTATGTTGATCGTTCAACCATCCTCCTAGAGGCCGGGATTTCGATGGGGACGCACCCGATGATCAGAGCAGCAGCAGTCCTGATGTACTTCCCTTCTCCGAGCGGATTCTTGGGCACCGGCGTGATTGGGAAGCTGAGCTCGGTGAGGCGTGGGGCGGTAGTAACAGCGACCATTGTCTTGAAGCGGGCAGAGAAAAGGGCGACCGTATGAGAGGAGGTGCTTCTACACCCATGGGTCGAGTTTAAAAGGGGAGGTGGAATACCCAAGATGACCCCTCTGTCCAAGAGTCGCTTCATCCAACAGCCCAGTGGGTCATTCTCCCCCGACCGATCATCCGCCTTCTCCATTAACCGCGACCCAGTGGCCGACCCGTCGCGTCCTCCCCGCCACCAACGGAACGGATGGCATCTGACCAACGCCTGGATGATCTTTCGCAGGTTGGTCATCTTCGCTCTCCTCTATCGCCGCTGATTACCGCCCCAGGCCACCGTTTACATCCCTCACTCCAATCTAGGTACGCACCCCCAGAGCAGTCTCTCCACACCTCTACTGAGAATTCCCTTTAGATGGGGGAGAGACAGGGCAGAGCTATTCCCCATGTCCGGGTAGGGATCTTCCCGGCGGCTATGAACTCCGGTTTGGGTTATACAAACAGGCGTGGATTAAATGCCTCACCCGGATACAGGTACTGGGCACTGTGGTTGATGCCTGCCAGTGTACGCCACTCAACCACCTTAGGAAATTTCACATGCGATCCACTCTCCACTTGCGTCGGATATAGTCGCACAGATTCGCGAAGCGTACACAAACATCCTCCCGGGTCTACCACACACTGAACTTCCAGTATTTGCTGTCTCAGGTAAGCATCCTACCCAAACGTTTAGCCCCGGTCCCGGATCCGAAATGCCGATTTGGCGTTCTGTTTCTGTTCGTCTGCTTCATTGTCCCTACATGTTGATTCACTTGCGCAGGTCAGAGCGGTGACAGTCCTGTTCTGCAGAACGTGGTGGTCCAGCTAGAGAACGAGAGCACGGACGATGATGTCACTCCTGCGAGAGTGGTTCATCTTCATCCGGCCGACTGTGCAAACATCATGCTCATGATGAGATCCATGATCCAGGGATTTGTTTCCGCCTCTCCGGAAGGTTTGAGATCTTCAAATGGTTCACGGAGAACCGGTGCTTATGTAGTTGCTCGCATCAGGGAGTGCTAAGCGAAAGGCAACCACGTCGTTGGCTGCATATGACATCGAACTGCTCAACGCTTGGTACAGATACAACCCCACAGGACAAGGTAGGCGACATGTGCTTAAGCCCCCACTTGTGGCTCACATCGATGTGAAGAGGGCCTGCAACTTGTTGTTCTGATGCACGACTTTGAACAATTTGAGCCCAAGGTGGTTCAGGATCTATTCTGTATCTGCAGGTATGCGGGTTCACTATCTCCAGTTCTACACTAACAGCCAAACCCAGCCTGCACATTCCGCAACTTCCACTTATCTTCGTATTGGCCCTGTCCTCTCCCCCGGAGCCATCGTACCTGCATAGTGCATACCCAAGGGCAACGATGGCCCTTCTGAAAATCCATAAGATTACAGTCACTTCGCAAGTGGAAGTTGTCGAACAACTCCTTTCCAAGGTATGTCCGGTTCTCTGAACGTTCCAACTGGAACTGATGGGTGAAGACGTTTTTCGACCCAGCGTTTGACCCTGGGATAATGCTCGGGCCCGTTGCTCTTGACTGTTTGCACGACCACTTCACGCGGCATAACAGGTCACTAGATACGGTGACGACCATCCTCCAGGTAGTTCTTCTACCTGACCAGGGATGATGGTCGGATTGACATTTTGGCAGCTGACATACATGAAGCACATCGATGAACCCCTTACCCTCTTCTTGTTTGACAACAATCTCGGCTGCTCAAACGAGAAGAGTGCCCTGCGGAAGCTCGTCACACCCGAATCTTTCCCATTTCTCGAATATCTGTTCACGCGGGTGCTGGGCTCCCAAACCAACCAGCAACAGAGTCGGTGGAAAAGCGACCGAAGCGACCTCTCCTCGTTGCTAGGTGTCATAACGGACTGCCGGGTGGGGTTCCACGAGCGGTGTCGGCGATTTAGGGTCGGCTTTGGCTTACTCCTACGCGTTCGGAGGTTTGTCCTCGACCTGGGTTACAAGAGCGTAGAATCGGAGGAAGATGGAAAGTCGATCTTGGATGTGATGAGCAGGGGACTGAGAGGGAGGCTCACAAGGGATTGGAAATATCTCGGGTTGGTGATCAAGTAGGCGGAGAAGTTCCCGTTCTTGGCAACTTCTGAGGACTGATCCCAACTCTAGGAAGCTGGATCTGGACCAGGTCTCTGGACTGCTCGATACCCTCGAATGGTTTTTTGCAGACTTACCGGACGGTGTTTTCGAAGATGAAGAAAAGGATAGAAAATGGGTCGAACGCCAGCGAGCCGCTCTGGGCCAATCGAGTGGTAACCGAGACGGACAGGCGCTGAAAGTGCTTGCATCCGAAGTGGGGGAATGGTTTATGGAATATTCTACGTGAGTTGGAAATGGTCCTATGCTTATTCGCCAAGAGTTGCTTAGCATGTCGTCATGTCGTCAAGGGAGAGGCTCACGCACCGGTTGGACGAAACTCGCTTGTGGGACATATGGTATACCGGGTCGACCCCGTTCCCGTCTGAGGTGAGTACCCGTTCGTTGGGGGTCGTGCTCTTTCTTCGTGATGCCTCGTCCGTTGTTGGCGTGTTTGCATCGGCGCGCGTTCTTGGGACGAACTGACTCGGGCCACTTGGGCAGCTCATCAATCCCGCGCCAAGAGCGCACATCATCTCAGCATTGTTGCACCCAGAGTCTTATGCCATTCAAGAACCGCACCCTGAGCTTGTTGATGGGGGTGTGAGCGAGACAGACGACATGGATGACGAAGTGCCGGACACAAGCATCTTGTTCAGGGGATACCTGGAGGCGGGCAAGATGATCAACGTGTTCGACTGGTACCAGAGTTTTGCCGCGGTTCTCGAGACTCGGCGACAAATGGGGTTCGGGACCGAGGATCAGAAGCAGGCGGGCGATCCCCCCTCCGATCCCGCGCCCGGCCGCGGGCAGAGCGATCACGACGGGGTCACGCAAGGGGACGGAGAAGAGGACGAGGATGAGAGATGGGGCATGGAGGTTCAGGCGAGGTTTATTCGGGGCGTTCACGAGTTGGATTTTATGGGGTTTTTGAAGCACACTGGGCGAAAGCCAGACCATGTTGCTCGAACCGTGTTTGATGTAAGCGAATAACCGAGAATATTTTTGGGTTGACAGCGACAATTCTCGGGCCGCCCTGGGTTGAGAAAATATAAAACGAACCATCACCGCTCATCGTCACTCTCCCTTGTCGTTCTTCGTCTCTCCTCCTTGTCTCTTTTCTGCCAGCTGTTTCTAACAGTCTCTGCCCACTCTCCCTCCCCCTCACTCTCGTTACTCGACTCTATAATGCGTGCCGCCACTCTCTTCTTGGCCTTGACCGCCGTCTTGCCCTCGGCCTTTGCCACCATCTTCGTGGGTTTTTTATTTTCGCTTTCTCGCAACCAGCCAGTCGCTGACCCCGAACGAACGTAGACCACCTCTCCCGTTGCTACCACCTCTTGGCAAGCTGGTCAAGATCAGACTATTCAGTGGATCGAAGATCCCAACAACCCCACTCCTTCCCTGAAGGACTTTGGTGCCACCAAGATCTCCATTTATGTCGGAAACTCTCAGCAACAGACCTCCCTCCAGTTGCTCTCCCCCTCCACCGACGTTTCCACCATCGACCAGCTCAAGTTCAAGCCTGACGCTTCCATCGGACCCAACTCTAAGGAATAGTACGTGTCGTGTCCCTGTCATAATTTCAGGTGAGACATGGTCTGACGCGATTTTCCCACCAATTCAGCTTCATCAGGTTTGAATCGCTCGCCTTCAAGGACCCCAAGCAGCCCCAATTCCCCGCTCTGGCCTTCTCCGCCAAGTTCGAGTTGACCGGAATGAATGGAAAGTTCACTCCCGAAGTTCAGTCGCAGATCGACGGCGCCAGCTCTCTCCCAATTGGGCCGACCTCGATCAGTTCCTCGCGTCCTTCCAGCTCCCCCTCTTCCTCTACTCCCCCCAAGACCTCTGGTTCTCCTTCCTCGTCCTCTCCTCGCCCCACCAGTTCTGGGAGTGCTCAGGGTAACTCTGGCGGCGCCCTTGGCCTTGCTGCCGGCAAGCTCTTGACCGGTGTCGTCGCCGTCGTCGTCGGGTTGGCCATATTCCTGTAGACGAACGATCGTGTCCCGGAGGAATCACGCGTACACGCACGCTCACGTATCCTACTTTTTCGTTTGCCGAATTCTTGATTTGTTTCCCATTCATATACCTAATAGACCTCTTTGGGTTGGAGTTGAACATTCCCAGTTTTTGAGTGAATCGAACATCAAATCTGAGCACAGAATGAAAATGTGGTGACGGCTGTCACTAGGTGATGGTTGTATCAAGGCGGAAACGAATAGCGTCAACAAACTTCGTGTGAAGCCCGGGCAAGGTGTAATTTGTGGCGCGAACAAGTAAACGGTTGTCACCGTGACACAACGGCATCGTGGGTACGCAAAGATGGGTGGAAAAGACCCTCCATAAAAGGGTGTCGCGAAAACAAAGGTACGAGGGATTGATGTTACACTGGGATGAACGAAATTCTACCAGAGGTGAACGGGGATGAGAGGGTAGATCTGGGTATATACACTTCCATGACGGAAGTCATCGGAGTTCAAAGATGACAAGAAAAAGCATAGAGGTGGCAGTGATGATCAGTGGTGAGTATCGGGGGAGAACGTTGGGGGCAGAATTTTGGTCGGATGGTGCGCTTGTCGGAGGGGATGATGGGCTGGAGGATGGTGTGTGTGAGAATGAGGTCGCTATTGGAGAGGAGATCCGTGAGGTTGACATCCCTGATGGCGTCGGCGTCGAGGGAGAAGGAGGTGTCAGCAGGCTTGAGGGGACCGGTATGTGAGAAGTTAGTGACGGGACGGGAGAGTCGAGAGAGCCGGACATGTTATCGATCCTAGATAGCAAAGCACGGTCAGACGGCGAGGAGAGGAGAGGAACCTGGACGCACGTGAAGAAGGAGGAGTATTGGTGATACGGGCCGCCGTTCACCGGGTTGACGGAGGTAAAGTTTACATAGCTGGTGGGTGAAATGGATCGTCAGCATGAGTAAGGGCGGCAGGTGGGGAAGTACACACTAGTGATCAGAGTTGGGACCGGCGTTAGGAGAGGGCTGGGTATGAGCGGCCGTGAGTTGGCCTCGCTGATCAGCAGGTCAAATAGAAACAGACAGACAGTAAACGTGAGCGAGCGCGTTGCGGATACGTCGACTGGGTCTATCTGTTGAATCAACCTCTGCAATTCACTGGGTCAGCAGGCGATCCCGTGATATGCCGACTTGACCTCACCCGCTCTCCATTGTACAAAGCGACGTAGCAGAGCTTGATCAGGTCGAGCAGAGGAGCCTCGCCGTCGTCCAACCAGGATATCGTGCACGGTTGGTTGCCGTGGCAGACCAAATGCTGGCCGTCGGGAGGCTCGAGGACCTTGAAACCGTTGAGCTCGGAGTGTGGCTACCGGGGGGCAGGGGACACGTACGTAGAGGTTCGCGCACACGTTAGCGGCATAAAGGAACGTAGAGAGGAGAAGGGTGATGAACATAAACATAATAGAAACGAATGTTATGGGTGGGTCTCTCTTGCTTGGAGGTGGAGAGTTGAACGCTGTGTTGCCTTTTTGGGAAGGTGTTACCGGGGTATAAAGAACGGATCAAACCCCAGCTCGGACTCTCAAGATCTCACCCCCCACCACCAATGTCCAGCCACATCCCACACGAGCTCGTCGACCAGATCATTGACCACCTCTGCAATGACCCAAAGTCTCTCAATGCCTGTGCTCTCACCGCCAGGAACTGGGTTCCTTCCGCCCGCTACCACCGCTTCCACTCCGTCCGATTCCATTCCGCGAAGAAGATCGACTCCTTCCACCAACTCTCCCAAGACGCACCCGGCATTCTGCCTTGCTATCAGGAGGCTATCATATGCGATAACTCCGGATACCTCCCTGTATCCATTCTCGAAGCAGCCGCTGATGCTTGCTTGACCCTCCCCAACCTCGAGCGTATCAAGTTCAATAACAGAATCTGCGCTTCCACCCCCAGAGTCGTGACCATTCTCTCCCCAATTGTCGCCAAGATAACCACTCTCAATCTATCCGGCACCCTCCTCGCATCTTCTACCGATTTCTGGCCACTTATTTGTTCCTTCCCCAACCTCAACACTGTTCAAGCCTGCGGTGTCACCTTTGGCTCTATGGAGGAGACTGCTTTTTTGCCAGTCAATACTTACGAACCCCCCATTGCGACCTTCGCCGTCTCCACCTCACGACAGGGCTTTGTCATCAACCACCTCATAAACTCCCCTTTCCCTCTCCGTTTCCTCAAGAATTTCGAGATTCTCTACATTGACCCCAACCAAACCACATTGGTTCCTCTCGCCGAATCAGTTTATGGAACCGTCGAGCAGCTGCGATTCAGCGCCGTATCGATTCATCGCGCGGACGACCAAAGTGGGTCTTTCCTTCGTCCAATCATTAATTTCAATTAGTCCCCAACCTGTTTACCCTTCTGATTTCTATAGGAATCCCGGAATTCGTCAGCAAATTGACCAACCTGGAGACCTTGATCATGGACAAAATCTACGTTCTCCGCCCAGGCGATGGTCCCATGGAATCCCTTTCGTGGATCCCCCCAGTGCTCAGAAGTGTCACAGCCCCTATCCGGAGGCTTTTCATCGAGCTGGTGATCAAAAACCTCGATCATATCGACTCCATGGACTGGCCGCAGGTTGACCGCATGCTTACCAACCAGGAATCTCTCCGATGGCTGACTGAGGTCGGCATCACTGTCATGTCAACCTCTGCGATTCGCGGAGCCATCAACACCGAGGTTCTCATGGCTTTCATCGTCCAGAGGTTGCCCATGACCTTTCAGCGCGGCATCCTCCGTTGCATTGTTGGGAAACCCTAGGAAGGCATCACCAGCGGGTGCCAACCGCGTTGGACACTGGTTGTGTTGCGCGCGCTGGTTATACAAGGTTGGAGTAACCGTTTATCGTTCGTATTCTGTCGTTTTCTCATGTTCTCGGTGTGAATGCTCTCGTGCTTGTATTATGATCCCCCTTTACTCTCCTCTGTACATATCATTTCTTTTCCCGAGTGCGGCGGGTCTCCCTCGTCTCACCCCGATGCTCATCTCAATGTAAATACTCAGTGTTTCTCAAGATGGACAATTCACTCACGCCACACCCGAGGCGCCCCACCATTAGCAATATTTCTGATTGCGGTTCCCTGGGAGTGAACACCCCGTCGTGGTGAGCAGGGCTTGATTAATGGTTCCCCACCGCACGCCATTCAAAGCCATCCTCCGAAGGTGGGGCACCTCGGGATGGTCGGCGAATAGTCCGCGCTCGGGTTATGAATTGATACAGAGTCACCGGCGTATCCTTAACCCACCAGCGGGACCCTTAGTCCTGATCGTACAGATTATGGCACGACTTCTGTAAAGGTAACCCTTCACGGAACCCCACCGCGGAGAATCTGGGGGAGCTGTCGTTGACATCGCATCATATACGTGATTCAATGTTACGGTGGTTGACTGCCGGGTTTCTGGACTGCGGATGGCGGGCCACTGCTCTAACGTTCTCGTGGATGAACCGAAAGTTGGGATACGGGTACATACATACGCGGGGCGGAGTACAGACCACATATAGTTGTTGTCGTGCACAATACAGATGGGCCCTAGATACAACAGAGTGTTTCGATTTGTCCTTTGGGTGTCGTGTTCGAGCGCAACGCCGCAAGGCGCGATATACGGTATGGTCCGGTCTGTTCGAATGAAACGGGATGTGAAGGATAGTGTGGGTGGGGCTAGGGAAGCTGCGAGAACTTCGACGTTGAACGTCGACAGTTCGGATAGCCGGCCTGAACTGCGTAGGCCAACTCTGCAAACTCTTCGTCCAGTTTCTTGTGTTGCATCTCCCACCGCCTGTCTTCCGCCCTGACCTTATCTCGGTAATTCCTCAATGTATACCCGCCCCCCTCTTCTTCCATCCCCATCCCAGCTCCAGTTCCAGACTGGCCACCAACCCCCTGCTCTCCAGTTCCAATCACAGCTTCCTCATCCTCTCCGTACATATCCCTCTGCCTCCTCATAAACCTCCGCTTCCGCTTCTTCCGCTCCAAACCCTTCTCCCTCTCTTCCCTCTCTCTCCGCAGGAACTCCCTGTAATCCCCAGGTCCAAAGTTCCGTAGCCCACGGCCTTTCAAGTTATTCCTCCTGGGACCAAAGACGATGCGTTGCGCGAACACGATGATGAGAACGAATAGGGAGAGCGTGGCCAGGGCGCCTATGAGGATAGCGATTGCGATCGGGACTGGGAACTGATCAATCCATGGCGTAGGTCCGTACCCCGTGATCCGATCTACGGTGGGGGCAGGTGGAAGGGAGATCGAAGGAAAGTGGGAGTCGTGTTCCCGTATTATTTCGCAAGCGACATATCTAAGAATTGTTCGTCAGCGCGGCTGGCACGAGGTCAGGAATGGGGGAAATAGGGGAAGCGACGCTCATCGTTCCAAAGAGTGAAATGGGTGGCCGACGTACGATGAGAATGGTATGCATGAGAAAAGAACGGAGATATATAGCCTTCGCATTGCAAAGGGCGGCGTGGCTGTTGGGAGAAAGATGGCTGAAGGGAGAGAAAGAGGGCAGTAGCGATGACGTTGGCGTGAACTGGTAACCGCCGACGTCCCCGTTTAGCTTTCCGTTGGTTCCGTAAAGCCAAGAACCGTCAGGGGGTCGATCGGATCGGCGGTTCGTACGGGAAAGGACTTTGGGCACGGGTATGTGGTGAAATTAGATTCGATGTGTTGTACTTTACAAAATTGCCTGGGTCGGACGACCAGTTTAGTACCACAGGGTCGGGTGAGAAGTGTAGAAGGCGCACATGAGTAATAATCTGAGTCTCCCTGAGAACTACTCCACCTTCTGTTTCGCCCGTCTCGCCTTCCGCCATGCAATTAACTCCCTCACTACAGGAGCTATCAATGGCAGCGAAACAGGCGCAAACAGCGGGGCGTATATCGCATACGTATGCTCAGGAGGGAAGTACAGCAGCGCCAGCATCCCAGGGTTGAAGAAAGCCCGTGATGACAACGTCAGAGCCCGGGCTGAATGCTCCAGCGCAGATTCCGCCGAGTCGGATGATTCGTAGGCCAACTCGAGAGAGTCTAGCGCATCTTGGATATCTCCTTTGACGTCCTCTTTCACGGGCATGTTCTCAATCTGGTCGACTAGTTTAACGATACTACGGAGCGTTTCCGTGGTTGATACCACGTTCTCTTGCGACCTCTGGCGAAGCAGGGAGTCCATCTGCCATTTTGAGAGGGGTGTACTATCGAGAGAGACGACTCCTTTCGGGAGTTCTGGAGCTCCAAGAAGGGCGAACAGTTGCAGGCTGAATGCAACAAAGGTGCTCTCCAGATGATCAGAGGTCATGTGGAGATGGGAAGTCATGTCCGGGAGGAAGTTTTGGACGACAATCCCACCCCACTGTGGCAGGATGAATGCGTTGGACTCCATGGGATTCCCCTCAGAGTCCAGAAGGTATAGTGGTCGGTGGGAGATGGATGGGACGAAAAGGACAAAGTGAAGAACCGGATCATTCGACGCGCTCGAGGCTGTTGAGCCGATTAGTTTTGGTTTGTAAGCGAAGAATACGATGCTTACAGAGAGACCACTCGGCAGAGTTCACGAATACAGTAAGATCCTCATGAGTGAGGCCGTGTGCACTGTTGTTTGAGTGGGTGATGTGGGTCGGGTCAAACGCGAGTGGGGCGTGGAACTGGACTTGACTTTCAATCGTGAAGTTGTGGAGAAGTTGCAACGATCGTAGTGTGGGGACCAAGTAACCTGAGGTATTCGGTAAACCTGGGTTCTTTATCACACTGGTTCAGACTCACGGGAGAGCGCCCCACTCAGATCCCACCCCACGGCAGATTTTCCAAGTGCTGCGTTCTCGTTCAGAAGTGAGAATGCAAGCCGGTAGCGTGGGGAGTACTTGGCAATCCTTTGTTGGTTGGCCGCAGTGTGTCGGGGAGTCAACAGGTCGATGAGCAAGTTTGCCAGTTTCGAGGGCGAAGCTGGAAGTAGATGTGAGATCGAGTCGTTTTATCAAAAGGGTTTGCACAGACATCCGTCACCAGCAAGGACGAGGCTACTCCCCTGTACTTTTGAATGTTGAGAGCTGGGGTCGAACTTGACCACGTATGCATCCGCGCCTGTGTCGGTTGTTGGGGTTTTAGGGATACGCGATACGTCACATGGAACTCACGCGGAATTGGCTGCGGGTGCACATGCACGTCAAGCCGGGCCCTAACTTCCGGACTCAGGCGAGCATTTATCAGGCTCTGGAGCTTTGCAGACAAGACCTTCGTGTCGACGCCGGAGGAGGAATCGAGAACGATGTCGACAGGGAAACGCAAATCCTTCCGGGAAAGATCTTCGACACGTGAAGTTGGCAACGACAACCGTTGGATGCTCGTCGTCGTCCACCACAGTGGCAACGCAAGGATGATTACGGCCCAGTACGCGGCGAGGATGGACCACCTGACTTTCCAGGATTGAAAGAACACCCGTTCGCCGTCTGCATCCTCGGACATCGAGTCTCGTTGGTGGTGATACCGAAAAAGGAAACCGGTGTTGGCGGAGATTGAAACCTGTGGCTGGCCAGTGGCTGAAGGACCTTGACCTCCATCTGCTATTTTATTAGTCTCTTGTCCTCCACCGCTGCTTGGCCGCTTGGTTATCTACATTTCCGTCTCTAGGGGATACACGACTTTCTGACCCACCTACGTTTTCCTCCTCATTCATTTCCGCCTCCGAGGAGAACACCCCATTGCCCCCATATCATCCACCTGTTGGCATTTCTTTCAGTCTTAATGGCGAGCAGAACGGACACCCATAGAGCGTATCAGGATACGTATCCAGAGGTGAGATAATTTTCGTTGCCCAAGAATTGCGACGCAACTCACCAAATTCGCCTCAGCACAACTTCCCTCCACCTCGTCCACCACCGCGGCCTTACGACCAATACATCCCCCCTCGCCAGACTTTGTCGTATCGAGACGACCAGAATTTTCGAGCAAGCTCGTGGCGCCCCGATGAAAGGCCACTGCCATACAATACCCGAACTCCCTCGCCTCCACAGTACGAACCCCCGAGACCGGTGGAAGACTCGTGGAACCGTGCCGGACCTAGCTCTTCCACTTGGACTGATCGCAGACCCTCGGATTCATGGGGAAACGGACGAAGGCGCGATTCGGCTGTGGACAGATTTTTTGAACCGTCGGATGCGTGGAAACAGTACCACCACGATACTCGCAATCGGCCAGACGAGTAAGTTGGACACGGGCTTTGTTGGTTTAATTTTTTACGCGCATTTGGGCTTACGTGGCTGTGAAACCCAGATACCCTCCGCCTGCTTGGGATAGATATTTACCTCCAAGAGACACAAGGGATTACGAATCCCCCTTGTCAAGGTCTCATTATTCTCCTCCGTCCGGTGATCGGTACCGTCCAATGATGGATTCGTATGATTCCCGCGACCAGTACCCTCATTCTCGAGCGGATTCATATCGGCCAAGTTATGACGCTGACGGTCCTTGGGCGAACACCCCCCCCCAGCGTGTCACGCGTGCACGTTCACCAACCTTCGCTGGCCGCTCTCTGCCGTCGGATGACAGACACTATTCTCCCCCCGGGATGCCCTCGTCTTCGGTACACTATCGCCCGCATCCTCAGCGGATGAGGCATAACAGGACTGTACAACGTATCTCATCGACGCAAACGCGGAGGAGTCCGTCGAAGAATGACCTGTCTCCAACCGGCTCGAGGTATCCACCAGATTCCCGGAACACTCCGGACTCCGCACACAGTCGGAACTTAATGGCGAATGCTCCGAGCTTTGGGCGGAAAAGGTCGACCTCACCATTTCGGAAGGAAGACGAATCGCCTTCCAAGAGACTCCGGTCTCTTTCTCCTGACCGACTCTCAAGCCTTGCTTCGTCTAGAAGGTCATCTCCATGTCCAGTGCTTATGAAGGACCCACCATCCCCAACTCCGCCCAAGGATCATCGATCGACACGTGCTTCCACCGAAGGAGTGGATCAAAATACTGGTATGGCGATTTGCTACTTCATTCTTATCACGCAATGAACTGCCCCACAGATGCGGAAGGGATTCCGGGAATCGCAACCGCTAACGCCGTGGTTGAGGGACACCCAGCGGACGGTGAGATCCCTTTTTTCAAGGAGGATCAACCCATGCCTTCGGTTGGGTCGCAAATCCAGCCTTCGGGTGTCATACCTCCTCCAGAACGCACGCCACGTAGCCCCACGCCACCTACTATTGGCGCCGGCAAGGAGCCTCCTGCTATCAGGTTCACGTCACCTGACACTAGTCCCGCGCCTGATGTGGTTGAGCCGCCCGCTGCGGGGTCATCCGAAATGGACGTTGACGCCAGAGGACCTGGGGTTCCGGACTCGAAACCCGAAGAGTCCACTGTATCTGGTGAACAGCCATTACCAGGACTGGCCAGGCCACCTGAACCACCAGTGGAGGAGCCTCGTCGCGTTGCTCCATCTGTAACTCCACCACGGCATCCACTGGAGGTATGGATAGATTTCGGCGAGACTGCTCTACTTGCGACCGAGCAGGAGGGCTCGTCTCTACCAGAGAAAACCACCTTGCGTGATGCTCTGATTCACGTGGTTGCGAGTAGGGCTGTTCATGACCACCACCGTCGGGATGAGAGGGTGGCACCCATACTCCTTTCAAATCTTTCCATTGCAGACCCTCCACCGAGTGACGAAAGACCCGCTACCACGCCCATGCAAGAACTCATGAAGCCCTCCCGAGTAGAACGACGCGAGAAGTGGCGCCATAAGTCGCTTCCCCCTGCCCTATTTTTTGTGGGGAAACGCAGGGAGGCCGTCGACGAGAAAGTCTCAAGATTGAAGGCTGAATATCTGGAGTTGGAAAGCAAGTGGTTGGAGCATTGCGCGAAGCTGGACGAGGAGGCTAAGGCAAACGTCCCGGAAGACACCGTAACAACTTCTGGGAGGACAACTAGAAGATCTGCCGCCACTCTTGGAGACGCTGTTCGATCGGATCTGGAGATGGAACAGATCATTGCGAGTCTCGGAAACGAGGATCTCACGGACGCAAACCATCTCGCAATGCGGAACGCTGCCACCCTCCCAGACATGATCTCTGTCACGCGCGGGCACGTAGATTTTGTCTACGATAACACGAACAATCTTGTGCTGGACGCCCCCGAGTTTTACAGGCAACGGACAGGGATTGACGATTGGACGGAGGGGGAAAAACAAGTTTTCCTCAAGGCGTACGCCGCTCATCCAAAGCAGTTTGGTATCATTGCCGAGTTCTTGCCTCACAAGACGGCTTCCCAATGTGTTCTATTCTACTACCTCCACAAGAAGAAGCATATCGACTTTCGTAAGGTCATTCAGCACTACGCTCCAAGGACACGGAAGGGGGGCAGGAGAACCGACAAGCAGAGAGGGAACGCTTTGTTGGCGGATATTATGCGACATGATGCTGAAGTCTCTCACGATCGCGGGAGTGGTACTCCAGAGGCTCCAAAGAAACGGCGACCAGGACGGCCTCCAAACCCACGTCGCAGCACTCAGGTTGCCGAAACTCCGAACACGACTCCTACTCCGGTTGCTACCCCGGATCCAGAGCCCGTACAACGGTCCCGAGCTGGGCGCAGGGTCAGCACTCGTGCGCCTGTCATCGTGGAGGATGATGCGACTGAGGAAGAGGTAGGCCCAGGCGTTTTGTCTCGCGGAGACATCTTCTCAATTTGTCCACAGCCGGATGAACCTAGGCCAGCGAAAAAGCGGAGGGGGCGTAAACCGAAGAATCCCACATCGGACGCCGCAGTCCAACCTCAATCTCAGTCTGAAACTGGTGGGACGGGAGCCGGACGTCGAAAGGTCGCCCAGCAAGTGAACTGGTTGGAGGAAGATCAACGTGAGCATCAACTCAGCGAGGTTCTATCATTGTTGCTGAGCTTACTCCTAAGGGTTGTTCATTGAACTTGTCGCGCAACACGGTGATAACTTCAAGCGAATCGCATCATCTATGCCCAATAAAGTACGGCATGATGTTGTTTCGTAATACCTATTTGGCCTAATGTTTGTCCCTTTTCTCTTACTCCGAAGACAACGTCACAAGTCAGCTCGTTTTACAAGGCCAACGCAGACAAGTATGACCTTGCAAAGGTTGTCGCCTCGGCCCCCCAACGTACTCCCACACCGAGGGAGTCCACAAGTGGCCGGTCGTCGGTGGTACCATCCACCCGCGCCCCAACTCCTCCTTCACCCAGTTCGACATCCAAACCACCTTCAACCAAGAAACGGGGGAATCGTGATCGAGAGGCGAGTGGTGGCCAAACAATCCTCCCCAACTATCGGGGATCCATGGGCACTCCACCTTCCATGTCGAACAGCCAACGACCCGGTTTCCCGATCGAACCCCCTGTGACCTTACCACCCATTGGATCTCTTTTGCCTCCGATGACACACCCACCACCTCCTGGATTTCGTGATGATTACATGATGTCCAGCATCATCCCCCCTCCGCCTGTCCACATCCCAAGCGGGTTCATGGGTGCATTCCCATCGGCCCACCACGAAACATACTATAATCCCATCGCATCTCCCATCCCCTACGGAAATCCTGCCCACCCTGGTGCGCCGCCGGTGATCATGATACCGGAGCATACGGGTGATCCCCCCGTGGTGCATGCGGGAGCAACCCCTGCACAAGGGGAGTCTTTCATGGTCCGAGATTACCAGCACTCAAGAGCACAGCAACCATCTGTCGGGGTCATACCCGGACTGGTCGACATTCCGAGTTACGATTCCCAGTACCACCAGCCTGTCATCCGTGTACAACAACAGGACCCGAGGCCGGAGCCGCAACCGTCTCAATTCATGACGGGTCGTGTCCTTCTGCAGACCAAGGCTTACAACGTCAAGTGACGGATCTGGATCTTACGAGGTTTATTTCATGCGCATATATGGTGGGAAGGATGATACCCGATGTAATCTGATACCCGGCAGACATTGTTAACATTATGGTGCAAGCATGCAAATCGCGTTGTAATATTGTACAGGATCCTGGATTCATCTGCGGCCTTCCACCATGATGATGTGGTATCCAAAGTTGGTTTTGACCAAGGGGGAGATTACGGGTTTGTCGACTGATGACGGCTGCAATCCAAACGCCGCATCTTGGAATGCACCCTGCTCACAACTTGAGATAATGACCTGAGGACGTCTGACGAGCGACCCTTACCACCATACTTCCCCGCACCATCCACCCAAGACTGCCGCCAGCTGTTTCCAGGAATCAGACGAGTGGGGTTGGTAACTGGGGGAGCGTATACCTTTGGCCTTGTCTTCTGAGTACTCTTGAGCGACTTTATCGAACCTTTGGCCTTCCTGTCATCCGGAACCTACTCAGTTGCGGATGCGGGATATGGATGACGGCGCAAACCTGGATCTTGGTCAGAGCCTCGGTTGCTTTTGAGTGTTTCTGGGAGATGTTGTCAGGAGTGCCGAGGGTTGGCCCCTGAGATGAGGCCCTACCTCGCAGAGGATGTGGCGAACGTTTATTGAGGTCGCGGTCTTGAGTTTCCCCCCGCCCTACATCGCATCCACCGAACTAAGATTAACATCAACCGAGACGAGGCGGCCTACCTTTGAGTCGTCGGCATCCTTCGTGGTGTTTGATTTCTTGCCAGTGTCCTTTTTGTCGGCTGGTTTCTTGTCCGTCGTCTTTTTTGCCATCGGACCAATGGGACTGGAGTAATTGGGTCGTTCCCGTCGACGCGTGACCTTCGCCCAAGACCACAAATTTCACCTTCAGCAACGGACAAGAGCCCGATCGCACCCCAAACACCCTCCCCCATCGTTCCGTCTGGACGCCCCGCCGCCCGTTGAGCTGATTGCCAACCATGGCAGATAAGATCACCCGTATCGCTATTGTAGACGCAAATCGGTGTAAACCGAAGCGATGTGCTCAAGAATGCAAAAAGGTTAGCCTGCGCTCTTGACGCTTGGGATTGACCTGTGTTTATCGAAAGCGTGTCTAGTCTTGCCCTGTCGTGAAAATGGGTTCGTGAATACCCCTTAGATCTGCTGTCCCTGGACGGGCGGATAACCCATGGCGGATTTGATTAGGCAAATTGTGTATTGAGGTCAAACCGACCGACAAGATCGCCTTTATCTCCGAGTTCCTGTGTATAGGCTGTGGCATCTGCGTCAAGAAGTGAGGTTTACCGCCTACTCAAGTTTTTATTGTTAATCCTTGTTGCAGGTGCCCGTTCGAGGCTATTGCAATCATCAACCTACCGACCAACTTGGAATCCCAAGTCACGCACCGTTATACCGCCAATGCCTTCAAACTACATCGACTCCCTACTCCGCGACCTGGTCAAGTGCTTGGCCTCGTGGGAACTAACGGTATCGGAAAGAGTACGGCGTTGAAAATTCTGGCCGGAAAGCTCAAGCCTAATCTTGGACGATACGATGTATGTGACATGAATCTCCTGGGGTACCCATATATTGAAGTGTGGCCCCCCACGTCAAGGACCCACCAGACTGGCAAGAAATTCTCAAGTATTTCCGTGGATCGGAGCTCCAGAATTACTTTACCAAGGTTCTGGAGGACAACCTTAAGGCCTTGATCAAACCACAGTATGTGGATCACATACCGAAGATGATCAAGGTCGCCACCACTGTCGAGAAGATGCTGGAAAACAAGGTTGAGCTAGACAACAAGGAACTGATGTGCAAGGAACTGGAGCTCACTGAAGTTCTCCAACGTGAGGTTAGCCAACTTTCTGGTGGGGAGCTTCAGCGGTTCGCGATCGCTATGAGCTGTGTTCAGCGTGCCGACGTGTGGGTGGAAACGACCGTGACCGGTGTGCCTGCCGGCTGACAATCCCACCAGGTACATGTTCGATGAGCCGTCGAGTTACCTGGACGTGAAGCAACGGCTAAAGGCGGCTGAGGTTATCCGATCTCTCCTGACCCCGGCCAACTACGTCATCGCCGTCGAACACGATCTCTCCGTTCTTGATTATCTCTCAGATTTCGTGTGCTGCTTGTATGGCAAACCTTCGATGTATGGTGTCGTGACGATGCCTTACTCGGTGAGAGAAGGTAACGTTCCATTCTCCCCTGCTGCTTGTGTTGTTATTCAGCGTCCACCCTCGCAGGTATCAACATATTCCTGGATGGTTTCGTTCCCACCGAGAATTTGCGATTCCGGGAGGAGTCGCTCTCGTTCAAAATGGTCGAAACCGCTGATGAGATCATGATTTCAAAATCTCAGCAATACAAGTACCCCGCGATGACCAAGACTCTTGGGAGCTTCAAGCTTACGGTGTCGCCGGGTAGCTTCACTGACTCGGAAATTGTCGTCATGTTGGGAGAAAATGGAACCGGAAAGACAACGTTCATCCGGCTCCTGGCTGGAGACCCACCAGATGAGGAGACTGACAGGCAGACGTTCTCAGTTTCGCTCAAACCGCAGACCATCTCGCCCAAGTTCCCGGGTACCGTTAGGATGTTGTTACTCAAGCAGATCAAGGCTGCTTTCATGCACCCGCAATTCCAGACGGATGTCTTGAAGCCGATGAACCTGGAGCCTATCATGGACCAAGAGGTCAAGACCCTGTCAGGTGGAGAGTTGCAACGCCTCGCCATCGTGGTGGCCTTGGGTAGGACCAATGTCAACATCTACCTGCTGGACGAGCCATCCTCGTAAGTGATGCATACGCCCGGTATGGGTTGGGGACCCGTCTAACTGGATCGCAATTCAGTTTTTTGGATTCCGAACAACGTATTATTGCCAGCAAGGTCATCAAGAGGTACGCGGACGCACGCCAAACGTTACAGATACCTCGGCAATTCATCTATTTCTGTCGCGCAGGTACATCCTCCACGCTAAGAAGACAGCGTTCGTCATCGAACACGACTTCATCATGGCCACGTACTTGGCTGACCGTGTCATTGTGTTCGAGGGTCGACCGGCTATTTCCGCCACCGCTGCCCCGTGAGTGTGAAGCAATCGTTCCGAAGCCCACTACATGCTGAAACTGAGGTCAGGCCGCAGTCATTGCTGTCGGGAATGAACAAGTTCTTGGCATCCCTTGAGATCACGTTCCGGCGGGACCCTACTAACTACCGGCCTAGGGTCAACAAGCTGAATAGTGTGAAGGATAAGGAGCAAAAAGGTCAGAGTCCACGTTTTCAACTGTCAGGGAAGGTGTTCTGACCTGTTCTGTCGTAGTTTCCGGAAACTATTTCTTCTTAGAAGAGTAGTCGCGCCCATCTGCATTCTTTCGCTGGCGCCATGCATTTATCCATACGATGTAGCCTGTAGCTGTAATGTCCGTCTGTAATCGGTCTGGGGGCGGGGATGAGAAAACGTGTGATTGGCGTGACCTGGAGGAGCGAAGCCGAATGGACTGACCCGATCGCGAGTTCTCTTGGGTCACGATGAAGCGATCCCAACCTTCGACCACACCACCGACCCCAAGCTCACCCGCTCACAAGAAAGTCAAAATGTCTCCGAACCCATTCGAAGTCCTGGCTGACGGTACCGAGGATGGCTGGACGAGGGTGGAAAAGAGGAAGGCGAAGAAGTCGACGAAGGTAGGAGCGAAAATCGACGTGTGTGTTTCTTGCTCGTGCCTCCCCTCCTGCCCATCGTGAGCTGACAGACAGACACCCGTGGTGGAAAAGGCCCATCCTGCCAGGTTCATGTATAACAGTTCAGAGATCATCAAGCGCACTCATGCAGTCGGCATCAATGTACGCGTCCTGACCCGCTTGCCCTCAGTCCATGAGACCACGGGGACTCACCCATTCGATAGGATATACGTGACCTGATCCTACACCTGGTTGCTGACGCTCCCCCACCAAGTTGGGTGAGAATCGAAGTAAGTGCCTTTACCTCGGTTCGAATGGCCTTGCCCTGGATTGAAACTTGGAACCTAGAATCCACGGTCAATCCAGAAGGTCGTCGTCCTTCTTACGGTGGGGATTACCGGAAAATCCATCTCGTTGCCTCCGATCTCGACGTCCGCTATGGATAACCCCAACGTTCCGGTGGAAATTCCGTTCCCTTCTCCTCCAGGTACCTTGATACCTTTCATCGCCTCCAAGTTTAGCCACGCATGTCCAACTCGTGCACCTGGTGAGACGACCAAGATGTTCTCAGCTCTCTCTGCGTTCTTCCAAGTCCCTGTGACCGGAGAAGAAAAGCAACGGAGGCAACAGGAGAGGCTGAATTGTAGGTGTTTCGTCATTTTGCTTCTTGTGGGTCACTGCGGTAGCTAAAGCGCACTTCGCGTAGCAGAACATTCACAAGAGAAGTCGGCACTCCGGTATCTCCTCACGCTGGAGCAGATGATCGAGCACGACTACCCCGTCCCGTCCTATATGGCCGATATTTTCCAAGCGCCTGAAGACTGGGTCGAGATACCTTTGATAGAGGAAGGGGGGTTCCCCGATATCTACGGTATCGACTGTGAGATGGTGAGTCCCGGCACGAAGCGCGCTCGTTCCATAGTTGACGGGATTTTCCAGTGCCTGACGGAAGACGGAAGGGCGCTTGCCAGAGTCTGTCTCATAAACTACATATCTGGAAAGGTTGTCTACGATCAACTCGTCCAGCCGGAGAAACCAATCACCGATTACCTCACACGGTGGTCCGGGATAACTGAAGAATCGATGGCAAAGGCCACAACCACGTTCACGGAAGTTCGGGCCAAAATGCGCGGAATCCTTTCCGCAAAACCGACCCCCGTTCTCGCTGGACATTCTCTGGAATCTGACTTGCGTGTTTTAAAGATGTCTCACCCTCGGTGCATCGACACCGCCGTGATATACCATCACCCTCGTGGGCGTCCGCTAAAGCCTGGCCTTGCGTGGCTGACCAAGAAATGGTGCCGTCGAGAGATCCAGAATCGTGGGGAAGGTGGACACGATCCCGAGGAGGACGCTAGGGCGTGTCTGGAGCTCCTGAAAAAGAAGGTCGAGAACGGCCCGGGGTACGGGGAGTTCAAGACCGACCAGGAGTCGATTTTTGAGAGGATCGCGAGGAGCACGCGCAGTGGGGGAGTGAAGACTGCGGTGGTTGACCACGGGACTCCTGGAAACTGGCACGGGGCGAAAGCGACTGCTTCGGTGGCCTGCAAAACGGACGAAGATGTTGTGAACGGGGTTATCGAAATGCTCCCTAACAACCAATTTATCTTTGGAAGATTACTGGAACTTTCGGATGCCTGCGGATGTGCGCCTCACAGTGTTAACTCTTCCGTGACGAACCGATGCTTACACATAATACAGGGATAACCGGCAAAGCACAGAGCGATACTATCGTGACTGAATTCGTCGACTCTGGTGCCGAAATAACGACAGATCCCGCAAAAGAAGCTGCCGCCGCCGCCGAACTCAACCCGAGGCTATCCCGCATCTACGACGCCTTGCCACCACGAACGGCCTTTATCGTGTTTTCTGGACACTCTGACCCTAGGAAGATGGCGAGTCTAAACAGCCGGAAGGCTGCATTCGAGATCGCGTTGAGGATGGGGATGCCTCCCACCTCCGGTCCCACCATGTGGACCACGCAGGACGGGCGTGATTTGGAGAGCGAGGTTGAACTGGCGAAGAGGGGCTTTTTGTTCTCGTGTATTAAAGATGCCTAGTAGATTGCAACATCATGCTTCGCGTTGCTGTGGTGGGTTTCTGGACTGCAGTTGGGCATCTAATCGCTTGCCTCGGAAGCATTTTCGCGGACGTTAGATCACTGATTTCCGTCAGTCGAAGCGCTGGTTGTGCTTGGGCCTGGGGAGGAGTGAATGGACCCAGATGCCAGACAATAAGGTTCTGCTGGACGAGGCTGATTTCCATTCTACCCAGACAATAATCTGCGGTGCCAATTGTCGGCCGGAAATGCATCAAAGGCGGGCACGACGTCCCCGCGGCCTCAGCTGATGCGGGTCGACGGCTATATCACCGCCTCCAGCAATACAGGGTAAGGCGCTCCCACCCGCCCTCCCAGCTTTCCCTGATGTCCACTCGGCACTAGCCTCTGAACCTTGAACCTTATACCAAAGACACCGTTCGCAGTCCGGAGCCATGGTTGCTCTCTCAAACGTCTTGCCTCTCGTCTCCCTCGGCTCCTGCTGCTTCCTCCTCCTTGTTTTGTTCGGATATCGCTGCTGGTGGAGAAACCCCCAACGACAACCGGGTGCCGAGTTAGAAAACCCGGATTACGAGGTTGAAGAGATACCGGGTACAACTGATTTCGTGATGGTGGGCAGAAGAGGACACAGGAAGAGGAAGGTCAAGAAGCCAAAGTTGTGGGATATCTGGGTCCCAAACTTCGGAAGAAGGTCTGCGCACGAGAGGAAACCGAGCTCAGGAAGCTCGTTTAGTGATCTCTCGTTTGGCGAGGATGTTGGACACTGGGCCGAACTCAAGGTATGTACCTTTGGCCCAACCTTCTCCACAGGGTGCGGTGGGCTGACTCCCGCGTGTCTAGCCCATATCTGTCTCCTATGTCAAAAACGAAAACAAGACCCACGCACCACCTATTCCCACACCGTGGGTGGGCCCAACTTCCGGGCCCACGACAATCACAGCGGACGGCGACGTACTCATGAGGGGCCTAGCGAACACGTCGCAATCCTCGCTCTCGCATCCACCTTCTCGAGATATCCCACCGGGCCCTATCCCAGGGCCCCCGTCAGCCGATATCCTTGCCAGGGAGATCACCTCCAGTTCGTCCAGGCGCGACAAACGCGAGAGCGTGAGTGGATACGACAAATCTACGATTGAAGCGGTCCAGGTGTCCGTCTTTATCGCCATGCCGCAACGACCGACCCCTCCCAGTCGCCATACCACCGAGTCCGCCGGCCCATTAGAACTAGGCGTTGTCCACATCCCCCTGGGACACACAGCGCCGAGGTGGGCAGCCAGACAAAGCATCCGTCCTCCACCTCCATGACCCCGCGTTTCCCGTATTCCCCTTGGTCCGATACCTATTTTTCTAGAGGGTTAACGTCTTTCGCGAAGGTGCTTGATGCATCCTCAACGTTGCGCCTCACGTTAACGTTTTCATGTAGCTTTTACCCCGCCCGGCCTGCGTCTACTGTATTTCTTGGCTTTCTTAATGTGTAGTTTTAGCTCGTTTGCCCGCTGTCGCGCTCTCGTTTTCCTTCTTATCCGGACTCTTTCCGCTCTCCATGTCCCGTGTATGTTTTTATGAAATACAATCTTATTGATTTGATTTTCCTCCTCGTGACGTATACAAGTGCAAGCGCAAAACCTTATCGCTCCGCTGTCTGCTGGACTTCCTTGATCCTATAGTGCCAGTATCTTGGCGAAGCGGGCAGATCAGTCGGCTGAAACCTTAGATTAAAGTTCACGCAAAGTAACTCACCGTTTCCGGATCGTGTCAAATTCATCCCCCAGTTGTTTGAACAGCTGTTGCAATGGGGGTGGCGATGAGATCAATCAACAGGAGTGTTCGCGGGCGGACGTACCTCTGTAGCCTCCGGAATTCTACCTTGATTCTCTCGGATATCCGCGAGGAACTCCACCGCCGGGACCGCCGGGAGTTGTGCGCCCTTGCTTGGCGGTGGGTTGTCCAGGTCGACGACAGAGCCGGGGCTCTCCTCGGACCTGGTGTAAGGGAGGACGAATTCCTCCATCGACTCATAGGGCGTTTTCGCGCGATCGAGGATACCTCTCATGTAATTCCATGGGGAAAGGTTGTTCGGTGCAAGCGAGATCTTCCCCTTAGTGTACCTGATGTCAGTTTGTCAGTTAGGAACACAGAGTTTCGGGGGAATACAAACAAAATCTCGCGCCGCATGACTTCCTCCCGGTTTTCGTCCCCCTGCCTGACCCCGGAATCAAACACGACAAAGAAACGGTGATGCCAAGCAGAGTTGTTCCTGACGTCCTCGTCTATCAACCTCTCGATGAATGGGATCTCCACAGCCCAAAGCTCGTCTCGGTTAAAGTTAGAGAGGATCCACTGACGATAGGACCAGGTGTGGTAGTTCTTGGAATCCTCCTCGAACACCTTCTCGATAAATTTCAGCTCCTTGAGAAGCAAGTCTGGGTTTTTGGTTGCAGCGTCTTTGGAGTAGATGTACGTCAGGAGGAGGCGGCGATGGTGCCAGACTTGGTAGTTCTTCATGTGGGTCGTCGCAATCTCGTCCATGAGCAACAACTCAAGATCAAGGGGCGAGTTTATGGAAATAAGGGTCTTGTACCGATATTGCCTGCTCAGCGGTTAGAATCAGTCGTTTTCCTGTAACCCAAGTGTACTCACCATGCAGAGTAATGTGCAGGGTTGAGCCTGATGATATCTTCCGTCAATTCTAAGACTCGGTTGGTCATTTCCCCCTTCTTGACTATGCCGCGGAAATAGTCGGTGTAATCCCTATCTGTGCGGTGAAATCCAGCCTCAATTGGGCACTCCGATGTGCATAGAACGGGCCATACACTCATCGGTGTAGAATATTGGTGCCAGAGGGCTCAGCGACTCGTGCTGTGGCAGCGGTGTGACATCTTGCCACTCTGGACGTTGAGAGTACAGCAGAGCGCCGCCAGGGAAGGACATGGTGGTCTTGTGGGGAGGAGAGTGAGACAATAAGCAGCCGTTAATCCAGACCAATCCAGAGGCGGGTGACGGCAGCCGCTGAGGCACGTGAGAGCAGGTGATTTCCATCTTCCCTCCGAGATCTGTTCCCGGTGCGAGGCCGTCGGACTTCCTCCCAAACTTCCATCTCCCTGGCCAAGGCGGCGAACGTCATTCCTTTGCACACATCTTACATAGAGGCGGGATGGCGACCATCGAGCGACCGAGGGAAGTCACCCAGTCGCCGGATCCCCTGCTTGCCACTGCGATTCCCACACCCTTCCCGCGAGAACTTCTTCAGCCAGCGCCCGGCCAGCAGGAGAACATTGTAACACCTGCGACCGTACAAGCGATATCTATCACCGACTCGGCCGCCGAGCAGCTCACTCAAAACGCACAACATGAGCCCACCAGGGAGGATATGGTGAGCGATTAGCTCGTCGTGCGATTCGGTTTTCCTAAGGCCCATGTGCGTTAGCAAGATATCGTTCCATCCGTCTGCAACATCCAGAACTCATGTCTTATGATTCTCGACGACCTTCTTTATTCGCAATTCTTCTCCAGAGTTGCGGTACCCCAAGTCCACGATGCGACTTCGAGCCAGTCGTCCGCCTCCCCTCTCTACACGCTGATATCGAAACTGCGGCAACTCGATTCAGGGGAGTCGATGGTAGAGATTGCACCCGTGCACAACAGTGCGGCATTGTTAAGGGAACTCCAGGGCCGCGTTAGCCGACTGTTTGAATCAGCTGATGAATCGTCCTCCGTTGATGCTCAACTCGCCAAGACTTTGGTGTCCCTGTTGAATTGTATGCAACCACTCCTATCAGCCCACACGCGAGGTCCCACTACGACAACTTCCTCATCCACAACCCCCGCGAGCCCAAATGCCTTCGACACGTTCAAACGCTCTTTCACGGAATTGCAGAACGATCGAAACCTGCACAGTCCCCCTCAATCTAACCCCGTCTCCGTGGTGGAGAATGCATTACTGTGGTCACAGATAGACATCGCGTTGGAGCAAGTGATGACACTTTGTCGGCAACGGCAACAAACCCTAGAACCGCTCCCCCTTCAGAGTAGTTCGGATGCTCTCCCTCCAGAGTACGACCTCGCCGGTTCCCCTACCGACGACGTCCTTCCCGCGTACGATGGTCCTCGGTCTTCGTTCGCCCACGAAGCCGAGGACACGAAGAGACCATCATTTTCCCAAGACCGATTTACCTCCGCAACAATCCGGAATGAGAAAATGCGATTGGATCTAGAAGCCGTCACTATCGCCATCGACAGACTCTACCTCGCCGCGCCACAGCTACTTGACCAACGAGTTGAGCTGAAGGCGTCCAAGGTGGCCGAGTTGGAAAAGGCGAGACAGGCCGGAAGGAACAAGGGCAAAGAAAAACACAGGGAGCTGGAACAGATGGTGGAGATGATTGGGAAGGCCTCGGAAAGGAGGATCACTGAACAGACATACGTCATGGACGGCGATACCAAAGGGAGGCAGGAGAGAGCACGGCGGAGGGAAAGTGAATTGGTCAGTGGACCTCACCCGCAACGGGACTGTCAGCCACTGAACCCTTGGTCACGCAGCGGCAAGCATTTGTCGAACAGTTGGCTGGACACTCCGATTCTGGCAGGTTACACGATCAGGAAGCCATCCCCACCAATAGGGTAAAAAACCCAGAAGCTCTCCTCACCCTTCCGGAGTTCATACGCGAGTCAGTTCCACCTGAGGTTGTGAAGGCAGATCCATACGCAGTTCTCACACTGCCGGAGTTCATGAGGGAACCCCTCCCTCCCGTGATTGACCCACGGAAGACGGTGACGAAGAAAAGATCTTTCAAGGGACTCCGGAGTAGGAGCCTTTCCGCCCCCTCGTTGGGTTGGATCTTCCCTTCTGGTACAAAGACACCTCCGGAGCGCAAGGCGCACAAACGGGCCAAGAGCCCATCTCAATCAATCTCTGGCGCAGGTGCGGCCCAAGATGTCCTTTCCCACATCGTTTTTTTTCTCAACGAAACACCGAGTAGGTTCGCTTGAGCTTAGCTACGTCGCTGAGCATCACGAAAGCCTCCAGCATGTGATGGTTTTCTTCAACGTCGCTGGTGTCACGCCGGGGATTGGCCTGGAAGTCAACGTTCACTCCGGTGCGGATAATGTGGAGCGGTTTCTGGTGGTTTCTGGTGCGAAGGCCACTCTGCCGTCCCCCCTCCCCGCTCGGGTCTCCCCTGGAAAGCCAACGATCAATGTTCAGAGTGGGCATTTCGAACTCAAACTTCCGACAGTCGGTACACCTGATCCCCCCACCCCGCCTGCCGTGGAGATGTACGATGCCACAGCTTTATCAAAGTCCATGCCCACGACTTTTATCTGCTCCTCGTGTTCCTTGCCTCTAGTGCAGTCAACGAAGGTCAAGCATTATAAGGACCTTCCCTCAGAACATTGGGAAGAGTTCGTGGATGCGTGGATGTGCCACTCAGACCAGAAGTTACACAAGGAGGTGATGGAGAACGCAAAACGTGGTTTCTGGCCGAAGGAGGGGGAAGCCCTCGTTGGAGGGAGCTACATCGTGTTCGAAGATAGTTGCGTTGTCAATACTCACATCTGTCAACTTGAAGCTCGAGAGGTGAGTCTCATGGCTAATTTCCTGGATATTCTGGATGCATAGAAGGCCATCGTCGGGGCATCACCACCCGTGGCTTGATACAGACAGGGTTCCTCCGGCCGTTGGGTCCGTCGAAGCCCCCGTTGGTTTCTGCGGTTCTGAGGGTCTGAGCGGACCTTGCCGTGTTGACGGCAGGTACAATGTACCTTTGGCTGATACAAGACATCCAAGAGAAACACCAACCTTGCTAAACAACTCTTGGGCGACGAGACCACTGTCCTTGGAGCTACTCGCGAGGGCACATCCCATAGCTTCACCCTCGCGCTCGTGTGTTGATTGACGCTGATGACTGCTTGTCTGTAGCGGGAGGAGTGGGCCAGCGTCAAGTGTATATGCGGTGCAACCATAGGGCGCACGCGAAGGCAACCCTCACCCAATGGGGACGGTCCTATGTGCTACCGGTTGGTCAAGTACGCGGTCAAACCCGTCAGCCCAACAACAGAGTACGTGTCAGTATCCACTTGGTGATGCATGACACAGTGAGCGGCATCATCCACAGGGCTTTGCGGATACCCTTGTCCTCGTTCATCGTTGAGGACATGATGGAGTATGTCCACGCCCATGCGACGTACAGATTTATCTTGCATGATGACGAAGAGGAGCGGCCGAGGATTTTGGTGCGCCGCTGCTCGTCCCGAACCCACTGCCAGAGTCTCACCCCAGTTGCAGATTTGGCTATTTAAGCCGAGCATGCGGATTGCGTACGCCACTCCAACTCAGTACCTCTTGTCGAAGGTGGGGAGTATCCACGGAGCGAAGATACTGTATAGGATCCTGGGTCCAGAGACCGCTTCCACAGATTTAGCCAGGTACGTATAACATAGCGCCGCCACCAGCCCTGGTGCTGACGCTTCTATATCCAACAGTATCGTGTCCAGATATCCAGGTTTCCCACAAGCAGAACATCTGTCCTACCCATTAGACGTTTGCCGTAGGTTGGCCGGGCTACTAAAGGAGAGTAATTCGGCCTACCCTGAGAGCATGAAGGTCATGACCGGTCTGGACGTTGGATTCCTCCAACGTTCGTGATCCTCTGCCATCGCAAACCACCCACAAGTTTCTCTCTGCCTTCCAGCTCTAAGGCGCACTGAGCACCTTTCCCCCGTTTTCTTGTTTTTTTTTTGGTTCTCCACGGATGTGATGAATATCGTATAAATGCTTATTATGGGTTGCTGCCGAATTAAATAAACGATCTGGAAAGGAGGAAGAGTCCAGAGAAGGACGGTGCGAATTATCCGAACCACGATCTCAAAACAAACAAACGGACGGGCGAATGGCATATACGTACAACTTCCAGGAAATCAACCTAAGTCCTTGCCTTTACCCTTGTCAAGTGACGGTATTGGCGGAACAGGGTTTGTGAGGAGGTTTGGTGAACTCATTGAAGCCCCGAAGGAGGCTAGCCGCCGCATTCCACCTGCAACAATCCTGGGGGAACTGGCACTCGAGGGCGATGAGAGGTTGTTGGGAGAAAGCGTCGGAGTCCCAGGTAGAGATGTGTCGGATTTGGAAGGAGATTCACCAGAGGCCGCTTCCGTCAGGAGGAACTCAACCCACAGGCGGGAGAATGACTAGAGGGGGGAGCAGCGTGCGTCAAGTGTGCCTACATCTGAGTTGTAATATGCGACCACCCACCTCCGTTTCGTCAGTTTTCTCAAGTTCCAAAGCCTTAGATTTCGAGGCGGGCGACAGGGTCGAAAGTATGGATGATTTGGTGGCGGGTGGACCCGAGCGTTGTAGGCCAGCCTTTTCACGCTCGTCGTCCGTCCATTGTAGAATCGAAGACAGTAAAGTGAGCATCTCGAATCGTTTGGCGTCCCCTCTAGGCGTGTTCAGGAATTGTAGGAGGACGTTTGTCACGAGCCTGCGGTCGACATTGGTGTTGTTCGATGACCTGCGTAGTCGGCGTAATGCTTCGACGAGATGTTCGTTCATGATAACGGCTTGAGAAATGGTGAGAAATAGGGTATGGGTCCTGGAGGCGTCGACGTACCTTCATGCCTCAGTTTACCTATCAGAAGGTTCTTCTCCTTCACCTCCTTTTCCAAATCCTGGGTTTTGGATGAAGTGGATCGGTTCTCCTCGAGTTGTAGCTGTGTGGGCTCAGTACGAACCCAGCCTATCCGATAGTCGGCGGACGTACTTCAGCTGTCAAAGCCCTGTGCTTGAACTCTGCCAACGACACCGTCACACTGTCGTACCGGGTTTCAAGGTCGGAGACCGCCTGGCGGATCTCGTGGTCCTTCGCTGCGTAAACATCAGAGAGAGGGAGGTGCACATTGAAGGCGAACAACTCACCAGCCTGGAAATCTTCCAGCACAGACTGAAGATTACTGGCCCTTTCCCGTTCCAATTCCAATGCAGTCACGTCCCTGCGCCTCTCCTCCTGCTCAATCTCAAGATCGCGGGAGAGAACATCAATAGAAACGCGGGCTTCGTTCACCACGACCCTTTCTTGCATTAGCGCTCGTTCCCACTCGTCGCGCTCCATCCGACACCGCTCAAGTTCGGACTGAATTTCCCGAAGTTCTCGTTCCCTAAGCATAGCTTCTTGTGCGTTCTCGTGAAGGGCCCGAGTCCGGAGAACTTCAAGCTCCCTTGTTGCTCTCTCAGCCTCATCATTGGAGGAAATAAACTCGGCCCTGAGGGTTTCGACGGTTGATCGGAGGTCTTCGCCCTCTGCTGTCAGCTGCTGAATCACTTGTTCGCGCCGGTCGAGCTCTTCCTAAACCGTGGGTGGTTGAGTGTGGAACGAACGGTGATGCGTACTGGGGGAGACTCACCGCGTCCTGTTGTAATTTGTTACCCAACGTTGTACGCATCGCCGTCAGCTTTGAAAGCAATGTCCTATACTGAGAAGCGAGGACATCCTTCTCCTCCTTTGTCCGCTCGAGTTCCCTCTGTAACCTCTCGACGGGATCGAGGTCAGCGTCGTCCGAGTCCTCACACCCGTTCGCAGCGTGGCCATTTGGCTTCCCGTTCGTCAAAGGCGGATCCTGAGTGTCACGGTCGCTGTCGACTGATAAGCGAAGGGCGGCCGTGGCATGCTCTATGCTGGTGGCGGAAGAGGAGGATTGAGGGGACTGTGCATTGGAATGCCCATCCATCTCATGGGTAGATCCAAAGCTTGGCTCGGAACTAGCCGATCGCCTCCTGACAACCCCCGTCGCTCACTGTGAAAGAATTCGCGGTCTTGCGGTTTGTATTCTGTGAGATTCTGCGACAACCCCCAACCACTCGGGCAATATGTTTCCTGTCCAAATGGGCGACAAAGCCCCGCAGTGAAACGCCATCAGAAGCAGCCACGGCTCCCCCCAGAAACGGAGAGGCAGGCCGTGGTTTGCGTTTCCCGGCCGTGGCATTCACCGGCACGGCCCCTCTGGCTGCCTTCTTTGCCCCTCCTAGGAGGTGCCGCCGTGTGCTTTGGCCGATGGCCATGCGCCGGCCAAAGACCGTGGTGGGCAATGCTGCCCAATGGTCCTTTTTAAAACCAAAAGACAAAAGGCTGCGGCAGCCTATCGCCAGTTACCCACTCCTCATAGCGAAACACTCTACCAACTGCTACAGAATGCAATCCACAGGCGAAGACTGGGTTAAATTGAAGATGCCATACAAGCACTACATCGCGACGGCCCACACTGTTCCACTTCGGTTTGTTCGTTCCCTGTCACGACCCCGAATACGAATGGCTGACGTATCCTACGCCTAGGTATGGTGTGCGCGCACCTCGCCTCCCTGGCCCAGATCAATATGCACCTGCCTGGGAAGCTCCAGAGGAGCTAGCTACGCCCGGAATCTCTCGAGGACTTAGGCAAATACATCACTTCAAGGACTTGGGCCAGGACTTACGAGTCAGCTGCTATAGGTGTCAGTAGCTGGACTCTCGAAAACCGCAGTCACTCATTCATTGCCCCATTAGATTTCTTAGGCGTGAAGCAGGAGCTCACGATCGACTGGAAGATCGAGGAATCGAATAACATCAGGCTTCCAGCTCGCGAGGTCCCCGGACCGGCACAGGACCGAGAGGTGGATGACTTGCGGTCATTCCTTAGGGCCGTTTACGAATCCGTCATTGTGACCGCCATGGAAATGGCCCGCCTCATCCACGGGAGTCCCTACCAGGAGTCTTACAGGTATTCAAGGGAATCCACAGTAAACCTGGTTCGCGGTGCCCGCTGGGACGTTCTCCCGTACACAAAAACTAGGCCCGAGACCGGGACCCAGGTGTCCCAAGAACCCGAGCATCCTGAGAAGTCCAAGATGGTCGTCATTAGTATCCCACCCTGGGACTTATCTAGACTCGATCTCGAAGAGTTTGCCACCCAGAGGACTGTAAGCACGGAACGAACAACCCGGATACACAACGCTAACAACCGTGATTACAGTTCGATGTTGGAGAATTGGACCTCACTCCAGGTGAAATGAGGACCTCGAAGGCGCATATTCTGTGGACGATCGTGAGTGGAAACCCTCGGATAAACGATGCTCTCAACTGACTGAGTCCTGTCAGGTGTACGAGGCCTGCAAGAGAGCTTATTGCTCGTACTTCATACTCACCACTTACGACTATTGGGTCTTCGGCAACATGGGTGAAAACTACACTACGGCCTCCGTGTCCTCGGTGTTCGATTTCTCGGAGAGAACTGGCGTGTATCAGCGGCCTAACCTCCTACAACTTATCACCTATTGGGAATTGCTGTCCACTGGCGCAGCGAGCTGGGACATTTAACTGGTACGGTATTTTCATTCTGTGAGCTTGACCTCAAGCTAACGTAGATCCGTGTAGGATGAAGACGTCGTAAAACGGGGTTGATACTGAACTCTATACCCAGCTCCTGTACTGGAACAGTGTACATTTCTATTTATTATACAGCGCACCGCGTGATATTCCCCCGACACCAATAATCTGAGATGACGTGCTACTTCACGATAGGGTTCACACCGCGTGCCGTCAGGTAATCTCGCGCTGCAGCCATGTTCTAACACGCGGTGAGTTAACTACACGAAGAGGCGAACTGTCTGGAAACCCACCAAGCCTTTGATCAACTGGTATACGTTCTTGTCGTGATAACGCAACCCAGTTGCGGGGTCGGTGTAGTGTGCCTTCACCTTATTTCAACATGGACTGAGACAACACGCGGGGACGGTACGTGCCTCAAGACCGGTGATGTCACAATACTTCCGCGCGGGAAGCAGCGAAGGAGGAGCCTCGATGGTCGTGTCTGTGTCATCATCAGCAGAGGAAACGGCCACAAACCTCACACACAGCCCGACTTACACGTAGGAGTGTCCTCCTCGAATGGGGTATCCGAAGTGCCCGGAGGTGGTACGCCATCGACGTCCATGGCTTCCTCCTTCACCAGCCTCCGTCGTTCACGATCTTGTTTTTCCCGTTCGCGTTCCTGAGTGAGCACGGTCTTCAGGTTCTTGGCTCTCCTGTTATGGTTTTTGGTGTAATTCGGATTCTTGAACGGTTTAGGGACATGGAGGTACGAGAACTGTTCGACGAGAGTCTTTGGACGCGTTTCCAATCAGTTATGGCTACGAGCCGCAGAGAATGAAGGTGGGGCACACAGGAGTTGAAGCCTCAGAGCCTTCAGCTTTCTTCCTGGAACCACCCTTTGGAGGCCTTTCGATAATCAAGGGTCGGTACGCGGGTCGAGCGAACGACTTACATGATCGCTGTGGGGAGGAATTTCCGGCCCGACTCTCCGGTGTCTCCAATACGTGATCTACAATTGGATTAGAAGTGAACTTCTGGTGGTCGCGTGCGAGGATGGCTAATCAAGAATCCACTCTCGTTGAACCCCATGCGCCTGTGTCAGGGTCAAGGGTGGCTACTCTGAATCGTGTACTCGGTAACTAAATACAGATCACACCGACTCAAGGGGGCGGGTCTCTCGCTTGAGCCATCCCAACGCTCGAGCATCATTGGCCAATAACGGGGACACCTTATCAAAGACCTCTTGGTGATATGAGTTCACCCAAGCCTTTTCCGAAACCTCTAGCAGGTCAACGTCGATTAGGTTTTTGTGCATCGGGCACTTGTCGGGTGTCAGCATCAGCGGTCTACGAGAAGCGTGGGCCTATAATAGACGAACCATGGTAACGTTCTCGAATCTCAGGTATCCCTTTTGGCCAAAATTGTTCGGCGTCTCCGCTTGGCGCACAATCACGATGTTTTCGATCCTAGGGATAGAGTTAGGTACTGCCGGGCAAGGCTTCCTTGAACTGAGATCCATACCTGATGCCGTATTTGCCGTCTTCATAATATCCCGGTTCTGAAGGGTGTGATCACAATCACAGTCAGCGACTCGCATGAACTCACTGAGGTCGGGAAGGCGAATACCGTTCGAAAGCGACATTCCAGACCGCAGGGGGATATGAGATGCTACAGCGGAGGGTCAGGACCTGACCGGGATGACGATACCAGTAAGCGACCCGTACTGAGTCTGTAGCTTATTCCCTGAGGGCCCTCGTGAACATTCAAAAAGGAGCCAACCCCATGCCCTGGTTGCCAAGCGCGAGTGAGCATCGTGTCCGTACTGCCGTGATCAAGCCATTATACTTGCCTGTTCCGTGTCTTTCAAGGACCAGTATATCAGTAAGGACCGACGACCGAATGATAGAGTGTATTACCGATAATCTGGTTGAGGGTCGAGGTCATCGCTGAGTCTTTTATCGCGTGGCAATGTACGAAAAACTCACCTAACCCATCTTTCCATAGTGGTCTGCGAGCCCACGAGTCGCTGGTGGAGAGCCGCTAAGCTGGTATCAAAAACAGTGAGGGGGAAGCATACAGCATGAAACCCGTTGTACCACTGGGGAAAACAGCTGTGTCTATCGCAATGTGGCCCTGTAGGACGCGGGTAAAAGCCCGCTTTTCCTCAGGTTTTGGGGTGCCAAAATGCTGCTCGGGCGATGAGTTGTTAGTGGAGAGATTCTCGTAGCCCACCCACCCATGTTCTTGTCACGTCAGTGGTACCATCGAGGAATTGTGCCCCGGAGTCGCAGAGGTAGATCTGGGCTTTATCGACAATAGCAGAGTCCGTGGGGTCGGGTTGGTAATGAATAATCGCAGCGTTCGGCCCTGTTGACGAGATAGTGGGGAAAGACAATCCCTTGAAATGCTCGAGCTCCCTGAAAAAAATGAGGACGGGACGATTGAAACAGTCACTCGGATACTCACGATCGGTATTTTTCCAGCTGGTCTGCTGCCTGACTTTCAGACAACACAGCGCCGTTTTTGAGTTGCTCTTCTAGCCAGGCAAAGTACCTAACCAGAGCTGCGCCGTCGCGGATGTGAGATGCCCGGAACCCTGATATCTCCACATCGTTCTTGATCGCTTTGAGGTTCGTCACGATAGACTGCTCTATTTCAGCAAAGTCCTAGTATTTCCGGTCACGAGGAAATCGGGAGAGGATAAGCAGAAGAGCCACCTTTCCGACAGCATCTGCAACGGCCAAGCTCGCTTGTTTACTAATCAGGATTTGCTTCGTTTGAGGGACAGTTGTTAGACATGTGCGTGTGGGGAAGCGCCTCAAACTCACAGGTTTGGGTGCCTTTTCCAATGTGGAGCTCAACTCCTTCAGATAGGGGAAGAGAGATTCGTAGGACTGGATCTCGACGGAGGGACCGAGGTGTTTTCGCACAGAGTCATCGATCTGCGAATCGTTCACGAAGAGGATAGCAGAATCCGCAGTCACGACAGCATACGCAAAGAAGACTGCGCGTAAACTGAGCCAATGAAACACGGTCGCACAGGGAAAGGTCCACACCAGGGTTGTAATCGATATCCAAGCCGCGAAGATTGAAGAGCCACGCCACGTCATCGAGGGCATTGACGACGGTAGCAACGAGGTTTTTGCCCTTCAATTCCTTGCGGACCGCGGCGAGTTTATCTTCATGAGACTGACCTAGATAGGGTCGGTCAGCATGGGGTGGGCACGACGTAGTCACGGTGGATACCTGAGAACTCTACCGACAGCGGGAACACAGGGTTCAGAGTGCGGGCTGGGCGATCGGAACCCCAGACGGTATCCACCAAGTTGTCGGAGAGGGAGACAAGTTCAGACCGGCGATCCTTCAACGCTTTTTTAAGTGATTCCGCGTCCACTACCGAACGAAGTCATGAGCCTCCAGGAACCTAACCCGCGACCTGCGACGTACGGGCGGAGATGAGGGTGGGGTCGATTCCGACTCTCGATTCAGTGTCCAAACGCTGCGACACCTTCAATTTAACATCTGGTCACGCGGCCGAGATTCAGGACAGACCTTGGACACGAACTCTTGCCACGTCGGCACATCTGACGGACGTAAGATAGGGATAAACAACCGACGATTGGGTATACGCGCCTGGGAGCCCCTGCTTCATTAGGGTCCAGTTGCTATTTCACCTCGTCAGTACCTGCCGTGGCGGAGTTGCGTAAAACGAGGTTACTTGTCCAGTTGTTGTTCGGCTTGGAGGAAATATCGGCCATCGGTGAACAAGTACGCGCCCTCCTTGGTAACGACGGCGCAACCTGCATCTGATTGAGCAACTTCGAAGGGGTACGTGGTCAAATGGTAGTACCAGCGGACCCGTTGAACCCTGAGATGAATGCCCGACGTTCGTCACAGTGGGCGAGATATTCGCTGAAGTCTGGAAACCCAGAAAGTCAGCGATTGTGTCCGAGTGTGATTGCTGTGTGGCGCACGTTGATCCTCGCTGGGGATGATAACAGCGTTCACATCGTACTTCGCTTGAGCCATGAGCTCTCGGAGGGCCCGAAGCCTGTGTGTCGTGTTGACCGTCTGCGTCTCGGGTGCAGCCATCGTGAATAGTCTGAACCTCTGGGCTGGCGGGTGTTGGGGTCGGGTGTTGTGGAAGAGGGAGAGAGAGAGAGATCTGAATCTGCACCATCCCATCATTTATATGGAGGTGATTGAGGGTACGGATCGATGACCGGCTCGGGCGCCTCTTGCCCCCTCTCGCATGACCAGGGCTCGGTTATCGATTGTGAGAGATGGACGGTTGGGCTCTGTAGTTAGCCTAGCTTCGAGTTTCATCCACCATGTGGTCTCCTCTTCTTCCATCTGTGCGATTGTTTTTACTGGCGGTACGTTAATCTGGCACTGCCTATCACAACTTCTTTTGGTATAATCGTCCTTATCGCAAACATCCCAACCTGAGAGCCTCACATATGCGTAGCGGTCGTGGGAAAGATGACACCCTGGAAGAGGGGTGACTTCACTCGCGTCCGGCAGGTGCTTACGCAGTCACCGGGAGGGGCAGCGACGTTCCAGACACATGGGAGAACGCTTTGACTGCCGCTGACAGCATATTCCTACGTGGTCGGAGGAGAGTCTGCGTCGCCGGTAGGGGGCTGACCACTGAAAAACTTCCTTCATGCTCGATTCTACCGTAGCCCGTCTGTGAATATTTCGCGTGCGCACTTATAAGCGAGAGGTCGTCAGAGTTTCGTCCATCCCTCGGTCCGATCGCTCCCAACTTTGGGATCGGCAAAGAGGCGCCCTTCCTTCAACTCTTCCTCCTCGTTCCGCGTCTCCAGTCCGTCCTGTTTCTTATTTGTTGGTCACTTCTAACACTTCCGCGCGTGGTCGTGCAGAATGTTGTCCGTGTTGCGAGCAGCGACTCGGTCTCTGCGACAGCCGACACGTTTCTCTTCCACACTTGCGGAAGGTAGCGCGACCGACCCGTTGGCCAACTCCGGCCTTCAGGCCATCATCGCTTCGCAGAAAACGCCACCTGTAGCCTCAACCTCCAAGTCGAAATTGCCTCCGGTCCTCAATATTCCACCCGCGGAAGATCCACTGTTACACTACCTCACCTCCAGCATAATGAAGCACGGTCGCCGTTCAAAGGCTGCCCAAATCACATCTCGTACACTCCTCCACCTTCACTCCTTCACCCGAAACGAGCCGCTACCACTTCTACGTGAAGCCATTCTCGCCGCCTCACCAGCCGTTAAATGCCTCACCCACAGACACGGTGCGAAGAACGTCCACAAACCCATTGCTTTGGGTGAGAAGCAAAGAACGAGGTTTGCCGTGCAGTGGATCCTTGAGGCTAGCGACAGCAAGCCCGGGAAGACGTTGGAGGAGCGTTTGGCCAGAGAAGTGATCGCTGTCCTTGAGGGTAATAGCAAGGCCCTGGCCAAAAAGATGGAACTTCATAGGGTTGCCATGGTCAACAGGTACGTATCAACGCCTGCACATTCCTTATTCGTTGTTGATGCCCTTCCAGGGGCAACGTTCCCCGCACTTGATCTACTCGAGTGTCTTCGCGGACGGACTGGGTCACCAGTAAGATCCGTGTCGCGTACCATACACTGCACGGACTACATCTCGACACCCAAAGTATTAAGATCTACTCTAATTAGAATAATGAGTCCGAAGCGATAGACTGGAAGGGAAGGTTAATGCAGCTGCCTTTCGCCCGGCGAAAGACTGGGGGAATTGCTGTGACTTCTAGGCCCTATCCTCCGCGTGTCCTGTGGAGTTCTAAGTCGAGTCCGCTCGTCTGCATCGTCATAATCATCCTCGTCGACCTCTGGTAGCTCAGCCAGAGCCATACTCCCATCAGCCCCGTCCTCGTCAAATATCGTCGTCCCATGGGACCGACCAAGGCTGGTCTGCCGTCCATGCCGTTGGTGCGCGCCGATTGCGGTTCCACCTACACCGTTCCATCCATCAATAGACATCCGCCCCGATAAGCTCATCCTGGGGTTTGTAATCCCGCCCTCGAGCGTGGAGTGATGTTCACCGTCCACAGGCTTTCTGGAGAGGTTGAGGAGGTGGACTCCGAGGAACGTAACGATGAAACCGCAGAGGAGGGAAAGAGTGTTACTGCCGTCGGTGGTATTAAATCCTTGGAAAAGGATCAGCGAGGCCACGATCGTCGCACTCGAGAACCCAACATAGTACATCGGGTTTACACTGTGCCGCAGGTCAGTAGCGGGGTGACAGGCGGGATAGAGGACGTACACATTCGTCGAAAATGTGTCAAGGGCCTTATTGAAGTAGTTCATCTGAATCACTATACAAGCGGCGGTCACGATGCCGAACACATAGGTGCTCGGGTGTGTGAATTGGTTGTTCCCGGAAAAGGTGAGTTTGACCGCAACTCCGAAGCCTTTGATCGACATGACTGAAACGGAGCCAACCACCGAGCAGATGGAGATGTAAATGACGGGATTTGTGCGTCCATACCGGGGAACGACGGCGAATATCATGAACGTGCTGAATACGGCAACCGTGAGGCAGTACAACATAAAGCCTAGGTCGAGCAACGTCGGGGGCGCTGGACTTCGTTGAGAGCAAACCACACTCACCTGGTTGGAGAGCAAAGTGCAGAATTTCGTCGACAGTGGAGATCTCCTTGTCTTCCGGAGCGTGGAGAACGATGATCAACGATCCGAGTAGACACAGTGTACATCCAACCCTTCCGATGTGACCGAGTTCTTCCTTTAGTAAGAACGAGGCCAAGACCGCGCTGGTTGATTAAATGTAAGGCGGGATTTCGCGGTGGGACATTTCGAGTTCGATGCGCACCCGATAAGCACGCTGAGCGCACCCAGTGGCGTGACCAATATTGGCGGTGCGAACGTGTACGCAGCGAAGTTGGCAACTGGGGTAACAGTTAACGCTCTGAGTTTGGTTCGGTTCTGGTACCATGCCTTCGCCAATAACCACTGCATATAGTTGTCAGTTGAACGGTCCAGAGACACTCGAAAGGACGGTTGCTCACTTGTTATTATTCCCGCCCACCAGATTGGATTCTTGAGGTACGAGTAATCGTCGCTCGCGCTCGCGTATGCGGAATTCCTCTCGGCAGCATCGTTCAATCCCTGGCGAGGGTGAGGCAAAGGTCTTGGGGTAAGCGTTGGTCGAACGATGGCACCTTTTTTGTTATGATGAAGCTGGTCCCAATGGCGACCGAACTTGACACCGCAAGAGCGAGACCAATATACTTGTCTTCAACCATCTCGCTGGATTCTCATGCGATACCCGTTCGACTGACGGACCGCTGTTTTTAGTCGAATCGGAGGGGGGGGATTGGGGGTGGGTCGAAGTTGTTGGCCAGTACAGACGCCGTTTCCCCATTGTTCCCGTCGGCCAACTCCGCGCTTATTGCACTTACGCGTACACAACTCCATCTCGAGCCAACAATGTCCGTCGCCACACAATCTCAGCCTGGCGCGCCGGCTGGCATTAAATCCTACTACCAGGCCAAGATAGAGACCGCGGAAATCGAAATCAACCAAAAGACTCAAAACTTGCGCCGATTGGAGGCGCAACGAAACGCCCTAAATGCCCGAGGTGCGTAAACCAAATCGCGTATCCTCGATGTACCGTACCGATACCTCACCTAGTCAGGCTCCTTCGTGAAGAGCTCCAGCTACTCCATGAACCTGGCAGCTACGTTGGTGAAGTCGTGAAGGTCATGGGTAAGAGTAAAGTCTTGGTCAAGGTTCAGCCAGAGGGGAAATACAGTTTGTGTTCACCCCTGCTCCAACCCCGCGATTTTCACTCACAGTTTCGCGAAGTTGTCGACTGCGATGGAGAGATCGATATCAACACCCTCACACCGAGTTTACGGGTTGCACTCCGTTCCGATTCATACACCATCCACAAGATCCTCCGAAACAAGGTCGATCCACTCGTGTCACTGATGATGGTGGAGAAGGTTCCCGACAGCACCTACGAGATGGTCGGTGGTCTCGACAAACAGATTAAAGAGATCAAGGAGGTTATCGAGCTGCCGGTCAAACATCCGGAACTTTTCGAAGCCCTCGGGATCGCACAACCAAAGGGTGTTCTACTATATGGTCCTCCCGGAACCGGAAAGACCCTTCTCGCTCGTGCTGTCGCCCACCACACTGATTGCAAGTTCATCCGTGTGTCTGGTTCAGAACTGGTCCAGAAATACATCGGAGAGGGTAGCAGAATGGTTCGAGAACTGTTCGTCATGGCCCGTGAACACGCACCGAGCATCATCTTCATGGACGAGATCGATTCTATTGGGAGTTCAAGGGGCGAGAGTGGGTCTGGGGGTGGAGACTCGGAAGTTCAGCGAACGATGCTGGAGTTGCTGAACCAGCTGGACGGTTTCGAATCAACGAAGAACATTAAGGTCATCATGGCCACCAACCGCATCGATATCCTGGATCCAGCTCTCCTTCGGCCGGGCCGGATAGACCGAAAGATCGAGTTCCCGCCTCCTGGACCGGAAGCCCGCGTCGCGATCCTGCGGATCCACTCGCGTAAGGTGTGCGGTATCGGACCCCCTCCCTTGTCCAATGCTGATCGAGGGATGCGCTCAGATGTCTCTGCAACGTGGAATTAACCTTCGATCCCTCGCCGAAAAGATGGGTCAGTGCTCCGGTGCCGAGGTCCGGGGTATTTGTACAGAAGCGGGCATGTACGCCCTGAGAGAGAGACGGCAGCATGTGACCCAAGAAGATTTCGAGTTCGCCATCGCGAAGGTCCGTCGTCCTACCCTCCACAGCAAACCCCGCGCTGACACCTCCAATCTACCGATAGGTGTTGAAGAAGAACCAGGAAGGAAACACGTCCGTCAGCAAGTTGTTCTCATAGTCGAACACGTCGTGTATCCTGTACTTTACTATTCCCTTCTATTGAATTGCTGGCGAAAGACCCTCAGACTGGCCCAGACATCGAAGCCCAACCCCACGTGACGACCCCCCGCCGCTCCTGACCATCCCCGCCACACTTTCTTCAGCCACAAGATGGTACAGGCGTGCCCTTCGCTACTGGCTACTGGGGCGTGCCAGACCACCAACTGCACTAAGAACCACCTGATCAAGTTCTGCCAGAGCTGCCGCTTGATTTGTCAGGATTTCGTCTCTTACGCATCCCACCTTGGGGGGCGTGGACACGCTGCGAAGCTCAAATATTCCTCGATCAATGTCTTCTGTCCTACCTGTGACAGGAACTTTGTCGCCAGCTCGTGGGACTCACATATCCAAGGTCAGAAGCACGTCAGAGCCTCGCAAAAGGTTGGCCAGACGCCGCACATCCAACCACAGGAAGGACGTCCACCACCCGGAAGCCTTCATTGCAGGCTCTGTAACGGCAACGTGAAGGCCGGTGGGTGGGAGGCGCATCAATCGGGTCCGACGCATAGGAAAAAAGAACAATACTTCCTCCTCAAGGCCATCTTTGATGTGGCGACGAACGACAAAGGGGGCGTGGTTATCCTTCCCGCAGAGGAGCTAGATTTCGAAACTGTGGAACCCGCCCATGCTCGGCAAGGAATCACGAAGGGGCTGGTGATCCACGTCGCCGATCCCTCAGCAACGTACAAGATAGTACAGGCTACAGTTGCAGGTTCTCCGAATAAGAGAAATACCGCGTAAGCTAGAATCATTTACTGGATGCGTTTCGCAAGCTCACAGGGTTGCGTGTAGGTTTACGGTCGAGCGTCCCGCCCGAAATCAAGTTGCGGGTTATGGTGTTGATACTACGCTCGGCGTCACATGCACTCAGTCGAACCGGGGCCGATTCGAAGCCAGAGTCGAAGTGTTGTTCGAGGACGCTCGATCCGGGGAACGATTCGTGATTGTCCGCCCGGTTCTGGTGGCCATCGGGAACGTAGAGGAGCATAGGGCCCTCCAGCCTATCATTCCATACGTTGTCCCACGAAGGCCGAAGGAGCAACGGCAAGTGACCGAAGTTGAGGAAGGGGTTGTAAGTCAATCCCCAAAAACTCACTGTTACCAACACCACTCCATCTGTTGTTAGATTCCACCTTTTGAGACATCTGTCCCGTGGAAATCACGTCTCCCATTCTACAGGATCCCAGAGGATCTGTTCACTTTCCTCAACAAACGCCAACCGAATCTGGTACTAGAAACTGGGAGGAAGTTCTTGCCTCAACAACTGGCATCAGGAACATATACCCAAATGTTCCAGGTGTTACTTTGGTGCGAGGAGTTCAAGATCTCGTACGTACCCCCGATCGGTACTTCACGGTCCTGTCAAATTAATATCTGCATAGGCGGGATCTTGAGAAATTCGACATACCCAATGCTAGGATTGAATACCGACGCCCTCTCCACTTGTTTGTATTTTTGCCCTTCAAATGGGGTGAGAATTAATGGGTCTGCCAGCCTTCCTGTCCCTGGTCTAGCGGAGAAACGTCCCAGTGTGTTGATCGGGGATGAGATCCTCGTTCAGCCCGCGGGAGCGGCCCAAGGAGGGAAGTGGTACTCTGGGTTCGTGCACACCATCGAACGGGACGAAGTCGGTCTCCGTTTCGGGCGAGGTTTCCAAGCCATCAACCCGAACGAACGGTTCTACGTTCGTTTCAAGTACAATCGCATCGTCTCTCGCCGAGAACACCAAGCTGTCGAGGCCACTCCCCCGGTCCAACGCCTCCAGTTCCCACTCCTGACCCACGTAAAACCCCAGACGGCGCCGGGGGAAGCGATTGTGACCTATAACCCGGACATTGAGACGAACCCTGCACAGAAGCGGGCAGTGTCTTCGATCGTGAGGCTCCCTCCCGGGTCTCCTCCTTTTGTTGTCTTCGGACCGTGGGTACATTTCTCTGGCCCGCAAGACGTGAGATTTCTGACGTTGAAGTATCACTTCAGCCCTGGAACGGGGAAAACGGTCACGATCATTGAAGCCATGCGACAGTTACTGCGAAACCCGAACACTGTCATCTTAGCCAGTGCCCCCAGCAACGCGGCAGCAGACATCATTGCCTCTCGTTTGAAAGACCACCTAACACCAGACCAACTCTTCCGGTTTTATGCACCCTCGTACAAGGGTAGTGTGCCACCCGGGTTGGCACCGTACACTTTCAAGAGGGGTAACATTCATACGGTACACGAACTGACCAAGATGGCCAGCTTCCGCGTCATTGTCACAACATGTCTTTCTGGTTGCGTCCCGCCAGGTATTGGCCTACCCCGCGGCCACTTCACCCACATCTTCATCGATGAGGCCGGACAAGCTTCAGAGCCGGAGTGTCTTGTGCCGATCACGAGCATTCTGGGTGACGGGACAAATGTGGTGTTATCCGGAGATCCGTGCCAGCTTGGGCCGATCATCCATTCACCGATTGCGGTGGAATATGGGTTGGGGGTCAGCTTCCTGGAAAGGTTGATGCAGGGCAGGATGTACAATGAACGCGAGCAGGACGGGAATACGTACTTCTAACCTCTCCCGTATTGCAGATCAAAACTGACCAGCTTGGCATAGTATCGTGAAGCTGGTGAAGAATTTCCGCTCCCATGCCTCGATATTGCAGTACCCGAACAACTGTTTCTACAACAACGATCTTGAGGCGTGTGGTAACCAGGACGTCGATGCGTTCATTGGTTCGGCCCTTCTCCCCAATCCAAACTACTCGATCATCTTCCACGCAATCCCTGGCTTGGATCAGCGGGAGGCAAACTCCCCCTCGTTCTTCAACGTCGATGAAGTCTTACAGGTCAAGGCTTACGTGGAAGAGCTTCATCGGCACGGTGCAGGTGAGGATTATACTTCCTGGTCAACCGTCTTAAGTTACATCTCGACATCTCGACAGCCCCCGATGATGTCGGCATCATCACTCCATACCACGGTCAGGTACTGAAGATAAGACAGGCGTTGGCCAATAGTGCGATGAGTAGGGTGAAAGTGGCCAGTGTTGAGGAATATCAAGGCCAGGTGAGGAAGACACACATCCCAACTTGAAAAAAAAAAAGCCCATCCCGGTCTGTAGGAGCGGAAGGTCATCATAATCTCAACCGTACGGAGCAGCAGAAGTCACATCGAGACGGACCTCCGACACACTCTCGGCTTTGTCTCTAACCCTCGCCGATTCAACGGTATGGCTCGCTTCTCATATGCCACGGAATGTGCTAAACTTGGTACAGTCGCTATCACTCGTGCAAAAGCACTCCTCGTTGTCGTCGGAGACCCAGCTACCTTGTCAATAGACCCCCTATGGAGGAAGTTCCTAACTCTGATCCACAGGAATGGAGGCTGGACTGGGGACGAGATACCGTGGGACCCGGAGCACGAAATCGAAGACGACCAACTCGAGGAAGCTACGCGAATTGGGGTTCTGGAAAACATGCGACGGCTGGCAGAACGGGTGGAGGCATTGACATTGGACGCAGTTTTCGTGGAACCAGATGATGGCGATGATGATATTTGAATGACAAAAGGTGAACGTTTGACTAGACCGTGTACTTGATCATGAACTCTGAATTCCAGAATGTTTCGCGTCGCGCTGGCCTTGGCTGGTCATGAGGAGCTGGGTCTGAGATCCAGTTCGCTTATTCCTCTGAGGCTCGAACGTTACTGCGGCCTTCCTAGTCCGGATCACAGCCGTTAGTCTTTGGGTACTGGGTACGGATCTAACCCCGGGTTTCCGATCCATCCGGGGCACTCTATGTAAGTATGGAACAGATACCCGCATCTGACCCCCGGGAACCTTCGTCGATTTCGCTTATCGCTTCCGTTGGGCGAAATGGGGCGTGAGACCCACCACTTGCAATGTCGTTGCACGCGCCGGAGGTGACCCCGTGCTCTTGTTCCGCACGGCCAACCGTTACCGATCATCGGACTGGGGCACATCGATGAATCCGCCGGCGTCATGAAATGCGTCTCTTCCGAATTCCGAATTCCCATGCCGAACACCCTAACGGAGGCCGGTCGTGCAGTGAGAAATCCTGAGGAACGCAGTCGCACAATCGGTGATGAATGGGGTAAACACCCTCTGCCCAGGGCTGGGAGTTTGCTACCGGCACATGCTCGCATTCCACCGCGACTGTACGGCGTTCACCCCGGTTGCAAAGTCCTGAACTCTCCTTTTTACTTAGCTGATCCGATTCCGGACACAGACAGCCACCTGGAATCGCGAACGTTCGATTCAATAAGCTGTAACTGGCTGTTTCGTGCTGAAAAAAGCGACAGGAGTAAGTGGGGTGGGCTGGCTATGTGGTAATCGCCGTTGGTTCGTGACAAATAACCCCCCCCCCCTCGTACGACCAGAACGTCATTCAATGACCGGAACTTATCACGACCAAATGTCGCCCGTGGGTTGGGAATCCCAGGCGCCGTGGAGGGTGAGATCTCGTATGTGGGAACAACCCACTGCCCAAGGTGCGCGCCCGACGGCCCCGACCGCTGTGTTATCTAGCATTATCTGGTGCTAACTTGACACGCGGCCTGAGCCCATGACTTGAGAACTAAATTAGATCAAAGCGAGACGGAATCGAAAAGATACATCCTTTGCGTCACCGCGGATTTTCCTTGACATTGGCCCTCCCTTGGATGGCAGCTACGATATGCACTTTCGCGCATTGGGTGATTGAAACAGGATTAGCATTAGTGGGCGGATACCGTTTAGCCTTTCAGATCAAGCGATGATGTAGCCGGGTGCATCATATATGAACACCGTGTATGTAATGGACATGCCGCCTCGTCATGAAACGCGGGGCTAATGATTAGGTCGTGGAGGATCATTGTTACTTATCTTGGCCGGGAACGGTAACGCTGGCTGGGAGCTGATACGCGATGGGGGGGATGTAAATCCAGGGGAACAGATAACGTCCAATCCGGGGGTTGTAATAGAATTGTCGATTGCACCCAGATCAGGCTAACCTGGATGCCGAGTACACGTTAGAGTGGAAGTGTGCATTCAAAACCTTACGTTTGTCAAACAACTAATAAGATGCTGGGGATACATGTGAAGACGCCTATTGGCGAGAATGAAGCTCCCAGGTGATAAGGTCGCCTTTTGGGGTTGTACAAGAATGTGCTACAAGTCCATGATGAGGCTGGGTATATCCGGATGTTCACATACCATACTTCTTCTGCAAGGAAGACCATGCACGAGAGGCATCGGGGGTGGCGGCAGCGAAGTCGTTCATGTCGTGTTCTGGTATTCGATTGATGTCGACCTTGTCCCAATAGCGGTTTAAGAGGTAGGCAATTTCCCTGGCGTCTGGCTCAGACTGCCGACTGGGAGCGGAGATTAAGTTGCTTGTGCCAAGGGTGTTTGTGAGAAGGTGGAAGGGACTCACATGGCCCAGGATTTGAGTTTTGCTCGAATGTATTCGGAGATGGATAGGAATGGGAGACCCTTAATGTTCATTATCGTGTTCGCGTCGAGACGGCGTGGGCCCTCCTCCCCCGCAGAAAGGATCTCGATCTCATTATCAAACCGGGGTATGAATGCGTGCGTGTGGGGTAATAGGCATCACCAGACCTACTTCTATTGGGGGAATGAATCCGTGGTATTTCACATGTAGACTGCAATGGAAAGCGGCGGTCAGAACGGAGAGGGACAAGAGGGTGGAAGTCGTTTCGCACCGATCAGACCAAGGCGACGAGGCGGTTGAGAAATCTTCGGCAGAACGGAGGGCGTCGCGAACGAGGCGGAACGGATGTGGGGTCCCGCCTTGCACGATGCATGAGATTCGCTGTGGGGGCAAACGGTCAGGAACGTTTGGCGTTCCGCAACAGACAAACGTACAGCGGCGAGGGGTTGGTTGGCGAGCAAGGATATTAACGCGTCACCGTAGAAGGCATGGGGGACTCCCCGACTCTGGAGGAGGGCAGAGAGAGAGGAGGCGGCTTCCACTAGTCGGCGTGTTTCGTGCATTGGAGGAGGGGGACATGGGACGCGTTGTGGAAGCGAACCAGAGGTAGTTATAGCCCTAATAGACTGAACGAGAGGTGGATATATCGAGGGAACTGTAGATGGGGTTGGGGACGGATTGGGCCGCACTGTGTGATGGTTCTGTCTCCGGGGGCCCGAGTTCGATATGGGGAGCGAAATAACGTTCGGCAATCGCGATTAACTCCGGGTGTGTGAGCCTCTCCAAAGGACCAACTCTAGAACGCGTACATAGAACGTCTCATCATCCGTGAGCGGTTGCCAGAGGTCACATGTGCCACAGAACATTCGCGCGGAGGCAGTAGTCAGCCTGGCACCGCGTCCGGGCGACCTGGAGTGTCCCACTGAGGTGCGAGTAGCCTCGGGTTCTATGACCCAGCCAGGGGGAATTCGTGTGGGGAGTGCTTGCCCTCACATAGTCGGAAGAGGGTCCTCGATTACAAATTTGCCAGCCCGCAGATTTACGTAACAGCATTCGACTCTCTTCCGTCTTCCGCGACGAACACGCTCACCCATCGCTTTGCCCGACCCCGTCTCTTCCGGCAGTCAACGTCGAGCGGATACCACCGTCTGCTCTAAATCCCCTCTGCTTGTTCTAGAGCACGTTGCCCAACGCGCATGCATGCGTCCTTCGCCCACATCTTCTCCAGCCATGTGATGGGACGTGTGCCATTGGTTCGCTTTTCCAGATCATCTGCAGCCAGGGTCAATCCCTCCCGGGGTCATCTATCGTCCACCCAATCAATTCGTACCCTTTCTGCTCGGATGGCCCGCCGCACCCCGGTCAATTTATCACACCTCCCTCACCCGGTCCGACACTTTTGGGGCTCGCAGCAGCCTCAGGCCCGTCCCCCCCTGCAAGTTCTCACGAATGCGCAGGAGGAAGCCATCAAAGCGAGCCTCTTGGAAACCGCGTACAAGGGGAGGCAGCCTGGTGACATGATGCTCCGATGTAACGTCTCTCCTCGCGCCACATCCCCTACAGGCCTTCGCAATTGATCACAACCTTTGATAATAGGCACGATTCTTGACGTAGGAGGTACATACTCCAACCCTCTTTGCCGCGACCCGAATGACCCGTCGTTAAATGCTTTTACGTTTCTTCACCAGGCAATGTGAAGACGACCTCTGGACAGTTCAAAAAGTCGGATCTGTGCGCGGAACATCGATTGAACGTAAGCGAACATCCAGTCTCTAATTCCCCATACGTGCTACCCCCTCATCACAAACTAGCCCCGTGATTTGCGAAAATTCGATTCTCGCACTCCCAGCCTTGTACCCACGCTCCTTGTACGTCAAGAGGCCATTCTGGTTCGTGCCTTCAACGTTTGCTTCTGTTCTCCCGTCTAACTTTTACCCGCGATAGGTCAATATGCTTCATATACGCGCACTCGTAAAATCCGACGCTGTGCTGCTTTTCGATACCTATGGTTCCGTTAGCTCAAAGTTACAGTCTTCCTTCCTCTATCACCTCGAGGTGAGACGCCCTCGTGCCTCATAATACCAGCGCTAAAGGCATTCGGATCGGCATCAGCACAATCTGAAAGCCAAAGGAACGGGGCTGCCGTATGAGTTCCGGTGCGCGATCCAGAATGTTCCATCGCGAACCCGAAGACCATCTACTCAACATATCTAGTGCTTCCCAGGGCGCTGGATTCCATTCTGTTGTCCGTACTTAGCGCACTCGACACCGAGATGGTGTTTCTTCGGCAGCTCGTTGGGAACCTCTTAGCTGAATTGGATGATGATATCGATCGGGACAAATTCATGCGCCTCCTGCACAGATCCCGAAAGTTGACCAGCTTTCAAAATAGGGCCAAGCTTGTAGGTGCCTCGTGTCCTACGTACCCTAAACCCTTCAAACCAGGTGCATTGATCACTCCGACCCTACCCTTATCTACCTTACAGGTCCAGGAATCCCTTGAGGAAGTTTTAGAGCAGGGTGAGTTTCACCATGGCACTCGATCGTGAATCACAACCGTTTGACTGATTAGACGCTACCCCGTAAAAATAGATGAAGATCTTGTGGCGATGTATCTAACGGACAAGAGGAACGGAATACAACGGGAGCCAAGCGATCATCAAGAGTTGGAGGTCCTCTTAGAGTCGTTCGCTAAGCAGGTTGAGGAGATCGTGAATGAAACTGAGACCACTCAGGTTTGTTCTGTCCGTTCTCGTGGAGTCAACAGACCATGTGTACTGACAGAGTCGGTCCCTGTAGAGTAATATACAATCCACACAAGAAATCGTAGAACTCATTCTCGACTCCAACCGGAATGCGCTCCTCGCGCTAGATCTTAAAGTGGGTCGCACCCTTTTGAACTAACTCTAATGTTACCGTGTGACCCACCGGCTTCATCACGCAGATCTCTATCATAACCATGGGATTGGGGGTTGGAACCCTCCTCGCCGGCTTGTTCGGGATGAACGTACGTGACCCTCGGGTCTTCTTACAAATGACCTTAATATTGACTTGCTGAGGAAACTCCTTGCCTGTTTTGTAGTTGAAATCACACCTAGAAGAGAATAGCCACGCGTTCTTCATCATGAGCGGCATGTCCATCGTGTTTGCTGGCATCTTTTCCATGTATGCTATTCGAAGGTCTGGACTCCATCATGCCTGCTCTTGTTTTCGCGAACGCTCACCGGCCTCGTGGTCACCTCCAGGCTACACCAGATTCGCAAAGTGGGACCGCTATCCGATGGGAACCAAACGCCTACCCGAAGACAATGGATACCCCTTCCTTTACGTCGTCGGCCACCAAATAATTGGTTGTGACACGTTTATGACTTGATAATTGCTGTTGTACAAACCCCGTTACGTCTCAGCTGTAATCGATCTCCCGCCTCCATCTCTTCTCCGACAGAATGCACATAACGAAACGGGCCCTCTCCCGGTGGAAAAACCAAAATCAAGAATATTGGAGGTAACGTGGGAATCAGGGATGAAGTAAAGTGGGAAGGTGATTACAATGATGTCAAGATATCAGAGCTTCGTGAGGTAGTTCGTCTAGCGTTTCGTCAGTGGTGACCTCGTCTGTGGCACCCCACCGGAGATGACGGGCCCCATATAACCAGAATCCATCATAAAGGGCCTCTAGGTGGGTTTGGCCGGTGCCGTCTCCAGCGGGTATGGGGAATCCTCAGCAAGTTCCTCCTCGATAGCCTTCCTACCCTCCGCGGTCAACTGGGGAGCCCCACCGTCGATGTCATTGTCAAAATGAATGGGTATGAATCTGTCATGGAATCGTAGGATCTGGTGAGCCAACTCTGGGGGGATACGACGGAATGGACGCACTCTACTCCTTTGTTCCTCCTCTCTGCAGCATCGTCTCTCTGCTTCTGTTCAATCGCCTGCTTGAACTTCGTGGCTTCGCTGTACTCTTTCTTCAACAAGTTACTCGTCACTGGATCCCACAGCTTTCTACTCTCAGTAGGCAACTGGCTCTCCAAGGGCCTTACGGTCTTGGGTACCGGGTAGAGGGTCGAGATGTCGATCAGTGTAGCCCACTCGTCTTCAGCTCCCATTGTCAGGTCCGAGCGCGAAGCAGCAGCAGATTGGGCTGGAGAGCTCGTGCCAGATCCAGGTGCCGGTCCATTTGCGAGCCTGTAGCGGATGCGACCTTTCCACGAGCCATCGAAGTAGGCAACGACCCGATCCGCCGGGACGTGTTTGGCCTTTACCCATTCCTCGTGTTCTGTCTCGCCCTCCTCGTACGTGTGGATGACGCCTTCCAGTGCGAACATCGCCCTCCCAATCCAGGACTGCAAAATTTATTGCCAGTCAGCCAAGGAGTCACGAAACCAAAGCCCCGTCCTACCTCTTCCTTGTACTCGACGATGGCCCGATAGTTGACTCCTCCCTTGGCGCCTTTGACGGTGACGATGGTCGAGTCCGCGACGGTGATGTAAAAATTCCCTCTCAGGATACCGTTGACAGACGCAATTGGGTGGGTGATGTGATACTCCTCTCCTTCACCAGGTCCACCGGTGATATTAATGAAGATACCCTTGTTATAGGATCCCGGGCTGACCCTTACGGTAGTTCCAGAGACCTTGGCAGATATCTGATCCACACCCCTCAGCTCGATCTGCCTTGCGGGACAAGAGGCGTAGTAAGACGAGACGGGAGGGTGGTGAGACACCTGCTCCGTCACGTAAACGACGCGTATCCTCTTTGTCTTCTCGTCAGAATCCGCCTCCAGGAGTTCAGTAGCTCCCGCGCCGAGACTGAGGTTGGATATCTGAGCATCGATGTTGCTCTCCACAGGTTCGGGGGAAGTCGTCGGTGAGCTCTTGGTGGTACGCACGAAGGACATGTAACTGAACGCGCTCCGATTGCTCTTGACGCTTTCGGTTTCCATACTTACGCGGGCGGCGGACGAGGAGGAAGTAGATCCGGGGTTGGAGATGTACAAATGTTGTAGTGGCGGTTCCCGAGGGTCAGCAGGGTACGAGACAGGGATCACATCCCAATGAGCTCGGAAATGCTCCCCGAGAACGGAATTATAGGGTTTGCAGACTTTGCCGCGCTGGACGACGAGGCGGGTTACCGCTGATAGACACATCAGATTGACCGGTTGCGCTTACAATGAACTTGAGATCCTTCGAAAATGTAAACCTCAGAGCGGCCAGCATACGCTCAAACACATCTTCAGAGTCGTTGATGCTGTTTACAAGATCCTATCAGTTTTTGATCCCTCCAGAAGACAAGCCGGTCTCAACAGATGGCCGAAGGCGGGACTCACGCTGCGAGAAGGTCCGGGCGATCTAAATAATGCCAATATTCCTGACGGCGGCGTACGCGAGAATTCGTTCGGCGAATGCGTGGTAAAGTGAGAGCAGGAACGCACCAGATTCGGGACGGGCTCCAATAAAGATGCTGGAAGAGATAACCTCCTATAAAACCATCAATGTCTAACTCAAGCATCGGGCCCTTTGGCTACATGGCGAAAACCCACATCGAAGCGATGTCCTTTATTCCCATACATTTGCGGACGAGCTGAACAATCATCTTGAGCTTTCCGCTCTCCCCGGTGTCTCCAGAATCGGGAACGGAAATGGGGAGGCCATCGTCAACGGCGTCGGAGGTAACTTGCTGCCTGGTCGTCATTACAGAGGTGTCGTGAAGAGAAGGCCGTTGGGCGGTGGAGTGAAAAGAGAAAAGAAAGAGAGGAGTGCAACGGCGGGATGTGCTGGAAGAGCGGACGGACGGGAGGGTGAAGCGGCCGGGTAACGGCTGATCTGGAGGTATCTGGTATAAATACCCCGCCCTTGGCAAGCGGTGGCACATCCCAACCATGTGTGTACGTTTATACCATCACCAACCGCTACGGAGGGCTGTGACACCAAGTACACTGTATAGCATTCGATAATAGGTGGTATAATGTTACTAACTGCGCTACACTCGCTAGGGTCCAGAAGGGGGAGGGGGGGGGGGGGGGGGTGGCGTGGGGGAATATAATAGTGGAAGGGGGTCACATAGGGAGCGAACAAGGCTAATACAACACGAGCGGCGGGTGGTACATGCACGCCAACCCGAGGGCAAACCAAGAATGAGAACGAACGAAATCTAAAGCCGGGGGCGTTCAACGTATGGCGGAAGAGAATTGGAGATGACGCACTTAGTTCCTCTGATCGAGAGGCACATCCGGTGTGATAAAATATACTTTCGTTCCAAGGCTCGTCTCAGACCGACCGGCGAGTGGTATATCGTTCGACCCGAAGCTGGAGAATTCACTCTCATCGTAAGCGGGAACTGGCTTCCGTGAGGCGCGTCGAGTGCGGTCAGGCGGGTATCGAGGTTGGGGTGACGACGGCGGGCAGGGGGAAATCGTGGTATTGTTTGGAAGGGCCACGTCACTATCGAGGGAACGGCGCGGGATACGTGGCGGTCGTGACTGGACCGTTTCGCGGGATTCGAATGAAGGCTGAACGGTCATTGAGGCGGGTCTTCTACTTGACGTCGAAGATTTTGAGTATGATCTCGTTGGTGCGACAATGGGTATGTTCGACTTTGTGTTGCCGTAAGCAACCGCGGATTTTTCGGGGTCAGAGTCCGCCTCCGACAACGGGGGAGAATTCGGTAGGATTGCCCCCGTCGAGTCCGATGAGTTGTGCAACCCCCTGGATCCTTGGCCTTTGGTTCTGGGCACAGAACCTGTAGGGGTGGCGTTACGGGCTCTTGACTTCCGGCGGCGGAACACCCAGAGGACAAGAGCTGCGATCAGAGCGAGGACACCCACTCCTCCGATAGCGCTGCCCGCGATCACCCCCTTGTTCACAGTCGAGCCACCCGCGACTGGTGTTGAGGGCGTGGTAGATAGGCTGCTTGTCGAGGAGGTACCAGGAGGTGGAGGAGGGACGGAAGACGGCCAGATGGGGGGTTGTCGCGGGATCACCAGACACGACACATTGGGCCCGTTTGTGACGGCAAAAACATTGGATGACAGGACCTTGGTCGATGCATAGAAATCCAGACGATACCGTCCCTGGGGAACGTTGACCTCGGGCCAATCGATCTTCTCCAGTGTGGCATTTACGTTGATTAGCTTCATGTTCACAGATGGCGTATCCGAACCCCCCTGGTCTACGCCGGCGTTCGTCACGACCAACGGGTAGCTCGAGTTGGGAGGGTAGGGCCTGGTATACATCCATATGATCGTTGTCCGCGTGCAAGTCGTGAGATTCGCAACGGCTGAGAAGACTATTTCGTCCGGAAGCTCCGTCGTCATCTGTACGGGGGTCAAGAGGGGGGGGGGACGAAGGAAAAGCAAAAAAAATGTACCTCGACGACGAAACTCGTCGCTTTTGGAGTTAGCGAGTGCTAGGACCGGGCCCGGTACCGAGAGAACAAGGATAGCCCGACCTGACAAATGATGTGAGCAGATGATGTCTCCAACGAGAAAAACGAGAGGACCTCTTCGTCTGGTCGGTTCCCTAGGCCTCTGGACGGTGCAAGGGGAGGGAAACAGGGCGAGCCGGCAGGATCGCTCCTGATATTTGTATACCCCGTCGCATCCCACTGAGGTTTAGGCCCGCGGCGTGGACGGCTCCGCCATCATCATCAACTCTCACCGATCCCAAAGTTTGTCCGTCTCATCAACATCATCGTCACCTTGGTTGCGGCGGGAGGTGCGCATACAACCGTCTGCGACGTTCTCAGACCATTTCTGATACAGACTGCGCTTTGTTTAGCATGCATCTACTGTCTGCTTCCGCGGACACCGTCCTCCTGGGAGCCACCATATGTCTTATCGCATTCTCCCGCCGAAAACCCTCTCCTTCCCCCACACAGAACATCCGCCAGCCAAAGTACAGGCTGCTCGTCACGGGAATCCTCGCCGTGCATACCCTATACATGATATACACCATTTCTTTCAGGAAACCACCAAACCTGTTCACGTGGCTCAACCTTCCTTTCTCGATGCCTTCCCAAAAGATCAGGACCGCACTGCTCGCCAGGAGGGGAATGAGAGAGGGGGACAGTCTGCCTGAAGACATGGAAGACTTGTTGATGAGACTGAACGCATTTGACCTCAGAGACTACTTTGTCAGGTTCGTCCCAGCCCTTGGATGGCACGCGTGATCCACCCGGTCTCACTCGGCTCAACCAGGTTCGGCCAGAACACGATCCAAGAGTGTGAGTGGTGCGCGAACTTCACAGACTACGTGACGTACACCCTCCCCGTCATCGTGCTGTCTTACATCAAGGAGGCCGCACTCCTCGGGGTGGTGACGGTGCGCGGAACCAATCGCGAGACGTGGAGGTTTACCATCATCGGTTTCTTGCTGTCGGCCTGCATCGTCGACGTGTACTGGATGTTGACCGTCAGGATAGTCATTAGTCAACCGGATCTAACGATGGTCAGTCTAATTTCTTGTCGTCCCCACTTTCGGTCTCATGCAGCGACTGTTTGAAGTGGTACGACACGCTCTGGACCCTGCGTCATCTGCTCTTCACCGCCATGCCCCTCATCGCGCACTTTGCATTGCCTGTTTCGTTCATCTCTTCGCCTCTCGCCGTCGTGCCGCAAACGAACTTCGCTCTCCAGGCCCTCCGCCAACGATTTCAACTACTCACGTTTACAACAGCCGTCACCTTGCGCGTTCCAGAGCTCAGACAGACTGTTGGCAATTACTGGGAGACCCAGAGGACGGAGGGTAAATGGGCACGCGAGGACGAGGCCATAAACCGACTCGCTGAGAAGACCGGGACTGGAACGAAGAGGGAAGTGGCCAGTGAACTTGTATCGAGACTCAAGAGTGGACTGGAACTTGGACTTGGACATTAGAGCTTTTATCCACGAGGCATATTGTAATCAACCATAGTATTGTATTCAAGATTTATTCATAATAACAGCACACGATGCCGGGGCATGGGGGGAGGGACTATTTCGCGACGAGTAGCAGTTCGCTCACACCTATGCAGAAGAGGACAGCAGGTCAGCGCTCCGGTGCTCAGTTGCAACTACCAACGGAGGAATGCGACGAATGGGTCAGAAAATTGAGAGTTTTGGTACAGTTTTGTCCACAAGGAGGTGAACCTCTCTTCGGAAGCAGAACTGAAATTTTGGTATCATCACGAAACAGTGGGATAGGAGGTCCATCCTTGAATGGAACGAAAAAAAAAAAAAAAAAACCTCACCTCAGGGATATCCGTGCAGTGGATTTGAGGACCAGAGGGGAAATGACAGCAAGTGACGGAGTCTGCCGAGATCGAGAGTGGTATCTCTCCCGAGGAAAAATTTACTTCGCGATCCCTTCTAACGCTCCTTTGAGGTGAGTCCCACTTTTACTGGGGAGGAGGTCAACCACAGGGCCTGCGCGTGCATGATGTATATCTATCCATACCGAGTTGGTGACGGGACCGTCCAATGAGCCAAACTCAAATCATGCATCACCAACTGACCACACCCCGGCCTTTGGTCCCCCTCCCTTCGTTGCATATTCAGTGCGCTAACCAGATCTCGCTATAGTGCCCACCGTGAATGGAACGTGCGTCAGCTATCCGTATTTTATGGCTCCCCGTTCCCCAAGAGATGACCTACTGTTAGTTGGCGAACGAACTGTGTGCCCTTCACTAACGAACTTATATGCACATCCACCCTCTGAACCACTGACCCCCGACTTTTCGACCCACTGTATTGTTTTGTTAGCCCCACTCTGACCAGGAGCCGTGATCACGACCGATGCTTCCTCTGATGTACTCTGGTGAGTGCCGTTTTACTTCCCCCTTAAACATGATGTTCCGCGTGTTTTACACACGGCAAGCATATGTCCGAACGTTCATGAAGGACACTCGATCATGCTGATCTCCAAAACCACCAGTCTCAACGCCTTACTAACGAGTTCCGTCTCACAGGATCAACCAATCTCCTTTTCATGCATATGATCGTATTGTACAACCATGTATCGCTGCACTAGCAATGAACCTTGCGTTAGCCCCCAGGAATCCGCTCCTATCACTCAAGGGATCGATGGGAAGTAAGGTGGTCGTTCTCCAAGATGTGGTGTACAAGAAAAGAACCAGGCGGAAGAGCGAAAACTGGAACGAGGAAAATGTCAAGGTCATTCGGCCGTAAGCTTTCGATGTGTAATATGGTGACCGTCGCGAGAAGGTAGGGACGGAGGGAGAAACAAAGAACCGGGCAACAAGCCCTGCCGCACGCACGTCGGAATCACGACTTCTGCGAAGCAACCGCTTCTTCCTCTTCCTCCTTCGGGTCTACTGCCTCCCTGATGAGCGAAATAGTGCTTTCCAGACTCCGCCGCCTGGTGCTGGGACTTGTCATGGTCGTACCGAGGCTGGCATTCCTACTGTGGCCGCGCCTGGTCGGTGGTCCCATCGACGGCCCCACCGGCGGCGATGGAGAACCAAGAGTAGGCGACGAGGGGGTCCCACCGCCAGAGGCGATGACCTGTTCGAGGGCCGCAGAGACACCATTGGCAGGTACGGGGGACGCTGTTTCTTCAGACGGTGTTGGGGGGTTCGATATCATTGCTCGGCCTTCCTCAGAGTCTGCATCGTACAGGTCCGGTGGCAGATGCTCGTTCTCGATATCCGACTTGCGGCTACGGGGTGGGGTAAGTGTGTGTCGGCGATGTGGATAGCTTTTTTGACATACGCCTCATCGAAGTTCGTGATCAAATCCTTAATGCCTTCAGCACCGTTCGCGAGAGTGTCGCTGGGTAACGCTTTCATGCCCGCGACGTTCTTAAGCTCGGAGACACGCTCAGACTCCTCTCTACACCCTCGTTGTCAGTTGAGTTTCTGGTTGAAGGTCCGGCGGAAAACGTACCGAAGGAGAGCGAAAACACGAGAGACCCGACCGACGGCCAAGATCTTGTTCTTGATGACACGTTTCCGCTCGGCAGATTCTTCCGCAGTCTCTTTGGCATCTGCGGGTCCTTCCTCCGCCTCCTCCAACTCCTCTTTTGTGCAAATGTTGAGAAGGGATAGCAACATGTCCGTGACTAATGCGCCAACAGTCAGTTTGGGGATGAGGCGCAGAAAATAGGGTCGCACTCTTCTCGCCAACGAATGGCAGACTCCACGTGAACGCGTCCATGAAGTTAGGAAGCCAATATGGATGGGGAGTACAATTGAATTGTCGGATATTAAGGACGTTGCTCTCGTACTTGAGGATGGCTGCCTTGTTGTTGTAACAATCGAGGTAGTGCGGGCAAGAGAAGAAGGTCATGACGGATGGGAAGCCCGTCGTCCTCGTCTTTCGGTACATCCGGTAGCTAAAATAACGGCAAGGGTAAATGTGTGTGAGAAAGGTCGCCAACCGCGGTTACACCGTACCCGGCATCCTGAGCTTCGTGCGCTCTGATGATTGACAACAGCTTGTTCCTCTCCAGGAACTGTGTGACTGCTTGATAGCTGATAGAAACCGATGAGTTTTTCGAAGGAGGGTAAGATCGGACAAAACTTGCGTGAAGAAGTACGAGCAACCTCGGACATGGTTGTGCAGGAAGCTCTCTGATGTACTTTCCTGCCCGAAATCTTCTACAGGATCCGACCACAGGATGTCACACATCAACCCCTGCGTTGGTGGTTCCTTGAACCGATCGATCTAAACAAGGTGTATTAGCGGTGGACCTGTATGATCAACGGTTGGGGTCACGTTTCGGATATCGTCTAAAGTGTGTAGGTCGGGGGAAAGGCCGCCGTGGACGCAGAAGAATTGCTTGTTCATGACGGCCGCCAATGGCAGGGCGCAGAACGAGTTCATGCATGCTTCGTAGATGCGCTCGGAGTACTTTCGCTTGCCTGAGAGGAAGCCGGGTCAGTCAACCAAGCCACTACCGTTGTAAGGAACCTTTCCGCGTACACTCTAGTTTGAAGGTGAAATAATCCGTCAAGTGTCGACACTCGTGGTTACCACGAAGGAGGAAGAATGTGGCGGGGTACCAAATTTTGAGTGTCCACAGATAAAGCACACACTATGTGATTGTATCAGATCGGTGAGAACACACTCGTGGGCCCTCGTAGCGCACCTCAATGCTGAAGTATCCTCGGTCGACGTAGTCTCCCAAGAAGAGATACCGTGTGGTAGCGGGGTTACCGCCGATCTCGAAGAGCTTCATCAGGTCGTACTGGCGATGGGTGGGTTCAGAATGCGTCCTCGGGCATGAGCTCAGGGCAGGGAAAGACTCACATACTGCCCATGAATATCGCCGCAAACTAGGACCAGAGTGTCAAATCGTCAAATGTGCATCTCGACCCCGGCAATACATGAGACCCACCAGTAACCGGGGCATCGACCGAGACGAGGTTGGGCTCCTGCTTTAAGAGATCCGTAGCCTTCTCCAGAATGTACAGCGCCTGTTCCTCGGAGACGCGTCCTTCCCGATAAAAGTGATTCTTGAGGAAGTTGACATCGGGTTTGGATGGATCTTCCTTCGAGAAGAACTGCTCTGCGGTCGGGATATGCATCGCTGGAGCTTGCACCTATCGTCGTGGCGGTCAGAAACGCACACAGGGCGCTGGGGGGCAGCGCGTACATCCTTCACAACCCGTTCTTGGGTGCTGATAGTGTAGCCATTCTCCAACTGATGTTGGGTGAAATCGATTTCGGGGACTACACCACGTTCTTGAATCTTGCCGATAGCCTTTTCAATCTGGGCTCTGGAAGCGGGCATAGTCCTAGATTCGGTGCGGTTGAGCGATTGCCAGGGCTATTTTATGGAGGGAGGCAAAGAGGGAAGGACGGAAAATGTGCTCGGTGTGGAAGGTGGGATGATTGGCGATTACCCGAAACGGCCGCGCACTTCAAACTCAGAAGGGGCGGACCGGCGATATATCAAATTTCTGTTCACATTGTGTTCTATCTATTTGTCGTGGGCTATCGCTATGAACCGAAATACGCCTCCAAAATGTGTTTTGCGACGTTGAACCCAAGCAACGTGAGGATGTAGCCCGTGAATAGGGGCAACAGCGGGGAGAGAAGCAGCTCGGTGCGGATAAGAAAAGGCAGGGCTTCTAATGGATCAGCAAACCGAGATCAGGAATCGAGCGTACCTCAGGTAGGATCTCACCGTTGAAGCCCAGATAAACCCCGTAGATGTACTGCCCGAACCTGCTCGCTTCAGTTAGGATGGAGTAACCGTGTCCATGTGTGACGACTCACGCGGCAAGGTAAAGCGTATTCCCTAACCAGAGACAAACCCAATTGTTCTTCAGCAATAGTGGGATGAGGAAGAGCTGTCCCAGGTATAGTGTCAGGTAGAGCGGGAAGAACGCATTCGTGTGCACGTCAAACGCGTATGCCCACTCGACTTTGGAATCCGCCGCAGTCGAGTGTGATGGAGGGGCGAGCAGGACGTTATTCGAGAACGCCCTGAACAGGGTCAGTCAAACGTGACCCTTATCTGCACGAGGGACTAACCAGAATATCGTGGCCACTACGAAACCCACGAGAAGAAAATCTCGCAGGATCATGAGCAGTGCGAGTTTAAAACAGTCCACTAAACTGTAGGAATATACCACCGACCAGGCCAAAGCCGCAACTGAGTGAACCGTTAGGGCAAGCAGTCACTGGTGCTCACGCAGCACTCACCGCATAAACATGCTGATAGAAGAACCAAAATAGCGGGGTCGTCCCTCGCCCACGTATTTTTGGTCTCTACGCTATTTGTGAGCTTCGTTGCATCCAGGTCTCGGTGGCTTCCTACGCTTGTGGAAATAAACGTTCCGGTATCTGCCTTCAAGTCAGTTCAAGGGTTGCTGCGTGAGCGGTGGGGGTCAACCCACACTCGCTTCGGGGCCAAACATAAATATGTCAATTGCCAGGCGGCTAGCTCAAAATCCTGGAGCATCGTACGAGCTGCGTCAGATGCGGAATGAATAACAATGAGGTGACGACATACCATCTGTTGGAATCGGTGCAGCCGTCGGAATATTAGTGGTACGCGATTTGAAAGGCCACCACTTGAGGCACGGTAGGGGTTTTCCTGAGGTGAGGAAGTCGCCGCAGTAGGCAGCATGGCCATGTCTGCATATGTTCGCCTAGGACGCCTGAACACAATACGGTTGACGGGCAGGATGACTTCAGGCCTTGGGTGTCACAGGTCAGATTGATCCTTGTCTCGTTTCAGGCGGAGATCGAATCATCGACTCTCCCTCCTCCTCATCCACTACATTCCGGGACCGTGTCGACACTTCGCTCCTGACCGTCTCCCAGCACACTAGGCGGTGGAAAATGGACGAGGATACCGAGGTTTTGGACTGGGGTCACGAGGAAGACGACTACCAGTCATACGACACCCGCAGATCCCGCGAAAACATTGGTGAACCCCGTCACCACGTTGACGAGGATTGCGATGACACCGTGTCTTTGGGCGGGGACGAGGATGACCTTGGCGTCGTTTACGCTTACCAGTACCGCTCATACCAGGAAAAGTCCAAATATCCCGAAATTTCTCGTCACCATCACCGGGACCACTACAGGGAGTCTTCACACAGTAGCGCCCGACAGCCTTCGCAGTCGTATCTCTCCCCTCCACATTCGTCTCACCAGTACGCAAAACTGACGCATGCGCTTCCCGCCAAACCCGTGATTGCGGGCCCCTCCGTGGCGGTCGCACAATCCCAGCTCTTGGAGGCGAGTTCCATGGTCAACGGTCGCGACCGTGACCGACGCAACAGCATCAAGAAACCAGTTGTGGAACCCCTGCCGTCTGATTGGGAGGTTCGTCACCCCCGTAGCGGCGGCTCCGAGGTCTATTATTACAACATTAAAACCCACGAATCGACTTGGGTCCGACCAACTCTGACACCCTCAAAAGGGTCTCTGGAGCGGGGCGAAGGCACAAATGGTACACCTCACCAGAGTACTGAAGGGTCGAGAGCGAGAAGCCCGAACAACGATCGCGCACCTCCGTTCAAGGACAGAGCGGAGCCCCTGGCCCCTGAAGATATGTCATTCGACGATAGGCACTATCGACCAACGGAGCCTCCAACACCAAGCGATCGCGTCGAACACATCCTCCCACAGAAACCCGCTCTTGTTGATCGCGAAACCTCTGAACCATCTGCAGAAAGTAGTAGACATGCCCACGTGTCTCAGGCAGAACTAGGGCGAACGCGCCGTGGTGCACCCCCCTCAACCGTCCGTCCCCCATCCCCAGAAGTCAGACGGGAAGAAGTTGGGCGTGAGCCCCGTTCCCGTCCTCTAATCGCGGATTCATACATTCCACCCACGGATCGCACTCACACACCGGCGCATGACGAACGGGACACCGTTAGGCCTCCGACAAACAGTACGTTATTAGCATCCATATCCCTTGCGCCCCATCGTCTTCCCGTCTGCTCCGCTTGTGATGTGCAACTGCCATACCACCTCTCCCGTGCGGCCGGAATCTTCCATGCGGGGAATCACGCACTTCGTTGCTTTTCTCCTCTCCTTGTCCGCCCAGCAAGATCTCCCCTCCCATCCACTTTCTGCGTGTAACCATGCATTTATCGTCCTCACACATTAATCTTGTAGGGCGCCCTGCTCCGGCCCGTGATCCCCCCTATGGTCAAGGAATGCGACCGGATTACGACACACACATTCCTCTGGGAGAACTTCCTCGATCACGGCATGCTCGTCGGTCTCGTAGTGCAAGTCCACGTACTTCGCGCGTAAGGGATACTGGAGTTGAGGGGATGGCAAGATACGATCCTGCAGCTCGCCGCCGCCCAAGAGACCCCGAGACCGACGTCGTCGCAAGTGAAGTCGAAGCCAAACGCAGGCGTCTCGGCCGGGAACTGGACCGGCCCTCACCATCAAACACATCTCAGTATCCCTCTGCGGAGAAGAGCGAGCCCCTCCACGGATTCCCGATTGGTGAACCTCGTATGTTTTGTGTGCTCGAAGTTCCACAGGCTGTATCCATTGACTGGTCGGTCCCCCTTTCGTTCATTTGTAGGCCAAAGACGGCCGCCATTACCACCACAGAAGAGCCTGTACAAAGAATCAATCGGTTCCCACGTCCGTGAGCCACCTCCGGCACAGCTGCCTGAAACAAATGGTCCGCCACCTCGGCAGAATGGACACGGGCCCGATCCTACAAGCCGCCCAAGGAACCCGGAGTCACACCCACCCTCTGGCCCAGGTGGACGACGTGGCCGAGCCGGCGATTCTCGGAAACCCCCAAGACCAGAGTTAATGGATGTTGACCCGCCAGCACCTGTCCATCTGCCAAGGATCCAGGAGAACCGCGGTACATCCAATGCCAACGTGGACCGCGATGATGCAAAGGGTGACTTACCACGAGGACCGAAAGCGATGACTTCGAAGCTGCCGCCTGCCCCTCCGACTCCTCTCCCCCCCAAACCGACTACCGTGCACGGGCGTTACTCAGGAAGGTCTCCGCCCCCTCACCTTACCCCCCACGACGAAAGACCCCAACAGCGCGCAGGTGACCGAACTATCGTCGACTCCCACTCGGGTCGTAGAGACGTTCCGAGAGAGCACCACACCCCCGAGGTTGCACCTCCACGGCGACGCAGTCCTGATTCGGTAAGGGACCCTTGATTCACGGTGCGACAACGAAACTCACATCTTCGAAAGCGCCGACCTCCCACTGCGCCAGTACCTAAACCATCCGGCACAAATAACGTTCCGGTTGCTCGTTCCCGTTTTCAATTGTCGACCACCCCAATTCCTGGTGGAACAGACGAGCTTCGCCAAGACCGCCCCGTAGAAAGCAAGCAATCCCTACCCAACACCGTGTCCCGGCAAACCCGGCACGAACGCAGCGCAGTTCCTGAGCGTGTGAGTGATGACGTTAAGGTTTCTGCTCCAATTTCTGAAACCTACCTATCCCATAGACCCAAACCCACGTGCACGAACTCCCTAATCGTCCACCGCCCTACGTGGGACCCCCTGCCATCGAGCGCCGGGAAAGCAACCGCTCTCGCCACGAGGTACGTTTAGGTCCGAGAGTCGTCGAGCCACCTCTTACTCCTGCGCAGCGTGTTATTGAACCGCCCCCGGACCGTCATGGCTTTGACCACCCGCGAGCTGAAAGCCATCCTGAAGGGAGCGGAGCGCGGCGGGTAAGGTTCCTCCACATATCATTTCCCCCCCTTTCTTACCAACCAACCCCCAGAACCAGCTCCCTCCAGGTGCCAAAGTGATTTACGAACGACCCCCATCCCCCCTCTCCCCCCAACGTGAACGGGATCCCTTGGAGACGTCTGCAGAAAAACGCACCAAGCTGGAAGGTCGCCGCAATGACGCCGCACGTTTACCATCAGAACCCCAGTCCAACCCTAATCGCACAGAACGTGTGCGTATTGACCGTGAGCGAGCGCTTCGCCAGGAAGACAGGCAGCGAACTCGAAGTGATGGCAGTGACGAGGGGCGGCGTCGCACGATCACAGCTACCCACCATGTTCCCCTCGAAAGGCGGCTCTCCTCGTACGAGCAGCACTCGTATAGCCCGAACGAATTGCCACCCCCGTCGCCTCCTTCTCAGACTGGCAACCGCGGAGATTATGACCACATTGCCTCTGGTCATGGTGACCGTAACTACGGTCGTGGCTCCGAGCGTACGAGGACCCCATCCCCTTCCCGGCACCACAGCCTTCCCCAACAGTTCCGCGGCCCGCGAGCGTACGACGACGGTGTCGACGGTGGACGCCTACCAGCACGGCCTCGCAGTCCCAACAGTGACATTGGCGGGCGGGGGTATGGGAAAGCGGAGGTCAGACCTGCCATGTCGTCACGCGGGGGGTCTCTCCTTGACCGACTGTCGGCCAACAACCGCACGGGCGAACGAGATACGATAGAGGATAGGCTTGGTGATCGAGGTGCTGTCACGGAGGTTGGTGTGGTCTCCAACGGTCAAGAGCCAGCGGGCGAGCGCAGGGATAACAGCAGACGCAGAAGGAGGGCCAAAGGTGTTAGAAGATAGCCAATTAGTTCCAAAAATGCATCTCTTCGCGATATCCTTTGGTGGCTTACGTTGTGATGTAAACACCTTTCCGATTCGATTATTTTTCCTATTGCAATCTACTTCCGTTCCAGACTCACGAGAGTCGGGCGGCGATCCGAGGGTGACGGACTGGGATCATGACGATATAAGTGGGAACGAGGCCTTGGAGCTTAAGCTTCTCCGGTCACCCTTGCCCCCCCCCCGTCCACGTCAGAGCCCACACCTCGCAACTGGGCGAGAGTCCATGTAATTCTACGATTCAAAACTACTCGACGTAGTGTGCTATTTTTATCCTTGGCAACCCTAACGGCTAAGGATAGAATCGCCTATAGTCCGGCGGGAGCCGCAGCGCCTGGGGGTTAATCCTCTCAGATGAACCCAGGAGGCTTAGTCCACCATCGTTCTGGTGATGACGTGGAACCGCGCTGGCCTCAGACCCGTAGTCTGATGGTTGGCAAACCACGGAGTGCTCTGCCGGGTTGACGTCAAGCCCAAGATTGAGCTGCAATATCGATTCCATGATATGACCCGGGCTGGCAGGAAGAACCCGCTTTTCATCGCGATGAGAGGTTGGGGTGGTCACGACTTGCCCTGTAGAAAATGGGGGATGTGAAAGGGTTACGATCGTGGTGATGGATGTAGTCGGAGCATGCGAAGGTTGCGAAGACTCCAGTGTGAAAGGTTCTGCAAGCGTTGTGAGTATCCTTTTATTGGGTGGAGGGCTTAGCATGGGTTTACCTATACGAGCGGGGTCGTTGAGGAAAGGGGCTGTGAATTGTGAATCACGAAGGGTAAACGGGATTATCAAGTGGCCAACCTACTTCTTTGTCCATCATCTTTCGATGGCGACTTGGGGTACATTTCCCATTCCTCTGCTTGTCTACCGGCGTGATGGCGACGCCAGAAGACAAAAAGAAGGATGAACCCCGCCAGTACCACCGCAGAGGCTACGGCCAACCCAGCGATGGTTCCAGGTCGAAGCGACTCCTCCCTCAGAACTGGGCCAGGGGGTGAAGGAGGGACTATGCTCTTGTCAGACCTCCTCGTGTACCTAGGCGTGGTGAAGGTCACTCACTGACTGGTGTCTGCCCTCCACCCTGTATCGCGCTTCCGGTCACCCCAAAGTAATCTAACCGAAGTACTGCCCTCAGATTGAGCGTCAGCACTCACGGTTCGGATCGGACAACAAAGCAAAACCCTACCACCGTTCGCGAGATTCTTGATCACCAACGTATGCTGCGTATCCTCCAATGTCGCGGAGCTATAGAATAGAACGTTTGGTGTGAAGGTGGTCGCGTACTCGAGGTGTGTGCGAGGCGTTGACCCATCGAGGGTATACGAAGAGTTCGCTCGCTTATTTCGAGAACTTGTTCCTTCCACTCCATACACGCTGATCGCCGTACCTTAAAAGCATGTTACGACATTAGCCGATCCCCAACTCCCGAAGATGATTCACGATAGCCTACCAGTAAACTTGTATGTTAAAGCCCCACCTGCACCTCGAGCCGATATCAACGTCCCGCCGAAGTACTGCGTCCCCACCTCCGGCACCCACCCCGACGACCATGTGATTCCGGGAGTATCCTTCGTTATGTCGACCTTCGCGCTACCACCCAGAACAACTGGCAGCAGCAGAGCCCACAGAACGGAAACCATAAGGGCGAGGCGTTGTAACGAGGGGTGTCCCTTGTATTGGAGGTGATTATGGTTTGGGGGAAAAGGGTTGCATAGCTTGGGAGTCAATTGAAATCCCAGCCCAATACCATCGAACGGTCACTGGTCTCACGTCATCAGCGCTTCAGCTAGTGCTGCCCACCGGTTGGACGTCGATACGTGGAGACTAGTATTCGCAGCGAACTGACGCTGGAGTCCGCTGCGCTTTGCACATCTGCGTGAATGTCGGGCAACTCAAAAAACTTTGTTTGTGGGTGTTTGTGTGGCGGGCGTCACTCGGCCGGAAACGACATTCATCGGTTGTACTCAAGGTAGGCACGGTCGAGTTCGTTTAGACGCGCGAGGCTCGGGGAGCGTGGAGCTCAAGTCGAGGGCGAACTGCCCAAGTTGCCCGAGAATGCGACGCAGCACAGGCAAACAACCACAAACAATATTTTTTGGACCTAACGCTCATGCAAATGCACTGGAGTGTCCGTACGCAGCAGGACGACCTGTTTCCACTGGCACACTGACCGCACCCAAAATGAAACACAGCGAGTACCCCACGACAAATTCCTCCTTCAGTTTGCGGTCGTAGGTGGGGGATAAGCACCTATGGTAGGCTCATATCACTTCCGCAGCCTGCATGGGTTCGGTAAATGGGTTTCACCGACAAGCGAAGAATACCACGAACCGGTCAAATACTGTGTCACCGTCGGCTCGTTCGTCGTCAACGAAGTCCAGTTGGTCCCGGGGGATAAACCATTCGAGAAATCGAAAGAAGAGACAGTCGACCACAAGGATGGTACAGAATATGGGACCAGCCACCGCGCCTAGTCTTAGGGTGCTTCCGGACGGAACAAGTTTGATCAGGGCTGCCACTCAGGGGCCGTTAATATGACATACTTTTGGAGGCGGTCCCAAAGGTGGAACTCTGGGCTCGAGCAGACCTGCCGGTAAACTACTTCCGTGCGTTCTGCAACAACTTCCCAACTATAGAACTTGCTGATGCGCTCGTGCGCTTTCATAGGATCGTGCTGGTTCTCAGAAACGATCCGTACCGCATCCGAAATGGCTCGAAAAACATCTGGGAAAAATCAGAAACGGAGGCGGAATGTATTGGATTGAAGGGATCACCATCTTCATCAGGATTCGCAAAAGAAATCATGTCTTCGGGTAGAATTTCTGGAATCCCACCGACGCGCGTGGACACGACGTACAGCCCCGCGCAGGCCGCCTCCAATATGGCGATGCCAAAAGCCTCCGTTAGGGAGGTATTCATAAATATAGTACCTCGTGTGAGGACCTGAAAATAACTGAGAATCGGCTCACGGTTGGGTGAAGGGAACAGAAAGACACACGCTTCGGACATCGCGTGGGTGTATTGGTCCAAGGAGTTCGATGCGATCCTGGAGGAGAAACTTTTCACGCATCTGAAGGAGATCAATCAACTTCGGGCCATCACCACCTCCAATGCAGGACATCAGTAATTCTCTGAGGATCGAACCCCCAAAGTACCAACCTATCACAAAATGAACGTGGGGAAACCTCGCACAAATTCTCGGAGCGGCTGCCACCAACAGATCTATTCCTTTGCGGTAGGCGAGTCGAGAAAGGACGACGATTGTGACTAACGAAGTTAGTCCAGAAGCCTGTTGCCCATTCATTGGTTCGCACCTTTATCAGTCTGCTTCTGGAGAGAAGGTCTGAATTTGTCTGTCACTACCGCGTTCGGTATAACATAGATCCTTCCTGGATCCAATCCAAACTCGCGATTGATCACTTGTTCGTGATCCTGGCAGCCAGTCGAGGAGGAGTCTTCGTCGTCGTCTGAAGCGTCACTAATATCACCGAGGGATACACCAATCCTAGGAGCGAGCTTGCTACGTAGAATGGTGTTCTCACGACTGAAGAAATAGATCCGTGAGGTAGGGGAGACTTGGACCGAGAGATTTCACATGCCCTGTGTGAGATACGCATATCGCGGCATCTACATGACTCAACATCCCTTCAAGCAGCTTGTTGGTAAGGATACTGGCCGCGTCATCGAACCCAAAAAGGCTATGGTCTGTGAAGACCGTTCGGATTCCCATGTGATGCGCGTGCATTACACCCTCGTGTGCAAGAGATGACAGGCTAGCATGGCCATGTATTATCTCGACGCGTTCCCTCAGAGCGATGGTCCGCAGATAAGGAAGGAACGTAAAGAAGTTTGGCAGAGTTGCTGAGGAAGCTATTGTGGGAAATGGTATGTGGTACACCTTGAGACCGGGAGACAACCATCGTATGCCCACTCTGTCCGGAGGGTGACTGTGGGTTATGACGATGACCTGTGTCGAGGTGATGAGAAGCACAGCAGTTGTGCGAAAGAGATGTCACCTTATGACCCATACGCATGAGAGTTGTGCTCAGCATGTAGATGTGGTTTTCTACCCCGCCAACATTAGGGTGGAAGAAGTCCGACACCATCCTGGACAACGCGACGCGTCAAAGAGGGTAGATCATCTCGCGGGATATGGTGGCATACGCAATCGAAAACCTCTTCTTCCCATGGCTGCCACCGCTCGCTGGCGTAGGTCGACTCATCCGTCGGAGGTGCAGCCACGTCGCAAGGGTGGGTGACGAAAACGTTACGTTCGATCGTCAAGCGTTGACAATTCCTCTTGCGTCACGAGATGAGCCACGGAGTTGATGGGGAAACTTTGACGGCTTTTCGTGGCCTTTAGCCCTTCAAAACTCATGCGTAGTTTACATCTACAAGACGTGTCGAGGGGCACAGGAGCGATAATATTCGTGTAGGAATTTCCTGACCGACGGTGAACTCGCTCGATCGCGATCAGACCGCAAGCGGGGTTTGAAAGCCCCGCCAAAGCCCGGAAAACCATAAGAGCATTGTCGGTTTCCTAATGCTTCTCAGTGCTCACGATACCCCACCATCTTCGAGTGTACACGAACGGAATGCACGGAGTGCGCATCGTAGAACGCGACGATAACAAGGGTTGCCAGACCACTTTCCAGTTCACGACTCCCTTAGAAAAATCCGCTCTGGAAGCGGAAACCGAGGTACGCCACCTCACGCGTTCTGTTTCCTATCGCCAGGTTCAGTGTCTCCTCCCACCAGGTCGTGCTGGAGAGGCAATCGGATGCAGTGGACATAAATGCAGTCTTCAAGCGCTTTTTATCAAACGTGTTTCTACCTGCTGGGTACCCCCACAGCGTTTCTCCAGGTAGGAACTCTCCGTTGTTCTCGCCCGGTTTGGCCTTTGCAGCAAGCGCTGACTCCTTTGCAAGACTACCTACAGTAGGCGCATACGTTTCAGGCTGCGGTAATAGACGCTGACCCCTTTCAGATATCAGATCTGGAACGCGGCTCAGGCGTGCTGTAGCTCGTTAGCCAGTTTGCTGGCCTCCAGAGCCGTACTGGAGGGCTTTGGGGTTGGCAAGGAATCTGCTTCTGCGACAGATGCAATCCTCGTCACCGTCGCCCAAGACGTGGTGAGTCGCCTCACGAGTAAGTGCCCTTGCCTTTACGTGTCGAGCTGAGCTTGATGACATAAACAGCGATCATCTTTGCCTACTGGTTGGGCACTTCCTTGTTCCCAGAAGCGAAAACATTTCGTTTTCTGGCGGACATCCTGAATGATATGGCCATCGTCCTTGATGTGCTGTCACCCCAGCTTGATAAATTGGTGCACGCGTTCACAGGGCGAGATTTTGGTTCAGGGATCCGTATCACGGCGCTGTGCCTTAGCGGTTCTTTCCGAGCACTATGTGGGATCGTGGCCGGGGGTTCCAAGGCTGCGGTCGCGATGCATTTCGCTTCGGACTCCGTCATCGGTTCCGGTGATATAGGGGATCTGAACGCCAAAGATAGCAGCAAAGAAACAGTTCTGGCGTTAGTGGGCCTCCTGGTACGTACCTGAGTGGTGTTCCATAGGTGGAATGAAATGACAGATTTCCAGCTTGGATTCGTGATCTTACCATACGTAAACACAACTCGGGCGACCCATGCCCTCCTTGCGTTCCTGCTGGCGGCACACCTGGGCGCTAACCTTACCGCCGTACGCGGGCTCTCTATGAGGACCCTAAACAGGCAGCGTGCGTGTATAGCCTGGTCGAACTTCAGGGCACTGGAGCGCGGTTCGTCTGATCTTCCGATCCTTTCACATCACTGCGATTAGCCACTGAGATTGTTGGAATGAATAGGCAGTGGGGACGAAAACTCGTTACATCCAGAGCGGATCTCTCGACACGAGCGGATATTCGTCTCGCCTTCCAGAATCCGTGATGGAAACTCCGGAACGACAATTGGGCAGTGCACCATCGGGTGCTCGCTCTCCTCACTATTGCGAATCAAGGTGGGGACACCAGTCAAGCTACTGGCGGAAGTTTCGATCCACGAGCTGGTGGACCTTTTCAAGGACGAGAGGTATGCGCTGTGGTGTCGGCGGCGGTCAAGACATCGGTCTCCCGATATATCCATCGCTCTGAAAGCAGGTCACACGCCCCTAGATCACCTGAGAGGGTGGCTACATGCGTGCGAGATCGCAAGGCTGATAGCGACGGATGGAAAAACGACAGAGCACGGCGAAATACATTACATTCGGGCCGCACACAGGGAGGTGGATAGGCTGTTTGAAAAGTTCACCAACGTCATGCGACGGCACGGCTGGAAGATCGACGAGGGTACCCTTGTGGTTGGGTTGCCTCCTATCATTTCTTTCGATGTTGACTGCGGGCCGAACGGATCACGGGAAGTCAGGCTGTGACGGTTTGGCATAGACTCTGAGGGTGGTCACCAGGGCTCAGGGGTTTATGACCTCCTCTCGATTTCGCTCATTCATCTCCGTCTACCTTTCTTGGGTTCGCCGCGGAAACGCAGGCGTGTACAAAGCGACTGACGACTTCGTGTATGACACTTTGGTTGGTTTGTTTCGTTCATTTAAGTATAGATGTCGCCTACACGTTGTATACACGCTGACCAGCGCTAAGAATTCGCGAGATCGCGTTGTTCCGTCCAGATGATCCACCCACCGAGACCCCGTGACGGTAAAGTACCCAAGAAGTTAGCGGGGAGCGTCGCCAGCCGCGGGCAGAGTGGTGTAAAGTATGATTACCGGGCAGAGTGATCCTTCTGCAGATCGTCCCAAGCTTCTTGAACCGGATTTCGAGGAATGGAGAGGTCGTGATGGGGAATTAGAGCACCTGGTGACCTGTCAGGTGCACAATGACGGGAAGCAGTCATCAAGCGGTGTGGTAGAGGTTGGAGTTCATATATAATAACGGCAAGGTATGCTTGATATTCTTTCCGCCTTCCGCTCCGTACAAGAAGGGGAGCCTGCCTCCCGTCCTCCTCGATGCCCTCGTTATGTCATACGAATCTTGACGGTGTTCCCCGGAATAGGCAGCACTGACCCCGGGTCGATTGAGTGAGTGACACGCGATCTCCATTCTTGAGCCTGTGATTACAGACAGGCAACCTTCGCGACTGCTCGTCCGACCTGGTATGCTGGGGTGACCCCGCCTGTCTTCTGTTGGTTCGATGAGGTTTGTGATGTCCGAACTGGACAGGCTGTCTGGGGGTCAGGGTGGCTAGCCCTGATCAGAAGGACGCAGTGATGCTACTCCCGTCCCTTACGTCAAAGTGACCCAGTCGGGCAGGAGGAAGGAGGGGTGAATGTGGTGGCCCAGTGGCGGAGATGTCCCCAGACGAGCTGAGTATGCGACCGGGGGGGGGGGCAGGAGGACAAGGGCGAAACTTGGCGCAGACAGTGCGGGTATCCGACCGGGACGCCCTTGATCGATACTACAGCTCGGAGCCTATCACCTCGCAGATCGGACTGTCGGACCTTGTCTCGGTTGCGGATTCGCTCAAGGGGGCTTGGGCGCTTGAGCAGCGAGGTGGTAAGTACCAAGAGATGCGAACTGAATGGTTAGCCTTTGGGGTTCCGGTTCGCCATGGAGCTGGGAACGCCAGGCTGGCGCTTGGCCGTGGCGGATGCGGGTCAAAGAGGATTGCCGAGGAGTTGCAGGCAATCTGTGATGCATCGTCCCGGTCATGGCATGGAGCAGCCCTCGTGAGCTCCACCGCAGCGGGGGGGAGGGTGCGTGGAGGAGATCCTCTCTGCCAGAAAGTGGAAGGGGTGCAGTGGATGGAGCCATATGTGGATCGCTGGCTGCTAATTCGCAACTGCCGATTTTCTGATCAAAATGCCCGATATGGCACATTTCGGCCGGGGTGCGCTGTCTGGGGTCCTCTACCCCGCATCCAGTCCCTTGCGGGTTAAACACCTTCTCCAAAACGCAGTCCACTCCTCGTCCTCCCATCTCTCCCCCCAACCGACACCCGCCCCTCCCCTCAAATATCCTCAAACCCACCGCTTTGTCCCCCTACGGTCCTTTTCGACTCTCCGATGACCTCCCTCTATCCCCCGTCCAGCTACAGACCTCCCGTGGTCCGGCAGGAGGGCTTTCACCTTCCATCGGCCTCCTCTACCAACGGAAACAACCCCCCGAGCCCTTCTCAGCCCAGCTTCGACTCCAACGGTCAGCTTTTTATGCCCCAGCTCTTGTCCGATCCTTTCCGCAAGTTTGGCGGCGATTCCTCCACTACCAGCATGGATTTCAGCGAGGAGCTTGCCTCGCTAATCGCTCAGTCCCCCGCTCCTCACACGAGCCATCAGTCTTCGCACGAGCGGTCTACGCACTCTCCCCCCTCGAACGGTCCTGGTCCCGGCTTCGATGACTCGTCTTACCGGCCACAGGCCACCCATAACATCTTCGATATCTCAGCGCCCGCGAACAACAGTCAACAGCAACAACAGCAACATCCCCCTCCTCATAACTTCCCTAGCCAATTTTCCCTCAGCCCGGCGCAGACCCAACCCCCACCCCAGCAGTATCATAATCTACACGAGTTCAATCCCCATCCACATTTCAATTCCACCCTTCCTGCACTGAATCCGCGTTATGATCCCCAACCACCCCAGACACACCCTCCGCCCCACGAACACCCGAACCCTCCATCTTTTGCGAATCATTTTTCGTCTACTTCCTCCGAGTTCTCCATCCGCCACTCCCCTTCCCCAGTCGGGTTTACGTCAAACGCGTCCCGTTCGCGCTCACGTTCCCGGGCTCCAGCTACCCCAGCTGTGAACCCCGAACCTCCATCCACCAATGGGGGTCCAACTCGGACGATTCGCCACAAGCGTAACTCAATCTCCTCGGTTTCTCCTCCCCCACACCACCGTACTCAAGCAATTGTGATCCCATCATCTCACCCCCACCGGGCCGCATCCCAGCACACACCAACTAGCGCGACTTCTCCTTTATCCTTGCACACTTTGAATGAGAACTCCTCCAGTTGGTTTGTGCCCTCGCAACAACAACAAGCGCATGATTATAGGCACAATGAATTTAGCCTACCGACTTCTGAGAGCGTGGGAAATCACCCTTCCTTTGCTCAATTTAATCCGGGGTCTGTAGGAAGCGCCGTATCTCTGGGGGTCAGTCCAAAGGATGTGGCGGCAGTCAAGGCCGTGAACGGGGCAGAAAGTGACGATGATGCTGTGTCGAAACAGTACGTTGATATGATCTCTCCTTTGACGTCGGACTCTCATTACGTTCTAATCTCGTCAACAAAGGGCACTCCTTGCCGTGGAAAAACGTCGCCGTCGTCGCGAATCCCATAACGCCGTCGAACGTCGTAGGAGAGATAACATCAACGAGCGCATCGCGGAACTCGCCACTCTGATTCCAGAGTCAATGTTGGATCCAAACGGTAACCTTCCATAATCCCCTCCAATTCCGTCGGAGAAATTCACATCGGATCTTAGCCCCGGTGACCGCCAGAACAGGCGATGAGTTCTTGTTTGGTATCACTGGTATAAGCGGTCTGTCGAACCCTCTCGGCAGCGAAGGTTTGGCCTCCACAAAGCCAGAGGATGACGAAGACAGCGGCGAATGTGCTCCTGTGAAGAAGGCAGGTGGAACAAACGGGACACATACCGAAGGTGGTATCGTAAAAGCCAACAAGGGTATGATCCTTCGCAAGAGTGTCGAGTACATCAAGTACGCATTCCTGCATTCCCGCGTGGCCTTCTCAGTTGGGAAATTGACGTCGGCTATTTCCCCACTTAGGTACCTCCAGCAGCTTGTCTCTGCCCAGGCGTCCAGGAACCGAGATCTTGAGCAGGAGGTTAACGCCTACCAGCAAAACGGTGTACCGAAACTCCCAAACGGTACCGATATGAGCGGCAAAACGCAGAACCGTTTTGAGACCATGGACCCTGACGCTGACGGGTTCAATGATCTGGTGTTGCACGAGGACGTTCCTGATGCTGACTTTGCCATCCTCAACGGTTACCCCAAGAATCCTTTCAACTTCGGCCTTGGTCCCATGCCAGAGGAAGATACTCCCATGGACACTGGAAGGCGGGTATCATCAGGAGACAGGAATAGTGGTTTTGAAGGCGGGAACGCCTCGGGGATGGATTCCTCGCTGACCCCTCCGAGTGTCGGAACGGGTAGCGTTGAGGGTGATGACGACAGGGTAGATTCATCTATGGAACTCAACCGAGGACGGGATCGAACTGTCCGACAGAATGGGATGGGTGAAGTCCAGGTGAAGAGCGAAGTCGATGATATGCAGACATGATACCCATGCGAACTCGTTCTCCGTCTCTCGTATGGCCCGTCTCATGCCATGCCTCTTTCTCCGGCGTTCTCCCTGGTTCATTGTGGTATAATTCCCTCTTTCCCGCCTCCCCGTCCATTCCCCCCCTCCCTCAACTTGCCGTTAATGCCGATGCTACAAACCACGGTCCACGCAACCTCCCCCAACCTCACCTGTGCTATTATACCAACCTTCTCATGTCTGGTCTGCTCATCGCTTTCCGCCCTTGCTTTTTGTGTGTACGCCCGTCCCACGACCCAACGCTCGACAGCGAGTTTATGCCTATCTCATCATCTATTCCGACAGTCCCTAAAAGCTGCGCGGCCGCCTTTCTCTCTGCCTCATTTGTTTTTGTAACCCCAAAAGTCTCCTCGCTCCCCAACGACTTGTGGTTCGTTTACCCTTGTTCTCCAGGGGGCGTTCGTCTGATTCTTCGCCATGGTGGAGTTGGGTGCAGCAGTGGTTTGTATACTTGTTTTGGTCTCTTTCATGGTCCGTCCGTCCGAGTTCTCACCCATTTTGTCATGGAGCAAGGAGAAGGGCGAGGCCTTGGGGAGTTTGTATGTGTATGTATTGTGCTGGTTCTTGTATACAACTGAAGCCACTTTGTACCTGTCTCTCCGTTACTTCTGCTCATCCCCGAACAATTGTACTTGTACACGGAGCATGGGTGGTCCGCTCGTACGTAGTATTGACCAAAACAAGAGTAGCGAGAAATGAAAGGAAGGTCCGGATGGGATTTGCCGTGAGTGGGATGTCCTCGCCGTGTCCTGGGTCCTGGATGCTGGCGCTGAATACTTAAACGATCTGTATGGACGTGTGGGGTGTATGGGACGGCTCTTGGCTTGAGCCTCTGGAATGGTGATGATCAGCGCTCTGCGGCTGCATTCACACATCACTAGCAATGCGAGCTTACATGTTACAGCCCAGCACTCATTTGTCAGTCAGCCACATCCATGAACGGTTAGGCCGGGTGGTGTCGGCCACGTTCCAATCACATCCTGGCGAGTCGCGACTGAAATATCGTCCTCAGGATTGGGCTCAGAGTGTGAACGTTCATGAGGCCAGCATCTGACCCGAGCCAGTCCGATACAGGGCCTGCTACCCGGCGGTGATAAGATAATAAATATCAGTCAGCACAGTCCTTCGGCTGCGGTGATCCTGTAATACGCCCACTTTCCGGATTTGGCCGGCCAGGATGCCGCAGCTGACTAAGCCGCGCAAGCCTTTCTCTTCCCTTCACCAACCACGCACGAGTCTTGGACATCTCCCCACCAGCAGCAGTTTCTCATCTCCTCTCCGACCCTGCGTCAACCTCAATCATGGAGGTCGAATCCCAAATCCCTTTCAGCTCGTTTGAAGATTTCTTCAACGTGGACATGTTCGCCGCACCGACCAACAGCAACCAGTCGCCGCTTTCTGGCCTTGCTGCGTCCAGCCGTTCTTCATCAAGTTCACCCAGGACCCCTCCCCAGGACATTGATGCACTTTTCAACTTCTACAGCGCCGATGAGTTCTCAAAACAAGACCTCTTGGCCAACTCCTCCTTCGACCTTCTCGCTTCCTTGACCTCCACCGATCCCTTCGCGTCCACTTCTAGATCTATCTCCGGAGGTGCTACCGACGCCACCGATAACGCATCCCCAGTCTTCGCCATCGACCCCCAGCTCGTTGGCACCCCATCAAACAACTCTTCCCCTGAATCAGTCGAGGATCAATCCCTACAAGAAAACGGCGACGCGTCATCGATCGCCGCCACATCTCCCGACGAGCTTGATATCCCCGTCAAGGTTGGCGGGAAGGGAAAGAACAACAGACGGGGTACCGTCCAGAGCGGCGGCATCGTCAAAAAGGCTCCCGTTGTCAAGGAACGACCATCAGCGCCACAGTCCATCGAGGAAAACCGGGAGCCTGATGACTGGCGACCGTCTCCCGAAGAGTACAAGAAAATGTCCTCAAAGGAGAAACGCCAGCTTCGGAATAAGATCAGCGCGCGCAACTTCCGCGTCCGCAGGAAGGGTGAGCGTTAGTGCTCAGAACATTCGAGCAAATTCTAACGGAACGAAATATTTGTTCTGGCCACAGAATACATCACAACCCTCGAAGCTGACGTTGCTGAACGCGATCGTCTAATCGACGCCATTCGGGGTGAACTCGGCTCCACTAAATCAGAGAACCACGCCTTGAAGCAGGAGATCGAAATTCTCAAGAAGTCACTTTTACAAGCCAACCCAGCTCCTGTGCTTCCACCACCCGCTCCTCTTCCTGCAGTTTCTGCGGCGGTTACGGTCGCGGCACGCAATTCAGCTCCGTCCCCCGCACCTTCTTCCCCACTGCTCGCCCCCAACCCCAACAAAGATCTTCCCTCAAGCCCCCGGCTCGCCAGCACCCGATCCGGCTTCTGGGGTGGAGGATCGAATCATTTCGGCACCATCGGAGGGTTCACGCCTGTTCATACCACCCTTGTCCCAGAATTGTCCCTCTCCGCTTTGGCTGGGAAAGGCCTCCTCACAGCCCCTTCAAAACCCTCGCTCCAGGAGAACCTGAATCCCACTTTGAACGTGGTGAAGAAGCCAACGACTGCGCCGCAGCCCAGTGCGACTGGCTTGCAACCACCCTCGCAATTCGATTCCTTCACCGATCTCACCCCATTCACGATGAAGAGCATGGACCTTTACAGGATGAATTTGTGGTCGAACGTTGGGACCCAAAAGCAACTGCAACAGCAGCAACAGCCCCACCAGATTCCTCACCTCAGCGGACTTGCAGCCGCCCTGCCGATACACCACTTCGCAGCAGCAACCACCAAACCATCAACTTCGCCGCTTGTCCCAAGCAAGACCGTCAATCACACAACTCCTACTCCCGAATCCTCATCCAAGGCCACCACTCAGGAAGCGATGCTGGCTTCACTTGCCTCACAAACCTTGTTGGCCAAGCTTGGGTCTGCCTTCTGGGAGGCCTTCTCCGGACAACCCCCACGGAAGGGCGTGGACGCAGACAAAGTTAGGAAGGTGCTGGAAGGCAAGGCGGTCGTAAAGGTTGTCGACGTCGACGAACTTGCATCGCAACCGAAGTTGAAGAGGCCCACGAATACTACCTCAATTACGACCTCTCCAAAGCTCCCCCAGAAAACCATGGACCTCAAGTCCTGCCAAGTACGCGCAACAGAAATATTGGAGGAGAGCATGAGAAGCTTGAGCATTTCGAAGCGGGGTCCATTGTGATCCCCTTCCTGATTTCGCTTTTCCCTCCCTCTCGCGTTGTCCTTGTTATCGTTGGCTTTGAATCACAGTTCGTCTTCCCTTGTTTTCGTACCCCCTACCCCTACCCATTATCGTTACCGATGATTCCATTCCTCACCCGTCACCCAGCATTTCTCCTCTTCCTATCCCCGATTTTTTACGGTGCTGCTGTGGCACGAGGGTGCCATTCTTGCTTATCCTGGCCCCTCGGCCGCACCTGCGTATCCTGACAAACACCAACCCTCCTGTTTTTCCTCTCTCCCAACCCCTCAGATCTTCCGCTCCGCTTCACAGCGCCTTGCCTATCCGCCTACGTTAATTAACGCCTTCGTTGTCCCTTTGTCTCTTTAACGAACCAAGAATCTGTTCTACGACCGAGTATAATATGCGGAAGCTCCCCCATTCGTCCCCCTCGCTTAACAGCAAATCAACTCTTCCCGTGCAATCACCTACTTTTACCGCGCTTGATAAAATGAACAAGGACACATTTAAATAACGTATAACCAGACGTGCATCAGGGATGAGAGGGTAAGAAAGCTACGGGGACCTCGCAGTCGATGCTTGGCTCCAATATGGTTGGACTCGGACACTTGGGTAAGGACAGGATACACACCCGACGGAGCCCCCCCCCCTCAATAAATATAATCCAGTAACAGATCCCGGGAACGATCAGAAAGGCAGGCTAAGAAACACCTAATTAGACTGGTACGGTGCGACGAGGACATACGGACGGGGAGAAACCTCGAAATCGAAGCAAAAGTAGAGAAGAACCGATCTCCACAAGATAATCCACGACATTTTTACACCCCCCAGCCGAGGACCTCGAATATGACAGGGGTAGCGTGTATAGCCAAGATACCGATACCAGCATACACGAAGACCTTGGTCAAGACTGTCAAGGTGGTTGAGCCACGACCGACGTGGGGAAACGGATGAGAAACGTACCATCCGCATCGTAATGCCTTACTCCCGCCTCGGAAGTCCCACCATCACCAGCCGTCTCGCTGGCCTGACGGGTGTGCTCGTTGGTCTTTTCCCGGAAGGTTTTGACGTCCTGACTGAATTCATTCTTCGACCCGTTCTTCCTCTTCTTCACATCAGAAGAGGCCACAGTACCGCTTCTAGACCTCCCAGTGCTAGTGCTCACGTTCTCATCGTCCATCTCCATCTGCAACTGACTGGGGAGGTCGATGACTGACGGGATAGGGTGTAACCCTCGCTCGATCGGAACGTCTTCGTAATCCGTGGCGGGGGTGTAGAACCTTCGGTGTGGTAGGGTGAAGATGCTCGCGAGGAACCTGAAGATCCTCGGGAGGGCAAAATGAAGGGAGGATTTTGCGAAGATACGCCAGGCGAAGATGAGGAGAATTCCGACGACCACTTTGATGACGGAAAAGAGCCACCAAGTTGAGATTTCTCCGACGGTCGAGTAAACCGAACCAGGCTGCGGGGTCTTGAAGAACTCGGGGGTCACGCCGTACTGGAAGAATGCCCAGCGACCGAGGATGTCCCCCAGAACGACGGAGATGAAAGCGATCGCATCTTCGAAACACGGGCAATCGTCGACGGGTTGGGGGTGTTGGTTCACCATGAGCAAGCAGATCGAGGTCGCGGCGAAGGGGACTGGAATGGATCGTGATGTCGGGTTACCACCTTGAAGAAAACGCAATCCTATGACTTACCCATCCAACCGCCATCGATTATGGCCGCTTCAATCCGTCGCAAGTAAAGGTACTGAAGAGCCCATATGGCAGTACCCAAGACAACCCCAAAGGCACAGTCCGTGAAGGAATGCATGGCAGTATATATGCGTCCAAACACGATGCTAGAGGCATAGAATATGATGGCCGCGAGGTAGATGTAGTAGCTCGTGGAGGATATCGAAGATTCAGAGAAGTAGAGCCGGTGGAGGTGTGAATAGAGGAAGAGGGCGATGGAGACACCGTTGGTGGTATGGGTCGAGGGGAATCCATACTCCAGGTGATGCGAGCCAAACACTGGACCAGCAACGGTGAGCGGGATTCAATCATCGGTATCCAGAATGTGACATACTCAGCCTGGTGACTGGGGGCGCGAACGGCCGAGGTGAACACAACAAATCCTTGACGAGAGACGTGACGTATACTCCCAAAGCCGGACCCCACAAGAGCCTGAAAAAACACGACATATCAGTCCCACCGCAATTGGCATTGATTCTGGAGGCACTCACGCTCGTCCGATCTCAGGCTGACCAAAGTAATAGAAGATCGGTAAAACGGTCATGAAGAACGCATGGCTCCCCAAACTCGAGGTGTACACAAAGTAAGCGTCCAGCCAAGGCGTCCTAAGTCGGTCCTGTACCATCATCACAAAGAGGGGCGAACCGTGGTCAGAATCTTGGGCTACGGTTGCTCAGGGGGGGGGGGGGGGTCAAGGTACCTGTAAAGCGGCAATGACGTTGGACTCCTTCTCGACCATCTTCACGATGGGTCGCCGTATAGCAGCCCTCCACGGCTGCAAAGTCCTCTCGTACACCTCCGGGTCCCTCCTCCCAGCGGCCACAGACTCATTCACGTCAGAAAGAGTGTCGGATTCGTCATCAAAGTCCCCATAAACAGGTTTGCTGAGAGGCGATTTTCCATGGATACCCCCGTTTTGCGAGGGCTGCAGGTAGAAGTCATTCCTCGTAGTGGAAGTCATCGTGGGTGTCGTGGTCTTCGGGATGCGCAGAAGAGAAGTTTGGGCGACCCACACCTGAGGCGCTCAGTGTGGGGTTCATTCAAAGCTGATGCGAAGTGATCGGGTCCAATCCCTGTTGAGCTCAGGTGATACCGGTCGAGCTAAGCGTCACAAAATCCATTTGTAATGGCCAGGGGATATAAATATACGGGATAAATAACGAAACGACCTGGTGATGCGCGGAACGCCGATGGTCTTTAAAACTCCTCCCGCTGTCCATCCCAGTAGCAGATAACGAGCCTGAACTTGCCAGTGGGGATGTCTCCGGTGCTCTCCTTCTTGTGCTTCCTGTGCTTCTTGGGCTTCTCCTCCTTACCGGCGTCGTGGTTACCGTAGTAGAAGCCCTGAACAAACTTCTCTCGCTCCCTCTTCCTCTCCTCGAAGCGTGACTTCCTCTCGGCCCTCCTACCCTGCATCAAGGAATGCAGGGTCTCGCGGTCAGCGGCAGCCTTTTTGTGGAATGCCTTGAGGTCCCCTTCAGCCTTCCTGTGGGCAGCGCTCACATCCTTCTCAACCTTCCTCTCCCACGACCTGGCGGGGTCCTCGTCGCTCTCTTCCTCGGACTCGGTGTAATCTTCTGATTCGGACTCCTCGTCCGACTCCCTGAGAGACCTGCTGCTCGACTTCGGGCTCGACTTCGAAAGGTCAACTTTCTCTCCCGGCTTGATTCCGTATATCAGGTCACCAGGAGCCCTGGCGACGGCGACAGTTGTGTCGTAGAGGGCCTTGTGGAGTGGGTTCAGGAGAGGGGCGAGGAGGGAGCCCCTGGGGTAGGGTTCGGCGACCGTGACCAAAGGACGATCGACTGAACGGGAGCTAGAGTGAGTTTTCTTCTTCTCCTTGGAGGCCTTCTTGGTACGACGGGAGATGTCAGGAGGATAATCGTCGGTCTCTCCGCTGAACCGTTGGCTACCCCTTGCCAGTACAACGGACATACGGCGCGGGTGGAAGAAGTACTATAACACGAGTTAGGATAGGATGATCAACATGAAGGGCGGAATACAAACGTGGTTCCAAGCCACAAGGTAATCACCGACGGGTTCCAGTTTATTTTCAGCCATCCTCTTCTGGACTTTTGCAGATGGTATCTTATCTGTACCACCAACTAAGTTACCGTGACCTCATGAAGTGGAAATGGAGATGAGCGTACCCTTCATGAAGCTGTTGGCCATACCCTGGAAGAGACGGTCAGAAGGGGAGAGATGTGCCGTCTTCTGGAAATCCTTGAGGAACCTGAGAAAGAGCACATTTAGCCACCGTTGAATAAGGATAGACGCGAAATGCGCTCACTTGTGCCAGTCGTCCTCGGTGATATCATGAGAGACGAACGGATGTTGATCTCCGGGAGCCGTGACAGGCGGGATCAAGGCGAACCCATCCTGCAACTTGTCGGAGACAGCAAGGACGCTCAGGGGCCGGAACTTGATGTAACCGTAATGAGCGGGAGGGGGGCGCTTGAACATCTTTGGAGGTGGGTCGAGCGGATTCTTGCTCGAAGAGAACCAACCCCTCTCCAAACCGTCCGGTCCAGGCGGGGGCTGCTGAACGCCAGCCATTTGCATCGCGTTATCAAAGAACCCACGATCCCCGGGGCCGCCAGGGCCTTGGCCCGGCTGAACTACGGGAGGGGGTCCCGAACCGTAAAAGGAAGAGGCTTCGCCACCAACTTGGGAGTTGGGATCCGAGAATTGCTTCTGTTGAGCGTAGGCTTGTTGAGGCTGAGGATAGGGCGAACTCTGTTGTTGTGGGTACCCTTGTTGTGGAGGGCTAAACTGTCCAGGCTGAGCATAAAGGTTCTGCTGGGGAGGGTATGGTCCCTGCTGGGGGTAAGGAGAGCCTTGTTGTGGGTATGGCGACCCTGGCTGTGAAGTATACTGTGGTGGTCCGCCTTGTTGTTGAGGGTACGGCGAGCCTTGTTGCTGAGGGTATGGTGACGCTTGTTGTTGGGGTGAGGGGTAAGGCGACCCCTGCTGTGGTGGGAGTGGTTGTTGTCCATACCCAGGCTGGGGAACCCCATACGAAGATCCGTCCTGAGATGGCGGCGACTGCGTGAGCTTAGTGAAAGGGTTCGCCGGGTTTGGAGACTGATAAGCCTGCTGGGACGGAGCTGGAGGTGAACTCTGCTGGTTAGGATCAGCGCCAGGTTGCTGGAGGAACCAAAGGTTTCCGCTTTCGTTGGAGGTCATCTCGAGTTCACGCTCTTTCCAAAGAAGAGGAGATACGAAGGTTGGAGCAGCGGGTGTGTGCCGTGTGGAGTGAAGGATATCGACGGCGATGTTTCTTTTGGGAACCCTTTTAAGAGAGAGATATCAAAGATCAAGCCAGTTGTTCGTTCCCATGGGCGAAAACGTCACAATTATGGGCGGTGCGAGATGGGTTTCGTATTATGTAGGGCGGTGAAACAATCACCGGTATTGAACGAAGTGGGGCCACCCCCGAAGCCCGAAGTAACAATCGCTGCCTGCGTGGCAGTTCAGCCGAGAGCGGTCCAAGGGCTGCACCACAGGTAGCCACAGAGCCCAGACCGGAAGTCGGGGGAGGACAAACCGCAGAACGTGCGCTCCCGGCTGCGGTCCAAGGGTCGAAATCATGCGTGGTGTGGGACGGAGACAAATGCTGATCATCACACAGCTTGATCGAGGGTTCATTAAGATCGTTACTCCCTTGTTGATTGTTGATGGTTTCAGACAAGTTATTTCGAAGGAAACAAAGGGAACGGTCTCCACTCCGGGCGAGGAAATTTAGAAAGTGCATAAAGATTTTGGGGTTACTAGGGATATTTGTTTCCTAAGGAGGAGGTAGGATTAGCCAGAAAAGGACAGCTTGACCGGTTTTCGTGCGGGGGGTCCAGCAAGCCTCGAGAGATCCGATCTTTGTCGGAATGTTTTACCTAGGTATTTCAGTGAAAGGCTTGTACTCGCCATCGAAGAGTCCAATCAGCCGCGATTGGCCATAGCCTACGCGCCCGAACCCCTTGCGATTGGACTCAAAACAGCCACCGGCACCCCCCAAGCAGCTCAATGGAGAAAACGGCGTCTCCAGTCCTCTGGTCCACGGCGATGTGCGAGAGATGGGAGACCGTTGAGCGTCTGAACACAGCGCCGGCGCTGAACTCTAAAGACGGCGTGATATTCCAATTGCCGGTCACTATCTCGTGGAATTGGGATTACGGGACCTGTGGATTCGTTCGATGAACCTTATCGAAGCACCGCACGTGTAATCGATGTAGTCAGTGGCTCTCGTTGTGTCCGCAGCCTCGTGTTCTGCCGTAAGTCGGAGATGTGGAGCATGGGTCCGGGTCGAGTCGAGGAACGAAAGCGGGAGGGTCGCTCGGCCGGCCATGTTAACTTCCATTCCCCCGATGCCCGGCGACCGCACTTGCTCCTCTCCTGGTCACAGCTGGTAAGCACCGCCCAAGGGTATCGTAGACGCACCTGGGTGCCTGGGCGTGTAGCTTCCGTAACTGGATTCGGCACAAATTGATACTGAGAAGTGAAGTTGGCTTCCAAGAAGTGACTAGTAAAGATCCGGTCAGCCACGCACGGCTGGCGAGGAAGTAGCCGTAACGCCACCTTGAGCCTATCACCGTGACCTGCTGATACTTGAACGAAATGTACGTCCGAAGGCCGGAAACGTGTAGGCGGGTTTCATTGCGAGATGCAAGAGGAAACAGCGGTAATACATGAATGAGATATAGTGTAAAAGAGCATGATTGCGTGTAAGAATAACAGACCAGGATAGACGAGATGTGACGCAAGTGAATCCCACCAGAGAGCGAAAGCGATAGGCAAGCACAGGAGAGAACATATCTATGTGGCGTCACAAGAGAGCAAGTGGGACTGAATGGGACGGGGATGAGGGAAATTGGGGTACGGGGGGCTGGAGGATAGGAGGGGTGCCGAGCATGGGAGGGGGAGGAAATTATGCGATAGGGATAAGTGTCATACAACAATAACTTTAACTGAAAGGCGATCGCATGCTGATGAGCGTGTGAGATTTCGGCTGAATCTCGGGTATGGTGTGTGAGCAGTTGAATCGGGTTTAGAACGAGCCCTTGCTGCCAACTTGAGGGCCATTTCCGAGTTCCTCGCCGAGTTTCTGAACTAGTGAGAGACCAAGGGGGACCAAGGCTTGGTGCCAGGTCTGGGTCCGTCGCCTGCCTTCGAAGATACTCCATGAGCGCTCGCCGGTTTCACCCTCGGGTCCAAAAACATAGGCCTTTTCCTCATTCCACGGTTGTTGGCCGTGGGCGAACGCGAGCCAACGCTCCTGAATCGTGTTTTTCACCCGAGCGTAAGCGTACTCGTCAATGACTGGGGTCATCCACTGGATGTCCTCCTGCTCGAAAGCGGTGAAGTCATCTTCCTCCTCGTCCTCCTCGTCACTGTACGAAAGTTCAGGGGTAAGGGATCTTGAGTGACTGATTTCGGGAGAGCTGAGGGGGGTAGGTAAGGGAACGTTATCGAACAGATAGACCAGGTCGGCGGCGTGGTGTGGGATGGCACCAGGAGTCGGGCTCTCCTGGTCGAATATGTATCGGAAGACACCCTTTCGACCGTGGGCGTGCTTGAGGGCGTTGGCGACGCAGTCGATTGGGTAGGCGAATCTGGCATCGTTTATCAAATCCAGAATGCGTTCGCTCAGCTCGTCCTCGGGCGTGGATGTGCTGATATCGTAGGTACGAAGGAGGGCGTTGCCCCTTTGCATAGATTGACAGATGGCACGGATACGGCGCACGACACCGGCGGCATTCCAATAGGAAACCGGGAATGACCACAGGGACGATTCCATGGTACAATCACCGATGATGACAGGTTGCAAGGGCATCGACGTCGGGTGGTCATCGGGGGTGGAGTGAGGGTCTGAGCCGAACATGTGTTCCTTCCAGTGTGGACGGAAAAAGTGCCCGTCGTCTGTGGCTCTGAGCGTGTGCCTGACCGCGATTAACCTCTCAAGGCCAAGCTTCCTCAGCTCTTCGGCAGTGTTGGCCTTGTAGCCCGACAGTGTGCGCGCGAGGCTAGCACCAGCAGATTGGGGATCGGGAACGTTGAACTCGACCGAGGGGCTCTGGAGGATGGCGCGATGGAAAAGGTGCTTCTTTTGGTTCGCAGCAGAGTGGATATGGCAGAGGATATCCGCGGCCCCGGTCGACTCGCCAAAGAGGGTAACGTTTGAGGGATCGCCGCCAAACTCGGAGATGAAATGGTGAATCCATTCCAAGAGCACTTGCTGGTCACGGAGGCCTAGATATGACGCGTTGGTGAGGTGATGGGATGGGAAAGGTCGGACGGGATTACCATAGTTTCCGACCCCCTGGTCTCCGGCAGACTCGTTGTCTTCTTGGAGGGTGGGGCTGGCGGCAGAGCCGAAGAGACCGATTCGATAGCTGATGAAAGGAGTGCACGTGGTCAGCCGCCCACATCTGAAGTGTTTTGGGAAGGGACGTACTTGAACGTGACCATTATGACGGCTCTTCCGGCCTCGATGCTCTTTTGGACGAAAGCTCCGCCATCATGAAGCCAGCTGGCACCAGAGCCACGGGACCAACCGCTAACGACATTCACGACATCAGATCAGGGTAGGCAAAGTGAGGGAATGATCTACGAACCCGTGAACCCAGACCATGACCGGCAGACGCGCATTCACGTCGGCGCTGGCGGGGCGTGTGACGTTGAGGTTCAGACACTCAAACTCGTTTTGGGCGAGGAACTGTTTTGGGAGCTCGTTCTCGACGATTCCGAGGAGCTCGCTCTCGAGGCTGACGTTTCTCAGCTGAGGGCATATCGGACTGGGACGGATGGGTCAGGAATGGAGGGGGCGGGTGGAACAGGGGTTCCGCTCACCCGTGATTTGTGGCTTTGGTATAGGTAGAGTGGGAGGCAAACAGTTTCGACTGGCGAAAGCGGGCAGGGATGGAGGCGTATTTGATGCCACGGAACTGCTGTATGGGGAGTTTTGAGGTGGATAGGGGGTGGTTGACACCCTCGAAGGTGGTCGCAAGGGCCTTATGGGCCAACAGGACGGGGGGGGGCATGTTGAGAGGGAGGAGGTGGTTGTGGGGGTGAGAGAGTGGACGGGGGCTGAACTGGAAGCATCCGAGAGGGGGTAGGCAGAGGCTTTAAAGGTGTAAGTTGAATACCAGACCGTTTCGGCCGGGTCGTGCTCGAAATCTGGTGGATCTTCCCGATTTGGAAGGTGGTCCTACCATCCATCACGTGGCAGAAGGTGAAGGGGATCGGATCAGGACGACTAATCGAACAGTAAACGAAACGGGGGATTTGGTTCCGCGGACGGATGAATTTTACGTCCACAATTGAGACGAGACGTAAAAAAATCGGCGGTCATCGGGAAGGGTCGGGCCACAGCGAGTCGTCGGGGGACTGTGATTCCCTGCCGACGGTCACCGACACAGAAAATTTAGGGATACGTGGTTCCTGTTTACAGAGAGTTCTGCTCAGTGACAGGCAGCGCTGACGGTCGACGGCAAAGGACAGAATGGAAACAGCAACAGAACCTTTTCCAAACTGATCTCGTTACGATGAGAGTCGAATCGATGTGCCCACGGGCGCTTGGTCTGCCGTTCCCTTTTCTGGACTGAACACCGGACCACCATGCCCTCTGATTCCGAAGACGACCCGGATTATGTGCCTCAGAGCGATGGTCTATACGCGTGTTCTTGGTCCTTCTGATAGCTAACGAGCAGATTTATCGCAGAGTCTGAGGATGAGAGATCGGTCAAGCGGATCCGAACGAGTCCCCCAAAACTGGCCGCCGAGGAAGAGGAGGCGCGCAAGAAGATGCAAGTGGAACCGGAGAACGATGGGCGTCAACTAACGGCGACCTTGTAGCGAACAGGACAGGATTTGGCAGGAATTCAAGTCAACTGCGCCACAACCGCCGCAACCCGCCAGCGCCATTCCCAGCTTGGTCAAGGTACAGAAGAGGTATCGCTTCGCTGGCGAGGACGCCTTGTGAGCACACAACCCCTTTTCTCCACAGAACGCCCACCGCCTTCCGCAGAGAGGTCGTGCAGGTCCCGGCGGACTCTGAAGACGCAAAGAAGTGGCCTCTGTGGCATGAATCGAATCAGAACACTGCGGATATCGTCTCCCCGGTTGATCCAGCAAAGCCCAAACCACGTGGTCCTCGCAAGTCCAAGCTGGTGTTGCCATCATTGCCGACATCTTCCCAACGTAAAGCCGAAAGGTTGACCACTCTCGACAAATCGTCCATGGACTGGAAGGCGCACGTAAACTCTGCTACAAAGGACGAGCTGGAGGCAAACCGCCGTTCGGGGGGTTATCTCGCCAAGGTCGAGTTCCTGCAGCGCGTGAGCGAGAGGAAGGACAACATTCTGGAGGAAACCCAAGCCAAGAAACGGCGCAGATGATGTAACATCTGTTCGTTTCCTCCAGAGGCCGCCGGGGTCTGCGAGATGTATGTTCGTTACTTTATACTAAAGTACTTTACCCTCAGCTCAAGTCCCTTCTTGATTGTAGTACCTCGATCACTTTAGACCGCATGGGTCGCAGTATCCATCAGTTTTCCCGACCAACCCAAAAGCGAGTCCGGAGCGTCTGAGGACCCGAATCGAGTACATAACCTGGTTCGGGTTGCGCTGCCCCAGAGGTTCCTTTCCCCCTCTCCACCGTCATGGCACCACCACCCCTCCTTTCTCTCTTCCTGTCCTTCCTCTTCCTATGCACCACCACCCAAGCCAGTAAGGATCGCCCACCCAACTCTGCTTTAGACCTCGTAATCTTAAAGCCATCCAGGAACCTGGGACGGGGCTCGGACGCTCGCGAATGCTACAACGGCACAACTCACTCTCGATGAAAAGCTCGGGATTTTGATCGGCAAGGGGCAGTTCGGATCTCGGTGCATTGGCGACACCGGTCCGGTGGGACGCCTCAACATCCCAAACCTCTGTATGAATGATGGACCTGCAGGGTAAATAGCCCACCAACGTCTATTGAACGTTCCATTGACGCCTTCGATCAGGTTACGCGCGACCAAAGGTGGAACTGGTTTCCCGACGGGGATCAATACCGCCTCCACCTTCAGCCGTAGGCTGATGAGGGCGAGAGGTGTTGCGTTGGGTGAAGAATTCCGGGGGAAAGGCGTCAGGTTCGTCCACCCCGCCGCAGATCCGCCCGCCTCTCCCAATACGTTTATCCCCGCCTAGAGTTTACCTTGGGCCCGCAATGGATATCGTATGGTCTCATTCTGGCTTGTAGCAACCGCGAATTGATTCGACTAACGCCGTCGTTTTCTCTCGGTTCCAGATGAGGTCCCCCAAAGCCGGTAAGCACACCCCAACAGCCTTTGTTCTGGTAACCCTGACTTACCACGCGCACGTAACGGATTAGGCCGAGGTTGGGAGAGCTTCGGCCCTGACCCCTGGCTGAGTGGCGAAGGTGCATACGAGACCATCATTGGTGTTCAAAGTACCGGAGTTGTACGTGCATTCCAGGGACTGGTGTAGATGTCGCGCGTTCATTTTCACTTAGATGGCCTGTGCCAAACATCTGATCGCAAACAGCCAGGAACATTGGAGGTACGGTTTCTCCGCGGATATCGATGACCGCACCTTGCATGAGGTCTACTGGTGGCCATTCCTCCGGAGCATCGAGGTGAGACTGGCATGAACCCTCCATCACGGACATACTGACTGTCCCCCTCCGGTAGGCTGACGTCGCCTCCGTCATGTGCGCATACAATCGTCTCAACCAGACATCATCCTGCCACAACAAGGGTTTACTCACCAACCTGTTGAGGAATGAGGGTGGCTTCAAGGGTCGGTCTTTGTAGTCTTCGCCCGGCCTCTTTCGATACTGATCCGGACCTTGATGCCAGGATTTGTTGTCAGCGATTGGGGTGCTACCCACGACAGCGTAAAGGAGAACGTTGACGCTGGTCTGGACATGGAGTAAGCAAGCGGCCAGTCTGTCTTTAAACGCTCGATTTGACCAGGGTAATCAGGCAACCAGGGGATTGGATCTTGATTGGTGGGGTCATACCGCTTTGAGTTGCCGGGTCGAACATTGTTGACAACGTCACAGGCGGCGCGATTTATGGCAACAACGGTTTGAAAAACGCCGTCAAAGGTGGAAGTGTCAGCCAGGTTGTAAGTATTACCCGCGAGATTCACGAAGACTGTTCGCTCATCCTTGTTTAAGAAATTGGACCAGATGGTAACCAACGTGCTCACTCCTTACTATAAACTCGACCAAGACGGTGTAAGTCCCGGGAGATGCACCGCGCGCACTTCGCTAACGGGGGAGCCATCTAGTCTTACCCTGCCGTCAACTTCGACGCTCAAAAACCTGACGGATCGGGTCCAAACAACCAGAACGTCGTCGTTCGTACAGATGCTCACACTGCTCTCGCTCGGGAGATCGCCGCTGCTTCAGCGGTTTTGTTGAAGAATGACAAGTCTGGTTCAGGCGGCCTCCCCCTTGGCCGACCAAAAACCGTCGCGGTTATTGGACAGGATGCGAAGAAGCCCACCCCGAACTGTAATCTCAACGAGTGTAACGGTGGGACCATGGCTATCGGGTGCGTGTCATGCCTTGTTCCGAAGATGTGATTTATTCAGGCGGCGTTCTGCAGATGGGGATCTGGCTCGTACAGTTTGGACAATGTTGTCCCCCCGATCGACGCCATCACCAACCAGATCGGTAACAGCGGGGTTGTGACCTCCTCGCTCTCTAATGACATTAACGCCGCCGTCGCCGCTGCGAGGGGAAAGGACGTCGCAATAGTTTTTGCAAACGCGTACGTCGCCTTGATCTCCAAACGTTTCACGGCAGTGAATTAATGGGATCACAGCATGAGCGGTGAGCTCGGGTTTTATGACATCGTGGTTGGAAATATGGGCGACCGAAACGACCTCGCTTTGTGGTGGAAGACTGGATCGATGATTGAGGCTGTCGCCGCTGTGAACAAAAACACCATTGCCGTCATCCACTCTACCGGACCCGTAAAGTACGCTCCCCAATTTCGTTTTCCCTCATGGCCGATCCTGATGATATGCTGTAGCCTGAGCTGGTCGAACCATCCCAATATCACGGCCATCATTTATGCGGGTGCTCCAGGAGAACAAACCGGACCCGGTCTGGTTGACGTGCTATGGGGCTTGAACCCTCGATACCCTGGCGGAAAACTTCCTTTTGCCATCTCCGACGTGGGCTATTTACCGTCGCTCATCTTTCGCGACCGCTAACCTATGTTTTAGAACGAGGGTGACTACCCTGCCCCAATCGTTTACGACTCTACCGGGTTCCCGACGGTATGGAAGTGAATGTCTACGGATCAAGGTGATGCTCATGTTTGCCGTAGATCAAATACACGGAGAAACTGTTGCTCGACTACAGATACATGGAGTCCAAAGGAATCAAGCCCAGGTTTGACTTCGGCTTTGGGCTGAGCTACACGGCGTTCGAATACTCTGATCTCAAAATTTCGACGTCCGGGACTGGTGTCGTGGTCGTTGCTACGATCAAGAACACTGGTGGGGTGCCTGGAACGGAAATTCCACAGCTTTACTTGGGCTTCCCCGTGAATGCCGGTGAACCTCCCAAAGTTCTGAGGGGATTCGATGACGTGTTCTTGCAAGCTGGCGACACCTCCAGTGTCACCTTTTGCCTCAACCAGCGCGATCTCAGGTCAGTGCCGGATATAAACGATTGATAGTCTTCCCGATTGATGACCACCCCAACAGCATTTGGGATGTGCCCTCCCAGTCGTGGGTTCGCCCGGATGGCACCTTCACCGCCTACGTCGGCAGCGCGCACAGCGACATCCGTCTTCAGGGAACCTTCTGATACCAATACTCGTATACCCTTTGAGTTTAATAACAGAATGGCCTTGGTGAACCGTCCCTAAGCGGTGGTCGGTATGGTGCGACATTGATTACTTGTACAAACGACATGTTGACCATCTAAGCTCTAAGCTTCACCTATACTTATCTATCACTGTCGCACCCTGACCACCTTCCGTTTTCCCTTTCCACCAAGGTTGGGGCCCGGACCACCGGCCCCTCCACCTTCGGTAGCGGTCATACCCGCCTTAATGGTATCAATCAGGATCCCCGCGGCGATGGCGGGTGAGTATGTGGACAATCGATTGTTCAGAGCTGGCTGAGGTTCCGGAGGTACCGGGAGCCTACAACCCGGATTTGACCTCTTGCTCGCCTTCGTCGTTGAGGGTGTGGCCTGTTTGGATTTCTGCTGTTGAGACTGTTTGCCTTTCCCGCCTGCGACCGGTTTGGGCTGGGGGATTGGGGGGAGTTTAGGTTCCGGGAAGGAGTAGGGAGTCTTGGGGATGAGTTCAGGTTTTAGACGCTGAATTTGATATGCGACCCATTCTAACAGCAGCTTCTCTGGGGGTGGATAGCGGGATCTTATAAGCCAAAGCTGGACAAGGACGTGAAACGAGGAGAGAGGTCTTACTCGACTTGATCTGGGGATGTATGGGTCGACCATCTCGCTTCCACTGCACCCTGACCCTTCCAGGGTTTTCCCAATCCCGCGGGTGGCACTTGTTAACCTCATGCAACGTTCCAAGACCCAACCTGTTCGTAGCCTCTGCGATGTCCTTGCTTAAAGGGTGCCAGACAGCCTTTGCGCGGGAGATCCGCCTCTCGCCAGTCCCATAAGCCCTTTTCGCGTCGATATATATGGGGTAGATACACGTCCACCTGTATATCGCAAGCAGAAGGCGCGCGGATACGCGTGTGCATGCGGGTGGTGAGCTGGGGAGTGAACGAAAGATCTTCCCGAGGGGAATGGAAAGGGACGTTACGATTTGTATGGTTTGATATCTGTCACGACGGGACGGTCGTTGCCGTTGGACCCTTCCTGACGAGAGGCAGAACCGGTTGCGGACGGCTGAGTGTCCAACTCCATGAGGTCCGGGTCGTCGACGTCCTCATCTTCGTTATCCTCGTCGACCTCTCGATCAGAGTCGATGCCGATTTCCTCGAGGATCGCTCCTCGTGCGCCAGTGTTCGGTAGAGCTCGGTTGGGAATAGGGAGACTGGTATCGTCGTCGAACTCTTCCTCTATCGTAGTCGTCCGTCGAGACATTGTTTATTCTTTTCTCTGGTGGTTTTTTGGTTCGCAGGTTGGATGTTGTTTGAAACTTGGAAGGCCGGTCCCGACGGGATCTCCGCATGATGCCGCGATCTTGACGGCCGTCGGATCACGTGGGGGTTTGTTATTTCCCTTCCCACTTATCCCGTTTTCCAAGTTCCTCAGGTCTGGAAGGAATGATGTTGACCCGGGTCACGGTCATCTTATGGTTCCTGCTGTCAGTGACGACGAAGCGTGATCTTGTAATTTCTAACGGTCGTCGCGTTCAGATTTATGCTCTTGGACGTCACTTACGCCGCAGAACACGACAAGAATAATATGACCTGTAGACCTTTCGGTCGTTGCGAGCCATGTCCGGAAGATTCGGTGTGCATTCCACAATCTCAAACCCGCCCCCCTCGTTTGCTCCGGTTAACCCAGCCTTAGCTTCACAAACAATTTTGCCAACCGTTTGGTAACAGACGGCTGATGCACTGCGCACCCGATGACGATGATGATGATCCCACAACGTCCTCCTCCACGTTATCATCGCAACGACAACAAGACGGTCACCCGCCACCGCCAGGAAACAAAGGAGAAACCCCAGCCTGGCAATCATGTGGTCGGATAGTTTCCAAAGAACGGTCCGACTACTTCGAATTCATCCTGTGCAACGTCCTCTTTGCCGCTGGTGCACTGGTGCTGTTGTTTGCGAGGTCTAGGAGGATGGAGATTATGCAGGCGAGGCAGCTGGCTGCTAGGATAGGTCTCGTTAGAGGAGGCGGAGGCGTTTTGGTTCGTTGATCGATTGTTGTCGTGGGTGATCCACGAGACCGGGTCCGTCTGCACACTAATGGATTCCTCTAGGTATAGTAATGTATGCTGTATAATTCGACCCGGACTTGAAGTCATACCCAGTTTCTAATCCGCCAGGACTTCCTTAAGCTTGTTGATGACTTGCTCATTCTCCTCCTCCGTTCCAATGGTGATCCGCAGACACGCTTCGCATCCTGGTTCCCCCCCCCTGAACCGCACAACGATGCCTTTCTCCTCTGCCAGGGTTTTGTAAACCGTCTGGGCCCTATCTGTGTCCTTCTTCCCGCTGTGGTCCAGCACGGGTACCATGACGAAGTTGGCCTCGTTAGCGCCTACGGGAGCACCTATCGCGGGGATGGTTGAAAGAGAATGCAGGAGGTTCACTCGAGAGGCGTTCAGCGTTGCGATCTTGTTGCGCTTCAAGTGTAAAGATTCGGGGGATAGTGCTCGGAGGGCGAGGTAAGCTGTGGGAGTGGAAATGTTGTATGGAGCCTTTGCGTTGTTGAGGACGTGGATGAGTGCAGGGTGGGCGATCGCAATTCCCAACCTGGGCGGTCCCTTGGTCACCTGTCAGGAGCGTTTGGAGTGTGACCATCACTGACCTGATAGCTGCAAGACCAAAGCTCTTGCTAAGGGTCTGGGCAACGCAAAGGTTGGCATATTCTGAGACGAGAGAGGTTGCGGAGGCAGAGGGGTTTGCGAAATCGATGTAAGCCTCATCCACGACCACGATGCCCTTGAACTTTTCGCAGTCTAATATCTGTTTTACAGACGACAAGGAAATGGTTGTTCCCGTCGGGTTCCCTGGAGAACACAGGAAGATGATTTTGATCGAGGGATCTGCGTCGATCGCTTCTTTGACCTAAACTCGCCCCATGTTATCGAGGTCAGCCTGGGGTGAGTGAACCACTGAACCTTGTCTACTCGTAGTGAGAACCTTCCGTTCTCCCCTCCCTCTCCATAGGTAGGTTCCAGCTGAAGCGGAATTTTGACAACCCCGACGTCGTTGATCTGGGCACAAACTGAGTACATCCCATACGTCGGAGGCGTGATCAAAATCTTCTCCTGTCCCCCAGGTTTCACGATGATCCTGATCAACAAGTCGATGACCTCATCCGAGCCTACCCCGAGAAAGACGCGCTCCGGGCCAGGGAGGTTTCGGATATCCGCTATCCTGGATTTGATCGGTTCATGCGAAGGGGAAGGGTACCTGTGAAGATTGAGCCCTTCAATCTCGTCCAACTCGGTCTTTTTCGCCGCTTCATTGGGGCGAATGGAGTGGCCGAGAGAGTTTTCGTTGGCGTCGAGGAGAATGCCTTCGGAGTAGTCATCTCGAGCACAACGGTAGGGGTGCAAGGCTAGGATATTGGGTCGGATTATGGACTCGAGGTTGAAATGAGCTGGTTTTCTTGGGTAGAGAGATTCAGAGAGACCGTGGATCGCCATTTTGGATGGCCAGACGCAGATTTTTGGAGAAGGAATTGGGAGACTCGAGTGATGCTGCCTGGACAAGAGGTTAGCAAGTCAACGGCTGCAGGCAAAAGGTGTGCAGGGAGAGCACCCAACCTCAGGACGATAAACGCACAGCGTGGAGGCGTTCGTTCAGGGAAGAGTTGTACACCTTCAGTTACCGAGTCAGTACATGTATGATCACCAAAAGTTGCAAAATTAGCGCCGTTAGATTAGATCCGCTGCTCTTTCCGAAGCCACGATGACCGACGGACCCCCAGCTGAGATCTCACTCGTCTCGGAGCTACCAGGTGTGTCGTGTGTCTTAGAGAATCCGGTTACTGAGCAGGGCACCAATTCCCTACCCAAAAAGGTCACCAAGACCGGGCATGGGCGATCGCATGGAACCCGACGAAACCTCTCCTCGCATCTTGTTCAGCGGATAAAACTGTACGATTATACAACTACCGTGTCTCTCCTTCTTCGCAAGACGGTTCGTCTTCCGATGGAGAACTCAAGTTCGAGTTGAACACCTCGATCGCTACGGGACATGCGAAGACTGTTCGGGCTCTAGCTTGGTCTCCGTCTGGGAACACTCTGGCGACGGCTTCGTTCGATTCGAACGTTGGGATCTGGCAGCAAGTTGGGGATGAAGACGAAGAAGGAGCATGGGAGTGCGTGAGCTCGTTGGAAGGTCACGAGACGGAGTGCAAGGGGGTTGCGTACTCGGCTTCTGGGACTCTTTTGGCGAGCTGTAGTAGAGACAAATCGGTCTGGGTATGGGAAGGTCGGCAGCATGCATTAAATTAATCTTTTTGCATGGGTTCCTGACAATCGGCTTCAGTATTACCGGACGCCGACTTTGAGTGTATGGGTGTGCTGATGGAGCACTCGCAAGACGTCAAATCCATCGCCTGGCATCCCCGTGAAGAGGTCAGCGGATCAGTTCTATTGCATTTGGGCACGCATGGGTTTTTATGATCACCAGATCTTAGCATCTTGCTCGTACGACGACACGATACGGGTATGGGTAGACGATCCTCAGGACGACTGGGATTGCGTTGCAATCCTACGAGGGCACACATCCACCGTCTGGTCGATAGATTTCTCGCCAGATGGGAACTACATCGCCTCCGGGTCTGATGACATGACGGTGCGGATTTGGAAGCGAGTGCAACAGAACAAATGGGAGTGTGTTCAGGCCCTGGAGGGATACCATGACAGGACGATATTCTCGGTCGCTTGGGGGGAGGGAAGAGTTGGTTCACTGGGGTGGATTGCGAGCGCATCCAGCGACGGGCAAATAATCGTGTACCAAGTCTCCGTGAGTTCCCTGTTGCTTCTGAACTTGCTCATGTCTCAACGGCGGAAATAGGGGACGGAAAGTGGAGGGACAGAGGCGAGGTTGTTGGTCAAGGCGGTGTCCGCCCACGGTGTTTACGATGTCAACTCGGTCGCTTGGTGTCCTCGCAAAGGGCTCGAGAAGTATCTTGCATCATGCGGAGACGATGGGTCTGTCAGGGTGTGGAAGGTGCAGGGTGGGTAACCAGCAGTAGTATATCGTGTCCATTAGAGTAGATGGATCGGGCGAGGTTACCGGGAATTCTGGGTTAAAACTGCCAGAATCGCATCACTACGAACAGCCTGGTAAACTCGGCTGTTGACCCAAGGGCAGCTTGCCAGCGAAGATTGCGGTGGGGCGGATAAAGCCAGCAACGAATGGTGGGTTGGTCCGCGACTGGGAAGGCGGGGGATCATATACCTAACACAGACACTGCACGTGGAGAGATCTTTCCAGAGCCTTTACACGGGAGAATGAGGGCCGTTGAAGGCATCCGGACCGCCGTTCGAAGGAGCCATTTCAGAACGTTCTAGCAAGAATCTTGTGGACATCTGACACAGCGGTGGAAGGAGGACGTGGGCAGGTCGGTTCTTCCCGGATGGTGGTCTCTGCTGTCCGTGTAGGCCGGCTGCGTTCCGTGGCCACACGCTGTCGGTTGTTGACAGACGGACCCCCCACGCCTCCCGAGTCGCGATCCCACACTGCTGTTGCAGCCGCTACACGTCAATGACGGCATGACCGGCGTGGAGTGATTGAGGGGTAAATCCCATCCCGTCTCGCGCACACCACTCACCCGCACGAGGATGCCCGGCCCCGGCGCGAAAAAGAGCAAACAAGGGCCCAAGAGGAATACCCAGCCCAATTCCTCCGACTCTCTGACGCCCCCGACCTTCGTGGCGGACATCGACAACGCGGAAGACTGGGCTAAGATCGTTGACTTGCTATGTGAAACTCTCCAACTCCCAGGCAGGTCCTTTCCTTAATCTCCCTCCTCCAATGCTAACCTGACGGTGTAGATCTTGGCACGAGGAGCGGACTCAAGAAGGTCCATGCCGATTTCCCAAACATCTACCGCCGTCTCAGCGGCCTCTACGATGCAAACCTCCAATCCGACAACATTACCGGCGGCGTCGTCGGGATTTTCGCCAAAATGTCCACAGATTCCATTCTCAGGGACAACCTTTTTGAGAAAGGTGCGACGGCGTTTATCTTATCCTTCCCGTTGGTGGAACAAGCTCATCTGGGAACGGCCCAGGTTTCTTAAAGAAACTATTCCCACTGCTTGGAAAGAAGTACACGCGTCATATGGCCTTGGTCGCGTTGGCAAACATCACTCACCACGGAGGATCCCAAGCCCGCACCGAGATCGCCAAATATACGCCCACTCTGGTTCGCCTTATGCGCGAGAACACATCTGACGCAAAGCTACTCGAGTTGGCTATCATAACAATCTCTCATGCCGTTCAAGCTGTTTTGCTTGTCCTCGGAAAACCACCCGATCCCAAACTAGTCAGGCTCATTGGTCTCAAGGATATGCTCGACGTCGTTCTCGAGAGTATACGTTATCCGTGGATCTCCGCTCTTGCTGTTACCCACGCCATCCCCCTCCTTGGTTCTCCTACCTTGCACTGTTGGGACGTCGCCTTGAAACACCCCGACCTCTTGAACTTCCTTGCCACTTGCCTCAGGTGCGAAGACCTCAACGTCCGCTGCGACGCCATGGGCGCTTTCTTCCATCTTCACCATCACGATGCTGGGGATGAGACTACCACTCTCGACCCCAGAAGGATTCTCGAAAGCCACGACAGGGGCGCTTTCAAAGAACCCCGCATAGATGATGCCATCGTCAACTACGGAATCCAAGACACTGACATATTCAATACCGTCCTCGCGGCGAGAACCTTCCAGTCTGCCATGCAAAAAGCCGTAGAAACCGGGAACCTCGTGGACCTCGGTCGTACCTTGGCTCGTTTGGTTGTCCAGACCGAGTTCTCCATCTCCGATGGTTGTTACCAGGCGATCAACGAACGGACGGGGAGGATGGAAATCGTCGACACCGGTCTACCCTTCACTCGATGGAGGGACGCTCTCCCCCCCTGCGCAGAGGCCCTCCAAGGGACCGGCTATGCTTCTGACATCGACATGGCCGACATCCTCCAGATCAAGTACCTAATCATGCTGCGCAAACTCAGGGAGTCCCTCCCCCGTGCCAAAGCGGCCATCGCACGCAGTCCACACATCCCTTACTTCTACTACCCCTTCACGCTCACATCGGACGTCGAGGACGGGCTTAGGTATGCCAAGAAGGGAATGCAGTGCCGGACAACCACCAAGTTCGTGCACTTTAGTATCATGAGGCGGGCTATTCAGTTTTCCGCGGATCTGGGGATCAAGGCCGTATTGAACCCCCACGTTGAAGGGGGAGGAAAGGAGTTGGGTGTCGCTTTTTTGACGAGCGCCATGGAGGATGCTAAGGATTTCATCACGAACGCTCCCCCGGATTCTCGCCATATGCAAGAAGTTGTGGATTGGTACATGCTTATGACGATCACCCTCAAAGGTCCTGAGCTGGGCATGAGCCTGGCGGAATTTGAGGTGAGCATCTTGAACACCTTGTTCTCGGGCTACCATCCTCACAGCTTGTCACGATAGCCCGCGTTGGCTAAACGAGAGTTGGCAATGGACTTCCGGAGGATCACAGGGATGGCTCCGCTGGAAAGCCAGCCCGTCCTTGCTCTTCGAAGCGTCCTTCAGCATATGAACGTTGGGAATCTCGAATGGGGCCCCCCGATGATAAAGATCAACCAGTTGCTCGCCAACGAGTGGAATTACAAGCAGAAGAACAACCCGGTCCCGGAGAATGTTGAACGGAGAATGGATGAGCTCACGGCGTGGTTGGAGAATCTTGACATCGGACCGGGCGGACTAAAAGAAACGTTTTGCACGAACCCAAAATTGAACCCAAACAGGGTTGTTTTGTACCGCTGCACGCACTGCGGGAACCCCAGCGCTGCTTTGAGGAAGTGCAAGTGTGGGAAAGTTAGGTGAGCGTTTTCCAGCCTTGCCTTCGTCTCCCTGGTCTGACCTCCTCGGCGCACCGATTAAAGGTACTGTGACACGGCTTGTCAGAAGCTGGATTGGAAGAAACACAAGCCGAGCTGCTCTGCCGCCGAGTCTAAAGATTGACGGCCCTCCCACACCTTTTGCAACACGACGATGATTACTTACCCCGACGGCCGACCACCAATTATCCTACCACATCTTGCCGCATCTAACCCTTATCTTCGCTTGTATGTACAATAGTATCGTACGAATCAAGTATGTTCCATTATTCTTGAGATTTATGTGTGTGTGTGCCTCCCAGAGCTTTGCCCAAATACTAGTCCCGATCATCCGCCTGCTCCGGCGGAACCACTTAGGGGCGGAGCACTACTCTTATCCCTACATCCAACACCCTTCGTCTTCCCCGTGTTCGCGGATATGCCAGGTCCGGGTGCCAGGCGACAAAAGCCAAAGCCAAAGAAACCGGTTCAGCCACCGTTTGTTTCTTTGACGGACAATCCCATCTCCAGCTTCGCCGTCGACATCGATCATGAAGAAGGGTGGCGCGTCGTCGTCGACATGCTTTGCAAGCACCTGCAGCTCCCAGGTATGCTACGAACTCGATCTCCTTTGGTATTCTGACTAGATATGAGTACAGATCTCACCACGCGCCGGGGGCTGAAGAAGGTCCATTCCGATTTCACGCGAATATACGACCGCACGAACGCGATGTATAACAATAACCTGGATAAGGAGAAGATCACCGGCGGGATCGTCGGGATATGGGCAAAGATGTCCACGGACTCGATTCTGAGGAATAAACTCTTTGAGAAAGGTAAGCTCAAGTATGCGACCCTTTCATACGCGCCCACAACCGCGGCGTTTATCTTATCCGTGCTTCACGTGGGACTGAATGGGAACTTTGGTGTTAGGCTTTTTGGGGAAGCTTTGGCCACTGCTTACCAGCCTCTCCACGCGTCACATGGCTTTGGTCGCTCTGGCGAGCATCACTCATCACGGGGGGGAAGACGTCCGTACGGAGATCGCGAAACAAAGCCCCCTCCTCGTGCGCATAATGCGCGAAGACCTAGACGATTCAAAGACGGTCGAGTTGGCTACTGTAACCCTCTGCCATGCTATCCAAGCCGTACTTCTGGTAACCGACAAGACACCTGACCGAAAGCTCGTCAGATCTCTCGGGATCAAGGATGTCATCGACGTGACCCTCGAAAACCTCCGCAGACTCCCCGCATCCCCCCTCATGGTCCAACACGCGATCCCTCTCTTGGCAACTCCTACGATGCACTGCTGGGAGATATGTATGAGCAACAAGTCTTTGTTGAACTTCCTCGCGGCATGCCTTCGTTCCTCGGACATCGTCTCGCGATGTGACGTTATGGCTGGTTTCATCCGTCTTCACCACCACGACGCGCAAATAGAGTTCGCCCAACTCGACCACCAGAAGCTCATCCAGAGTTATATGGGCGGAGGATTCAAGAACCCCAAAATCTCTGACGCGATGATGAATTATGGACCGCAGGACACGGATATCATGAACACCCTCACCGCTGCGACGTCGTTCCAGAGGGCTATGCAGGCTGCTGTTGGGGACAAGAACCTTGTGCAGTTGGGGAGGACCCTGGCCGGGTTGGTCGTTCAGACCGAGTTTTCGATCAATGACGGGTGGTATCAAACTATGGATCCCAAGACTGGGAAATGGGAAGCTGCTGATGTAGGCTTGCCTTTCCAGCGATGGAGGGAGTCTCTTCCCATTTGCGCGACTGAACTGCGGAAGACGGGTCTCATGCTTGATGTTGATCGAGCTGACATTCTCCAGCTCAAGTACGATATCATGACGCAGAACCTTGGAAAGGCCATCCCCATGGCGAAGGCGGCCATCGAGAGGAATCCTGACGTCGCGTACTACTATTACGCCGTCTCGCTCACCGCCAATACCGAGGAAGGCTTGCGTTACTCCAAGAAAGGGATGAAGTGCGCGCAGATCACACCGTTCTTGAAGTATTGCATGATGCGGCGTGCCGTCGAGTTCGCTTGCGATCAGGGTTTGCTGGCGGTGTTGGATCCAGAGTTCGGTGGGGAGAAGAGGGAGTTAGGTTTCGCGTTTTTGCAGAGCGCGATGGAGGATTCGAAGGAGTTCGTGGAACGTGCGCCACCTGATTCGAGGCACATGGAGGGCGTGATTGATTGGAACATCCTCGTTACCCTGACCAACAAGGGACCGGAAATTAGCCCGGACCTCCGTGAACTCAAGGCGAGTCGTCCCATCCGATCCCTCTCCCTACAAAAATCACCCTCTGATAATTAAAGCCCGTTATGGAGAAACTGGAACTTGCGGGAGAGTTCTTGAAGCTTACGGGGATACCACACCAAAAGACCTTCCCCATCTTAGCTGCCCGGACCGTCCTAGACCACTACGGGCCTGGCGTCAAGGAGTGGGGATCGGTTGTGGAGAGGTTGAACAGGGTGATCGAAAACTCCCCAGAATACGAGCAGCTTAGGCCCACGCCTACGACGGCGGAGGATAAGGAGCACGAGTTGGCCGCGTGGTTAAATAACCTCGACCTTGGGGGAGAGGAGGAGGAAGATGCCCATGGATGTGTGAACCTGAGGGCGAATCCAAAGAGGGTGGAACTGTACAGGTGCACCCATTGTGGGAACCCTAGTGCGGTCCTAAGGAAGTGTAGGTGCAACAAAGTTAGGTCAGTATCTGATTTTTGTCACTTTCCCCCTCTTCGATATCATAGTGGATCACGATGGTTTCTGACGACCTTATTTCATTCCGTGATGGTAACAATGAAGGTACTGCGACACGTCGTGTCAGAAGCAGAACTGGAAGAAGCACAAACCACACTGTACAGCTACTTCTCGGTCTTGAAGCTTGATCGATGACCTCCTGCTTCTATCACTTTGCCCGTCTCAGCTCTCTCCCTTGCAAATGGCCCGAAGGCCGAGCAATGTCCGATCTTACCCTTTAAATGGCTTGTCGTTCTTACAATAACGTGCCCGTAACCACGAACAACTCAACAGGGTATCACGATATGCGTAGTCTTTGTATCCCCAACAAAATACACGCAGGATCTTCTGTTCATGCGGGCCCGGTATCTCGGCAGGGGGAGACAGTGAGACATAAAGCCGTCGAAGTGGGAGAGGGTAAACCAGGTCAATTGGCGCGTTCAGTAGAAACTGTGATATCGTAGGTTCCCTCCAGCGTCTTGCATTATTGGGACGGGAAGAGTCCGCATAGCGGGGAGAAGCCACCGAAATGTCCATCTACGATACGTTATGCACTTTCGATTAGAAACACGCCAGGTGAACTATGTTCTCTCCCAGACTTTATGCGTTTTCACCTGTGCATCATCCCAAATTCAACTGTACATTCATGTGCAACGCAACCGACACTGATTTGAGGAGCAAACCCGCATGTCAATTTCGCAGTTGCGGGTAGTGTAGATGATGCCGAGTCCCGTAAGTAAACAGAAGACCCTGCGTGTTTCGTTTGTTTGTTTTTGTAATTTTTCAAAGACGAGGTATTGAAATGAAAACAGCAGGAACGAATGTCTGGATAGGGGGTAGAGGGTGGGTGCGTATGGATGGTATCTCATGTCGACTTGTCCCGTCTCTCCTATATGTTACAAATGAGGTATCGGACGGACAGGAGGGGGTGTTGGGGGTGGCCCGTTGATCATCTGGGGCGCTTGACAACGCCCGCAGCGGAGTGGATGGAATTGAGGAGGAGGCTGTTGGAGTCACCAGCGGCCTGCCACATGGCGAACCCGAGCAAGTTGTGGTCGACGATGAATCTCCCCTTGGCAGCGAACGACTGTGGGTCATCGTAGGAAACCATCAACTGCTTGTTCTGGTCGTAAACGAAGGGCTAAGGAAGCGAGGCGAGGTGAGAAATTAATGCGAGCTGATTTGGAATGGAAGCCGCTCACGGTCTGACTGCAATCGTCCCACCTATACTTGACACCGCCGGAGTGGGTTCCATCAACGTTGAGGAATCCTTGGTGAATCAAATCTACGAAATTCTGAGCCCCCGTATCAGCGGCAACCTGGGCTTCAAGTTTTCTGTTTCCGAACTTCTCGTCGCTCGTGGAGACATCCTTGCCGGAGCTGAAAGGAGGGTGGTCGACCAAATTTCCATTGCCGTCGATAGCGTTGGAAGGTGAAACGCGGTAGGCGTAGCCATATGCGGGAACGCCCAGCACGACCTTTTTCGAGGGGAATCCGGCACCAATCCAAGCGTTAATGGCCTTGAGGGCGGAGCCATTCGGAACCTTGGAACAGGCGTCGTTCAAAGGTGCGTTGGGACCAACACCCGTGGTAGTCCATGGACCCTGCAGGAAAAATTGTCAGATGTGATTTCGGTGTGACGTGCAGGGTACGCACATTGATATCGTAGTTCATGATTGCGATGTGATCAAGGACATCAGCGAACCCAGACATATCGGCTGGTTGACCGTTGGCACCGATCCAGAGATAGACCGCAACGGCGGCACTGATGTAGAGTTTTTGTCCCGCAGGCTGCGCGCGCAATTCCCGGAGGAAGGCGAGGAAGTTGTCGGAATCGCTGGGAGAAAACTGGTTACCATTGCCGACGCTGTTTGGAGATTCCCAGCTAAAATGTGATGGGGAGGGGTGAGCAACATGAAAGTGCGGGAAACGCTTTCTGGCTTACTCGAAGTCAACTCCGTCAAGGTTGTACTTGGCGACCATATCAAGGACAGCCTTGACGAACTTGGAGCGGTTCGCAGGAGCGACTGCCGAAGAGAAATAAGCGGAACCTGTCCATCCACCGATAGAGACGCTAGCCATTGTCCCATGTTGCTTAGCCTGTGCAACGAACGAAGGGATGACGGCGTCGTCAGAGGGGTCAATCTTTAGGACAGACGGATCTGGGGTGGTAACACTAAAAACAAGTGTGAGTGCTTGGTTTTGCGGGGGGTGGGTGAAAGAAACATACGCGAAGGCGTAGGTGACGAGAGTGTACTTGTCCCAGTCAATGCTGGAGACGGGGAAGCTGGCGGACCCCCATCCAGGATACCAGGCCGCCGAAATGGCCGTCCCAGCGGATGGGGCGGCGGTCACAAGGGACGCGGCGAAAGCAGAGAAGAGGAGGGAGGTGAGCATGTCGTTGGCGATGAGGGACGCGAGGGGAAGGCCAGGACTGGAGAAAGGGCGAAGGGGTGAGCACCGGTATAAATATGGTCTGGCTGGGGTCATCGCTGGAGGCAGTTCTTCGTCATGAGGAGGGCGAAGAGTGAGCCATACGACCGAAGCGAGACGACCGCACCACGGAAGTAACCATCGTGGACCGGAAGCCTTGACACCACGCGCGACGGGCGATGGATTTATCCTGGGACATTCAGAAAAGCGTAGAAGGGTACCAGCGCCGAGATTCGCGCCGTCTGGGATCCGACACAGCAGCAGGGTCCGAAAAGTGTTCAGGCATTTGTGATCACGTGTTAGCGCGCAAGTTCGCTAGGGCATTGTGGCTTTTTCCACCGCGGCCATCGTCTCCTTCCCGCACAGTCCGGGTCCGGGTCTCCGGGCTTGGCTTGAGCTTTCATGGCTCACCCCTCCCTGATCCCGAGGGATTACCTCTCGGTACCTTCATTAGAGATATTGGGGCGCAGGGGCTCCTCCGGTTCGTGCACGAGGATGTGGTGTCGGTGACCGGGGGCTTATTCCCCGATATCTGCCCCCCCGCGTTGCGATTCCAGATGTGGACGATATCCATGGCCCGGCGCAACGGACGGGGTCCCAGCAGTTCCCTGATAAGTGAGTCCATGGGTGTTCGTGTATGTCGTAGCCTTACGGACACTCACCCACGTGTGGGGCACATATCGCCAGCTCTCCGGATCATGGATCACGAAGAGGCACGCACGACCACCGGACTGGCAACAGGTCACAACATGAGAATTCATCAAGAACTCGGTGTGTACCGGAAGTATCCAACGATGCCATCGGAACACCGCAAGGGTCGGGTGGGTTCGTTGAGTGCTTGAGGTGCTGGACGTCAAGCGGGGTGGGAGAGGGAAACATGGAGGGTGATCGAGGGAAATAGCCGCCGGAGCTTGCACGAAACCCTTGTCACCGTGGGACTAGGAGGCGGATGACTACGTCTTGCTCACGGTCCTGCTTCGTCCTACCGGGCCTGAAGGGCCCGGTGCACCTCATGCCCCTGCATGAGCACGCGTAGAAGTTGGGGAAACTGATGTCCCACCAGCAACGCAGCTGATCTTGATCTGCATGTTCAAGCTACTCTGTTGACCAGTGATTCGAGGGATCTTCGGACTTCCGGCCCTCAAGGTTCCCCCGCCCACTTCAACAGCGACTCATTGGAGTCTTTGCCCCCCCGACAACCCGATCACTGGCATTCGACCATGTCCAAGCAATTGGCCGCAAAGACATCGCGCTTGGGGACGGGATGGCCCTCGGTCTGGCAGGTAGGCACGAACTTAAATCTCCTTTATGTGCACCACGCGGTATTGTTTAAGTATTTGACCTCTCAAATTTGATTTTACTTGTTAGCCTGGGTCCGTAGATCATTGCGTGGTGGCAACTCGAGGATCCGGATTGGGATTCCGTGCTGGCTGGTCTATTGATCCGCCCGGGATCATCATAGACGCCCCATCAACTTTGTCTGATCGGGATCGGGACTTCCCGTATTGCAGCCGCATTGACCTTATCTCCCTTTGTGTCCTCTATCTACACACTGGGCTGCTGCCAGGATAATATTACTGAATGTTTGGAGTTTCTGCGTGGCGTGTTGGGACTGGTGAGCGAGTGAAACTGTGTTTGGATAAACTTTGTTTGTGCTGCTCTTGTCTTAACGTCGTTGATTCGCGCTAAGCACCGGTTTCCTCAAGGATTCAACCGACCTTCATCACTAAGACCCAAGCTCCTACCCGCGATCTTCAAATTCTCAATCGCTCCCCGGGCTACCCCGAAACTTGTTCGGGAGCCCCTGCAGGGTCTTAAGCATCAAGCTAGGCTGGTGACCTCCCCATTCATTCAGCTTCGCACGTCTCAACGCCTCCCCTTATGACGGGCCAGACGACCGAACGAGCACAAGTGGGCATTACGATCCATGTAGTCTTTGTATTCCATGGGAACGTGGTTGTAAAGGAAGGAATATTCAAACGAAGATTATAACCAGTGGCTGGTACTAAGCGTGGGTCAGTAAAAAGTGAGTGTGTATGTATGGTATCTCATGTTGACTGGTGCCGTCTCTAGCTCCCCAGGGAGTTCCAGCATAAATAATAGATAAGGGATAGAACGTGTTTGGACCTCTTGTGTACCATCCGGTCGTGAACAGTGCGAACAAGGCGCACGATCTTGAGAGGCTTCCCGAGCGAACCAGAGGTGAAAGAGGTGGTTGGAATAACCCGTCGATCAGCGCTCAGCAGTCATCGTGAGTAACACCTGCGGCGGTGGTGAGGGAATCGATGAGAAGGTCGTTATGGTCACCGTTGGTTTCCCACATGGCGAAACCGAGCAAGTTGTTTTGGATGATGAATTTTCCCTTGGCGGCGAACGACTGCGGGTCGTCGTAAGAAACCATCAATTGCTTTGTCTCATCATAAATGAAGGGCTAATGGAACGGGGCCAGGTGAGAAATTAAGTCGGAGCTGATCTGGAACGAACAACGCTTACAGTCTGACTGCATTCGTCGAACCTATGCTTGACTCCGCTGGCGGGGGTTCCATCGTCGTTGAGGAAACCTTCGGTAATCAAAACTGCGAAATCCTTGATGTCCACCTCGGGTTCTGGGTTTCCGCACTTATCGGTGGTGTTGGAAACAGCGTTCTTGGTGAAAGGGGGGAACTCGGTCAAATTTCCGGAGCTGTCAAGAGCATTGGAGGGCGATACGGTGTAGGTGTGGGCATAGGCGGGAACACCCAACACGACCTTGTTCGCGGGGAAACCGGCAGCGATCCAACCCTTAACGGCCTTGGAGCCGGAGCCAGTCTGAACCTTTGAACACGAGTCGTCCAAAGGAGCGTTGGGACCGACACCCGTAGTAGTAGTCCATTGACCCTGCAGAATGAATTGTCAGATGTGATTTTGGTGTGAGGCGTGCAGGGTACATACATTGATATCGTAGCTCATGATTGCGATGTGGTCGAGGACCTTAGCGAACCCAGACACATCAGTGAGAGGTTGACCACCAGGACCGGCCCATGGATTGATCCCAACGGCGGCAGTGATGTAGAGGTTCTTTCCCGCAGGCTGGGCGCGCAGTTCCTGGAGGAAGGCAAGGAAGTTCTCAGAATCGGCGTCAGAAAACAGGTTGCAGCCGATGCCAGCTGAGTTTGGAGCTTCCCAGCTATAGTGAGACGGGAGGGATGAGCGATGTGGCTACGTTGCGGGAAATGTTTCTGGCTTACTCGAAGTCAACTCCGTCAAGCTTATATTTGGCGGTCAAATCGAGCACGGCCTTGACAAACGTGGACCGGTTCTGAGGGGTGACTGCCGTAGAGAAATAGCTGGAACCAGTCCACCCGCCGATGGAGATACTAGCCATCGTATTGTGCTCCTTGGCCTGCTCAACAAACATAGGAATGTTGGTGTCATCAGTAGGGTCAACGGTCAGGACGGCGGGATCTGGGGTGGTGAGGCTAAAAATGGAAATGCGCGCTTAGCTTGGCAACCGAACGAAGGACGGGTAAAAAAACGTACGCGAAGGCGTAGGTGACCAGACTGTACTTCTGCCAGCTAACACCAGAAACAGGGAACTTTTGGGATTCCCATCCAGGATACCAGGCCGAGGAGACGAAAGAGGTTGGGCCCGTTCCGTTGCTAGGGGTAGACACCAGCTGGGTCGGATGGGGGTCGCCATAGGACGGGGCGGCGGTCACGAGGGACGCGGCGAGCGTAGAGAGGAAAAGAGAAGTGAGCATGCCGTTGGCAATAAAGAATGGGAAGAGGGAGCAGGACTGGGGATAGGACGGAGGGGGCATGTCAATATAAATACGCTCTGGCCGGGGCCGTGCTTCGGATATAGTTGTAAAGGATACGCCATGCGGCTGAAGCGAGACGCTGTGCCTCGATGAAATCCGAAGTGGCCATTGTCGACTGGAAGTGGTGCCGCGCGCAGCAGACAATAAGCTTATCCTGATATCTTCAGCAAAGGCAAAGGAAAGGAACGTCCTTTGTGCTAACGGCGGGCAGACACACCTCTAAACCATCGCAGGAGGCTGCCAGTTGCCGGGGCTCTTACGCCCCGACACTGCAGTCGGGATCTGAAAATTCCTTTGGTTTCGTTACCGGGTTACGTGTGTGTGCATGACTACAGGCCGGGACGTCGCCCAACAGTATACAAAACGGAAAAATAGTTGGAAAAAAAGCCAACGGCCTGTGAGTGCACGGAGAGGATTTTACCACCGTGACCGATCGCCCCGCAGCCGTGGGCAACACCTCTTGCGATAACCACGCCAGTCCGCGTCCGACACCTCCGTGGGTCAGGACCTCCAGCTCATACATGCTCGGTAGGCAGAAGCACAAAGTACACCAGGAACTCTTCAAGTCCGTCAAGGAGAAACAGGATCGTGAACAAGACGCATACCTTCCACCCGGCCTCATCAATCATGGCAACACCTGCTTCATGAACTCTGTGCTGCAAGGCGTACGTCCTATTGCCGCTGAAGATCTCATCCTCTCCTCTTCCACGCTCACCCGTTCCATACAGTTGGTCGCTTCTCAGGAGCTTTACGACCTCGTTCATTTCGACCCCAACGGCCAGCCCTTCCAGACGGAAACCTCGGGGCCAATTATCGCACAGCGATCACCGCAGCTGACCAACGGCCATGGTCTGGGAGGTTCAGCTGATCACGAGCCCATCAACTCCATGCCCCTCGGCGACGCTTTCGTCCGTTTCTTGCTTCGCGCGTGGACTATTCAAGACGATCGGAAGCGGGAAATTGGAACCCCCAAGTTAGTCCGACAAATCCCAAACTATTTCTCACCTTAACCACGGCTGACGGACTCGATTTACAAGGGAAGTGTTGGCCATTCTCGGTCGCAAGTATGATCAGTATCTCGACTTCCGCCAACAGGATGCCCATGAGTTTTTGCGCCTTCTGCTAGATGCCATGCGCATGGAGGAACTGGACGTGCGTGAACACCCCCTCCCCTCAACCTCTGTCTCTGTCTGACCCCTCATCGATAAGGTAATTAAGAAGGTTCAACCCCCTCCTCCGAAACCGAAACGAAAGTCCAAGGCGCCTCAGCGCCATGCCGCTCCGGTGAGTCCTCACCTCCTTTCAATTCAATCTTCATTCGGTTTGAATACCTATGAAAAGGATCTGCCGGAAACCCCGCCAGAAGAAAGGTTACAGTCTTTCATCGACATGCTTTTCGGAGGGAAGCTGGCAAGCTTCCTCGTTTGCGAAACGTGCAAACACATATCCCACACCTACGAGGACTTTAACGATCTCAGTCTCAGCATAAAGCCAGAAGACTTTGCCAAGGAGCGTAAAAAGAACAAGTTCAAATCGTTCGCCAAGAAGTTTGCTATCCGATACGATAATTACCCATCCGTTGCGTCCCGTGCCTCATCGGTTCCCCCTGACCTCGCGCGCAAAAGCGTGGATGGCCCGCCGGAACCCATGCCGGAAACATTGGATCCACGAGTCAGAAGCCAGGAGGACCTCCGCGAAAACGTGGACTCTGACGCTGACGTCGCACCCCATCCCAACCCACTTTCATCCCCCGAGATATCGGCCCCTAATGGTCCGCATATAGAATTTGTAGAACCGGACAAGGATAAAAAATCCGACCAGGACCGCTGGATCAAGTTAAGCAGGCGACTCAGTCGTGGCGTGACAGGGAGGAAGGCCGAGAGATCCCGCAGTCGTGGGAGGTCCTCACGGCCAGACGACGAGTTCCTTAAGGCCGTTCTTGTCACGTCGGATATGTCTGGCAGATCTCCTGCGGACGTTAGCCTACCGAGCACCCGAGAGGCCACACCAAACCCTTCCGAACCACCATCTCGCACCGCCTCCCCTCACTTCAAACCCCCCAACCCACCCCTACCGGATATCACCCACCATCATGGCTCTGGGAAACCGCGCAAACGCAAGCTCACGGCAGCCAAGTCCGCATACCTGCGACACATCTTGTCGGACGTTTCCCCCGCGGGCAGCAGTAACCCCTTCTCAGTCCTGTTGTCAAGTGTCCCCAATGCTGGTACATCAATGCAAAACGGACACCCCCTTTGGAATAAGTTTTCGCAGATACCTAGTATTGAACTGTCTCTGAGGATGTTCACTTCCGTTGAGGTCCTGGAAGGGGAAAACATGGTTGGTTGTAGGAACTGCTGGAAGATCGCCAATAGACCCAAAGGGGAACACGGAGATAGCTCTGATACGTCCGAGAGCGATAAGGACGTGCCTGAGCTATCGCCAGACCCATCTAAATCGCGTTCTCCTTCGCCATCACCTCCGCCTCCGCTTGTGAGCCCCACGACACACGAACCTGTGTCAGCGCCGTCACCTATATCCATCTCTCCTGCCTCAACATCAGCCGTCTCTCTCGTTCCAAACAATTACAATTTCAGTTTGGAGAACAGGGGTCCCTCCGTGGTCTCTCTTCCCATCACCGTCGAGTCCCGCATCGCAGCTCTCTCCCCGAGGCCTCCCCCGCTGTCGGTGGATCGACCGGAGCCAGACGACGCCAAATCTCCAGACCTCAGCCCTGACGTCAGCCAACCCACTACCTACGCTGGTTTCACGATCCCTTTGATCTCGACTACAGGCCCAGAGTCCCCGATGACCTCTGCTACGTCATCTCCCCCGCTTGCGCCTACGTCGATTTACAACCTTACTTCTGGGTCACTGAATCCTCCCAGGCTCTTACGGCGGAGGACCCCCCGCAAGCAACGGGTTGAAAGCGATTCCTCGGATGATAGTTTCGACGATACGGATGCCTCACTCTCCGATGCATCTTCCGGTGGATCGCCTTCTATTTCACCTTTCGCTTCTCAGGAAGACCTCCTCAGGAACCCCTCGATAGACGCAGTCCTTTCCTCTCCCAAACACACGCCGCAATCCCTAGCACCCGAGAAACCCAAGATCCCCAGGTCGAAGCAAGTTGTGATGAGGAGATTCTACAAGCGATATCTCATCACGGACCCCCCTCTCATCTTGGTCGTTCACTTGAAGAGGTTCCAGCAAACTTCCAAGATGCCGTTCATGTCATTTTCCATGGGATTCAAGAAGCTCGATGACTACGTCACGTTTCCGGAGCATCTGGACATCACGCCGTTCTTGGCCCCCAGCAAGGAGGACTTTGGGTTGCCCAGCAAAAAGGCGAAGCAGAACATCCGGGCCAGAGGCAAATGTATGTATAGACTGTATGCTGTTGTAGTGCACATCGGAAATATGGTGAGTGCTGTCGCCCCCAGGTCTGGCCGAGAGCTTGGCTAACGATGTTGCGATAGTTGGGGGGACACTATGTGGCGTATAGTGCACTGCCTCACCGGGCGAAGCATCTGCAGCCTACGGAGTGTGTGGGGTCCAGTTCGACTGCCTCGGACCATTCGTTGAAGAGCGACAAGACGGATAAGTCCGAAAAGCACGAGAAGCATGACAAGGCTCACGAGAAGAACGAGCCGCGGCAATGGGCGTACATCAGCGATACCGTCGTGAGGCTTACGACTCTCGACGAGGTTCTCAAGTCGAAGGCGTATATGTGTCTGTATGAGAGGATCTCGTAGAGGAAGGACTAGTTATTTCATTGAGTATTTATGGACTTGGAGCGTACCCTTGTATCACTCATGTTTACACTGTCAAAGCATTACACAAAAGGCGCAGGTTTGACCAGAAGCAGGACCCAGGACGGGAGTGTTCTCTTCACAAGACTTGCATACAGAGCGGCCCAGTGTTGTCGGTCTTGGGTCTCCTTCTCAACACGGGCCCCAAACTCGAAACCAACAAGCCACACACCCCGTAAGAGCGATACGAACGAAGCATTTGTGATGAGAAGCAGGTCTTATTTCGATCGACCGTTCTCCAGAGGATACGGTCTCATTTCTTTGATGGCGCCGGGGCTGTACTGTTCTGGATAACGGTCTGTGGGAGTGAAACCTGCTGTGACAAAGGAGTTTACATTCATGGGGGCCGGGAATGTTGGGGGGGGGGGACGGATATGTCTTTTTTGTCTGTCGTAAACGTCCCGTAAAAAGGCCGACTTGGCGTCGGGTGAAACCTTGCCCGCCGGATTGGAGACGAGGCTAGGGGCGCGCACCCCGCATGGTGTATTTTGTAGAGGATATATGTCTACGCAGAACGTGAAGAACCTCGACACGTACGGCCGTTGGAACTCAGTTTCCGATTAGTGGCGCCGATTCCTTCGTCTACTGCCACATGGGAGTATTCGATATCTAGCGATGAAACGTACTTGTAAATGTATTTTTCCCCACCTCTCCCTGCCATCGCACCGTCGGACGCTTTACTTATAACCACTCACGACGAGCGCGCGTTACCCTCGTGAGCTCTACGTTCTCGTCGGTACCGTGGCGGCGCCCGATAATACAGGGTGTGTGGAGACACCTTGCAAACAAGGCAAAATTTCCACGTGCATGTCACTGATCGTGGAGTGGGATCCGGACCTGGCCGATCAGGAGAATGCATTTGATCACAGCGCAAGCGGGGTAACTCCAAACGGCTGTTGCCCTTCGGAGCCTGAGGGATACGGGACGCGGTGCGTTGTTGGGACGAACGGTGGTAGTTCAAACAGTATATTTTGGGGAAATATGAGGCTTTGGGGAGAATCCTCATTCTCGTAGCACCCGGAGCCAACCTTCCAGCAGAAGGTGGGCTTCAGGTTTGGTTTCTCGTCGGAGATTTGACTCTTCCTGTCTCTATCGCGATGGAGTGAATAACACACAGTTGGCACCGTTTGCAATAAATCCATGGTTACGGCTCTTCGAAATTCCTGTGTGAACATGGAGGGTGGAGACATTGCATTTTGCATTCTTGATTCCCGCTCCCTGTGGTGCGAGATTCTCCCGTCAAGGCCATTCCACACAGGGGTCTACCAGGTTGTCGAGCCTAGGGTTTGGTGGCCGGGCAGAATTTTATCCCAACTCTTCCCGATCAATGGCTAATCCGAACTTGCCTTGCGATCAGAACCGGCTGCACATATGTCTGGGCACACGCGGGGGCGCGTTCATTACCCTCCGATTGTTGTCGTCCGGGCCTCAGGCCGCGAAGGCTCGGGGGCGAGTTTCCCCTTTTCGCCCGCCTCCTCCAGGGCTCCAGCCAATGGTGGCAGCCGACGCCCCAGATACGACGAGCAGGGGCGCGAGGCGGTTGTGAGTGCAGTCGTTTCGGAATTATTATGCTGATCGTTGCCTCTGCTATTTGACCGTTTCCCTCACGTCAAAGATCCGAACCCGGCCACTCATCAGAAACATGACCTGCAGAATAGCCTTCCTGTGACGTGAAGTCGGGGTCATGAGCACCCGACCTACTCGCCTTATTGGGGGTCCCGCGTCGTATAAAACACGGGGTGGCGTTAGCAGTTCAAACCACCGAGCCCCCACATTGTACCCCGCGCAGCAGAGGAAAAGGGAGCGAACATGAAGACCGTGTGTACTGGTGCGATCGTTGCTTTGTCGGTCGTGGGCCTGGTCAATGCTGGTCAAGGACCTTGGCAACAATGTAAGACCCACAGTCTCTCGCCCGATGCTCACATCCAAAGGCGCGCCGGCTTGAATGGTCGCTGACGTTGTTTCGTTGTAGGCGGTGGAATCGTTCGTACCCCGGTCGCCGTGTGTTTCCTGCACGGACTGAATCAACATTGCGTTTGTAGGGCTGGACTGGCGAGGCAACCTGTATTTCTGGCAACACTTGCACCGTCATCAATGATTGTGGGTGGACACCCGCGAGTGAACCTATTCGCTGTTGACATATCCCACAGACTACTGGCAATGCTTGCCTGGAACCTCCCAGCCTCCCACTACGTATACCCCCGGAACAACCCCCACCTCGGCGCCTCCCACTACGACCCCCACCGGTTGTGCGGTGCCTAAATCTGGTGCTGGTAAAGTCAAGTACGCTGGGGTTAACATCGCCGGCTTCGATTTTGGCGTGAGTAATTCTTTGTGCGATTGACACCGTATTCAAGCCTGTTGAATGTTTGCTGTACCGCAAGTGTTCCACCGACGGCACTTGTAATACCGGCGGGGTTTACCCACCGCTCGCCTCGAACGTACGTCATACGGCTCACCCCCCTTATCCGTTGATAGCGCCTGACGGTAAAGTTTCCTACGCACAGGGTGGACCAGACGGTGTCGGTCAGATGCAGCACTTCTTCAACGACGTCAAGTTCAACATTTTCCGTCTCCCCGTCGGTTGGCAATGGCTGGTCAACAACAACCTCGGTGGCCCATTGGACTCAAACAACTTTGCTAAATACGATCAGTTGGTCCAGGAGTGCTTGAAGACCGGGGCGGCTTGCATCATAGACATCCATAACTATGCCCGCTGGAACGGCCAGATCGTCGGTCAGGGAGGACCGACGGACGATCAGTTCGCATCACTTTGGTCCAACCTCGCTGCGAAGTACAAGGCCAACGACAAGGTTATCTTCGGACTGTGAGGGTATTCTGTTGGCGTTGGCCAAGCCTAACTAAAATGACCCGCACAGGATGAACGAGCCTCACGATGTTCCGGATATCAACCGTTGGGGACAGACTATGCAGGCAGTTGTGACGGACATTCGTAAAGCTGGGTACATCGAATATTTAACCTTCGTCACGACGAACATTCCACTCACATCGACGTCAATCCACAGAGCCACTGCCAACCTCATCTTGCTTCCTGGAAATAACTGGACGAGCGCTGCTGCTTTCATTTCCAGCGGATCGGCTGATGCTCTTCACAAAGTCACCAACCCAGATGGCTCCAAGTCCAACATCGCCTTCGATGTTCATAAATACTCTGACAATGACAACAGCGGAACTCACACTGAGTGTGTCACGGACAACATCGACAGCGCTTTCGGTCCTCTCGCCGAGTGGTTGAGGTGCAATGGACGTCAGGCCCTCAACACCGAGATGGGCGGAGGGAATACTGCCAGTTGCGCCCAGTATATCTGCCAACAGGTGAAGTTCATGAACGAGAACTCTGATGGTACGTACCCCTCGGCTGCTTGCATGCGGGGATGCTGATTCAGACTTCGTGACAGTCTACTTGGGTTACGTGGGATGGGCTGCTGGTTCTTTCGCCACATCCTACGAGCTCAGTTTGACCCCGACTTACCAAAATGGCCAGTGGAGCGACAGCTCCCTGCTTTCCGCTTGCTTGAAGCCACAGTGATCGGTAGAGTCTTCACTAGATACCACCTCCCTTTATCCTTTATAAAACAAATATACCCTTTGGAAGTGGTCCATTGCATCCAAAAGCCACGACCGCCAAAGTTCAAAGGATCACATGATGACAATGATCTCAGCCAAACGCGTCACATCGATTTGTGCTTCAGCTTCAGGAGTGAACCGTATCCAAACCTGCGAGGGACGCAGGGTTCCGTTCCCATCTCGCCCCCACTGGTCCGCCCTCTCGCCATGCTTAAACGACCACGAGACGTCTTCGATTCACCCAGCTCATCGTCTCCGCCGAGCACGAAACGGTTCCAGTCTGGGTCATCCTCATATGCGAGTTCATCGACGTTCTCATCTCCGTTAAAGGGCTTCGCCACTCCCGGCGGGCACTCGATTCCTTCAGACTCGCCATCCAATCCGTTCAGTCTGAAGGTCGCGCATGTCATCAACCTACCCATTGGACTCAGGACTTCCAAACATCTTGAACTCCGGTTTCAACTCGTCCGCACAGAACCCGCCACGTCCAAACGGGTGTCCAAATCTACACCCTATCGATCTCTACGGAACTACACCTATAGGACGGTCCTCGTCCCGCCAAACTACTCGTTTAAGCTGTTGTACAAGCTGGTCTTGTTCCTGTTCGACCTCGACGCCAGTCCCGAGCATGTCTTTGAGGTCCAAGAGGATGTCGAGATGTACTCTGCTTTAGCGAACAAGTCGGGGTATGTCAAGAAGGGGAAGACGATGGTCAAACTTTCGAGGAACTTCGATGATCAGTTGAAGGCCGCGAAGGTGAAAGGGAAGGGGAAGGGGAAAGTGAAGGCACCTGTGTCCAAGGACGGAGTGGCATGGGAAGGCGAGGATGATTACCACCTTGGAAGGGTGTGGCCGCAGGGCAACGAAGAGTCAAAGAAGGCTATCCTATATGTGCGATTCGTTTCCCTCACGCATCCTGACTACAACTGACATCGTTGCGCTCTTTAGCATCACGATCAGATGGACTCCGTCCACATTACACTAAGCAAGTCCAATTTCGAGAGAAAGAAGTCCAAGACGAACAGGCCATTCGTGACAACCGCGCAGGATCCCGAGGGGCCTGTCGGGGATTGCAGCGTATGGAACAAGGGTCGGAATTTCGAGCGGTTCCTAAAACAAGTTATGAACGAAGAAAGGGAGGAAGAAGAGGGCTCCGACGATGACCTCGATATCATTCCCCGCTCGGACACCCCCACCGACCCCTTCTCCCCCGTCACACCATACCCAAGCGAACCCCTACTCCAGAAGAGGCTGGAAAGTACAAAGAGGAGATTGTCCCGTGAGTTGCCTGCGAAGGGGAATGGCGATGAGAGCAGCAGCAGTGAACCGAGTTCGGAGGAGGATGAGATCAGGGCCCGGAAGTCGAGGAGTGTCAGTGTGCAGGGCGAAGAGGATGGGAAGGAGAAAGATTTGTTTGTCGATGATTGGGATCCGTTTGGTGATGAAGCAGAGTTATGAGGTGCCGGCCAACACATGTATCGTGTTATTAGTATCTTTGGCATATTTGTATCATGGATGGTAGCCTATCAGTTCGTGGAACGCTGGTGATCTTTGGGGGTGTTTGGTTCAGTGTGCAGGTCGGCCGATGCTTGGCCTCGACTTCGCAAACCCCAGCTCTTTGAATCGCAGCCGTGCTAGCTCGATCCATCATCATAACGTCAGGGGCTGCGCCGTGGGCGAGGGTGTTGGACAGTTGGCACCTGACAGCGATATCGTAGGGGATTTAAACCTGATACCCCTTCAAAGCCCCACTCACCTCCCACCATGAACTCAACCACCATCAACGACCTTGCGCAGGAGTTGCTCGACGCGGTCATAGACGAAGTGGGAAACTTCACCAACCTCAAGGCTACCCCCGGCGTACGAAAGCTCGGGACGAAGACCTTGAAGTCATGTTCACTGGTTGCGCGGGCATGGTCGTCCAGAGCACGCCACCACCTCTTTCACGAGGTCGAATTCGCATCCATGGACCTCTTCAGCCGGTGGAAAGCGGTCATCTCCCATGGAGAATCCAGCCCATACGGTTCTGTGCAAACGCTGCGCTTCCGGGAAAAGGCCCACCAGTGGGTTACTCCTGAGACCTTCACTCAAATCTTGCCACATCTGGTCGCTTTTCAGAAGGTGGAGAACCTCATCTTCACCCAATACGATATCACACCCCTCGTCTTGCCGCTTCAACAGACTTCGGTCCCCACATTTCTCGAGTCCGTCCGGTACCTGGAGGTCAGCTCGGTTGCCATGAGCGTCCCCAAGGAACTCCTCGCCTTGATCGACTGTTTCCCCCACTTGGAAGACCTAAATCTGGGTCACGGGCGGGTACGACGGTTCCACGAGAGGGGGGTGTATCCTCAGAGGGCCGCCGAACGCTTCCGCGGTCGCCTCTACATCAGCAGCAGCGAGGTTGAGGACGAAACCTTCCTGAGGGAGTTCGCCGCTCGTCCGGTGCGGTTCCAAGAGGTTCGGGTCACCGAGAGTCTATTCCATCGGCCGTTATGCGACCTGGTTGCTGTATGTGCCCCCACGCTGAGGAGACTACAGGTTTTGGGGCCATCGAGAGGTGTGTGGATTCTGACCACTTAGATGCTTCCCCCTGGCTAACAGTCTGCTGAGACCCCGGGGCCTCGACCTCGCTACTGGAACAATTCCCAACGGATCGACCGCTCGTGGACCTCAGTTCGTTTGTCAGACTGCAATGCCTCAGGCTGAGCACAAGGAATCTCAACACCTTGGACGACTGGATCCTACCAATGCTCCACACCATCACTAGCACCCCAGAAGAGCTCACACTTCACGAAGCACCGATGTTCCGCTCCAATGGTATCGAGTACGCCAGCGGTGATGCGTGGGAAGAGATGAATGCTTGCCTGGGGACCCTCGCTATCAAAGCAGTGGAACGAGGTCACAAATTGAAGTTGATCCTCACGATGGGGGTATTTGGTGGTCTGCAGTCAGAGCACAAGCTCCGGTCAAAGCTTTCGTCGTTCATCGAACGGGGGACCTTTACTGTCTTGCCTAGCTCACTCACTTACAGTTGGGCAAGGGCACCCTTTTGAACCCGTAGGCCCCTTCCCCTCCTCACTGGTGGGACGCCCTTGACATCGTTTCCAGGAAATGCTGCGCCCCGAGTTGACTTTGTGGGCGGTGCGCCTAGCGCATCAATAAACCATTTTTTTATTCAGGGAAACGGAGGTTGGCTTGCTTTATTCTACCTGCACGTACCTATAATGCATACTTGAATAACGAGCGAACCCTAGTTCCTCCTCGCGCACAAAGGGCACCATCTGAATGGATGGCCCATGCGATCGACGGAAACAAAAGCGGCAGGCTGGATCGGTCTTCCGTTTTTGGTTGATTCTCGCCGGCATCAGTGACAGTGAACCGCCTCCCTTTCTTGAGCCACTTCGTTTGGCTTATAAACGGCGCGTTGCCGCCCTCTCTCCCTTCCTTTCTTTCCCCCAACACCACCACTCGTCCGCGATGAAACTCAAGTTCAACCTGTTCGTCAATCTCGGCGTGATTGCTTCCGTTGCTGTACCCGGAGCGTTTGCTTGGGGAGCCGCAGGTTAGCCCGGCTTTGTCCCTTTGAAAGGAAGTACGACGGAGTAACTCTGACCCCACAGGACATGAGATTGTAGCGACAATAGCTCAAATGCATCTTTATCCGAACGTCCTCCCCGTCCTCTGCTCCATCCTAAACCCTCCTGGTCAACTAGACGCCGAAGCTCCAGGCGACCCTGCACGACCTTGCTCTCTGTCCTACGTTGCGACGTGGGCTGACAAGTTCCGGTATCGTATGCGCTGGTCCGGACCTCTGCATTACGTCGGTGGCAAGGGCGACCACCCTCCTCAGCAATGCTTCTTCCCTGGAGCAAACGGCTGGAGCGGCCGCGAGGGAATTAACGTCCTGGGTGGTGTTCGGAATACCACCGGGTTGTTGGCCCAGTGGGTTGAGGCTGGGGGGCCCGAAGGTGATCCCGCCGCCGAAGAGGCTCTCAAGTTCTTGATCCATTTCATGGGTGACCTGCACATGCCTCTACATTTGACTGGCCGGGACCGCGGCGGTAACAGCGACAAGGTCAGATGGGATGGGCGGATCACGAGTGAGTGGTCAACCCTCGTCGACCAGCGATAGGATGCTAAACGTACCTATCTCTCTTGCATAGATTTACATTCCATGTGGGACGGTCTTGTCGTCGCTAAAGCCATCCGCACTACCCCGAGCAACTACACGGTCCCTATTCCTAATCACGAAGTCGAAAAGCACCTTCAAGGAGCCATCTATGACCCTTTGATTCGGAAGATCGTCATCGACGGTATCGGCGGAAAATGGCAGGACGAAGTTAACTCGTGGCTGGAATGCCCGGGCCAACAGAACCCAGAACCGTTCTCGTTGTGGCAACAGACGAAACAGCTTGTTGTTGGGAGGACTTGGAAGCCAAGTGATACAGACGACGAGGTTGTATGCCCCTATCACTGGGCGATTCCAATCCATGAGATGAACTGCGAGTGGATCTGGCCCAAGGAGATGGATGAACCTCCGTATAGTGACCCGCCATCGAAGTTTGGCGGACGGCCGTCGCACCCTTACCTGGAGTTGGACACGCCCGAATACGGTGGGAAGATCGCACGCGAGTGGGTCTTGGAGAGGCTGTTTGCAATGGCCGGGATTCGGTTGGCCGCTATTCTCAACTACCTTTTCGCCGCCGAGGAGCTTTGATCGCAAGATGATGTTTTAATCGTGTACAGTATACTCATACCCCCTTACCACTTGTCAATTCCAGCTGCTGTTTGACCCCCGTATTCATCAAGCCGGTTTGCCGGACGCGCATTCAAATTGTGCCTTGCATGGTGAGATGGTTCCTACCCCGAGCCGTTCGGTGCACGTTGTGAATGTTTGCCTCATCTGTCCGACCAAATGACACCGGCAGCTCGCGTAAGTGCCCCTCGACCTCCGCCGCCCCGTCTCGTCTCCGCAGAGGGAGCCAGCGAGAAAGGTTATGAAGTGTATTCACTGCTCTTCGGCTCTCCAACGTGCTTTTGGACTCAACCGCGTCAATCACACTAGTTGACAGCGTTGGTGGCACCAGTTCGCCACAATATCCCAGGCTGGTCACACGCGCGGTTCTTCCCCGGTGCCGAACGACCCCTTACATACTGCCTATTCATCCCCTCCCACGATCCCGGCCGCCGTGGATTGTCGTCGAGGACGTCGTTTCGGTGTCGGGGTTTCGTGGCCTCGGTCTCGCTACTCGCTTGGTCTCCGTTTTCCACACGTGTTGTGGTTAATATTCTTTTTGGTGCCTGGCCCATCAGCGCTTCAGCCTTTGCGCCAAATCGGTTGACCCTGTTATGGGCAAACCTGAGAGGCAGCCCTCCGCCGTACAGGGTCCGGTCTTTTGCCTTAGATAGGTCTGGGCTTGTCTCGGGAGGCATCAGTAGTTGTTTCTTCATGGATTTGCTAATGTTTATCTTTGAATAGTGATCCAACTACCTACGTGCGTTCTCGCCGCACATGATTGAATGAGCTGTGTATCATGCTGGAGGTTCCTTGGCCACCCGCAGTCCAGGGATCATCTGATGTCTCAATCGGTGTCCCTCATGCTAGTTCTGTGTCGTTTACCATTGGCGTGGTTAGCTGGGGAGGCCGCCAGGCGTGCCAAGGTGGCTACTGTCCGTCGGGGGACGGCGCTCCTGCACGCCGACGGTGGGAACTGCGTGTGTTTGCGGTCCGATGGCGTCCCGGCCTCCCTGCCGCGACCGACGGAAGTGCTTTGGCGCCCGGTACTCGACGGCGCGACGACGGAGGGTGGCTGATGGAGGGCCCGAAGCACCGAGGGAAAGGCCGACGACGTGGGTTCGATCCCCTTTTGGATCACCCTTGATGTGTTCCACCTCTCACCCGACATTGGATGCATGCGTACGCAACCGATCTACTTTCCATCGCAGGCGACGATCGCCTCCTGGCAAGAGTCAAGTTTTCGGCGAGGAGTGTTTTTTCCACGGGCGGAATTCATTCTTCGTCCGGGTTCGTGTTCCAGGTTCCCACCCCTCGCGCTTGACGGTGACCCCCTCGCGCTCTCAAATGCTGTATGATTGAATGAGGGTGATGCACACCCTCCATGCGTGCCCATCGATAATCTCACCGGTGAGTTCCTGGGAGTCGGCCAAGTGAGGAAGGATTACGTGATCACGATTTATTTATTTATTTCTAGTTACCGGGTTTTCCGACCCATCGGGATATTCAACCCGGCCCAGCAAAACGCCACGACCGGTAAGTACACGCTGAAGGTATGACACAACTCGGAACACTGAATCCGATGACATACGGCGATTATTTAGTAGGACGGGGTCAGGTTTTCCAAGTTGTTTTGCCTCCTCGAATTCGTAATCGGAGGGTTTAGGCCACGTTGCGAGCCAATACCCTTTCGTGACATACTTAGTTTCATTTCGAGAATGGAACGCCAGCGGCCGATCGGATGTGCCTTGAACTAATCTCAAATCCAGTTCCTTCCGCCTGGCACTACCGTGACTGGCCACCGTCGACCACCCTTTGGCCTGCCATCCTTTGGGTGTGTCGTTTCATCCCCCTCAATCACTGACCCCCGCCCACTTTCCAGGTTCCAGAGGGGTGACCGGACCTGTCGGTCACCTGGAGCCAGAACGTGGGTCGGAGGTGGTGGGAAAGTTCGTTGCAGGGTTATGCGCACGGGCTGATGTGAAATACCACCACAATCGCACCCTTTCCCGACGCATTTCAGATCAGGTACAAGGACCCTGCCTCGGGCTCACGGTACCACGAGGTTCAGACCTGTGGATTCAGACACTGAGGTCCCCAAGTAAGGTCCGGCCAAAGGGCCTACCTTGTTAAAAATAAGCCGGGGTGGCTGCCATGTCGGCATGCCAGTCGATATGTGGGGGACCTATATGGGAACCCAACGTCACATTTGGCCGTTTTTCCAGCCCAGTAGTATCCGTGCGAATGGATTCCCGAGCTATTGCGGATCGCACTGCCGTGGACTCGACTGGGGGAACGGGGCACAAAGGGAAGAGACGATCGACGAGTGACGTTGTCAGGCATGGGTCCACCGGCGGCCCTGGCTCGTGTATGACAGGTTCAGGGGTGGGACTTTCGTACGGTTGGGGAATTGGTGGGAGATTGCTGTCAATAGTAAGGAGAGGGTGATGGCGGGGTGGTGTAGGGTCATCCATGATGGACAGCCCCGCTTATGTATATGTCTGCGTTTCGCCTGGGGGACACAGAGATGACGACGAGGGGGACGAGTGCGTGTATATACTTATCCTGTAACTTGTTCTTGGGTGGGGACGGATGGAGACCTGAAGCCAGGCACGATCAATGATACCGGAGGGTGCCGGGATGGCCGGCCGGTGAGGTTTCGGGGTCCCCGTTGTCCTGGGATGTGCCTTGTGAATAGGCGCTAAGGGTCGACAGATACGATATCTAGTGCTGCTGCCCGCCAAGTCCCACCCTCCCTCCTCCCGCCGTCACCGGCCCCCGCCTCCCCCGTCCTCGTCGTCCCCAGCAACCCTCCCCAAAAATGCAGGGACGAGAGCTCCCGACGGCCGACTCTTCTTCACGTCCCCAGACTTCGTCGCAAAGGCCAACGACTTCGGGCGGGTATTATTCCACCAGTCAGGGAACTGGCTACACCTACTCGAACGACTACTCCATTGAAGAAGAGGACGAGAGCGAGGAGGAAGACGTTTTCGCCTATGTACCCCCTACCACCGCCGACCAACAAGCCGGTGCTCCGCCCCCAATTCTCCAGTCCCCTTTGAGCCCACCCAACGAATCGGCTGAGCCGCGACATGTTACCTTTCCCGCCCCAGTATTCGACCCCTCCAGCCCTCCGCAAGGCTCAGGTCAGCCTGGTACCAACGCGCTCTCGAACCTGCTTCTGCTACATCAACAAGCACTCAACCCTCCCCCAACGGGTGTAGTCGAGACTCCGCCTTCCACCGACTCACAGCATGCGGTCGACGACCCGTACCGACTTCGGCGTATTATGCCACAGACTCCTCTCTCAATAGACGGCCATTCGCTCTCTCAGTACGAAAGCACCAAGGTCAGCTCGCGACGCGGCAATTTTTCCCTCACGTCTGGCAAAGAAAAAATGCGAGAAGGGGAACCAAACTACGGTACTTCAAGCGGCAAGTCTCATTCGATGTCTGGGCTGGAAAGTTCGGCGAGCATGATTGACTCTGAGAGTCGGACCGAGTCCATAAAGTGAGCCCACCTCCCTCGTGACGACGTTTCCGGTGGCACCTTTCCCACCTTTCAAACCGCCTTTTTGTGACTCCCGGTGCTGACTGGCCCTCGTGTCTATAGGATGGGGTTTGATTTTGATACCTTGGGTGAAGAGGAGGACGACAGCCCGTTCCCAGAGGTTCGAGCATCGGTGTCCAACATCGACGATCCAGAGATGCCCGCCATGACGATGCGGATGTGGTTGATTGGTCTTACTCTTTGCCTCATCTCTTCGTATGTTTCGTCATACGTGCAGGCAGTCACTCTCGCCTAACACGCCCGTTTCTAGCGCCCTGAACGTGTATTACACCTTCCGATCACCAGCACCGTCGGTGGCCCCCCTCGCCCTGCTTCTGATTTCATACCCCATTGGCAAGTTCTTGGCTTTCGTCGTCCCAGCCAAGACCTATCTGCTACCGAGATGGCTTGGTGGACTGGAATTTTCTCTCAACCCTGGACCCTGGAACATCAAGGAACACGTCTTGGTGTACATTATGGCCAACGTCGCGGTTACCCCTCCGTACGCCCTGAACGCCATCGTGGTTCTTGAAATCTACTACGGCGTCTCGTACGGCTACGGTTTCGATGTCACGCTTGTGTTGGCCACGCAGCTGACTGGGTTCGGTTTGGCCGGACTCTGTCGGCGGTTCCTCGTCTGGCCTGCCAGTATGGTGTGGCCGCAGAACTTGGTCGCCTGTACTTTGCTGAATACCCTTCACGCTGAAGAGGACGAGGAGAGCGGGGGTATCAGCCGATACCGATTTTTCATGTACCTTTTGGGAGGAGCGTTCGCTTTCTTCTTCCTCCCCGGTAAGTTCATCTGAAAACTTTGAGTCGCTCATTCGTTTCCTAATATAACATATCCAGGGTTCCTATTCACGGGGCTCTCCGTATTTTCGTGGATTTGCTGGATTGCCCCAAAGAATGTCCCCGTCAATCAGCTCTTTGGAGTAGCTACTGGTTTGGGAATGAGTGTTGTGACGTTCGACTGGTCGCAGATCGCATGGATTGGAAGTCCTCTTATGATTCCATGGTGGGCCGAGGTCCACGTCTTCGCTGGATTTGTTCTCTTCTACTGGATCCTGGTTCCCATCCTTTATTACACCAACGTAAGTCACGTACGGCCGGACCTCCGACCTGCGTATTGACCAGCCCCTTCTAGACGTGGCATTTAGCGCATTTCCCCATCTCCGCCAATGTGCTCTATGACAAATACGGCCACGAATATAATGTCACCCGGGTCCTGACAACCGAGGACAAGTTCAATATGGACGCCTACAACAACTACTCTCCCCTCTACCTTCCGGCAACTCTTGCGATGACTTACCTTCTCGCCTTCACTCTCTCCACTTGCGTTCTCGTCCATACCCTCTTATACCACGGGCGTACACTGATCAACGGTTTCAAGAGGATGAAGGTTGAGAAGGACGATATCCACGCCAAATTGATGAGGAACTACCCCGAAGTTCCCGACTGGTGGTATGCTGTGGCGTTCGTTTCCTTTTTCGGGTGTGCAATCATCGCAATGGAGGTTTGGAAGACCGGTGTTCCAGTCTGGGCGTTGCTGCTCGCGGTCTTACTGCCAGTGATATACGTGCTTCCCAGCGGGTTCATTTACGCGATGACGGGTCAATCGGTGAGTATCACTATCCGCACAAGTTAGTAACCCACGGCCTAATCATCAATCTCACACTCAGATCACCCTCAACCTCATTGCACAAATCATCCCTGGTACATTACTACCTGGTAACCCCCTGGCAAACATGGTTAGTCACTCGTTCGGTTACGGGTCTGACCGGTCATTGACCATGCGATCTTAGGTATTCAAGGCCTATTCCGTGCAAACCCTGACGGAGGCAACGTTCTTTGTCCAAGACTTGAAGCTTGGTCACTATATCAAAGTGCCACCCCGATCTACATTTTTGGGTGAGACCTCCCCATCGCTTATTTTAATCCTGCCGCTCATTGGTAAACAGTCCAATTGGTTTGCACGTGTCTGGCCGCTTTCGTTCAAGTTGGAGTCAAACAGTGGATGTTCGCCAACATCCCCGACATCTGTCATAAGGGTCAGAAAAGCTCGTTGACTTGCCCGCACAATCAGGTCTTCTTCACTGCCTCCGCCATTTGGGGTTTGGTCGGGCCAAAGCGTCAATTCGGGCCTGGCTCGGTCTACTATCCATTCCTATACGCTATCATCATTGGGGCCTTTTTGCCATTCCCCTTCTGGCTATGGCAACGATGGCATCCAAAGTCGAGGGTTAAGTACATCAGTACTCCGATCGTTCTGAACGGCGTCGGGTTTATCCCTCCAGCCACCGGTATCAACTATTCTTCGTGGTTCGTGTTCGGGTTCATCTTCCAATATTGGATCAGGCGGAGGAACTTCTTGTGGTGGTCGAAGTTCAACTATGTTACAAGCGCCGCACTGGAATCTGGTACGTTTGTGGTTTGATTCTGTCAAGAGGACCGGCCTGACCTGTAACCTTCAAACAGGCACTGTGTTCTGTTACATCTTCATCTTCTTCACTCTCCAATATCCAAACGGTGGTGTTGCACTGAAATGGTGGGGAAATCAAGTGTGGATGAACAGTGAGTGCCTTTCTTTCTAGTCGGCGAACTCTTCGAGATATTGACACCGTCTCCAGCCGCAGATTACAACCGGTCATCCTTTATCGTAGGACCGGTTCCCCAAACGACATGACCCCCCCATCCCTTGGATTTCTTGCAAGCTGCCTCCCCTTCCAATCCGTTTCTCGCATCTCATCGCTGTGTAATCTGGTGTCTGGATTTATCGTCCTCTCTTGTTTTGCCGTTTTAGAATCACTCGTTCCTTCTCTTATCGGTCGGTCTCATTGTCCGTGGGTTGACCTCCCCGCCTCACACTCCCTACTCTTTCGCCTTGGACATATCTATCATTATTCTCACTTTCTTTCCGTTTCGTTTTCGTATCTTCCGCGTCTTGTTTTACCAGTAGCATAACCAACCTTTGAAATAAAGACTAAAGAGAAGTTCAAGATACTTGGATGTTCTGTCCCGGCGGTGCAGGAATTGATTGTGGTTTTCCCCCAAACTGATTTGTACTTTGGGGAAGGTATGAAAGACCCCTGGTGTAGGAAGAGCGGAACACCCATTCCTGACGCCTGACGTATGCCCTTGACCTGACCCTTACCCGCCCCCGCCATGACCACCGCCGCATTCGAAGAGAGTTGGCTCACCGGCCCCGCTGGAACTAAGTTCTACACCAGGACATACAAGGCCGATCAGCCCAAGGCCCTGCTCGTTTTCGTTCACGGCTTTGCTGAACATGTCGGTCGATATGACCACGCACACGTCAAGTATCCGGAGAAAGGGGTCACTCTCTTTACTTATGACGCTCGTGGGTTCGGCAAGACCGCATTGGATGCGGCGAATAAGAGTAAGGGTAGCTCTTATGGGAAGACGAGTTGGAAGGAACAGTTCGGTGACATCGAGTGGGCGATTGGGCACGCGAGGAAGGAGGTCCCAGACGTCCCCACCTTCTTGATGGGTCACTCCATGGTCAGTATTCGGCATGTATACACGTCATTTCGCGGTTGCCTGATCTTGTTCGGTTTGGATGTCCAGGGAGGCGGGAACGTCCTCGGTTTCGCGACGAGGACAACTGCCCCTCCTTCGCCAGATACCGTCAAACTCTTGTCCGGAGTGATCGCGTCGAGCCCGTTGTTAGTTTTGACGACCCCAGCGTCGCCTTTCCAGAGGTGGCTGGGCAGGAAGGCGAGGTCGTTCCTGCCACATATGCAGGTTCCAGCCCCTGTGGCCGAGCAGGTAGGAAGGACCTCCACACATCACCCGAACGTCCTTCCTGACAGGGTGACTGGTTTCATAGGATCTTAACCGCAACCCAGAGAGGAATAAGGTCCTCAGCGACCCACTCATCAGGCAATCCGGAACTGTCAGTGGGCTCACTGATATGTTCGACGGGGTGCGTAGGGGTTGCGCTAGACGGGTGTACCCTTTTTTACTCTCTCCCTCTCTCCTACGACTTTCCAGGGCAAGAAATTACTCGATGATGACTACGCTCACTTCCCGCAATCTCTTCCTGTATGCCCCCGAATCACTCCATTTGAGGGAGAATGGTACGCTGATCGATGGCGTTCGTAGCTTATAATCCTTCATGGCGACGCCGATAAGGTAGGACCCAATGCACCGTGCTTGGTGCGTTGCTGAATTCCGCTCAGGTCACATCCCACGACGCGTCCAAGTCATTCGTAGAGAAGGTCAAGATTGATGACAAGACGTTCTCCTCTTACCCAGTAGGTGGCTATTCGGTTGTGTTACACCCACTCATTTGGACCCATCTAGGGTGGATACCACGAACTTGTCAACGAACCCGATGGTATGGACGAGAAGTTCACGAACGAGGTCATTGCGTGGATCCATGCCCACCTCCCAGCGGCTACCGGCGAGGTGCAGACGAAGCTTTGAGGGGCCCCACGAGCGCATGTGTTTCGGAACGTAACAGAGAGAGCGATAGATTAAAAACTCGGATATACGTCTATTCAGTAACCCTGGGCCCCGGGCGCTTTTTCTCCCTCCCTCTTCAGACGCAGCAAGACCTCCTTGTACCGGGAGATATCAGTAGTGTTAGGTCCTGCTCGGGCGATGGTTTTGCTTTGTGAATTTTGCAGGTCGATAAGGTCGCAAATTCGTGACCAAGTGGTACCGGACGAAAGAGAAAGCGATTGTTCATCGAGGAACTGCTTCTCATGTTCCCTGCGGAAATCTTAGACCCAGTGTGTAGACGCGGATTCCAAATAAGACCCACTTATTTTCCCTGATGTTTCTCTCCTTCTTGCGAGCATATTCCTCGTAGAAAGTGTCAATAGCGCGTTCGGCCTTGACGATGGTCTCCTGGCGTTTCGCCTTAGATGCGGCGTCACGCTCTTTGATGGCCTCCTCTTGCTTTTCACGCCATTCCCTGGGAATGTCCATTAGCGTTCCATACCATCTCGGGGTTGGTAAGGAATCATACTTGATCACTTCCGGTTCATCCTCTTCCAACTGCGCATTAAAGATGGGGGTTGCAGCCGAGGCCGGGGGTTGCGGACGAGGAGCGAACGTCGGGGCACCGCCGAATGTGGACTGCTGTTGAATCGTAGGAGGCAAAGACTGGAAAGCGTCATCAGCACGAACACAGGTGGACGATTGTTGGAGTCCGTGCTCACAACCGGGACGTCGATGTCAGGGAATTGGCTCTCAAATTGCTCAATCTCATCATCACCGGTAACTTTCACGTCCGTATGCGGGGGTGGGGTAGCAAAGTCATCGAAATCCGCGTAGCTGGAAGTGCTGGTTTGGTGAGATAAAGCCGGTGCGCCTGTGGGTGTCGGGAAGTCGCTGGAACCGTCAAGTGAAATATCGGGGAAAGCTGAGGCGGCGCGGTCGAAATCGATGTCGTCGCCCGAAGAGAACTGGCCGCCTAGTAGCTCGTTCTCCCTTGAAAGGAAATCTGTCATGGTACCGTCGTCGGTGTCGTCGATGAGTTTGACCTTTTGGCGGCGGTGGGCCCGTGCTCAGTTGTTTTACGTGGCTATGACCGCACTTGGAAATCTACTCTCACGCTTGCGACACCGCTGCCTCGACCAGACTTGGGTCGTTACCCTGCTGAAGTCCCGAACAAGAGAATGAGCGCAAGAACAGATCCAGAGGTTCGGCTACAACAAAGTACCGTCTTCGTTCGCTTCTCAGGGCAATTCTTAGGCCATATACGTCAAGGCAACGAGGGCGGAGTTGGCCAGAGACTGGGACTTGGCATTTAAGCTCTATGTTAACGCGGCTGCCGACTTTCTCCACCTGGTTCGCACGGCGGGAGACAAAAAGGTAAAAGCCCATGCGAAGTCCCGTGCTGGCGTTGCCCTCCAGCGAGCGGAGAAGATCAAATCAGTCCATCCTGACCTGACGCCGGTCGTAAGAAATGCGTTCTCGGAACGTGAGTAAATCCGGTTCACGCAATTGAGCTTACCTTACCCAGTCCGTCAGAGTCCCAGTTCTCTGTGCTAAAGAAGTCCTCCCGCGTGAATGGTAAACCGATTCCACTGTGGCGCGATCCAAGGCTTCCCAGCGAGTGCGTTTACAACTCATGGATTTCCCCTCAGAGGTTGATCTAGACAGAGATCAACCTGACCAACCTGAGCTCGCCCAAGCGCAGCTTGCGCGGTCAGCAGCTTGGAAACCCCCAGCAGAACTCTATTCAAACTGGACCCATTCTTCCGATGATGTCGAGCCGCAAGATATCGCTCAACGAATCATATCTGACTGTTCAGTCTGCGCATCGATCGTTGTATGCCTGGCCCACCACAAGAGGTTCTCCTCCAAGGTGCGTTTGGTGGGGCTTTGCTGCCATCGGTGCCTGAGTATGTCAACAGCTGGGACGATCATCTCTGCATCGGCGCCCCGGTGTGGGTGCGGACGGACCACCAACACCTTGTCTATACGACGCAGAATTCAACTTTAACGGAAGCTCGCGGCGTGTAAGTCTCCTGAGTATCTTCATCCCGCACACATTGACAGATATACTTCAGATAGGTTAGCCACCCTTATCCCTCCCTATCATACTAATTTGCTTATTTGATCCCCATAGTGATCGATGACACCTTGCCTGTGTCTCCGAACGGCGATGTGTTAGGCTTATCGACCGGAAGTAGACATGCGTTGTGGCCACGCTTACTTGAGAAAGCAGTAAGCCTCTCGGAATCGCCCACGAGCCAAACTAACCGTTCTCCAAGTACCTGAAACTTATGGGCGGATATGACTTTCCTGGATCGTGAGTTCTCTTCGTGCAAACGCCCTTTCCGTGGGCTGACGTTTTTAAGGAATTCGGGTGATGATCTTCAGTTGAGAGTGCCAATGTTTCTGACGGTTCGTGTCGTTGACATATTCCGAAAAGCGCTATGATTGGGTGGATTCCGGACTACGTGTGCTTCTCCAGGTGGGCCTGACCCGTAGTGCATCGATGTAGCTCCCTGAGACCCTCATAGCTCCGCTTTCCAACGGGAAAAAACGTGGGCACAGATCTACCGAGGCTTTGTCAATGGTTTGTGAGCACCCTCTCTGGTGTCACGGAATTCATAATCATACCTTAGGCCACTGCGTCCTTACGTTGGGAACCTCTGATCGAGAGAACCTCCGTTGGGGAAAGATAAACCTCCTCCCTTCTCATTGCTATGCGGTCATAGGTCAGAGACCAACCCTCGTTCCTCGATGGTTGATTTAACTCTCCGCCTCACGATCCTCAGACATATCTGACAGCAATGGAGATCGGGCCTTGACGATCTCAGACCCTTGGGAATCTGGGTCACCGTCCACAAATTCAAGTGGGGGTCTCTTTATCATTTCCCGCTGGCCCACCTCCTGATTCTCGCATAGCAACGTTTGGAATGAGCTGGGACGAGGTTTGTCAAACCTTCGAAGGGGCGTATTTCAGCTGGGACCCCGCAATTTTTCCCCACCAGTTGGCATTTCACGGGTGCGTCCCCACCATTCCCCTACCACCACCCCAACTGACTGGCACCACCTCCGTTTAGAATCTGGGCACAAGATAACGATGGCGTCACAGGTGGACACGGTACGATGCACCCCGAGCTCCAGACTTTTTCCCAGCCTCTCAATCCCCACCCCATACGCAGCCTGTCACTACCACCTCCGGATCAAGTTCCCGAATACCATACCTCCGGCCGGGGAGGTGAATCAGGAATTGTGGGTGCTACTCACCAGACATGTTACCGACACGAAGAAGAACTCGGACTATATCGCCCTGCGAGTTGAGAGCGAATTTGACCGGCGCATCAGCCAGCAGAAAATCGATCAAATTGCGGAGGCCGTGAGTGAAACAGGTTTAATACCTGCGTCTATATTTATCAGGGCTGGGTGTCGTTTCTTAGGGCTCGTTCACCAATTCGACGCATGTGTTGGTAAGTGCTCGGGGGTCGTACGGGATGCGATCAGAGGAGTCGTATGTTGGGTTCTCACCGTATCTACAGGCGCGAGTATCCCCGGAAGAGATCCGAGAAGGCTCGCTTTCTCTAATTGCCTCATATGACGGGGAAGCGGAGGAAGTAGGGTTCACAATCACCGCATTCTCCACGACCCCATCACTCTCGTGGGACGAAACCCCAACCAAGCTACCGTTTTCCCACAAAGTGAGGACCACCTTATCTTCTCAACTAATCATTCCACCCCCCCCTTTTTGTTGATTTTGAGTTTGGTGGCCTTTGAGGCTGATTTTGGGCGCTGAACTTTTCATCCTCGTAAATCAGGTTGATGGAACTTTCACCAGCAAGAACGCTGGTGGGAACTACACCAACCCATCGTACATGAGGAACCCACAGTACCACCTACGGGTCAACCCTGAGGAAGGGGGGCAAGTCGTTGGAAGGGGCTCAAAGGCTCGAGTAGTCCTGGTGGGACAAACCGGCAAGGACGCCCCCCTGAACATATCTGTTGTCTGGTCTGATGGGAGCAGGGTCTTCGAGTGAGTGCGGAGCGGGTGGCCCTCTCCAGGTCTCCAGGGCTAACCGCGCATTTCAGCGTTGCGCAGACAGATATTGTCTGCGGATCTGGCACTTATAGTTATGGACTCGCGAGCGCAGTGGGCGACCTCCTTGGTGTGACCGCTGTTGTGCTTCACCAAGCTCGTAGCTGACCATATTTACAGCAGGAAGTTACACCATTATCGTCTCAACATTTGAGACTCAGAAGCATCTGGGACCGTTCAGCCTCCGCGCGGAGAGCTCGAGGCGGATATCCCTTGAAGCGATACCTCAGGAGGGTGCCGGGATGTATTCGAAAATGGTCAAAGGATCATGGTTCGTTACAACACCCGGGTAACCGAGCGCGGAACTGATGAAAGAGTTCTCAGGCAAGAGGAGACCGCAGCTGGAAGTCCTAGTTCACCCAGGTACATGAACAACCCGATATCCCACTTGCACGTTCCGTCTACATGCCAGATCAAGTAGGTCCTACCGATTCCACCCGCCTAACTACTGACTATACGGATTGCCACACAGGATGAGGCTACAGCTCGTAGACCATCAATCTTCCCCCTACATCACTCCCGCACTAAACGTCACAGTATTCCCCCACGGGCCAGGAAATTCACCCCTTCCGGCACACATCACGACATCTGGCCCCTATTGCGACGCGATCTCTGGAGTAGCGACACCGCTGGTCACGATGAAGCGCGGGGAATACCTCATTGTACCATCAACTTTCAAAGAGGGAATCGAAGCATCATTCCGTATGGAAATCTTCTGCACGGATGCAGGGTTCAAAGTCCAGTCACGAGCGTGAGTATCGGAGTCAAAGTCAACGGTTAGTTTGAGGGATGGACGGCGGGGGTACGTAGTGCGGGTGGTGGAGATGGGACATGAGGAATTCATTGACCCGTTTGAGGGTGTCCCTGGAGGGGTTGACTTTCGGGTTGCTTGAGATGAGCCATTGGAGTCGTTTTCGTATCGTGGGTTTATTGATCGCTAGTTCCGGAGATACATTCAGTCGAAAACCTGCACAGTCCTTCCCCTGTTGGCTTACCTTTGTTTTCTATATCATCGCCGCATAGCAGGTCCCCGTCGTCGTTGAAGAAGAGACTTAACGCAGTAATGATCACACTCGGGCCTAAATCCCTCCCAGTGGGGCACGCGACACAAACGTCCATACCAGCGGTTAGCTGTTCCCTGATGAACGGGATTGCCCTCGGCAAAATGTTATAGAGAAGGAAATTGGAGTGAGCCGATGCTGCGGAGGGAAGGGGCATCCGGAGAGTGTCCTGACGATCGGTGCCTCCGCCCTCCTCAACCGGGGGCTCGTTCGGGGAATGAGGGGCGATAAGAACGTATGCAAGGCGACATCCAAGGCCTCCAGAGGTAGTCGGTGGCGCGGGTGGGGGTGGGTTTGGTAGTTCGGAAATGACTGCCGAGAGTAGCCTTCCGCGGACAGTGCATACAGGCCTGGGGGTAGAGGTCCAGCCAGGCACTCTCGACCTGTTCTCCAGAAATGTCTGGGAGTCCACTAAGCCGTCGATGACAGACTCGAGGTCCCTTCTTGGGGTGGAAAGGAGGGTCGACCGGGAAGGCCAAAAGGTGTCTGGTGTCAGACCCCTGAATCAATTTCTGAGACCGGGGGTGCTTGTGCAAGCGAAATGGTACCTACCTTCCCCATAGTTCATGATCGTCCCCAGAGCCCTGTACGTAAGTGAACCCATTCCTCCGCCTCTCGGGACCCTCCCTGATCTGCTTGGAGGCAGAGAGGCAGACCAGTGGGACAAAGGGCTGGGATCCCGAGAAACTTGGGAGGACCATCGTGGACGGGTCGACCCAGATCGGTCGCACGGGCTTCTCGAGAAGTGGGAGTTTATATTCGGATTTCTGTTGCCAGGCGTCAGGATGCGACCCCCCGTTCACTTGGAATGGATGTTTACCACGAGACCCTCTGCCCATTCATCGACGCGCTCCTCGATCTGGTGGTGCTCTTGTCGACTGACTGAGGCGGGCGGGGTGAAAAGACTGGTTTCCCATTCCGGCGGGATCCCTGGGGAGAATTTCTTGGCGATAGCTCTGTTCACGACCGCACACCAGATTGGGACGGTCTTCGACAGTGCGTCGGGCATTCGTTTCCCTGCTCTGGTCGAATCCACCACGATTACTCTGATCATAAAGATGAGAACGCGACCAGCAAGCCAACCTATAGGACATACCCAGGGTTCTCGGCGAGGATTGGTAGTAGGTGTACATTTGGGCGACGTAGATTGAACGACCAGTTGTTGAAGTGCCCGTCCGTGGATTTGAAGTAGGCGAATTTACCACCGCCCTACGATCACACGAGTTGCAGTTCAGCCCCAGTGGTGCAAGTGGGGACATACCAGGTCTTGGTTAACGTACCAGGCCCCACACCTTAGGTTTGCTGTGGGTTTCCGTTTGAATCTGGCCCAGTCAATGACAAGAAGTGGACCGCACGGATTACAGGGTATTCGGAGTAGTGCTCTGCAACCTTTTCCACGAAGAGAGCATCCTCTGCAATAGAGTGGATGCGGTTGTAGATATCCAGAGACTCTTTCCTAATTTCCGCGAGCTCTTTTTTGTCATGCGGTGGGCTCGACATGTTTTTTCGCAGGAACCGTGCCGGGAATCTCGATCATCAAGCCACAACTACCACTGGCAGGATAGGGTGACCTTGACCCCAAACACCCCCTCGCTGGGAACGAGTAGCATTCAGTCACCGGGCGTTTGGTGTACCCTGGACCGGATTACTGAATCAAGGCCGGGGGTGCCTGGAGCACAGGAGCGCCGGATCCCCGAACGCTCACCCGCGGTTCAGGTCGGCTCTCGAGAGGGGTGGCAATCATCCCTATTGCATGTCGTTGTTTTGCCGTCTCCCGACGAACATCCTCCGGCGTATCGGCACTAGTCGATGCCGGTGAGCGCTTGACTCTTCAATGCTGCCCGCAACGTTTAACGACCTCGTGTTCGACGTTGGGGTTCTGGTCCGTTCCCGGAGGCAGAAATCATGGGCGATGTTCGCCTCGCCAATCATCTCGAATTCGCTGATTAATCGGGACGGCTACCCTCAAAACTCCAAGCGATGGCGATATGAGGAATCTTCACGCGCTTCTCCTTGGCCAATTCATCGGTGCCAGCGCTGGGAGGAGTCCGATCTTATCGGCAGGAGGTAATCTTCACGAAGTTTGGTTCGAACCAAACCGATGCAGGGTTTGGTGCGAACCCAAGGGTCAGAGGCTGCCACGTCGGCCGTCTGATTCATACCGCAAATAAAATACCTGGTTCTGCGGCTCCTAGGCTTTGTTGCCAACTCTTACTCGGTCCAACATGCGTGTGTGGACACGTCTCTCGGCCCTCCTCGCAGCCACAGCGGTTGTGGACGCATCCGACCAACAAATCCTTCAACAACACGCTAGTCCGGTACAGAGGCCGTCTGATAAGACAAACTCGACCGGGAACCTGTGAGATAGGGCATACCATAACTGCCGCATCGGCCCCGCCTGGGACAATCCTTTCCATGGCAGGAGGGGGAACGACCGACGCATGGAGCTGGAGTGGTTGGCAACTGACCCAGAACACGCTTTTTACTTTTGTTTGGGGATGTGCCACCTCGATACCTACGTGACCACACGAACGCTCCGACTTGCCTACTTCGACGGGCCCAGCGCTGCCAAAATGATGGAATCCAGTGTAATGGATACCCAGGATATCGTGATATGGGGGAAGGTCCGTCCTGATATGGCCATGAACGAGCCTGTTCGCATTCGGGAGCTCTGTAAGTGGTGAGAGCAGTTCAAGCTGGACGGTTTTGTGAGGTATTGATTCGACTACTTTCCTTCATTTGATGTTTCGCTTACTAGGCTCTTCCTTCAGGATGGAAATGGATTTGTGAGCATTGCTCTTCTCGTTGATCGCCCAAGTTGACCGATATATGAAGTGAAATCATGATATGCAACCTCGACACGGGGATGGAACTCGTGTCGGAGTCCGAGATCGCTCCCCATTATCACGAGGAGTTCGTAAACTTGACCCACCGCCCTCGTTTCGACATCGTAAACCCGTCCTACCACGTTCTACCACCCTACCCCCCCACCCCATCCGCCGCCACTTCTTCCCATTCTGGAACTACCATCGGGTTGGGGGGGGGGGGAAATCCGTTCCGACATCGAGTTTTTTCGAGGTCCTCGGGTCGGGGATGTGGCATAATCGGTCCCCTGGTGAAACACGGGTCGAGATAGACTACTCACGTGTTGTATCACTCTCGACCCAGCGCTCTCCAGCCTAGTTGAGGCCAGGACTGGGAAGTCCAGGGGAGAATTCCGTCTTGACGAAATCTCCGAGGCAGACTCTAACTACATCCGGGATCAGCTCACCGCCGTATTCACTCGTGATAGTCAAGGGAGTGGGATTGATTGGGGAAGCACCACTCAAGTCATCGTCGATCGCTACGGGGGGCACCTAGCAGCACATATTGCAAAACCAGGAATCCGGAAGCCGGATCCCGGGACCTAGTAATGTTAACTCCATACATGCTCACGTCCGCCATTCCTCCCAACCCCACTGGCCCTGTCAATACGTCGTGGATTGATCCAGCAGTGAAGCACTGCGCGCCAACACGTACCACTTGGGCCCCCGAGACTTTGCTGACGCCCCAGGAGAAGGTGGTCAAAGTTGCTGTAGAAGAAGTTCTTTCCGGTATTTGCAGTGTCCTTGGTGACATCTGGGTGGACGCGTTTGATTCCGAGGAGGCTGATGTTAAGGAACTCGAACGGGTCCTCAGGAATGGCTTGGCTGGGGCCTGCGGGCCCGAGGTTCGTCCTTGACTCATCTTTCTGACGGGTCTACTGAACTTGTGGTCGATTGTACATGAGGTTTGTTACATGGGAGAGTAGACATGACTCCACGATGTGTAGAATGTGTTGCACCATATGGTTTCCTCCAGCCGCCCGGACCTGGCCGCAACTCCCGACGATACTGCCGTTCCAAATAGACGTAGACCATATGTCCCACTTCCGTGTACTGTATATGACCAAGTGGGCGTCCGCCAAGACAGCTGATGTGATACATGCTGCTACCTGTGAGAAGCGTCGTTGACACGATCACGAGTCACGTGTCGCGCCCAATTCCTGTTCCGCTCGCCAAGTGGCTCTCCGCCGTCCCACACTTCCGCCATGTACCAATCCGTCCTTCAACGCGTCATTTCCATCCCAGAACTCCTCGACCTCATCTTCGACCACGTCGACCCCGTTTCCAATGCAAACAACGCCGTCGTCTGCAAAGTATGGTCCGAAGTGGCTCGTGATAAGCTCTGGCGGGAAGTCTGCAACCCCAGACAACTCTTATCCATCCTGGCGCCGGTATCTACCTTCACGAATGTAAGCGGTTTGATTATGGTGTGAGCCAACCTCAGGTTACTTACCGTGGCGCTCAGAGCTTCGAGAGGAAACTAGAGCCGAAGGATTGGTCTCGCTTCATGACATACGCCCGCCGCGTTCGCAAGTTCACCTACGATGATGTTGGCCCTACACCCCACATCACTGCCGCCTCTCTCGCAGAGATATCGGAAACCAGGACCAGTCTCAGCCTTCTCCCGCACCTTCGCGAATTCACATATTCCACCATCTTCCCCAGCCACAGGAGGTTCGCGGTTCTGTTCATGAACGAGTCAGTTCGTCGGTTCAACCTCCGGCTGGACAGTGGACCAGAACCCCTTCGGTCCTTCCTCGATAATATTCCGGCACGGATGCCACACCTTACAACTCTGGACCTGCGGACCTCGCGCCCCGCCTCGGCCATCGAAGAGGACTTTGTTCATCTCCTTGGTGAACTCCCGCGCCTGGAGAAAATTGTGGTACCCCCGTTCCATATCACAAGCCGCATAATGGAGACCCTCTCGAAGGCACCCAACCTGGGTGTCATCGAATTCCAATACTTGCAATACCAAGGTATCGGGGACAAGGGCGACGTAGAGTGTTTCAATCCCAGCATCCCCAACGATGGTTTCCCGGCACTGTGGGACCTCTCTCTCAGCGCGCATCTCTCACAGTTCGTTCCGATGGCAGCGGACACGCTTGCTCCTGCCGCGAGGAACCTAACGTCCCTTTACGTCCACGCAATCTCCGTGGAGAGCGAGGCATCCGTCCGCCAGTACCTTACCGTGGTCGGAGAAAACTTCCCCTCGATCAAGAGCATCTACCTGGAGGCGCTCCCGGGGCCAACCATGAGCACCCAGTGGGGAGTGATGGAGCCAGAATTTGAGGCTTTAACATTAGACACCCTCAAACCCCTCCTCGACTGTCCCCATCTAACCACCTTCGAGTTGATGTACCCTATCCCGCTCTGTCTGACGCTGGACGATCTAGAGACACTGACCAGCAGATGGCCCACGCTCGAAGTGATCGACCTCAACAGGGAGCCGGTGATACTTGGGTTGGCGATGGGAACACAGCCAGATCTGACACTCCGTGCGCTACTCCCCTTCGCGCGGAACTGCCCAAATCTCCGGAAACTCGGACTGTATCTGCACGCGACGGAGGTGGATCTCCCGTCGGTCTCCGAAATCCCGCGCCCCTTCTCCAAACTCACCGACTTGAACGTCGGCCTTTCGAGCATCGGGGAGCCCGAGGCAGTTACCCTCTTCCTCAGTCGTATCTGTCCTGCGGATTGTAACGTCGAAGCAGGGGTGTGTTGGTCGTATGTCGAAACGTTTGTGGACGTCGCTTCCCGCACAGTGATGCAAGACAGGATAAACGCATGGGATGAGGTCAATTTCTACCTTCCCCTATCGGTGAAGCTCAGGTACGAGGAGAAGGTTGCACGAGACAATCTCGAGAGAGAGGTCGAAGATCTACGGACCCGGAACGCCATCTTGGCTGAGAAGTCGGCGATGGGGTTGAATGGTGATGGGGATAGCAGGTGTATCATTGCATGAGAGCGACGATCCACATTTCCTTGTGTTTCTTGCCTTCCTTTCTTGTCCGTTGTGTCGTCGTTACCTTGAGAAGTCTTACGCGTGTCTGCCGCGTGAGGGTGTGCTCTGATGATTCAAATGATTACAAACAATTCCTAGGGGATATGCATGTACGTATACTAGCTTAATGTTTCATTACATGGAGCAGAAGATAACAATTGTGACATAGTGACCAAGATGCGGGGGGTAGAATGGGATTGCACTAGTGAAGCGAAACAGAGGCGGTTTGAACGGGCGGGTACATGTCAAACCCTCCACCGAATCCGGTGGCGCCTGACAGAGAGGAGCTCAAATGGAAGGACTGGATAGGAAGCGCCCCGGTGCTTCCCGGAGAACCGGTCGAGGTTGGACTTGGCCAGGAGAATCTGTTAGTGCGCATACGATCAGACGCCGTATCACTGATGAAAGAAGATTAACATACCCAGGCATCATCACGTTCGACCACCAGTTGGGGTTCCCAATAGCTCGCAAGGTCGCGAGCATATCCTCTTCCGAAAGATCAGCCATCGCGTTCACGGCACAGTCCTGGGCAGCGGCTACACCATCCGAAACCTGGAGCTGGTACTGCGGCGTATCGTGTGAAAAGGAAACGTTGGGCTGGGAGGACAAGTTTGGATCCGAAGCATACGAAACACTGTCGAATCCGCCTTGGGGTATCGAGGTACTCTGTGTGGTCCCAGGACCATGACCGAAGTATTGGGTCGAAGAACCGGAAGGCTGTGACTGTCCCTCATAAGAAGCGGGATTCCCACCTACGGGGAGGTTGCTCGGCGGAAGAGGTTTTTGGGAAAACTGGTCCTGGTTCGAATCCTGGTGATGCTTCGTGAGCAACCCAGCGAGGAACTTGGCGTGTAGCTTCGGGGTGTGCTTGTTATCGATGGCGACCTCTGGTGAACTCAGGGTTTGGATCAGACGACCAATGAGGTCGAAAATCTTCATCTTGTCATCGGCTTCCACTAGCCATGAGAATTCGGGCCGTAGGAGCTGGAACGAACAGAGCATTAGTGTGGAACATCGCACACGTGGTTGACCCGGTACTAACCTTGAGCAGGAACGCCGATGCGAAGGACGTGAACACGAAGTGTCCTGTCAAAAGCAGATCGACGTCGGACCCCGGGAACGCGTGGGGAAGAAGTAACGGCTCACCATCGGGAGAATACAGCATGAAGCCACTCGGAGCCAAGGTCTCAATCATGGTCCTGATTACGGAGGTAGCGGCGCCAAAACATTTCGTGTAGAAGTGTCGCAAGTCCACTTCGATGCGTTTCTCGAAGGCGTATTGGAACCCGAACGAGTACATCACCAGTCTTGAATAGTTCACGAGGCTGAATGAGGAGAAAGGGGCCAGTTAGCTCCTCAAAGCCTTCAGTAGGCCAATCCATATACGTACAAGGGAAGCAGGGAGCTCCTGAATGCGTACGAAGGTTCTGCGCAGATTTGGTGAACGACGATCAGGGATAAAATGATGTGGGCAAGATTCCACTTACCGCCGGTATCGCTCTCGGTGAATCTATCTTTCCATTCATCATTGAACCTCGTCAAATTGTCATCATGGCGTTGGGTGACCGCCTTGAAATCAATGGACTACCGGAGGTGTCGTAAGCCATGACGGAACGGGCCCAAACCCATGGGTTTCTCGCTACCTTGTTCAAGCCGGTGGCCGTGTCAGGGTCCGAAAACAACTCCTCGTGGAATTTAGCCACGATTCTCAGGAGGCTCGCGTAGCCGCACAAGCCGATGTCGTACTGTGGGATGAAGGTGCCAGGTTAGTTTGTGACCATCGCATTCCAGGAATCCCCTACTTGGTCATTGAACTGAGACCTCTTATACCAGTCCGCCGAGTTCCTGACAACCCTGAAAAACTCGTGAGTGAGGACTACGAACGTCGGAGGAAGTCACGCACGAGTCTTCTTTGATTGAGGGTGGCTTCCCGAACTGCGTGGCAGTAGAGCGGTCCAAGTTGTGACATATCAGCCACGTTCTCGTTTTGTTTAGCGCTTCCCTCTCCTGTTTCTCGTTAGCCGCACGCTTCGGTTGCGGCAAATACAGATTGAGATCCGTCGCGATCCTGACGGTGCGGCGGGGTCAGTGAAATTTGGACCCGAGACGCGATTTGACGAACCTAATCGCAAGCCCGATGTACAGCCAACCCCGGTCTTCCTCCCAACGTTTAGCGGGAACGCCATAGATAGAAAGGAGGACATATGCCTGACACAACTCTACAGACTTCCAACCATCTATGAGCGCATTAGCGGCCGCGTGCCTCGCGAAATGCATCGCAATCGGATATATTTCGGATTTTTCTTTATAGTACCGGGACGAAACGGCACATACTAGATCATTACCGGTTAGCTTAGCGGGCCTGAGAAATGGCACGAGGAGAAACAAACGGACCAACAGTGAACAGGAATGGGCATCTAGCAAAAGTGCTGGTCGGTGTGTGCAGGGAAGGATCCAATAAAGACACATGGAGCTGTAAAGCAGCTCCCGGTGAGCTGGAGTGTCACGGAGCATCGCTGATACCCACATTTAGTTTGGTGTAGAATCTGAGGGTTGAGATTAGCGAGATGGCGTGGAACGTTCCAGGCGAGTGGGTGCCACACATACATAGAAAACAATTTCTCTACATCTGTGGCCGTGACCAGCCCATGAACCAAAATCTCCGGGGGCGTGTGTTGTTCGATCAACGAGGCCCGGAGTCCCAGGTCCGTGGCAGCACCTGAAGAGGGAGGGGATCAACAAACCCAAAACGAGGGGGCCGGGGAAATGCTGGGTGCGGAGGCATCCGGACTCACCTTTCTTGAAATAGCTTTCATTTGCATAACCCTTCGGGTATAGCACGTCAGTTGCCAGACGCTAGGAAAATCCTGAGAACTCACGAGGTCTTCATCGTCATCGTGGTTTCCCCCCGTCGAACTCTTGCTGTTCGACAAGCTCAGGTTCGCAATCAAGCCGATAGGCACGGCGATATTGGGAAGAGCTCCGGCCGCCTTACTCGTTGAATCGTCGCCACCCTCGTCGTCACTGTTGGGGTCATCCTGCGCACCCCCACCCAACACGGTGGTAACACCGTCACCATCAGAGTCTGTGTCGGAGTTGGTATCCTTCGGACGCGAGGTGAACGTGAACGATTGCGATCCTATGGTCCCTCCAGCGGACTTGACGTCAGAACTGAAACTGGATGTCAGTTTGCCCAACCAATCGGCAACGTTTTGGTTGTTCTGGTCGGAGGTGGATGTGGAGCTCCGGTACGAAGCAATCGATAACGGCGTTGCGACGTATGGGTTGTGCAACTACGGGGGTATATCGGCGATGGACGAGGAAGCGACACATTGTGGAGCATACCTGTTTGAGGAGAGACTCGATTACTGCATCCTTCTGTTTGATCTGGGCCAAGAGGTATTCCCGTTTGCTAGATGAAGGAATGGTCAACGGCTTGTCGTCGTCGGAAGAGGCGGGCGATGAAGGTCTGGACATTTCCGGCACTGGTACGAGTGGAGGAAGCTAAAGTCGGCCCTTTATATGGGGTGCGCGGCGCTGTAAATGATTGGGGGCGTAGATGGAAAAACCTACTTTGGGGCGCTCCGAGGCTTCCTACCCGTCACTACGCACCGGCGTCCGCCTGCCTTGCACCTTTTACAGACGTTCTCATTCTTCGGAAAATCGCATTTCATCTGGGGCGGTGCAAATTCACGCGTACGCAGACAATCGAAGCTCACGTGAGCTGACGTTAATCGGCCTCGATGCCTGCGAAAACCCTCACCTTTAGCTTCTTGCAATTTGTGCATGCTCCCGGACTGTCAGAGAGAGAAGGATGTCAGCGATCGGAGCGGCGGGATGAAGGGTGGGAAGAGGAGGTTCCGGCAATAGTCAAGAGCCGGAAGGGGACGCCCGGGCCAACGGGGCAATGATGTCTATTCCACGCGGGAATTCCGGGGATTATTGCTGAAATGGCGGCTTACAGTCTGGTGGGGAAGACAAACTCCGACCCACGGGGTGGCTGCGTGAGATGAATGTTCAAGTCGGCTCCATCGCCATCATCTTCGTCTGTATCGGTGGTGGAATCCTCCTCCATTCTGAGCCGTTTGGCACCCTTTCGTTTTTTGGTCCTTCTGACGGCTTTGGTTTGAGCGGTATTCGATTCGGTGGGGGCGGCGAGGACAGGGTTCGCGGTGGAAGTTGTCGAAGTGGGCGGGGGCGGCGGGGTTATTGTTATTCCACTCGTTTTCCGCTGGGATGACCGATCGGAGATGGCAGGCGAAACGGAAGGGCCATGAGGAGGTTGGGATGCAAGTAGTTCGGAAGAGGAGGACGAAGGCGTGGTGTTGTTCGCAAGTTCGGATAAGGGAGAATTAAAGAACTGGAACTGCTGCGAATAGGGGTAATTTTCGGCCCTAGACGCGTTCTGTGTGGGGTCCACGGGAACTTGGCCGTACAGATAAGATTCGTTAAGGACCTGCGGTCGATAACCCGTTACGGCAGACTGGTCGATAGGGGGGAATTGGGTCTGCTGGGGAGGTTGGTATTGAGGGACGACGAAATTGTACTGGTTCAGCAGGTGAGGAGCCGCCTGCTGCTGAGTCTGAGACAACTGCTGAGGCTGGGCGGCGGCTCGCTGCTGTCGCGAGAAGGATTCATGGAGAAGGGCCCTGGTGGACTGAGACGACTGCTGCCGATAGGGGATACTATAGGCACCGGTGTCCATTCCTGACGCATACTGGTGGGTTGCGGCAGGGTGCAGCCACTGATCATCCAGCGATGGCTGGGACTGCTGATCAACCACGTTGGGATCGTAGAACGAGGGCGCGCCCGAGGCCATCCCGGAGGTAGAGGATGATGGTTGAGCTGGCAGTTGCTGAGGCTCACCCTGTTGTCCGCTGGGTGTAGACCACCGCGGGTTCCGGGACCGGCGCTGATCTCCTCCGAACATGACTCTCCTCTAGCCGGGCTCAGGGGAATAGCGGGCCGTGCTGCTGGCGGGGAGGGTTGCAGACCGACTGAGACAGCGGTCGAGGTACAGGCACAGTGCGTAACCGGACGAAAAGGCCGTCGCCGGTATTTAAAGAGGATGATTGGGAGCTGCCCTGTCTAGACGCCATATACTCCCGCTAACCGGTAACCCTGGCTGATCGGCGTCACCCACTCACCTCTCATCATCATGACTGACCTCCTCTCCGGCATTTTCTATAAAAACATCGCAAGTTCATCCCGCCCTCACTGTTTTGCCGCCCCCGTCCTAACCACAGCCTAGGACTTTCAGGGGCAGCGGGTAACCGACAAGGCGACCCACTACGCCCTCGTTATCATCTCCGTGCGCAGCCTCTCACGCACCCACGCGTCTCCACCTGACCTGGCACCCCAGATCCTCTCGTTCTTGATAGGTTTTGCCCTCCAGTCCCTCCAGACCACTTTCGTCTTGTTCGGCGCATCGGTCCTCGCCCTCACTCTCGTGCGTCGTCGTGGCTTTGCCAAGAGTCCCTCACGAATTCTTGTCAGGTCATCATCCCCCCTTGGCCAGCTTACAATACCCACCCGGTCAGGTGGTTGCCGAGAAAAGGCACCAAGAAATCCGAGTAGCAGCGGGAGTACTGCGTTGTAACCTATGTGCCAACACATCATCAGGCCAACGCGCCCATGATCTTTCGCCATCCTACATAGACCCGCGGCTGCCGGTATCCTTTACGTCTGGCTTTACCTGTTTGTTGTATGATGCCATGGCGTCGCCCGTGGTCAACGAAGAAATCAGTATGTGATGCAGTCGCTTATCCCTGGATGAAGATTTCATGAAGTAGAACCGATAGGTAAGGGAAGAGAAGGAGAACGACCCGAACTGGGTGTATGTATATACGATATAATACAGGGAAGAAGCGGGATTAGAGGGGATCGGAGAGCAACCAGCCTGGGCATTCAATGCATAATAATAAAAGGGAAACACTTCCTGCACAGATAGTCAAATCGCACTAGCGGAGAAGAGAACAGACGGAAGAAGATAATCGCAGCGACTGAACGGATAGGTCATAACTTGAGTTCCGTTAGAACTCTACGAGCGAGCATGTGGTATTGCCAACCATCACCGCTCGCTCTTCGGAATTGGAGTCCGTGCAGCGGCAGTAATGGGACCTATGAAGCCGTCAATCGCAACGCCCCTACAGCGGTCAGCCGGAAAATATGCCCACCTTGACGACATTGATCTCGAAACGGACTGCCAACTTGTTTGCACCGATCGATTCAAAAACGTCCTCATCGATCTCGCCAGTGTGGTACATGGCGTGTTGGGGTGTGGGCGAACCAGCATAATCTCGTGGAATAGGTGGGAGCGTTTTGGAAACCGAAGGTGGGGAAGATGGAACTGGGGTTGAAACGTCCTCCGGCGCCTGCACCGTAGCCGACGTGCTGTCTGTCTCTGATCGAGGATTTGTATCAGCCGTGGGGTTGTTATGGGGGATCACATTGAAAAACGACGAAGATTCGCTGCTCGGGGTCACAGTGAGGGTGGTCGCACCGGAGGGCCGGCTGGGGAGATCCCTTTCTCTCTCCGCGGGGGTCCCTCCCTCCTTCTTCTCTTTTTCGCGATCTTTGCCCCTCACTCTGAAGGACAGCTTCGAGGGCCGCTTCGTGATCCGCCGAGAAATCGTGCTCGTCTTTTCATCTGAACCTGACGAACCTTGTTTTCTATGCCGGGTTTGTTGCTCCACCGGGAATGAGGAAAGATCAATCGATGGCATGTGGATGCAGTCGAACCCAGTTCGGGTCTCGCGGTACCGGATTTGCATCCTATCCAACACCTGACGGATGTCCCTCCTGAGAGTACTAGGACTCTTTGTCGACGTCGTAGCAACGCTGACCATGGCCGTAAGATCTTTGATCACCTCGGAGATAATAGCTTTTTGACTTGCCTGAAGAGACCCTTCAAGAAAATGGGTTTTATCTCTTTGTCGTCCTGAACCTCCTCATCGGGTGCAGCCTTACCGTTCCTCGCTTTCGGAACACCATGCTCTGTCACCTCGTCATTAGCACCGTTCTCCTCCACCTCCTCGGTCTTGCCGAACAACTTCTCACCGCCACCAAATGGACGAGTGACGGTGCTAAAGCCGGTCGATGGTCGGCGATGACGACCAAACGTCCCACCAGATAACAGAGAGCCACCGGTACTACTCCTCCTCTCGTGTCTTCCTGCCCTCCCGTGGGGGTCAAGAACAGTCTGCGCCCGCCGGTGGGCGCTGGGGAGTTGCTGGCTCTGGCTCTGGGTCAACATCGGAGAGGAGGTCGATCCAGGACCCTCGTTCTCCTTCTCGGCGCTAGTCTTCCTATCCTCATTGATGCTTGTCTTCTTCGTGCCATCAGCGTCTGTCGAAGGTCTTGGGGTAAGGTTGCCCAAGATGCTCGACCTCTTGCTATGTGTAGTCGACCTCCTAGCCTCGTCTCCCTTGCCCAAAAAGCTTCCAAATCTCTTCGCTAACGTTGCACTTGTGGAGACCGGCGGTGAACTACTGACGGAGGCAGTGAGCGGCCTGTCGTCGGCAACTTTCTCCTCGGTATTCTCCGTCTTCTCCCCAAACTCGTCCACTACGGGAGGTAAGTCCATCTTCTCAGAGAATCGGGTGGTTTCCGGGCCAGCGGTCTTAGGAGGTTCCCGAATGGAGGGTTGGTCACCAGTGCCTACGGCCCCCTTCTCCTCCCGGACACTATTCGGGGGTCCAAACATGCCGGTCCACGTACGGGCAACGTTCTGTCGTTGACTGAGGCTGTGGCTCCTCTTGTGGGTCGAAGGTTGCGGGGCCCGGATGGGTGCCTTGTTAGGGGATGCCGGAGGTTGAGGTTGGACGCCTAGGTCACCCATGCCATCGGGCTGTTTGATCAACAGACCAGCAGAATCTCTAGATCTGGGCTGCGGATGGAAGGCTGGCGTAGTGGGAGAGGGTGTAGCAGCAGTGGGTTCGTAAGACATGCCAGAGTAGTGCGAAGATTCCGGAGCTGGCAGCCGAGGCAGTGCCATGCTGTAATCGGCCTTGGTATTTGGCTCCGTGGTCGTGACCTTGGCAGGAATGTTGGCTGGTTGCTTAGTGGACCCTGCGGGATGCGTCGAGTCGTCTTCTGTCTTGACACCTGCGCTGTTGCTGGGGGCAGCGTTCGTCGTGAGCGACAGCTGTGAGCTGGCGAAGTGTCCCGGACCGTAGACGCGTTCTCTCTCCATCTTCTCCCTGGCCAAAAAGTAGATCGAAATGAGGGGATGAAACCCATACGTCGGATCCGCGGGCTCACGGGTATCGCCAAGGGAGAGGTGGGACTGGGAATTAGGAGGCGAATGCGACGTCGGGGTAGAAGGAGGAGAGGATCCCGGCGAGAACAGTTTTCGGCGGTAGAAGTCGAATCCGGAAAAACGTTTCGATTTCTTGGATGGTGATGCGGTTAAGTCGGACTTCGCGGACTCGTATCCAAGAGAGGTGTTGGAAGGAGAGTCCCAGGTTTTGCCGTTTACAACGCCATTCCGACCGTTGTTGATACCTCGCTTGCGTTCCCAGTGTTGGACAGCACGATGGTATGCATCAGATTCCAGAACCTCCAAGAGTCTCTTCTCAATATCTTCCTCCGTTCCAAACTCAAAGCCCTTCATCCCACGGATGACGTTCCTATCCAACTCATCGGATCGCAGTGGCTCGCGGTGAACGAGGTGAGGGTCCGGGGGGCCTGGGAAGCCTCGTGTCATCCACGGGTGATTCATGACTTCGGTCAAGGTTGCCCGGGCTGGTGGGTTCGTCACCAGCATGCGGGACAACAGGTGTTTGCATTCTAGCACGGATCGGATCAGTACGTTGGGCGGGAGTGGAGAGCGGAACGTACCGGCGCTCAACCAGACAGGGTATTCCACCAAACCTCGCTTGATCTTGGCGTGTAACGCGGGCATGCTCTGATCATCGAAAGGCACCTTCCCACAAACCAACACGTAGAGCACGACACCGAAACTCCAGACGTCTACCTCGGGGCCAGTGTACACCTTCGCGTTGAGCAGTTCGGGAGCAGCGAAGTAGAGGGATCCACAGAAAGTTCCTAGGTGGTTCGATGGGTCGTACAAGTTGGAAAGGCCAAAGTCGATAATCTTGATATTCCCGGTCTGTGAGATGAGGATGTTCTCGATCTTAAGGTCGCGGTGTACGACACTGTTCTTGTGGCAATATTCGAGCGCGCTCCCGATTTGCCGCGCAAATTTCCTTGCGACACGCTCTCGCAGGCGACCGTGGCTGATGATATAGTCCAACATCTGGCCGCCGTTGACGTATTCGAAAACCATGTAGTAGTGGTGCTGATGGACGATCATCTCCCGCATGCCGCAGATGTAGGGGTGGTGGAGAAGCATGGATAGGGCGGCCTCCCGTAGTGTCCGAATCTCCTTGGAAGCGTCCTTGGCCGCCGCCTTAGCTGCGGTCTCGGAGCTGGGATTGGGGTTGGGAATGACACGAGGCAGTATTTTGATAGCGAGCTGGGGCGTTCCATAAGTACCCGATAGACACCCGAAAATCGAGCGAAAGACATACCTTCTCATCGCTGTTAGCGTGTTGAGCCAGCTTGACCTTCCCCATACTCCCCGCGCCCAACGTTTTGCCAAGGGTGTAGTCGCCCAAAACCCTGCTCGAGCCTCGAGAGACGCGAGGATTCGACTGGTCTCTGCTTTGCTGTCGCCTTGAGGTTTCCTCCGTGGGCTGTCGTTCACGCTCAACGGGAATGGGAACGGGTCCGTTTGATTGACCATAGGATTGGGGTGGCATCGAGACCGGCCGTGGCCGTTGCGACGAGGCTGCTGGTCGCCTCTGAGCCGGAACGGTCTGAAAGGTTACGTGCGAGGGTTGGGGTAGATCTGCTCCGGTTTTTTCAGCGATTGCCATGTCGAATTCGTGACCAGTGATGACTGTGCCTCCGTGGGTAGGTGTCGATGCGTACTCTTCGTTGACTTGGGAAAGACCGGTTGGATATGTGACCATACCCAAGGAGGGCGCAGGAACGGTCGATGTCGTGGTCGTCGAGGACGCGATGAGGGCGGACTAAAGACAATCCAGGTCCTAGGAAGGAGACAACAGTCTGAAATGCACCAGCTGGCGCCTAATACATGCTCTTGGGTTTCACATACGTTGCTCGAGCCACACTCCTTCACCCCCTTACCACACTAATGTAGTTACTTGCGGAAGACGCATTAGAGCAAACGTTAAGGTATCCCCCCTCTGAGGGCCATTATTAAGAATAAGCGAAATAATAGGTGTAACAAACTGCAGATGAATCAGGATCCGGGCTATTACGATGCGGAGGTACAAGTGGGCGAGAGCCGAAAAACGAACGAACTAGGTACAAGGTCGGGGGGTACAAGGGCATCCGCTGGGGACGTCACCATATCCGACCGATATCAAATCGGAAAGGGTGTGTGAATGGCGGGATCAAAAGTAACCAGGGACTGCTGGATCAGTGCCTCCACCTGGGCGGCATTTAGCCTGAATGACGACAATCTCTGTCCCTTCCCTACAGCACACGGTGAATCATCTGCTGCCAATCTGAGATGTCGGCCGAGCGAAAAGTCGCTCGCAAAGTGGGGTCGAGTTTTCATGCGACTGTCGCACGCCGGATTTGGACAAACATACGTGCCGAAGTCGAGATGCGTTAGCCTGTGCCTTTCCGTCGTCCTTTTATCAGTGAAACGCTTGTCACATTCTTGGAACCGACAGTATCGGTCCGCAAATGTCTCTGGTTGTTGGGGGGCACCAGCGGCGACCTTCTGAGTAGGTTGTGAGGGGGAAGGTCGCGGCTTCACAGGTGACTTCGAGCGTCGTTGAGGACGAAGGGCCGAGGGCAGGCTAACCGAAAGGGCCGGTCCACGGCTCCCAGGAAGGGATGGAGGACCAGTCATTGGTGTCCCTGACGAAACGAATTGCAGATTGTGCGTGAACTCCGGCGTCAGCGTGTCACCAGGGTTGCTGGAAACCAAAGGACCTGGGGGCGAGGCGCGACTGAGTGGGAGCCCTGGACAGCCCGGCAAGCTAAGCGGGGAAACGGGGGTTGGAGGAGAGTCTAGTGGGCGACGTTGGTACGGGACACAGCGCGCGCGAGCGTTGCTTATCGAGGTCCGCTGTTCCTTCTTCCCGCCTGGAACCCCGTGCTTGGGACTCGGGGTAGGGGAAATGCGAGACAAGGGGCTGAAGTCCTAAACCCCAATCAACACCTGGAGCTCGTGAAGAATGTGGATAGAACTCACGCTTACATAGCCGGATGATGAGGCGGGAGAAATCCCCACCTTCAGTGGTGACTCAGGGGTAGGTTCAGGTCCAAACAACTCAGCGAAATCATCCTCACATGGCGAATCGCCTTGGAAAACGGGGAGGGCGTGGTTGGATTTGGTTGGGGTTGACGGGAGGAAATGTTTCGCGGCGCCTTCGCCATAGATGGCTTCAAAGTCGGATGAAATGTCGGGGAGATCAAATGAAAGAGGGTCACTCTGTAACACGAAAAGTCAGAGTCAGAAAGAGGGTCACTTCCTGTCACTCACGATCTCTTTCTCAGGTGAACTCTCCCACGGATAAATGAACGACATGCGCATGCAAGAGGGTATTCGAGTTAATTTGCGAGAAGAAGACATAGCAGAAGACATTGCTGGAAATATTTGCGTTGGCGGGAATCAGGGGTACCAATCGATGGCAACTGTCGACGAGGTGGAACGGAAGTTGGTGGCCCCGTTCGTAGAACGAAGGGAAGAGTAGTCGTCGAAACGACAAAAGTGAGTGGCTATCGAAGCGAGAGTTGTGATGTAAGTGAAGCCACTCTGCAAACCGCGTCACCAAAACCGGTGGTGAGTAAAGCAGGGGCGTGGAGACGTGACAAGATGGGGACGTACGATGTTGGGGCACAAAGTGGGGGAGGTGAGTTTCTCGTACGCTGGTGCGACGCGCTTATATATTCAGCGCCGGTGTGAGCGTTCGCTTTCGAAGAAGAAGAAAAGGGGGAAATAAATCAGGTGAGCATTCCGCAATGGATTATAAAGAGCCCTTTTCTTTAAACCAGACCTCAACAGGGAGGTGAAGAGGAGCCACTCATCAAACTTAATGATGCATGTTCTCCTCGCGGCAACGGCAATAGGCTTGACAATCGAAACATTGGTGCGACGCCCGATCGGAAATAAAGAACACGCTGCCTCTGTTTGTCGTACCCCGCGTAAGGTGTGAGGCGGAAAGGAATCTCAAAGCAAGTATATAGCATTTGAGCACGACAATTACATCAGCGTGAATCTGCAACAGGTGTCGCGGTCGGGTAGCTCTGCATCGGAATTATTAACAAAGGGAAAACGGGAACTGGAGGGAAGTGGTGTACCTTATTGTGCCCATTCACCGTTTGCAGGCCTCCCGGATCGTCTGGTGTTCCGTTTATGTGTGGCACGGGCGGGGAGTGGGGTGAGGGACGCTCGACGTTCTGGCTTGCTAAGAACTGTTCGATTGAAGCATTGAACGGGGCGACAATCCCAATACCATCAATCAGGAGGCTCGAGTGAACAAGTCAGACGAGAGACGGAATAAGGGTTTAGTTGGCGTACTTGTTCTCAGCCTCTAGTTTCTGCATCTTCTCTTCCGCAAGGCTCAGCTCTTTCCGCAGGGCCTCGTTCGTCTGTTGAACGCGTTCAGCCCAGCCACGGTGGCATGGAGGTATAAAAAAAGTACACGGACCGCAGAGACTTGTTCATACCTGTCTCTCAGAGACTGAAATTTGTCTTTGTACGTGAATCTCTGCCTGTGGTTCGCGTTCGGAAGGAGGGTTGGTTTGATGTCCTGGAGTTGTTGCATCTGCTGATGCGAAAGCGAATGGTGGGAAGCCGATCTCCGAGGTTGCTTCGAGGACGAGTCTGACCGGACCTGGACTGGGTAAACTGCAGTCACAGGGGGTGGAGCCTGATCCATGCTGGACAACAGGGAGGAGGTTGTTTACTGTTGTTAGGATCCCAAGCTGTCGCCTTCCGTGCCCACCATCTATCTCAGTGTCTGCATCTCGGTTCGATTCCCAGACCATGCACTTTGCACTTCCTGCCCTATTCTTCAGCTTCAGAGACGGCCGACTAGCCATGTATTTTGTGACCCGCGCACATGCGTACACTCGCCAAGCGCATCTTGTTTGGCCCTCGCGAGGTGCCCGCTCCGGCTCGGCCTGCCCCCCCTCTGTCATACCCGCTTAGATCTTAGCCCACGCTGGTGGTCGCCCCGCCCCCATGCCTCACTACGCCACGCTCCGCCAAGATCATGTGATTGTACCCTCCTTGAAGCTTGAAGTCGAGGTTTGGCAGTGCAATTCAGTCCACCTGGTGGATTGTGGTAGCGGGCGTGCCCTCCGGCGGCGAAATCCGCCAAGCCCTGCCACCCATGGAGGTACCCTCGGTTCGAGATTTTCTCTTTTATTTCCCTTTCATTCGAATTCTTGACGGAAAGGGGGAAACGCCCGCTTGACGACGACGCCTGTGTGGTCACGTGGTAGTTCTGTTCCTGTGGCAGAGGGAGCTCACATCACAGCGTCTCGAGTTCACTTCAGTGTCCCCTTTCAGTGTTCTCCCTGATGTCTATTGTATCAAGTGATTGTCCAATCATGCACTCCCGTCTCCGCACGCTCCAACCATCCCAGTACCAGTCCGCTTCCATACGCCGAGTAATCGGGCCAATCTCGTATAAATCCCTCGCGATGTTTCCACTTATCCCCCCCACACCTCCCGCTTCTGCCGCAGTCCCCGCCACCTCCCACGCTGTGGCATGGTTCATAGAAGCCGGACTGCAATCCTCTTCATCACCAACTCGGAGAGCGGCCAGGCTAACACAATTCTCGCCCTTGCAGCTGAATTACTTTCCCGGCCTGACACAGAGGTCCATGTTGCGTCATTCGCCGCACTCGAAAAACGCGTCGCTGCTCTTCGTGACCGCATATTACCCGGACCATCCTCCTCGCTAACCTTCCACACCATCCATGGCACGGACATGAACACCGCTCTCCGACAAAGGGGGATCAGGGACGAGGATCTGATCCACTCTCCCACGACAAAATCCTACAAGGCGTACGATATCGCGAGTGCGATCGTAACAGCCTGGTCGTGTGAAGGTGGAGTAATTCTTCGATACCGCCTCTGTCCCCACCTGGCTAACCCCTGGATTTAAGACTACTTACAGATTGTGGAAAATTGTAAAGAGGTCATCCGGACAACAGATCCAGACTTGACTGTTATTGACTACCTGCTCAACCCTGCAAGAGACGCGGTCGCGGGCCTGGATGCTCCACACATCCTGAGTAACCCATCATCCGCACTTGACATTATCGGGACGGCACACCCACGCCTTAAGTTCTTCTGGTACTACCCAGCGTGCGTCTTCTCCTCTTGTCCAAAATCAAACATCCCCAAGTTCCCATGCCAAATGCTCACGGTTTCCTTGTCCAGGTTTGGGAGTGGTTTGCCGTTCCCTATCCCCCGGAGAATGGTCTGGAAGAACATTAAGATGAAACTTCGCATGCTCTACTCCTACATAACTGCTCAGGAAATTTCCACGCTCGTCGAATACCGAAATTCTCATGGCATCTTCGGTCGATTACCTCACGAAATCCCGCTACGTAAAGCGGCGGAGGTGATTTCGCCGGACATTATTGACCTTGACTTCCCGTTTACCAAACCCAGTAACCTGCGTTTATACGGTCCTATCGTCCTCGATAGCGCACCCCTACAAGATCTAGACCCTCAACTGTCTAACTGGTTAGATGCGGCGCCCACGGTCCTGATGTCTATGGGAACCCACTTTACGTACGCCGAAACCCAAGTGAGGGCAGTACTGCGGGGCTTTCTAACCGCGTTGGACCCCAAGACGCGCGTACTTTGGAAGTTACCACGGCATTCCTCATTCAAAGATACAATCGACGAACTACTACCGGGGACCGAGGACAAGGAGCGGTTCATGATTGTGGACTGGATACCGGTCGATCCTTTCTCCGTCATGACACATAAGAACGTTGTGACGCTCATCCACCACGGTGGGGCAAATACATACTTCGAGGCAGCATTGTGAGTAAGGAATTGCCCAGCTTCTTCTATTAATTAAATCCTCGTGCAAGCCGAGACTAATCGGGCTTCTTTCGACATCGAGCTGACTACCTTTTCGATGGGTCACAGGGCGGCACTTCCGCAGGTAATACTTGCCCAATGGTATGACCTTTACGACAACGCAAACAGAGCGGAATACCGGAGTATCGGGGTATTTGGGAACAGAAGCGTCGCGCCAGACATTGATGCTGACGAATTTGCCGCCGCCTTGTCCCGCGTAGTGGGCCCTGGTCCAGAAGCTGAGGGGTATAGGTCCAAGGCCCTGGAGATCAGCGGGTTGTGCAGAGCGGCTGGCGGGCGCAGGGCCGCCGTTGACCGAATCTTAGAGCTTACGACACAGGGACAATCATAGACGACCTGGGGTACATGTTGACAGCTATCCTCTATTCTACTCATTGTACCCCTTTACACGTGTAATGGTTCTTCATGTGAAGGTGGAATACAACATAAACCGCCTGCAGCGGTCTCCCTGGTTGGTGTTATTGCCGCGGATTTCCAACTAACGACCTTTCCAGGCTCGACCTCTCCTCAAATCGAAGATCTCCGAGAACATCACAAATTGAAGGGCCCTCGGACGAAGGGTTTCGTTTCAATTGTGGTCACCTCATGGCGGGGTGGTCTTTGGACTGGTTGGTCGCTTCGTTATCAGCCATTTGACGGATTACATTGACAAACGTGTTTTTTTGTCTCCAAGGAGTGCGACGGGCAATTATTTGGAATCCTCCATATTGGGAGGGGGAACCATAGGGGTGCCATTAGCATTAATTAACCAGGGGGTTGTCGAATGAATGGATTTTGGTGGCTGGTTATCCAAGTAGTACGTTTGTGTGCGCAGCGCACGCGGGAGACAGGGACGTGCCGCTAACAACGGTAGCCTTAGGTAGGCCCGTCGTGTCGCCCATGTGGGTGCCAACCCCATTGGAAGGATCAACCGAGTGCCTTCATATGTGGAACCGATGTATATTACTATTGTGTGCCTGCAATTAGGAGTGGCAGAGTATTATATACGGATGTTACCATGCGAGAAAAAACCCAACCTCCCTAGACCAGCGTCGGAAATGGAACACCACCCTGTGGTGGCCGGAATCCTAGACGGGGCGGAGGGAGACCAGGGGGTGGCCCGATCGACGAAGAGAGGTCCCCCTCCGGCGGAAGTTCCACCAGACCAAAGGGCCGCGACTGGTTTTCCACGTGTTTTACGGACGGAGGACGCGTTATCGGCGCCCCAATCTGAACCTTTCTCTGCCATTCCAACTCCTGGTCCCGTCCGGGAGGTAATGGCACGAATGCGAATGGATCAGAAGCTTCTACTCGGGGGTAGCTGACCTCGGAGGTGCGTCGCGAACGCGAGAGGCTTTGCGGATGTGACTGACACGCTGACGGGTCAAGACTACAGTGGCAGGAAGCTGGAGGTGAGATCGGGCTAATCCAGGCAGTTTCGTAGATGGTCGTCGGCATGGGGGGTTTCCCAGGACCGAAGATCGGTTCCAGAGGTGGAGAGTCGGGGTCAACCCGAGGTGCTGTGGGTGTTTTCGGCCAGATAAGACCATCGAGGTCCTCGAATTCGATCTTGGTGTCTTTGAAGGTGTTGTCAAGAGTCCACTCCACCTTCTACACCGATTCGTCAACCAAAGCTGTCGCTCGCAGAAAAAGATCGTATACCTCTGATCTGAGAAATGCTTGAGCTACTTCATCTGAAAATGGGTCGCAAGCCCGTATGAGATCCTTCACGGTCAGGGATCGGGTCAAGAACGTGGGGTTGTTTGCCATCCTGGCGTCGCGAATGGACGGGGGGTGCTGGTGGGCGGTGCGGAACGGCACTCGTCCCCTTAACCTCTTTATATGTCCGAGCAGAGCCAGATACAAAGCAGACGGTGGCGGAGGGCTGCAACTCACCTCGAAGCGCCAAGGAGGCCCCGCACAGCCATGAGAACAACAAGTACCATGGTATAGCCGTGGCCATGGCGGACGTGGTTCCTCCGCACTGGCGAGGTGCACGGCCTGACGCCATGGTCACGTCGGTACAAGGGGCGCGGGGACGACGGGTCACAACGGGTGGGCCAGCTCATGGCGTGGGGCGAGGGTCCGTGCAGAAGTCCTCGCCTCAACGGACCATGTTCTTCAGCAGAAAGCAAACCGTGCTCGTTTGCCATTATCTTCGGTAATGCCTGAGTCGTATCCCCTAGTTCGTCCAATTGTCCGAACGCTATGACCACGGATTCCTGCGAGCACATCCCGAATTGAACGACCATACCATTCGGTATTCACCGCTGTCTGTCGGCTCACCCATGGCTTCCCGATCACACACACGGCATGTACGGCCCACGGGAACGATTTCTGATGGAACGGCCCAGATTCTTCGAAAAGTGATTCGGATACGTCGGGTGACAACGTGGGTGTTTGCCCCGGCGGTCGGGCAGTTTCCCCATGACGTCACACCCCTCCACCTGGCTAGAGTGGACTGGGGACTGGGTTAGGTTCAAACCGTGAGCCCTGGGCCACCAAACGACCCAGCAGAATTCACCCCGGTTAGGACCTGGCGCCGCTCGAGTGAGGCGTATTTTCGTTTCAATAGGTGCAAAGGAACAGCGTGTGAGTCTGGGAGAGCAGGCTCGCAAAATTCCATCTCCCTTCTACGAGGAGGGCACAAGTGTGGTGTGCGCTATGCCACAGCACAGACCCAATCAGAGCGCCCATGTCGCACCAGGTGTGGGGGACAGTCATGAACATCGATTAGATAGAGCAGTACCGCGCCTAGCAGAAGGGGAACAAAGCAACCGGCAGCAACGAGACTAACAAATACACGCACTAAACGGCCCTAAATCATACATAAGTCCCGACTCCGGGCACGTCAGTACCGGTGGAATTGAGAGGAGGCGTTGCGAGGAATTATGGTACACCCTTCGCCAGAAACGGATAACTATGTGCTCCAGAAAGAGAAAATGCGAAAGCGTGAAGTTATTAGGAATGAAAGGTATGGGGGTTGAACGTTGATATGCGACAATGGAGGTTTTTCGTGACGGTTGTTGAAGAAAGTGGGAGTCTGAGGTGTATATGCGAGTCATCATTGCCTAAAGGATTGGGTGCGGAGGAAGGTCCTCCTAGAATCGAGTTTTGACGGCGGGACGTCGTATGAGAAAATCGAGAACGAAGCCGACCCCTTGGGAGTCTCCACAGTCTGGGGCAGCTCAAAGTGAGGTTGGGTGGGGGTGGATAACAGGCTTTCTTCAGAAGGAACGTCCTCGGGATCTTCCTTGCTCATCTGATCTGGAGGGAAGGACTGGTGGTAACCAACAGACATGACTGAGGGCAAAGAAACGGAGGGCTTGAGTCTAATCGTCTCTTCTGGGTGGTTCGAAGAGAGGTCTTTGTTCGAAAGGACAGCAAAGGGGGCAGACTCAGAGGGCTGCACCCGAGAACGAGCGTAGGGTTTCGTGTATTGGGGAGCGTTCTGCGAGAGAACGGTGTCAGCTACGGAACAAAGGCAACGGGCAAGCCAGAGCTGCGCATACAGGATAGTACCTGCGCCGTGTCAGCGGCGGGGACCACGTTAAGCCGTCCAAATCACTGAATTCGAACTTGACAGAGGCAAATGATCGCAACAGTATCTGTCGCTCGTTCTAGTGGGAAAGAAGATCAGCTTGTGATGGAAGGCAGGACGGCGGCCACCCAGTAGCCTACCTCAGACATGGAGAAGGCGATAGCCTCCTGTTCCCTAAGCTCCTCAGCATAAGCCTGGATCTCGTTCATGCGCTGACGTGAGCGTTGGCTGTCGTGCTTCTGGGGCATAGAGTTGGCAGCGAGCTGTTCCCTCTGGTTGGCGAGACGTTGCTCGTGTCTCCTGTGGATGTCGGATACTGAGGCGGTGGATGGCATGGTCGCTATGCTGGGGAGAGGGGGATGTGGGAGCGTGTAGCGTGCTGCGGCGGAAATTAAGAAAGAAACTGAGGGAGTGGGCTAATCCCAGCGAGAGCGTCCGGGTGAACTCTTTATACGCAGAAGGAGGGTGACGGGACGGATTGACCTGGATAAGGGCGTTGGACGTTGCGGACGAGTCGGTGTCAGGCGGTCGTTTGACTTACTCTGGAGAGTACGTGTGTGTAAGAGACGTACGGCGAGAGTGGGTGGGTGGATAAGGAGAGTACAAAGGTAAACCCGCTGAGCTCTAGTGGGGCCAGTGGGTTGGTCGTTAAGTCTGCTTAAGTATATCGGCCGGGTCCACTCGTCCGTCGTAGCACGTGCTCTTGAACTGCCAACCATCACGCACGGTGTCACAGCCACCCCCCAGAACAAGAATGGCCGAGTCCGGTCCGACTCATCCCCACGGGGTTATCCCAACATGAAAGGTGTATTCGTACTCATGGAACATTCGCGTCCTACTACACGCTCTTTCCCGCACTACGCTGAATCAGGGAATTTCAGGGCCCCCTCAAAGTCCAGAGCGGTATCCTCGAGTATCAAGGGACTTGAAGGCCTCCTCAAAGTCCATAATGATGTCCTTGATGTTCTCAATCCCAACCGACACCTGCCAAGGGGGCGTTAGCATCACCCAATCTTCTTCATCAATGCTAAGACGTACCCGAATGAGATCAGGAGTGACCCCCGACAACCGTTGCTCGTCCTCCGTCAGCTGTTGGTGGGTGGTCGTCGCGGGGTGGATCACCAGTGTCTTCGCATCGCCGACGTTGGCCAAGTTGGATGCGAGAACCAGCTTGTCTACCACCCTGCTCCCGTCTTCGGAGCCGCCTTTGATACCAAAGCTCAACACTCCACCAAAGTATCCTCCTCGGAAGCTCTTCTTGGCATTCTCGTGGCCTGGATGGTTTGGCAGACCAAGGTAGGACACCCAATCAACCTTTGGGTGTTGCTCGAGCCAGCTGAAAATACCGTGAGTCCCTTCCACCACCTCGCCCGGCCAACACATTGACATACCGCGCCAAAGCTAGGGCATTAGTACTGTGCCTCTCCGCGCGAAGACTGAGGGTCTCCAGGCCCTGGAGCAGCAGGAACGCTGCGAATGGGTTCATACATGCCCCCAAGTCGCGGAGGATCTCCATTCGCAATTTCACAACGAACGCCAGAGGTCCGAACGCCTCGCTGAATTTAAGTCCATGGAAACCTTCCGACGGTTCCGTGAACGAAGGGAACTTGCCCCTTGTGAAATCGAATTTCCCTATGACGAGTATAAGTCGTATCCCACATGCGTTGGTTATGCAACGAACCAGAGCTGACAATCACTCCAGCAATGGTGGTGCCGTGGCCGCAGATCCACTTGGTTGCGCTGTGAACTAAACCCGGGTGAGTGTCACGCCTAGCCTCCTGAGCTAATTGCACCGCTTACCGACGATATCCGCCCCGTGGTCAATCGGTCGAATCAAAAAACCTTTTGGTGATGACATTAGGCCCTTGTTCCGCACCTACAACATAGACCTACCGCCGATGCCAAAAGTATTGTCAACGATCAAGGGGATATCCGCCTCGTGAGCGACCTAAAAAGTGGCCTCGTCAAACGATACAAAGACAGGCGAGCTCTCGAGGAACCAACCTTCGCGATTTCCGCAATGTTTGGAACGTTGTATTTGGGGTTACCAATAGACTCGATGTAGACGGCCTTGGTCTTCTCATCGATCGCACCCCTGAACTCTTCCGGGTCATCGGTTTTCACCCACTTCACGGTAATGTTGAATTTCTTGAGGAATACTGCGAGGCGCGTTCGTTAGCAAAGCCGGAGTGCTCGCTAACACCACCGACCTTTAAACTGGTTAAACGTCTGCCGGCGGAGTCAGTTTACCGACAGGGTCAGAAGTCCGCACTACGTACCCCTCCGTACAACGCAGTGCTATGGAGATAAGTCAGTCCCCGTGGTGACACAATGTAGCTGTGACAGATGCTAACCTCGCGACGATGTTGTCTCCTGCACCAGCCTAGTGAAGAACTTGATAAACGAACTTCATTCCACCCCATGAGTGAATGCGCATACAATGGTCGCAATCGCCATAAACTGAGCAGACTGCCCACTGGCAGTGGCGACTGAAGCAAGCCCGTTTTCGAGGGCAGCCATCCTCTTTTCAAAAACCTCCTAGACACGTTTTCAGTTCACGTTTTCAAGACGCGTCTTTGTTGTAAGTCACGAACGGCTGTGGGGTTTCCGATCCGCGAATAAACGTTCCCAACGGTTCTGAAAGCGACGCATGAGTTAGCAGCTAAAACAAAGAGGCGGTATTTCCCAACCTCATCGCGAAGAGATCGGCGCCATGCTGGATAAACGGGTGATCCTCGTTAGATCATAACGGCATCCTGCAAAAGTAGTGGATGCAACGCACCTCTGAGCTGTTAAACGCAAAACTGGTGCTTGCATAGATGGGGACAGCCCTAGCGTTCGTCGCAGGGTCAATCTCTTGACCAGCGTGCAGCTGGAGGGTCTCAAATTCTGGAGTCCTGGGGTAACAGAGATAAGATAACAATAAAGCAATCTCCGTCAGTGGCTCGTTCCTCGAGGAAAATCGAACGAGAAATTCACTTGTAAAAACCGGTGATAGACATGCTGGCACTTGTTGAGGATACAGGAGAGGCCACAGAGACACCATGTTTCTTATATACTCGTTATCCACTTCGTGAGTCGCGTGATAATTTGGGCTTGGACTTTTGTCAGCGAGCCCAACACTGCCCTCCAGGGCCCCTGTTTCAAGGACGATGGCCCCTAACTCTTCACTGAGCACCTAATGCACGATGCGCTATCATAAGCTGGCATGGGAATAAAACACGAAGCGCGACATCGGGACCGAGCGTCACGGAGGCGCAGCTTGTTCGTACCCGATGGCGACATTGGACGCGTATCCCATCTCTCCCCTCAAATCTGCGTAGAAATCCTTCGTCATCCCTGCTTTTGCCCTGTCATTCTCGTTGAAAGGACCCCTGATATCACCCCGCCACCCACGCCGCACTTCCTCCCGAAACGTCTGGATGGGATCCACGCCTTCGTTCTTACAAATCCAACTGAACCACCTGTGCCCAGCGGTGACGTGAGTTACTTCGTCCGTGTGAATAATCTGTAGAATCGCCACGGTATCCTGGTCTCCGCCCCGTCGGAACTTCTCAACCGTGGCTGGGTTGACATCAAGCCCTCTAGCCTCATGCACGAGATGAATGATGGCAAGTCTCGATCGCAGGGAATGGAATGTGCCTTTGGCTGATTCCCAAAGGCCGGCGTTGACCGAAAGTGAGCCGTAAGGGGTCGAAGGCGAAATCTCAGCCAGGCGTTTTGTGAGCAGAGTGAAGTGCTTCGATTCGTCCAAGGCGACCCTCGCCCAATCCGAGAAGAAAGCGTGTGGGAGGTCGGGATTCGTAGCGCCGTAGCGTGCGATAATATCCCAGCTGAAGGATAAATAGGGATAAGCTTGAAACAAACGCACCGCCTGGGAGCGAACTTACGAAAGGTCGATGCTGCATGGGAATTACTTAGCACGGCGAATCATAAGAACTGCGAAAGTGCACTTACGCCCACTGTTCAATATTCGCCAGCGCGTGAAGCGTGGCACCCTTGCTCTTCCGCCCGGAGGACTTCCCACGATCCACTGTTTTCCGAGCGTACGATGCCTCTCTGGGCGGGATATCCGGCGGTTTTGGCGCGTTCTTCAACTTGTGACCGATCGACTTCAGTCCGCCGGTTTGGAAACGTTTCACCGCATGTCGTGTCCGCTCCACCTACCCCAGGGTGCGATTGAACAACAGAAGGTGACGATAGAGGGAAGTAGGACTGACCTTGAGAGTAGGGTTCGGGGTATTGAGGATCAGAACAGCCCATTCGACCAATGTTGTTGGGGGATCAACCTCTGGAACAATGGGTTCTTGGGGGGTCGGGGTATCGGTAGGTTGTGGCGGGGGCGAGGCGGAATCTCTGGTAGTCGGGTTCGGAGGGGGGTCGGCGAAATCTAAATGGATGGATTGGTTCTCTCCGGAGGACCTTCGAAGCTGCAGACCCACCTTCGGAGACTGGTCGCAGATTTATCAACTGCCATCCGGTACCCCCTTGCGGGGCTTCGACCCAAACTTCCGCCTCCCCATCCGGCTCAGTCTGCCTGACACGAACCTCATAAACGCACGCTCGAAGTCCGGTCTCGCTCTTCCCGGTAGCCAGATCAAAATCGTACCTGTCGCAGTAACGGTTAAAGAGACCTGAAGCAATCTACGGACGGAAACAGAACACGCCTATGCCACGGGCACACGATAACCGTTGAATGGTCCTCCTCGTCCTCCCCACCATAATCCTCGATATCGGCGTGCGACAGGTCTGCCCCTAAGTGTGGACAGGCGGCCTCCATTGCGTATAGTCGTTTGTAGGCTACGTCATTTGTGATTTCTGATCCGCCGTGGTTCGCGGGTGCGGGTGAGAGTCTGAACAAGATCAAGGGATGGTACTCTCCCCCCTCCGATCGAAGGGTAAAGGAAAATCGGGTGTGGGAGAGGGTACGGGAGTACGGCCCAATGCTAGCGGAGCGTTCAGTGGACAGAGGCGGGAGAGAAGGGAGAGCCCGACTTTACAAACCCTTCCTCCATCGTCTGCAAGTTTACAGCAAGCGGTTGTCGAGTTCGTCGGGGGTGGAGGTAGCGTTGCTGCGAGCCTTGCCCATTTATGGGAGGGGAAATCCGATGGGCCTCGATTTAATCCAAGTGACCTGCAGAACGTATAGCCCAAATGACAGGGCCAGTCGATCCGCACACATTCATCAAGGTTGAATACATTTTCACATCGTTGGGTTGTACAGACTTCGGACGGACAAAACATAGCTACAGACACACTCCGCAAGGTAAATAAACAGTCCCAAGAAGACGTCAAGAGAAAAGGAATACAAACTCCAAGATCGAAAAACGATAGCAGGTGAAGAGGAAAAACGCCAGAAAACCCACAAGCGTGGTCAGTTAATGTAGTAGGCGAAAGCAGGTCCGTCGGCACGATGAGCGAAGGGGGTGGGGTGTGCCGGATAAGGAAGGTTCGCAGGGAGATCGTCAGCGGTCGAGTCGGGTCGGAATCGGTAATATGGAGATGGCAGGTCCAGAGCATCCACGTCCAGTGCGAACGATAAGGGTGGTAATCTGTACGAAGATTTCTTCGGGGGCTTCGGAGCAGAGATAGTCACTGGGCCTACACAAAATGTGATGGGGTGGAGGGAGCCAAACAGCCCAAACGACGTACTGGAGGTGGGGTCGCTGGAAAAGAACACGCCGTCATCTACTTCCTCAGGCGGCGCAAACTTGGCGCGTTTTTGGGCTGAAGCAGCCTTCTCTCGACGACCAGAGTCCTTTGCAGTGTGTTTGGATTGAGCGTGGTTGCCAGAAGTTGGTGAACGAAGCCGTTTCGTAGGAGGGGGAGCACAGTCAATCATGAGCTGCTTATATGCAGTTTTTCTAGTGGGATTATAGCGATCCAAGGGCGAAGAAGGGTTCGTTATTTCATAGGACGTGTCAGGAGAATCGTTTGGGCCAACAGCAGGTGATGCATCTTGAGCGAACGAAGTGAGAGCAGGTCTGAGTCTTGGAGCGCGACGCCGGTAGTCTTTAGATCCTCGAAGACGGGGCGGGGAGCGACTAGGGTGCTTATTGCGAAGTCGTTTTCGGCAAGGGGATGGCGGCAGCATATTCTGAGCAGCAGGGCGACGGGGAGTCCTAGGAGATTGGAACATTGCGGTTGTGTCTCAAGAGATGGGACCGTCACAAGTCACAACGGGGTCCCCCCAAAATCGGAAACGGGTTCGTTCGACGAACACATGCAAAAGTAATACAGGCACAGAATCTACAGGAAACAAACACCCGGAACACCTTGAAGTGAAACACAACAACCCCCACTTCAACTTGGGCTGGCACACCTGGGTAGCTAGGGACGAGTTAAGCAGCTTTCGAGTTAAACCGAAGCATGATCCACTCACCAAATTAGATGGTATTCGGCAGCGTGTCGATACGCTTCCTGAGAGCCTCGAGATACGACCTATATGTCTCAAGCTTCTTCCCTCCCTTCCTACACGACGTCATACCACAATCCCCAGCATCGATCGCATCCGCAATCGGCCCCAGAAAGTCAAACGAGCAAATAACGCTCGATGAGGGCCTCAAAGACAACTCTTCCCTCGCCTTCCTCTTGAACTCCTCATGCCACCGTTCTACGTACGTCCGGCACGCAGAACACACGGGGTTCCGTGGGGATATATCGTCCAGCATACGCTGAGCCCCTTGAGCGCGTTCCAAATGGAATATCAAGAGGCGCCTGTAATGAGCGGTGGAGATGCCGTTCAAGATGTCAGCAGATGGAGAATTGATGATGTCCAGTCCAAGGGTGTGGCTAGAAGCGATCTTCATTTCCTCCTCGAACCCCCAACGTGTGGCAATGGCATATGCCTGCAACGGTGCCTTCTCAAGGAGGCCTGGTTGGACAAGCAGTTTACGTAGCCGAGATAGGGCAACCGCAATGTCGTATTTCATCGCGGCATCCAGTACCGGCGCGAGTTGGTCGAGAGATCCCAAGCTAGGGCTACGACTCCATCAGCACACGAAAACGGCCGTTTGGCGGGAACGACGACACTCACTCTTCGACGGGGTATATGAGCCTCAGCAACACCTCGACGGTCTTCGCATCCTCGGACAAATCGCAGACCGGGAGAGACTTCTCCGTCCCCGGTTGCGGTAACAAGAACATCGTCTCGAAAATGGGAGATGCGATTGATAGGATCATTCTATGCGCCCTGAAATCGACGGCTTTGGGACCGCCAGACCGCAGAATGATGTCTGCGGTGGGCGAATTGCTAAAGTCGTGTGGCATCGTAGAGCCGGAGCAACGTCAAGCGGTGGTGGGCGTTCGGAGATTGAAGGATCCGTTTGTCGTTTAAAGTTTTCATGTGCCAGCATCATGATCGCCGACGACACCAAATTCGTCTACGACAAACAAGGATATGTCATCGTCCCCGGCTTGATCCCCACAGACCTCGAGCGGGCGGTGCGGGAGGCTACCGAACGCGTCATCGCGAGGACTAGGGTAGGAGAATGGCCGCATCGAAGGACGGTCGGGAAACAGTTCCCTCCGTTCGATAACGACAACCCAGATTCATGGGGCGTCCAACATCTCATGCACCCTGACCTCGGAGAACCGGATTTTGCAGAATGGTATACTTCAGGACCTCTGGTTCAAACGATCTGCAGTTTGCTTGGCTGCGGCGAGGGTAAACTACAAATGGGTGCGGCATGGATAGTGAGGAGAAGATCTCGGAGTCTAACCACCGCTGCCCCAGAATTGTTCAATCTGCTGATAAACCCCGAATCCCACAAGTTCGCCCTACGGTGGCACCGTGACGATATACGGGAGAAAGCTTCTGAGGATGAGGAACGGCAAGCCCTCGCCATCTGGCACCACGGAGTGAGCACGATTCAGCCCTCTTCACATGATGTCCGTCTCACATCCGCACACAGATACAGTGGAATACGTAGGTATCATCCACAGTACCAGACTGGTCATGACTAAGCGCCAGCAGCGCCCTGCACGAGGATTCATGCCTGTACATCGTTCCTGGGTCACACCAACGTCCCAGAGACGACGCTCAACGGGTTCTATCATCGACATCTGAACCCCCCGAGAATCCATTGGATATGCCGGGATCCCTCCAGGTCACCTTGAAACGTGAGTCCCGCGTCTCCCTCCAGAACCCGACTGACGCGGAATTCGGTCAGCTGGTGACACTGTATTCTACAATTCAAACATCCTACATTGCGCGGTGTACGACCCTCAAGAGAAGAGAGCGACGTTACACGCATGCATGGGCGAAACCTCTGGAGGGTCGACCAGAGCCCGCAACGTTCTCCAACATGGGCTGAACTGGATGAAAGGGGACAGGTTCAGGGACACGCTTAAGGAGGGGCGCCCAAGAGAAATGTTGGAGAGATTGGTGCGATTGCAGGAAGGGTTAACAGGGTCAGGAATAGCATATTCACAGGCCGGATGACCAGTGGAATTTATAACAAACAGTCGATTCAGAATGCAAACGCAGAACATTGTACCTGCAGCGGAACAAGTATCAGCCACCCCGCGTTCCGTAGCGAACCAGAAGGGCACTCACTGTAGAATCCACCACCGTCATGACCTGGCTTTTGCAGAAGGTCGTCTGGTCCTCGTGGTCCCAGAGGGTAAAACAACGCCTTCGAACGTGTCCGTGTTCCGACTGCCCTTCCTCGTCCTTACGGCCCCTCCACTGCTGTTCCTCTGGGTTCTGCTCGCCTTGGCCTTGTCATTCCCCGCAGTCTTCTCCTCAGCCTGTTCCTTATTCGCAATCTCCTGGTACTCTTCGACAGTTTTCTCCACTGTTCCACGCCCAGCATGAGTAGTGAATTCTCCCGAATCGAAACAAGACGCGTAGTCTTTATGGAGGGACGACGGTTTGAAAACTCACACCCCTGTTCCGTCACGGAGATCAACAGTTTGATCATGCCCTCCCTCTTGCGAAGGGACCGCGCAACTGGTATGCCAAGGTCGCTGACAATCGAGCGCAAAGTCTCCGCTTTGAGGTCATCCCATGGGAACGCGTTCTGGCTGGACATGACAGTCGTGGTGGCGGTGATGGTGGTGGTATTGGAATGAGGTTTGTTGGGGTGCCTGCCCGCTGCCTCGATTTTCCCGCCCTAACTCAAAGCTTGGTTGTCAAGTGACCAAAATCACATAAATATTATTCCGCGTCAACTGCTATGGGTACGGTCATTAGAGACGATGTAAACAAGAAATACTCGGAGCGGTCAATGGACGACACCCAATAAATATCATAAGGCACACGAGTGCACGCGTAAAAGTCCAAGAAATGTAAGGTCAAGCAACAAAACGAGGGATTAGAGGAAAACGGTGGCAATACGCTTGGCAACGCCCGATACAACCTCGGTTCCCCCTTCGCCCAAATGGGAGAGCGCCTCACTAACGGACCCACACGTGAGCATCACTGATAGTTCAGGTTGACCGATGTAGGACCAGGTCCACATCCCGATAATGATATAGAATCCAACCATGATCAAACCCTCAACCTGAGGGTGAGGCGTCGATCAGAATGGTGAGAGACATAGCCAGGGAAAACTGGACGTACCCAGTTGGTCTTCGCGTCCGAGGTGATGTAGTTGACAAGGAACGCGCTGCCGATAAGGACCGCGACTTCGTAAATATCTAGGGCGAGGTTTTAGCAAGCAACCCATTTGCGGGTCGAGACACGTACCGAAAAGCATGTGAAGAGGTTTGTTAAGCCACCAACCCAGGAGGACGAGGAATGGCATCCAGAAAAGGGAAAACTGGATACTCATATCGATTGCACGAGCTTTCGCCAGCTCTGAAGGAACCTGGGGTTTGCCCAAGAAGAACTGTAGACTGGATCGCAAGAAGAAGACCTAAGGAGGAAGGTCAATGGGATAAATCGTCAATGGGATAAATCGAGTGAGAGGGAGAGGAACCACGTACGACCGCGACCGCGCCATCCGCCGCAAAGCTGACAAGGGGTAAAAGGATGAGGCCAAACCATCTAAAGGTGGTGTTAATGATCAGCGGGATGCCGGTCAGTGCCGCTGCACGCACTCTTCCCCGATGAGCTCGTCCTTCCGCACGAGTTCAATGCTCTCCACGAGGAACTCGGCAGTGGCGGCCACGAGAGCGATGGTGATGGCGATGGTAACAAGGCAAACCCACGAGTTTGCTTTGGGGTCCTCCGTCGCGAGATTGTGTTCCCTTTCCCTGAGGGCATTAGGCGCGGCTGGGTGGAGTTCAAGAGCGTTATCCTCGCCCGGAGGGTTGTGTAGGAAGATCCGAGAGCAGATATAGCTAAAGTTACAGTGAGTGCCGGACGTAGGGCCAAAGGTGAGGTTTACACCCACACGACAAGAAGAACGATTGCGGTTCCCCTGCTGAAGTTGAGGAATTGAGAACGGAACTCATCAGTCAGCAACGCTGCAGCATCGGCTCCCGTGGGGCCACGGTCTAGGGCCGCAAAGAGGGCGGTCGGCAAGAGAATGCTCATCACCCTGAGTGGCCGCGTCAGCGCAAGTGTGGAGGAAGGTGACGTCTACTCACCCAACCGTCAAGAGAGAGTTATTGAGCTGGGCTAGATGCGGATGGAGATGCTGTTCCCAAATACCTGACCCTCCGACAAGGAATGCGGTACCAGGGATGAGCAACAAATGCAACACAATAACCCCAACAATGGTAGACTGCAGGATCCTCAACCTGTCGGCGATAATGAGGCGGTGGATGCTGGGGCGGGACCGATTCACTTACTCGCATCTGAGGAGTAGAATGATCGCCAAAGTGGCTTCCACAGCATTGCTGAGAGTGATAGTGAGCAAATCACCCAGGGACGACCCGAGGTATAGCAACATCTGGTCTCCACACCAGTCGAAGAGTTTCTCCAAAGGAATGATGGAGATGAAGCATACTGGTCGGCTCTGGTCAGCACCGATCTCGACCACGACGGTGGCCACTCACATCCAAAAGTTGTCTTTTCGCCCCAGTGGCTGAAGTGGGAAACCCAGGCGACGGGAAGGAAAACCAGCAATATGTTCAGGTCTGGGGATCGGACGTAAGTTTTGACAGGATGGGCGGAGATGGAGGTATGGACATACAAGAGCTGAGGGCGACTGCCTTGGCACTCTGAAGGAATCCGACACGCTTGCGACCGCGGCCGTTGAAACGATCCCAGGCCGCCTTTGGGGATGTGGCAAAATGCATCCCGTGTTTGGGTTCGACGTCCTCGTGGTGAGTGGGTAAGATGTAGCTGTCACCGTAGGCCCCAACCAGAGCATCGCGTGAGAGAGCCGGCTCTCTGGCCATCCCAGACGGATTATTGGTGGGAAGGTGGGTGGCCATGGGTGGAAGAGATGGGGGTGCGTCGTCTCAACGTCGTTCCCCCGGTCACAGAAATAAGTCGACCTCGCGCTCATTCAGTGGGATGATGCGAGATTGAACGATCAAGCGGTCGGAGGCGGAATGGCTGCCGCTCACCCCAGTTTCTCAAGATCTCAAGATCTCACCCCCGGTGCACGCACAGCCGTCGGAAATTCGCTACGCTGCCCAGACATCGGTTGCGTGTACCAACCACCCAAGCCACCAGTGCTCACTGCTCCACCGCCACGACACAGAGGCACCGTGGCCGGCATTTGACCGGCCCGGGTCGGCATTAACGATGAAGAATGTGCCTTCATCGTGGGGTCCCAATTATATCGCCTAGCGCCCAGCGCCCAGGTAAGGCGGTGAAAGACCAGGACGCTGGGTAGCTGCCCCAGGTCAAACCCCACATCTGCGTGCCCGAGCGCACTGTTCATACGCCCCTCGAGGCGTTCTAAAATAACCTCTCATCGTAACCACGGGGAGGGTTACATCAGGGAGGGAGGTCAACCGGCGAGACGACCAGTGTCAGTGATAGGCGTCAGGGGCCACCAGTCCTAAAATTGGCCCCGCCTCTGAACAGTACTGCGCAGATGACATGCTTTTTTCTGATGCTGAAACCCCAGTGGTGGTCATGCCTCCTTTGGATCACGGCGACTTGTGGATGTTGTCGTAATCCCTCCATCTAGGCTTTTCCAATCCCTCTGCCAGTACGCAACTTTTGCCACCTGGGGTCCATTGCTTACAACCTCCCAGTCAGGTCCCCGAACAAAATTGCGGAGAGTTCCTTGCAGATATCACGGATGGGATCGCTCCTGACGAGCCATTCGAATGCGTTACGGAGCTCGCCATGGTGCTCCCAAAGCTGAATGGATCGCGAACTTTCGAGTGGCCCCTCAGGCAAACGACCAAGTCTACACCCGCTCCCCGACCTCTGGTGAATGTTAACACCCACGTTGGGTGTATTGAGAAAAAGTTCTAGCCTTGCTCGCGACATCACAGTGGAACCACTCCCAGCCCACGAATGGTGCACCTAGCGCTCCCTTGTGAACCCGAAGAACCTGACTTTGGAGACCCCCCGGAACTCTTCGACTCTTCCCCGTTCCAAGGTATCCCGGACCCCGCGTCCCAAAATATGGCACTTAGTCAGATCACGGAACCTACCAACATCCTTCATGAACCGAACCTCCGACGGTTCAAGAAGCTAAAGTTCAAGGAATGGAACATATTCCACGGGTGATTCCCAAGATGGGAAGCTCGAGGTTCTCGTCCTGGTTTGCTCATGCTTCTCCTTCCTGTGCGAAGGGTCAGTACTTCGGTCGCTGGTCACTCCCCGCCACCCTTGGCTAGTACCACTCACCTTCGCTCCATTCAAACCCCTTCGAAACGTCCACATTCTCTGTGACGTTCCCGAGTACAGTCACACTCTCGGACCAGGTTTCTCTGAACCTCTCACGGTCTCCACTCCTGGCTTTGCTATTGCATTTATTGCCACTCGTGTTCTACCAGCGTCCCACCCGTATCCGTGCGGCGTAGTTATTATTGACACTAGTACAAGTAGAAATCTATGGTAACCAGGGATGTGTAACGAATAAACGAACGGGCCGACGGAAGCTCACTCTCCTCTATTCGGAGTTGGAGGGAACGAGAAAGCACTTCCAATCGGACTCCATCCATCCTCCACCCTATCATCTGCCCTGATCAAGCTCGCGATACTTGCGGTGTGCTTGTGACTCTTCCTCGGCTGCTTTTGTTGCTTGCTGAAAGTCTCTCCACCAGGACCATCCTTCCCCATACCGTCCGCAACGACCGGCGACCTGTAGGTGATATCCATTTCCTCCCCTTCCGATTCCCCACCAGAGAAGTCGTCCGAAACCTCGTAGTTCGTTACACCGTTCGCCTTCCTACCCTGACCCCTGCGTGGGTCGTCCAGGTCGTAGGTGTCGTACTTGGACCGACGGCCACCATAGCCGTTCCCGAGGAGGCCGCCAGGTGGGGCGGTAGCGTTGGCCCCTCGAAGATCGTCCGGAAGGAAGTAATAGAACGTCGCAGCCGCCAAACATGCCCCTCCTACAACATCGACGAGGTAGTGGTGGGTGAGGTACATCGTTGACCAGTACAGGATCGCGACATAGGCCCAGACGAACTTGGTGGTTTGCGGGAAAAAATGGGAGAGGAAAAGAGCATCGATCGTCGCACAACCGGAATGGAGAGAAGGGAATGCTCCAAAAATGACAGGAGAGTGGGAGAACGCATTTGTGTACCCTGATCCACCAAAAATCGCATCGATCCTCCCCAGCCCGCCGGGGGAACCAAGCATCTTGTAATGGGCAGGAGTGAGACCGTGGATAACTTCATACCATGGGGGCGCGCACGGGAACATGATTTGAATGAGGACCCCGGCGACGTTCAGGTACCCAAAGGCACGACCGAAAAGGTGAAGCGCCTGTTTTGGCCGGAAGAGCCACAGGAAAGCGGCGACAAAGAACGGGAGGGTGAAATGGATGACACCGTACGGCAGCCATGCGACGATATCAAGGGCTGGGTGCGTGAAGCGGGTGAGGATATCGGAAATATTGGCACCGTAGAGGACGGATTCCAACGTGGGTAAGGTGACCACGGAGATCGGCGGACGCAACGCATCCGGTACGAAACGCGCCGAGTAATAGGTGAGCAGCCACGCGAAAATGGGTGTCGCTGGTACGAAAAATTGGGAGGTGAAGGGTATAATGAGGGCGATGGTGTACAGGATGGGTATCAGGAGCTTGTAGGGGAATGCGGGAGTTTGCATGACGGTGAGCCAGAAGGTGGCGTTGATGATGTGGAAGATGTAGACGGTGTCGGAAAGGGTGAATTCGTATTGACGAAGTTTATGGAGGGTGTCTTGAGGAGAGAGCGACTTGTCCAGCCTGGCCACTGCTACTTGAAGCGCGGCAGTGAACTGTCTTGCGCTGCGCCGGACATTCATGGCTACACGATATCGCTGTTCGAGCTGCCAGCAAAACAAGAAAATTCAGTGGGGATGCCGTCGAAAACCAGGACACCCTCACCTCGACGGGAAAGCAAGAGCGAAGTTGTGAGAGCGCAGTGAACAGTCGGTGGCAGACCGGGTTTGTTTGGGTGACGGGAATACCTTTCCGCATTCGGCAGGACAGCGGATTCCACCACTGGGGCGGGCGTGTATCGTGGCACATGCTCTGCCTCCCCTCCGTCCACCTCACTCATGAGCGACTCGGAAATCGAGATATCGGTCACCGCGGCTGATATCCCCACATACACCGCTTCAAGCCCTTTCAACCGAGAAGATGCAGACATAATCATCAGGACGAGCGACGGAATCGACTTCTGCGTCCACACCCCCGTACTTTCCGTGGCATCCCCCATACTGAATGGGATCCTCTCTGCTCGGATGGGCATCGTCTCGGATCCCGACGGCAGGCAGGTTCTTCGTCTCCCGGAGAGGAGTGACACCATCGAACCGTTACTCAAACTCTGTTACCCCGTACCCCGACCCCCACTACGCTCCCTTCGCCAGATCAGAGACGTCCTAAACGCCGCCACCGCCTACGACATCCAGGTTATCGGAGAAATGCTGGAGACACGTTTGGTCGCCTATGCCGAACAGTTCCCACTTCAAGTTTACGCGATCGCCTGCCGAAATAACCTAGAAAACACCGCGCGGACGGCCGCTGAATACGCCGTCCGGAAACCATTCTGGGAGACATACCACCGCGATATCGAGTACATCTCCGCGGGGGCGTACTGGAGGTTGCTGGCTTATTACTGGGACATCGAGAAGAAGAGGAATCAGAACAAGAAGAACAGACGTCCGAAACTACTTTGGGAGGGTTCAGAGGTGACTTCGTCCCTCCCGAGTACCAAAGCACCCTCTCCGTTCCCCTCCTCCGCATCACCACCGTTCGACGAGACCTCTGACGGCGACGTCGTTCTGAGATCTTCAGACGGGGTCCTTTTCCGCGCACACAAAGTCATCCTTTCATTGGCATCCCCATTCTTCCGAGACATGTTCTCTCTCCCTCAAGTGGGCACCCCACTGGATTGCACGGGTAGCAGACCCGTCATCCCATTCACCGAGCCCAGTGAAACAATCGACACCCTCCTTCGAGTCGTTTATCCCGAGGAAGACCCCGATCTAAAACTCGTCCACGAGATCGAAGGCGTCGTAGAGGCCGCGATAAAATACGACATGCCGAAGTGCGTCTCAATCATGCGGAAGAAACTTATTCTGTGCGCGAGCAAGGAACCTATTAGGGTTTTCATGATCGCGTGCAAGAACAAGCTCGCCGACGTCGCCTCCGCTGCCGCTCACCTGTCCCTACGCCGTCCGATCCTTTACTCCTTTGAGCTCGGGTCGGTGGTTCTCCCCTTCTCTGCTGCGTTGGAGGATATCACCGCCGGTTCCCTCTTCCGGCTCATTGAGTATCAACGACAATGCTGCAAGGTCGGCAATGACGCGATGTCCGACCTGACTTGGACGAGGGACGACTTCGCCTGGAGGACCAGGATGAACGATGCCATTGTCGGGTCTTGCATGAAGTGCAGCAGGACCACGTTGGAACTAGGAGAAGAGCAGTTGCATGTGGTTGTCTGGTGGTATATCTTCTACCAGGAAATCAAAACCGTGGTTCGCCAACGACCTTGTACTGCTCTGATTCTGGAATCAGAGTCGTTGCTGGACAAGGCTTTGATTGAGGCGGCCAAGTGCGGGGAGTGTTTCAAAGATTCTATCCATATCTTGCGGACTTTTCGCTCTATTGTAACTCAATACATTGACAGACGGTTAGCTGAGGTTAAGATTCAGATCGACCCCTGAGGGATTATGGGCTTTGTTGTATTATCTATGGGAATAAATGTTGTACTTTAACGGCCTAGGGTCTGAATTACGGGGGTTATGGAGTTTTGGTCTGTCCGAGCATGGATCCAGAGACAGATCTACCCAGGAGTTCCACTCGTTTCTTGACTACGCCGGTCAGTTTACTCCGGGTGATATCATCAGAGGAACCCTTCGAGTTTGCCGCGTCGAGGAGTTCCTCCGCCGGTATGGGTTCTCCGAAAGTGATCGAGAGGTCTGCGCCAGCGCGGGGTAGGTAATTGAAAGGGAATTTACTCCCTGCAGGGATCAGTTGGTCAAACCCAGTCAACCACACGGGGATGACCGTTGGGTGGGTGTTCGCCTCCATGATGATTCTTCCACTGAGAAAGACAGGAAAGTGATGAGCGACGGACAATCGACCGACAAGGGACGGGCCGTACACTCCCCACTTGAAGCGGCTGAGGTGGGCGACGCCGTTCCGCGAGTCGTACGTCGAAGGTTGGCACACTTTGCCTTCACTAAACAGATGGACCTATCCAATCGACCCCAAACAAGGGCCGGTCAGAAAGCAGGATCGTCAAACAAGAAGGGTAAACCACGTACCCATCCACCATTGTTCACCTTCTCAAGAGCCAGGTCAACCGCAGGCTGCCAAATCCCCTTCCCTCGGAACGTCTCAATGACCTGTCCGTTCCGAAAGAACGCTGAGAGCGTGCTTGAATCATTGCATAAAGTTCCGACTCCTCCGACGTTATCCAAAACTGGAACTCACGGGTTGGTGAAGCAAATGTCCGCCGCGCCCATCGACCAACGCGTCGTCTTGGAGTCAAAGTACGTCGCGGTCGGAAGGACTCCCCACATTACGGGATCGTCTAACCTAACCGACGCATGAGGCTGGTGCGTCAAGGGTTGGAATAGGGGTCGAGAGCCTCACGTTGAGAGGTGGTTCGCGACTGCGGTCGCTTCATAAGACAAGAAAAGAAACTTCGGGAACAGACGAACACACCAGTGATCACTCCACGACCATCCTTCCGGTCGAGCTCGTTCAAAAGGTTATGTATACCGTTGACCTTTACAGACGAGCAATACCCGCTGTTCAGAAACAGCTTTGACGCGAGGCCAACCGTGACCACAGTTGCCTTTGAGACGATCGACATCCAAGTACGCACGGGCCGACGCAGCCCCGCCGATCGTGGCCGCTCGGAATCAAGAAGAGTGAATCTGATCACGCCGACGCTGAACAGAACGCCGCACAAGGAACACAGAAGACGTCGTATATTCCACAACCTGACATTGTGGGGACATTATGCCTGCGGGCATGCAGTGTATGGTATACTACTTGGGCGTATGGAGGGCAAATAGCCTCTCGACGCACTCTAAATCATAAAAATCTAATCAAACAAACTTTGCATTACCTGTTGAGGGGGTTTCTTGACCTGACCTCCTCGCCCTTGTACCAAATCCAGATAGGGAACGGAATGCCGATGACGATGGCGAGTCCAGCCAACAGAGTGTTTCCTCCTCCGACTCCCAGAGCGTTGTACATCTGAGCTCCGAACAATGGGAAGGCGAATCCCAAAAGACTGATGGAAATCGTTCAACGGTGAGTCATGGCAGGAGAGTTGGGGAGGAGCGTACTTTCGGAACACGTTCGTCGCGGATGTGACGCTAGCTGCGTATGTGAACGAGTCGATGAGGTATAGGGTGATAGGAAGGCTGGAGACAGAGTCAGCGGCCGGGACTTCAGTGGGCAATTGGTCTTCGCTCTCACAAGCAGGTCATAAGGCCGAAGCCGAATATTCCAGTACCGATGATGGGCATGATCCAGTGGATCTTAGCCTGAGCAGACCACCCATACCAACTGTACAAGTCGTGAACACCTTCCAGAATTTGAGACCAAGGCGACAGACGTACAGAAGGCCGATCGGGATGAACAAAGACCCGATGATCAAGGCCGGAATTCGCATCTCAGGCTTTCCGACGCCATTGTTTTGAGCTCGGTAGTGAGCGTAGACCCTGTCCGAGAACCGCGCACCAACAACAGAAGCGAGGATGAATCCAATACCGAGACCGAGATAGGCAATACCGGAGGTTCCGATTCCGAACCCGTAAGTGTGGGTGAAGAGTTCTGATGAGGTTTTGTGTGAGAAACGGGGGCACGTCCAAGTGATGAATGATACGTGCCGCTGAAGGTGGCGAACATCAGATAGTAAATACCGTATATGAGCGCCATGTACAAACTCAGGACGAAGCAGATGAGGCTGTGGGTTAAAAGGATGACTGGTCGCGAGAGGTTGCTCCACAGGAATTTCCATTGGCCGAGTTGAACCTCGGGTCCAAGATGGCGGCGAGCATTTCTAGCCTTCTCTGGGTCGCCAGAAGCCTGCTCATATCTCATCCGAACGACTGGGGCATATGTTTCTCGCATGAGGGGTAATGACACGACGGCGATGATTCCACTGAGGGTAGCGATAACTTGGATATGGTTGGCTTCATCACATCACGAACAAGGGACGGGTCACGTACTGATGAACACATATTTGTATCCAATGGTCTGCACGACAAAACTGGGAAGGCTGTCAAATTCGAGAACATGACAAGAGTCCGGAGATAACTTACCCTCCTGCGACTGGACCAATAACTGGGCCTAACAGAGGCCCAAGTGTATAACTACGACGGGTCATATCAGCGAACGGGACATACATTGGAAACGTGGATACTTACATCGCCATAGCGGACGCCCTTTCTTCTTCCGCGAACATGTCTGCTACCGATCCACCTCCAAGAGCGAGGGGAGTGGCGCCAAAAACACCAGCTATTGATTCATCAGCTCGTGGTATTTTTTTGGGGAGACGATGAAGCCTTACAGAGGAATCGGAAACCAATGAAACTACCCATGGTCGGCGCAAACGCACAAGCAAGGGTGAAGGCGAGGGTTAAGAGATTGCCGATGTGATACAACCACCTCCCTGAAGGAACATCAGTAGGGGGCGTAGTTTGGATCTGGCGAGATGCACTCACGTCCGTACATCTCACTCAACGGGGCGATAATGAGAGGAGAGAAGACCCAAGCAAGCAATAGAATGCTGAGTGACATCCCGATGATTGTCGGATTTGTCTCATGGAAATGTTGTCCGATTTGTGGCAGGCCCGGGGCCATCATCGAACTCGTGAGCGGAGGTAAAAACGTGTAGGAAGAAACCTGATCACGAAAATTAGACGCTGCGAGAAATCAGGAAGGGTCTTGACATGGATCTACTTACTATGGCCATGTTGGTCCACTTCTTCGTCGATGACCAGTTCCGTGGATGAGCCGGATTCTCCAACCATTCCTCATCCTCGCGGGCCTTTTCCCTTTCCGTAGGTGACTTGGCTTCGGTGTTCTGAGTACTAGGGTCATCAACGGCTTCACCTCGAATCTGGAATCCTTTCTCCGCCCTCCCGGGTTGGGGTAGCGTAAGAGTTGTAGCTGAGGCCGCGACGACCTTTTCCGCAGTGTTCGATCCTGAAGGGTCTGACATTCCGTCGATGAGAGTACGGAGGGAGGGGGACAAACCTTGCCCTAACAACCTTTTAACGTCAGGTTTGTATGCATGCCGGTAGTTCCGCTCCGAAAAGCTTACCAACGAAATCCCACCAGAGAGCCGTGCCTTGAGGTCGGCTATAGTACGTTGATCGATTTTTCGGCCGATACACACTCAACATCCGCCACTTGACAGCTCCTCCATCTCTGTTATGTATGCCGGTGGACTCAGAAGACCCCTGTGTGGCGCTAGAGTGGTATCTGTGAGTAAACGAGAGAGAGGGTTTTATTATCATCGGAACGAAGGGGTCAGCGATCCAAGGTGACCGGACGAATTTAGATCGGGGGTCCACTGACCCACTTGACCCACGAACCTCCGCCTTCAGCACAATCATTTGTTGCCGGTCCCCACTTCCACCCCTCGAGCTTTCTCTCGCAGCTGCCGAGGCCCCGATAATCCCGACTACCTCTGGCGAGGACACGGAAGTGATGTGGGGCCGGCCGGTTCGGTCTAGGGTCCGAGGGGATCTGCCAGCGATCAAGCGAGGGATATTCACGAGCCGTCCGGGACGGGGGTTTCGGGCTTGGGTAGATCCGCTCCGCCCCACTGGGTACCTGGGTGCCGACACCAGCCTGCAGGGACGTTCGAGGGAGTATTCAGTTTTGAGTGAGGAGTTCCCATGGCTTAGCAGGACTGTCGCCTTTGGGCTTACGTTTAAGAACGTGGGTGAGCACTACCCACAAGGGCCGCGAGAGCACGACTGGCACTATCTGAGATTGGAGCCACCAGCAACCAAAAGCCCCGCGGTGTCCTCGATTATGTGATCCCTGAGTTACCACCACTATCGAAGGGGGGGAGTGGGTTGCAAGTACGGCACCATGGGGTGCCCGCTAATCGTACCATTCCGTTCTAAGGACCAACAACTCACAGCGTATGTCGGCGCAGCAGAAGTTCCGAGCGGTAGATGGATGCCGATCCAAAATGGTCGCCAAATTTCCCTGGAGCGTTGATCGCCGGACCCACATGGCCCCGTTATCTTATCTCCTGCGATGTCCCTACTCCCCGCCAGAAGTGATAGTGGGAACCTTCCAGCGACTCTAGAATAACCTGTGTCACTTGACAGACACCACCACGCTTCGCTGGTGTTCTGGGAGGGGTGCGGGATGCAATACCCCTTGACCGTGACCGCCGCTGATCACCGCCTTGACCCGGCGTCTCAACAACGACCGCGCTTTGCGCGTGGTCTTCCTTCAATAACGCCTAATCCGCTTGCCTGTTCTGACCCCTGCTGACGCGCAATGACTCAGGTGACCACTCTCAGCCAGTGTGCACCCGCTTCGTCTCGTCGACGATGCTCCCAGAGTCACCCGCCCCACGTTTCGAGGGCTGATCAATGCTCTGCGTTCGCCATTCACTCCCCTGGACTCTCGTTATGCGACGATGCCATAACATAACTCACATGTGAATTCATACCCAAGAGAGTGGGACAGTAGGCGTTTTTCGTCACCTGCCAAGTCACATTCCCTTGGAGATGCTTATCACATTTAAGCATCCCGCATCCCTCTTTTTCTCCGATCACAGTTGACGTTTGGGTGTCCCCCAAGTGGGTGCGCGGGTGTCAATAGTCCAACCCAGGAAACGACCCCCATACAACCCAGTTGGCGACCTGTTGATAACACCGACGAACCTGGGTTCTCAAGCGTTCTCGCCGATGGCCGTTCGCATCATCCTATACGCCGGGGATGTTCCGCCTTCTCATGAAAGCACCCGTGCCCACCAAGTCAATGCAGCAAAATTTTTGACTGTTCATACAAACGGACGTATGCACCGAAACCACTAACGAGCTTTGGGCATTGTTCTCACATTTCTGTACGACGAACATATGGCTACAGTCTGTTCCCGGCAATCTATACATACAGCATATGAAAGTCGCATGTGTGTTTTTACGAAATGGATATTCGAGCGAGATGGCACAATCACTGGGTGGTATGGGCCATCCATTAACCCATTAAATTCGCATAAACACCAGGCACACCGAGTGGGCCGATTTCGCATTCCCGCCAACATCTCCAAGTTTACATCAAACATCTCTCCCCCTCTCTGTCTGGACAGATCTGGGTGGACAATGCACTCCGCTACAGCTAGGGTTACGGATCCCGAACAGCATTGATAATCGGGTCGGAGAGGGTCGCCATACGGCATCCGAACTAGATCTTCTAGTCTCTCAGGTGGCAGCTACGACAAAACAAACACGAGTGAACTGATGAGATATCAAAAACCAAATGCCTGGCCACTAACTCGAGTCGGGAGTCGTGAACCGCGCCGATCGCAAGCTGTCGCCCAGGCGTTCGTAGGATCCCGGGAAAGAGAACTCACCAGGGGCGCTCGGGATTTGGATATCCACAAATACCCCTACTATCGCGAATCATCAATCAACCTCCAACGTTTCAACGCCGAGACCGAAGGATATTTGAAAAAGAAGAGCATGCGTCGCAGCAGGAAGTGAGTATTTCCCGTGCTGCGGCTGCACTACCGTGTGAGGATCCTCGGAGAAACGCGACGTGCGGTGCTGGGGGGACCTCGACCATCAGAGAGTGCACATCGGGACATCAGAGTATTGCAACCCTTCTCGCCATTGCTTCGGGGGTGCAATCGAGAATCCACGGTTCATGTATAGAACGCAGATTGTGTGTGAAAAAAAGAGTCAGCTTCACATATACGGGTCCGAACACGGATCGTACGAGACGGTATATTGCGAATACAGACGGTCATCGACCTTCACCGGGCGCAGTCTGGAATCTGTATGCATTGGCCTTTACCCGCACCACCCTCGGGTATCTCGTGGAGAAGCAGGGAACGGCCGCAGGAACGCCCCGCGCGTCGCACCACCACCGTGACTGATCGAAAGCAGGAGCCAGGATGGGAGTGTGAAACGGCCGTTGGTGGATACCCCGTATCTCCCATACACCGACCACGCGGCAAGGAAAATCCGGTAAAGCCGTTTCATAACCAACGGTCCAAGCATCGTATCCTTCACTCCAAAACGCCGCATGGGGGTTAGATCGGCGTACATAGCCAGGACGCGCTATAAGGGCACGCTGCAAACATAACCCGCATACACCTATCAGAACCTGAGGTTTCATGATGCCAAAACCCAAAACCTAAGAGGGGGGACGGGTCTAGGCATCTCCATAACAACACCTTTCCACACAGGCTAGAGCAGACGTACCATTGATACCAAAGTGGGGAACGTCGGAGGGCGGCTGACAAAATTTCTAGGCGGGAGCTGGAGGTCCACCATACCAGAAGTGGCAAGCAGTTCCCAACGAAAGAGGGGGGAGGCAAAAAGACAATAAGATCTATTGGGGAGTCGAATGCCACGTATTTCACCGGTAAGGCGTGCCGCCCCATTGGCGAGAAGGAACGATTCAATGAAAATTGTCAGAAGAAGGTAAAAGAGGACCGAGCCAGCTTTTTTCACCGTTGGAGATCCAAGATACCGGTGAACAAACCATTCAATACGCGTTCAGCCGGCACGGAACGGCGGTATAGCATCGCACGCGAAAGAAGATCACAAGGGATCAGAAGGACCAAGGGGCCAGAGCCGTCAGATGTCGAGGATGGGTGTGTACCCAGGGACATTAACTTTCGAAGGGAGGGTGTGCTATTGATTCAGGGGAATCACGTCAGGCGTGACACCATACCCTAAGGATGGTGCTGAGGAATAATCCGTGGTGGGAGGGATAACGCGAATCATGTCAAGAAGCTTCGCTGGGGGGAAGGGTGCGGGAAGAGAAACCCCGTTAGTAAACGAAAACCCCAGTTTCCGAGTGACCACGATTTGTGCAGTGCATAATTGATGGTTGAGCCACGCTCGCCTAGGGAATTATCTCCACGACTGGTACTGGCAGACACGAGGCGGAGAGAGGGCGAAAAGCTACGCCAGAACCTACAGGGGAGAGCACGGGCAGGTTGCCATGCGCCTCTCTCACAGGGATCGTCCAAGTGCTGGCTGTACCCTCGTCAGAAGAGGAGTGGGTCCAGCAAGTCCGAACGCGTACCCCGAAGCCGGGAGAAAATAAAGTTTGAACGAAACAGTGGAAAGTTCAGGAAAAGTTTGGGGGAAAGAAAGATTGCTGATGAGAGATCAAGAACCGACAGAACGGTGGTGTGGTGTTCTGAACCTTGCCACCCCCCCTCTCCTGCCAGGAAATAAACCGAACCGGCACGTAATCCTCACGAGTGTCAGAATCCGGGCATCTTTGAAGAGATGGTGACATACCGGTTGATAAAATCATACGAGATATATAACTCCACACTGTCCCCCCTCCCGAGCCTCGAGGAGTGGTCGACCGTGGTGATCGAAATAAGAAAAAAGAAAAGAAAAAAAAAGCCCTCTGACCTGGTGCCTCTCCCGCGTCGCGTGGACCGTTTGGACACACGACCTCTGGTTTTGATGATGTGCTCCCGGCCGGTAACCTGACTGCTCGCGAGCCAGGTTCATTTGCACGAGAGGGCTATACAATTGGTGATCGCCATTGACCCTCACACAAAGGCGAACCTGAGGAGGAACTAAGCCCAACTCGACGAACGACGACCAGGCGTTCGAAGAGGGTGAGGAAGTGTGTGCCAAAGCAGTAGGCAAAGCCCATCGGTATGTCGTCAGAGTGCTAAACGGAATAAGGACCGACAACGCCGCCGCTCCGACATGGATCACTGTTTGCGTCTTCGCCCACATTTACGGAAAAGGACGCCCCGACTGAACCGTGGGCAGGCGCCAGTGGATAGTGGCGTGGTCCATCAGGAGTGCAAGTATTCGAAAGACGTAAACCGCGCCCCCCGAAGCGTACCGGTCATACGGTGAAAGGCATTCAGTGGATCTTTTTTAACCGACCGGCGTTTGATCAACGATAACGAGGAGAAATACACATATTAAGTACCCCAACACATGAGCTGGGACTAGACGTACACGAGATAGAAGACGGACATAGGTCATGAAGGACGCTCGGATGAGTAAACAGTTTATACATAAAGGCACTCGGACGGGGATACATGATATACATACATAATCAAGAAGGCAGGCATACTAGAGACCAAGCTAGCGGGGAAAAGGATTCATAGGGGGAAAAAAGAAAAAAACAGGACCTGGAATCACGTACACATCTCATGGAATATATGCCAGCAATCATCAAACCCCAACGATGGGGAACTGCTGTCTGGTTTGGAACCAGTCCAGACCGCTCGTGTATGGGTGGGTGTTTAGGTCAACGAAGGGCGACAGTGGGTAATTGGGCAGACAGGCGTTATACAAGGCGTCACCCGCCCAACCAGTCAGGGATGAATAGTTTGACAAGCTCGGCGGCTGACGGTCCATCTGATTCACGAGGGGATCGCAGGGGCTGAAGGCCCACGGATCGTCGGGGATAGCAACAGGGACAGAATCGGGGGTCCGCACATGTTCCACGCCGTGGGCAGTTGGACTGTCACAGTCGTAGACATCCGGTTCGAGAGGAGGAAGCCCGAACATGTTCTCCGCGTACATCAGAGTCTAGAAGTCCACCAGTCTAAGTTGGCGCCCTGGGAGAAAAATACTGCGGACTCACATGGAAGTCAAGGCCGATATCAGTGGGCGAAGCAGGGGCAGAAACCGGCGAGGAAACCTGTGGTTCGGAGGCGTATACATTCTCGCCAAATGAAGAGGCAGAAAGCGAGGCGACCTCTTCCGCGCTACTTTCGCCTCCGCAGAGGACAAAGGGCTCAACGGTGTGGGTTGGTTTCGGGGGTGCCGGGAGGGACGAAGACCGTTTAAACACGTTTGTCAAAGGCACCTGAACGCTACTTTGCGGAGACAGCGTCTGGCAACGTTGGCGTATGGTGCCTGGGTTGAGACGTATAGCGTCGGCCTCCGTTTTGACTTGCGGTCGTTCCTGCCGCTCGGACTGTCGCGCTCGCCGAATAGCGGACAGCTTCGTCTCGTCCTTGAGAATTGGACCTGCTTCTCGGTCGTATTCCCGCACTGCGTTCTCCAGCATCTCACCTGTAATGCCATCCTCCAAAAAGCTCGCGATCTTGGCACACCGTTTCTGACGATTCTTTTCTTCCGGCTCGACCTCGCCGCGACCTCTCTTGGACGGTCGTTTCTTGGTTCCGTCCTTGACCTTGAGTGGAGAATTTCCAGGTCTGAACCTCCAGTCGGGGTACTTCTTTCGGTGCTCGGATAAGGCAGCGGCAGCCTTTGCCTCCCAGACCTTTCGCTCGTCATCTGGTAGGGATTTCCAGTACAGGCCTATAGGTTACCAAGGTGAACACCGGGTGTCAGCAGGTAGGACGCGTGACGTAGGACATATGCGAACCTATTATCTTGGACAAACTGCTGTGGTTTCCCTCGATCTTGTCCGTGATGTGTTGAGCCTTGATGAACGAAGACCGGAAGAGTATGAAGGCATTGGGAGGACGAGGAATATGCGAAGCACCCTTGCGTTTCTCTCTGGAGTTGGTACGGGTCGGGCCCAGGGAAGGGGAACTGGGAGGCGACATGATGAACATGGTCGGGGGCGGGGGCGGACCAGTAGAGACGGAGAAGGTAGGCTCGTCATAGGGTATTGGACTCGTAGCAAACGTGAAACTCATGCAAGAGTTGGGGTTGTCAACCAACGGAGGCATGTCGTCTGGAAACCAGCCGGATAAACACGCGCGGTCAGCGCAGCAACGGAAACACGCGGAACTAGCGACTTGCCATCGATATCCTCCGGCGGTGGGAGGTCGCGTTCTGACATGGCCCAAGAAACAGCCATTTTTTGCGTACACGAGATGGGGAAACGGGAGGAAGGAGACGAGTGGCGACGTCCTCCCACGGACGATCGTTTGTTCTGTGAAAGGCAAGAGACGGCCAGGAATGGCAATCGGGGGCTCTGAGTGGGTTTGGATCCGAGGATCGACAATCGAATGCAGGGGGAGGAGGGATTGACTTTGAGGACTTGGGGGGGGAACTTCACTCAAGTGGATGTGCGAGCGAAGGGTAGAAGGACGCTCGAGGCTGGCGTCGTCCCGTTCGTCCCTCTCGGGCCGCGGACTCAATTGCCGTCTTCGCACAAAGGGGAACCGGAAAAACCGATGCGAAAAATTGGGGGAATTTGTATTTCGACCCCCATGATTTGTTTCCGCTCCTTCGGCCCCTGTTCGCTTAACCCCAGGGAGGGGTGGATGATGACGACACTCTCCTCGTCTGCTGACGACTATCTACGCGCGATAACGGCCACAGATACGCATCCGATGATCCACACGCACGCGTGGAATCCGCTCCCGAGAGACACTGAGCGTGCCCGAGGGAAAAGAGTGAATTCCATCACTGGGCTCTTCCCCATCCCTGTACAGACACGAACGGCCGGGTTTCCTTCCACGGATCTCACCTGTATTGAGCGGAACAAACTTCCCCAACCAAAAAACTCACCCCTTTGGCTGATCGACGGCAGTTTTACGGCGCAGTCCCATCATCCCTTGAACTGCATCATCCCCGACCCGCGCAGGAATCGTCCGATTAAATCCGCCAATTCAGCTGCGACTGCGATAGAATCCCCAAGCTCCGGGGGTGTCAGGGTCACTCAAACGAAGTGACCCGCCTGCTTCAGATTCCGCCCGTACATACACACACACCCGGCAAAGTTCTGCCGTGTGGACCCATTGTCTGCACATATGGGGAACCGTAGAGCCGAGCACGAGTCATCCATGGAATACCCAAGACGGAAAACCAATCGTCTCGCGATTGATTATATTTACAGGCGATGGAAACAAAGGGAAAACCCCCCTATAGATACATACAAAAACAAACACGACAACTTGAAACCGGACCGTCACTCAGAATGGTGTCGGACACCTCTCCAGAGGGGGTGGGATGTATGGGACATCAAACTGCTCCTCCGGTCCTGGCGGGCCCAGATGTAACACCCATGAGCCACCACCCAGTTTGGACGGCTCCAGGCCTCGAAACATTATCCGGTCGACGAGGTAGTCGACTCGCCTCAGTCCATCCTCGTCATCGTTCCACTCTCGTCCCATCAACCGGCTCTCCCTTCGTTGACTACAAGCTTCCTCTACCATTCTGAGCTTGAATGCGCTGAACTTGGACACCTCGTTCTTGGTCAGATACGCTTGGAAATTCTGGTGGACAGCCCGGAATACGTCGATGCACAATACACCTCTGGGGTTCCTAACCAGCACTGGCCACGGGAATACCGGAAACGGGTCGTCCGCAACCGCCGAGATCAGCATCTACGCGTTCGTTGAGTCCCTGGGAAACGGCTACGAATCGTGTTGAAACCTGACCTCTGTCACGAACGGATATGTCGCGGGCTGATAGAGGTTCGAGCTCGACACGGGAACGTGACGAACGTCCCCAGTTTCGAAGATTATCGATTCTTCGCCCAGCCTGATATCGAAGTAGAGGATCGGCAAGCCTGCACGGGTGTGCTCCAAAAAAGGGTTAAGTTGGCATTCCCAAGGTGTCGGAGACGGCTCGTCGGTGTCTGGCGTGCTCCAGTGCGGAGGTTTAGGCGGCAGTGAAGGGTGTGAAAGCCCAGGTACCCAGTTCTCGGGATGCGGTGAGCCTGTGTCCCCTCTCAAACTACTAAACATCTCATCTACATCCACATCCCGTAACACGTGGTCGGGTGGCGGACCTATAGACGGATCGGTAATCGGCGGTTAATCTACCACAGCTGCACGGGATGAAAGGTACAGGACAAAGCGTACTGTCGCTATTGCGCACTTCTACACCTCCAATCACCGGTCGTGCCCAATATCCATACTCCCTCCAGGCGGATAGAGGAACAGGGTCTCGGACCCCTTGGCTCGGCGGCGCTGATTGCTGGACAGAATAGTGTGGCTGGGGCGACGAGCTAGGCAACAGCATCCAATTTTCCCTCTCTTGCAGGACTCGTTTGCGCTTTCCTGTGAGTGATTTTTCCACACAATACGCACGCCCAAACCGAAACGAGAGCCGATTATCAGTTATTTGATCACCTCCTCTCTTCCATCACTGGGAGACAATCGAGCGGGAAAGGCTGTCGTACCAAGGTATCGTCTCAACTTCTTCATCGGGCTCCACCTTTTCCGCTTCCGGTTAAAGGGATCGTATGGGAGCTTGGCGTTCTGAGTGAAGCAAACACCCTTCATCGATGCCGCGGTTCCGGACCCGTTGGCACTTGCGAGGGAAACCTCAAGACCCCACGAGATTGGGATCACAGGGCCGTCGGGACGTTGGTGATGGTCCACCGCATTGGCGGATTCGTGCTCGTATGGATTAAACTCGGAATGCGGTTGCAATCGTGGAGAAGGAGCCCAGGGAACGTTCGGATCGACATAACGAGCCGAACAGGCGTTCTCGGGTTGTGTGGCGGAGAACGTACTCTGCATGGTGTCCGATGGCGGGATTGGATGTCAGGACTGGAGAGAAAAAAAGGAAAGAGAGGAAGGGACGGCGGCTCTGTGGTGGTGGCGTTTGATCCAGGTAATGCGGTGTATGTCAGCTTAGCCACCGGTAATAGTGGTGGATAACATGAGGATCGATGGGCACGAGGCTGCGATGTGATGATTGGTGGCCGGTTTCCAATTCAGGCAGTAATCGTGCACCACAGCCGACAGCAAACAGGACGCGACTGAAACATATCACACAAGAACAGCATGCGCAGCGCACGGATGGAACATGGAGATATCGCTTATCGCGCGTTCGTAGGTCAACAACCGGAGGAGAGTAAGGAGCGAAATGAAAGACATCTGTTGATAGTTGAATGTTTCTAGCGAGGTGGACGATTGACGTTACGATTATCACTTGAATTGGCGGTAGGCATATGGGGAGAAGGGTGACGGGAAGCGCGTAGGTGGAGAGAGAGAGAGAGAGAGAGAGAGCGCCCGCGCGTCTAAGCTGCCTCAGCGCTCGGACCTTGCAAATTGCCATTGCCATGCACGTCACCGCCGATGTCCTCGCCCTTCTTCCCCATGCGGTAAGTTTTGAGAGAACAGACGCCTCGCGAACGGTTCTTGCAACCCGAACATCGCCTACCGTGCGCGATCATGAGGACGTGCAAACCGTATTTGAGTTCGCCCGGAATCCGGAGGTCGAGATGAGCTTGTGCGGAGATACGGTTAGCGTTGGCTGGAACCCAACCCAGGATTTTGCTGAGGCGAAATACATGGGTGTCGACTGGGAAGGACTCGCGTTCCAAACAGAACATGAGGACGCAAGACGCCGTCTTTGGACCAACGCCTTCGTAGGAGACCAACTCTTCCATCACGTCCTTGTCAGAATACTCCTTCTCCACGAGATGCTGCAATGAATACGACCCGTGTTTGGCGTGGACGGAATTAAGGAGGTTCTGGATGGTCACGGCTTTCTTGTTCGCCAGCCCCCCTGTTCTGATGGCGTCGACGACTTTGGAGGAGGGGGCCCGGGCGATGGCCGCGAAGTTGTTTCGCCCGAACACGGTATCGAGGTTCCGTTTGGCCGCAGTGGAGTTACGCGCCGACGTGTTCTGGGATAGAATGGTCTCAATAAGCGCTTCGACAACGTCAGCCACGCCACCGCAAGGGGACGCCTGGAACTCTTCAGGGGCAGGGTCGTTTCTGTAGGCTTGTATGTGGGGGAACTCGCTGTGGAGCAGACGGATGACTTCTCTCGACTCCTCCACCGTAGGGCGGTCGAAGTTCGGAAACGGCGAATCCGGGGTCTCCGCTTTGACCTTTTTCGCCGGTCTCGCGGGCTCGGGGAGTGTGGATACAGGGGAATGTGATCGTTTCATGGCTCACGAGACGCGTCGCTGATTGATTGAGGGAGGAGGGTCAAAACAGACCGTGGGGGAACAAACGTGGATTCGGAACAAGAGGAGATCGGCGGAAGCAAGGTTCGACAGATCGAGCGTGGTACCCACCGGTGGCTTGGAAAGCGGTAGCACGTGGCGGCGTTGTCTTACTCCCTTCGTCTTTGTCCGCGGGGTGAGCGCAGGCCGGGGATGGTCACCCGTGGTGTCGCTGAATGGGAAGATGAAAGAGGGTCGAATGGATGTGCATTTCCAGGGTCTCTGCCGAGGAGAATGAGGGTCGAGAACCATCAAGTTGGTGACGGAGCATGGATCACGACCAATTCAGCGAGCGTGTGCGACGTGGAAGAGAGTCTAGTGGCTGAGACTAATCAGGCCTCTAAAGGGGGAGGGCAACGAACACGAGATCACGATTCTCAGCGGAAGGGGTCCTCGAACGTCGTAGGGACCCTCGATCCTCTAAATGGGAAGCCGCCGGGACAGATGGACACGAGTGCGCTCAAGGAGTCGTAATGACCGAGGATGCTTAATGCGAGACGTAGTTCATTCCCCACCAACCCCTTGGAAGTTTTGCACCCGCTTGGGACACGGCGGAAAAAACGCAAAAGTGAGATCCGAATCTTCGTGCAGCCACTCGGACCGGGATGGGCACAGGGGGAGATCGATGACGAGTGGTCAGACCAAACCACCGGAACGGGTACCGAGCAGAGATTGAGTTCATGATGGGATCGTTCCGAAAATGGCAACTTCGAACCGAAGGGAAGCGATATCAGCAAAGACTCCGGACCATCAGGGCTGACTTGCCTCTTTCGGTTTCCCGGATTGGGTATAGACCACGTATCCGGAGCACCGAACCGTTGGATACAGGAAGATGATAGACAGGCCCGGTGACTGAAATATTTCCGGACTACGGAGGCAAACGCTAGCGCCGTGTTCCCACACGCTTTTTCAGCCCCCCTCCCCTCCCCAGATGGAGAAGGGTGCGCGTCATAGAGAAGAGGGAGTACTCGGCGGGTGCACACAAGGAACGGCGGGCGCACGATCAATCTTTCCGGCATTACGGATTTCATGGGCTACGGAGGTAATCGTGGAGACTGAGTAACCGGAGAGGGAGGTCCGGCGAGTTTGTACTCATCTCGCGCCCGGGCAGATCAGGTGGTCAATCAGTGGGGCCAAACGGTCGGGCAGCGCGCCCGCTTGCTCAATTCGGAACATGCGCTCCGGATGCATGGAGGCTCGCTTTGGAAAGTTGAAGGAGCGGGTTGTTTGTTATTCGGATTACTTGGAGATTTTTCGGAAGTACGGGTGCGCGCGGTGGAAGACGAATGACGACAAAGTGTAAGTAGTCAAAGATCCGGGAGGCGTTCATGACGAGGTAATCGAGCTGCAAGTCCGTAAGCGGAACATGTGGACCAAGAGGCTGTTCTTGCCTCTGAGGGCGTCAAAGAGGAATAATTCACATCTGGTTCCGTCACGGACGAGCGGTTTGCGAGATATCGGTACCCCCTTGCCCAGATGATCCAGGCGGGTCAATGATCCCGCATCTTGAAGGATAATCAGCAATATATTTCATTTTCGCGTGGCGCGTACGGACTAACGGGTGCTAAAGCGAACAAGCTGGCGTCTGTAGCGACAGCAACGACGGACACACAGAGAGGTCCGAGCGGATGCCTGACGTCGAAACCTTGAGCAGTGACGCGCACCCCGGACGCGGGCGCGCGGGTTGGGGGACGGGGGGGGGGGCGTGGGTCCAAGCCTGGGGTTGGTCAATGCGGCGTGACCAGCAATCACGGTCGTGTGTGATGCGGAAATCGGCGGAGGAGATAACGGCATGGAGGGAAAATAAGTGGATAGGTACAATAAGGGGAATGGCTGGATTGGGAAGGAGGGATTTGACTCAGATTGGCAAAGACAATAAACGTTGTTGACGACTGTTTGGGTCACAAATGGAGTTTTGGGTGAGGATGGACCAGTTCGGTCCTTGGGAGAAATTCGAAATTGGGCGAGATCCACACCGTCCGATCCGCTCGCGAGAGAAGCGCGGATAGGTAACGAAACCGAGAGTCAAGTAGAACGATGACCGGTAGAAATTTCCAGTCCGTCGGCCCATGCATCTAATCTGACCCCCTATAAAGATCAGTGCTCGTATTGTCTCCTCCCGTTTTTTTTGTCATCCACATCCCAGGTTTGTTTCCTCAACTTCGCGCTTTGCGACGAAACAACTCCTCCTCCTCCTCCCACTGTGTCTCTGCGTGCAGAGTCCTTCCCTTGAGTAGCGCTTGTGTTCATCCCCTGCTGTCACGTCTACACCCTCCACCCTCCCGTAAATCCCCCACCACACCCCCACCACCATGCCCGCCTACCGTACACGCGACACCAACGCCTCTCATCGTAAGCCTCCCCCCTCTCCAATCCGTGGCTGACGTAATCAGACTCACCTTTCCTGCCTGTTCTTCCAGAACTCGAGGTGTCCCCGGTGACATCCTCACATCCCACCGTTACGATCATTTGTCCGACGCCGCGCGCCTTCCAGTTCCCCATAAACGCTAACGATCCTTACGCCACCCCCTCAAGTTCCCCCTTCGAGCCGGACCTCAAGCCCTTGAGTTTCACTCCTCCCCCACCTCGCCCACTGTCTCCCACTTCCTCGATCAACTCCGACTCCTCCTCCCTCCCATCACCCACCTCCACCATTCACCTCTCACCACAACACACGCGACAGACCCAGCCATCAGCATTACCAAAGCGACGAAAGTCTCTCGGTGGTGATCCCGTAGAGCGACGGCCACGGAAGGGCGACGAGGATTACATCAAGCGTCCCGAGAACGCTTTCATCTTGTTCAGGAGGAAATGCTGTGAGGAGCGCACCGGCGCAGAGGGTCCTGAGGATGGCCAAGGCGGATCGGCGGCCCCAGTCAAGAAGCAACGCCAGGCGGACCTGTCCAAGATGATCAGTCAACAATGGAAGAGTCTCTCGCAGGAAGAGAGGCAGCGTTGGGAAGACCTCGCGAAAGAGAAGAAGAAAGAACACGAGCAAATGTACCCCAACTACGTCTACCGGCCCCAGAGATCCAAGGCCGCAAAGGGCAAGAAGGGCAAGGGCAGGAAGGCCCTCACAGAAGGCGAGCAAGATACCGATCCAGACACTTACTCTTGCATCCTCCCCGTCTCCCTCCCTTCCTGTTCCTCATCCTCGTCAAATCGTCAAGGTCGTGCCCGTTCTGCCCCGACCCCTCCCCTGACATATCAGACGATTCACATCCCGACCGTCTACATGCCCTCGTGTCCCCCTTCTCCGATGCTGCGTTCGCAACGAACCCCCCTGCCAAAATCCTCCCTCGATCGCAGCGCACCTGCGAGAGTGACTTTTATTCCTGACGACCACCTCATGCCTCAACCCTTCTCACAATCGCATTACGACCAACAGCTCGAGGTACGCGTTCTCTTCTTCCCTCTTCTTTGATCTCAATCGCTGACTCACTTGTCCAGAACAACGAGATCTTCGATGGTATGTTCGAGTTACCCGGACAAAGCGTACCTATCAGCAAGAACACCTCTTTGTCATCACTCTCGATCCCTCAGACAGATTCTATACTCTCGCCGAACGGCCTCGTGTCCCCTACCCCGACGTTCGGCACCATGTCTCCTACATCACCGGTGGACGGCCCCTTCAGTCCTCTCGTCGGCTACCCCCACACCCACTCCATCGACGGTTCTCTCGGCTTCGTTCCTCAAGTCGACGGCAACTGCTATAATCAGTTCATGGAGTACCCTTCGTATGGGTGGGGCAACGCCGAGTGGCAGAACGAGATCGGCTCCTCGGATGAGTATGACCTCAGCTCAATCCCAGCCGTCGAACTCAGCGTCCCCGACTACGGCCAGCTGTCCGTTCCCGAACAGACTGGAGACTTCTGCCCTCCCCCTCAGCAGACGAACGAGAGTGAGCTCTTCACAGGGATGTTCAACTACAACAACGAGCATATGATGTGGTCTTGATGCGCTGGCGTGGAACATGCACTTTCTCCCTCACATCCCTCTGTTGTATAGTTGTATTAGCATGTGTACAAAATCGTTCCAACCCCCCTCAATGTGCTGTACCCTTCTGTTATTCTTCACCCAGTTTAGGCCCCCACCGGTCAACCCGTTGTTATCCTTGTTTTGTCTTTGTCGGACTGTTCAGTTTTGCGATACACACCCGCGCCCTTTCTTCGTCTCTGTCCCATTACTTCCGTTATACCCTCATTATTGCTTTCAGTTAACGCCTCTAGGAGAAAAATCGGTGTCTTGGTTTTTTCGAATATTTCTTCTTGTGACCAACGGCTCCGAGCGTGAAGAGAGGGGCGACATTATCGTGTTCGATTCGCAAACGTAGATGGTACTAGTCCAAGGTGACAACGGCAACGATCAATACTATCCCGCTACTCCTCTTACAACCCTGGTGGTAAAGTGTGGAAATCTTCATCTTCCTTCTCCTTCGCTTTGGCCAACAACTTCCGACCGCTATTCGCCCACGCTACCTCGGACGAATGGGTGGATTATTGGTCTAGCGTAATCCGACCACCCGCTCCCCGGGGACCGTTTTATTCAACGGAATTCAAATTCGCACTCTGTAACAACAAAAATAATTTGCCGTACATAAGGGGACGGCAGGGAAAAAACCGATAAGTAAAAGATGAGTTGCGTCTGTTCGCCGAACAACGCGGCCGCCCTGACCGCCGCCTCTTTGCATCCATTCAAAGGATCGTATGAATGCTCTCGTTCAGGACTTTTGGAACCAGCTTACCGATACACGACCCCCCCTCGTGCATGGAAATGCCAGGCCTCAAGGCGTCAAAACCCCGGGCTAAATCCGCCATGGTCAACTTTTTGTCATCCGGTTTGTACGAGAAACGGCCGAGGATTACGTCCTTCCGGGCGTATATATACCGGGTAGGGGGGGATAATGCTGAATATCCCAAGATCAAAAACGATCTGCCAGACTGGGTTTTTCTTTCTTTCTTTTTTGTGTGAAACGAGCCTGTCCCTGTTCCAGAGGGCCCGTGGTAGAAAGAGGGGGCAATCAGCGGTGATCGTGCCAGTTGGAGATCCCTTCTCAGGCTGTCAATGACCCTGAGCTGTGTTTTGTGTGTGTTCAGCGTTCCACGACGATCTTTGACTTGTTCGCCACCAAGGGCGCTCCTCTCCACCTCCATTGACGGCGCTCACCTGGACGTCCGCCGGACGCACCGGAAGGTCGCAAGGCCATCCTGGGGGTCCGGGAAGGTCTTGGATCTCGTGATGGGGAACCATCAACCGCCATGCCCACACGCCTTTGTTGACCCTCGGTTCTACCCAGGGGGAAATTTACGCTAGGGGACGCTAACGGGACGGGTGTACCTTTCTCAATATCTCGCATCTCCCGTCTCTTGACTAAACGAATACCAGGGTTTGCTCCCGCTCCCTCCCTCACTCTCGCATCTCTCGTTCCTTGTGTTTCTCACGAGATCTGCCGGGGCTATTCTAGGTTATTCCCCACGCCCTATACTCTTTGCTCGTCTCTCGATTCCTATTGCTTTGTTGTGACACGCGGCTCCGGCCATCTCGAGCTGTTCTGTTCTTCCCTTGTATTCATGCTCCCTTCTTGCTCGGTTACCAAGAGAGCGTCCCCGGGACAGTTCGATACAAGGTCCACCTGACACACCTGTTCTCTCGCGATTCGCCGTGTTCTTGGGACGCTTGCGAGCCTGGTCTGAAGGATTCTGGGATCGAACGGTTCCCAGGAACAAAACAATGTGTACTGATCACTTGACGCATGACGCCGGCCCGGCTACCATACACCACGGCTCTGTTTTCTCCCTGGCTTCCTCTCCTCGCGGCCGGGACTTTCAGTCGGGGTATATTTCCAATTCTACTAGATCAAGACCGTGCCTCATGCTCCAGGACCCTTCAGGTTCGTTTTTCCCGTCTCACAACTCGCCGGGTTGGGTTTTTGCGTCTGGGGTGCCCTTTTAAAAAAATGCGGCACCTCATATCACAATCTCCCCACGTTCGACATCGCGTATGCGCACGAGTAGCCTTCGCCCTCGTGTTCGGGGCTACGGAGGTAACAGAAGTGTATACCTGACGGTATCCCCCACCCTGGACACTTGTTGCCCCGAGTTCCCTCGGGTGATCAAGTCTCCTGGAGGGCGCCCCGGGCGGGCGTTTGGCCTTTTATGACTTCCTTCTGTTCGAAAGCTCACACACACTTATCTCTACCATTGGGCGTACGCACGCCACGGGGATGTGTCTACTATTCAGGCTTATGCGAATTGTATGGGATCTTTACCCCACAGAGTACTGAATTGCTTACGACTCGTTGTGTACGTGTAAGTACCTCTAGCGCTTGCCATTGAACTCTTTGGGAAGACTCCGTGCAATTGAGATGAACCATCCCGCGGGGCACGCCGGCCCTTTGACGACGGCGTCGGGAGGATTACGATCTCCGGACCCTGGTAGTGGGCGTATATATTCATATGTTTTTT